>OMGF01000005.1_pt1 | contig 222558 bp, 186 predicted proteins | sample 1645861 | NCBI WGS metagenome assembly OMGF01 (sample SAMN05578586, study PRJEB25193) | human gut metagenome | biome: Human Microbiome; feature: human-associated habitat; material: feces | host: Homo sapiens | place: USA:Birmingham
AATACTTGAAAGTATAGTGTTTATGCGGATAATCGAAAATTAGATATAAAATTTATATAAAATACAGAAGAAAATGGTGTATAACATGGTCAATTCGCTATTTGATAAAGGTACAATGAAAAAATTTGATGCTTTGGCAAAAAAACAGGCTAAGTTGGAAGATAAGAAAAAAAATCTTGTAAAAAAATCCATGGAAACAATGAATTCAGAAACTTTGGTTGATATATTGGGAATTGTAAAAAAATATGGACACCCGAGTGAAAAAAAGCTATCTGAAGAAATAGAAAAGAAATATTTTTCTGGTGAAGAGTTGGAATTTAATGATTTGATGAACTTGGATAGTTTATATAAGTCTAATTTTGAAAAGTTTTCAAAAAAGGATGATGACGATGAATAATACAATGTATATTTTACGAAAGAAGAGCATGAATTATATTGAACGTAAATTGGTTGAGCAATCTGATTTGAAATTATGCTTTAAAAACAAAAAGGAAAGGATATTTAAGAATGATGAATTACTAATTACATGTAAGGATAAGTACATTGCAGTGCTTGTTTATAACGAAAGTTATAAAGATAAAGCGAATAGTGTTGTTAATCTGATTTCTTAAAAAGTGAAAGATAAAATGAATAAGAATATATTTGTTTTAAGTATTGCGATTGCTATTATCATTTTCCTTAGATGTATTTTTGATGGTAACGATAATATTATATACATAGTTGCTGGAATAAACATCGTAGCGATTATATTTGTAGTATATACAATAATTGAAAAGCTATTAAACAATATAATCGACAAAATAAAGAAAAGTAAGGTACCTGAGCAAATAATTAATAGGGAAATAACAAGTGCACAAGTTAAAATATGGGGATGGAGTATAGCAATTGGCGTTATTGTAATTCTGGTATATTTTTGGAAGTGGTGTTCTGGTTTAGGAAATGATATTATTTCAATTTTGGCTTTGGGAATTTCAATTTTAGATGATGAAATAGTAAAAGAAATAACAGATAATTATAAAATATGAGGAGAATACTAATGAAAAAAGTAATTGATACGATTAAATCCTTTTTTGAGAATAATGATTGGAAATATAATTTTAATGATGAAGATAAAGTTTTCAGCTCTGGTATTGATATGGGGAATATTTTGGGAAATGTGAGAATGATTATTCTTTTAGAAGATAATTTTTATAATGTCTATATGGTCATGAATAGTAAAGTTGAAGAGAAATATTTTCCAGTTGTAGCAGAATTTTTACATAGGGCAAATTATGGGTTGAAAGATGGCAATTTTGAAATGGATTATAGAGATGGAGAAATAAGATACAAATCTTTTGTTAATTTTAAAAATATTGATGTGTCTGAAGAAGTTGTTGGGGAAAGTATAATTGTAGGTGCTGCGATGATTGATAGATATGGTAAGGGTCTGTTAAAACTTATGTTGGGCGATGGATCCCCAAAAGAATGTATAGAATTTTGTGAGAGTGAAGAAAAAGACTCAATGAGTAATTAGTGATAAAGAAATCGAAATTTGGTGGGAGGTGTTATACAAATGAAACTGGCAGACTTATCAGCTGGACCAGACTGGGTAGTATATGTTGGATTTATAATATTTGCTGTACTTTCCGTAGTTTTGATTTCTGGACATGGAAGTTGGTTAATTTCCGGATATAATACAGCTTCAAAAGAAGAAAAGGCAAAATATAATGAAAAGAAGTTATGCAGGACAATGGGATTTGGAATGTCTGTTATCGCAATTCTTGCTCTAACTATGGGGTTATTGGAAAATATTTTACCTGCATTTTTTGTATATATTGCATTGGGGATTATTTTGGTTGATGTTGTGGTGATTATCATTTTAGAAAACACGCTATGCAGAAAGTAATAACTTCTAGCTTATAGAATAAAATGGAAGATAGTTATAATAAAAGAAGCTGTAAAAATTCACGTTGAATTTTACAGCTTTTTGTGTATAATAGAAGTAGTAGAAATAATATGAAATCAAGGAAGGAGCTGAAAGAATATGGCAAATATTTTACCAGTATCTGATTTGAGAAATTATAATGAAGTTCTGAAGAACTGTCATAAAGGAGAACCGGTATACCTGACCAAGAATGGCAGAGGACGTTTTGTAGTTATGGATATTGAAGATTACGAGCGTGATCGTGCAGAGAAAAAGCTTCTCCTGAAGCTTCAGGAAGCTGAAGAAGCAGTGAAAGATGGCGAAGGTTGGATGAATCTGGACGAACTGAAAGCACTTGTGGGGGAATAAGATGTTAAAATTGCGGATCAATCCGATTGTTGCAAAGGATTTGAAAAACATCCGAGATTATATTGCTGAAGATAACGAAGAATATGCAGCAAAGACCATAAAGGAAATTTACGGTAAATTTGAAAACCTTCAGATGTTTCCTGGAATGGGATCGGATCTCTCCAAACGGGTCAGCTTTCGGACAGATTATAAATATGCGATATGGGAAGATTATGTGATTATCTACAAGGTCGGTAACGAATACGTAGAGATTTATCGTGTAGTTAACCGATATCAGGATATCACGAGAATCTTTGATTGATAACAGAGAAGTGATAACAAATTGATAACACCGTTCAGTACAGCCTATGGATTTAGGACAGTGGAATACATATAAAACCAGATAGAACCATAATTCCTATACAAAAGTGTATAGTGATAAGATTTTATTTGCGAATTTGAATAACAGTAAAGAGAGAGCTGAGAATCCGTTTAAGCAGCGGATTTCTCGGCTTCTTGAGTGTGAGTGATCTTTTTAGATAGTCGTGTTTTGGTAATGCAATCAATACAGCCATTTATTAGGATTTTAAAACGTTAATACGACAACAGATTTCCGGCATATCCTCATCTTTCAACGAGGAATATTTCAGAATGCTCCATGAGCTTTTCAGCAATATCGTATTCATTTGAATAAGTCCTATGATAGGTGATGCATCTTTGCAGATAATATTATTAAGAATGGACGGTGGAATTAAAATTTCCGGCACTAGTCTTTTCATGGCATGATGCCATAAATAATATCGGGTTTGTAAAAACTCACATGCCGCCATATGAAGAATAGCTGCATATCGCCCAATGTTATTTTCATACCAATGATCACATAATTCTTTAGAAGTAGCGGCAATCCAGATAGCAGCGAGTTCTTCTTCGTTTTTTGCAGTCACTAACATTTCATCGGTTTGAATGGTTCCTTTATTTGTAGGCTGGGTAAAATATAGAAATCCCAGAGGGTTCTTTTGTATCAGTTCTTTCCTTGCCTGTGCTGTATTATTTTGAAACCAGTCAAATCCGTAGATATAACCGTCCCCATCGTATTCCACAAATACCGTTTTGGCAGTCATGGGATCGGAGAGGATTTTAGGAAAATTATAACTTTCATTATTCCAGAGTAAATAAACATCTTCCCATTTCAGTTTCCCAATCATATTATCCCTGCATTCATTTGTCTTGTTCTGTATAGAATTGCTGGTCATTCCAGTGAAAAAAATGATATGGATGCTCAGCATCCAAATACATATCAGCGTAGAGCCAGCTGAGGATATACGAATCGCCAAGCAGATCAAACACCCACTCTTCGGAAGCAGTGTCATCATCTTCAAATCGATTGATTTCGTCATTGAGTTCTATCAGCATAGAAGCTTCTTCGTTACAAAGGTAAAGCAGCAACTTTTCCATAACGCTGTGTGCTGTCATAGGGTATCCATATTTCGCACGCGTTCTCATGTTTTGCAGGGTACACTTCATTCGGTATAGAAAATCGTAATCATAGTGCATCACAAACTGTTCTGGAAGATCACTACACAGCCACGATACGCTTAGTCGACCAAGATGAGATCCGGCAGGCATGGAAACAAGCTCGGCCAAGTCTTCATTAATATGGTCAGACAGGATATCGCTGCCTGCCGCAAATGCCATAGCGGCTCTGGCACCATATGTATTTTCAAGAAATTGAGACCAGGCCTCGTGAGTTTTATACTCCTGCACAGAGATAGTTTCATAAGTTTTGGCATCTGATTCCGGGAAAACGATCCAGTTCAGTGCTCTGCAAATTCCTTTGCATTTGTCGATACGAATAGGATTCGCCGGCTTCATATCGGCACCATGTTTTTGTACCTACTCCGGCTCGGGAAGAGGCTTCCTCGATCGTTAGTCCCAGTTCGTTCCGTCTGGATCGGATCTGTCTGGCAAGTACCTGATTTCCTTGAATTGTTTTCTGCTCCATTGATAGACCTCATTTTGATGTGACATGTCATCTTGTTGTCATTACGTCATATAAATGCTGGTTTGTAAAGATAGTTCTCACAAAAATTTTTATATTTTGTTCCGGTTATTCGTAACAGTAAACGTGATTTTGATACCAGAGTTTCCTTAAAGGGAGCATTGGGAGAATCGGGGGTTAAGAGCGGCACTAGGGAAGCAACGGAATAGAAACAGTGGATAGAATCAGAGAAAACAGGAAATTGCTCAGATTATGTGGATGGAACTACCTCCAATTTTGCCATAAAATATTAAGAAGCTGAAATCACTTGGTTTTCTTATACGACATGGTTCTCCTAAAAGTGGTTACTGGGAAGTTACAGATTGCATAGCGAAGAATGATGACCGGGCAATGTCCTATTATATGGAAATTGTGGAAGATAAAGCTGAAAGCGGATTTGAGGTTTCTTATCTGGATTTACATGGAACTACTCCACCAAAAAAATTTTACCATAAAATATAAAAAACTTTCCCCATACCCCCCTATACATTTCCCACTTCCCATGCTATCATAATCAAAGATAACACCCCACGGCAGACAGTTTCATATGTCTGTAAATGCAGATTGTACAGAGGATAAATACGATGAAAATTCAGGAAAAAATGAGAAAGCCGGTGCTGGAGGCGAAGTATCTGAATGTGGAAAATACAGACAGATACCGCCCCATCATCCGGCTTTTTTATTTAAAATATGAGAAGTTAAAATACTGGCTGTATCAGGAAGAGGTTTTTGAAGAATTAAAAGAAGATCCATATTTTGCGGATTATACGATGGAGCAGTGCCAGCAGGATCTGACAGCCCTGACATCCTGGGGAAATCTGGTTACCATTCAGGACACCAGAAAGGCGGCTACGATTGAAGAATTCAAGAACAAAAAGTTTCGGTATCAATTATCGGAGACAGCGGTAGAAATTGAGCGCATGATTGTACGGATCGAAAATCTGTTTATAGAGGGATCGTCCCTTGAGCCCACATTATTGGAACGGATTCGGATCAATCTGGGAAAGCTGGAAGAAATATCTGTGAAAGAGGACGAGAATATTCATGCCTGGTGGAATGATCTGAACAATGATTTCATTCGATTAAATCAGAATTATCAGGATTATATGCGGGAATTGAACAGCGTAAAAGCAGAAGAGATGATGAGAACCAGAGAGTTTCTTTTATTCAAAGATCGTTTGATGGACTATCTGCGTTCCTTTGTGAAAAGTCTGCAGGTGAATGTGACGGCGATTGAACAGGAACTGAAGAATGTACAGGAAAAAACGGTAAATAATATTTTGCAGAAGGCTACAGCGTATGAGTGTTCCATCCCCCGTATGGATGTGGAAATGGATGAACAGCTGATTTATGAAAAAATCAACGGGCGCTGGGAAAGCATGGTAGAATGGTTTGCAGGAAGAGATGGACAGGAATCAGAAGCAGGCAAGGTATTTGACACAACCAATGAAATTATCAGGAAGATTACGCGTTATGCGGCTCGTATCAGCGAAATGAGCAATCAGGGTTCCAACCGCAGGGAAGAGTATAAAAAGGTGGCCCAAATGTTTGCAAAATGCAGAAATATTTCCGAGGCCCATCGATTGGCAGCGGCTGTTTTTGGGATGGAAAAACCACTGCATTTAAAGGGAGGTATGGCCAGAGAGACGGACAGTATCAACAGCGGGGTATATGAGGAAAAGCCATATGTGGTCACAGTAACGCCCAGGGTTCGTACATATCGGGAAAAGGCGAAAAGAAGCGGGATTACAGACCATTCAAAAGAGAAGGAGGCCATGCGCAGGGCTGAAATACAGCGTCTGGAAAAGGAACGGAAGCTGCTGAGAAGCTATATTAAAAACGGAAGGCTGGAGTTTGCAAATCTTCCGGTGATCGAGCCATATGTGCGGGATATGTTTCTTTTATGGCTGTCTAAGGCATTGGAGAAGAAAAATCACAGAGCCAAGACCGAGGACGGTCAGATGTATTATATTGAAGAGACAGATGCAAAGGAATACTGTACATTAAAATGTACAGACGGAGAGTTTCAGATGCCCTGTTATACGATGGTATTTGAAGAAGGGGAACAGGAGATATGAAGGTACTGGAAGTGCTGCTGAACAACAGATGGATTTTAAAATCCAGGGATCGTGAGCTGTATTATCAGGTAAAAGAAGCGCTGGCATCAGGGGAGGAAAAGAAATTTTTAAGAGAAAAGCTGGGGTATCAGGTACTGATCAATCCTTATATGATCAAGGTGGAAAAGCTGCCTGCAGCTGCAGAAAACTGGATGGGGATTTCTGAGTTTTGCGATCCCATTGAGTATGTATTTTTTTGCCTGGTTCTTATGTTTCTTGAGGATAAAGAGGCAGAGGATCAGTTTGTGTTGTCAGAGCTTACGGAATATGTACAGAGCCAGTACAGGGAAGAGCAGATTGACTGGACTATTTACCGTTACCGCCGTCATATGATCCGGGTGATGAAATACTGTGTGGCATGTGGAATTTTGAATGTAAATGACGGGACAGAAGAGGGATTTGCAAAAGATGATACCAGTGAAGTTTTGTATGAGAATACAGGGGTTTCACGGTATTTTATGAAAAATTTCACCCAGGATATTATGGGATATACAGTGCCGAAAGATTTTGAAAAAGAAGAGTGGATTGATTTAGATGAGGACAGGGGAATTATCCGAAGACAGCGGGTGTACCGAAGGCTTCTGATGACCATGGGAATGTACAGAGATGGAGATACGGAAGAAGATTTTGCCTATGTGCGTAATTACCGCAATATGATACAGGGAGAATTATCGGAGATGTTTCCATGTGAGCTGCAGGTACACAGCAGCAGTGCGTTTCTGATATTAGAGGAGAACTGCAGGCTTGGCCGGACCTTTCCGGAAGAAAATACACTGTCAGACATTGTGCTGCTTTTGTACCAGCTTTTGCAGGAAGAAATACGGACAGGCAGAGTAGAAGTGCCTCTGGATGAACAAATCCGTCTTCCAAAAGAAAATTTTCAGAGGCTTGTGGAAAAGTGCAAAGAGCAGTTTGGGGTAGGGTTTAATAAGACCTATCGGGAAATGACCTTTGCAGAATTTTACCGGGAAGTATATGATTATATGGAAAATCTGATGATGATAGAGCAGGCATATGGTGATATATACATCCGATCAGCAGCAGGTAAAATCATGGGAAAATATCCGGAAGATTTTGGAAAAGAGGACAAAGGCGATGAATAGTGGAAAGTGGCAGATAAACAGGGCAGGACTGGTGGATTTTTGGTACTATGATGAGGAAACGTTTGAATGTTCGGAAGGCCGTATGCTTTTAAGAGGTTCAAATGGTTCGGGAAAATCAGTTACCATGCAGAGCTTTATTCCTCTTTTACTGGATGGAAATATGCGTCCGGAGCGGTTGGATCCATTTGGCTCCCGTGCAAGGAAAATGGAGAATTATCTTTTAGAAGAAAATGATGACCGGGATGAGAGAACCGGATATCTTTATATGGAATTTAAGCGTCTGGGAAGTGAAGAATATCTGACTTTGGGACTGGGAATCCGTGCAAGAAAGAATAAAAAGCTGGAATCCTGGTATTTTTGTATTACGGATAACAGACGGGTGGGATATGATATCTTTTTGTATAAAGATCTGGAAAATAAAATCACTTGTTCTAAAATTGAGCTAAAAAACAGGATTGGCGATGGCGGGAAGGTGATGGAGACTCAAAGCGAATATGCAGCCTGTGTGAATCGCCTTCTGTTTGGATTTGAAACCCAGGAAGAGTATAAGGAACTGCTGGAGCTTTTGATCCAGCTTCGTACGCCAAAGCTTTCTAAAGATTTTAAGCCTACCGTTATTAATGAAATTCTGAGCAGTTCGCTGCAGACCTTATCGGAAGATGACTTGCGGCCCATGTCTGAGGCGATTGAAAATATGGATAATTTGAAAACCAATCTGGACAGCTTAAATGAGAGTATCCGGGGGGCCAGACAGATTGAAAAAATTTACGACCAGTATAACCGGATCGTACTTTATAATAAAGCCCGTATGTTTGCAGAAGCTGGAAATGCCTATGAAGACTGTGACCGCGCGGGGAAAAAACAGTTGGAAGAATTGAATGAAAAAACAGTGATGCTGGAAAAAGAAAAACAGCGGTATCAGGAGCTTGCGCGGGAGGAAGAAGTTTTAAAGAAGGAAAAAGAATCCCTCACAAAAAGCGATGCGGCAAAGTTAAAGGAACAGGAACTGGAATTAACGGGAGAACTGCGGGAAAAGGCAGAGGAAAAGTGTGTAAAAGAGAGACAGGAGCAGGAGAAAAAGGATAAGCTGCAGGAAACGGAGAGACGGCTGAAACGGGGAGAGGAAGAAAATGAACGCATCTGGGGAGAGATAGAAACCTGCATTGAGGAAATGGAGGATGAACTGGAAGAAGTACCGTTTGATGAGTTTTCCTCTTTGAAAAAAGAATTGCTGGAAGATAAAAATCCGGATTATTCGTTTGAGTCCCACGTACAGCTTTTGAAAAGGTATACGGAGCAGGCAGAACGGGGAAAAGAGGGATTGACGGAGGAAAAAAACTGCCAGGAAAAATATGATCGTTACTTAAAGGAACTGGATTTGTGTCAGGCAGAACGAAATGGGGCAGAGAGGGAGGTGCAGCAATATGAACGTCTTTTGCAGGAAACAAAGGCAGAGCTGACAGAACAGGCATATCTCTGGGAACGCAGCAATGAAGAACTTTCTCTCACGCCGGATGTGATGCAGGAGATTTCCAGAAAAATTCAGGGGTATGAACAGGGGAGCGATTATTCTGAAATACGGGAGCTGGCGAAACAAACATTATATGAAAAGGAAAGCGAATTTACCAGAGAACGAATGCTGCTGGAGAAGGAGATGGAAAATGAGAGCGGTGAATTACAGCGATTAGAGGAGGAGCTGACCGAGTGGAAGACGCAGAAAGAGCCGGAACCGGAGCAGCCGGAATGCGTACAGAAAAATCGCAGTCTTTTAAAAGAAAAAGGGATTCCCTATCAGCAGTTTTATAAGACCATAGAGTTTGGAACAGGGATGGAATCACAGCAGGCAGACCGCCTGGAAGAGGCTCTTCAGCAGATGGGAATACTGGATGCATTGATTATTTCGGAAGAATACAGAGACAAAGTGTTAGAACTGGACTGCGGCGTATGCGACCGGTATATTTTTGGCGATGTTTCTCATGTACGGGAAAATTTGACAAAGGTGCTGGATGTAGATAACGGAGAGAATGATATCCTGTTTTATCAGAAGATTTCAGGAATTTTATCTTCCATTGGATTTGGCAGAAGCAACGATCCGGGAAGAACCTGGATTGATGAACGGGGAAATTATCGTCTGGGAGTCCTGGAAGGAACGGTTACCGGAGAATACCACGCCAGATTTATCGGTATCAGAGCCAGAGAACAATACAGGAAGGAAAAAATAGAAGAACTGGAGACGCTCTGTCATAATAAAATGCAGCAGGTGGAAACAATAAAGGCTGCATTGGAGAAGAACGGCCTGCGTTTGGAGCTGCTTTGGAGAGAATGGGAGAAATTTCCGAAAGATGAAGATTTAAAAACAGCGGCAAAAGAGCTTGCAGGCTGGGAATACCGCCTGGAACTCGCGGTCAGGCGGCTAGGAGAGCAGCAGGCGCTCACAGAAACAGAACGGAAAAAACTGGATGAAATTCGTATCAAAGTAAGGGAGCTGTGCGCAAAATGTTACCTTTCTCCCCGTCTGGATCTGTTTGTTTCCGTTTTGGAATCGCTGCATAAATATAAAGATCTGCTTGCTGGGCTTCGGGTGTCTTATGGCAACTATCAAAATGGAGTCCTGTATGTGAAAAGCCAGCAGGAATACAGGAATGATATAGAGCAGGATCTGGATGATATCCGCTATGATTTGAGTAGAATTTCAATAAAGGTCAGGGAACTGGAAGAATTTCTGGTTTCTGTACGAAAACAGCTGGAGCTTACCGATTACGAACAAATCAGAGAACGTCTGGATTACTGTATGCAGAGGCTTATTCTTCTGCCAGGTGAGAGAGAAAGCTGTGTAGGAAGGCAGAATCGATTGGAAAATGAAGCAGCTGTACTGCAGGATAAAATACGGGAAAATGAAACGAAAAAAGAACAGCTTTCAGATAAAAAAGAAACATACGGAACCGTGTTTAAGCTGGAATATGGTTTGGGATATATGGAAGATGTAATTGAGGAAACCGACGATATGGACGGATTGGCAAAGGCAATCTGCGGACAGCTTTCAGGAAGCTGCGGAAATAAAAAGCAGGAGGATGTTTTTGGCAGTCTGCAGGAGGTTTATCATCAGAACCGTGGATTTCTTCTGGATTATCAGATTACACTGTCCTCTCTTTTTGAAGACCTGAATGATGAAAATTCCTTCCTGGATATGAGCGCAAAGAGAATTGATATTTCAGCGAAATACAGGGGAACCGCAGTAAAATTTAAGGAGCTGCTGCAAAAACTCTGTGAAGATGCGGATGGGCTGGCCAAGGTTTTAAGCGAAAGAGACCGGGAACTGTTTGAGGATATTCTGGCGAATACCATCAGTAAAAAAATACGTGCCCGAATTCAGGCAAGCAAACGCTGGGTAGAGAAAATGAACGGACTGATGGAGTCCATGCAGACCTCCAGCGGATTGAGACTGAGCCTGCGGTGGAAAAATAAACGGGCAGAAAAAGAAGAACAGCTGGACACCAGGGCTTTGGTAGAATTACTGCAAAAAGACGCCGAAATCATGCGTCCGGAAGAAATAGACAAAATTTCGCATCATTTCCGTTCCAAGATTGAGGAAGCAAGGAAGCTTGCGGGAGATACAGGAGCAGTGCAGTCCTTCCATGCGACGATGCGGGAGGTTCTGGACTATCGGAAATGGTTTGAATTCCAGCTGGAGTGTCAGAAAACAGGAGAGAAGAAGAAAGAACTTACAGACCGGGTGTTCTTTACGTTCAGCGGAGGCGAAAAAGCCATGTCCATGTATGTACCGCTGTTTTCCGCAGTGGCAGCCAAATATGCGGGAGCCCGTGAAGACGCGCCGAAAATGATTTCTCTGGATGAGGCCTTTGCCGGTGTGGATGAAATGAATATCCGCGATATGTTCCGCCTTATAGTAGAGTTTGAATTTAATTTTATGATCAATTCTCAGATTTTATGGGGGGATTATGATACCGTTCCCGCATTGGCAATCTATCAGCTCATCCGGCCGGAAAATGCCAGATTTGTTTCTGTGATCCGCTATCTGTGGAATGGAAAGAAGAAGGTAATGGTAACAGATCAGATGGCTCAGAAAGGATAAAATATGGATGAAACCGGACAGAAAAAGCTGAACGAATGCCTGGATTATTTCCGGCAGCGATCTGTTTATGAAAAGCTCTTTCAAAAATTTAAAGAAAAATATGCCAGCCTGGGACATATGGGAGGAAAAGCAGTTCTGTCCGGGCTTACTTTGGCAGAAAAGCAGGACTTAAGCGGATTCTTACAAAAGGATTATACAGAAAACAAAACAGTAACCGTTTCCGCCGGATTGCTGGAAAAATGTCTCGCTGAAAGCCGGTTTTCCGGGATTTCCGGGGAAATGCTCCTTGAGGCTTATTTTGGAGAAAAATTGACGGTAAAGAAAGAGGAAAAAGAGAAGGAAGAGAAAAAAAGAAAGGATTTCTTTGCCGGGCTGCTGGATGGAAAGGAAGAAGATCCGGTGGGAATGTGGCTGAAAGAGGTTCTGGAAAATCATGGAAACGGCTATGAAATTCTGATGCAGCAGTATCGGGAAAATCCGGAAGGACTGAGGGATATTCTGAAAAATATTATGAAAGCCTATCAGCAGATCTGCATTATAAGAAAAAAACAGCTTCTGGCGGTGTTTGCAGCGCAGGTAACAGGAAATCCCCATTATTTTGACGCCGGGAAAACAGCGGAAAGACTTCTGATTTTATTTCTGAAAGACCAGTTTAAAAGCAGCTTCAGTGATGAGATGTTTCCGGCAGAAGAGAAGAGCTGCCTGCTGTATCAGGCAGGTATTTTAAAGGATGATCTGTCTAATGAAACACTGGCTTATGGTTTGCACGCCTGGAAACAGGATGGATGCATACATAAAGGAATTGAAGGATTTTTAAAAGAGAAGGAGCCTGTTCGATTGACCCTGCGTACCCTTGGAGAACTGGGTAAAGTTACTGCACAGAAGCGGGAAGTATATGTGGTAGAAAATCCGGCTGTATTTTCCATTTTGACAAGCCGGAATCCATCTTGTGCGGCGGTCTGCATCAATGGACAGCCAAGACTGGCATCCTTCCTGCTGTTAGATTTTCTGAGGGAAACGCATCAATTCTTGTATGCAGGAGATTTTGATCCGGAGGGACTTCTGATTGCCCAGAGATTAAAAGAACGGTATGAAGATTCGCTGTATTTATGGAAATATGAGGCAGAGTGGTATAAAAAGTATCTGTCCGGTGTAAGGTTAAGCGGCAGCCGGATCAAAAAGCTGGATCATGTATACAGCCCCGAATTGCTGGAAATAAAAAAATGGATGCAGAAAGAGCAGAAAGCCGCTTATCAGGAGGCTATGATCGAGATTTATCTGGATTAGGAATAAACGGTAAGGCCGAAAATGCGGATATACATTTTCGGCCTTATGTTTTTCCTATGGAAGCTGCATAATATTGATTAAAATAATCCAGGACAATCCATAGTAGGAAATGACGGCCACCAGATCGTTTACCGTTGTGATAAGTGGGCCGGATGCTACTGCCGGATCCACTCCTATTTTCTGGAAGAAAATAGGAATGATTGTACCGGATAAAGAAGAGATAAGCATGGCAAGTACCATAGCTGTGCCAAGGCATCCGGAAACCGCAAAGGCAAAGGGGACGGTATTTCCCTTTAGAACCAGATAACCTCCGATTATGAGAAATGACAGGGCACCAAGGATTAAACCGTTGGTCAATCCTACCCGTGATTCCTTTATGATCAGTGCCAGTTTCTGCTTTCCTGAAAGCTGCTTATCCATAAGTACACGGATCGCAACAGCAAGAGACTGGGTTCCTACATTACCTGCCATGTCCAGAATCAAGGACTGAAAACACATAATAACAGGAAGCTGTGCGACGATGGATTCAAAGAGGCCTACGGTTGCCGATACGCCAAGGCCCATTCCAAGCAGGATAAAAAGCCAGGGAAGGCGTTTTTTTACGCTGAGAAAAATGGGTTCCTCCAGATCCTCTTCAGCAGAAAGACCGGCAAACTTTGCGTAATCCTCATTTAATTCGTCTCCAACGACTTCTACCAGATCGCTGGCAGTGATAACACCGATTAGTTTGTTGTCATTATCCAGTACCGGGATAGAATCTTCAGAGTAATCTCTAAGCTGAGGGATACAGTCTTCGATGGATGCACGCGCATAAATATATGGATAGGAACAGGTCATGATACCTTTCAGATCCGTTCCTTCTCTGGCTATGATCAGATCCTTTAAATCAATAGCTCCATAAAATATATTATATTGATCGACAACATAGATGGTGCTGATATTGTCATTTTCCGCTGCCTGACGAACCAGCTCAGACATGGCTTCTTTGACAGAGGCGTGATCGGAAACAACGATGTAATTAGTAGACATAACGCTTCCGATTTCATCCTCATCAAAGGAACTCAGTAATTTTACGTCGGAGCGTACCTCAGGATCCAGTAAGTCGATGAGCGTTTCCCGTTCCCCTTTTTCCAGGTGCCGGAGTACATCCACTACATCAGAGGTTTCCATACGGGAAAATACATCGACTTTTTTTCGGATGCTTAATTCCTGGACGTATTCTGCAATATGGTCGGAATATTCTAATATATCCGCCAGTGCTTCTGAATCCAGGATCTGATATAATTTTGTGCGTTCTGTTTTATTTAAAAGATCCAGAGCCAATGCGATATCATTTTCATGGTAGGAAGATAATTGTTCCTGCATTCTCTTTGGAGTCAGATTGCTGCGGATCAGCTCTGCGATTTCCAGGCTGTATCCTGCTGCTGTTGTGTTTGCTGCCATTTCATTGTCCTCCTTTACAAGCTGATTTGGGCAAAGGCGGGTACAGAAATTCTGTTCGCAGCAAAAAGGGCATAAAAAAACCACTGCCGGCTGCAAACAAAACAGACTGCAATCGCTTTTGCTTATGTAGTGCTGTGTTGGAACAGACAATGGTATTCACTCATATATACAGACGAAATCAGGCCATGGACAGTCGGAAGCTGTCTGTGTATGTAAATGGTTGGAATACCTTATCCGTACTTCGACTATCACTACCGTCCATGATCTCACCTCACTTTTAATTGTTTTATTATATGACTAAAATGACCTGTATATTATAACCTATTTTTCCGGGAAGCACAACCTTTTTTCTGTTAAATCAGAAACGCTGCATGGAATCGTGATCATGGTGATGTAATCTGCCTGATTTTTAAGTGCCATTTCATTTAGCCCCTCTTCATAGGCATAGCCGGTAAGAAGCAGATGATGCTCTTTGGCATAGGAAAGGATTGACCGGTATACCTGAGGAAGCTTATCCCATGTCCCAATACAGAAGGAGCGCAGATAGGTTCCCGCCGGCAGTATTTCGTCGTATGCCTCGGAGGTATGAGGGCAGTAAGCAAAAAAGGAACTGTAGCTGTTAAAATGCTTTCTTCGGATAGAATCCATAGAAATACGGCTTCCGAAGCTGTCATAAAGATGAAATGTCTCTTTCAGCCTGAGAGAAAAATCAGCAGCAACTGAAAAATCCGCCTCATCATATTTTCCCGTAATGGCAGAAGAAATAAGAATTTTTTGCTGAGGAAGCGAGCACAGCTGAATGGAGCCGTGTTTTGCGTTCATAGCAATTTTAAGACGTTCCGCTTTTTGTTCTAAAAATGACTGTTCAGATAAAAGCTGCTGAATGGATTCTTCAATCCATAATTTCCTTTTCTCCATTATCCGGGAAAAGGAATCGTCCGATGGACTGGAAGCATATTCCCGGATTTCTTCAATGGACAGGCCGATTTTTCGCAGTGTCAGGATCATTTCCAGCTGTGCGAACTGAAAGCAGGTGTAATAGTGATAGCCATTTTCTTCAATGACCTCAGGACAGAATAAGCCGATATCGTTGTAGTAATGAAGAGTTCGTTTGTTGACTCCGGCACGTTTGGCAAATTCTCCGGAGGAGTATAGATAGTGTTTTTGCTCCATAAAAACTCCTTGACTGTACACTTACTGTACATTATATGATAGGGCATATAAGAATAATGTCAATAGGAAGAAGGAGATTGTATGGAATTTACATCAGTTAAAAAGCAGCAGTGGTCGGAAATAAAAGAAATTTATATGGAAGCATTTCCAAAATGCGAAAGAAAGCCCTTTTTTTTACTGCGCCAGTCAATTAAGAGAAAAAAAGCCGTGCTGGCGGTGGCAGCAGAGGGAAATCAGCTTCTGGGATTTACAGTTTTTGTTGTATATAAAGATATGGTTATGATAGATTATCTGGCAGTGTCATCGAAAATACGGAGCAGAGGAACGGGAAGCCGGATTCTGGAACATATATGCGGGCAGTTTCCGGATAAAAAAATCGTGCTGTTAATTGAACGTGTGGACGATATGGCAGAGAATTGTCAGCAGCGGACTGCCCGCCGGAGGTTTTATCTGAAAAATGGTTTCACTTCTTCCGGCATTTTTATAACGGGTGCAGGCGGAGACATGGAAGTTTTAAATTACGGAGGAACTGTTTCGCAGGAGGAATATATGGATTTACAAAGATATGCGCTTGGGAAGCTGTTTTTCCGTTTGTCGCGGATTCAGCTGGCAGAGGTGTGAGTATTTATTTATGATGCAGGAAGGGTGCTTTTAACAAATAAAATATATCAAAAATCTGCAATTCAGTGTTATAATAGGGGTACTGAACTCATTTGACAGGCCGTACGGTAAAATAAGCGGCAAAGGGCTGCAGACCGGTGATGTCATGTCGGCCTGATTCCCCGGCAGGGGGATGACGTTGGACCATTATAAGAACAGAAAGGCCATATAAAACTCGAAAATGGAACCATATTACTACACAAAACTACCCAAACACCATCAGTCCGTCTACCATGCCATTTTCCAGGGGCTTATGAATCTGGAGGATTCCTTTTTAGTCCCCAGAATTGACGGCAGGGAGCTGACAGACCTGTTTTTCCGTCTGCGTCTGGATCATCCGGAGATATTCTGGGCCAGTGGATTTCATTATAAATATTATCAGGATTCGCCCAATCTGATTTTTGAACCGGAGTATCTGTTTGAAAAGGGAAAGATAAAGGAGCATAAAAAGGCACTGGCGTCCCGGGTGGAGAAGCTGATCCGGCCGGCGGCAAAGCTTTCCGAGTGGGAGAAGGAGAAGTATATTCACGATTTTATCTGTGAAAATGTCCGCTACGATAAGCTGAAAAAGGCCTATTCCCATGAGATCATCGGTCCTTTGGGCCAGGGTGTGGGAGTATGTGAGGGGATTGCAAAGGCAGTGAAGGTGCTCTGCGATGGCCTTGGGATCTGGTGCATGATTGCAATCTGCGGAAATAATCCGGAAAAAGGCATCAAGTACCGTCATACCTGGAATATTGTGCAGATCGGAGGCGTGTATTATCATCTGGACACTACCTTTGACAATACGCTGGGAAAGCATAACTGCGCAGAAGGCGGGATCCGGTATGACTATTTTAATCTGGATGACAAGGCAGTATTTCGAGATCATGAGCCGTTAATCGCTCCGGCGCCGTCCTGTACAGACGGGGATCATTTTTATTATAAAGAAAAGAAGCTGTCATTTACAAAGGCAGAGGATGTCTATAAGAGAGCCTGTCAGGCAGCGAAAAAGGGAAAGCCCCTTACTTTTCACTGGAGAGGCGGTTATCTTACCAGGGCTGTGCTGGAGGAACTTTTAGATTTAATGAAAAAAGCAGGAGAAGAACGGGAAAAGACAGCGCGGATTGCGCTTAACTGGCCTCAGGCGGTGATTCGCCTGACCTATGCGGACGGCAGGGCGGAGAGCAGTGTTTCCGTAGACGAGGCTAATGAGGGAGAGCAGGAAGGTACATAACATAAATGACACAACAGGAAATTTTAAAGCATTATTTTGGCTACGACAGCTTCAGGGAAGGGCAGGAGCGTTTAATTGAAGCAATCTTAGAAGGCAGGGACGTATTGGGAATCATGCCTACGGGGGCCGGAAAGTCTCTTTGCTACCAGATTCCTGCCCTTATGATGGACGGGATTACCCTGGTGATCTCGCCTCTTATTTCTCTGATGAAGGATCAGGTGAGCAACTTAAATCAGGCGGGAATCCTGGCAGCTTACTTAAACAGTTCCTTAACCTACGGCCAGTACAGAAAAGCGCTGGAGTTTGCCAGAGCAGGGCGGTATCCTATTATCTATGTGGCTCCGGAGCGGCTGATGACAGAGGAATTTTTACAGTTTGCACTGGATCCTCAGGTAAAGATTGCCATGGTGGCTGTGGATGAAGCCCACTGCGTATCCCAGTGGGGACAGGATTTCAGGCCAAGCTATTTAAAAATAGTGGATTTTATCCGGCAGCTTCCGGTGCGCCCGGTGGTCAGCGCTTTTACAGCTACGGCTACGGCGGAGGTACGGGATGACATCATGGATATTCTGATGCTTCGCCAGCCGGAGATCCTTACCACAGGCTTTGACCGCGGGAACCTGTATTTTGGCGTGCTGTCCCCTAAGGACAAGTATGCGGCTCTGGTGAATTATCTGGAGCGCCATAAGGGGGAAAGCGGTATTATTTACTGTATTACCCGCAAGGTAGTGGAGGAAGTCTGCGCCAACCTGATCCGGGAGGGCTTTCCTGTGACACGGTATCACGCAGGGCTTGGCGATGAAGAGCGCAGGCACAATCAGGAGGAGTTTATTTACGATCATTCCCCTATTATGGTGGCGACGAATGCCTTTGGAATGGGCATTGATAAGTCCAATGTGCGCTTTGTGGTTCACTATAATATGCCGAAAAATATGGAATCCTATTATCAGGAGGCGGGACGCGCGGGCCGTGACGGAGAACCGGCGGAGTGTATCCTTCTCTATGGAGGTCAGGATGTGATTACCAATCAGTTTTTTATTGACCATAATCAGGAAAATGATGCCTTAGATCCCATGACGCGGCAGATCGTGATGGAGAGAGACCGGGAGCGCCTGCGGAAAATGACATTTTACTGCTTTACAAATGATTGTCTCAGGGATTATATCCTGCGGTATTTTGGAGAATACGGCAGCAATTACTGTGGAAACTGTTCCAACTGCCTGACTCAGTTTGAAACTGTAGATGTGACGGAGATTGCAGAGACGCTCATCCGCTGTGTGCAGACCAGCGGACAGCGCTATGGGACCAATGTGATTATAGATACGGTTCACGGAGCCAACACGGCAAAGATCCGCAATTACCGCATGGATGGAAATATCTGCTACGGAAAGCTGGCAAAAGTTCCCGTATACAGGCTGCGTCAAGTGATGAACCATCTGCAGCTGTCCGGTTTTCTCACCGTTACCAATGATGAATATGCCATTGTGCATCTTACAGAAAGCTCTGGAAGGATTCTTGCAGGAGAAGAGACGGTTATGATGAAGATGGCAAAGGAGCAGGAGCACACAAAGACCGATACGGGAAGCAGAAAGAAGAAGGCCAAAGGTGTTTCGGCAGGTATGGCAGAGGCAGATATGCCCTTATTTGAGCGGCTCAGGGAGCTCCGCGCCCAGACGGCAAGGGAGGAAAAGGTACCGCCCTATATTGTATTTTCCGATAAGACTCTGGCTCATATGTGCGTTTTAAAGCCTGAGGACAGGGAGAAAATGCTGTCTGTTTCCGGCGTGGGCGAATTTAAGTATGAAAAGTATGGAGAGCGTTTTCTGGCCTGCATCAGAGAATGGAAGGAGAAAGAAGCATAAAATGGATCAGGATAAGAGAAAAGAGATCATAAACAGTTCAGAGACACAGGAGGATTTGGGTGTACGGGAGGATGGCGTACAGGTGACAGGTGTACAGGAGTCTGGTATACAGAGTGAATCCGCCGTTCCTCACAAACGCCGTGTCCGCTACAAGGGTACCCACCCGAGGAAATTTGAGGAAAAGTATAAGGAACATCAGCCGGAAAAGTACCGGGATACCATTGAAAAGGTCATCAGTAAGGGCAGCACTCCTGCAGGTATGCACATTTCCATTATGGTAAATGAAATCCTGGATTTCCTTCAGATCCAGCCGGGACAGACCGGTCTGGATGCTACCTTAGGCTACGGAGGCCACACAGGCCATATGCTGGAGCAGTTAAAGGGACAGGGCCATATGTGGGCTCTGGATGTAGATACCATCGAGATGGAAAAAACCAGAAAGCGGCTGGCAGAAAGGGGATTCGGGCCGGATATTTTAACCATAAAGCATTTAAACTTTGCAAATATTGACCAGGTGGCAGAGGAAGCAGGAGGCTTTGATTTTATACTGGCAGATCTGGGAGTTTCTTCCATGCAGATTGACAACCCGGAGCGGGGCTTTTCCTATAAAACAGACGGTCCTCTGGATCTGCGCCTGGATTCTTCCAGAGGGATGACGGCAGCGGAACGGTTAAAGGAGCTGGACGAGGAGGAGCTTGTGGGGATGCTTGTGGAAAACTCGGATGAACCTTATGCGAAAGAAATTGCCAGAAGGGTGATGCGCGAGCTGAGAAATGGAAATGCCGTTGACACAACTACCCGCCTTCGGGAACTGATTGAGGAAGCCCTGGTATTTCTTCCTGTGGCTGATCGGAAGGAGGCTGTGAAAAAGTCCTGCCAGAGATGCTTTCAGGCACTGCGTATTGACATTAACAGCGAATTTGAGGTGCTGTATTCCTTTTTGGATAAACTGCCAGGAGCCTTAAAGCCCGGAGGAAGGGCTGCGATTTTAACCTTCCATTCCGGAGAAGACAGACTGGTAAAAAGGGCATTTAAAGACGGAAAGAAGGCAGGGCTTTACAGTGAGATTTCCGCTGATGTGATCCGTCCCTCGGCAGAGGAGTGCATAAAGAACGGACGTGCCCGTTCTACCAAGCTTCGATGGGCGATCCGGGGATAAGGTTTTATACGGACCAATTGACTGCAGGAGGTTTTTGCAGAAGGAGAAGGGAGGCATGCAAAATGGACATGGAACAGCTGTCGCTGTTTGATACGGAAGCAGTTTACGATCCGCTGGCAAGCCGGATGCGTCCGGAGGATCTGGATGAGTTTGCAGGCCAGACGAATCTTTTGGGAAAGGGGAAGCTTTTGCGCCAGCTCATTGAGCAGGACCGCATCCCGTCTATGATTTTCTGGGGGCCTCCGGGGGTGGGAAAAACCACGCTGGCAGGGATTATTGCAAAGAGAACCCATGCAGAATTTGTGAATTTCAGCGCTGTCACCAGTGGAATCAAGGAAATCCGCGAGGTGATGGCCCAGGCAGAGGGCAGACGGCGCATGGGCGGAAAAACCGTGCTTTTCGTAGACGAGATCCACCGCTTCAACAAGGCACAGCAGGATGCCTTTCTTCCTTTTGTGGAGAAGGGAAGTATTATCCTGATCGGGGCAACCACGGAAAATCCTTCCTTTGAGATCAACAGCGCTCTTTTGTCACGGTGCCGTGTATTTGTCCTTCACAGCCTTTCAAATGAAGAACTGGTGCAGCTGATCCGAAGGGCGCTCACATCCCCAAAGGGGCTTGGGTACCTGAAGGTGGATATAAGCAGTGAGATGATTGAGAAAATTGCTGCCTTTGCAAACGGAGATGCCAGAACGGCCTTAAATGTTCTGGAGATGGCAGTGGCAAATGGGGAAATTACCGGGGAAAAGACCATTGTGACCATGGATACTCTGATGCAGTGTATCGGGAAAAAGAGCCTGCTTTATGATAAAAAGGGAGAAGAGCATTATAATCTGATCTCGGCTCTTCACAAATCCATGCGCAATTCTGACCCGGATGCTGCGGTATACTGGCTGGCTCGGATGCTGGAGGCAGGAGAGGATCCCCTTTACGTGGCAAGAAGGCTGGTTCGGTTTGCCAGTGAGGATATCGGGATGGCAGACAGCAGCGCCCTTCCTCTGGCAGTGGCTGCTTATCAGGCCTGCCATTTTCTGGGAATGCCGGAGTGCAATGTCCATTTAAGTCATGCGGTCATCTACCTGTCCACTGCGCCCAAGAGCAATTCTTCCTATATGGCCTATGAGGCAGCCAAAGAGGATGCAAAGGAGATGCTGGCAGAGCCGGTTCCTCTTGTGATCCGCAATGCGCCTACAGACCTGATGAAGGAGCTGCATTACGGAGACGGCTATGTGTATGCCCATGATACAAAGGAAAAAATCGTGCGGATGCAGTGCCTGCCAGACAGCGTAAAGAACCGTGTCTATTACAGGCCGGGAATTCAGGGGGATGAAAAGGTCATAAAGGACAGAATGGAACGGATCAAACAGTGGAGAAATAAAGGAGTGCCGGAGCATTAAAGCCCCGGACACTCCTTTAAATTTTTCAGGATACGTTCCAGATTTTTTTTAAGAAGCTCTTGTTCTTCCGGATCCATTCCCTCACAGATTACATCATTAAGACGGTCAAAGCCCTGATGGACCTGGGCCGCCTCTTCACGTCCTGCCTTGGTGAGGCAGATGAGAAAGGATCTTCGGCAGTCCGGATCACGTTCCCGTACCAAATATCCGGATTTTTCCAGCTTATCCAGACTCCGGGACATAGTGGTTGTATCCATACGGCAGCGCCCCGCCAGCTCTGTCTGGGTCAGATGGTCTTCCTCCAGAAGACAGTTTAAAATCCTGGCATGTCCCTGGCCCAGAGTAAGTCCCAGATTCTGTAAAAATGGCTGTACCAGCCGTTTTCGGGCCTTTTCAATCTGTATCATCAGATCTCTTATATCTGTATTTCCATTCATAATAGAGGGTCCTTTCTGTCAATCCAATTCAAATTGTCCGGTATAAAGCTGATAGTACCGTCCCTTCTGTTCCAGCAGCTCGTCGTGATCTCCCCGTTCCATGATTTCCCCGTGCTCTAATACTATGATCGCCTCGCTGCGGCGCACCGTTGAGAGACGATGGGCGATTACAAATACAGTTCTGCCCTCCATCAGGGCGTCCATACCCTGCTCGATGAGCTTTTCTGTACGGGTGTCAATGGAGCTGGTAGCTTCATCCAGAATCAGAACCGGAGGCCGTGAGATGGCGGCCCTGGCAATGGCTAAGAGCTGTCTCTGCCCCTGAGACAGATTGGCACCGTCGCTGTGGAGCACCGTGTCATAGCCCTGGGGCAGACGGCGGATAAAGGAGTGGGCGTTCGCCACCTGGGCAGCGGCCCGTACATCCTCGTCGCTGGCATCCAGACGTCCGTAGCGGATGTTGTCGGCGATGGTGCCTGTAAATAAATGGGTATCCTGAATGACCATGGACATGGAACGGCGCAGATCATCCTTTCGGATTTCCCTTATATCAATGCCGTCATAGGTGATAGAACCGCCATTTACTTCATAAAAACGGTTTACCAGGTTAATAATGGTAGTTTTTCCTGCTCCTGTAGATCCCACAAAGGCGATTTTCTGTCCGGGCTTGGCATATAGGCTGATGCCGTTTAAGATGGTCTTTTCAGGCACATATCCAAAGACAACATCATTGAAACGGACATCTCCTTTCAGGGGAATAAAGGCAAAGCCATCGGAAACAGGAGCATCCAGTCTGGTTCGTTTTACCGTTTCCTCAGGAACCTTCCAGGCAAAGCGGCCGGTAAATTCGCTGCATTCCTTAAGCTGTCCCATCGGATTTTCCCGAACCTGGCATAAGCGTACGTTTCCCTCGTCGATTTCCGGTATTTCATCCATCATGTCAAAAATTCGTTCTGCACCCGAAAGGGCAGACAAAAGAAAGTTAATCTGCTGGGTAAACTGGTTCATGGGCATGGCGCTCTGGCGCACATAGACCAGATAGGAGGCCAGTGTTCCCAGATCCGTCAGGCCGGCCAGTGCAAAGAGGCCTCCCACACAGGCAGAAACGGCGTAGTTAAAATAGGAAAGGGAAACAATGGTGGGGATCGTCATGCCGGAATAGGCTAAAGCTTTTGTTCCGGCATCCCGGAGGGCTTCATTTCTGCGGCAGAATTCTTCAAAATCCTGCGGTTCATGGTTAAAGACCTTTTCCACCTTCTGTCCTGCCACCATTTCCTCTACAAAGCCGTTAATGCTTCCAAGACACTGCTGCTGCCGGATAAAATATTTCCGGTTGCGGCGGCTGTTGTATCGGATGAACAGGGTCATGCAGGCAAGGAAGAAAATGACGATCAAAGAAAGACGCCAGCTTAAAATAAGGAGCATGGTAATGGTACCGGTAATGGTAATAAAGCTCTGGATCATCATGGCAAAGCTGCCGTTTAAGGCCTCTGTCAGAGTGTCCACGTCATTGGTAAAGCGGCTCATGAGCTCGCCGTGGGTATGGGCGTCAAAGTAGGATAGGGGAAGCTTTTGGGTATGCTCAAACAGATCAGAACGGATTTCGCTTACTACCTGCTGGGACATATGGACCATGAGCTGGTTATAGGCCAGACAGGCTGAGGCGCCGAGTGCATACATAAGCCCCATGAGGGCGATCATGCGGATGAGTCTCGGAATATCTCCGGGGAGAATGTAGTTGTTGATCACAGGCTTTAGAAGGTAGGTACCCATGATATTTGCCATGGCGCTTGCAGCTACTAAAAGGGCAATGGCAAACATATACCATTTATGCCGTCCCAGATACCCAAACATCTGCTTGATTGCCCGTCTGGTGTTTTTTGGACGGCTGAAATTTGCTATTCTTGCCATTACAGATTCGCTCCTTCCTGCTGTGAATAATAGATTTCCTGATAAATGGAGTTGTGTTTCAAAAGCTCCTCATGGGTTCCGCACCCGGCCAGCCGGCCGTCCTCCAGGATAAAAATCTGGTCTGCGTGGAGTACCGAGGAGATGCGCTGGGCAATGATGATCTTGGTGGTGTCCGGAAGGCTTTTTGCCAGCCCTTCCCGGATCTTTGCCTCAGTGGCAGTATCCACAGCGCTGGTGGAATCGTCCAGGATCAGAACTTTGGGGGCTTTTAAAATAGCTCTGGCAATGCACAGGCGCTGTTTCTGTCCGCCGGACACATTGACGCCTCCCTGGCCCAGCTCGGTTTCGTAGCCCTTTGCCAGCCGTCCGATAAATTCATCCGCACAGGCGATCCGGCAGGCGGCATCAATTTCTTCATCTGTGGCTGTTTCCTTTCCCCATCGCAGGTTATCCTTTACGGTGCCGGAAAAAAGCGTGTTTTTCTGCAGCACCACAGCAATGGAGTCACGCAGCTCTCTGAGAGGATATTCCCATACGGGATGGCCGTCTACCAGCACCGTTCCTTTTGTAGCCTCATAAAGCCTTGGGATCAGCTGTACCAGTGTGCTTTTGGCAGCTCCGGTCTGTCCGATGATGCCTACGGTCTGTCCCGCCTTAATATGCAGGGAAATGTCAGAAAGCACATCCTCAGAGCTTTCCTTATTGTATTTAAATGACACATGGTTAAATTCAATTTCTCCCCGTTCTACCCGGATGTCTGTTGCCCGGTCTTCTTTGATATCAATGTCTTCATGCATCACTTCCGTGATCCGGTGCCAGGACGCCATGGCTCTCGTAATCATTAAAAACACATTGGAAAACATCATCAGGGAATTTAAAACCTGAAGCACATAGCTTAAAAAACCGGTCAGTTCGCCAACGCCGATGCCTCCGATGGTAAGGATATTTCCACCGAACCACAGGATGGAAAGAATGGTGCCGTACATTACAAACTGCATGGCAGGCATATTTAAGGCTGCCAGCCGGAAGGCCTGTTCAGAGGCGGTCCGGAGCTCGGTGTTTACCTGCTCGAATTTGGCGGTTTCGTAATCTCCGCGTACATAGGATTTTACTACCCGGATGGCAGTCAGATTTTCCTGGATGATCCGGTTGACCTGATCCATGGCACCCTGCATCCGGGAGTAGAGCGGCCGTACATGGCTGATGATGAAAAACAGCATAATGCCCAAAATAGGGGCAGCCACTAAAAAGACCATAGCCAGCCTGGGATTGATCAGAAAGGAAGCGGTCATGGCTGTGAGCATCATGATAGGGGAGCGCAGTCCCGGCCTCAGTCCTGTAGCGACCGAGTTCTGGATGGCAGTCACATCGCCCGTAAGGCGGGTCACCAGAGAAGAGGTGGTAAAATGGTCGGTGTTTGCAAAGGAAAATTCCTGCAGACGGGCAAACTCCGCCCGGCGCAGTTCGGCTCCCAGCCCATGGCCGAACCGGGCGGAAAAAATGGCAGAACCCTGGCCCAGGATCAGGGCGATCAGAGCAAAAAGGATCATCTGTGCGCCTTTTGCCAGAATATAACGCCGGTCTCCGTTCGCCATGCCTACATCCACGATCGAAGCCATTACAAGAGGGATCACCAGCTCAAAAATGGTTTCTGTGACAATGCAGAATGCAGCCAGAATCCCATCCCGGCGGTAAGGGCGCAGATAAGACATAAATTCTTTCATAAATCGTAAGCCTCCTGTTTATGGGTAATAGCAATAGTTGCATATACAACTATTGTAAAGCTGAGGATGGGAAAGGTCAAGATTATTTGGGAAAGTAAGGAAATATATGAAAGCATAAATGAAATCTAATGTGAAAAAGACCGGGGATATGGTATACTTTTATAAAAGACAGGCGTACAAAGGGCGATAGTGACAGCATAAATTACAGAAGTGGAGAGTTCCAATATGAAAGACAAGATCATTCATCTGATTGCATCAGAAGACAGCAGAAATCCCATGACAGATGAAGAAATAGCGGAGACTTTGGGAATTTTTAGAGAAACAGTTACAAATATAAGAAAAGAGGCAGGACTGGGAGATTCAAGGGAACGAAGAAAAGCGGCAGTGTTTCAGGATATGAAGGAGCTTCTCAATATGGATCCGGATCTTACAGAGCGGGGATTAACACGATGTTTGGCTGAACGGGGGTATGTAATTGGAAAATACGCAGTGGGAAAATTAAAGGAAGAGCTTTTAAAGGAGTGGCAGCCTGAACCGGAATATGGGAAAACAGGAGAAGAAATTCAGGATGGGAGCCGCTTTTTTTCAAAGGTGATCGGTTATGCGGGAAGTATGAAAAGCCAGATCAAGCAGGTACAGGCAGCAATCTTGTATCCGCCTAAAGGTCTTCATTGTCTTCTTTACGGTCCTTCCGGCGTAGGAAAGAGCTATCTGGCAGAAATCATGCATGAATATGCAGTGACAACGGACAATTTTGCTTCGGATGCCTCATATTTTGCATTTAACTGTGCAGATTATGCAGACAATCCCCAGCTTCTTTTGTCACAGCTGTTCGGTTATTCCAAAGGTGCCTTTACAGGTGCATCTGAGAATAAAAAAGGAATCGTGGAACAGTGTGACGGGGGAATCCTCTTTTTGGATGAGGTTCACCGGCTTCCACCAGAAGGACAGGAAATTTTGTTTTATTTGATGGATAAGGGGAAATTCCGCCGCCTGGGAGAGACAGAGGCACAGCGGGAAAGTCATCTGATGATTATTGCAGCAACAACGGAAGATCCAAGAAGCTCCCTGCTTCTTACATTCAGGAGACGTATTCCCATGATGATTGAAATTCCATCCCTGAAAGAACGGCCATTAAAGGAAAAGCTGCAGTTTATCCGTCTGTTTTTCTGGATAGAATCGAGACGTTTGAATGCGCCTGTGCTGGTTCGGGCAGAAGTGATCCGCTATATGGCAGATGAGGAATACCAGGGAAATGTGGGGCAGTTAAAGGCAGATATACAAGTCTGCTGTGCAAGAGCCTTTCTGGACGGTAGAACAAAAAGAAGATCAAAGATGATTGTGGGAATGGAGGCTCTTTCTGGAAACAAAACGGAGCCTATATCTTCTGGAGAACATTCCCGTCTGGCGGAGCTGGTACCGGAAGATGAGATATTTACACCGGATATGCCGGCAGTTACGACAGCTGAAACGGATAATGGCTGGGATATTTACCGTGATCTGGAGGAACGCTACAGTGCTTTGACAAAAGAGGGATTAAAAGAAAATGAAATTGAAGAAAAGCTTTTGAGAGAAATTGAGAGCAGTTTTCAGCTCCATATCCGCCAGGTGGAGGAAGCGAGCTTAAGCCTGGAAGAACTTTCTCACATTACAGGAAGCGACGTAATGGAGATGGCAAAAGAAGTGTATGAACTGGCCAGTCAAAGGCTTCCGTATCTGAAGCGGGAGATGATTATTCCGCTGGCAATCCATCTGAAAATGGCCTGTGAACGGTTAAAACAGCAGGAGCGGATCGTAGAGAAGGGAATTAAGAATCTGGGAGAACTTTACAGGGATGAATATGAGGCTGCAAAAGAAATCCTGAATTATATCTGCAAAAAATACTATGTTTGTTTTTACAAAGAAGAAGCCGGATTTTTAGCAATGTATTTTCACCGCTTTCAGGAAAAGCACAGGAAGGAAGGCTGTGTGGGTGTTGCGGTAGTTTCCCATGGACCTGTAGCCAGCGCCATGGCAGAGGTAGCCAACTCTATTATGGGAGTCAGTCATGCGGTAGGAGTGGATATGGGGATCAAAGATACGCCGGTTCAGATGGCGGAACGAACAATGGAAGCCGTGCGCCGGATCGACCAGGGAAAAGGCGTTTTGATTCTGGCGGATATGGGTTCCCTTTTAGATATGGAAGAAAAGGTGAAAAAGGAAACAGGAATTACTGTAAAAATTGTAGGAAGAACGGATACAATGATGGTTATTGAAGCAATCCGAAGAACCTACTGGACAGATGAAAGCTTGGAAACAATTGCAAAGGTACTTGACTGGAAGCAGTTCTCACCTGCAAAGCGTCAGACGCGTAAACCCAGAGAAAAAGCAGTTCTCTGTTTGTGTATTACGGGCGAGGGAGCTGCCAGAATGTTAAAGAGCTATCTGGAAGAGCGTTTAAAAAGCACTCTGGGGAACGTGAGGATCATTACAAAAGGATATATTGAAAATACGGATATTACAGAGCTGATCCGCGCATCCGAAGAAGAATATGAAATTTTAGCCATTGCGGGAACCATTGACCCAAAGCAGACGCAGTACCCGTTTTTATCGGTTTCAGAAATTTATGCAAAAGAGGGAATCAGGACACTGCGTCAGATTTTGAAACGCCATTTCTTCAAAGAGCAGAATTGCCTTCAGGATGTGATTTTTAGAGATCTCATTTTTATACAGGAAGATTTTGCTTACAAGGAGCAGATTTTAGATCAGTGTGTGGAAGCAATGGCTGAAAAGGGATTGGTTCAGTCGGAGTTTCTTTTAAGCGTTTATAAAAGAGAGGGCATGATGCCTACATTTTTGAAGGGAGGGATCGCAATTCCCCACGGTGCGGAAAATCTGGTTACAAAACCAGTCATATGCATTACAAAATTGGACAAACCCATTGTCTGGGATGGATTTAATACGGTAGATCTTGTATGTGTTCTGGCTTTAAATGAAAAATCGACAAAATATTTTGAGCAGTTTTATCAGGTTATTTCTGATGAAATCATGGTTTCCAGAATACGCTCATGCCATACCCCAGATGAGATATATGGAATTTTGTGTAATTATACAAAAACAGTCAAATAAGTTGGCATCATTCTTGCTCATATATAAGGTATAACGAGCAGGAAAGGAGCTGATTAAATGAAAGTAAATGATTTTCCCAAAGTAACTGTTATCTTAAGAGGCTATACCTACGATCAAATACATACCGTTGTAAAAAATCTGATAGGGACAGAGCTTAAGGCGGTTGAAATTACCATGAACACGCCTGGAGCTTTGGAAACGATTCGGAAAATCCGTGAGGAATTTGGAGATTCCATTCTGGTAGGAGCTGGAACGGTTCTTACATACACGGAAGCGCAGCAGGCAATTGATGCAGGTGCAGCCTTTTTACTTTCTCCAACTGTATTTGATAAGGAAATACTGGATTTGTGCAGAGAAAGAGGTGTTATATCAGTTCCGGGAGCATTCTCACCATCGGAAATATGGAAAAGCATTCAGGATGGAGCAGATATCGTAAAGGTATTCCCGGCAGGACGACTGGGAAGCAGGTTCTTTTCAGATATCCAGGCGCCTCTTGGCAGACTGCCTCTGATGGCAGTAGGAGGAGTAAATGTGGAAAATCTGGAAGAATTTTTTAATGCAGGAGCATCATTTGCGGGAATCGCTTCCGGTATTTTTAACCGTCAGGATATCATTGAGCAGAGAGAAGAACACTTAAGAACATCAATCAGGGAAGCAGAAAAGAAAATCAGGCAGTTAAGGGAAGCACAGGAGGAATGAAATGAGTGCAATTATATTTGATGAATCGTTTATTTTAAGATTCGACACCCATTTAACGAATACAGAGGTATTATCGGCTATGGCCGATAATCTCTGCAAAAGGGGAATTGTAAAAGAAACATATAAAAAGGCAATTTTAGACCGGGAACAGGAGTTTCCAACAGGGCTTAATACAGGGGGAATTAACGTGGCAATTCCTCATGCAGATATCAGCCATGTAAATAAAGCGGCAATCTGCGTCGGTATTTTAAAGGAGCCCGCAGCCTTTCATGCAATGGATGAGCCGGATTATGATGTTCCGGTAAAGCTGGTTATTATGCTGGCTCTTACAGAAGCTCACGGACATATTGAAATGCTTCAGAAGATCGTTGGCCTGATTCAGGATCAGGCAGCAGTAAAAGAGATTACAGAAACAGATGATTCAGAAAAAGCAGGAGAGTTGATCAGCAGATTTTTATTAGAGGAAAAGGAGAATTAAGAGATGAAGAGAATATTAGTGGCATGTGGAAATGGGATCGCAACATCAACCGTAGTAGCAACAAAGATCCGTGAGAAATGTGAGGAAAACGGCATTGCTGTTACAGTCACACAGTGTAAGCTTTTAGAGGTAAATGCCAAGGCAGATAATTTTGACCTTTTAGTAACAACAGGAAAGTTCACAGGAGGAAATGTAAATATTCCCGTTGTAGGCGCTATTTCTTTATTAACGGGAATCGGAGAAGAGGAAACTCTGGATCAAATTCTTGACTATGTTCGATAAAAAACATACTGGGGAGTATTACAGATAGAAAAAGAGGAATGCAGTTATGCAGATTATTTACAATATATTTAATGTGATTCTGGATGCAGGGGCGGTTGTAATGCTGCCGATTATCATCACAATCGTAGGACTGATTTTTCAGGTAAAATTATCAAAAGCGTTCCGTTCCGGTTTGACAATCGGAATTGGTTTTGCAGGCATCAATCTGGTTATCAATATGCTAAAAAGCAATCTGGGTCCTGCTGCTCAGGCAATGGTAGAAAATTTCGGCATTAAGCTGGATATCCTGGATGTGGGATGGGGAGCGATCGCGGCAGTTACATGGTCTTCTCCGATTATTGCAATTTTAATTTTCTGTATTCTGGCTACCAATATCATTATGCTGGCATTAAAGGCTACAGATACGTTGGATGTAGATATCTGGAACTACCACCACATGGCGATTGCGGGAATCATGGTTTATTTTGTGACAAAAAATGTGGCTTTGGGAATTGCTGCTACCGTTGTAATGGCTATCGTCACATTTAAAATGTCCGACTGGACTGCACCTTTAGTAGAAGAATATTTCGGGATTCCCGGAGTGTCCCTTCCAACTATGTCTGCATTGTCATCCATCGTAATTGCAGCACCGTTAAACTGGATTTTAGACCGGATTCCCGGAATCAATAAAATTGATTTTGAGATTAAGGACGCCCAGAAATACCTTGGCTTTTTCGGTGAGCCAACCATGATGGGCCTGATTTTAGGCTGTATCATCGGTGTACTTGCAAAATATAATCTTGCCTCCATCCTTTCTCTGGGCGTAAATATGGCGGCTGTTATGGTTCTCATTCCAAAGATGACTTCTCTGTTTATGGAAGGACTTATGCCGATTTCAGCGGCAGCCAAAAACTTTACGCAGAAGAAATTTAAGGGAAGAAAGTTCCTCATTGGTCTGGATGCTGCTGTTGTAGTAGGAAATCCGGATGTAATTACAACTTCCTTAATCGTGATTCCGATGACTATTTTAATGGCAGCCGTTCTTCCGGGCAACCGTGTTCTTCCTTTTGCGGATCTGGCTGTGGTGACATTCCGTGTAGCCCTTGTTGTAGCTGTCACAAGAGGAAATCTTTTCAAAAATATCATTATGGGCCTTGTCTGTACGGGAGCTATCCTGCTTGCAGGAACAGCAACTGCACCGGTTTTAACTGAGCTGGCTCTCAGCGTGGGACTTGATCTTGGAGAAGGACTGATTACGTCCTTTGCTGCAACCAGCCTGACTGTAAGCTTTCTTGTCTACAAAGCATTTATCAGCAATTTGTATATCAGTGTTCCTCTTCTTGTGCTTGTTGTGGGAGGTACCTGGATGGTTATGAGCCGTATCAATAAAAAGAAAGCAGAGATGGCAGCACAGGGAGAACAGGCCTGAATATCACAATAAAAACAGGGAGGAAATAAGTAATGCAGAGAGCCATTGACCGATTAGAGCCATTTCAGCGGGCCATATCAAAAGCACATTTAGCAGCAGCCGGTGTTTCTGTTGATGCGCTGGAAAAGAAACCGCTGATTGCCATTGCAAACAGCTGGAATGAGATCTGTCCGGGACATGAACCATTAAAGAAGCTGGCAGAAGAGGTAAAAAAAGGGATTTTAGAGGCTGGGGGAGAGCCTGTAGAATTTAATACAATTGCGATGTGCGACGGGATTGCGCAGGGACATTCAGGGATGCGTTACTGTCTGCCCCACAGAGAGATTGTTACAGATTCCATTGAAGCAATGGTAGTAGGAGAAGGAGTGTTTGACGGTGTTGTTTACATGGCGTCCTGTGACAAAATCATACCAGCCATGCTGAATGCAGCGGCACGTATTGATCTTCCGTCCGTGATCGTTACCGCAGGCCCCTGTTTTGCTCAAATAAAACCCAATGAGTCAAAGGAATTAAGACAGCGCTTCTTAAGGGGAGAGATTACGGAACGCCAGCTCATCGAGGGAACGCTGAAATATTATACAGGGCCGGGAGTCTGCCCATTCCTGGGAACTGCCAATACAATGGGGGCTCTGTGTGAATCTCTGGGAATGATGCTTCCCGGAAGCAGCCTGATTCCATCCAGTACCAGCATGAGAAGATTTTCAGCCAGAGAATCAGGAAGTACGGTTATGAAACTGGTAGAACAGCAGATACGTCCTTCACAGATTATAACAAAAGAAGCTCTGGAAAACACCGTGACGCTTTTAAGCGCAATCGGCGGATCCTTAAATGCCATGATTCATCTTCCGGCTCTGGCAGCAGAACTGGGGCTGGAGCTGGATTGGGATGATATAGCAAAGATCACTTCCAAAACACCGGTGCTTTGCGGAATCGTTCCAAATGGGAATCTGACAGCTGTAGATCTTCACTATGCAGGAGGAATACCAGCTGTTATGAAGGAACTGCGGGACAAACTTCACGGGGAGTGCCTGAATGTGTGCGGCCTGTCCTTAGGAGAGATTCTGGAGCAGACCAAGGACGGAGACAGAACCGTGATCCATACGGCTGGAGAGCCCTTGGAAAAGGCAAATGGAATCCAGGTTTTATATGGAAATCTGGCGCCTCAGGGAGCTTTGGTAAAAACATCGGCTGTGCCTGAAAATGTAAGGGTATTTGAAGGCACTGCGAAGGTCTTTGATGGAGAGGATGCCTGTTATGCTGCATTCAGAGATCATGCTATCCATGAGGGAGATGCGGTGATCGTGCGTTATGAGGGCCCCAAGGGAGGCCCTGGAATGAAGGAACTGCATCGAATTACGGAGATTATAAAGGGAATCCCCCGGACAGCTGTGATCACGGACGGACGTTTTTCCGGAGCGAGCGGAGGCTTAAGCATCGGCTATCTCTGTCCGGAGGCAGAGGAAGGAGGTCCAATCGCTCTTGTAAAGAATGGTGACAGGATTCAGGTGGATTTATATAAGGGAATGATTCATTTGGATGTTTCTGACGAAGAGCTGATTTCGCGCCGCAATGCATGGGAGCATGGCGAAAAGAAAAAAGAAAAGGGCCTTCTTGGAAGATATGCAGCAATGGTGGGAAATGCAAGGCAGGGAGCCACATTTCATATTTAAAAACTAGCTGTTTCGAGCAAAGACTTATAAAAAATGCCGCAGCCTGTAAGCGATTCCGATGGGAATCCTACAGGCTGCGGCTCTTTTGTATCTCACCTTTCCCCTCTGCCATCCCCGTGGCCCCGCAGGGCCTGTATGTGTGATGGAGTGTAATGCAATCAGGGAATTTCATACTTTGTTTTGTGATTTCTCTGCCGGGTAACGCAGCAGGGGAATGGTTTTTCTTCTGTTTCATCCGTTCATAAGGTTAATGCACAGGCAGCCTGTTTTATTGCAAAAAAAATTTGCCTCTTATTGCCAGTCCTATGTTTCTGTGTTAATATATAGGTTGCTTTATTGCAGGAAAAGAGGAATAAAAACGTGATGCAGTATTTAATTGTCTGCCCCCTGGTATTTTTAGCAGGTCTGGTAGACTCCATTGCAGGGGGAGGCGGACTGATCTCCCTGCCCGGCTATATGATCGCAGGGGTGCCGGCCCACATGGCTCTGGGAACGAATAAGATGAGCTCTACCATTGGTACTCTGGTTTCCACAGCCCGTCTTTTAAAGCACGGATATCTGAAAGGAAAGATTGCTGTTGCCGCTGTTTCGGCTGTGTTTGCCATGACAGGCTCTGTGCTGGGAGCGCAGATTGCCCTCCGGGTACCGGATTCGGTGATCCGGAGCATGATGATCGTGATCCTTCCCATTGTAGCCTACTATGTGCTTCGCAATAAAAATATGGGAGACAGTGAACGGACGGGAACCATTTCCAAAAGGCGCGTCTGTGTGATCTCACTGGCAGCCTCCTTTGTGATCGGAACCTATGACGGCTTTTACGGCCCAGGTACGGGAACCTTTCTGATCCTGGTGCTTACGGGAGCAGCCCGGATGGATATGCGCACAGCTGCAGCCCAGACCAAGGTGATCAATCTGTCGTCCAATATCTCCGCACTTGTCACATTTATCCTTACGGGAAATGTGTATTATACATTGGGAGCAGCCGCTTCTGTCTGTTCGGTAGCAGGCCATTATCTGGGAGCAGGACTGGTGGTCCATGACGGCCAGAAGATTGTCCGCCCCATGGTACTTGTTGTGTTAGGAATTTTGTTCCTTAAGATCATTGCCGGAGCATAAAGAGGAAGGCCGGAAAACTGTAACTGAAAACCTTATTTGAATCAGGAGAAATGCTTATGAAATGGAAGAAATTTACACTTACAACTACCACAGAGGCCGTAGATCTGGTCAGCAGTATGTTTGATGACATCGGGATCGAAGGAATTGAGATCGAGGATAATATTCCGCTTACAGAAAAAGAGACAAAGGGAATGTTCATCGATATCCTTCCGGAGCTTCCGCCGGACGAGGGCATTGCCAAAGTAAGCTTCTATCTGGATGATGATGCGGATGTGGCGGAAATGCTGAAAAAGGTCAATGAGGGACTGGACGAGCTGGCTTTATTTACCGATCTGGGAGCACGCACCATTGAGGCTTCTGAAACAGAGGACAAGGACTGGATCAATAACTGGAAGCAGTATTTTAAGCCCTTTACCGTAGACCATATCCTGATCAAACCCACCTGGGAGCCTATCCCTGAGGAGCATAAGGACAAGCTTCTGGTTCAGATCGATCCCGGCACAGCCTTCGGCACGGGGATGCACGAAACCACCCAGCTTTGTATCCGCCAGCTGGAAAAGCACGTTCACGGACAGGCTGAGATTCTGGACGTGGGAACAGGCAGCGGCATTTTAGGCATTACAGCCTTAAAGCTGGGAGCAAAGGAGGTCTGGGGAACAGATCTGGATGAAAATGCCATTACGGCAGTGGGAGAGAATCTGGAGGCTAACTCCATTTCCAGCGACAGCTTCCATGTGCTTCAGGGAAATATCATTGACGATCAGGCGGTAAAGGACTGGGCCGGATATGAGAAATACGATATCGTGGTTGCAAATATCCTTGCAGATGTAATTATTCTCCTTGTAGATGAGATTCCGGCTCATCTGAAAAAAGGCGGATATTTTATCACCTCCGGAATTATCAATATGAAGGAAGAGGCAGTAAAGGCGGCCTTTGCGGCAAATCAGGAGCTGGAAGTAACCGAGATCACATATCAGGGCGAGTGGGTGTCTGTCACAGCCAGAAAGAAGTAAGAGATGCATCATTTTTTTGTCGATCCGACCCAGGTGGCAGAGGATACCATCTTCATTACCGGGCCGGATGTAAACCATATGAAACATGTGCTCCGCATGAAGCCGGGGGAAGAAGTTTTGATCAGCGACGGCACAGGCCGCGACTATACCTGTGAGGTAGAGGCCTTTGAGCCGGACCGGGCTGTGGTGAGAATCCATTCTGTCTGTGATAGCCGGATGGAGCTTCCTGCCGAGATTTGGCTCTTTCAGGGCCTTCCAAAAGCAGATAAGATGGAACTTATCATCCAGAAGGCAGTGGAGCTGGGAGCTTCTGCCGTGGTTCCTGTTGCCACGAAAAATGCGGTGGTGCGGCTGGATGAAAAGAAGGCGCAGGCCAAGAAAAAGCGCTGGCAGGCCATTGCGGAAAGTGCAGCCAAGCAGTCAAAGCGCAGCCGGATCCCCCAGGTGGAGCTGGTGATGACCTTAAAAGAGGCATTTTCCTTTGTTCATGACAGGGAATTTGGCCTGTGCCTGATCCCATATGAGCAGGAAAAGGGGATGGACGCCATGAAGCAGGCTTTGGAGAAGACAGCTCCCGGCCAGAAAATTGCAGTATTTATCGGTCCGGAGGGGGGATTTGACGAAGGGGAGATCCGTCAGGCTCTTGAAATGGGCGTCTGTCCGGTGAGCCTTGGAAGCAGGATTTTGAGGACAGAGACAGCAGGGCTTGCCATTCTTTCGGTGCTTATGATGAAGCTGGAAGGGGCATTTTGAGAAAGGATCAGCAGTATGGAAGTATATTTTGACAATTCAGCCACCACCAGGGTTTTAGATGAAGTAAAGGACCTGACGGTGAAGCTTATGACAGAGGATTACGGAAATCCCTCTGCCCGCCACAGAAAGGGAATGGAGGCAGAGCAGTATGTAAAAAATGCCGCTTCCCAGATCGCAAAGACCCTGAAGGTAAAGGAAAAGGAAATCCTCTTTACCTCCGGCGGTACGGAGTCCAACAATATGGCTCTGATCGGCACAGCCCTTGCCAACCAGAGGGCGGGAAAACACATCATCAGTACACGGATCGAGCATGCTTCCGTGTATCAGCCCCTGGCATTTTTAGAGTCTCTTGGCTTTGAGGTGACTTATCTTTCCGTGGACAGTGAGGGACACATTTCCTTAGAGGAATTGGAGCAGTCCATCCGTCCCGATACGATTCTTGTATCTGTGATGTATGTAAACAATGAAATCGGGGCCATTGAGCCCGTAGAAGAGATCGCATCTCTGGTACACGGAAAGGGAAAAAACATTATTTTCCATGTGGACGCTATCCAGGCTTATGGTAAAATAGTAATCCGGCCCAAGAAGCAGGGGATTGACCTTTTAAGCGTCAGCGGCCACAAGATCCACGGGCCAAAGGGCGTAGGTTTTCTCTATATAGATGAAAAGGTAAAGATTAAGCCCCTTCTTTACGGCGGCGGCCAGCAGAGGGATCTGCGCTCCGGCACGGAAAATGTTCCGGGCATTGCGGGTCTGGGGCTTGCCGCTCAGGAGATGTACCGGGATCATGCGGCTAAAATTGGAAAAATCACCGGTTTAAAGGATTATTTCATTGACCGTGCGTTGGAGCTTGAGGATGTAACCGTAAACAGCCAGAAGGGCGGTTTAAGCGCTCCCCAGATCGTCAGCCTAAGCTTTAAGGGCGTCCGCAGTGAGGTGCTTCTCCACGCCCTGGAGGATAAGGAAATCTATGTATCCTCAGGCTCTGCCTGCTCCTCCAATCACCCCGCTATCAGCGGCACCTTAAAGGCTGTGGGAGTAAAAAAGGAGCTCTTGGATTCTACCCTCCGGTTCAGCTTCGGCCTTTTTAACACAAAGGAAGAGATCGACTATTGCATGGATGTATTAAAGGAGCTGCTTCCGGTTTTGAGACGCTATTACAGAGCGTAGCTGTCAGTTTGTTCGTTGTTTAGAAAGAGGTATATATGCAGTATCAGTCATTTTTAATTAAATATGCGGAGATCGGCACCAAGGGCAAGAACCGCTTTATGTTTGAAGACGCCCTGATCAAGCAGATCCGTTTCGCCCTCCGGGAGGTAGACGGAAGCTTTGAGGTGACAAAGGAATCAGGACGCATCTATGTAACCGCTGAGGGCGATTATGACTATGATGACACCATTGAGGCCTTAAAGCGGGTATTCGGTATCGCAGATATCTGCCCCATGGTGCAGATTGACGACAGGGATTATGAGAACCTGAAAAAACATGTGGTAGAGTATATGGATAAGGTCTACCCTGATAAGAACCTTACCTTTAAGGTGGTGGCAAGAAGAGGCGACAAGCGTTATCCTGTGTCCTCCGACCAGATTAACCGTGATATGGGAGAGGCCATTCTTGAGGCGTTTCCTCAGATGCGCGTGGACGTGCACAACCCGGATGTGCTCCTGAGAGTGGAGATCCGCCAGAAGGTAAATATCTTTTCCCTGATGATCCCGGGGCCGGGTGGTATGCCTGTCGGCACCAACGGAAAGGCCATGCTTCTTCTTTCTGGCGGCATCGACAGCCCGGTGGCAGGCTATATGATCGCAAAGAGAGGCGTAAAGATCGATGCGGTTTATTTCCATGCACCGCCTTACACCAGCGACCGTGCAAAGCAGAAGGTAGTAGATCTGGCCAAGCTGGTAGCCCGCTATTCAGGCCCCATGGATCTTCATGTGGTGAATTTTACGGATATTCAGCTGTATATTTATGAGAAATGCCCCCATGAGGAGCTTACCATCATCATGCGCCGCTATATGATGCGGATCGCTCAGGCTATTGCGGAAAAGAACGGAGCCATCGGCCTGATCACGGGAGAGAGCATCGGGCAGGTAGCTTCTCAGACCCTACAGTCACTGGCAGCTACCAATGAGGTCTGCACTATGCCCGTATACCGTCCGGTGATCGGCTTTGACAAGCAGGAGATCGTGGACGTGTCAGAAAAGATCGGAACATATGAAACATCCATCCAGCCCTTTGAGGACTGCTGCACCATCTTTGTGGCAAAGCATCCGGTGACAAAGCCAAATATCAACGTGATCCGCAATTCCGAGCGCCATCTGGAGGAGAAGATAGACGAGCTTGTAAAAACAGCGCTGGAGACAACAGAGGTAATCCGCTGTCAGTAAAAAAGGACGAAAAAACGCCGCCTGCCAAAGCAGACGGCGTATCCTGTTAAAAGCGCTGTTTCATCAGTCGATGATGTAGGGAGCCAGTGTAGATAAGATGTCCTCAACACTATTTTCAGCGTGGATATTTAAGTCGATGGGCTTGGAAAGATCCAGGCTGAAGATGCCCATGATGGACTTTGCATCGATCACATATCTTCCGGATACAAGATCAAAGTCAACATCAAATTTTGCCAGGTCATTTACAAAGGATTTGACCTTGTCAATGGAATTTAAGGAAATACGAACAGTTTTCATATTGAAGAACCCTCCTTGCGGTATGTATAATCTGATTTTATACTAAAGGAGAGACTCATAAAAGTCAATAGTGAGTTTGTATGAAAAAAAACGGAACAAACTGTAAAAAGTTTAAACGGCAGGAAAGGAGATTAAGTTATGCCGAAAGCGGCGTTTCACAATTTGGGCTGCAAGGTAAATGCCTATGAGACAGAGGCCATGCAGCAGCAGCTGGCACAGAGGGGCTATGAAATTGTCCCCTTTGATGAGAAGGCAGATGTATATATTATCAATACCTGCTCTGTCACCAATATCGCGGACCGGAAATCACGCCAGATGCTCCACCGGGCAAAAAAGCTCAATCCTCAGGCACTTGTGGTGGCAGCGGGATGTTATGTCCAGGTGGCCTCAGAGGAGCTTAAAAAGGATGCCAGTGTGGATCTGATCATTGGAAACAACAGAAAAGCAGAGCTGGCAGATATTCTGGATGCCCGTCTGGCAGAAAAAAATGAGGAAAACAGGGTGTATGTGCTGGATATTGCCCATACCCACGAGTATGAGCGCCTTCATCTGGATCGTCTGGGAGGCCATACCAGGGCTTTTATCAAGGTACAGGACGGCTGCAACCAGTTCTGCAGCTACTGTATCATCCCCTACGCCAGAGGAAGAGTCCGCAGCCGCAGCCATGAGGATGTGGCAGAGGAGGTAAAAGGACTGGTAGCAGGAGGGTATAAGGAAGTGGTCCTCACGGGAATCCACTTAAGTTCCTACGGCATTGAGCGCATGGAGGAAAATCCGGTGAGCCATGGCGACTGGAACCACAGGGAGCTGCTGGCGCTGATAAAGGAAGTTCACGCCATCGAGGGGCTGGAGCGCATCCGTCTGGGATCTTTGGAGCCAAGGATCATTACCAGAGAATTTGCAGAGGAGCTGGCAAAGCTTCCCAAGTTCTGCCCTCATTTCCATCTGTCTCTCCAGAGCGGCTGTGATGAGACCTTAAAACGCATGAACCGCCATTATACCACAGAGGATTATGAGGCCAGATGCCGTCTGTTAAGAGAGGTCTTTGACCATCCGGCCATTACAACCGATGTAATCGTGGGCTTTCCGGGGGAAACGGAGGAAGAATTTGCTCTCACAAAAGAGTATCTGGAACGGATCCATTTCTATGAGATGCATATTTTCAAATATTCCAGAAGAGAGGGTACAAAGGCAGCTGTGATGAAGGATCAGATTCCTGAATCCGTGAAGGCAGAGCGCAGCGACGTGCTCCTTTCTCTGGAAACGAAGATGTCTGAGGAATACAGAAAGCATTACGGGGATTCTGTACTTTCCGTACTGTTTGAGGAGATTACAGTCATAGACGGAAAGGAATACCTGACCGGCTATACGCCTCAGTATGTGAGGGCTGCCCTGCCTGTAACGGACAGGGAAATCTGCAGCCGCATGGCAGGAAATATCTTTGAAGTACAGGCGGAAGGCTTTGTAACAGATGAGGCTCTGCGGGTAAAATTGCAGGAAATAACTGTATAAATTAAACAAAAAACAGGGCAAATCAAAAATACTCTATTGCCGAATGGGGAAATATAGGGTAGAATATAGAAGAATACTTAAAGGACGTGATAATATGGGCAATATAAGAGAAACACAATATTTTCAGGCTGTTCAGGACAAAAAGATGGAAGTGAGCGATGTGCTGGAGCAGGTGTATATTGCCTTGACGGAAAAGGGCTATAACCCTGTAAATCAGATCGTGGGTTATATTATGTCCGGAGATCCCACTTATATCACCAGTCATAAGGGCGCCAGAAGCCTGATCATGAAGGTGGAAAGAGATGAGATCCTGGAAGAGCTGATGGCTGTTTACATTGATGCCCGTCTGAAATAACAGTGCCGGTCAGACTGCGGCTGCAGGCGGATACAGGCAGCACTTTGCTGCTTCGGATAAAATACCGTCAGGAGACTGGGAACGGTCTCTTTGTTTGATGACGGTACAGTATAATACAGGAATATGAAACGGTCATTTTCCTGCTGCAACGTCCATTGAGGTCTTCTAAAATGGGGAGCCTGATGGACGTTGTATTGTATATGGAAATAAAGCAGAGGAGGACGCTTTTTAAGTCCGCTCCTGCTTAAAAATGGCGGCTGCCAAAGCCGAAATCCGGCAGCTGCCGTATAGATGTGGAGGAATTGAATATGAGAATCATGGGTCTTGATTACGGCTCTAAGACTGTGGGAGTAGCAGTCTGCGATCCTTTAGGTATCACAGCCCAGACCGTGGAAACGATCACCCGCAAGGATGAGAATAAGCTGCGCCAGACCCTGGCCAGAATTGAAGCTCTGGCTTTAGAGTACGGGGTAGAACGGATCGTTCTTGGTTATCCTAAGAATATGAACAATACGCTGGGAGACCGGGCTAAAAAATCCGAGGAATTAAAAGAAGCCTTAGAGCGCAGGACAGGCCTTCCTGTGGTGCTTTGGGATGAACGTCTTACCACAGTGGCTGCAGAGCGCGTGCTGATGGAAAGCGGCGTGCGCAGAGAGCACAGAAAGGAATCTGTGGATCAGATCGCAGCTGCCATGATCTTACAGGGATATTTAGACCGCATGGCGATGGAACAGAAAAAGGAAGAAACAGCCGGTGATATGCCGGAGAGCGGAGAATAAGATGGAAGAAAGAACAGACTGCATTACCATGGTGACAGAGGATGGAGACGAGGTGGTGTTTTCCGTACTGGAGGAGACCAGGATCCATGGGAAGGATTACCTTCTTGTCACAGACGCCCCTGAGGATGAGGATGGAGAATGTTATATTTTAAAGGATGTATCCGGAGAACAGGAGCCGGATGCGGTTTATGAGTTTGTGGAAGACGACAGAGAACTTGACAGTGTAATGGGGATTTTTGAAGCCCTTTTGTCTGATGCAGATGTGGAAATTGAAAAGTAAAAATAAGGAAGAAAGATTGGAGGAATCAGTTTGAGTTTAGAAGAAAAAGAAAATGGAATCGAGCAGGAAAATAATACGCCTGAACCAGCAGGGCATACAGGAGAAGCCGGTTCAGAAAACAGTGCGCCGGTAAAAAGACGCCCTCAGAACCGCCGGCCGGTTCAGAGAAGAACGGCGAGACCGAAAAATACATCTGAAGAAGGAAGGAAGGCTGAGGGAGCGGAAAGTACGGTACAGACAGAAGGCGCACCGGAGGCCGCAGAAAAGAAGGAACAGAACAGACGGGCTCCCAGACGCCGCACTCCGGCTCCCAGACAGGGACAGGGTACCGGCAGAAGACAGGTTCCGGCTCCTTTAAGAAATACAGATGAGACAGCGGCAGCTCTTCCTGCAAAGCGCAGCACACGGGGAACAAAAAAGGACGGAAAAGGCAAGTTAAAGGTGATCCCCTTAGGCGGCTTAGAGCAGATCGGCATGAATATTACAGCCTTTGAATATGAGGATTCTATTATCGTAGTAGACTGCGGACTTGCCTTCCCGGGGGATGATATGCTGGGAATCGATCTGGTGATCCCGGATGTGACCTATTTAAAACAGAATATTGACCGTGTAAAGGGCTTTGTGATCACCCATGGACATGAGGACCATATCGGTGCTCTTCCTTATATTTTACAGCAGGTAAACGTGCCGGTTTACGGAACCAAGCTGACCATTGCGCTCATTGAACACAAGTTAAAAGAGCACAATCTGTTAAAGACCACCAGGCGCCGTGTGATGAAGCATGGCCAGTCTGTGAATCTGGGCTGCTTCCGGGTGGAATTTATAAAGACAAACCACAGTATTCAGGATGCGTCTGCTCTGGCAATTTTTTCACCGGTCGGCATTGTGCTCCACACTGGCGACTTTAAGATTGATTATACACCTGTATTCGGCGATCCCATCGACCTGCAGCGCTTTGCAGAGCTGGGAAAGAAGGGCGTCCTTGCCATGATGGCAGACAGTACCAATGCCACCCGTCCCGGCTTTACCATGTCCGAGCGCAGCGTGGGAAAGACCTTTGATGCGATTTTCGCAGAGCATACGAATCACCGCATTATCGTGGCTACCTTTGCTTCCAATGTAGACCGTGTGCAGCAGGTAGTAAATACGGCTTATAAATATGGCAAAAAGGTAGTAGTGGAAGGCCGCAGCATGGTAACGATCATTGATATTGCCAGTGAGCTGGGATATATCAATATTCCCGACGGAACGCTCATTGACATTGACCAGCTGAAAAACTATCCGCCTGAGTCCACCGTGCTGATCACCACAGGAAGCCAGGGCGAGTCCATGGCCGCTCTGTCCCGCATGGCAGCCAGCATCCATAAGAAGGTGTCCATTATGCCGGGAGATGTGGTTGTATTAAGTTCCAGCCCTATTCCGGGAAATGAAAAAGCAGTGGCAAATGTGATCAATGAGCTTTCCACCAAGGGAGCCAAGGTGATCTGTCAGGATACTCATGTATCCGGCCATGCATGCCAGGAGGATTTAAAGCTGATCTACTCTCTGGTACATCCCAAGTTTGCCATTCCCGTACACGGCGAGTTCCGTCACAGGGTTGCGCAGAAGGAACTGGCAGAGTATATGGGCGTTGCCAAGGATAACGCGATCCTGGTTAATTCAGGCGATGTAGTGGCTCTGGATGAGGACAGCTGTCAGGTGATCGACCATGTGACAGCAGGCGGTATTCTGGTAGACGGTCTGGGTGTAGGCGATGTGGGAAATATTGTCCTGCGTGACCGTCAGAATCTGGCTCAGAATGGTATTATCGTGGTAGTGCTTACGCTGGAGAAGCATTCCAACCAGCTGCTTTCGGGCCCGGATATTGTATCCAGAGGCTTTGTCTATGTGCGGGAGTCTGAGGATCTTTTGGAGGAAGCTCATAATATCGTGGCAAATGCAGTAGAGGACTGCTTAGACCGCCGTGTAAGCGACTGGGGCAAGATTAAAAATATCATCAAGGACAGCTTAAGCGAGTTTTTATGGAAGCGCATGAAGCGCAATCCTATGATCCTTCCAATTATTATGGAAGTATAAGCCTTTGATATACAGCAGGAGGAGCGACAGGCCATGAGCAGACGGACAAGGGAGATCAATCGAATAACCACAGCCATTATCACCATTTCCATTAAGCTTATGGTGCTGGCTCTTCTTATCCTGCTTTTATACGAGGCCGTAGTCCGGGGATTTGCCTTTGGCCATGAGATTTTTTATGCAGAAGCGGCAGAGGCGGCTCCGGGGAGAGAAATCACGGTCGAGATAAAAGAGGGAGAGACAGCAAAAGAGGCCGCGGGAGAACTAAAGAAAAAGGGACTGATCACGAATGATTTCGCATTCTGGTTTCAGAGTATTTTCTATGATTACCAGGACATTTATCCCGGGATCTATACGCTTAACACCTCCATGACTTCCAAGGAGATTTTAAGAGAGCTGAATGTAAAACCTGAGGAGGAAAGCGAAGCGTCCCCCGAAGCCCGCACGGTGAGCGGGGAGGCGGATCTCTCAAAAGATGCAGATTCCTCAGAGAACAGGAAGACCAGAGCGGTTCAGGCAGAGCCTTCGGCTGTTTCTGAGACGGCTGCACCGGAAGCGGAAGAAGCAGAGGCAGAGCTGGACGGAGAGGATATCTATATGGAGGAAGAGGAATCCGGCGGCTGGATCGAAGAGGCAGAGGAATAAGACATGATTGTAAATGACAGAATCACAGACTATATCCAGTCCCTGGAAACCAGTCAGGGACCGGTTTTGGATGAAATAGAAAAAGAGGCTCTGGATCAGTTTGTGCCTATCATCAGAAAGGAGACGGCAGCTTTTTTAAGAACCATGACGGCAGCCCTTAAGCCGTCGGCCATACTGGAGATCGGCACGGCCGTCGGGTATTCTGCTTTGCAGATGTGCCGGGTGATGCCGGAGCACTGCCGCATTACTACCATTGAAAAGTATGAGAAACGCCTTCCCATCGCCAGAGAGAATTTTCATCGGGCAGGAGAAAGCGGACGGATCACACTTTTAGAGGGCGATGCAGACGTGCATCTGAAGGAGCTGGCAAAAAAAGGCTGTCAGTTTGATCTTGTGTTTATGGATGCAGCCAAGGGGCAGTATCTAAACTGGCTTCCCATGGTGCTTGATCTTATGCCCAAAGGCGCGGTGCTCATTTCCGACAATGTGCTTCAGGACGGCGATATCATCCAGTCACGGTTTGCCGTGGAGCGCAGAAACCGCACCATCCACAGCCGCATGAGAGAGTACCTGTATGAGTTAAAGCACACAGAGGAACTGGAAACCTCCGTGATCCCCATTGGAGACGGAGTGACAGTCAGTACAAAGGTTAGATAGGAGAACGATATGAGAGAAACAGAGCTGCTGATACCGGCAGGCAGTCTGGACGTATTAAAGACTGCTGTGGTTTACGGAGCAGATGCCGTATACATCGGCGGAGAGGTCTTTGGCCTCAGAGCCAAAGCGCACAATTTTTCCAAAGAAGAAATGAAAGAGGGAATTGCCTTTGCCCATGAGCGCGGGGTCAAAGTCTATGTGACTGCCAATATTCTGGCGCACAATGACGATCTGCCGGGGGTAGAGGCTTATTTTGAAGAATTAAAAGAAGTGGGGCCGGATGCCCTGATCATTTCAGATCCCGGCATCTTTGCCATTGCAAAGAGAGTTCTTCCCCAGATGGAGCTCCATGTGAGCACTCAGGCGAATAATACCAATTACGGCACCTATTTATTCTGGCATCAGCTGGGAGCGAAACGGGTAGTTTCTGCAAGAGAGCTGTCCTTAGAGGAGATTAAGGAGATCCGGGCCCATATTCCGGAGGATATGGAGATCGAGAGCTTTATCCACGGAGCTATGTGCATTTCGTATTCCGGAAGATGCCTTTTGAGCAATTTCTTTACCGGACGGGACGCCAACCAGGGGGCCTGCACCCATCCATGCCGTTGGAAATATTCGATTGTGGAGGAGACCAGACCGGGAGAATATATGCCTGTTTATGAAAATGAGCGTGGCACCTATATCTTTAATTCCAGAGATCTGTGCATGATCGAGCATATTCCGGAGCTGATCGATGCGGGAGTTGACAGCTTTAAGATCGAAGGCCGTATGAAGACAGCTCTTTATGTGGCAACGGTGGCAAGAACCTATCGAAAAGCCATTGATGATTATAAAAAGGATCCTGCCCTCTATGAGCAGAATATGGAGTGGTATAAGGAAGAAATTGGAAAATGTACCTACAGAGAGTTTACCACAGGCTTTTATTTTGGAAAGCCGGGAGCAGATGCGCAGATTTACGACAGCAATACCTATGTAAAAAATTACACCTATCTGGGAACGGTAGAGGAGTCCGAAGGCTGCCGGTTCAGAATCGAGCAGAAGAATAAGTTCTCTGTGGGAGAAACCATTGAGATCATGAAGCCCGACGGACGAAACGTACAGGCCCTTGTAAAGAGTATCTGCGATGAAGAGGGCAATGCTCAGGAGAGCGCTCCCCATCCCAAGCAGATCTTGTGGGTGGAGCTGGATGCGCCGGCAGATGTGTATGATATACTGAGAAAGAAAGCGGAGCAGTAAAAGACAGGAGGCGGTAAGTTTGGTGGATGGTATCCTGCTGATCCTGGCAGCATTGTGTGCGGTTTACTTTGTGATCATTGTGATCTATGGGGGAATCGGCACTTCTTTTGCCTTTATATGGCTGTTTTTTGCGGCTCTTTGCGTATTTCTTGTTTATGGAAAATGGTATTACAGCCGTCATATGTTTGACATTCCCAAGTGGGTGCCTGTGAGTATCGTTACCACCTGTGTGATGGGAGTGACCGTCATGGCAATGATATGTACTCTGGTGTTTTTGGGCGTCGCTTCCGAGGAAGAACCCGGACTTGATTATGTGATCGTTCTGGGAGCTAAGGTAAAGGAACATACGGTGAGCAATTCACTGAAAAAACGGCTGGATAAGGCCATTGACTATGCCCAGAAAAATCCGGAAACCTATCTGGTGCTTTCAGGGGGAAAGGGAGCGGATGAACCCATAAGCGAGGCTCAGGCCATGTACAAATATCTGGTCTATAACGGTGTCCGTCCAGAGCAGCTGCTCCTTGAGGATCGGTCTGCCAGTACGGTGGAAAATATTGCCTACAGCAGACTTGTGATCGAAGGCCATCGGGAACGGCTGCGTCTGGAACGGGAGCAGCAGGAGAAAAAACGCAGGGAACCTTACCTTATGGTAGATGACAAGCCTGTGGAAATCGGTGTTCTCACCAGCAATTTCCATGTATTCAGAGCCAGGATGATTGCCCGCAAATGGGGTTTTGAGCATGTTTATGGCATCAGCGCCCAGTCGGATCCTGTGCTTTTTATCCATCTGTGCGTTAGGGAATGTGCGTCGATTATAAAAGACCGGCTTATGGGAAATATGTAGGATAGAATGACTGCTTAAAGGAGGACTGAAATGATTGACAAAAAAATGTTAGACCGCGTAAAAGAGCTTTCACAGTACCGTCTTGTAGATGAAAGACCTGTTGAGGAGATGAACTCATATGGAATGGTGCTGGAGCATAAAAAGAGCGGAGCCAGGATTTTTTTAATGAGCTGTGAAGATGACAATAAAGTATTTTCCATTGGATTCCGCACTCCGCCCCAGGACAGCACAGGACTTCCCCATATTCTGGAACACAGTGTTTTGGAGGGGTCTGAGAAGTTTCCCGTAAAAGATCCCTTTGTAGAGCTGGTAAAGGGTTCTTTAAACACATTTTTAAATGCAATGACCTATCCGGATAAGACGGTTTATCCGGTCGCCAGCTGCAATGACAGGGATTTCCAGAACCTGATGGATGTGTATTTAGACGGCGTGCTCCATCCTTCCATTTACCGTGAACCGAAGATTTTTTTACAGGAGGGCTGGCACTATGAGATGGAGGAGACAGACAGCCCCTTAATCATCAACGGCGTGGTTTACAATGAAATGAAGGGCGCTTTTTCCTCACCGGAAAGCGTGCTGGACCGGTATACAAAGGCGGTTCTCTTTCCGGATACCCCATACCGCCATGAATCCGGCGGCGATCCCGCCTGTATTCCGGATCTGACCTATGAACAGTTTATTGCCTTCCATAAAAATTACTATCATCCGGCCAACAGCTTTATCTACCTTTATGGAGATATGGATATGGCTGAAAAATTAGAGTGGCTGGACAGAGCGTATTTATCCCAATATGACAGGACAGATTTTACCCTGGATTCCCGGATTCCCATGCAGGAGCCCTTTAAGGAGCCCATTGAGAGGGAAACTACCTACTCTGTAACAGCGGAAGAAGGGACAAAGGGGCGAACCTATCTGTCTTTAAATACCGTAGTGGGAACGGATCTGGATCCGGAGCTTTATGTGGCTTTCCAGATTTTGGAATATGCGCTGATCGATGCTCCGGGAGCACCCTTAAAGCAGGCGCTTATTGACGCCCATATTGGTCAGGATATTCTGGGAGGCTACGACAACGGGATCCTTCAGCCCTGCTTTTCCGTAATCGCCAAAAATGCAGAGCGGGAGCAGAAGGGGGAATTTCTTGCTGTGGTTAAGGGAACCCTGCGCCGTCTGGCAGATCAGGGCATTGACAGAAAGAGCCTTCTTGCAGGCTTAAACTACTACGAATTCCGCTACAGAGAAGCAGATTACGGCTCTGCGCCCAAGGGACTTATGTACGGTCTCTGGTCTATGGACAGCTGGCTTTATGACGGAGATCCTATGCTCCATCTCCAGTATCAGAAGACCTTTGACTTTTTAAAGAAGGCAGTATCCGAAGGATATTTTGAGAATCTGATCCGCGGATATCTTCTGGACAATCCCCATGAGGCTTTTGTGATCGTAAGCCCCTGTACAGATCAGACCGCCAGAGAGGATGAGGCTCTGGCAGAGCGGCTTAAGGCTTACAGGGATTCCCTTTCAGAAGAAGAGAGGAGCGAGATTGTCCGAAAGACAAAGGAATTAAAGGCATATCAGGAGGAGCCGTCCTCTCAGGAGGATCTGGAAAAGATTCCCATGCTCCAGAGATCCGATATTGAGAAAAAGGCAGAAGGCTTTTCTTATGAGGTAAAGGAGGAGAGCGGGATTCCTGTTATCCACAGCCCGTTATTTACCTCTGGGATCGGCTACCTGAAGGTGCTCTTTGACTTTTCTGTCCTGCCGGATGAGGATATTCCCTACGGAGCTCTTTTAAAGTCCGTGCTGGGCTATGTGGATACGGAGCATTACAGCTACAGCGATCTTACCAGCGAGATTTATTTAAACAGCGGCGGCCTGGATTTTTCCGTAGGCGGCAGCCAGAAAATGGGAGAGCCTGGAAACTTTACCGGTACCTTTACAGCCAGCGTAAAGGTGCTCTATGAAAAGCTGGATTTTGCTTTTGAGATGCTGGAAGAGATCCTCCTGCGCTCTAAGCTTACAGACGAAAAACGTCTGGGAGAGATTTTGGATGAGACTATGTCCAGAGCCAGAATGCGTCTGGAGAACAGTTCTCACAGCTCCGCTGCCATGAGAGCTGCTTCCTATTATTCGCCCCTGTCTTCTTTCTATGACCGCACCGGCGGTATTGGCTTTTATCAGTTTTTGGAGAAAATTACAGAGCGCTGCAGCAAGGAAGAGGGATATCGTCTCAAACTGGGGAAAAAGCTTATGGAAGTTGCAAAAACGCTCTTTACTGCTTCCAATATGACCGTAAGCTACACGGCGGATGAAGAGGGCTATGGCAGGCTTCCGGCTGCGCTGGCTGCCTTTAAGGCGGTTCTTCCGGAAGGGAATGGGATCCGTTACCCCTATGAATTTAAGCCAGAGCTTAAAAATGAAGGCTTTCGGACTGCATCGCAGGTCAACTATGTGGCCTGCTGCGGCACCTTCGGAGAGAGTGCTTATACAGGCGCATTAAAGGTATTAAAGGTGATTTTAAATTACGAATATCTCTGGGTAAACCTGCGTGTAAAAGGCGGAGCCTACGGCTGTATGAGCAGCTTTGGGCGAAATGGGGAAACAATGTTAGTATCTTACCGGGATCCCAAGCTGGGCGAGACAAACCGGGTTTATGAGGGAATCCCGGAGTATTTGAGAACCTTTTCCATTGACGACAGAGATATGACAAAATACGTTATCGGCGCCTTCAGTGAGCTGGATGCTCCCTTAAATCCTGCGGCAAAAGGAGCCAGAAACCTGGGAGCATGGCTTTCCGGCGTTACGGACGAGATGATCCAGAGAGAGCGGGATCAGGTTCTGAATGTGACCCAGGAGGATATCCGAGCACTGGCCGGACTGTTAGAGTCTGTGTTAAACACAGGCGCTCTCTGTGCCATTGGAAATGACCAGCAGATTGTGAATGAACAGGAACTCTTTAACGAAATAAAGCATCTTTACCACTAAATGAGCAGGAGCAGAAATGATGGAAGAAAATGTACAGAAGAAATCAGGCTTTGTCACACTGATCGGCCGTCCCAACGTAGGAAAATCTACGCTGATGAATCATCTGATCGGCCAGAAGATCGCCATTACCTCTGATAAGCCCCAGACCACCAGAAACAGGATCCAGACGGTGTATACAGATGAAAGAGGCCAGATCATTTTCCTGGATACTCCGGGAATCCACAAGGCGAAAAACAAGCTGGGCGAATATATGGTAGATGTGGCAGAGCACACCTTAAAGGAAGTGGATGTGATCCTCTGGCTGGTGGAACCCACCACCTTTATCGGGGCCGGGGAACGCCACATTGCAGAGCAGCTTTCCAATGTGAAAACACCGGTGATTCTGGTGATCAACAAAATTGATACCTTAAAAAAGCAGGAAGAAATTTTAACATTTATAGATGCCTACAAGGATGTGTGCAAGTTTGCAGAAATTGTGCCTCTTTCCGCACTGAAGGAAAAAAATACCGATCTTTTGCTGGAGCTTCTTTTTAAATATCTGCCCTGTGGCCCCATGTTTTATGATGAGGACACAGTTACGGATCAGCCCATGCGCCAGATTGCGGCAGAGCTTATCAGAGAAAAAGCGCTTCGCCTTCTGGATGATGAGATTCCCCACGGGATAGCAGTTACTATCGAAAAGATGCGCGAAAGGAAAAACGGCATCATGGACATTGAAGCCAGCATTGTCTGCGAACGCGAGTCCCACAAGGGAATCATTATCGGAAAGGGCGGCTCTATGTTAAAGCGCATCGGCACCAATGCCCGCAGGGAAATTGAAAATATGCTGGAGATGCAAGTCAATCTGCAGCTGTGGGTAAAGGTACGCAAGGAATGGAGAGACAGTGAGCTGTATATGAAAAATTACGGCTATGACAAAAAAGATGTATAAGGGGAGCGAGCAGGGTGAGAGAAGCAGTTAGCCTCACGGGCATGGTGCTTTTGGCTGCATCCTTTGGGGAAGCAGACCGGAGAGTGGTGCTTTTGACCAGAGAACGGGGGAAGATCACAGCCTTTGCTCACGGAGCAAGAAGGCCGGGAAGCGCCCTGATGGCAGTTACCAGACCCTTTGTGTTCGGCACTTTTAACGTCTTTGAGGGCCGCAGCGCCTATACCCTTCAGAGCGCCCAGCCGGTATGCTATTTTGACGAGCTTTCTGCAGATATGGAGGGGGCCTGTTACGGAGCTTATTTTCTGGAAATGGCCTCCTATCTGGCTCAGGAAAACATGGACGGAACCGAACTTTTAACACTGGTTTACCAGACATTAAAGGCCCTTTTAAATCCGTCCCTTCCAAACCGCCTGGTCCGGCGGATCTTTGAGCTGAAAGTCATGGTTATAAACGGAGAATACACAGAAAATCCCCAGGGAAAGGTATCCGAGTCCTGTACCTACACCTGGCAATATGTCATTTATTCCCCTGTAGGAAGCCTCTATACCTTCGTACTAAAACCCGAAGTCCAGGCCGAATTCGAGCACCAGGTAGAAAATGCCAGAACCACCTTCATCCGCCACAACTTCCGTTCTCTGGAAATTCTGGAACTGATGACCAGGTAGAACAGATGGAAATGTTTTGGTTTTACCTATAGAAACAACCTATGGCCATTGGCGACCACAACAAATACTTGCCGATAAGGCTTGAAATTATACGCATCAGAAGATATAATAAGCGGTATATTGCTCCCGCGGATGCAGGAGAAGCCTGGAAGAAAGGAAGAAATATGAAGAAAAGCATAAGAGGAATCCTGCTTCTTGCAGCCTGCACCGTCTTTTTTGCCGGCTGTGCCAGATCCAAAGGGAGCTGGGAAGCCTTTACGGAAAATACCCTTTATGTAGCCGGCGATGGAAGCGTTTCCTGGGCTTCTGTCGAAAGCTTCGGGGAAGGCGATTACAAAGAAGAGGAGTTAAAAGCCTTTGCCGGAGAGAGAATCAGCCAGTTTAACCAGTCTCAGGGCGAAGAGCCAGCCTTTGAAAATGAGAAGGGGGCAGAAAAGCTTCCGGTTGCTCTTGATACAGTGAGTATGAAGGATGGAAGGGCAGTTCTGGTGACGGAATACGATACCCCTTCCCGGCTGGTGGAGTTTTCACAGGACATAGGAGATGAGGGGATGCCCTTTGATTCGATTGATATAGGCAGTCCTGCGTCCCTGGCTTTGAAAGAACAGACTTCTTATCTGGATATAGAGGGAAAAGCGGTAGATCAGCAGGAAATTTTAAAGGAAACAGGTCTTGCGGTCCGTGTTTCGGGCCAGGGGGTCATTTCCGCGGAAAAAAAGATCCGCTATATAAGTGAGGGCTGTACCCTTCGGGATGTTCATACAGTGGAAACCGCGTCTGAGGGAGTAAGCTGCATTATATTGGAGTGATGCCCTGAAAGGGGCTTGCTGACAGTAAGTATATAAAAAGAGAGGACATGGATCATGGAAAAGACAATGGAAAAAATCGTAGCTCTTGCCAAGAACAGAGGTTTTGTATACCCTGGTTCTGAGATCTACGGCGGTCTTGCAAATACCTGGGATTACGGCAATCTGGGTGTTGAGCTTAAAAACAATGTAAAGAAAGCCTGGTGGCAGAAGTTTGTTCAGGAAAGCCCATACAACGTAGGAGTGGACTGTGCGATTCTGATGAATTCCCAGACATGGGTAGCCAGCGGCCATCTGGGCGGATTTTCTGATCCATTGATGGACTGTAAGCAGTGTAAGGAGCGTTTCCGCGCAGACAAGCTGATTGAGGATTATAATGATGAGCACGGTATCGAGATCGAAGGCTCTGTAGACGGCTGGTCTCAGGAAGAGATGAAGCAGTATATTGAGGATAAGCACATCTGCTGTCCAAGCTGCGGCGCTCACGATTTTACAGATATCCGTCAGTTCAACCTGATGTTTAAGACCTTCCAGGGCGTAACTGAGGATGCTAAGAATACCGTATACTTAAGACCCGAGACTGCACAGGGTATTTTCGTAAACTTTAAGAATGTTCAGAGAACCTCCAGAAAGAAAGTTCCCTTCGGTATCGGACAGGTTGGAAAGTCCTTCAGAAATGAGATCACTCCCGGAAACTTTACCTTCCGTACCAGAGAGTTTGAGCAGATGGAGCTTGAATTTTTCTGCAAGCCGGGCACCGATCTGGAGTGGTTTGCATACTGGAAGCAGTTCTGTATTGACTGGCTTCAGACCCTTGGCATCAAGCCGGAGGAGATGCGTGCAAGAGATCACTCACCGGAGGAACTGTGCTTCTACAGCAAGGCTACCACAGACCTTGAGTTCTTATTCCCCTTTGGCTGGGGTGAGCTGTGGGGTATTGCAGACAGAACCGATTATGACCTGACCCAGCATCAGAATGTATCCGGACAGGATATGGCATACTTTGATGACGAGAGCAAAGAAAAATACATTCCTTATGTAATCGAGCCTTCACTGGGTGCAGACCGTGTTACACTGGCATTCTTATGTGCTGCTTATGATGAGGAAGAGATCGGAGAGGGCGATGTGAGAACTGTTCTTCATTTCCATCCGGCGCTAGCTCCTGTAAAGATTGGTGTTCTGCCTCTTTCCAAGAAGCTTAACGAGGGCGCTGAGAAGGTATTTGCAGAGCTTTCAAAATACTATAACTGTGAGTTTGATGACAGAGGAAATATTGGAAAGCGCTACAGAAGACAGGATGAGATCGGTACTCCGTTCTGTGTAACATATGATTTTGATTCTGAGAACGATCAGGCAGTTACTGTCCGCGACCGAGACACCATGGAGCAGGTACGCGTACCGATTGCTGAGTTGAAGGCTTACTTTGAGGATAAGTTCCGTTTCTAGGGAATATGTAAAATGAAAGAAAACAGCATCTGGGAAACCGTTAAAAACGGTATTTCCGGGTGCTTTTTTCATATGCCTTTTCCAAGCGGCGCGTAGAAAAGTTTAGAATGATTTTATAAACGCCCCGCCATAAGTATGGTATACTTAAACTATATGTAAATTGCCTGTCTGCGTGCTGCGCCGGGGGCAGTGGAAGGAGGATGAAAAGGTGAAGATAAGGACACGGCTTGCGGTAGCATTTATTATCATAACCGTTTTTCCGATGCTTATGATCTACCTTTCTGTGATCGCCCTCAGCGATTATCAGGAAAAGTCCTTTAAAGAAGCATATGGTCTTACAGAGCAGATTGAACTGTTAAACGGTAATTCCCTTCAGGTATTTAACCGTTTGACCAGACAGTCGCAGAAAGATATCCGAAAGGTGTTGGATGAAAACCCGGATAATTACAAGGATCCGGCATATCTGGATAAAGTGAATGCAAAATTAAATGAACAGTATGCCTATCTGATTGTCCGCCGTGAGGATACGATCATTTATTACGGGGCGAACGGAGAACCGCAGGATGCGTCTCTCTGCGCTCAGCTTCCGGATTTTGATGTGATGAAGGGACGCATGGAAGGTGGGATCTATCTGGACGGCGAGAGTCAGCATCTGATCAAGCAGATGGATTTTCAGTTTTCGGACGGTGCCGAGGGAAGTGTGTTTATTGTTTCCAATGTAGACGATCTGCTTCCTGAAGTAAAGTCCATGTTTCGGGAAATGCTGTTTTTGGGCGTGGCGATTCTGGTGGTAGCGGGCTTTACCCTTACGGTTTGGGTATACCGTTCGATTTTAAGCCCCTTAAACAAGCTTCAGGAGGCTACCAAGCAGATACGGGACGGTAATCTGGAGTTTACCCTGGATGTAGATGCAGATGATGAGATAGGCCAGCTTTGCCAGGATTTTGAAGAAATGCGGATCCGTTTAAAGGAAAATGCAGAGGAAAAGCTTCAGTATGATAAGGAAAGCAAGGAGCTGATCAGTAATATTTCCCATGATCTTAAGACTCCCATTACAGCCATTAAGGGGTATGTAGAAGGGATTCTGGACGGGGTTGCTTCCTCACCTGAGAAGCTGGACAGATATATCCGCACGATTTATAATAAAGCCAATGATATGGACCGGCTGATCGATGAGCTGACCTTTTACTCCAAGATTGACACAAATAAGATTCCTTATACCTTTGCAAAGATCAATGTATCCCAGTATTTTAAGGACTGTCTGGAAGAGGTGGGTCTGGATATGGAAGCAAGGGGCATTGAGCTGGGATATTTCAATTATGCGGATGAGGATGTGATGGTTATTGCAGATGCAGAGCAGATGAAGCGTGTGATCAATAACATTATCAGCAATTCCGTCAAATATCTGGACAAGAAAAAAGGAATCATCAATATCAGAATCAAGGATGTGGGAGACTTTATCCAGATTGAGATTGAGGACAATGGAAAAGGCATTGCGGCAAAGGATCTTCCCAACATATTTGACCGTTTTTACCGTACAGATTCCTCACGAAACTCTTCTCAGGGCGGCAGCGGGATCGGACTGTCCATTGTACGCAAGATCATTGAGGATCACGGAGGACGCATCTGGGCCACCAGCAAGGAAGGCATCGGAACGGAGATCCATTTTGTATTAAGAAAATATCAGGAGGTTATGCAGGAATGAGCAAAATACTGATTGTAGAGGATGAAGAAAGCATCGCAGAGCTGGAAAAGGATTATCTGGAGCTGTCCGGCTTTGAGGTTGAGATCGAAAATAACGGAACCGATGGTCTGGACCGTGCTTTAAAGGAAGACTACGATCTCCTGATCCTGGATCTGATGCTTCCGGGAACGGACGGATTTGAGATCTGCCGCAGGGTAAGGGAGATTAAAAATACCCCTATTATTATGGTTTCTGCCAAAAAGGAGGACATTGACAAAATCCGCGGTCTGGGCCTTGGAGCAGATGATTATATTACAAAGCCGTTCAGTCCCAGCGAGATGGTTGCCAGAGTGAAAGCCCACATGGCCCGCTATGAGCGTCTGATCGGAAGCGGCCAGCCCGCCAATGAGATTATTGAAATCCGCGGTTTAAAGATCGACAAAACAGCCCGCAGAGTATGGGTGGCAGGAGAGGAAAAAACTTTTACAACCAAGGAATTTGATCTTCTAACCTTTTTAGCCCAGAATCCCAACCATGTATTTACAAAGGAGGAACTGTTCAGCAAAATCTGGGATATGGAATCCATCGGCGATATTGCCACCGTTACAGTGCATATTAAGAAGATCCGGGAAAAAATTGAATTTAATACAGCCAAGCCTCAGTACATTGAGACCATCTGGGGAGTTGGGTATCGGTTTAAGGTATAGGGAAAATCCTCCGCTTGTGCGGGGGATTTTTCATATGCAGAAAGGAATGGCACATTTCTTTGTTAATAGTTACTATAAAATATTAGTTCGCATATACGAACAATAAATGAATATACGAAAATGACAGAAAATGAAAACGCTTACAGTAAATTTTGCTGTAAAATAACCAAATTTTTTCAAAATTTTGTCGGTAAAGGACTTTACTCCCCCAATCTTTGTGATATAATAAACGAGGTGGACGGATAAGGAGAACCATTGATTCCGTCTGATAGGCGGGCACAGGAAATTTCCCGGTATGTCCGGTTAAAGAGCGGCAGAGTCCTGAGGGAATCTGCCAGAATGAGGAGGAAGAAACTTATGGCTACAAAGTGGGTTTATTTATTCAGCGAAGGCAATGCGACCATGAGAAACCTGTTAGGTGGTAAGGGCGCTAACCTTGCGGAGATGACAAATCTGGGATTACCTGTACCACAGGGATTTACGATTACAACAGAGGCCTGCACCCAGTATTATGAAGATGGCAGAAAAATCAATGACGAGATCATGGGCCAGATCATGGAGCATATTGGAAAGATGGAGGAGATCACCGGCAAGAAGTTCGGCGATAAGGAGAATCCGCTGTTGGTTTCCGTTCGTTCCGGTGCAAGAGCTTCCATGCCGGGTATGATGGATACCATCTTAAACCTGGGTCTGAATGAGGAAGTAGTAGAGGTTCTGGCTGCAAAGTCCGGTAATCCGCGCTGGGCATGGGACTGCTACAGAAGATTCATCCAGATGTTTTCCGACGTTGTTATGGAAGTTGGAAAGAAGTATTTTGAAGAGTTGATCGATAAGATGAAGGCTGAGAAGGGAGTAACCCAGGACGTGGAGCTGACCGCTGAGGATCTTCACGAGCTGGCAAATCAGTTCAAGGCTGAATATAAAGAAAAGATCGGAAAGGATTTCCCAACCGATCCCAAGGAGCAGCTGATGGAGGCCATCAAGGCTGTATTCCGTTCCTGGGATAACCCAAGAGCAAACGTATACCGCCGCGATAATGATATCCCTTATTCCTGGGGTACTGCTGTAAATGTACAGATGATGGCATTCGGAAACATGGGCGAGACTTCTGGTACAGGCGTTGCATTTACCCGTGACCCAGCTACCGGCGAGAAGCACCTGATGGGCGAGTTCTTAATGAATGCTCAGGGTGAGGACGTAGTTGCAGGTGTCCGTACCCCTCAGAAGATTGACCAGTTAAAGGAAGTTATGCCGGAGGTTTATGAGCAGTTCGTAGGCATCTGCCATACTCTGGAGGATCATTACAGAGATATGCAGGATATGGAGTTCACCATTGAGGATAAGAAGCTTTATATGCTGCAGACCAGAAACGGAAAGAGAACAGCTAAGGCTGCTTTAAAGATTGCCTGTGATCTGGTAGATGAGGGCATGATCGATGAGAAGAAGGCAGTTCAGATGATCGATCCCCGTAATCTGGATACCCTGCTTCACCCACAGTTTGATGCAGAGGCATTAAAGAAGGCTGAGCCGGTTGCAAAGGCTCTGGCTGCATCCCCAGGCGCTGCCTGCGGCAAGATCGTATTTACTGCTGAGGATGCAAAAGAGTGGAAGGAAAGAGGCGAAAAGGTCGTATTAGTACGTCTTGAGACATCTCCTGAAGATATCGAAGGAATGAAGGCTTCTCAGGGTATCCTGACAGTCCGCGGCGGTATGACCAGCCACGCAGCTGTAGTTGCCCGCGGTATGGGTACCTGCTGTGTATCCGGCTGTTCCGAGATTATCATGGACGAGGCAAACAAGAAGTTCGTTCTGGCCGGAAAAGAGTACCATGAGGGCGACTGGCTGTCTATCGACGGTTCTACCGGTAAGATCTATGACGGCATTATTCCTACGGTAGATGCTACCATCGCAGGCGAGTTCGGCCGCATCATGGCATGGGCTGACAAATATAGAAGACTGAGAGTCCGCACCAATGCAGATACTCCAAGAGACGCTGCAAAGGCAAGAGAACTGGGCGCAGAGGGTATCGGCCTTTGCCGTACGGAGCATATGTTCTTCGAGGGCAACCGTATCGACGCATTCCGCGAGATGATTTGCTCCGAGACAGTAGAAGAGAGAGAAGCAGCCTTAGAGAAGATCCTTCCTGAGCAGCAGGGAGACTTTGAGAAGCTTTACGAGGCTTTAGAGGGCAATCCTGTTACCATCCGTTTCCTGGATCCGCCTCTGCATGAGTTTGTTCCTACCGAGGAAGAGGATATCAAGAAGCTGGCAGAAGCACAGGGCAAGAGCGTTGAGACCATCAAGGCAATCTGTGATTCTCTCCATGAGTTCAACCCGATGATGGGACATCGCGGCTGTCGTCTGGCTGTTACCTATCCTGAAATCGCAAAGATGCAGACAAAGGCTGTCATCCGTGCAGCAATCAACGTAAAGAAGGCTCACGCTGACTGGAACGTTTGCCCGGAGATCATGATCCCTCTGATCTGCGATATCAAAGAGTTAAAGTTTGTTAAGAAGGTAGTTGTTGAGACAGCTGATGCTGAGATCGCAGCATCCGACATTGACTTAAAGTATGAAGTAGGTACCATGATCGAGATCCCAAGAGCAGCTCTGACAGCTGACGAGATCGCAAAGGAAGCTGAGTTCTTCTGCTTTGGTACCAATGACCTGACACAGATGACCTACGGCTTCTCCCGTGATGATGCAGGCAAGTTCTTAAATGCTTACTATGATACAAAGATCTTTGAGAACGACCCATTCGCAAGACTGGATCAGACCGGCGTAGGAAAACTGATGGAAATGGCGATCAAGTTAGGCAAGAGCACCCGTCCTGATATGCATGTAGGTATCTGCGGCGAGCATGGCGGCGATCCTACTTCTGTAGAATTCTGCCACAAGATTGGTCTGGACTATGTGTCCTGCTCACCATTCCGCGTTCCGATCGCAAGACTGGCAGCAGCTCAGGCAGCGATTGCCAATGCAGGAAAATAGAAAATCGCAAGTATTTCTACTTCACAACGCTGGTTGTTACAAGGAAAGATGTGCAAGAATATATGAAACATCATTCTGAGTATACAAAGGCGAACCGATTTAAAGACATTATTTGCAAAATCTATATATAACTCGAAAGGGAAGCATTGTTTTGGCTTCCCTTTCCTTTCCTTATATCTCAATTAGGGCTAAATCCTAAAAGCTATGGCTTTAAAGGACTTAGTCCTTTTTATATGCAAAAAATTAAAATAAGGAGTGATATTGTCAATATTGGTGGCGGTCTTCCAGTCACTCAGTTCAAAGCGGGTAGCAGGTAATGGCGAAAGTAATGGCTTTTCATCTTCAAGGAATAAGTCCAACCGGCTACCCTCTTTCTTTTGAAAGAGCTTTCGATTGAATTGTTCCAGTTTTTCTCTGATTACACGATTTAATTCGACAAGGGAAAAGAACTGCTCATTCCTAAGTGCTGCTGTTATCCAAGTAGAGATATTTCCTACCGTTCCTTCAGCATTCGGCTTATCCTTTGGTGTTCTGACACGAGCAGGGATGATAGCTGTACCATAGTGCTCAGCCATTTCCTGATAAGTTTCATTGATCTGCTGGTCTTTCCATCCACCATTATGGACAACTGCAGTCTTGCAGTTATCCAGTACAAGTATTCTGGCAACACCGCCAAAAAACTCGTACATATGGACATGTGCTGTAATCCATGATTTCTGCTTCATATCCAGAAATGCTTCTACATATGCATACTGGCTGTAAGTCATTACGCCAACGAATATGTAAACCTTTAAGATTTCACCGGTATCTGGGTCAATGATTGTTGCAGGATCCCCTGCCCAGTCAACTTCAACCTGCTCACCGGGTTTGCGATTGATGTGCATGGTAGCGCGTCGTTTCTGTTCATCCTGTTGGATGTGATAGCAGAATTGTGAATACATAAGCGGTTCATCGCCGTTAGCACGGCAGTCCTCCATGTATTCCGTCCACAGAAGCTTTTTACTGACTCCGTTGCGGAGCAATTCTTTGTGGATGTAGTCGTAGTCAGGCATGCGTTTGTTTTTCGATACCAAACTTTCCTTAGCAAACATAAGTCTTTGAAGTTCAGTATCCGTCATAGATTCATCAAGAGGCCAAGAAAGATTTAATTCTCTGGCACGTTTTTGAACCTTGACTACAGTTTTCTGAGCAACACCACAGCTTGCCATGATGTTACGTTGAGAGAAGCCCAATCCAGTAAGACGGATGATTTCTCGATATTTGGTCATAATCGTGACCTCCTTGTAATGAATTTACACCATAGGGTGCATATCTTCATTATAAGGATTTAGTAATAAAATGATTTCCTTTTTGACAGAATCGTGATTTCCTGCAAAACGTAATGGTGATTTCCAAGCACCGGACAAGTGATGGATTTTACCCCGGATTATTCAACTTAATCAGCATTTTTGATGGCAAAAGGCGAAAAGCAGTTATACAGAGTATTTTAGAGGTAAAGAAATATTTGGATGATATGGAAATGTTGGAAGTGGTGTCAAGAGTACTTGAAAAATTGGACAGTATGTCAGATGAGGAATTTGAGGCAATGGAATTCGTAGCGGCAGAATAAAAACAGAATTTACGATACAAATAAAATGTAGTATAATTGAAATAGAAAATAAAATTTAAAATTAAGCAATCTGGAGGTGTATAATAGTGAATGATAAAGGCGTAGGTGCTATTTTTTGTTTGATATCATCAATTTTAATTTCAGCAAAATACTTATCAGCGGCAATATTTGTGAGTAATACATCTAATAAGGATGCAATTTTATTTTCTGCGAGTTTGGAATATGTGGGTTCTTTTTTGACAATAGCTTCTTTGATTGCATTGATAATTGGACTTCTGTTTTTGGGATTGAAAATTAGTCGTTCTTTTTTCTATGGGTATACATGATAAAATGCGGAGCTGAACAGCAAAATATAGAAATTTGCTGTTCAGTCCTGTTTATTCTTTACTTAAATCTAATATTTGTTCATCAATCTAAGCGGTTTACACAGAATGATTTAGAATATTTCTTTCTTATTTATAATAACTGGCGAGGTTAAATAATTTAAGAAAAGGAAAAAAGTTTTTTCTGCGGGTTACCGCACATAGCTTGTCGGATGAAGAAATACTGGTTTGTAAAAATTAAGTACTTCATCAATGAAATTAATTACTTTCTGTTTCATATTTCTCATCTCCTTTTGTTTTTCTGAAGTAATCATAACCCCAAATAGGATATATTGCTCGCCAAATTAATTTGAAAAGTGGACAAAAATTGCAAGATAAAGAAATATGTGCAGGTATGACTTTTTAGTAATGCTACGATTCAATACTGTTTCGATACTCAGAAGGAGAAATACCCTTCAATTTTTTGAATGTTCTGCTAAAATATAATGGATTATCATATCCAACAATACTGGCTACTTCTGTGATATTATATATATTGTTTTTTAACAGGGCTTCTGCGTTATATATTCGAATGGATAATATATATTGTAAAGGAGTAAATCCTGTGTATTGCTTGAAGTTACGAATAAACCAACTTGTACTCATATTGTGGCTTTGTGCGTACTTTTCAATGTTTATCTCTTGGTTATAATGTTCGTTAAAATAGAGTGTTGCAGAGTCCATGTCTTCTGCAATCTGGCTGTTACCCATTTTTGAACTTGTCTGAAAATGTCTGTGTGTCATGATAAATATTTCTCTTAAATGCATTTCTAATATTCCATCATAATGTTCCCGGCACATTTGAAGTTCTTGAATCATTGTTTTAAAGTGATTCTGATATTCTAATCTCTTACCACAGTAATATACATGTTTGCCTTTTGTGAAACCGTAATAGCGAAGGATGTTCGTTACATCGTTTCCTGTAAAGTGAACCCAGTATACTTCGGTTTGATCTTCGCCATAGTACTCATACTTTTGCGGTTCTTTTGGTCTGTAAAGAACTATATGACCGGCTGTAACAATCTCTTCTTTTTGGCTGAAATGAAAGTGGGCTTTTCCAGATGCAATGTACAGTAGCTGAAAGTCACGACGACCACGTGGTCGCCAGGTTGGTAATTTAGGGCGGGTAAACAAGTGATAAGTACCGCAACTGGTTACAATTAATGGTTTCGATTTATCTTTTATGTCCATAGTTGTATTGTTTAGGTAGGCATTGTTGGTGTACATATTTACTTTATCCCTCCCATTTTTCTGACTTGGTTCATTTTTTTGATGTGCACTTTGATGAAAAAATAGATAAAACTTACGTTATTTTAGAAATTGTATCATTTTGTGCATGTTTTGTCAAATTCTTGATATGTATTTTTCAGAGTCGATTTAGTATAATTTCTTACATAAGAAAGACATGATTTGCAACGGCGAGGTTACAAATTTATCAAAAGAAAAGGAGATTGTTATTATGGAGCAAAAAAGGTACCTAAAAATGCGAAACATTGTCGGATATGGAACAGGTGATATTGCAGGTAATGTGGTTTATGCATTTTTATCATCGTTTGTAATGATTTATCTGACAAACACGGTAGGATTAAATGCGGGTATTGTAGGAACATTGATTGCAGTATCAAAGCTGTTTGATGGAATCTCAGATGTATTCTTTGGTTCAATGATTGATAAGACAAAGAGCAAAATGGGTAAAGCAAGACCGTGGATGTTCTGGGGTTTCTTCGGATGTGCAATCACATTATTCGGAGTATTTGCAATCCCTACTAATATTGGAAAAACAGCACAGTATGCTTGGTTCTTTATTGCGTATACATTATTGAATGCTGTGTTTTATACGGCTAACAATATAGCATATTCGGCACTTACAGCACTTGTAACAAAAAACAGTAAAGAACGAGTGCAGATGGGGTCTTTCAGATTCATCTTTGCATTTACTACAAGCTTATTTATTCAGACAATTACAGTAAGTGCGGTTGACGTATTAGGTGGTGGAGCAGTAGGCTGGAGAAATATAGCTATTATTTACTGTATTTTAGGTGTTATTACAAATACTCTTGCAGTATTTTCTGTAAAAGAACTTCCGGAAGAAGAACTGAAGGACTGTGAAGATGCAGAGGAAAAAAAGGATGACAAACTTACTTTAATTCAGTCGGCAAAGTTACTGTTCAGCAATAAGTATTACTTAATGATTTGTGGGGTATATATTCTTCAACAGTTATATGGAGCAATGATTAACATTGGAATCTATTTTATGACATATGTGCTTCTTAATAAAAATTTGTTTGGAGCATTCTCCTGGGCAGTAAATATTCCGTTAATTATAGCATTGGTGTTTACACCTAATTTGGTTTCCAGATGGAAGGGAATGTATAAACTCAATAAGTACAGCTATATGGTAGCAACAGCAGGTCGTTTGCTGGTAGTTGTAGCAGGATACATGGGAAGTGTACCCTTGATGTTACTCTTTACAGCAATCGCAGCTTTAGGACAGGGACCTTGGCAGGGCGACATGAATGCGGTTATTGCATCTTGCTCAGAACATACATATTTAAAGACCGGAAAAAGAGTAGATGGAATCATGTATTCATGCACTTCATTAGGTGTAAAACTTGGCGGTGGTCTTGGTACAGCAATTGCAGGTTGGCTGCTCGAAATGAGTGGATTTATCAATGGTGATGCTGCGGTACAGCCAGACAGTTGTATTAATATGATGTATTTTATGTACCTTTGGCTTCCGTTCATTTTTGATTTGGTTATTACAATCATTCTTTCATTTATGAATGTGGAAGAGGCTAATGAAAAATTGAAAGCAGAAAGACAGTAAATAAAAATGGCCTTTAGAGTAAAAGCTTTAGAGGCTATTTCAGAAAGCGAGGAATATTATGCAGGCAGATATTAAATGGTTAGATAATCCGGAAGTGTTTCGTGTAAATCAGATAGAGGCTCATAGTGATCATAATTATTATCTGAATTATGAGGAGTTCAAGAGCGGTAAGAATAAACTGATGCAATCATTAAATGGCGAATGGGATTTTAAATTCAGCATCAATGTTATGGAAAGACCGATGAATTTTTATCAGACAGATTATGATAGAAGTGGTTTTGACAAGATTCTAGTTCCCGGTCACATTGAGCTTGCCGGTTATGATCAGATTCGGTATATCAATACGCTGTATCCTTGGGAGGGGAAAAGATACCTTAGAGGTGCACATAGCATAGATGGTGCTGGTGATGGAGCTGGAATGTTCAGCAAAGCAGAGTATAATCCGGTAGGCTCTTATGTAAAACACTTTGATCTTGATGAGAATCTGGTTGGTAAAAGAATCCATATTTGCTTTGAAGGTGTGGAAGAGGCAATGTATGTCTGGTTAAATGGGGAATTTATCGGATATGCAGAGGACAGTTTTACACCATCGGAGTTTGATTTGACCCCATATATTAAAGCAAAAAATAATGTGCTTGCGGTACAGGTTCACAAGATGAGCACAGCAGCTTTTTTAGAGGATCAAGATTTCTTCCGCTTCTTTGGTATTTTTAGAAATGTGACATTGAAGGCGATTCCGGATGTTCATGTACAGGATATGTGGATTAAACCTACTTTGAACGAGGATAATACAAGTGGTGCAATTAGAGTAGATGTAAAGATTTCTGCTGTAAAGGTAGGAGAAAAGAGTGCAAAATTTATACTTGCTGACAAGAGCGGAAATAAACTTTTATGTAAAGATATCGCTTTAGAAGATACCGAAGGTATGGTACAAGGCTCTATGATGGCAGAAGTAGAAAAAGTAATTCCTTGGGATAATCGCAGCCCTTATCTTTATGAGGCATTTATTGAAGTTTATGAGAATGGACAGCTTGCAGAGGTTGTATTTTACAGAGTTGGGTTTAGAAGACTTGAGATTATTGATAAGGTAATGTACTTAAATGGAAAAAGATTGATTCTGACAGGTGTGAACAGGCATGAGTGGAATGCGAAAACCGGACGAGTGATCGGAATGGACGAGATGATTTCTGATATGAAATGTGTGAAACGGAATAATATCAATGCAGTGAGGACATGCCATTATCCGGATCAGATTCCTTGGTACTATATGTGTGACGAAGAAGGAATTTATTTAATGTCAGAAACAAATCTTGAAAGTCATGGCTCATTTCAGAAACTGGGAGCCATTGAGCCATCCTGTAATGTACCGGGTTCTATTCCGCAGTGGAAAGAAGCGGTTATTGACAGAGCAAGAAATAACTTTGAAACATTTAAAAATCATACATCGGTTTTGTTCTGGTCTTTGGGAAATGAGTCATATGCCGGAGATAATATTGAGGCGATGAATCAATATTTTAAAGATAAGAAGGATGGAAGATTAGTTCACTATGAAAGTTCTTACTACAACAGGGCGTATGAAGATACCATTTCTGATATAGAAAGCCGTATGTATGCAAAAACGGCTGATGTTGAAGAGTACCTGATTAACAGTGCTAAAAAACCGTATATCTTATGTGAGTTTATGCATGATATGGGAAATTCTATGGGTGGTCTTGGTTCTTATATGGAGCTGATCGATAAATATGAAATGTATCAGGGTGGTTTTATCTGGGACTTCATTGACCAGGCAATTTTAGTAAAAGATGAGGTTACAGGGAAAGAAGTACTAAGGTATGGCGGAGATTTTGATGACAGACCGGCAGACTATGAATTTTCAGGAAACGGAATTCTATTTGCTGACAGAAAAGAAAAACCGGCAATGCAGGAAGTGAGGTATTACTATGGGTTGTACATTTAAAACATTGAGAGTAGTATATGGAGATTTTACACTTGGTGTTCATGGGGAAGGATTTGATTACATTTTTTCTTATGCACAGGGTGGTCTGGAATCCCTTGTGAAAAATGGATATGAGTGGCTTTATCGCTGTCCGAAACCGACTTTCTGGAGAGCAACCACGGATAATGATAGAGGCAGTAAGTTCCATATTAAGAGCGGAAGCTGGCTTGCAGCAGATATGTTTATTGAATGTAAAGATGTTGAAGTAATTACCGATGGTAAATCTCAGGGAAAGCCCTGTGCCCCGGAAAACAACAAGTATGGCGGTGATGTATTTGCCGAGAATGTAATTGTAAAATATGTATATGAAACGATAACAACACCTGCTACAACCGTTGAGGTGGTATATAGTGTGGATAACAAGGGAAAGATTGCTGTAAATGTTTCCTATAAAGGAGCAAAGGGCTTGCCGCAGCTTCCAGTATTTGGACTTCGTTTCATTATGCCAACACTTGCAGACAAATATACATATGAAGGACTTTCTGGAGAAACTTATCCGGATCGAATGGCGGGAGCTGAGAAGGGAATCTTTGAGATAGACGATATAAGCCTTACAAATTATCTTGTTCCGCAGGAATGTGGAATGAGAATGGGTACAGAGTGGCTGGAGGTAACAAGGCATACAAGCCTTAATAACTGTAGAAAAGGAAATTCCAATCAGATTCTTAGAATAGAGAAGAAAGACAAAGGGTTCGCATTTTCCTGTCTGCCTTATACAGCTAGTGAGATTGAAAATGCAACTCATCATGAAGAACTTCCGCCGGCAAGAAGAACTGTGCTTTGTATTTATGGAGCGGTAAGAGGTGTAGGCGGAATTGACAGTTGGGGCAGTGATGTGGAAGAGGCTTATCATATTAGTGCAGAGGACGATATAAAATATTCTTTTGTGATTTGTTAAAAAAGAAATGCCTGCTTTAGCATCATAACTACATTGGATGGTAGCATTTATAGTAGTCCTTATAGAAAAACATAACATATTTTAAGTAACTGATAAGTTTTTTCATGGTTATATACCTCCTTTTCTGTTTCCATTATATATAAGAGTGAATTGGAATTCGTGTCATAATAGAATAATATGTGGACAAAAATTGCAACAGGAGTGATTTGATTGATATTAACATACGAAAATAGAAATACGGAAATATCATATGAACGCAAGAAATCTATCCATGTTCCACCACACTTACATGATGCAATAGAAATGGTTTTTGTGATAGAGGGAAGTGTTGAACTAGGAGTTGGAAAGGACTTATATCATTTGGAAAAGGGAGATTTTGGAATTGTTTTTCCAAATGTAATTCATCATTATCAGGTATTTGGAAGTGGAAGAAACAGAGCAATCTATTTGTTCGCAAACCCTACATTTTTTTCATCCTATATTGAAGAATTGCAGAGCAACTGTCCGAGAATCCCGATTATAAAAAAAGATAATATTTCTCCTGATATAGAATATGTTATCAATCAACTGATCAAACAAGAAAAATATAATGGGAGATTGGAAAAGGCATATATGCAAGTGATTTTGGCTCATGTCTTTACAGATATGGAAATTATTCCAAGGGAATCTTCTGGAAAAGATGATGTTATTTATAATGCTGTCGAATATGTTGCAAAGAACTTTAGGGATGAGATTACATTAGAAAAAATGGCTTACGAGTTGTGTGTGAGCAAATATGTATTATCCAGAATGTTTGCAAAGACATTTCACTGTAATTTTAGTAAATATGTCAATGGCGTCCGTTTGAATTATGCTGAAGCTTTGTTACAGGATTCAAAGGAATCTATTATAAATATTGCATTGGATTGCGGTTTTGAAAGCCAAAGAACTTTTAATAGAGTATTCAGGAAACGATATAAAATGACTCCGAGAGAGTTCCGCAATAGGGCAATGAAGTTACGTGCTGGAGAAGATGGATATGATTGATCCGCAAACAGCGGGTTGTAATTGAAATGTCCGTAAAAGTAATTGAATATACGGCAAAAGAATACCGCAGCCGTATTACCGGTGCCCGTGTACATGCCCCATTCCCGCCAGGCTATACCAATGAGGTGAATTATGACGGGACGGTAAAAGCCCTTGCCTTCCTTCTCAGTAATGAATGCAATGTCTCACATGGAAGAATAAGGACGCTGCTTTCAGAACTGACTGACGGAAAAGTGGAACTATCTGACGGAATGCTCAACCACCTGAGTGAGGAATTCGTATTAAAATCCGGAACCGAGAAAAAGGAGATCATAAGCAGGCTCATGTCTTCTCCGGTCATGAATGCAGATTTTACAAATGCAAATGTAAATGGACAGAGTGCCCAGGTACTGGTGCTTGCATCTCCTGTTAACGGAGCGGCATTGTATATAGGCAGGGAGAAGAAAGGGCATGAAGGGGTCAAAGGGACGCCCCTGGAAGACTATACGGGGACTGTGGTGCATGACCATGACCGTACTTTTTACAGTTACGGGACCAGGCATCAGGAATGCACACAGCACGACTGCAGATATCTGATCGGGAGTAAGGAAAATGAGCCTGATCTTGAATGGAACCACAAGATGCATGCATTATTTCAGGAAATGCTCCATTACCGTAACGGGCTGTGCGAAGAGGAGGGGCCTGATCCGGTTATCGTGGCAGATTTTGAAACGAGATACGATGAGATCCTTGATAAGGCGAAGGAGGAATACGAAGCCAGTCCGCCAAGTAATTATTACCGGGAAGGATATAATCTGTCTGTCAGACTGCGGGAGTATAAAGAAAGCGAACTTCTCTTTCTGCATGATAAACGGGTACCTGCCAATAACTCCCTTTGTGAAAGGCTTGCCCGGGTTTATAAAAGGAAACAGAAACAGGCAATGGTTCTGCGGAGCCAAAAAAATTTAGGATATATCTGTGACGGCCTGAGCACAGTTCATTTGCTGCGCACAGATGCCAGAAATGTATATCAGGAAATCGCAGCCATTTTTGAACGTAAAAGCCCACAAAAACCAAAGAAAGAAGTTGAAGCCGGTGCCCTGACATGATTTATCAGGACACTGGCTCTTTTTAGTTATTGGAGTGGGTGTGAAAAGTAACAAATTAAATGTTTGACGATAAAAAAACTCAATAATGGACTTGACAAAATATAAAAATTAGGATAAGCTAACTTGCGTGAATGAAGAATAACTTATCTGATACATAAAATAAATATATAGATATAAAAGGAATGGAGTGTGCCAAAGGTTTATGAATTTATCAGAGGCTAAAGAAGGAAAAGAATATATTGTCAAAGATATATTGACAGATGATGAAGAATTAAATGAATTTTTGTTTTCTCTGGGATGTTACAGCGGAGAGCCGATTACTGTGATCACGCATCGAAAAGGCGGCTGCGTGGTATCTATCAAAGATGGCAGATATAATATTGATACTGATTTAGCGCAGGCTATTTCAATATAAAAATGGTGATTTTGATCACTGTTTTTTTAAAACGATGGGTTAGCTCATGCTAATCTGAGTATGAAGGAGGAAACATCAATGAGAATTGCGTTGACAGGAAATCCCAATAGCGGAAAAACAACCATGTACAATGCGCTCACAGGAAGAAATGAACGTGTGGGAAACTGGGCTGGAGTTACAGTAGAGAAAAAAGAGAGTCCGATCAAGAAAGGATATTACGGCGGTTCGGAGGAACTGATCGCGGTAGATTTACCGGGAGCCTATTCTATGTCTCCGTTTACATCGGAGGAGAGTATTACCAGCAGTTATGTAAAAAACGAAAATCCGGATGCGATTATTAATATTGTGGATGCAACTAATTTGAGCAGAAGTTTGTTTTTTACAACGCAGCTTCTGGAACTGGGAATCCCGGTGGTAGTTGCTCTTAATAAAAGCGATATTACGGAGAAGAAAAAAACAGAAATTGATGTAAAGAAATTAGCGGATAAATTAGGCTGTCCAGTTATTCAGACTGTATCTATAACCTCAGGACATGAAGGATTAAAAGAGGTTGTAAATCATGCAGCAGCATTAAAAGGACGTGTGCAGAAAGCGCCATATGTGCAGGCGGATATTGATCTGCAAGACAAAGCGCAGGTTGAGGCAGCCGACAGGAAGCGCTTTGAATTTGTAAATGGGATTGTAAAAGCAGTAGAAAAAAGAAAAGTTTTAACAAAGGATAAAAATAAGCAGGACAGCATCGATGCGGTGCTTACCAATAAATTTGTTGGAATCCCAATCTTTGCAGTGGTTATGTTTGGCGTGTTTTACATATCCCAGTCTACGGTTGGAACATGGATTGCGGACTGGTTAGTTGGCTGTATTGAAGCTTTTCAGGGCTGGGTTGCAGGTTTGGTGGAAGGAGCAAATCCATTCCTTCAGGCGCTTTTGGTGGATGGCATCATTGGAGGCGTAGGCGCAGTAGTCGGTTTCCTGCCTCTGGTAATGGTTATGTATTTCCTGATTGCTCTTTTGGAAGACTGCGGATATATGGCTCGCGCTACTGTGGTTTTAGATCCGATTTTTAAGAGAGTTGGTTTATCAGGAAAGTCTGTAATCCCTATGGTGATCGGAACAGGATGCGCTATTCCGGGTATCATGGCATGCCGTACCATCCGGAACGAAAGAGAAAGAAGAGCAACCGCCATGCTGACGCCGTTTATGCCGTGCGGAGCAAAGCTCCCGGTGATCGCGTTATTTGCAGGGGCGTTCTTCGCAGACGCTTCATGGGTAGGGCCGACCATGTATCTGGCTGGAGCTGTGTTGATTTTCCTGGGCGCATTATTGGTAAAAAAGATTACCGGATATAAATTCCGTAAATCGTTCTTTATCATTGAACTTCCGGAATACAAAATTCCGAGTTTAAAACGGGCAACCCTTTCTATGCTTTCCCGCGGTAAGGCATACATTGTGAAAGCAGGAACGATCATTTTGGTATGTAATACTGCAGTGCAGATTATGCAGAGTTTTAACTGGCAGTTCCAGGTAGTGGAAGAGGGAATGGAACATACGTCTATCCTTGCCTCGATTGCTTCTCCTTTTGCAGTACTTCTGATCCCGCTTGGATTTGGCGTATGGCAGCTTGCAGCGGCAGCAATCACAGGTTTTATTGCAAAAGAGAACGTGGTCGGCACCCTGGCAGTTGTTTATGGACTTACGAATTTTATTGATACGGATGAGCTAGCGTTAGTTGGCGGAGCAAATGAAGTGGCAATGGTTATGGGACTTACGAAAGTCGCGGCACTTGCTTATCTGATGTTTAATCTTTTCACGCCGCCTTGTTTTGCAGCCCTTGGTGCGATGAATTCTGAAATGCAGGATAAAAGATGGCTGTGGGGAGGAATTGCATTGCAGTTAGCTACCGGTTATACAGTTGCATTTTTCGTATATCAGGTAGGTACGCTGATAACAACAGGAACCCTTGGAAACGGTTTTGTTCCGGGACTGATCGCAGTGGCTGCATTTGCCGGGGCATTGCTTGTGCTGATCCAGAGAAATGAGAAAGCTTTCAGCGCCGAGTATCGTCTCCACGCATAAAAAAGAAAGGATAGCGACGTATGGCAGATTTGTTGGTAACAGGTATCCTGCTGTTGATTATAGGCGCTGCGGCTGTTTATATATGGAAAGCAAAGAAGAGAGGCGTTAAATGTATAGGCTGCCCATCTGCAGGAAAATGTTCGGGAAAAGAAGGACATACAGTGTGCAGCTGCGGATGCCATAGTGCAGAAAAATAGGAAATTTCAGGGAAAGCCCGCACTTTGGAAAAGGTGTGGGCCTTTTATATAAAACACAGGAAATGGAGTGAGGTCTGTGAAAAGCTGCCAGAAAAATGAAAATCCGGATTTTTCCAGGACACAAATGGAAAAAGAAACAATTTTCCGTAAGTTAAGAGCGTGTGGAGGCCGTATTACGGCACAAAGGAAAATTCTTCTGGATATTATTTTGGAAGAAGAATGTGTCTGCTGTAAAGAAATTTATTATAAAGCGATAAAAAAAGACCCTGCGATCGGAATAGCGACAGTCTATAGAATGGTCAGGTCGCTGGAAGATATAGGAGCGATCCGAAGAAACAAAATGTATGAGATCCAGTATGGAAAGGAGAGGATTGAAGAAAATGCATTGGCGGACAAAATACTTGCCAGACACTCTTTTTTTCTAAAAATCCTGGTAGAGGCGGGAGTTGATCAACAGCAGGCAGAAAAAGAGGCCAGTATGCTGGAATATATCTTGTCGGATGAAAGTTTTGATAAACTGAAAGTATATATGGAGAAAGGAACGTGGGAAAATGGTAAATGAGATTATAATTGCTGTACTTTTGATTCTGGTATTTACAGGAATCCGTTCCGGCACAAAGCACTTTAAGGGGCAGGGAGGATGCTATGGCGGTTCTTCGCAAATCAGGACAAAAAGAAAAAATTGAAAAATATCATAGGTCAGAAGAGGGTACAGATCGAAGGCATGACCTGTGAACATTGCAAAAATCGGGTTGAAAACGCATTGAACCGTTTGGAAGGGGTATCTGCAAAAGTGAATCTGAAGAAAAAAACGGCAGTTGTATCTATGGAAAAAGAGATAGAAGATATGCAGCTCCAGAAAGCGGTTGAGCAGGCGGGGTATAAGGTAATACAAATACGGTGATATGATTGCGGCACGCCATTTGTTGAGAAAATATTTCATTAAAAGAAAAATACTTTGACTGTATATATATGAGAGAATATAATAACAAACCAGAGAAGAGGTGACAGAATGAAACAGCATAGGTTATGGGCATGGGCAATGATTGTTTGTCTCGTCATGTTATTCTATACCGGAAAAAAACACAAATAAAATCGCACAAGACAGAAATGGAGGATATTTATGGATAGTTTAAAATTAAAGAACCTTGCATTGTTTGCAGGCGGAGTATTATTTGGAACGGCAGGTGTGAAAATCCTTTCCAGTAAGGATGTGAAAAAAGTATATGTGGAAGGAACAGCAGCAGTTCTTCGAGCAAGAGATTGTGTGATGAAGACTGCTGAGACCGTTCAGGAAAATGCAGAAGATATCCTGGCAGAAGCAAAGCAGATCAATGAGAGGCGCGCCGCGGAAGAAGCTGCCTCTGTACAGGAAGATACAGTAGAGGATCATGCTGATCCTGAAACAGAGGAAGCGTAATTGAAATTCACTATAAAGCATGAGATTCCGGGAAGAATCCGTATTCATATGGAACAGAAACAAATGTCTTATAAAGAGGCCGATACATTACTGTATTATTTGGATACGCTGGAATATGTCACGCAGGCAAAGGTTTATAGAAGGACGGCCGATGCCTGCGTTTGCTTTTCAGGAAAACGAGAGCTGTTGATTCAGGCTTTAAGAAAATTCCGATATACGTCTGTAAAAGTTCCGGATGAAGTGTTAACAAATTCTGGAAGACAGTTGAATGATATTTATCAGGAGAAACTGATTGGTAAAGTTCTTTTTCATTATGCCGGTAAAATCTTTCTGCCATATCCGGTCAGAAAAGCAGTGGTTTTATGGAAGGCTGTACATTATTTAAAAGAAGGCTGGAAGAGTCTTGCAAGGCGGAAGCTGGAAGTCGCAGTGTTGGATGCATCAGCTATTGGCATTTCTGTTTTGCGAGGTGATTTTAATACGGCTGCTTCCGTTATGTTCCTGTTGGGAGTTGGAGAGACCTTGGAGGAGTGGACACATAAGAAATCGGTAGGAGATCTGGCACGCAGTATGTCTTTGAATGTGTCGAAGGTTTGGCTGAAAAGTGAAGAACAGGAAGTACTTGTTGATTCCAGAAAAATCAAAGAAGGGGATAATATCGTAGTTCACATGGGGAATGTTATTCCTTTTGACGGGGTGGTATGCGAAGGCGAAGGAATGGTAAATCAGTCTTCTCTGACCGGTGAACCGCTCCCGGTTTTGAAAAAGGCAGGAGGATATGTATATGCCGGAAGCGTTCTGGAAGAAGGGGAACTTACTTTTACTGTAAAAAAAGCCGGGGGTTCTTCTCGGTATGAGAAGATTGTTGAGATGATCGAGGAGTCTGAAAAGCTGAAATCTTCGTTGGAAGGAAAAGCAGAACGACTTGCAGATCGATTAGTTCCGGTGACCTTCGCAGGAACAGCTCTTACATGGCTCTTTACGCGAAATATCACGAAGGCTTTAGCTGTGCTTATGGTAGATTTTTCCTGTGCGTTAAAACTCACAATGCCGATTGCGGTATTGTCTGCAATTCGTCAGGCAGGCTCTTATGATATTACGGTAAAGGGCGGAAAATTTTTAGAAGCGGTTGCAGAAGCGGAAACGATCGTACTGGACAAAACAGGCACGCTTACAAAAGCTATGCCTACCGTGAAAATGATCGTTCCATTTTGTGAAGCAGGTGAAAATGAACTGCTTCGTATAGCGGCCTGTCTGGAAGAGCATTTTCCGCACTCTATGGCGAAGGCAGTAGTATCTGCGGCAAAAAAAGCAGGACTTGAACATGAGGAAATGCACTCGAAAGTGGAGTATATTGTAGCTCATGGTATTTCTTCCAGTATAGAGGGAAAACGTGTCTTTATAGGCAGTGCACATTTTATTTTCGATGATGAAAAATGTACTGTTCCGAAGGAATATCAGAAACAGTTTGAAAGCCTCCCGGAAGAATACTCTCATTTATATCTGGCGATAGACGGAGTTCTTGCAGCAGTGATCTGTATTGAAGATCCGTTGCGGGAGGAAAGCGCGAGCGTAGTGAGAGCATTGAAAGGGGCAGGATTTCAGAAGGTTGTTATGATGACGGGAGACAATGAGCGTACAGCAGCGTTCATTGCCCGAAAGGCAGGTGTTGATGAGTACTACTCAGAGGTATTGCCGGAAGACAAAGCCATGTTTATTGAGAAGGAAAAAGCCAAAGGAAAGAAGGTACTCATGGTAGGCGACGGGATCAACGATTCTCCGGCACTTTCAGCGGCGGACGCAGGGATTGCAGTCAGCGATGGGTCAGAACTTGCCAGAGAAATTGCAGACATTACGATTCCGGCTGATAATTTATATCAGATTGTGCGATTGAAGTATCTCAGTCAGGCATTGATGAGAAGAATAAACAGGAACTATAAAGAAATAGTGGGTATTAACACATTACTCATTCTTTTAGGAGTGGGAGGAATGATACAGCCTACGACTACTGCAATGTTCCATAATATGTCTACGATAGCAATCAGTTTGCAAAGTATGCAAAATCTTTCGGAAATAGAAGAAGTTTAAACAAATGTGATCCGCTGTCATACCGGCAGTAAAAATGGTTTAACAGAGATTCTGGGAAGCTGTTGCGGATAAAATAGTTTAGGAGGATTTGGAAAACTCTCCGCTGACTGCTGAAATGATGTGATATGAGAGAGGGATAACTGGTTTAAGGCCGGTTATCCCTCTTGCTTTTTAGGACAGAAGGATTATAATAAAAAGTAATATAAAAAGGGGAGCTCGCGCAAGCGGGCTGAGAGTAAGCTGACAGCGCTTAGACCCGTGAACCTGATTTGGATAATGCCAACGTAGGGAAGCTTTTAAAGAGAGAGTGCACCTGCCGGGGTGGGATTATGTCGTTGATGCGACCCGCCGCAGGCGGAGAATCCTGCTTGCGAGATTCGTTTTTATGGCAGTCGAAGTATGTTTTATCGCTGTGAGTCTTGATCGTTCCCTTTTTGTAAACAGAAAGGAGATTCAAATGAAAACGGTATTGACGATAGCAGGCAGCGACAGCAGCGGAGGAGCAGGAATCCAGGCGGATTTAAAGACTATGCTGGCAAATGGAGTATATGGAATGAGCGCCATCACGGCTCTCACAGCACAGAATACAACCGGTGTAAGCGCTATCATGGAGGTGGCGCCGGAATTTCTGGAGAAGCAGCTGGATGCAGTATTTACGGATATACGGCCGGATGCGGTAAAAATCGGCATGGTATCTTCTGCACAGCTGATCAAGGTGATCGCAGAGCGCCTGAGCTTTTATCAGGCGGAACATATTGTAGCAGATCCGGTGATGGTAGCCACCAGCGGAGCCAGACTCATAGGAGAAGATGCGGTGGAGATGCTGAAAGAGCGGCTGCTGCCTCTGGCAGCTTTGGCGACGCCCAATATACCGGAGGCAGAGGTGCTTTCCGGCTGTGAAATCCGGTCTGAAGAGGACATGGAAACAGCGGCCAGGATCATTTCACAGACATATGGCTGCAGTGTACTCTTAAAGGGAGGGCACCGGATCAATGATGCCAATGATTATTTATACAGAATGGGCCATGGAATCTGGCTTTACGGAAAAAGGATCAACAATCCCAATACCCATGGTACCGGCTGTACCCTGTCCAGCGCCATTGCTTCCAACCTGGCAAAGGGAATGGAACTGGAGGCTGCAGTCGCTCAGGCGAAGCGGTATCTTTCTGCTGCCCTGGAAGCACAGCTTGATCTGGGAAGGGGAAGCGGCCCCATGGATCACGGCTTTGCTGTCAAGGGAGAATATTAAGCACAGTGTTTTAGGCAAATTGTGACTAAACTGTGATATTTTTATAAAGTCCTTTACTTGTGGATATCCGGAATGGTACAATGATCTGGCTGCCTCTTATCAGAAAAAAGGGGCAGATGAACGGACGGGAAAGGAAGGAATACAGGATGAAAAAATGGATGACAGTCTGTCTGGCCGCAGTGACAGCAGCAGTATTTATGGCCGGATGCGGCAGTACATCAGATGCAAAGGAAACAGCAAAGGAGACAGCAGCGGCTTCTTCAGAGGTAGAAACCACAAAGGCAGAAACAGCAGCAGAGTCTGAGAAAGAGACAGCAGCGGAAGACGGAACAGCCCAGGCAGATGAAAAGAGTACAGCAGGTCATAAGGAGAGTCTGGATCTGCAGGCTGCAGCCGGAAAGCACCATATAGAGATCAATGTAAAGGATTATGGCACCATTTTCGTAGAGCTGGACGGAGACAGCGCCCCGATCACAGTGGCAAATTTCATGGATCTGGCAGAACAGGGATTTTATGACGGACTTACCTTCCATCGGATCATCAGCGGATTTATGATTCAGGGAGGAGATCCCATGGGAAATGGTATGGGAGGCTCAGAACGGGAAATCAAAGGCGAATTTTCCTCCAATGGTGTAGAGAATGACTTATCTCACACAAGAGGCGCCATTTCCATGGCACGTTCCCAGATGAAGGACAGTGCAAGCTCCCAGTTTTTTATTGTACATGAGGACAGTACGTTCCTGGACGGTGAATACGCCTGCTTTGGCTATGTAACCGATGGTATGGAGGTTGTGGACGCAATCTGTAAGGATACTCAGGTAGAGGATAATAATGGTACAGTTGCAAAGGATAATCAGCCGGTGATCGACAGCATTAAGGTCATTGACTGATCAATTTCAAAGGAGATCTTTCGGGAAGGGGGGTCTCTTTTACATTTTTTAATAAAAATTGTAGGCAATTGTAAGATGCACAGAAGGAAAAGTATGCTAGAATAAAATATGAGATTTTATATCAGAAAGGATGTTTTTATGCGTAAAAATAAAACTGCTCTTTTTCTGGCAGCCGTTTCTTTGTCTGCTTTTTTTGCCGTTTCTTCCCCGGGAGCTCAGGAAGACGCTTCGCGGTTTGTGGACGGTACCAGGATCAACAGCGTAGGTGTGGGAGGACTCACACCGGAGGAGGCCAGAGAACGGATCCAGGGATTTTATGCCGGCGAATACGAGCTTTCTGTCATAAAAAAGGACGGGAGCAGGGAGGTGATCCGGGGAGAAGCAATTGATTATCAGGTTGCGTTGACAGATGATCTGGATGCTATCCTGAAGGCTCAGAACGAAGGGGGGAGGCAATCCGGCCCCTCGGTAGACAATTCACATCAGGCAGCGCTTGTTCCCTCCTACAGCCAGGAAAAGCTGGATCAGGCCATTGAAGCACTTTCCGTATTAAACAGCAGCGCTGTTACAGTTACAAAGGATGCTTCGATTTCACCCTATGAGGAAGGAAAGCCATTTTCCATTGTTCCCGCAGTACAGGGAAATGATGTGGATCGGGAAAAAACGATTTTGGCAGTAAATGAGGCTGTAAAGGCAGGAAGAAATGAATTGGATCTGGAGGCAGAAGGCTGCTACCGAACCGTCAGCCTGTGGGAAAGTGATGAACATTTGAAGGATCTCTGTGATGCCATGAACAGCCGGAGAGAAAAAAAGCTCCGTTATGTATTCGGAGAGGCAGAGGAATTTTTGACAGGGGAAACCATGGCCAGCTGGATCACGGGGGTATCAGAGGGAAAGATTACGGTTGATCAGGAAAAGGCAGCGGCTTTCGTAAAGGATCTGGCTTCCCGATATGACACAGCTGGAACAGCCAGAACCGTAACAAAGGCAGCAGGAGGTCAGGCAGAGATCACAGGCCCCTATGGCTGGAAGATCGATCAGGCAGCAGAGACGGCAGCCCTTATGGAACTGGTTTCTTCGGGAAGCTGCTGGAGCGAAGGACAGGCTCAGGCCGACAGAGAGCCTGTTTACAGCCAGAAGGCTGCGTCCAGAGAGGGAACGGATTGGGGAACTACCTATGTTGAGGTCGATCTGGGAGGCCAGCACGTTTATATGTTCAAAGAGGGCCAGATCGTATGGGATGCTCCCTGCGTCACAGGAAATGTGTCAAAGGATTATACCACTCCTTCAGGAATCTACAGCCTGACCTATAAGGAAAAGGATCGGATACTCAGAGGAAAGAAAAAGCCTGACGGAACCTATGAGTATGAGAGCCATGTAGATTACTGGATGCCTTTTAACGGCGGGATCGGCCTTCATGACGCATCTTGGAGAAGCAAGTTTGGCGGAACGCTTTATCAGACCGGAGGCAGCCACGGCTGCATCAATCTTCCTCCCCAAAAGGCTCCGGTGCTGTATGATCTGGTGTATAAGGGGATCCCGGTACTCTGTACTCCATAAAATGACCCGCCCGGAGATCAGAAGCATTCTCCGGGCGGGTGATAAAAATTGTATGGAAGGCAGGATCAGAACCCTTCATCCCGATTCAAGGGCTTTAAGGGCTGTAAACGGAATTCAACAGTCATGTCCTTTCGGTTGTAAACTTTCCGGAAATTGGTGATGATCCGTTTCAGCACCATCTCAGCCATTTCTGAAGTAATCGTAGGAAGAAGGATCAGATATTGGCTGATGCTGTAACGGGTAAATACATCACTGCATCTTAGGGAACCTCGGATGGATGCTTCCAGATGCTCCATTGCTTTGTTTAAGATCAGGGTTTTAAGTGATTTTCCATTCAGACCGGTTACGGTAAGCATACACAGATAGATGGAATCGCCGGTGCGGTCAATGGCCCGCCGCTCCAGCTGAAACAGATCACGGAAGACAGGGTATTCGCAGTAAAAGGCGCCGCCGGAGCTTTCTTCGCTGAGAGCGTGCTGGATATGATCCAGATTCAGGTTGACCCCCTGTTCGTCATCACGGATGATCTTATACAGATCCTTAAAATGATCAGAGGGGGAGATGGAAAACTCACTGTAAAAGAGATCCAGAGTGTTGTTGTATTCTTCCAGCGCCTGATGGGTGTGGCCGTCCCGATACAGAGAATAAACCAGCTGATAGCGGAATTCCTCATCAAAGGGTTCAATGGCAATAGCGGTCTGACACAGGGCGGTGATCTGGGAAAAGGCTTTCTTTGCAGTCAGAAGATGAATGGTATAGTGGATCAGCTTTTGATACAGCGTATGGTAATAGGTGCTGATCGGGATGACCCAGGATTCGTACTCCGCTTTTGGAAGAAAATCTCCCCTGTAAAGTTCAACGCCGGCAAAACAGAGGGAAAGGGCTTCCTCCTCCGGCAGAGATTCATTTAACACACGGGTACAGATCGTTTCAAATTCATCAATATCTAAAACAGTAGTATATTCTTTGGTCCAGGCATAGGTTCCGCGCTGTTGGACTAAAAGCTTCTGAGGCGGAATATCCAGAGGCTCTAAAAGCTTTCTTGAGCGGAACATCAGGGTTTTAAGCGCTCCTGCAGGATTAATACCCGGATCATCCGGCCATATTACCTGGATCAGTTCTGCCGGACTGATATCCTTTTTCTGGAAGATTGCCAGATATTCTAAAAGAACCCATGGCTTTTTTGACTGATTGCTGCTGTCGTTGATTACCTTCCCCCCGGCTTCGATTGAAAAGCCTCCCAAGGTATGTATATAAATTGTAGGATTTAAGTCAAATGCTGATGGCATCTTTTGTAACTCCTTCATACTAATATATGTTAAGTATAACCATATAAGGGGAAAATGTCTACATCTTCTGCCGGAAAGAAAAAGAAAAATGAGAAAATAGCCCGATTTGTAACCGGATTGTAACCGGAAACTGATATACTAGAAAAAAGTGACAGAAAAAGGGGATGAAAAATGCCAATGACCAAAAAAGGTTTATTGCCGAATGCATACCGGTTTATCCATATTGCAGCAGACGGATTTGAAGACCGTATACTGAAGGGGAGACTCTATCATGACAGCCGGGAAGGCGGTATGCCTTTCATCGGCCTTTCGGAGATGATACTGATCCTGGAGGAATTATTCGATGAGATCCACTATCCAATAAAGAGTGTTGACTATAGAAATTTTTTAGGAAAAAGCCGGGAGCTGAAGGCCGAGACCGGAGAAATGGAGGCTTCACAGCTTTTGCCGGAGCGAAAGGGAAAAAAAGCTGATTTTACGCTGCATGTAAAATATAGATACAATGCTACCTGGCAGGGGAGCATTACCAATCTGGGAACAGGGGAACGGAAGTCGTTTTTAAGCCTGATGGAGCTTATGGATATTCTGGCAGTTTCCTTAGGCGGCCAGATCCGTCCCGGAGGAGCCGGTCTTGGAAAGCGGATGTGTGAGGTAACGGTACGAAATTATGAGGGCTGTCAGATGGGAGGCGATGTATCACACCCGGCAGTAGCAGACCGCAGAACCTTTATCAACGAATTTGATCTGAAGGAGGAGATCGCGGCCATGCTGGATCCGCTTCCGGAGGGAAGCCGGCCGGATGGCATCATTATCCCCCGAAGCTTTCATGTGGCAGTTGGAAATTACGGCCCTGCAACGTTTGTGGTTCGTATTCTGTTCTGGCGCAATGCTACCTGGCAGGGAACTGTCAGCTGGAGGGAAAAGCGTTCGCAGGTAAATTTCAGAAGCTTTATGGAGCTTCTTTTGCTGATGCAGGAGGCCGTGGGGCGTACTGGTGAATGGAAACAGCAGGAAAGGAACATTTCAGTATGAACGAGAATGAAAGGAAAAGCGGCGGAAAGCGGCGGGTGCTGATGTTTATTCTGCTGGCTGTATTTCTTATAAGCGGCGCTTTGACCGTACATCAGTATTTAGAGGATAAGCGGATCCAGGAAGAATATGAACGACTGGCAGAGGAAGCGGCCAGACAGACAACAGAAGCTCCTACAGAGCCTGAAACGGAGGAAACAGAGCCGTTAGAGGAAGCGTATGTCTCTCCTATTGATTTTGAGGCGCTGACTGCGGAAAATCCGGACACCATAGGATGGATCAGGATCCCTGATACAAATGTGGATTATCCCATCGTGCAGGGAACGGATAATGATTTTTATCTGGATCACGATTTTTATGGGAAGGAAAGTGCGGCAGGCTCCATTTATCTGGATTTTGAAAGCGAAGCGGATCTGCAGGGACGCAATCAGATCCTCTACGGCCACAATATGAAGAATGGAAGCATGTTTAAGGATATCAACCGCTACAAGGATCCGGAGTATTTTAAGGAGCATCAGTATTTCAGCATCTACACGCCGGAGCGTGAGATCTGCTTAAAAGCTGTGTCCTGCTACTATGGAGAAGCCAAGCCCATTGTACGCATGACGGGCTTTAAAACCCAGGAGACATTTGATGAATTTGTAAGGACAATGGTGGAACCCTGTTCCTATAAGGAAGAGGTGGAATATCCGGCCAGAAGTATTTTCACTCTGGTAACCTGCAGCTATGAGATCAATGATGCCAGAACCTTTCTTTTTGCCGTAGAGGTGGATGAGGAGGGCAATCAGATCCCCATGGATGAGGAATATAAAGAAAAGATGGAGACTGTTCTGGAAAAAAAGCTTAAGGCATCGGAAAATATTTCCGATGAAAATGGAAAATAAGGTATTGGAAAACCGGAAATGTTATGATATACTACGCATCAGAAACATGCAGAAGTATGTGTGCAGTATTAAAAATGGTTCGTGACAAAGAAGTCATACCTGAAGGGATGGGTGTGACTTTTTTGTCTGTTTTCCATTTTTTGGTATATGCATCAGATTTGATCATGCTTTAGAAGAAAGAAAACAATGAGGAGAGAAAATATGAAGAAGAATGTAAAGAGAATGATGGCACTTGCAGCAGCAGGCATTCTTGCAGCAGGGGCGCTGACCGGCTGCGGCGGCGGAGCAGATACGGCAAAGGCAGAAGGAGCAGCAGCTTCTGGTGAAAAGAAAATCCTTAAAGTGGCTATGGAGTGTGCCTATGCTCCTTACAACTGGACACAGCCCGATGATTCCAACGGCGCAGTTCCGATTTCCGGAAGCAATGAGTATGCTTACGGTTACGATGTTATGATGGCAAAGAAAATCTGTGAGGAGCTGGGATATGACCTTGAGATTGTGCGTCTGGATTGGGATTCTCTGATTCCAGCCGTTACGACCGGACAGGCAGACTGTGTGATCGCAGGACAGTCCATTACTTCCGAGCGTCTTCAGGCCGTTGATTTTACCGTTCCCTATTATTATGCAAGTATTGTTACCCTGGTAAAAAAAGGAAGCAAATATGAAAATGCCAAGAGCGTAGCCGATCTGGCAGGCGCTACCTGTACCTCCCAGCAGAGCACCATCTGGTACAACACCTGCCTGCCCCAGATCCAGGATGCCAATATTCTGGCAGCCACTGCCAATGCTCCTGATATGCTGATGTCTCTTAACGCGGACAAGTGCGATCTGGTAGTGACGGATCAGCCTACCGGCAAGGGCGCTCTGATCGCATACCCTGACTTCAAGCTCATAGAGTTTGGCGGTGGAGAGAATGATTTCCAGGTAACAGATGAGGATATCAACATCGGAATTTCTCTAAAGAAGGGAAATACTGAACTGAAGGAAGCCATTGACAGCGTGCTTTCAAAGATGACAAAAGAGGATTTCTCCAAAATGATGGATGAGGCCATTTCCGTACAGCCTCTTGTAAACTGATGATCTCTGCCGGCAGATCCCGGCAGCTTTACAAATAAGGAGAATATTATGCCAACCGATTTTTTTGGCCGTGTGATGGCTGTGTTCAGCCGTTACGGCGTATCCATGCTTCAGGGCGCAGGCGTCAGCTTACAGATTGCCTTGGTGGGAACCATTGCAGGCTGTGTCATTGGCTTTGCAGTGGGCATTGTCCAGACCATACCCTCAGAAAAGGGAGATAATCCGATCAAACGGGGAATCCTGTGGATCGTGAAGCTTATTTTAAATATATATGTGGAGTTTTTCAGAGGTACTCCCATGATGGCTCAGGCCATGTTTATTTACTATGGACTGATGCCGCTGTTAAATATCAACAGCTCTATTTTAAATGCCGCTTATTTTATCCTTTCCATTAACACCGGAGCATATATGGCGGAGACTGTCCGCGGAGGTATCCTTTCGATTGATAAGGGACAGACCGAGGGAGCCATGTCCATCGGAATGACCCATGTGCAGACTATGCTGTATGTGATCCTGCCTCAGGCGCTGAGAAACCTGATGCCCCAGATTGGAAATAACCTGATCATCAATATCAAGGACAGCTGCGTTCTTTCCGTGATCGGTGTAGCAGAGCTGCTTTATAAGACAAAGGCCGCAGCAGGTGCGCTGTATATGAACTTTGAAACGTACACCATTACCATGGTTATGTACTTTATCATGACCTTTGCATGCTCCCGTCTGCTGCGCTTGTGGGAAAAGAAGATGGACGGCGCGGACAACTTTGATCTGGCAACAACGGATACGCTGGCATATACCAGCGGTATGTACCGTTATCCCGACGACAGAGATAAAAAGGAGGGGGTATAATGAGCGAGAAGATACTTGAAATCCGCCATTTAAGCAAGACCTTCGGCACGAATCTGGTCTTAAAGGATATTGATTTTACCGTCAATAAAGGCGATGTAACCTGTATTATCGGAGCCTCCGGTTCCGGAAAATCCACCCTCTTGCGGTGTCTGAACCTTCTTGAAACGCCAACCACGGGAGAGATTCTGTACCATGGAAATAACATTGCAGACCCAAAGGTAAATGCAGCCAAATACAGATCAAGAGTGGGAATGGTATTTCAGAGCTTTAACCTGTTTAACAACATGACAGTTCTGGAAAACTGCGTGGTAGGACAGGTAAAGGTACTGAAAAAGGATAAGGAAACCGCCAGAAAGAATGCTCTTTCCTATCTGGAAAAGGTTGGAATGGCTCCCTATATCAATGCAAAGCCAAAGCAGCTGTCCGGCGGACAGAAGCAGAGAGTCGCCATTGCCAGAGCGCTGGCTATGGAGCCGGAACTTCTGCTGTTTGATGAGCCCACCTCAGCTCTGGATCCGCAGATGGTAGGAGAGGTTTTGGAGGTTATGAGAAAGCTGGCCTCTGAGGGACTGACTATGATCATCGTGACCCATGAGATGGCCTTTGCAAGAGATGTTTCCAGCCAGGTCGTATTTATGGCGGGAGGCGTGATCGTGGAGGAAGGCGAACCGGCACAGATTTTCGGAGCTCCGAAGGAGCATCAGACGAAAGAGTTTCTGGGGCGGTTTATGCATGAGAGAGCCGCTTTATAACTGAATAGTAAAGAGAAAGCCCGGATGAAGGGCAGCCTTAGGCTGTCTGTTCGTCCGGGCTTTTTGGCTGTCATCCCTATGGAAATTACCTGGCCTTTGTGATGTAGGGATAAAGCTCTTCATAAGCCTCTCTCTGGGCCTCATCCTCAGGAAGAGCCGGGATCAGACCCGTACAGTCCATGGAAGAACAGGCCTGAATATCAATGTCATAATTGTTTTTATGGACCTGAGTTTCTGAATGTCTGCCGGCTGGATGTCTTGTTTGCTCCATTTCTTGTCACCTCCTGACACGCATCACCATGTTCTTTTGATAGTGTGGATTTAAGAGCGGTTTTTATGCGGAAAGGCAGAAAGATAAGGTGGAAAAATGGGGAAGAAACGGGGAAAAATGTTTATGGAAGCGTAAGCAAAATGTAAAAAAGACAGGGGGATTTTATGATATAGTAAGAGTAGGAATACATGGGGAGGTACGGCATATGATGGAATATTTTTTTATGGGCGGATTTGAGATCATGTTTTTGATGGTATTTGTGCTTATTTTCGGGATGATCCTTGTGATGATCGTGCGTGGAATCGGAGAGTGGGGGAAGAATAACCGGTCTCCCAGGCTGGACGTATCTGCAACGGTTGTTTCCAAACGTACACATACCATGAGAAATCAAAACCATACAAGCTCTTCCAGCTACTATGTTACCTTTCAGGTGGAAAGCGGAGACCGGATGGAACTCAGGCTGGGCGGAAGAGAGTATGGGCTTTTGGCAGAGGGAGATAAGGGAAAGCTTCATTTTCAGGGAACGAGATATCTGGGGTTTGACCGGAGCTGGTAGAGCGGGGAAATGGATATGGATGAGGAAAATGACCCATCTTAAGGGAAATTTTATACTTCTGCTCCTTGATTTATGGATGGACTGCCACTATAATAGAAAAGAATGGGTTTTGGCACGTTTTATGCGTGTGAAGGCAGCCTGTTCAGAGGGAGAAATAGCACAGTATGGATAATAACAAGAAGCAAAACCAGAATATGAACAGTAACTGGCAGACTATTGCCATGCTGGTGGTGGCTGCTCTGCTGACGATCATGATCGTGAGCTGGATGAATTCCGCAGTGGAATCCAGACAGCGCAAGGAACTGTCATACAATGAATTTGTACAGATGGTGGAAGACGGCAAAGTGGAATCCATCCGGGTAAAGGATGCTGTTATTGAAGTAATGCCAAAGGCAGAGGCAACGGAATATTCCCAGCAGATGAAATACTATGTAGTCCGTATAGAAGGGGATTACCAGTTTTTAAATCGTGTGCTGGAGAACAATGTTATAACCAATCGGGAAAATGGCAGTACCAACGCACTTCTTATCGCTCTGCTTAACTATGCAGTACCGTTCCTGATCCTTTTGTTCCTTATGAACTTCACCATGAAGCGCATGGGCGGAGGCGGCATTATGGGCGTTGGAAAGAGCAATGCCAAGATGTATGTCCAGAAGGAAACCGGCATTACCTTTAAGGATGTGGCCGGAGAGGACGAGGCGAAGGAGTCCCTGACAGAAATTGTAGATTTCCTTCACAATCCCGGAAAGTACACAAAGATCGGTGCAAAGCTTCCAAAGGGAGCACTGCTGGTGGGGCCTCCAGGAACGGGTAAAACCCTTCTGGCAAAGGCGGTGGCAGGAGAAGCACATGTGCCCTTTTACTCCCTGTCCGGTTCCGATTTTGTGGAAATGTTTGTGGGCGTGGGTGCGTCCCGTGTCCGTGACCTGTTTAAAAATGCGACAGAAAATGCGCCGTGTATCATCTTTATCGACGAGATTGACGCTATCGGCCGCAGCCGCGACAGCCGCATGGGCGGAAATGATGAGAGGGAGCAGACCTTAAACCAGCTTCTTTCTGAGATGGATGGCTTTGATTCTACAAAGGGACTTCTTGTTTTAGGAGCTACCAACCGGCCTGAGATCCTGGATCCCGCGCTCCTTCGTCCCGGACGTTTTGACCGCCGGGTAGTAGTAGATAAGCCGGATCTGAACGGAAGAATCAATATTTTAAAGGTACATTCCAAGGAAGTGCTTTTGGATGAAACCGTTGATTTCAAGGAAATTGCTCTGGCCACTTCTGGCGCTGTGGGCGCTGATCTTGCAAACATGATGAATGAAGCTGCTATCAATGCAGTTAAAAACGGCAGAAGTGCTGTTTCACAGAAGGATCTCTTTGAGGCTGTGGAAGTGGTTCTGGTTGGTAAGGAAAAGAAAGACCGGATCATGAGCAAGGAGGAGCGGCGGATCGTATCGTATCACGAGATAGGACACGCTCTGGTAAGCGCCCTGCAGAAGCATTCGGAGCCTGTACAGAAGATCACCATTGTTCCAAGAACCATGGGTGCATTGGGATATGTAATGAATGTTCCGGAAGAAGAGAAGTTCTTAAATACCAAGAAGGAGCTGGAGGCCCGTCTGGTAGAGCTCATGGGCGGCCGCGCGGCAGAGGAGATTGTATTTGAGACTGTTACTACCGGGGCTTCCAATGATATCCAGCAGGCCACCAATCTGGCAAGAGCCATGGTAACCCAGTATGGTATGTCTGAGAAATTCGGCCTCATGGCCTTAGAAAGCCAGGAGAACCAGTATCTGACCGGCCGCGCCGTATTAAACTGCGGCGACGCCACAGCGGCTGAGATCGACAAGGAAGTGATGAAGGTCTTAAAGGACGCTTATGAAGCGGCAAAGAGCCTGCTCAATGAGAACCGTGACGCCATGGATCAGATCGCAGACTTCCTGATTGAAAAGGAAACTATTACCGGAAAAGAGTTTATGAAGATATTCCGCAAGGTAAAGGGAATCTCGGAGCCTGAGGAAACGCCGGAGGAGGAGAATGGACTGCCGGATACGGAGCATCTGAAGGCTGAGGATGATGCGGCTGGGGCAGTAAGGGAAAGTGAGCCTGAAGCCAGACCGGAACATTCGTCTGAATCAGAGGCAATGGATGTTACAGAGCCTGCAGAGGAAAAACAGGCAGAGGATACCCCATCTCAGGAATAAAACATAATATGTGACAGGATGAAGATTCTGTGCAAAAGGAAAAAAGCTGCTTTCAAGCCGTAATCCCCTTATGAGGGGAATGGCTTTGGAGCAGCTTTTCAATTTTCAGCGCCTTGACCAGTAATATCATGGGACTGAGCAGCTCATCCTCCATTCCGGGGAACTCCATCATTTACCCTTTCGGCTGCGAGCCATAGCTGCATATTAAAAAACAATCGTTATCCTACCGAAAATCCTTCGGAAGCTGCCCATACCGCCGCTTGTAAGCCCGCAGAAAGGTAGAATAATTTTGAAATCCGCACTGATAGCAGGCGGTGGTGGCATTTACGCCCAGAGCCAGAAGTTCTCTTGCTCGGGCCAGTCTCTTTTCTGTGATATAGCTCCCAATCGTAAAGCCGGTTTCCTCCTTAAAAACACGCATCATGTGGTAGGGGCTTAAGCTGCACACAGAGGCCAGGGCAGGGATGGAGAGGTCTTCTTCCAGATGATTGTTAATATGGGCCATAAGTCCGGAAACCCGGTAGTCCAGAGAACTGGTGGTGACATAGGGGCCGGAGGAGGAGAGGCAGGACCGGTTGAGTAAAATAAGAAATTCCAGGCACAGAAGCCGGGAAAAAAGGGGGGATGCAAAGTCTCCTTTTTGGCTGTTTGTTTCATTTTCAAGCTGTTTTAAAAGGACAGCCATAGGGCGGAGCTCTTCTTTTGCAAACCGCAGAACCTGAGAGTGGCGGTAGCTGGCTGTGCTGAAGCATAGGGCCAGATCGCTGTCTGCGTGTTTATGAGCTTCTAAAAAGGCAGGTGAGAGATATAGGATCAGGCGTTCATAGGGACAGGAAGGATCCGGTTCAGGACGGTGGATCTGGCCCCGGTCCACCAACACCATATCCCAGGGCATGAGGCGATAGGAGCGGCCCTCGATGGAGTATGAAACGTTTCCGTTTATCAGGATCAGTATTTTCAGAAAATCGTGGTGGTGGTATTCATAAGGTCCTTTTTCCAGATCCTTAAGGTGGAAAAAGCGGAATTCTTCCTTTAAATATCCCTGGGGGCGGGAAGTCTGGGATGACGGCTGAGTTTGAGAAGTCACGGTTGGTATCCTCCTTTTTGACGGATGGAATTCTTTCTTTTAATATAGCATTATTTGCAATATAAAACAGCATAAAATTAATATTATTATAAAATAATGCCTGATAAAATAGAATTATAACATGAATACGGCAAAACCGCAGAAAAGTATCTGTGGGGAAAGAGAGCAAGCTATGAGACTGACCATTGAAAAATATCACGGACTTGGAAATGACTATCTGGTATATGATCCCAATAAAAATAAACTGGCCCTGACCCCTTCGCGGGTTCAGCTTTTATGTAACCGAAATTTCGGCGTGGGAGCGGACGGCATTTTGGAGGGGCCTGTGATGGAGAATGACAGGATTTCCATGGTGATCTGGAATTCGGATGGAAGCCGGACGGAGAACAGCGGAAACGGCGTGCGTATTTTTGCAAAATATTTAAAGGATGCAGGCTATGTGCAGAAAAAGGATTTTACCATCCATTCAGAAGGCGGAGAAATCGACATCCACTATCTGAATGAAGAAGGAACAAGGTTAAAGGCCTCTATGGGAAAGGCGTCTTTCTGGAGCGATGAGGTTCCGGTAACAGGGCCAAGGAGGGAGATTATCAATGAGACCATGGTCTTTGGACGGATTCCCTATCCTGTTACCTGCTTATCGGTAGGAAATCCCCATCTGGTAATCCTTATGGATGAGATTTCAAAGGAGCTGGTGTGCCGGATCGGAAAGTATTCGGAGAATGCCAGACAGTTCCCGGAAAAGATCAACACACAGATTATGAAGGTATTAGACCGAACCCATATTCAGACTGAGGTGTATGAGAGGGGCGCAGGCTATACGCTGGCTTCGGGAAGCGGCTGCTGTGCGGCTGCTGCGGCTGCCTACCGTTTGGGCCTTACGGATCCGAAAATGATCGTCCAGATGCCGGGAGGAACTCTGGAGCTGGAAATCCGGGAGGACGGAAATGTGCTGATGACCGGAGATGTGGGATATGTGGGAAGCATAAAGCTGGGAAATCATTTTACAGAGCAGCTTCGGGCGCTTGACAAATAAAAAAACTGCGTTTATAGTTTTTTACAGATACAGGCAAAAGGGCGGGGTATCGCATCAGATCCCCGCCCTGATACATTTTACAGGGATTGGAAAGGGTTTTTGCCATCCCTGGGAGAGGGTGGTTAAACCATGAACAAATACAGCAGAGAGGATATCCTCAGGATCGTCCGGGAGGAGGATGTGGAGTTTATCTGCCTGCAGTTTACGGATCTGTTTGGAATAATGAAGTCTGTGACCATTACAGCCGGACAGGTGGAAAATGCCCTGGACAACCGATGTATGTTTGACGGTTCTGCTACTCAGGGCTATGTGAGGCTTCAGGAATCGGATATGTATCTTTATCCGGATACGGATACCTTTGAGATATTTCCCTGGCGTTCCAGACAGGGGCGGGCAGCAAGGCTGATCTGTGATGTGTGCCATCCCGACGGAACGCCCTTTCAGGGAGATCCGCGCTTTGTGCTTAAAAAGGCCGTTAAGCGGGCGGCAGATATGGGATATGTGATGGAGGTAAAGCCGGAGTGTGAGTTTTTCCTTTTTCATTCAGACGAGGAGGGACGGCCCACGATCCAGACTCATGAGCGGGCAGGATATTTTGATACGTTCCCTATGGATCTGGGAGAGAATGTATGCAGGGATATTGTGACAAATCTGGAGGAAATGGATTTTCAGGTGGAGTCCAGTCATCATGAGATCGCTCCGGGACAGCATGAGATCGATCTGGGGCCCATGGATGCCTTGAGGGCTGCAGATCAGCTTCTCACCTTCAAGATGACAGCCAAAACGATTGCAAAGAGCCACGGGCTTCACGCAACCTTTATGCCAAAGCCAAAAGAGGGAGTTAATGGTTCAGGGATGCATCTTGTTTTGTCGCTGAAAGACTCAAAGGGAAAGAACCTGTTTGCAGACCCGGCAGATCCTTTGGGACTAAGTCTTACGGCCCGTCATTTTATGGCAGGAATTTTAAACCATATGAAAGAAATGACGCTTCTTACCAATCCAACGGTTAATTCCTATAAGCGGCTGGTTCCTGGATATGATGCCCCGGTTTATATTGCCTGGTCGCCTTCAAACAGCAAAAGCTTCCTGATCCGCATTCCGTCTCCGGGAGGAGAGGGGATTGAACTGCGCTGTCCGGATGGGGCCATGAATCCATACCTGGCACTTGCAGCCTGCCTTCAGGCGGGACTGGAGGGGATTGAAAAGGAGCTGGAGCTGCCTCTCTGTGCAAAAGAACCGATATCGTTGGCTGATCAGGAGGAACTTAATAACTGCGGGATTGACCGGATCCCCAACACTCTGGGAGCTGCCATTGAGGCATATGCAGGCAGTCTTTTTGTGAAAAATGTTCTCGGAGAACCGATTTATATTAAATATCTGGAGGCCAAAGAGAAGGAATGGGGAGAGTTCGGCATTCAGGTGACGGACTGGGAGATCGCCCAATATCTGTATCAATATTAGTGTGCAGCCTGGCAGGAGGAGGTGGGAAGGATGGCAAGTATAATCGCGGCATTTTCAAAGCCACAGGATGCCGGAAATATCCGGGCCATACTCAGGAAGAATGGCTATGAACCAGTTTTTGCGTGCACCTCCGGGGCTCAGGTTCTGGCAGCGGCAGAGAGTTTAAACGGCGGGATCGTAGTCTGCGGCTTCCGCTTTGAAGATATGGTCTGCGAGGAGCTGCGCCGCCTGCTCCCATCCTCCTTTGATATGCTTCTCATTGCTTCCCCGGCAAAATGGAGCAAACGGGATACGGAGGGAATGATCTGCCTTTCCATGCCCTTAAAGGTACATGAGCTTTTAAGCACCATAGAAATGATGCTTGAGGCCAGAAAACGGCGAAAACGCAGAAAGAGGACTCGTCCTCAGAAGAGAAGTGCCGAGGAAAAGGAACTGATTTTAAAAGCAAAAGCTCTCCTGATGGAACGAAATACGATGACAGAGCCGGAAGCCTATCGATATATACAAAAATGCAGTATGGATAATGGTACCAGCCTGACCGAAACTGCTCAGATGATCATCAGCTTAATACACATGTGAGGTAGAACCATGAATTTTGTAAAAATGCAGGGAATTGGAAATGACTATGTATATGTAGACTGTTTTAAGGAGAACGTAAAAAATCCAAGTGCAGCAGCCCGCTTTATCAGCGATCGGAGGTTTGGCATCGGTTCAGACGGCCTGATCCTGATCTGCCCTTCTGATGTGGCAGACTGCCGTATGGAAATGTACAATACAGACGGTTCACAGGGGAAAATGTGCGGAAACGGCATCCGCTGTGTGGGAAAGTATGCCTATGACCATGGGATTATTTCCCCGGATCGGAGAAGCCTGACCGTAGAGACTCCGGCTGGGATTAAGGAGTTAAAACTGGAGGTCGAAAACGGCAGGGCAGTGATGCTCACTGTTGACATGGGAGAGGCAGTTCTCACTTCCCAGCTTCCGGAAACGATTTTGGTAGATGGAAAACAATGGGAGTTTACGGGAATTGATGTAGGAAATCCCCATGCAGTGTATTTTATGGATGAAATAGACAGCCTGGATCTGGAGAAGATGGGACCGTCCTTTGAGTTCCATGAGCGTTTTATGCCGGATCGTGTAAATTCAGAGTTTATCCGCGTGATCGACCGTACACATATCCAGATGCGGGTATGGGAGAGAGGCAGCGGAGAAACCTGGGCCTGCGGCACAGGAGCTACGGCCAGCGCCATGGCAGCTATTTTGCTGGGATTAACAGAGGATGAGGTGCTTGTAAGCCTTAAGGGCGGCGATTTAAGGATCCGTCTGGATCGGGAAAGCGGCCATCTGTTTATGACAGGGCCTGCAGTGGAGGTGTTTAACGGAGCCATAGAGCCTTTGTGGGAGGACGGGGAAGAAGGCAGCCTTTAAGAGTACGATGGAACTGGACGGCTTTATCGGACAGTTTCAGAAGCTTGGAAAGCCCAGTCCCCAGATTGCATTTTCTACTCATCTTGGGCCAAGAGGTGTGGATGTGGATCACGCATATCAGATATAGACGGTATCCTGGCCGTTTATCCGCCGGCGCCAAGGAAACATCCGTCTCATTTTTACATATGGTATAAGGAAATGAAGTATGTAAAAGGAGCTGCTTATGGAACAGCAAAAAAGTGTGATCATAGACGCCGGACACGGCGGGGCAGAGCCGGGAGCCATGTTTGAGGGGCGCAAAGAGAAGGATGATACGCTCCGTCTGGCATTGGCTGTAGGCGAGATACTGGAAAATAATGGGATTCGTGTGATGTATACCCGTACCACGGACGTATATGACACGCCTCTGGAAAAAGCCATGATTGCGAATGGATCGGGAGCTGATTTTTTCGTATCCATTCACCGGAATGCCATGCCTGTTCCGGGAACCGGAAAGGGAGCATTGAACCTGGTATACGAAAATACCGGTCCGGGAGCATTGATGGCAGAAAATATCCAGAAAAATCTTGTGAAAGCCGGATTTGACGATCTGGAAGTTCAGGAACGTCCCGGAATCATTGTGCTCAGGCGGACTAAGATGCCGGCTGTGCTGGTGGAGGCGGGATTTTTAGATCACCCGGAGGACAACAGGATTTTTGATGAACAATTTGATCAGATCGCCCAGGGGATTGCAGACGGGATATTGACCACCTTTTCCCAGCTGAAGAAAGAGACGGAAGAGAAGCGGTACTATCAGGTTCAGGTGGGAGCATACAGGGAACGGCCGCGGGCAGAGTTTCTGGTAAGGGAGCTTGCAGCCAAGGGATTTCCGGCTTTTCTTGTATATGATGACGGGCTTTATAAGGTGCGGGTCGGCGCTTTTTTGCAGATGGACAATGGAGTCCGGATGGAGCAGAGAGTAAGACAGGCCGGATATCCTACCATGCTGGTGAGGGAAGAGGAAGTGTAAAAGATTGCAGATTATTTGAGATAAAGTATATGTAATGTGAGAAATTCTTCCTGTATAATGATGCTATAAGAGCAAACACCTTTTTGTGCCTTTTGGTGGCAGTGGGATTTGCGTATGGCGGTATAGAGGAAGGAGAAGAGTGATATGTTATATCCGAAGATGAACAGAGCAAGGACCGTGATGGATCTTTCCGGCCTGTGGGAATTTAAGCTTGGAGATTATGAGACGCCGGGGGATAACTGTGAGCGTCTTGCAGGAGGGGAACGGATTGCTGTCCCTGCATCCTATAATGATCAGAAGGACGATCCGGCTTATAAGAATCACTATGGATGGGCCTGGTATGAAAGAGAGGTCACGGTTCCTGCCTTTTTTAAGGGGCAGAGGCTGTTTCTGCGTTTTGATGCCGTGACACACAGGGCAAGGATCTATATAAACGGAACCTTTGTAATGGAACATAAGGGAGGATTTCTTCCTTTTGAGCTGGAGCTTACGGAGCTTGTGGTTCCGGGAGAAACGCTGCTGCTTACCGTTGCGGCGGACAACCGGATCAGCCACAGCACGCTTCCAGTGGGAAATGAAGGCGGAACCGCTTTTTTTGGCTCCGATAATCCAGGTGTGCCTTCGGTTGAAGCAGCCAAGGTATGGCGAAAACAGGGCAATCTTCCCAATTTTGACTTTTTTAACTATGCAGGAATCAACCGTCCGGTACGGCTGTATACAACACCTGTTTCCCGCATCTGCGGTCTGACCCTGATACCGGACATAGACGACACCGATGGGATTCTTCAATATGAGGCTGAGACAGAGGGAGAAGGCGCCGTTCATGTGGAAATTTTTGATGTGGAGGGGAATAAGGTAGCAGAGGCAGAGGGAGCTTCTGGAACCATTACCATACCTGATGCCAGATTGTGGTGGCCCTGGCCGGGAATGCCTTATCTGTACCGGGCTGTATTTACCTTTGGAGAAGATATCTATGAGGAAACCTTTGGCATCCGTACAGTGAAGGTAGAAGGAACCCAGTTCCTGATTAATGGAAAGCCATTTTATTTTAAAGGCTTTGGAAAGCATGAGGATTCCCCATTTCATGGAAGGGGGCTGGATCTGTGCCTGGATGTAAAGGATGTGAACCTGATCCACTGGCTTCATGCCAATTCCTTCCGCACTAGCCATTATCCCTATGCGGAGGAGATGTATCAGCTCTGTGACAGAGGGGGAATTGTGATCATTGATGAAACGCCGGCTGTAGGAATCGGAGCTGGCGAGCACTGCGATCCTTATCAGACATTTCCTATCAGGGAGCATCACGAGGCTGTGCTCCGTGATATGATCGAGAGGGATAAAAATCATCCCTGCGTGGTAATGTGGTCTATGGGAAATGAGCCGGATACAGAGCATTTTCCGGAATCAGCCTATGAATACTGGCACAGCCTGTATGAGTATACGCACACCCTGGATCCGCAGGACCGTCCAGTGACCTTTGTCTGCTGCCAGAATAATTATGAAAAGGATCTTGTGACCCGAACGATGGATGTAGTATGCATCAACCGGTATTACGGATGGTATAACTTGTCGGGAGATCTGGATGCAGCCTGCTATGCTCTGAACATGGAACTGGACTTCTGGGAAAAAATAGGAAAACCTGTGATGATTACAGAGTATGGGGCAGACGCTGTGGCGGGCATCCATCAGTGTGTACCGGAAATGTTCAGTGAAGAATATCAGATGGAATATTACAGGCGGCAGAATGAGGAATTTGATAAAAGGTCTTTCTTTATGGGAGAGCAGGTCTGGAATTTTGCGGACTTTGCGGCATTTCAGGGTTGCATGAGAGTGGACGGCAATAAGAAGGGCCTGTTTACAAGAGAAAGACGGCCAAAGCTGGCAGCACACTATTTCAGAAAGCGTTGGGAGAACATTCCCAATTTTGAGTATAAAGCAGGAGGAAATACGGATGAAAAGTAGAAATCCAAGGATTTCCTGGCTGGATAATCCGGAGGTTTTTGAGGTGAACCGGAACAATGCTCATTCAGATCATGTATATCCTTTTTTTCAGGAGGCAGGATCAGAGGGAATCGGTTTTATGCTTCTGGATGGTGTCTGGGATTTCTGCTGGGAGGAGCAGCCACCGGAATATGCGCTCAGGGGAACGGAGGATTCAGACGGAGTTGCTTTTTATAAAGCTGCTTTTGAGGAAAAGGACTGGGGAACGATCCAGGTTCCCGGCCATGTCCAGCTTCAGGGGTATGACAACTGCCATTATGTCAATACCATGTATCCATGGGATGGAAGGTCAGAGATCCGTCCTCCGGCCATTGACTGGGAGAATGCTCCGGCCGGGAGCTATGTAAGGGAATTTATTATCACAGATCAGGAGAAAGATTTTCTGGAAAAACGGGTGTTTGTGTCGTTCCTGGGAGTGGAAACAGCCTTTTATGTGTGGTGTAACGGTCAGTTTGCAGGGTATGGCGAGGACGGTTTTACACCGTCGGAGTATGAGCTTACGGGAGTTCTTCATCCTGGCGTAAACCGGCTGGAGGTGCGCGTTTACAAGCGTAGCAGTGCCAGCTGGATTGAGGATCAGGATTTCTTCCGTTTTACAGGGATTTTCCGGTCGGTATATCTTTACTGTATACCGGAAATCCATGTGGAGGATCTGTTTATAAAGGCGTATCTGACGGATGATTACAGAGATGGCTTTCTGGATGTAGAATTTACCATGGAAAATCCAAACGGATACAGCTATGAGATAAGGCTTGCGCTGGAGGATGCAGGCCGGATCATAAAAACAGGGGCTTTAAAAGGAAGGATGGAAAAAAGCTGCGCCGTATCACTGGGAAAAATCCCCAATGTACATCCATGGAGCGCAGAAGATCCCTTCCGATATCTGCTTCATATAGAACTGTGGGGAGAAGATGGCTGTAAGGAGTCTTTTTTGCAGCCAGTTGGATTCCGAAGCTTTGAGCTGAAGAACGGGCAGATGTGCTTAAACGGATGCCCCATTGTTTTTCACGGCATAAACCGCCATGAATTTGACTGGCACAGGGGAAGGGCTGTCACAGCCGATGATATGCTTTATGATATTCGTTTTTTAAAGCAGCATAATATCAACGCCGTCCGTACCTGCCACTACCCCAATCAGTCCCTGTGGTATGAGCTCTGCGACCGTTATGGTATTTATGTTATGGATGAGGCAAATCTGGAAAGTCATGGTTCATGGCAGAAAATGGGAGCCTGTGAGCCGTCATGGAATGTACCGGGAAGCCTGCCACAGTGGAAAGCCTGTGTAACAGACCGTGGAAAGTCTATGGCGGAACGGGATAAGAATCATCCGTCTGTGCTGATCTGGTCCTGCGGAAATGAGTCCTATGCCGGAGAGGATATCCGTGCGATGAGCCGCTGGTTTAAGGAGAGAGATCCGGGGCGTCTAATCCATTATGAGGGCGTTTTCTGGAACCGGGAATTTGAGGATATCAGTGACATGGAAAGCCAGATGTATACGCCTCCGGAACGTGTAAGGGAATTTCTGGAAAATAACACGAAAAAGCCTTTTATTATGTGTGAATATATGCATGCCATGGGAAATTCCCTGGGAGGCATGGACCGGTATATGGCGTTGGAATATGAATATCCTGCCTATCAGGGAGGCTTTATCTGGGATATGATCGATCAGGCGGTTGCCAGACAGGGAAAAGACGGGAAGGAATATCCGGCATACGGCGGTGATTTTGGAGACCGTCCCACAGACTGGCAGTTCTGCGGAAACGGAATTTTGTATCCGGATCGTTCCATATCTCCAAAGGCTGCTGAGGTAAAGGCTCAGTATGCTGCGGTGCGTTTGAAGATTTCTCCGGAGAGACGGCAGATACAGATTGAGAACCGGCAGCTTTTTTCAGACCTTTCGGGTCTTGCGTTTGTGCTGACAGTGTTAAGAAATGGAAAAAAATGGAAAACATTTCCGTTTAAGGCACAGGCTGCTCCGGGAACGTGCGCCGTATATTCCTTTGATGAGACAGGCTTTACAAACGATACCGCGTTGGAAGATGGAAAGGAATATATCCTAAGAGTAAGCGTCCATTTGGAAAAGGATACGCTGTGGGCAGAAAAAGGATATGAACTTGCTTTTTCGGAAGCAGTTCTTCCAGGAAACTGGAAAATGGAAAGAAAACGGTTCATTCCGGCCCGAATGATTGACGGCGATGTAAACCTGGGCGTTATTCTGGGAGAGATGCAGCTTATGTTTTCCTATCAAGACGGCGGTCTGGTATCTTTAAAGAGAAAGGATGGCATACAGTGGATGATCCGTCCTCCTGTGCCTGTATACTGGAGGGCGTCTACAGACAATGACCGGGGAAACGGTTTTGCAAAGGAAAGCAGGCTGTGGCTGGCAAAGACATTATTTCCGGAAATTTGCAAAGGAAAGGCAGAGATCAGAGAAACAGACAAGGAAGCAGAGCTTACATTTACATGGGAGGATACTACTGTTACATACAGGATGCGAAAGGACGGTATGCTTGGGGTGAGAGCGCACTTCCATGGAAAGAAGGGATATCCGTCCCTGCCTGTATTTGGACTGGCCTTTGAGCTTCCAGAGCAGGTCAGCCGTTTTTCCTGGTATGGAAGAGGGCCGTGGGAGAATTATCCTGACCGCAGGGCCGGAGCAGGGCTGGGAGTTTACGAAAGCACAAAAAAAGAGCAGCTTGCTCGGTATTTAAAGCCTCAGGAATGTGGGATGCATATGGATACCCGGAGGTTGGTTCTGGAAACAAAAGACGGAGAGAAACTTTTGTTTGAGGCGGAGAAAAAGCCGTTTCACTTCAGCCTGCTTCCATACAGTCCCATAGAGCTCGAAACGGCTCTCCACAGGGAAGAGCTGCCCGCACAGAGCCATACCTGGGCAGTGATCGCAGGAGCCATAAGAGGCGTGGGAGGAAATGACAGCTGGGGAGCTCCGGTATATCCGGAATATGAGATACCGGGAGACAGGGATATTATATTTGAGTTTTCTATGGGTTTTATCAGTAATCATGAGGAATAAAAAAAGAGCTGGCGCTCAGGATCATATGATCCGAAGCGCCAGTTCTTTTTTGGGGTTAAATGTGATGCGGGTTCTCCATAGGTCATTTTTCCAGCTCAGTTTCAGCCGCGGATCTGTAATGGGGAGACATTCCACAGAAACATCCGTCAAAGCTCCTGTTATCTTGCAGACGGCCAGAGTTCCCAGGATCAGACAGCTTTCTTTATACAGAGGTTTTTCTGCGGTTATAAGGTTCAGGACAGGAGTAAGCCCCGGACAGCAGACCTGATCGGTAATAAGGATTTCCTGGCTGCGTTTAAACACAACGCTGCGTTTAAAGGAGGTGATACAACCCTTGGGGTATGCGTTTTTCAGCTCCATTGAAATATGGGCTTCCTGTGCTTCAAAGCCCCAGTCTACATGTTCCGCTTTAAAATCCGGACCGTTGTGTTCCATTTGTTCATGGCCGTCTGCGGTGATAAAGGAGGGGAGGTTATGGTAAGCAGACTGCATGGTCCAGATTTCATATCGCTGTGGTGAGAAAGTTTTGGCCTGATAGGTTTCCACTCCGATATCAGCAAAGAGCGGCTTTCCGTCTTTATAAATGGTGAAGCTTCCCGTATCATTGTGATTGTGGCTGTCATCATTATCCCCGGCTTTTACAGCCAGACAGAAACGGCTGTCTCTTGCAATAAAAAGGCCGGTACTGGGATAGAAAATATCTTTTTTTTCTGTATTACAGCCCTGAGGGATAGAAAGGATTTCAGGCAGTGCAAAAAGATTTTGAATCCGGTAAAAAAGATTATGCTCCTGCGTTAAAAGGGGATCCTGTGTTATGCGGCAGTCGCCAGCAGCCAGTTCCATCAGTTCCTTCTGTTCGGTGCGCTTTCCGAAGAGGTATTCTCTGGCACTGCACAGGCCTGCGACAGCGGCACAGTCTGAAAAATTGATGTAGTAGGGTCCGCAGGCATGGACGTTGGAGAGGTAGGCGGCTATATTGCAGATTTTGGGTTCGCGGTAAAGGGAGGAAAAGGAATGATCCGTCATACCGTTCATGATTTCTATGGTGTTAAAGAGGCAGAGGCCTGCATGACGGTAATATTGAGGCCCTTCATCACAGCAGCCGTCGTCTCCGTATTCGGCAAGGAAAAAATCAGCGCTTTTGGCCGCTTTTTGAAGAATGGCCCGACTGATTTCTTCATCCTCTTCCCACAGAGCTGCTGTCATAAGCACATTCTGGGTACACCAGATAGTCCAGTTGTTCATAGGGCTTACCCCATCGCCCATCCACCAGAAATGCTCCTTTAAATAAGGCTCAAGGATGCGTTCCTTCAGACAGCGTACCACTTGTTTTTCAATCAGGGGACTTACGGCGCGAAGTTCATCCCTCAAAAGCCATACAGCTACAGCCAGCACGGCCCCTGTTTCAGCAGCAAAAAGATCGATGACAGGACGTGAGGGATCAGGCAGAGGAAGGGAAGGCGTATCACGGATGTAGGAATTATGGGGGGGAAGCTGCCATGCAGTTTCTTCGCAGATAAGATAAATTCCGTTTATGATATCATCCAGAAAAGTTCCCTTATAGTCACATGCTTCTGCCAGAACCAGGGTTCCGAGGGCAGTCCGGCGGGCAAACTGCTTATCCTCAAACCGGATCCTGTTTCCAGAACGGGTGTATTCTAAAAAGTCACAGGCCAGGATTTGAGGCCATACTACCGGACAGAGGGCCTTTGCGTCTTCCACGGCCCTGTTTTTAAGGGAAGAAGGAAGAGCCTCCCAAAATTCCCGGCAGCGTGCAGGGGAAAAGGGGATAAAGGGGGTAAGTGGCAGCTTGGGTGAAGCGGCAATTTCATAAAACATAGTGTTATTCCTCCAAAATGGTGTGGGTGTTTGGTTCGTTCATATGAGCCTGGACAAACTCTCTGGGAGAGATTCCTTCTACCTTTTTAAATACCTTGCTAAAGTAAAAGGCGCTTTCAAAGCCGAGGCGGTCAGCCACCTCATAGATCTTTAAATCCTGTTCTAAAAGCAGGGGTTTGGCCCGGGAGATCTTGCGCTGGGTGATATATTCGGAAAAACCCATGGAGCAGGTCTTTTTGAAAAGAGTGCTCAGGTAATTAGGACTCAGCCCAAAGACCGCGGCGATTTCATTAAGAGAAAGATGCTCCTCAATGTGGTTTAAAATATATTTCTGCACATTTAAGATCACATGGTCTTTATAGGTCTTTCGGCGGGTTTTTAACGCTTCGCAGAGTCCATCTCTGAGCTGCTCTAACCACCGGACAATCTGGAACACATCCTTCATCCGGTAAATAGAGCGGTAGCCGTCAGGACTGGCAGAAAAGATGCCGCTTAGTATTTCCTCACCTTCCGGAAGAAGAGAGAGAGCCAGATATAAAATGCTGCAGGCTCCGTCCATAGTCTGGAGCAGCTTTTGAGGATTCGCTGCAAAGAGCTGAGAGATCACGGTCAGGGTGTCATACAGGGCGTCTGTATCAAACTCTTCAAAGGCCCTGGTCAGATCTTCTTTAAAAACAGCCAGATTAAAGGAATCTCTTATGGAAGAAGAGGCAGTCTGGGTAAAAGGTACAAATGGGGCGTCAGGAGAGCAGAGATTAAAGGCCTGTCTGGCCTCCTGATAAGAAATGCTGATCTTTAAGGGATCATCCACCGGTTCTCCGATCCCGGCGCTTAGTTCAACATTAAAATAATTACGGATCATGGAACGGCCGTTATTGAGCGCTTCCAGCACGGTTTCCATTTCCGGCTGTTCATCGGGGAAATGAAAGATCAGGGCAAAACGTGTTTTATCCAGGGCGATCGCATAACAGCCCGCATATTTTGTAAGGATTTCCCGCATCATCTGCAGGCTGCTGGAATAAAGGTTTATCTGGCCTTCCGGATCCAGAGACTCGGAAACACAGCTTAGCAGCTCGCCGTGACAGGCCAGATACTGTCTGGCAGAAAAATCCAGTCCCAGATCCCTGGACTGAATGGAAAACTGATCCCTGTTTTCAAAAAGGTTATGAAGAAGACGCATGAAAAATTTATCATGGTAGCTTAAAAGAGTAGGGCGCCCCTGATTTTGACGGAAGGATTCCTTGGCTTTGAGCTCCTCCAGACGTTCGGATGCCTTTTCAATGGACGATTTAAGCGATCCGGGATCCAGCTCCAGCTTGATCAGATAGTCGACTGCCTGATAGCTCATAGCTTCTTTGATCAAAGAAAATTCTTCAAAGCTTGTAAGGATGATGAATAGAGGGATGGGGCCAAACTCATCTCTGCATATTTTGACCAGCTCCAGTCCGTTCATAACAGGCATTTTGATATCGGTAATCACGATATCAGGCCGGTACTGCCGGATCATTTCCAGAGCGGCTTTTCCGTTCATGGCAGTGCCGCAGACCTCTATGCCAAGCTCATCCCAGCGGAGCATGGATTTTATTCCGATCTGAACTAGAGGTTCATCGTCAACAATCAGTAATTTTATCATAATATCTCTCCCTGTGCCGTTTCGTATGGCAGCGTAATATGCATACATGTGTATTCTCCCGGTACGCTTTCAATGGAAATACCGTATTCCGGGCCGCAGTCGTAGCGGATCCGCTGGTTTACATTGTTGATTCCCACCTGCCGGAAAAAGTCCGCAGTGGGCTTTTGGGTGCCGGAAAGAACTCGTTTTATGGTTTCCGCATCCATGCCGATCCCGTTATCCCATACCGATATGATCAGACGGGGCTGTCTGGCAGCTTCTCTGTCCAGATTAGCGCTGATGCGGATTTTTCCTGCACAGCCCTTTGGTTCAATTCCGTGGAAAAGAGCATTTTCTATGAGAGGCTGCAAGGTAAAACGGTGGATCAGGCAGTCATAGAGGGCTTCTTCCGAAATTTCACATTCCAGAGAGATACTGCCGCCGTAACGGTACTGCTGGATCAGAAAATAGTCCTTCACCAGATTCAGCTCTTCCCTCAAGGTAATCCTATTATGGGAACCCTTGGAAATGCTTTTTAACAGCCGGGCCAGAGCCGTAGTCATCTCGCTGATACCGGATGCGCCCTGGATGGTAGCCATCCATTTGATGGAGTTTAATGTATTGTAAAGAAAATGGGGGTTAATCTGGCTTTGAAGAATCCGGTATTCCAGATCCTTGCGTTCCTTTTCGTCCTGTATCCGCTTCTGGATCAGAGCAGCCAGATCCTGTGACATACGGTTGATACCGGTACCAATGGCTCCAAATTCATCCTCCCGCTGTATGGAGGGATCCAGAGAAAAATCGCCTCCAGCAATGGCCTGGATCCGATGCTGCAGTTTTTTTACAGGACGTCCGATGGAACGGTTTAACAGTACAAAAAGCAAGAGACCGATGAAAAGGATGAAGACAGCAATACCGGAAAGAATGACCGCATAAAGGGTGCTCTGAGCCTTCATAGCGCTCTGGGATAAAAGCAGAGAGATGCTCCAGCCATAATTTCCAATGGGGCAGGAGAGCAGTACGCGTTCGGATCCATCCGGAAGACGGCAGAGCGAAACGGAGGTATCACTGTTAAAGGCATTTTCACTTAAGTCCTTTACCGGCTCAAATTTCCAGTCACAGGACTTTAAACGGTCATTTTCATAAAGCCAGGTTCTGCCTCCGATGGTAAGGCAGAGAAATGAATCCGGATTTAAGGGGAAAGATTTTAAGTAGTCAAGGATCAGCCGGTCTGAGATCGACATATAGATCCAGCCGGCCTGATGGGAGCTGTAGCGTCCGGACAAGGCGGAGACAGCTGGAAGGACCATTAAACCGCTTCCGGGAAGAAATGGATCCTCCATAAAGGTGCTGTTGTCCATCCCATCTTCTGAAAGGATGGTCTGAAACCAATCCGTGCCTGTAAGGTCAGATAAAGAATGTGCGGAAGACACAGCGGTGGTATCAGAAATCTGCATATAATTGCAGCTGTTTAAGGGAGATATGATAACCCGGTTTATGTAGGAGGAAGAATGAGTATTGTAATACTCTTCCTTCAGACGGTCATAGGTACGAAGTGCCACACTGCGTAGGCCGGAATTTTTGGAAGAGATCGAGGGCATCTGGGACAGATTTTCAAAACCGTCCAGATAGGCGGCGATATCTGTGTTAAAGGAGCACCATTTATAAAAGGAAAGGATATTTTCCAAATCGGCCGCTGTACTGTTACAGATAACCTCAAGACTGTATTCGGAAGTCTGTATCTGATTTTTCTGGAGAAAGGACTGAAAAACAAAGGAACAGATGGTTACCGTAAATACAGCAATGGAGCAGGTTACGGCAGCCGTATAGAGTATGATTTTTCCGCGTATGGTTTTTGGAAATACGGATTGCAGCATGAAAAATAGTCCCCCCTCTGGTATGTATTATCCATAAAATACTATAATAGGAAAGCTATTTTTTGTCAAATGAATACAATTATAAGAAAAGACTGCAAATCATAGAAAAGTACAGCTTTTTTACGGGAAGAATGGAAAAGAGAAAAATTACAGAAAAAATCACAGTTTTTTTGGTTGTTTTTACATTCAGTCTTAGGGAATCTGCCTGTATAATAAAGGCACAACATCAGGATAAACAAAAAATATGATGGATCAAGGAGGAGAAGATGATGAAAAAACGTATTGTAAGTTTAGCGTTGGCAGTTTCCATGGCGGGTAGCCTTACAGCCTGCGGGGGCGGAGCAGCAAAGACAGAGAACAAGGAGACAGAGGCAGCAGCGGATACAACCGCAGCAAAGGCAGAGGAGACAGAGGCGGCAGCAGACGGAAAAACACATTTAAAATGGGCTATGTGGGATAAAGACCTGACCGTATACTACAAAGCTCTGGTAGAAGCCTATGAAAAGGCGCACCCGGATGTGACGGTAGAACTGGTAGATCTGGGAAGCTCTGATTACAGTACGGTTCTTACAACACAGCTGACCGGAAACGGAGCAGATTTCGATGTGGTTTCCATTAAGGATGTACCGGGATATATGGCTCTGGTAAATAAGGGAGTGTTAGAGCCTCTGGATCCTTATATTGAAAAGGATGGCGTGGATCTCAGCGGCTACAAGGGGTTGACCGATCAGGTAAAAGTAGACGGAAAGATGTATGAGCTGCCATTTAAGAGTGATTTTTGGGTTGTATATTACAACAAGGATGTATTTGACAATGCAGGGGTAGAGTATCCCACCAATGATATGACCCTGGAGCAGTATGATGAGATTGCAAAGAAGCTTACAAATACAGAGCCGGGACAGGAGGTATATGGATCTCACTATCATGTTTGGAGAAGTACGGTTCAGATGTTTGGCATGATTGACGGAGAGCACACGATCCTGGACGGCAATTATGATTATTTAAAGCCATACTATGATATTATTTTAGACGAGCAGGAAAATGGCGTATGTCAGGATTATGCAACCTTAAAGACCTCAAATCTTCATTATTCAGGCGCATTCTCCCAGGGTAATGTAGGTATGATGAATATGGGTACCTGGTTTATCTCTACTCTGATCGATAAGGTAAAATCCGGCGAGTATATAGACTGTGCAAACTGGGGTATTGTAAAGTACCCTCATCCGGAAGGCGTAGAGGCAGGTTCTACCGCTGCCCAGATCACTTCTTTAAGCATTCCTACAAGCGCACCGAATAAGGAAGCTGCATGGGATTTCATGAAGTTTGTCTGCGGTGAAGAGGGAGCGGCAGTTTTAGCTTCTACCGGAAACTTCCCGGCGATTATGACAGAGGAAACCATGAATACGATCGCATCCACAGAAGGGTTCCCGGAAGATGAAAACAGTAAGGCTGCTCTTGAAACAGTGAACCTGTATCTGGAGATGCCGGTTGATGTAAAGAGCCCTGAGGTAGAAACTGTATTAAATGAGGCTCATGACAATATCATGGCAGGCAACATGACCGTAGAAGAAGGAATTGCAGATATGAATGAACGTGTAGCTGCAGTTCTGGGTGAATAAGAAAAACATATACGGACAGACAGAGCTGAAAACGAGGCAGACGGGATTTACCGCCTGCCTCATTTAAAGAAAGGTAGATGAATATGGGAAAGACAAAAGCCGTTGATCCTGCAAGGGTCAGGGAAAAACTGGATATTCTGGAGCCGCGGCTTGCAGCTCTTTTGAAGCAGGCAGATGAAGAAACGGATATGAAAAAAAAGGTAAAGCTGGCAAAAAAGGCGGATCAGATCCGTGATAAAATACGTCAGGCAAAGACAGGAGAGCGGTTCAGCCGTCAGACAAAGCGGGATTTGATCGCGTACTCCTTTATCGCTCCTAACTTTATCGGCTTTGCCGTTTTTACTCTGGGCCCTGTGCTGTTTGCTTTTATACTGGCATTTTTCAAATGGGATGGCAATAACCCGATGGATTTTGTGGGCCTGGACAATTTTATGCAGATGGTGGGAAACAAGCGTTTCCTTGCTTCCCTTAAAAATACAGTTGTATACTGCGTGGCTACGGTTCCCTTTACTCTGGCAGTAGCCCTTGGGCTGGCAGTTCTTTTAAATCAGAAGGTAAAAGGACGCAACTTCTTCCGTACGGTAAGCTTTTTCCCCTATGTAGCTTCTCTGGTTGCAGTAGCAGCTGTGTGGAATATGCTGTTTTCCCCTGCCAAAAGCGGTCCTGTAAATATGATCCTTTATAATCTGGGCGTTGCGGCGAAGGAGCTGCCAAAATGGTCTGCAGACAAGGACTGGGTTATGTTCACCGTAATCCTGTTCTCTGTATGGAAAAATATGGGATACTACATGGTGATCTATCTGGCAGGCTTACAGGGGATCAACGGAGAGCTTTACGAAGCATGCAGCTTGGATGGAGCCAATACATGGCAGAGATTCCGCTATATCACCTGGCCCCAGCTTCAGCCGACCACCTTTTTTGTTACCATTATCCTTACCATCAACTGCTTTAAAGTATATGACATTGTATATATGCTGGCAGGAGGAAGCACGGGCGTATTAAATGAGTCTGCCATTGTCCTGGTATACCACATTTACGAGGAAGCCTTCCGCAACTGGAATCTGGGTTACGCAAGCGCTGTAGCCATGGTACTGTTCCTTATTGTTCTTGCCATTACCCTGGTACAGTTCCGTGGGGAAAAGAAATATGCAAATTAAAGGAGGAGGCCTCAAATGAAGATAAAAAATACAAAAACAAGGATGATGAGGGCGGCTCTCTATATTGTGCTTATTGTTCTGGCATTTCTGATGCTGGTACCTTTTGCCTGGATGCTTTCAGCTTCCTTTAAGCTGGATAAGGACGTATTTATTTTCCCGATCCAGTGGATTCCAACTAATCCCAGATGGCAGAATTATGTAGATATCTGGACCAGGATCCCGCTGCTTAAATTTGTGCTTAATACGGTGAAGCTGACGCTGATCGTAACCTTTTTACAGCTTCTTACAAGTAGCTTTGCGGCATATGCCTTTTCAAAGCTGAATTTTAAGGGAAAGCACGTTTTATTTCTGGCGTATATTGCAACTATCGCTGTTCCCTGGCAGGTTTACATGGTTCCGCAGTTTATGATGATGCGTTCCATGGGACTGGCAGATACGCATCTGGCAATTATCTGTCTGCAGGCATTTTCCGCCTTTGGCGTATTTATGATGAAGCAGTTTTATGAAGGGATTCCCACAGAACTTTGCGAGGCAGCCAGAATTGACGGCATGAGCGAGTATCGGATCTGGTACCGGGTGATGCTTCCACTTGCAAAGCCTGCTCTGTCAACCCTGACGATCTTTACCTTTGTAAATACATGGAATGATTTCCTGGGACCATTGATCTATCTGACGACAGAGTCAAAAAAGACCCTGCAGCTGGGACTGCGTATGTTTATCAGCCAGTTTGGTTCTGAATACGGTCTGATCATGGCTGCTTCTGTGCTGAGTCTGATCCCTGTGCTGATAGTATTCCTGTCTCTGCAGAAATATTTTGTTGAGGGCGTAGCAGCTTCCGGCGTAAAGGGATGATACGGGATTAAAATAATGCATAAAGCAGGAAGGAAACAGATTATGAGCTGGATATCATGGGATGCTCTGGAAAAAATGCCGGAGCTTACAAAAGAAGAGGCAGGCCGGGCTCTGGATGCGGCCTGCAGTCAGGTAATAAGAAATCTGGATCAGTTTACAGACCATTTCCAGAAGGCGTACAGCGAAAACGGTTTTTATGCGCCTACTGAAAATGTGGACTGGACGCCGGGATTTTGGACCGGGGAAATATGGCTTGCCTATGAACATACGGGCAATGAGGCTTTAAAAAAGGCGGGCGAGCTCCAGATGGCGAGCTTTTTAAAGCGGATCAATGAAAAACAGGATGTGGAAACACATGATCTGGGCTTTATGTATTCCCCTTCCTGCGTGGCAGGCTACAAGCTTACGGGAAGCAGAGTGGGACGGGAAGCCGCTTTGAAAGCAGCTGAGGAGCTGATTACACGCTTTCACGAAAAGGGCCAGTTTATTCAGGCATGGGGGCCTCTTGATGCTCCGGATAATTACAGGCTGATCATTGACTGCCTTTTAAATCTGCCGCTTCTTTACTGGGCTTCTCAGGAAACGGGAGATCCCAGATATAAGGAGATTGCGGAGCGTCACATCCATACGGCCCTTTCCAATGTAATCCGTCCGGATTTTTCTACCTGGCATACGTTTTTCTTTAACCGTGAAACAGGAGAGCCGGATCACGGCGCTACCTGTCAGGGATACCGGGACGGATCCGCCTGGGCCAGAGGGCAGGCATGGGGGATCTACGGGACGGCTATTGGCTATAAATATACGAAAAGGGAGAGCTATATACCCGTTTTTGAGGGCGTGACGAATTACTATCTGGAGCATCTTCCTGAGGATCTGGTTCCCTTTTGGGATCTGGAATTTGGTGATGGGGATGACCAGCCAAGAGATTCCTCCTCTGCTTCGATTGCAGCCTGCGGCCTGCTTGAAATGGCAAAGTATGTAGAGCCGGAAAAGGGCGCTCTGTGCCGCTCTCTGGCAGCCAGATTTATGAAGTCCTTAACGGAAAAGTATGCAGTAAAGGATTTTGACAGCTCCAACGGCCTAGTGCTTCACAGCACCTATTCTAATCACTCGCCTTACAATACCTGTAACCACTATGGAGTGGATGAGTGCAACCTGTGGGGTGATTACTTCTATATGGAAGCGCTGACAAGGATGTATAAGGACTGGAACGTATACTGGTAAAATATCATATACGGCATGAAACGGCCGGAAAGGAATAAGGATGACAGCAAAGAAACTTTTTGAGAGAGGAAATGAATACTTTTTCTTTGATGATCCTGAAAAAACAGCTGCAGTCTGCCGGGAAAGATATCCGGAGGACTGCGCCCATATTATACGGGTGGCAGATGAGGTCTGCAGGAATTATTTTCTGTTTGATCTGGATCATGACTTAGAGCGTACCTGGGAGCCAGTGACATTTCCGGAGGATCGCCCCATTGATTGGGAGTACCGCCCGGGAAATGACCCGGAATTTACCTTTCAGTTTAACAGGCACCGTTTTCTGATCTGTCTGGGACAGGCGTACTGGCTTACAGGAGACTCAAAATATGAGCATCATTTTTTCCGTCTCCTTATGGATTTCATTGACCATGTAAAGCGCACATCGGAAACAGAGCAGACTACATGGCGGATTTTAGAGGTGGGGATCCGGGGCGAAAACTGGGTTAAGGCGCTGCGGTATTTTAAAGACAGTCCTTTAATGACGGATGAAAGGGCGGAAAAGATTGAATGCTGTCTCAGGGAGCACGGGGAGTATATTATACAGATGCATTCGCCCTACCGCTATATCAGTAACTGGGGAGTGATGGAAAACCACGGCCTGTTTGAGATCGGAATCCAGATGCCGGATCAGGAAACAAGGGATCGTTTTACCTCTATTGCATTGGAACGTCTGGAAACAGAGGCAGCAATGCAGATTTTTGACGACGGCGTACAGTGGGAGCAATCTCCTATGTATCACAACGAGGTTTTTCACTGCTATGAGGATGTGCTCCTTTTGGCAAAACGGAATGGGATTGCTGTTTCAGAACGGATCTGCGACGCCGTAAGAAGGATGGCTTATGCAAATCTGGCATGGATGAGGCCGGATCACCGCCAGATCATCATGGGTGACAGTGATGATATGGATTTAAGAGATTATATGAGTATTGCAGCCTACCTGTTAAAAGATCCGGTACTGAAATTCGGAGGTTTTAAGGAGCTGGATTTTGAAAGTCTCTGGGATGTAGGGGTGAACGGCGCAGCGGAATACAGCCGTATGGAATGCCGGAAACCGGATTTTGTATCAGCGGCTTTGGAGGACAGCGGAAATTATTATATCCGGAGTTCCTGGAATGAGGACGGAGATCTGCTCCATTTTCACTGCGGAACCATGGGAGCAGGCCATGGACATTCTGATAAGCTTCATGTGGATCTTATTCTGGGAGGCGAGGATATCCTGACCGATTCCGGCCGTTATACCTATGTGATGGATCGGGGAAGATTTGAATTTAAAGATCCGGATGCGCACAATACAGTTACGGTAGATGGCGAATTTTTTACACAGTGTAAGGATTCCTGGGAATGCTCTAAGCTTTCTCAGCCGGTCAAGCAGCAGTATAAGCAGAAAAACGGATACAGCCTGGTTCAGGGCGGAAATCTGGGATATATGCACAAGGGCGTATTTGTAAACCGCAAAGTGATTTCTTTAAAAGACGGCCTTTTTGTGATAGCAGACGAGCTCTATGGACAGGGAAAACATACCTTTGAGCAGTTCTGGAATTTCAGTGAGACAGGAAAGGCAGTTTATGAAAATGGCTGTGCCTGCTTCACAGGAGAAAAGGCACAGGTAAAGCTTCTCTTTATCAGCCCGGACTGCGAAGGAGAAATGAAGCAGGGAAAGATCGCTCGCCATTATAACCGGTATGAAACCAGAGACCGCCTCTGTCTGCAAAAGAAAGGACAGGGCTTTCAGTCCATGATTACTGTAATCGGAGGCGGAAAGAAGGGAAAGGAAAGACAGCTTCACGCATCCCTGGTTCCGGTAACGTCTGTTCTTAAGGGAATCACCTATCCGCCGTCTATGGCTGAGGCTGTGGAGATTGTTGACGGAAGCAGAACGCTTGTAGTCATCCTCTGCCATCAGGAGGTTAATTCCCCCACAGATCTTACGGAGGCAGCGGGCTGCATGGGATATGGAAATGTAATTGTCTTTGATAAAGCAGAGGGAAGCGTGGGGGGAACGGTTCTTTGTTACTAAAAAGGCGGATGAATTGACACATCTGGATTTCTTCCATATAATAACTAAATAAATGGATAAAGGAGATCCTGTTATAACGCGGGGGCTTCCGGCATACATTCACGTAAAAATAAAAAGGGGTTTCAGCCAATGGAAACTCAGAAGATAAATACCAAAAAACAGATTCTGCGCAAACAGATCAGAGAAAAAAACGCTCATCTGGATCCGGAGTACTGCCTTTGGGCAGATAAGCGTATCCGGGAATGGATTTTAAACTGGAAATATTTTCAAAAGGCAGAAACGATATTCTGCTTTGTGGGAACTGCCGGGGAGATTCATACCAAACCGCTGATTCAGGCTGCTTTGGATCAGGGAAAGCGGGTGGCTGTGCCAAAATGCATTTCAAAGGGGATCATGGAGGCACGGCAGATCCGTTCTCTTGGCGAATTGTATCCCGGAAGCTATGGCATTGAGGAGCCGGAGAAAGCTGCCGAGATCATAGGGCCGGAAGAAATTTCGCTGGCACTTGTTCCGTGTCTGACCTGCTCTGGGGACGGCCGGCGTCTGGGATATGGAGGCGGTTTTTACGATAGGTTTCTGCGATCCGTTCCCGGCCCTTGGGCCGTGCTTTGCAGAGGGTGTCTGATGGAGGCGGAAATCCCCTGGGAAGCCCATGATCTTTTAATGGATGTCGTCATCTGGGAAGAAGGAATCTTGGAGTTGAAATGAGGACAGGACAGAAAAAACAGAGCGGTTTTTCTTATTTGAAGTCATAATCAGGAAAAATTTGCTTATATTGTAAGTAAGCAAGGATTTTTTGAGGTTTCAAATGGTAAAAGCTCAGGAAACAAATTCCAGAGGTTTCTTACAGGTCAATGTAGTCAATATTCAGAACAACTTTCCAATTAAAAATGCAACTATAAGTATCAGCACAAAGGGAGAGCCGGATCGGGTGATGGAGGAAGTAAGCACCAATTCCTCCGGACAGACAGAACAGCTCTCCCTTCCTGCGCCTCCGGTGGAATACAGCCTGAATCCAGGAATCATCCAGCCCTATTCAGAGTACGATCTCATCGTCCGCGCAGAGGGATTTGAGCCTCTGGCGATTTCCGGCACAGAGATTTTAGCAGATTCCAATGCGATCCAGCCTGCGGCTATGACACCCTTGGCGCAGGAGCAGCCTCCCGAAGATCCGGTAGTGATTCCGGATCATACCCTTTACGGTAATTATCCGCCCAAGATTGCGGAGGATGAGGTCAAACCGGTCAATGAAAGCGGAGAAATCGTATTAAGCCGTGTGGTAATTCCCCAGACCATAGTGGTTCATGATGGCGTTCCCACTGACTCTACCGCTAAAAACTATTACGTTCCCTATCGGGACTATATTAAAAATGTAGCCTGCAGTGAAATTTACTCTACCTGGCCGGAAAGCTCCATTACCGCTAATGTACTGGCGATCATGTCCTTTACCTTAAACCGTGTGTACACTGAATGGTACAGAAATCAGGGCTATGATTTTACCATCACCTCATCTACAGCTTTTGACCATAAATGGATTTACGGCAGAAATATTTTCCAGAGCATTTCTCAGGTAGTGGATGAAATTTTTGACGCCTATCTGTCCCGTCCCGGCGTCCGTCAGCCGATTCTGACCCAGTACTGCGACGGAAGGCAGGTCAGCTGTGAAGGCTGGATGACGCAATGGGGATCCTGTGATCTGGGAAAGCAGGGCTACAGTCCTATAGAGATTTTACGGTATTTCTATGGAGACTCTATTTATATCAATACTGCCGAGCAGATTTCAGGCATTCCTGCCTCATGGCCCGGTTCTGATCTAAGCCAGGGAAGCTCCGGCTCCAAGGTGCGTCAGCTTCAGGAACAGCTGGACGCCATAGCCACTGTTTATACAGCGATTCCCAGAGTAGCGCCCGACGGCATCTACGGCCCGCGCACAGCGGCTGCGGTGCGGGAATTCCAGAGCATCTTCGGCCTTCCCCAGACAGGAGCGGTGGATTTTGCTACCTGGTACCGGATTTCCCATATCTATGTGGGGATTACAAGGATGGCGGAGCTTATATAGGGGCAGTGAGCCAGATCATACAAAATAATCTCCAAATCTGTTTTTCAGATAGGATACCATTTCCGCCTCTGTTTTTCCGGCCAGATCAAGAGCGAGAGAATTGGCGTTAAAACGATGTGTCTGGGCAGAAAATCCCAGCTTAAGCAGCCGGTCAATATCTTTGTTTTCCAGAAAAAAGTTCACCCTGATTACCGGAAGTTCCCGACTGTTGAGAATATTGAAAATTCGGGTAGAAAAGCAGAAAATACAGTCATATGACAGATCATTTAATCGGTGTATTTCGTTCAGGTTCAGGGTTTCTACCCACTGAAATGCAATGTATTCTCTTAACTGCTCCAGAAAAAAACTGATTCGTTCAAAGTTAATGCTGGTCATAATAATGATTCGCTTTCTTCTGCGGTCGGCAGTCCGGTTTTTTATAATATGTTTTTCCACCATAAGGGTCAGGGTGGACAAATGCTCATCCAGAAGGGAAAAATTATATGCAGCCTGAAAATATATTCCGTATCTGCGGATCTGTTCGTAGAGTACGGGAAATTTTCCGGCTGTATTTTCTACTGTTTTATCTACAAACGTACAATGAAAATAGTCCAGGGTGATTTCTCTGTAAAAATATTCGTAAAGTTCTGTCAGAAAATCCTCGCTGATGGAAAAAGGATGTGCCAATCCGTTTACAACATCTTCTGCAAAACGCTCTGTAATCTGCCAAAGGCGGGCATCAAAGGGAAGTGTGGGATTTTTTGAAAAGTTCTGCATACTTAAAGCTACATTATAGAGCTTATTTTCCATGGGTGAGTCTGTGAAATGGAGATCCAGAGGTTTAAAAGGCAGACGGCAGGAAAATGTTGTGTCCGGTTTTAAGGGACGGGTTTCCATGATACAGATAAAAAGCAGAAGGAATTTTTTAGATGGATAATTCAATGCCAGGTGGTTTTCTTCAAGAAAATGAGTCAGTTTTTCAGCGGCAGGGGAAAATCCTTTTTCCAGATATATCATAGCCGTTTCGAAACTTTGACGTTCAATGGGAGTATTGGCAAAACGGGCATGAACCCGGTTTTCCGGTGTGAATTCCAGCAATGGGTGGAGAATATCGATCACAAGAAAACAGAGCTGAAGCTCGTCTCCGGTTATGGTAAGTCCCTTTTTGTGGAGGGTTGTCAGAAACAGTCTGTATTTTTTCAGAAAAGATCGCAGCTGCCCTGTATCCTGTTTTTTTGTTGTCAGAGACAAGCCCCACTTTTCATACAGTTCCGAGGCATTTACGTAGCCGCAGAAGAAAATAGTGACAATCATAACCATAATTCGCTCACTGGATGAGCTGGCGTAGTCAGAGGGACTCATACTGCGGATGAGAGATACAAGCTCTTCGTAGCTTAAACGGCTGGAGCAGATTCCCTTTTCGATTTCAATGACTGGAGAGGGAAAGGAAAGGTTGATTTGTTCTACTGCCCGCCGGATTGAGGTTTCATTTTTTCCAAATTGAAGGGCAGCCTTGGCAAGGGGAATGGAGTGGCGCTTTTGTATAAAGCGAAGGAGTGTAAGATCATTGTAATTAAAGCCCATATAGATACCTCTTTTTATATACTGAATCAGATAAATATATTATAAAAATAAAGGCAACTAAATGCAAGAAATTTCTATACGTTTTCTGCCTTGAAGCTTCCGCATTCCTCTGGCATAATGGACACAGTTCACAAGCGCGCTATGGGTGAAAAAAGGCAGATGTAAGGCCTGCGTCTGTATTATGCAAATGAAATCACATCTATGGAGGAGAACGGTATGAACAAGAAAAATTCAAGCTGGAAAGAGGGAATACAGACCTTTGGACGTTCCCTGCTTCTTCCGATTGCTCTGCTGGCACCGATCGGTATGGTAATGGGTATCTGCAGTGCTATGGGACAGTCTTATATGATCGATAAATTTCCTTTTTTGGGAAATGAAATCGTAAGGCTTATTTTTTCCAGTCTTCAGTCAATTACCAGTATTATTTTTAACAATATTCCACTTTTGTTTGCTATGGGTGTAGCTCAGGGAATGGCAAAACAGGAAAAGGGAATTGCAGTATTTGCATCTACGGTTGGATATCTGGCATTAAACATAGTAATGAATGTTTATTTAAAAGCCACAGGAACTCTGGCAGATCCTGCAGTTGCTGCTCAGGTGGGACAGGGTACTGTACTTGGAATTCAGACATTAAAGATTGAGGCTCTGGGAGGCCTGATTGCCGGTCTTGTAGCGGCAAAAGTGGCAGACCGTTTTTACCGTCTGGAACTTCCTCCAGAAGAGGGCTTTATTCCGAAAGCAGCAGCAGAGGATATAGGAAGTGTAGCTTTTGCAGATCTGGATATGGAAGAAATGAGCCGGATTAAAGAAAAGGTGGGACATGGATTTGTGCCCTTTGTAAAAGTGCTTGTAAGGGCCTGCAGGGGAGAAGGAAAAAAATATGTTCATTACGGTGTGACTACTCAGAATATTCAGCAGACCTCCCAACTGTATACAGCAAAGGAAGTGACAGAGATCTATAAAAGCTTTCTGGCAGATATATTAGAGCACCTGGCAGCTCTTGCCAGGGAAAATGCCCATACGGTTATGGCGGGAAGAACCCATGGAAAACATGCTATTCCTATTACATATGGTTATAAAGTATCTGTCTGGATCAGTGAGCTATTAACCCATCTGGAGCGCTTTGAAGAAGCAGAGAAGCGGATCTTTACGGTGATGATGGGAGGAGCTGTAGGAGGCTTCAATGCCACAGGACTTGTGGGAAGAAGAGTTCAGGAGCAGGTAGCCGAACGGTTAAACATGTCTTCCATGGAGGTTCCCAGTCGTAATATGAGTCAGATGAAGGTTGAATATCTGATGAATCTGTGTCTTCTGTGCAATACATTTCACAAGATGGCAGAGGAAGTGTATTATACGGGAATTGAAGAATTTTCTGAGGTGTGCGAAGGTTTTACGCCTGGAACGATTGGGAGTTCCACCATGCCTCAGAAGATCAATCCCAAGCTGGCAAAGGGAATCATAGCGAATTCCCAGAAGCTGTATTCTCTTCCGGCAACGGGACTTTATTCGGCTGTACGGATGTTTGAGGGTGACAGCAGTTCCTATATGCTTTTTGATGGTCTTATGGAAGAAGCGATGGAGCTTACTGCTGAGGTACTGATTCGTGCTGAGGAGCTTACAAGAACTTTGAATGTCAATAAGGAGCGAATGCTTGAAAATGCCAATATTAATCATGGACTGGATAACAGCGAGTATGTGATGATGAAGGCAGCAGAACGTCTCGGGAAAGATAAAGCTCATGAACTTCTTTATGATAAGGCTATGAAGGCAGAACTGGAAAAAAAGGACTATTTTACTGTTTTGACAGAAGATGAAACACTTTCATCCATGTTTACAAAAGAGGAATTAAAGCAGTTGATTGACCCGGCCAGCTATACAGGCTTGTGCAGTGTTCTGGCTGTGGAAATGGCAGATAAAGCTGAAAAGGCAGCTGCAATCATAAAAGAAGAGCATAAAAATCAGGACTCTTGGGAGGAATTGAAATGAGAGAATCACATATTATTACCATTGCAGGAGCAGGGAGCGGACGTGTACCGGCGCTGGTAGGTACTTTGGTACAGTATAAGGAAAGATTTCCATTAAAGAAGATTATTTTTTATGATATAGATGAAGAACGTATGGGAAAGATGGAAGCTTATGACCGTCTGGTGTTAAAATGCTACTACCCGGAGTGTGAGGTAGTATTTACCACAGATGAAGATGAAGCTTACAGGGAAACAGATTTTGTGTTCTGTCAGATGCGTGTAGGAAAAACCCGGATGCGCTCCTATGATGAAAAGCTTCCGCTTAAGTATGGTCTGGTAGGTCAGGAAACCTGTGGGCCGGGCGGATTTGCCTATGGTATGCGGTCTCTTGGAGCCATGAAGAAAATGGTGGAAAAGGTTCGTTCCTATTCAAAAGACACATGGATTTTAAATTATACGAATCCCGCTGCCATTGTAGCTTTGGGACTGGATCAGATGTTCCCGGACGATAAGCGGATTTTAAACCTTTGTGATCAGCCATTTTCCATGATGAAGAGCTTTGCGAAGATTCTGGGCGTTCCGCAGGAGAGTCTGAGGGCCAGATATTTCGGTCTGAATCATTTCGGCTGGTTTACAGAATTAAAAGATACGGAGGGGAAGGATCATTTTGAAGAGCTTCGTACCTATTTAAGAGATCATGATTTTAAACCTTTTAATGCGGAGCAGCGTTCCAAATCGTGGCTGGATACTTATATGCGTGTAAACCAGTATATGAAATATTTTGACGAGTATATACCAACCACCTATATGCAGTATTATATGTTCCCTCAGGAGATTGCTGCTGAAAGTGATCCAAATTATACAAGAGCAGATGAGGCCCGGGATTCCAGAGAAAAGCAGGTATTTGATGCGTGCGCTCTGGCAGAGGGACGGGAAAATATGGATGGAATAGAGATGCTGACCAACAGTGTATTTGGAAACCTGATGGTAGAGGTGGCAGAGTCCATTGCATACGATCTTAATAGAGAATTTATTGTTCTTGTACGAAATGAAGAAATTATTCCGAATTTTGAAAAAAATGCTATTATTGAAGTGGCAGGAATCATTGGAAAGGATGGAGCCAAGGGTTATCCTTATGGAGAGATTCCTCTGTTTTACAAGGGATTGATGGAAGGGCAGTATGCTTATGAGCAGCTGACCGTGGATGCATTCAGGGAAAAGAACTATGAGAAGGCTTTGATGGCTCTCACAGTCAATCGTACGGTGGTAGATCCCGGTAAGGCAAAGGCTGTTTTGGATGACCTGATGGAGGTTAACCGAGAATACTGGTATCTTCAGTAACAGGAGGAAAGACAGATGGTTCTGTATTCAAAACACATTATTTTGGAAAGTGAAGAATTTGACGGTTTTTTAGAGCTGGAGCATGGGAAGATTCAGGGAATCCATAAAAGCTGGGAAGGTTCTTATGAAGATTACAGTAACTGTGTGATTCTTCCGGGATTTATTGATATCCATGTTCATGGCTGGGCTACCGGTTCTTTCTGGTATGAAAAAACAGAGGAGTCGTTGCGGAAAATGTGCCATACTCTTCCATTCTCAGGAGTTACATCTTATCTTGGAACAACGGGAGCGGACAGTGTTGAGGAGATTAAGAGATGTATTCATGCAGCAGATCAGGTATATGAGGAAAATGAAGAAGGGGCAGAACTTCTTGGCGTTCATCTGGAGGGACCGTTTATTAATCCCAAGTACAGAGGAATGCAGAAAGAGGAATGCTGTCTGAATCCGGATATACAGGTAATGAAAGAACTGTATAATACATTTCGTCATAAAGAACTCTGCCGACACATGACTCTGGCAGTTGAACTGCCCGGAGCCAGGGAGGTTTTGGAATTTTGCCGGGAACACAGAATACAGACAGCTATTGGCCATAGTGCAGCTACATTTCAGGAAATCAGGGATATAAAAGATGTGGGAATCGGCGGTTTTACACATACGTTCAGCGGAATGAAAGGCTTTCATCACAGAGAGCTGGGAGTAGCGGGTGCTGCGCTGTATTTCGATGACATGTTCTGTGAATTTGCAAAACAGACAGGTTTGACAGTATCCCATGAGGCCTTTGATATTGCTTTTCGTATTAAGGGAAGTGAGCGTATTATACTGACAACAGACTGTACAGGACTGGCACAGACTCAGACTGAATTTGAGCATTATGTGAGAAAGCTGCGTTTTGTGAAGGATGGAAATAAGGTTCGTATCGAACATTTTGACGGACGAACGAAATGGCTTGATCCGGAGGACTACAGTGCAGTGAAAAATGTGGAAATGGGTTATGCTGAGTCTGTGAAAAACATGGCTGCCCATACAAAAGCAGACTGGTTTGATATTATGCGGATGACAAGTTTAAATCCAGCTAGATATATCCATGTAGATGATAGAAAAGGAAAAATTGCTCCCGGAATGGATGCGGATCTTACTATTATGGATCAGGATAAAAATCTGATCTGCGTGTACTGCAGAGGAAGGGAGATCCGGGAAGCATGAAATGTGCGGTAAGTGATTTTGACCGGACTCTCTATGTGAACGGAGCAGTCAGTGAAAGAAATATAGAGGCTGTAAAGCAATGGCAGAGGAAGGGAAATCTGTTTTTTATCGCGACAGGAAGAAATCTGGCATCTATTAAAGAGCAATTGGGATTTTTTGATCTGGAACCGGATGGGCTGATTCTGAATAATGGAGCAGCTATTATGGATAAAGAGGGGAAGCTTCTGCTGTGCCGTATCATAGAGAAAAAAACAGCTCTTAAAATACTCAGGTTTCTTCATGAATTAAATGAGGATGGAAGCGGCGTTTCCATGACAGATAAAAAAATCAATGTACTGTCTTCTTCTGGAACAACGACTCAGAAAGCCTGTGATGGAGTATGCAGGATTGATCAGATTGAAGGCCTTGAATCAATTCTCCAGATTCATCGGCGGAATAAAGATGAAGCATATATCCGGAGGCTTTGCAAGGTAATTAATGAGAGATTTGACCAGGTAAGTGCATTTGCGAATGTATGGAATGCAGATATTGTAGCAAAGGGAGTGGATAAGGCAGCTGCAGTGCACTGGATTTTAAACCGCAGACCGGATATTGATGAAGTTCGGGTAATGGGAGACAGTGCCAACGATGCAGGAATGATACGTGAATTTCACGGTGTAGCGCCGGTATGGGCTTCCGCAGAAGTGCGTCAGACGGCAGCAGGAGTACTTAATGATGCAGCAGAGCTGCTTGAAGATTCATGTCCATCAGCAGTATGTTTTGAGTTTAGGAAAAATTAACTACCCATTCCTCCCAAAATGAGTTATACTGTTAAGGAACGAATAAAGGGAAATGATTCCTGCAGGGTGCGCTGCATCCGTTGGAGCAGGAGATCAGGAAAGGGAGCAATATGGGATTTTTATTTGGAAAAAAGAAATCGGAGTTTGTATCACCGGCAGGAGGAACACTGATGGATATCACAGCAGTGGCAGATCCGGCATTTTCTTCCAAGATGATGGGAGACGGCTTTGCCATTGATCTGACAGAGGGCGAGGTAGTTGCACCCTTTGACGCAGAGGTAACGGCAGCTTTTCCAACGGGTCATGCATATGGCCTCAGAAGAAAGGACGGGGTAGAGTGCCTGATCCATATCGGTATGGATACAGTAGAGTTAAACGGCGAGGGCTTTGACGTAAAGGTAGAGCAGGGCGCCAAGGTAAAGCAGGGCCAGACTCTGGTAGTGGTAGATTTAGAGGCAGTAAAGGCAAAGGGCAAATCTCTGGTGACTCCGGTGATCTTCCCAAGCGGAGCCGCATTTACTATGAACAAAAAGGATGGAATCGTTGCAAAGGCTGAGGAGAATATTCTGAAATTTTCATAAGAAATCCAAAACAGGGCAGAGACGTTAAAACAGTGCGTTCTGCCCTGTTTTTCTGCCTTGATCTGTACAAGCAAGTTTCATGCCAAAAAAGATTAGATTACCACAAAAAAATTTAGGATTCCAAGCCATTGAAAAATAAAATGAAATAAAGTATAATCTTTACAATTTGGGCTGACGCAGAAATACGGTCCCTGGAGATGCTTAACACATTTCCAATCCCCAACAAACACACATAAGAAAGGACAGGTACCCCCATATGAAAGCATACCTTATATTGGAAGACGGCACTGTGTTCACCGGCACCAGCATTGGAGCAGAGCGTGAAGTGATCAGTGAGATCGTGTTCAACACTTCTATGACCGGTTATCTGGAAGTGCTCACTGACCCGTCTTACGCAGGCCAGGCAGTAGTTATGACCTATCCACTTATTGGAAACTACGGAATCTGCCGTGAAGACATGGAATCAGAGAGAGCATGGCCGGACGCTTACATTGTCCGGGAATTATCCAGGATCCCAAGTAACTTCCGCAGCGAAGACACCATTCAGAATTTCTTAAAGGAGCAGGATATCCCAGGTATCAGCGGCATTGATACAAGAGCACTTACAAAGCTTTTGAGAGAAAAAGGAACCATGAACGGCATGATCACGACTAAAGAGTATACAGACCACTCTGAGGTTTTAAAGCGGATCAGAAATTACTCCGTAGAAGGTGTTGTTTTAAAGACTACCACAAAGGAAAAATACGTTCTTCCCGGAACCGGAAAAAAAGTGGCTCTCATGGATTTTGGAGCAAAGAAAAATATTGCCCGTTCCTTAAATGAGAGAGGCTGTGAGGTAACGGTTTACCCGGCGGACACACCGGCAGAGGAGGTGCTGGCAGCAAACCCGGATGGCATCATGCTTTCCAACGGCCCCGGCGATCCAAAGGAAAATACGGCTATTATTAAGGAAGTAAAGAAACTTTATGACTCCAATGTGCCGATTTTTGCCATCTGTCTGGGACATCAGCTCATGGCCCTTGCAAACGGCATGGACACCTATAAGTTAAAATACGGCCACAGAGGCGGAAACCATCCGGTGAAGGATTTGGAGACAGGACGAGTTTACATTTCTTCCCAGAATCACGGCTATGCGGTTGATAATGCAACTATTTCCCCTGAAATCGCAGAACCTGCATTTATCAATGTCAATGACGGAACAAACGAAGGCTTAAAATACACAGGAAAGAACATTTTCACCGTGCAGTACCATCCGGAGGCCTGCCCAGGCCCCTTGGATTCCGGATACCTGTTCGACCGTTTCCTGAAAATGATGGAGGTAAATGACTGATGCCAAAGAATCCTGAGATCAAAAAAGTTCTGGTGCTGGGCTCCGGCCCTATCGTAATCGGCCAGGCGGCTGAATTTGACTACGCAGGCACACAGGCCTGCCGCTCTTTAAAAGAAGAGGGCATTGAGGTTGTGCTCTTAAACTCCAATCCCGCGACTATTATGACAGATAAGGATATTGCAGATCGGGTATATATTGAACCCCTGACTGTAGAGGTGGTAGAGCAGTTAATCTTAAAGGAGCAGCCGGACAGTATTCTTCCTACTCTGGGTGGCCAGGCAGGCTTAAATCTTGCCATGGAGCTGGAAGACGCAGGCTTCCTTAGAGAGCACAATGTGCGCCTGATCGGAACTACAGCCCTGACCATCAAAAAGGCCGAGGACCGTGAGATGTTTAAGGAAACCATGGAAAAGATCGGTGAGCCGGTGGCTCCTTCTGATATCGTGGAGGATGTAAAGACAGGTCTTGAGATCGCAGCAAAGATCGGCTATCCGGTAGTGCTTCGTCCGGCTTATACCCTGGGCGGATCCGGCGGCGGTATTGCCCACAATCCGGAGCAATGTGCGGAAATCCTTGAAAATGGCCTCCGCCTTTCCCGCGTGGGACAGGTGCTGGTAGAGCGCTGCATCGCAGGCTGGAAGGAAATCGAGTATGAGGTTATGCGCGACGGAGCCGGAAATGTGATTACTGTCTGCAACATGGAAAACATTGACCCGGTAGGCGTACACACCGGAGACAGTATCGTTGTGGCTCCTTCCCAGACACTGGGAGATAAGGAGTACCAGATGCTTCGTACCTCTGCTTTAAACATCATCAGCGAGCTGGGGATCACCGGCGGCTGTAATGTACAGTATGCCTTAAATCCCGACAGCTTTGAATACTGCGTCATCGAGGTAAATCCCCGTGTGAGCCGTTCTTCTGCCCTGGCTTCCAAGGCGACCGGATATCCCATCGCAAAGGTGGCTGCAAAGATAGCTCTGGGTTATACTCTGGATGAGATCAAAAATGCCGTTACAAAGAAAACCTACGCAAGCTTTGAACCTATGCTGGACTACTGCGTAGTAAAGATGCCGAGACTTCCATTTGATAAGTTTATCAGCGCTAAGCGTGCTCTGGGAACCCAGATGAAGGCAACGGGCGAGGTTATGAGTATCTGCACCAACTTTGAGGGCGCCCTGATGAAGGCCATCCGCTCCCTGGAGCAGCATGTAGACTGCCTTCTGTCCTATGATTTTACAGAGCTTTCCTATACGGAGCTGGTAAATGACCTCTATAAAGTGGATGATATGCGGATCTGGCGAATTGCCGAGGCGCTGCGCCGTGGCTTCCCATACGGCCTGATCCATGAGATCACCCGCATTGACTTCTGGTTTATTGACAAGCTGGCGATCCTGGTAGAGATGGAGAAGGAGCTTCAGGCAGTAGGAGAAAGAAAGAAGGAGCTGACTCCTGAGCTGCTTGCTGAGGCAAAGCGCATTGAGTATCCTGACAATGTGATTGCCAGACTAACAAAGATGGAGCAGAGCGCTGTCAAGAAGCTGCGCTATGACAATAATATCCGTGCTGCCTATAAGATGGTAGATACCTGTGCCGCAGAGTTTGCCGCAGAAACTCCATACTACTATTCCTGCTTTGGAAGCTTCAATGAGGCAGAGAGAACAGAGGGCAGAAAAAAGGTTCTCGTTTTAGGCTCCGGTCCCATCCGTATCGGACAGGGAATCGAGTTCGACTTCTGTTCCGTACACAGCACCTGGGCATTCAGCAAAGAAGGCTATGAGACCATCATTATCAACAATAACCCTGAAACCGTAAGTACGGACTTTGATATTGCGGATAAGCTGTATTTTGAGCCTCTGACACCGGAAGATGTGGAGAGCATTGTTGATATTGAAAAGCCAGACGGAGCAGTGGTTCAGTTTGGCGGACAGACAGCCATCAAGCTCACAGAAGCCCTGATGAAAATGGGCGTTCCGATCCTTGGAACAGCGGCTGAGGATGTAGACGCGGCTGAGGATAGAGAACGCTTTGACGCCATCCTGGAGCAGTGCGGTATCCCGAGACCTGCTGGCCATACGGTATTTACTGCCGAGGAGGCAAAAGAGGCTGCTCATAAGCTGGGGTATCCAGTTCTGGTCCGTCCCTCCTATGTGCTTGGCGGACAGGGAATGCAGATTGCCATCAATGATGAGGATATTGATGAATTTATCGGCATCATCAACCAGATTGCTCAGGAGCATCCGATCCTGGTAGACAAATATATCATGGGTAAGGAGATTGAGGTAGACGCTATCTGTGACGGTACAGACATCCTGATCCCCGGCATCATGCAGCATATCGAGCGTACCGGTATCCATTCCGGCGACAGTATCTCTGTTTACCCGGCACAGGACATTACAGAGAAAAATGTGGAAACCATTGTGGACTACACAGCCAAGCTGGCAAGAGCCCTTCATGTAAAGGGAATGATCAATATCCAGTTTATTGTAGACGGCGAGGATGTATATATCATCGAGGTAAATCCACGTTCCTCCCGTACGGTGCCTTATATCAGTAAGGTAACAGGTATCCCCATTGTTCCTCTGGCAACCCAGATCATCTGCGGACATACCATTAGAGAACTGGGCTATACGCCGGGCCTGCAGCCTGCAGCTGATTATATCGCCATCAAGATGCCTGTATTCTCCTTTGAGAAGATCCGGGGCGCAGATATCAGCCTGGGACCTGAGATGAAGTCCACCGGAGAGTGCCTCGGTATTGCAAAGACCTTTAACGAGGCTCTGTATAAGGCATTTGAGGGTGCAGGAATCCGCCTGCCTAAGTATAAGAAGATGATCATGACTATCCGTGAGAGCGAGCAGGAAGAGGCTGTAGAGATTGCACGCCGCTTTATTGCAGTGGGATATCAGATTTTCGCTACCAGAGGCACCGCCCGCACCTTAAATGCCCACGGAGTAAAGGCATATGAGATCCGCAAGCTGGAGCAGGAATCTCCGAACATCCTGGATCTTGTACTGGGCCATCAGATCGACCTGATCGTGGATATCCCGGCTCAGGGAGCAGAGCGCAGCCATGACGGCTTTATCATCCGCCGCAATGCCATTGAGACAGGCGTAAATGTCCTGACTGCCCTGGATACGGCAAGAGCACTTGTAACCAGTCTGGAGAACCGGGCCAAGGATCTGACACTGATTGATATTGCAACAGTGAAGAACGCTTAAAATTTTTAAAGGATGCTGCAGAAACAGAACATATAAGTTTTGTTTTGCAGCATCCTTTTGTTGTATGGTAAAATTCTAAAGCAGAAAATAAAGGGAGCCCTATGGGCTCCCTCAGAATTGACAGTATATCCAGTTATCCGTTTATAGTCGTTCCTGCCTCGCCCTTCAAAGCCTCTTCGGCCTTGTCAAGAGAGGTGATAATTGCCTTGCGTCCCTTTCCGCACTCTAAAAAGTCTACGGATGCGGAGATTTTTGGAAGCATGGAGGCAAATTCAAACTGTCCCTGGCTGATGTAATCCTTCGCCTGGTCGATGGTCATGTTTTTGATGGGCTCTTCATGGTCTGTACCGTAATTTAAGGTAACATTGTCCACGCTGGTAAGGATCATCATTACATCGGCATCGGTTTCCTTTGCCAGAAGGCCTGTTGCCAGATCTTTTTCAATGATCGCGCTGGCACCCCGGAGATTGTACCCCTGTTCCATAACCGGAATACCGCCGCCGCCGCAGGCGATGACGATCTGATCAGCATCTAAAAGAGCCTTGATGGCGTCGATCTCTACAATGGCTACAGGATGGGGAGATGCCACGATACGGCGGAAGCCTCCTTCCACCTCCTTCACATGATTTCCCTTTGCCTCTTCCTCATCTGCCTCTTCACGGTTCATCACTCTTCCGATCACCTTTACAGGAGTATAGAAGGCTTCATCATAAGGATCTACCGTTACCTGAGTTAAAACAGTGCTTACAGGCTTATAGATGCCCCGGCGGATCAGCTCGGCGCGGATGCCGTTCTGCAGATCATAGCCGATATAGCCCTGGCTCATGGCGGAGCAGACAGACATGGGGGCAGAACTGTAGCCGTCATGCTGGCGTCCGAACTCGTTCATCGCAGTGTGGATCATGCCGACCTGCGGGGCGTTGCTGTGCACGATAGCGACCTGCCAGCCCTCCTGGATAAAGTCGGCGATCACCTTTGCAGTGCGCTGTACTGCTTCCTTCTGTTCCGGAAGATTAGTTCCCATATCCTTGTGGCCAATAGCCATTACAATGCGTTTTTTTGCCATATTCAGTCCCTCTCTTTGTATGCGGTGTTGTTATATCTATTTTAATTTATTATCTCTGAAAATGCAACGAAAAAAGATACTGGAAAAAGAAATGCACCCGTGATATACTGGCATCATGCAGCAAAATACAGACATACTGAGGAATACACAGATGGTGGAAAAGAAATCATTTCTCCCTCCGGGGTGGCAGAGGCTGCTCCTTGGGACGGTGCTTGCTGCTTTGGCAGGAAATATACTGGTCCGTCTGATCCCCTGGCCCGAGAGATGGATGATTTCTTATGGGGAAGTACAGACAGCAGAGCGTATGAGCCGGTCCTATTATCTGGCGCTTACCCTGGCGGCGGCTCCCATGATGGAGGAGGCGGTATTCCGGCTGGGTATTTATGGACTTCTAAGAAGAAAGCTTAGGCCGAAAGCAGCAGCTTTTCTTTCGGCTTTGGCCTTTGGCTTTTACCACGGAAACATGATTCAGGGCCTTTACGCTTTTTTACTGGGCTTTGTTTTGGCATGGGGATATGAGAAATGTCCCTGGGGAAAATACAGGATGGCGGTGCTGATGCACGCGGCTGCCAATGGGGTAGCCCTGCTGGCCTTCGGCTAAAGCTGCCTGCCGTCCTTATCTGCATACATGCAAGGAGGAAAAAACGTGAAATTACTTTCAGTAGCGATACCCTGTTATAATTCAGAAGCTTATATGGAGCACTGCATCCGTTCTCTTCTCACTGGAGGGGATGAGGTGGAGATTCTGATCGTAGATGACGGTTCCACAAAGGACCGGACGGCTGAGATCGCAGATGAATATGAAAAGCGCTATCCCGGTATCTGCCGCGCGATCCATCAGGAAAATGGCGGTCATGGCGAAGCTGTCAATGCGGGATTGAGAAATGCAACGGGCGTATTTTTCAAAGTCGTAGACAGCGACGACTGGGTAAATGAGGAAGCATATCAGAAGGTTCTGGAAACCCTGCGTCGGTTCGTTTACCGGGGGGAAGCTCTGGATATGTTGGTGACCAATTTCGTATACGAAAAAGAGGGAGCAAGACGTAAAAAGGTGATGAAATACCATACCGCCTTTCCAAAGGACTGCGTCTTTGGATGGAAGGATGTAAAATTTTTCATGATCGGTCAGTACATACTCATGCATTCCGTAATTTACCGGACACAGCTTTTAAAGGAATGCGGGCTGGAGCTTCCCAAGCATACCTTTTATGTAGACAATATTTTCGTCTACCAGCCCCTTCCCCATGTAAAAAATATGTACTATCTGGATGTGAATTTTTACCGCTATTTTATCGGAAGAACGGATCAGTCTGTCAATGAATCCGTGATGATCGGCCGCATTGACCAGCAGCTCAGGGTTACGAGGCTCATGCTCGGTTACTATGATGCCACTAAAATATCCAATCCAAAGCTGCGCCATTACATGATCCAGTATCTGGAAATTATGATGACTGTCTGCTCCGTTTTGGCGATCAAGTCAGGGACTGCGGAGAATCTGGCTAAAAAGAAGGAGTTGTGGAATGAGCTCAAAAAGCAGAATTTCCCTCTGTGGCTGCGTCTGCGCTGGGGATTTCTGGGACAGGGCTGTAACCTGCCGGGAAAGGGCGGAAGAGAGCTGCTGATCCTGGGATACAAGATCACACAGAAGTTTTATGGATTTAACTAACTGCTCAATCTAGGCAATATAAAGTAAAAGAGCCGCCGGGGAAGCGAAATGATATGCTTTCCCGGCGGCTTATTTGGTTTATTTGCAGCCATGATCCTTATTCTAAAATTTTTTCCACAATCTTTTTTTCTTCTTCCACAGGGCTGCAGGCATAAACAAGATGATACATCATAGCAGCCATAATTCCTGCGCCGACTCCGTCGATCACGGAATGCTGCTTTAAAAATACAGTAGAAAGACAGATCGCTGCGGTTAAAATGGCTGCGCCTGCCTTTAAGGCAGTTTTTCCCTGAAACAGAGGGCTTTTATGGATGGCAATATAGGTACCGATGGAATTGTATACATGGATGCTCGGAAATACGTTTGTACAGGTATCGGTACGGTACAGAGCAGCCACGGCAGCAGTAAAAATATTTTTATCGGGGTCAAGAATCGGACGCAGACTGGTACCATTTTCAAAAAAGGTACAGATGATCAGGCTGATGGTCATGCCTGAAAACAGAAAGGTGCACATCCGGTAATAATCCTCTTTGCTTTTAATAAGGAAGTAAATCAGCGTCACTCCTACAAAAGCAAACCAGAGAAGATAGGGAATGATAAAATATTCATTAAAAGGAATCAGATCATCCAGAGGGGCGTGCATGAGATGATAATCGCGTGTCACTGTTTTTTCCAGATAACAGAACCAGGGAATATAGATAAAAAAATAACTTAAAAGCCATATATGGCTGTATTTGCGGAAGAAATCACAAACTCGTTTCATAGAACTGTTTCCCTTTCTAAGAGTTTAAAACGAATGTAAAGGAACTGTTAAAATTTGTAGATGTGCAAAATTATAGCACGGTAAAAATGGAAAAACAAGAGCTGGACAGAAATCTTAATAAAGTTTCGAGAGCTTTAAGAAGTTGCCCTGCAAACTGCGTCTTTTCATTTTATGTATCTTGTGTTATCATTATTATATGAAATAAATTTACATGTAAATGAAAGGACATGGCATGAGTGAAGCACGAAGCGTATTAGGCGTGATCTGTTCTTTCTATGACAGCTTTTTTGAGGCGGAAAAGAAGATTGCGGATTATATCATGGAGCACAAGGCCCAGGCAGTAGATATGACGGTGGGGGAGCTGGCAAGAGCCAGCGGCACAAGCGACGCTACGGTATCCAGATTTTGTCGCAGATGCGGGTTTAAGGGATTCCAGAGCCTAAAGCTGGCTTTGGCCAGAGAGGTGCTCAGGGAAGAACAGGACAGCCGGAAGGTGACAAATGATATTGACCGGGAGAATCTGTCCCAGTCACTTAACAATATTCTGGCAAATAAGGTTGCGGAGCTGACAGAAACGGTCCGTATGATGGATATACACAGCCTGGAAGAAATCCTTAAAAAGCTGGAAAAGGCCCGTATGGTTCAGCTGGCTGCAGTGGGAAATACGATCCCTGTGGCTCTGGACGGCGCTTTTAAGTTTAATCAGCTGGGTATTCCGTCTGTGGCCGGAGACATCTGGGAAACGCAGGCAGCTTATACCTTTAATCTGGGGCCGGAGGATGTGGTGCTCCTTATTTCCAATTCCGGTTTTTCCAGGCGGTTAAACACACTGGCTCAGGGAGCAAAAGAAAATGGGAGCACGCTGGTGCTGATCACGAATAACCCGGATTCGCCTCTGGCTTCGATCTGTGATCATAAAATTATTACGGCCACCAGAGAAAAGCTTCTTACAGAAGAATTCTGGTTTTCACGGGTCACAGCCACGGCGGTGATTGAAATTTTATATCTTCTTTTGCGGGCGGGAAAGAAGGATGCTATGGAACATATCCGCCGCCATGAGGAAGCTATTTCCTCGGATAAAAACGAAATATAGGTAAAATGTACAAAAAAGAGACGGTATCTGACAGGCAGAGACCGTCTTTTTGTTTGAAGTGATGAAAATATAAGAGAAACAAAATTTCATAAGAAATAATATTGACGAAAAACAAATATCGTACTATAGTATAGGTGTGAAATTAAATTTCTTATAAATAAGGGGAGATGACATATGATTTACACAGTTACCTTTAATCCGGCTCTGGACTATGTGATCGCTGTGGATCATTTTGCTCAGGGAAAGGTCAACCGTACAGTAAAGGAAGATATTTTCTGTGGAGGAAAAGGAATCAATGTTTCTGTGCTGCTGGCAAATCTGGGAGTTGAGAGCACAGCGCTGGGGTTTGTGGCCGGATTTACGGGAAAAGAAATTGAAAGGGGGTTAAAAGCATTTGGGATCTCATCCGATTTTATCCATGTAAAAAGTGGAATGTCACGTATCAATGTGAAACTGAAATCGGAGGAAGAAACGGAGATTAACGGGATGGGCCCGGATATCCGGCCTGAGGATGTGGAAGCGCTGTTTGAAAAGCTGAACCGTTTAGGGAGTGGGGATGTGCTGGTGCTTTCCGGAAGCATACCGGCTGCTGTGGGAAATGATATTTACCGTAGGATCATGGAACAGTTAAAGGATCGGGGCGTGTGCATTGCTGTAGACGCAGAACGGGATCTGCTGACAGAGGTACTTCCATTAAAGCCTTTTTTGATCAAACCTAATAACCATGAGCTGGGGCAGATCTTTGGAAAGGAACTAAAGACGGAGAAGGAGATCATCGATGGCGCCATGAGCCTAAAAGACCGGGGAGCGGTCAATGTGCTGGTGTCCATGGCAAAGGACGGAGCAATCCTGGTCGATGAAAATGGAAAAGTCCACAGACTGGGAGTGTGCCGTGGAACGGTGAAAAATTCCGTAGGAGCAGGCGATTCCATGGTGGCGGGATTTCTGGCAGGATATTTAAAAACAGGAGATTACGATTATGCGCTGCGTCTGGGAACGGCCAGCGGAGGAGCGACGGCATTTTCAGATGGTATGGGAAGCAGAAAAATGATCATGGAGCTGTTTGCACAGCTTACAGAAAATGGAGGGAAGTAGAGGATGCGGATCACAGAATTGTTGAAAAAGCAAAGCATTGAACTGGGAGTGAAGGCAGCTTCCAAGGAGGAGGCTATTGATCGTCTCATCGCCCTTATGGATGCAGGGGGGAGGCTGAATGACAGAGTCGGTTATAAGGAAGGGATTCTTGCAAGAGAAAGCCTGGGGAGCACAGCAATCGGGGAAGGGATTGCCATTCCCCACGCAAAGGTAGAAGCAGTAAAGGAACCGGGGCTGGCAGCTATAACAGTGCCTGAGGGTGTGGATTATGAGGCGTTTGACGGCTCTCTGTCCAATTTGATTTTTATGATCGCAGCTCCGGCAGGAGGAGAAGACGTACATCTGGAGGCATTATCCCGGCTTTCCACCCTGCTGATGAATCCCGGTTTTAAGGAAGCTCTGATCCATGCAGGATCAAAGGAGGAGTTCCTGGAGGTTATCGATCAGGCGGAAACGGAGCGGTTTGGGAAGAAAGAAGAAATGGATGAACCGGAAAAGGCAGCAGAACCGGAAAAAACAGGCTTTCGCGTGCTGGCAGTCACTGCTTGTCCCACAGGAATTGCCCATACCTATATGGCTGCTGAAAATCTGGAAAATACAGGGAAAAAACTGGGGATTTCCCTGAAAGCAGAAACGGATGGTTCCGGCGGCGCTCAGAATATTCTTACGAAAGAGGAAATCAGGGAGGCAGAAGCAATTATTGTTGCGGCAGATAAGAATGTGGAAATGGCGCGTTTTGACGGAAAGCCCGTTATCATGGTTCCGGTGGCAGACGGCATCCACAAGGCAGAAGAGCTGATCCGGAGAGCAGTCAGCGGTACAGTGCCGGTATATCACCATGAGGGCGGAACCTCCGAGGCAGAAGCGGAAGGAGATAAAAGTATTGGAAGAACCATTTACAAGCATCTGATGAACGGCGTATCCCATATGCTTCCCTTTGTGATCGGTGGCGGCATCCTCATTGCGTTAGCGTTTCTGCTTGACGATTATTCCATTGATCCGTCCAATTTTGGAAAAAATACCCCTCTGGCTGCATATTTAAAGACCATCGGCGAACAGGCCTTTGGAATGATGCTCCCGATCCTTGCAGGCTTCATTGCCATGAGTATCGCAGACCGTCCGGGACTTGCAGTAGGTATGGTAGCTGGTATGGTGGCGAAAATGGGCTGTACCTTTGCAAATCCTGCGGGCGGTGATGTAAATGCAGGCTTTCTCGGAGCTCTCTTTGCGGGCTTTGCTGGCGGTTATCTGGTGCTGGGGCTTAAAAAGATTTTTTCCAGACTGCCCAAATCCTTAGAAGGTATCAAGCCGGTGCTTCTTTATCCGGTGCTTGGGATTTTTGTGGCTGCTGTAATGACTACACTGATCAACCCATATATGGGTATGATCAATGATGGACTGACACATTTCTTAAATGGAATGGGCGGTGCCAGCCGTATTGTGCTTGGAATGGTACTGGGGGCTATGATGTCTATTGATATGGGAGGTCCCTTTAATAAAGCGGCCTATGTATTTGGTACTGCCCAGCTGGCAGAGGGGAATTTTGAGGTAATGGCTGCAGTGATGGCCGGTGGTATGGTTCCGCCGATCGCGATTGCCCTGTGCACCACATTTTTTAAGAAGAAGTTTACAGAAAAAGAACGCCAGTCCGGCGTTGTAAATTATATTATGGGACTATCCTTTATCACAGAGGGAGCGATTCCCTTTGCAGCACAGGATCCCCTTCGCGTGATTCCTGCCTGTGGGATCGGAGCGGCGGCTGCAGGAGGCCTTTCCATGGCATTCGGCTGTACCTTAAGGGCGCCTCACGGCGGCATCTTCGTACTACCTACCATTGGAAATCCTCTTATGTATCTGGCTGCTGTGATGGGAGGAGCTGTCGCAGGATGCCTGATTCTTGGGCTTCTTAAGAAAAATATAGAAGAATAACAGATAGAAACAAGCCCGGCTGATCAGGTATGGCCGGGCTTTTGCTGTGCAAAAATTCAGTTAGATGCGGTCGGCGCTGTCGCGCATATACTTGTACTCTGCCACAGAACGGTCAAAGCCTTTGATGTGGTAGTAGAGCCAGTCTCTTACATTTTCTGCCACCTTGGAAACAAAGGCGTCAGAAGGGCCTTCTTCGTCTGTAAGCATATCGTGAAGCTCCTGTACGGTACGGCGCAGCTCCTCATGCTTTTCAAGGTGCTCCTTCAGGCCCGGATATCCGATTTCCTTCTGGAATGCTTCTTCCTCTTTGAAATGGAAATCCGTATAGTCTGCCAGATAATTTAATAATCTGGCAGCTCCGCTCTGGTTGGAACGGCTCTCACAGCTGACTAAGAGGTCATTGATCCGGCTGATCAGCTCTCTGTGCTGGCTGTCGATCATTTCATTTCCTGTGATCAGGTCATCTGTAAATTCTGCATACATGGCTTAAATCCTCCTGCTTTCATGGTATAGCAAAAGTATACCACGGGGAGGCAGGAAAGTCTACGAATGATTTGAGGTACTCAAAGGTACTTAAACCAAAAACAAAGAAACCCTTGATTCTTCAAGGGTTTCAGAGTAGCGGAAGGGAGATTCGAACTCTCGACACCACGGGTATGAACCGTGTGCTCTAGCCAACTGAGCTATTCCGCCATATTTAATTGAAATGGATGGGGCCTACAGGGCTCGAACCTGTGACCCTCTGCTTGTAAGGCAGATGCTCTCCCAGCTGAGCTAAGACCCCGTATCCAGTGTGTCGCTTGTTTGTTTTTGTCTCACTCGCGACTGCCTGTACAGTATATGATAAATTGTGGTAATTGTCAACACTTTTTTGGAATTTTTTTAAAAAAGTTTTTTTGCCCTTATTTTTGCTGGTTTTCCGGCATTTTCAGAGATGGGAGAGCATTTATTTTTTCGATATTTTATAGAAAATTTTTTAATGGTTTATATTCATTTGGGGACGGGCGTGGTATACTTATTCCAGAGTAGATGCTGCCATCGGCGGACGGGCGCAGGCTTGTGCTTTCCGCTGTGTGGACGAAAGGAAAGGACCCTACGCCCCTATGTACTATTTTATTGTAAATCCCAGTGCAGGCTCCGGCAGAGGCAGGAGAGTGTGGAAAGCCATTGCCTGCTATATGGATCTGCACAATATTGAATATGAAGCGGTACTTACCGGCAGCGTCGGTGATGCGAGGATTGCTGCCAGAGAACTGACGGAGAAGAAACGCCAGCCAGGCCTGTTGATCGTGGTCGGCGGAAGCGGAACGGTCAATGAGGTTCTTGATGGAGCTGTCCTTCATGGGATTTTTGATCTGGGTTATATTCCGGCAGGCACGGGAAATGATTTATCCCGCTGTCTCCACATTCCCAAACGTACCGTACGCTGTCTGAAAAAACAGCTGTATCCCAGACATTTTTCAATGGTAGATTACGGGGTGCTCTCTCTTGGTTCCAGTGAGATTTCTCATCGGAGATTTATGGTAAGCGCCGGTATGGGATTTGATGCTGCTGTGTGTTGTGCGGCATCCGCTTCCAGGTTGCGGGGCATTATGGGGCGGCTGGGTCTTGGAAAACTTTTTTGTTTTCTTCTTGGACTCTGCCAGGCGGCAGGATGCCGGTCCAGCCGGGGATATATCCTTTTGGATGGTGTAAAAAAAGTGGAATTTAATCATATCCTGTTTATATCCTGTCACATTCAGCCATCAGAGGGAGGCGGTTTTGTTTTTGCTCCCAGAGCAGACGGAAGCGACGGCAGGATGAATGTCTGTGTGGTAAGCCATTCTTCCAGAAAACGGCTGATCCCTGTGATGCTGCAGGCTTTGACCGGCCGTTTTAAGAAGCATAAGGGAGCACGGATGTTTGAATGCAGAGAGGTTTCCATTCACACAGACGCCCCTCTTCCCATTCATGTGGATGGAGAATTCTGCGGTACTCAGACAGACCTGCGGGCAGAGTGCATTTCGCGGCAGATCCGAATGGGGATATAATACGGCTGTTCCGGCCGGTAATATGAACTGTTAAAAAGAATTGTGATCAAAAGAACGAAATAGAGGAGACAGAAACATGAGAATCGGACAAGGCTATGATGTTCACAGGCTCACAGAGGGCCGTAAGCTTATTCTGGGAGGCGTGGAGATACCTTATGAAAAGGGGCTTTTAGGCCATTCGGATGCAGATGTGCTGATCCATGCCGTGATGGATGCGCTCTTAGGGGCAGCGGCTCTGGGAGATATCGGACAGCATTTTCCGGATACAGATCCTGCTTATAAGGGGATTTCCAGCATAGAGCTTCTGGGTAAGGTAGGTGCACTTTTGGAGGAAAAGGGCTATGTGATTGAAAATATTGATGCTACGATCATCGCCCAGAGGCCAAAGCTGGCCTCCTACCGTCCTCAGATGGAAGAGAATATTGCAGAGGCCCTTCATCTGGATCCGTCCAGAGTCAGCGTAAAAGCCACTACAGAGGAGGGGCTGGGATTTACGGGAAGCGGAGAGGGAATTGCTTCTCAGGCAATTACATTATTGACGGAAACAGCGGATTACTGCTATGATAATAAAATAATGACAGAAGGCTGTCCGGGCTGCTCAGGCTGCGGCTGCGAGCAGAAGTGAACAGTGTTTCTGAATGATCATAAGCGAGGAGAAATCGTATGAAAATATTTAATACATTAACCAGGAGAAAAGAAGAATTTAAGCCGATTACACCGGGAGAGGTGAAAATGTATGTGTGCGGCCCTACGGTATACAATCTGATCCATATCGGAAATGCCCGTCCCATGATCATGTTTGACACTGTGCGCCGGTATTTTGAATACAAGGGATATAAGGTGAAATTTGTTTCCAACTTTACGGATGTGGACGACAAAATCATCAAAAAGGCCAATGAAGAAGGCGTAGATGCCCATATTATTTCCGAGCGCTATATTGCAGAGTGCAAAAAGGATATGAAGGATATGAATGTGGAGCCTGCTACGGTACATCCGCAGGCAACTCAGGAGATTCAGGGAATGATCAATATGATCCAGACCCTGATCGACAAGGGACACGCCTATGTGGCAGAGGACGGCACGGTGTACTTTAAGACGCGTTCCTTTGCAGAATATGGCAAGCTGTCCCACAAAAACCTAGATGAGCTTCAGTCTGGCTTTCGTGAGATTAAGGTAACGGGTGAAGAAGGCAAGGAAGACCCTAATGATTTTGTGCTCTGGAAGCCCAAGAAAGAGGGAGAGCCTTACTGGGAGTCTCCATGGTGCCAGGGCCGTCCGGGCTGGCATATTGAGTGCTCTGTGATGGCAAAGCGCTATCTGGGAGATTCCATTGATATCCATGCAGGGGGCGAGGATCTGATCTTCCCTCACCATGAAAATGAAATTGCACAGAGTGAGTGCGCCAATGATAAGCCCTTTGCCACATACTGGATGCACAACGGCTTTTTAAATATTGATAATAAGAAGATGTCCAAATCCCTTGGGAATTTCTTCACTGTCCGGGATATTGCGGAGAAATATGATCTGCAGGTACTGCGTTTCTTCATGCTCAGCGCCCATTACCGCAGTCCTCTTAATTTCAGTGCCGAGCTGATGGAGGCTTCCAAAAACGGCCTGGAACGCATTATGACCTGCATGGATAAGCTGCGGGAACTGAAGGCAAAGGCTCAGGCCGGTGATATGACAGCAGCCGAGACAGAGAAAATGGCAGAGGCTGACAGGCTCAGAGAGAAATTTGAGGCTGCCATGGAGGATGATTTTAATACGGCGGATGCGGTTTCCGCTGTGTTTGAGCTGGTAAAGCTTGCTAACTCTACAGCAGATGCTGATTCCACCGCAGCTTATGTAAAGGGCCTTGAAGATCTGATTTCACGTCTGTGCGAGGTGCTTGGTATTATCACAGAGCGGAAGACAGAGGTGCTGGACGAGGAGATCGAAGCCATGATCGCAGCCAGACAGCAGGCCAGAAAAGAGAAAAACTTTGCTCTTGCCGATGAGATCCGCGGAAAGCTTCTGGATATGGGAATCGTGCTGGAGGATACCAGAGAGGGCGTAAAGTGGAAGAGAGCATAACATTAAAGGACTTCCTTGCATACTATAAAAAGACCATGAGACTGGAACCGGTAGATGCCGGTTCCTATTCTCCGTTGGTTCTTGCTTACATTGGAGATGCGGTGTATGAGGTGATGATCCGCGCCAGAGTAATTAACCGTGGAAGTATGCAGGTAAATAAGATGCATAAACGAAGCGCGATGCTGGTAAACGCAGGCACGCAGGCACAGCTTATCCGCTCCATTGAAGAGGAGCTTACGCCTCAGGAGCACGCGGTCTATAAACGGGGGCGCAATGCCAAATCCGTTACCATGGCAAAACACGCTACTATGGCAGATTACCGTACTGCTACAGGCATGGAGGCTTTGGTGGGCTGGCTGTTTCTGGAAGAGAGATTTGAGCGTCTTGCAGAGTTGATCAGCCTGGGGCTTGAAAAAATAGGAGCCTTTGAGGAAATATAAAGGAGAAACATTTCATGAGATACGAAGAACTGACCATCGAGGGACGCAATGCAGTGCTGGAGGCCTTTCGTTCCGGAAAGACCATTGACAAGCTGTTTGTGCTGGACGGCTGCCAGGACGGCCCGGTGCGCACCATCGTAAGGGAAGCGAAAAAACACGACACAATTATCAACTATGTGGCTAAGGAGCGTCTGGATCAGCTTTCTGAGACGGGAAAGCATCAGGGAGTGATCGCTTATGCGGCTGCCTATGAATACGCCCAGGTGGAGGATATGCTTAAGCTGGCAGAGGAAAAAGGAGAGCCGCCCTTTTTGTTTTTGCTGGATGGCATTGAGGATCCCCATAATTTGGGAGCGATTATCCGTACAGCCAATCTGGCTGGTGCTCACGGCGTCATTATCCCAAAGCGCAGGGCAGTGGGGCTGACTGCCACGGTGGCCAAGACTTCAGCCGGTGCGCTTAATTATACCCCTGTGGCAAAGGTGACGAACCTTACCGCAGTGATGGAGGATCTTAAGAAAAAGGGGCTGTGGTTTGTCTGCGCCGATATGGGCGGGGACGTGATGTACCGCATGAATCTTACAGGCCCCATCGGCCTTGTGATCGGAAATGAAGGCGAGGGCGTCAGCAAGCTGGTTCGGGAGCACTGTGATATGACAGCTTCCATTCCCATGAAGGGAGATATTGATTCGTTAAATGCCTCTGTGGCAGCAGGTGTTCTGGCCTATGAGATTGTCCGCCAGAGGCTGGCAAAATAGCAGTTTGGAAAGAGGAAGAAAGAATGGAGAGAATCCGAAAAAACAGAAGAAACATTTCCGGGGCAGCGGTTCTGACAGCCGCTGTGGTAGGTGTCTGTGGCCTTTTTGGAGCATTTCCGGCAAAAGCGTCTCAGACAGCAGTGATCGAGGATACACAGGTGCCGCTGTATGATAAGCCTGCCGGAAGCTATGTGCGTACTCCCATTGCTTCCGGTGTGACGGTATATAAAAATGATAAGGCCACTCTGGATGCGTCCAATACATCTGAGGGCTATCTAATGGTGAAATATACCGGCAGTGTAGGAAAAATTAAGGTTCAGATTTCCAAAAACGGTTCAGAAACATATACATATGATTTAAATAACAGCGGTGTTTATGAAGTTTTTCCTCTTTCGGAGGGAAACGGCTCCTATCAGGTAAAGGTGTTTGAAAATATTCAGGGGAATCAGTATTCCCAGGCCTTCAGCCAGAATCTGGACGTATCCATTTCCAATCCCTTTGGTCCTTTTTTGTATCCCAACCAGTATGTGAATTTTAATTCTGCCAGTGCGGCAGTTCAAAAGGGAGCAGAGCTTTCGGCAGGCGTTACAGATCAGCTTGGCGTGGTATCGGCTGTTTACAACTATGTGGTTAAGAATCTGACTTATGATACGGCAAAGGCCAGTTCCGTACAGTCCGGCTATCTTCCCAATGTGGATCTGGTGCTGGCCCAGAAAAAAGGAATCTGCTTTGACTATGCGGCTCTTATGACGGCCATGCTCCGTTCTCAGGACATTCCCACCAAGCTGGTGGTGGGATATACAGGAAACCTGTATCACGCCTGGATCAATGTATATCTGGAAGGCCAGGGCTGGGTGGACAATATCATTTATTTTGACGGAACCAGCTGGAAATTGATGGATCCGACCTTTGCATCCTCCGGCAACCAGAGCCAGGAGATTATGCAGTATATAGGAAACGGAGCCAATTACCAGGCGAAATACAGCTATTAGTCAGGAGGACAGAGAAAATGGAAAAACAGGGGGAGAAATACGATCGGTATTCCTATGAGGAGCTGTCCGCCTTCTGCTTACAGATTGCCCTTTTGCTGGAGGCGGCTGTGCCTTTGGAGGAAGGGCTGACGATCATGGCAGAGGATGCGGCAGAGGAAAAAGAAAAGGCCATGCTTCTTTATATGGCAGAGGGCGCAGAACTTGGAGATCCTTTCTTTAAGGTGCTGGAGGATACAGGCGTGTTTCCCCCCTATATCGTCCGTATGGCCAGACTGGGGCAGCAGACAGGTACGCTGGATCAGATGATGAAATCCCTTTCTGATTATTATGAGAAAGAAGCCAGGCTTTTAAAGGCGGTAAAAAATGCGGCCACTTATCCCGCAATGATGATTCTCATGCTGTTAGTGGTTCTATTCGTGCTTTTTACAAAGGTAATGCCGGTGTTTTCAAGGGTATATGAGCAGCTGGGAGCCAGCCTTCCGCCTGCGGCTGCAGCAGCAATCCGTCTGGGAGGCATTTTAAGCGGCGCAGCATTGGTTCTGGCAGCTGTAACTGGTGCAGCTGCGGCCGTGATATGGATTGCTGCCCGTTTCGGAAAGCGTTTTTCACTGGTGGAAAAGGGCGTCGCAGCAGTAAAAAACCGCAGCCGTATTGCTAGAGCAGTTGCGCTGCGCCGCTTTACCTCTGTGCTGGCTCTGACCTTAAAGAGCGGGTTGGAACTGGAAAAGAGTATGGAATTAGCCAAAGAGCTGGCTGAAAATGAAACAGTGGCCGGTCAGATCGATGACTGCTCCAGACGTCTGGAAGAGGGAGAAAGCTACTATGACGCCATGAAGGCAGCAGGGCTTTTTTCTGGTTTTTATATTCAGATGATTAAGGTGGGAAGCCGCAGCGGCCATCTGGATCAGGTAATGGAGGAAATTTCCGGGGATTATGAGGAAATGGCGGATTCTGCCATTGACGGAATGATCGCCCGGTTTGAGCCTACGATCGTAGCTGTGCTGGCTGTATCAGTGGGACTGGTGCTGCTTTCCGTGATGCTGCCTCTGGTAGGCGTGCTTTCTGCAATCGGTTAGGAGGAGCTGGATATGAGAGTAAAACGCGGGCAGGACCGAAGAGGACGGGGCCTTGCGGGCATGATCGGCTCGATGCTCCTTATGATGGCAGCAATCCTGTTTTTTACCCTGTTCTCTGTACAGTTTGGAGAGAGGACCACAGCCGGAGATCAGGAAACCCTGAAAAAGGCCATAGCAAGAGCAAGCGTGCAGTGCTATGCCATTGAGGGGAGATATCCGCCAAGTATCGAGTATCTGGAGGAGCATTACGGGGTAATGATCAACCGGAAAAAATACAATGTGTTTTATGATGGCTTTGCCTCCAATGTGATGCCGGATATCACAGTAGTGCCTGTTATGGAATAGGAGGGAAACGTATGGAGCGGAAAACGGGGAAAAGAGGGCAGCTGATGGGTGGCCTTTTTACCATGCTGCTGTTTCTGGTATTTATTTTAAGCGCTCTTTTTACCGTGCTGACAGGAAGCCGCGTGTATGAAAATATCACTGCCAGAAGCGATAAAAATTTCAGCAGCTCCACTGCCTTAAGCTATATAGCAAATAAGGTGCGTCAGGGAGACCGTGCCGGGATGACAGACATAAAAGAAATAGAAGGAACACAGGTGCTGGAGCTTCGCCAGCAGATTGGCGGGACAGATTATGTGACCTGGATTTACTGGCTGGACGGCAGTATCAGGGAGCTTTTTACTGATACCGGCAGCGGCCTTGGACTGGAGGATGGTCTGGAAATTTTGGAATGTGAAGGACTGTCTTTTTCCAGAGAGGGAAATGTTCTCCATATCCGTACGGAAGGGGAGAACGGGGGAACTCTGTCTCTTTCTCTTAGAAGCGGCAGTCTGGCTGAAAATCCTGTTTTTGGTGAGTCGGAAAGCGGGGGGATAGAAGGATGAACAGAAGAAGCGGGTCCGGTTCAGAACCGTTTTTGATGGAGATGCTGGCAGTCGTCGGTTTTTTTATTGTCTGTGCCTCCATCTGTGTTTCCGTATTTGCAGGAGCAGACCGGTTGAGCCGGAAGGCAGATGATCTGAATCATGCTGTGCTTGCGGCCCAGAGCCTGATGGAAGAGCTGAAATCCGGGAAACGAGAGGAAGAGCTTCAGACGGTCTGGGATAAGGACTGGAAGGCATATACGCAAAGGGAGGCGGCAGAGTCAGGAGCTGTTTTGGCCTATGAGGCAGAGATCACAGTAGAAATGGATGATTCTATGAAGCAGATCCGGGTGGATGTGACAAAAGGGGATAAAGAAACAGACGGTACTGTGATCTACAGCCTGGAAGGCAGCCAGTATGAGCCTTGAAAAAAGAAGCGGGAGGAAATAAGCCATGGCGGAACAAACATCCAGAAATAAAGTGAATATAGGGCTGTCATCGCTGATCCTGATCTTTATCGTGCTTTGTCTGTCTACCTTCGGCCTTCTTTCTTTAAGCAGTGCCAGAGGCGATCTGGAGCTGGCAGAGAGGGGCGCTCAGGCTGCAAAGGAATTTTATGAAGCAGATTCCAAAGGACAGCAGTGGCTGGCTGGATCAGACCGGATGCTGCAGCAGATGGCAGGGCGGTCTTTAGAGGAAAAGTTGGAGGCTCTGGCGGCCAAGCCGGGAAATGGTTATGATGAGCAGACCGGCCTTATTTTTACAGAAATTCCCATGGAGCGGGGAGAGTCCCTGCACATTGATCTGGAGTTAAAAGAGGGGGACAAACGGTATGAGATCCGGTCCTGGTATGTATATGACAGCGGTGAATATGAAATTGATGATACAGTGAAGGTCTGGGACGGCAAAGATCGTTCGGGTACATAATAAGGAGGAAACGATATGAAGGTAATGGAGCTTCTTACAGCGGCAGTGGAGCAGGAGGCAGCTGATATCTTTTTGATACCGGGCCGTCCTTTTTCCTATAAGATTGGCGGCAGGATCATCTGCGAGGGAACAGAGAAGATCATGCCGGATGAAATGGACGATATGATCCGTCAGATCTATGAGCTGGCCGGCGGCCGGAGCGAAGAACGTGTATTAAATGAGGGAGATGATGATTTTTCCTTTGCAGTACCGGGGGTATCGCGTTTCCGCGCCAATATTTTCCGTCAGAGAGGTTCTCTGGCCGGCGTTATCCGTGTTGTGCGATTTGAGCTTCCGGATGCGGATGCGCTGCATCTTCCAAAGGAGATTATGGATGTTTCAAGGATGACGAAGGGAATGGTGCTGGTTACAGGGCCGGCGGGAAGCGGCAAAAGCACCACGCTGGCCTGTATCATTGACGCCATTAACGAGTCAAGAGAAGCACATGTGATTACCCTGGAAGATCCCATTGAGTATCTTCACCGCCACAAAAAGAGCGTAGTAACGCAGCGTGAGATCGCTACGGATACAAGCAGCTATGTAACCGGCCTGAGAGCTTCTCTGCGTCAGGCTCCGGATGTGATCCTGCTGGGAGAAATGCGTGACTATGAGACTATCAGCATCGCAATGACGGCTGCAGAGACAGGCCATCTGATCTTGTCTACCCTTCATACCATCGGCGCGGCCAATACCATTGACCGTGTCATTGACGCTTTTCCTCCGGCTCAGCAGCAGCAGATCCGCACCCAGCTTTCCATGGTTTTAAATGCGGTCATTTCCCAGCAGCTGGTACCTACTGTAGATGGAGGCGTACAGCCTGTTTTTGAGATCATGTTTTTAAATAATGCGATCCGCAATATGATCTGCGAATCCAAAATCCATCAGATTGACGGCATTATCGCCACTTCTCAGGAGGAGGGAATGATTTCCATGGACAACAGCCTGATCCGCCTGTTCCGCCAGGGAGTTATAAGCAGGGAAACGGCTGTGACCTACAGCAGCAACGGAGAACTAATGGAACGAAAGCTGTCCAGATAAGCATAAAATCATTATGAAAAGGAGATACCATTTATTGAATGAGGTATCTTCTTTTTTAAATCTGGAAAGGAGCTTTGCATGAGGTCGGATAAAAGAAAAGTGGCAGTTGTCGGAACGGGAATGGTGGGTATGAGTTATGCTTACAGTCTTTTAAACCAGTCTGTCTGCGATGAATTAACGCTGATCGATATCAACAAGACAAGGGCGGAGGGAGAAGCCATGGATTTAAACCACGGGCTTGCGTTTGCAGCTTCCAATATGAAAATATCAGCAGGAAATTATGAGGACTGCCGTGATGCAGATATTGTTGTCATAGCGGCGGGAGTGGCCCAGAAGCCGGGAGAAAGCCGTCTGGATCTTTTAAGGCGAAATACAGAGGTCTTCCGTTCGATTATAGAACCCGTGATTTCCTCTGGCTTTAACGGTATCTTTCTGGTGGCTACCAATCCGGTGGATATTATGACAAGGATTACCTGTGTACTGTCGGGATTTAATCCCGGAAGGGTTCTGGGAAGCGGAACGGCTCTTGATACGGCACGTCTTAGGTATCTGGTGGGAGGATATTTGAGGGTTGATCCCAGAAATGTCCATGCGTATGTAATGGGAGAGCATGGAGACAGCGAATTTGTTCCCTGGAGTCAGGCCTTTCTTGCAACCAAGCCTATTTTAGAGTTGGGAAAAAATGGGAAAAATGAGTTGAGAAGCTGTCTGGATCATATTGAAGAAGAGGTGCGGACGGCAGCGTATCGGATTATCGAGGCAAAACAGGCCACCTATTACGGCATTGGAATGGCTCTTACCAGAATTACCAAGGCTATTTTGGGAGATGAGCACAGTGTCCTTACCGTATCTGCTATGCTTCGGGGAGATTACGGTCAGAGAGACATCTATACAGGCGTTCCCTGCATTATCAATCAAAATGGAGTCCAGCGTGTTTTGGAGCTTTCATTGTCGGAACAGGAGATGGAAAAGTTTGGGAAATCCTGTAAAACCCTGAGGGAAAGTTTTGAGGGGATTGTGTGAGCAAAGCAGGCCGCGGCATATGCAGCATTTGGGAAGGGCATACCTGTACAATATGGAATATTTATGTTATTGTATAGAGGTATCAACATCATTGTCTTCCCATAAAGAAAGGATGGTTTTATGCCATTATTGAAAGAACGGTATACCTCAAAGGATTACTGGGCGCTGCCTGAAGGATGTCGGTCTGAACTGATTGACGGACAGCTCTATGATATGGCTCCGCCAAGCAGGATTCATCAGGAGATTGTTTCCGGTATTCTCTATCTTTTAAAAAAACATATTGAATCAAAAAAGGGCGGCTGTAAGGTCTATCCCGCTCCATTTGCAGTTAATCTGGACGCTGATGATAAAAACTGGGTGGAACCGGATATTTCCGTCATCTGTGATCCCGACAAGCTGACAGACCGCGGATGTTCTGGAGCTCCTGACTTTATCGTAGAAGTAGTATCGCCCGGAAGCCGTCGGATGGATTACGCCCATAAGGTTTCCCTGTATCTGGAGTCTGGAGTCCGGGAATACTGGATTGTTGATCCGTTAAAAAAATGTACAACAGTATATCTGAATGAACAGGATCCGTCAGAGTTTGCTCCCATTATTTTTCCTTTTGAAAGTAATATCAAGGTGGGAATCTACGCCGATCTGTCTATCAACATCAGTCAATTACTGTGACGGCTGCCGATGGGAATTTTGCCCGGTTTTGTACCGGGCATTTTTGATAAAAGAAAAAACCCTTGCAAACACAAGGGTTTTTACAGCTACTGACGGGAATCGGACCCGTGACCTCCGCACTACCAATGCGACGCTCTACCGACTGAGCCACAGTAGCAACTTTCTTTTTCTGTCCCGTAAGAACTCTTGTCTCACGCGACTTCGATATAATATCATATGTTTTTGTATTTTGCAATACTTTTTTTAAAAAAATTAAAAAATTTTTTGTATCAGGATCATATAGCATAAAGTTCCTGTAAAAATGCTGATTAAAGTATTCTTTTTCCAAAGGTATGCACCTGCTGTCACAGCGGATGCAATCAGCTCAGGAAGCCCATGGGGCCAGGTTAGGGGGGTGACGCCTTTTAAGCAGTAGACGATCAGGACCGCCATGATGGCCGGAGGAAGCACGGTTCCCAGATAGCGGATCAGTTCCGGAAGCTGCCGTTTCCCTCCAAAAAGAAGAAAAGGAAACCAGCGGGTTGCCTGGGTGCACAGAACACAGATTAAAAGGGTGATGATTATATAGGAAGTATTTTGCGAAGAATGTATCATGAGAAATCCTCCATATTTCTTTGTATGGTATGCCTGAATATAAGAAGCAGGGCTGATACGGCAATAAGGGCCGGCAGGATAAAGCCGGAGGGACCGAAAAGAGCCAGACAGAGCATACCGCAGAAAAAACCTGTTTTAGCCGGCAGATGACAGCTTGTTTCCCGCCACTGGTTGACACAGATTACAATAAAGAGAGCAGTCATGGCAAAATCAATGCCTGTGGTGTCAAATGGAAGAAATTGTCCGATGAGGGCTCCTGCCACCGAACCGGCCACCCAGTAACAGTGATTAAAAAGGGAGATAAAAAGGGAAGAAAGCTTCCATTCACGGTCTGTAAAATCATCCGGCTTTTTGGCGGAGCACAGGATGGAATACGTTTCGTCTGTAAGGGAAAAGATCATATAGGGGCCGGCTGCTTTCATTTTACGAAAACGTTCAATAAAGGTCAGGCCATAAAATGCGTGTCGGCTGTTGATCAAAAGCGTCATGATGGCTGTTGCGGCAAAACTCAGCCCTTCTGTGAGAATCCCTATAAGGGCAAACTGCATGGAACCGGCATAGACAAAGAGACTGATGAGAAAGACCCAGCCGGCTCCAAGACCGGCCTTTTGGAGAAGGAGGCCAAAGGCAATTCCAAGAAAAATATATCCCAGAAAAACAGGGATTGTTTTTATCAGGGCAAATCCAGCTGCTTTTTTCATAGATGCTCCTTTCCGGATTGAAATAGTTCAATCACTTTTGCACGTTGATTTAGTATAGCAGACGAAAGAAAAAATTTCCAGTCTTAAGTGTCAGGGATTCTTATTTCTTAACGTTTCCCTCTTTTCTCCCTGAAAAAAATGTGATATGATTATTCAATACACGGGAATCATTTGGGTTCCATGATGGAAGAGAAATGTACGGAGGAGCAATCATGGCAGAAAAAGACATGGTATTGGAGACAGAGGAGAAAGAAACTGTTTCCAAGAATTTTATAGAACAGGAGATTGACAAAGATCTGGCAGAGGGCGTTTATGATAATGTCCATACCCGTTTTCCGCCGGAGCCAAACGGCTATCTTCATATCGGACACGCTAAGTCCATTCTTTTAAATTACGGACTGGCTCAGAAGTACGACGGCACCTTTAATCTCCGTTTTGACGATACCAATCCTACAAAGGAAAAGGTAGAGTTTGTAGAATCCATCAAGGCGGATGTGAAGTGGCTGGGTGCTGATTTTGAGAACCGTCTGTTTTTTGCATCCGATTATTTTGAAAAGATGTATGAATGCGCTGTCTTCTTGATTAAGAAGGGAAAGGCCTTTGTATGCGATCTTTCCGCAGAGGAGATCAGAGAGTACCGCGGCGACTTTAACAATCCCGGTAAGGAAAGCCCCTACAGAAACCGTTCCGTTGAAGAAAACCTGCGCCTTTTTGAGGAGATGAAGGAAGGAAAGTACAAGGACGGTGAAAAGGTGCTCCGTGCCAAGATCGACATGGCTTCAGCCAATATCAACATGAGAGACCCGGTTATTTACCGTGTGGCTCATATGGAGCATCACAATACGGGAAATAAGTGGTGCATTTATCCCATGTATGACTTTGCCCATCCCATTGAGGACGCCATTGAGCATATTACCCATTCCATCTGTACACTGGAATTTGAGGATCACAGACCTCTTTACGACTGGGTCGTAAAGGAGTGCGAGTTTGAGAATCCGCCCCGCCAGATCGAGTTTGCCAAGCTGTACCTTACAAATGTAGTTACAGGTAAGCGTTATATCAAGAAGCTGGTTGAGGATCATATTGTGGACGGCTGGGATGATCCCCGTCTGGTATCCATTGCAGCGTTAAGAAGAAGAGGATACACACCGGAGTCTATCCGCCGTTTTGTGGAGCTGGTAGGCGTTTCCAAGGCAAACAGCTCGGTAGATTATGCGATGCTGGAATACTGCATCCGTGAGGACTTAAAGCTTAAAAAAGCCCGTATGATGGCTGTGCTTGACCCTGTAAAGCTGGTGATCGACAATTATCCTGAGGGTCAGATGGAAGAGCTGGATGTGCCGAACAATCTGGAAAATCCTGAGCTTGGCAGCCGTAAGGTTCCCTTTGGCCGTGAGCTTTATATTGAGAGAGAGGACTTTATGGAAGAGCCTCCGAAGAAATATTTCCGCATGTTCCCCGGAAATGAAGTCCGCCTGATGGGCGCTTATTTTGTAAAGTGCACCGGCTGTGAGAAGGATGCAGATGGAAATGTGACAGTGGTACATGGAACCTATGATCCTGAGACAAAGAGCGGTTCCGGTTTTGAGGGAAGAAAGGTAAAGGGAACCATCCACTGGGTAGCTGTTCCTACTGCAAAGAAGGTAGAGTGCCGTCTGTATGAAAATATTGTGGATGAGGAAAAGGGCAAGTTAAATGAAGACGGAAGCCTGAACTTAAATCCCAATTCACTGACCGTACTGCCGGACTGCTATGTAGAGCCTGCACTGGGAGAGGCAGAAAGCTATGACAGCTTCCAGTTCGTGCGCAATGGTTACTTCTGCGTGGACTGCAAGGACAGCACAAAGGAAAAGCCTGTATTTAACAGGATTGTTTCATTAAAGAGCTCCTTTAAGCTTCCCAAATAATGCAGCAGCTGTGTGAGAAACGATAAGATTTTATAAAAAGAATAAAATCGGCTTTGCCGGAAAAAGCAGGAGGAGGCTCTCTGGAAACAGGGGGCCTTTTTCTGTACGTCCCTGATGAAAGGAGAAAATGATGGAACTGATGGTGCCTATTGATAATCAGAGCAGACTTCCTCTGTATGAACAGATTTACCAATATATGAAGGAAGAGATACAGAGCGGGCGGATTCCTGCAGGAAGCAGGCTTCCTTCTACACGGATTCTGGCAGAAAATCTGAAGGTCAGCCGCAGTACCACTCAAATGGCTTATGAACAGCTTCTTTCTGAGGGGTATATCGAAGCGCTGCCCTGTAAAGGATACTTTGTATGCAGGATCGAAGAACTGGTTCGGGTGGAAAAAAATGCAGATGAGGAATTTGCGGAAAACAGATCTGAAAAAGAAATGCCGTATGCTGTGGATTTTTCCACCAGAGGTATTGATCTGGACAGCTTTCCCTTTAATACCTGGCGCAGGTTAAGCCGCAATACGCTGGTGGACGATAATAAGGAAATGTTTGCCGTGGGGGATCCGCAGGGAGAATATGAGCTCAGAGCAGCGATCCGCGATTATCTTCACTCGGCCAGAGGGGTAAGCTGCCGTCCGGAGCAGATCCTGGTTGGAGCAGGAAGCGAGTATCTTCTCATGCTGCTGTCGCAGCTTTTGGGGAGAGAGACGGGAATTGCCCTGGAAAATCCAACCTATCGTCAGGCTTACCGGGTACTAAAGAGCCTGGGACATCTAGTTGTTCCCGTAAAAATGGACCGGTATGGCATGGATGTTTTGGATCTGGAACAGAGCAAAACTCAGGCTGCTTATGTAATGCCGTCCCATCAGTATCCCACAGGGATCGTCATGCCTGTAAAGCGCAGACAGGAGCTTTTAAGCTGGGCTTACAGAGGAGAAAACAGGTATGTGATCGAAGATGATTATGACAGTGAATTCCGCTATAAAGGACGTCCGATCCCCGCACTTCAGGGCATGGACCAGGGGGGGAGGGTCATTTATATGGGGACATTTTCACGTTCCATTGCCCCGGCGATCCGCGTGGGATTTATGGTGCTTCCTGGAGAGCTCCTTTCAAGGTATCGGAGCCAGGCCGGATTTTATGCCTGTACGGTTTCACGGATCGATCAGAAGGTGCTGTATCATTTTATTACAGGCGGGTATTATGAGCGCCATTTAAACCGGATGCGGGCCGTGTATAAGGGGAAGCATGACGCTCTGTTAAGCGGTCTTAAAGAACTGGAAGATATGTTTTGGATCAGGGGAGAATATGCGGGGATCCATGTGCTTCTCACACATAAAGGGCAGATGCCGGAAAAAGAGCTGATCGAACGGGCTGCCGGTGAGGGCGTACGGGTTTATGGCATGTCGGAAGCCGTGATAGGGGAAAATAAGGATCTGGTGCCGTCTACAGTGATTTTGGGATATGCCAATTTAAAGGAAAAGGAAATACAGGAGGGCTGTATGCGTCTGGCAAGAGCCTGGAAATGAGTACATGGACAGAGAGCCTGAGGAAAGCAGAGAAAGGAGCGCAAGATGAAGAGAAAGAGAAAGGAACGATACAGGTTATGGGCTGCTGTTGCAGTGCTGTATGCAGTGGTGCTGCCGGTAAGTGGACTGATGGGAATGACAGAGAATCGCCAAAATGCCCGGATGCAAAGCGAATCGGTCAGAGAGGTGGAGCCGGTAAATAAGCAGGGCGCAGTGAAAGAGAATGAAGAAAATCCGACCGGTTCGGAGACTATTTTTGGAGAACTAAGCCTTACGGCAGAGCAGCTTGACGCGGCAGAGGCGGTTTTTTCTTCCCTTGAAAGCCTGGATCTGGAACAGGCGGCCCGGCTCATGGACAGAGAGCAGGACGTTCTGGCAGACCTGTTTTATGAGACAATGGGAGGAACACGGTATCTGTACACACCATCCGGCTTTACTGCTCAGATCGAGGGAGAAGGAATGGTATTTACCATGCCGGGAACGGTATTTTATGGTTATTTTAAAGATGGAAAGCCTAGGGGGGAATGTCTGGCTCTTCAGTTTATCAATGTAGACAGCCCCCGTTACAATTATTCCTATGGAATCTGGAGAAACGGCAGGATGACGGGCTATGGAAGCACAGGATACTGTTATTATGAAAATGTGCCTCAGGGAGAGATGGCTAAAACAGTAAAGCAGGGGAATTTTAAAAATGATTTATTAGAAGGGGAAATTTCCTATGAAACTACTGGTGCAGACGGAACGGTATCCCACTGGTATATGGCGGCATCAGAAGGGGCGACAGTGATCGATACCCGCTGGACCTGGATGGAGGAGGAGAAAGAGTATCAGCTTATGTCTGCCGATGCCCAGAGCCATGGCTACTTCATTAGCGAGGAACAGGCTGGTCAAGTGATGTGGATGAACCTGCTGGGGTGGGAAGTATAAGGGGAAAATAAAGGGACAAAGCCTGAAAATAGCTTTGTCCCGTATATAAACCTAAACCAGCGGCTCATCATCCTCAGTGAGAATGGTCCCCTCTTCATCTTCTGCAAGTTCCACTGAAACTACATCCTCTGTTTCATCATCATCTTCTTCCGAAGAACCCCCATCTTCGGTCTCAGAAGGCTGTTTTTCCGCATAGACTGGTTCGGCATCCAGACGTTCATAGTCATAGAGATCATCATCGTCTACATAATCGTCATCCAGGAAGCCGTCCTCCTCCATGTGTACCTCTTCGGGCTCATCCTCCTTTTCATGCTCCTCCTTCCATTCCTCTTTTTTTGACTTCATGGAATTCAGTGCTATATGTGCGGTGTCCACAGCGGCAGATACAGCCTCATGGGCCGTATCAGAGAACAGGCTTCCTGCGTCCCGGAGCACATTTTTTGTAGCCTGAGCCATATCCTTGGCAGCTACTTTAAATTCGTCCTTGCTGGAGGTAAGAGAAATATAATTGCGGTTTACTTTCGCTGATTCAAAGGTACTGTCTTCAGATCCATCTTTTTTTAATTCACTATCCTCATCTTCTTCAAATTCCCTGAAATCCTTTTCCAGCTCTTTGTGATAGGTCTTATACTGGAGTACATAGGAAACACCGGCTGCCACAGCTCCGGATACGGCGGCTAAAGCGACCAGTTTCCCCCAACCTTTTTTTGCCATATAAATTCCCCTTTCTTTGATAAGTTGTCTGATTATGACTGTTTGCTATTATTGTAATACGAATGGGGAAAAAAATAAACATGAAATCATAAAAAAAATATTAAATTACAGGAAAATCATCCGGAGAAAGAAAATTTTTATCAGAATAAAACGGTTCTGAATTTTAAAGGCGGAATGCCCTCCTGTTTTTTAAAAAAGCTGATAAAACTGGATTCTCCTCCAAAGCCGCATTGGCAGGCGATTTCGTGAACGGGAAGTTCGGTGGTTTTTAAAAGCTCTTTTGCTTTGGAAAGACGAAGAAACAGCAGGTATTCATAGGGCGGAACACCGGTCTGGCGTTTAAACTGTCTGGAAAATTGGGAAGGACTCAGGCTGACTGCCTTTGCCATATGTTCAACCGTTATTTTTTCGGAATAATGTGCCTTCATATAGCGGACCGCTGCAAAGGACAAACTGTTTTCTCCCTCAGAATCCATGGTTTCTTCAAACAGGCCTGTGATCAGTGTATATATCCTGGAGGATAAGCGGCTGATGCTTATGGCTTCTCTGGCTTTTATAAGCTCAAAAAGCTCACAGATATGGGCAGGAATTACAGAAGCTGGGGAAATAATGCAGCCTCTTTTGATCATGAGCTCACGTCCCTGATATAAAAAAGAAAAGGTACCGCGGACGATGTAAGCGATTAAAATACTGTCAAAGGAGCTGCGGTCTACCCGGTATCCACTGGTACAGTAAAAATGGCCTGCGCTTAAAGGGTAAAAAAAGAGCCTGGGATTAAAAGCGCCGGAATAGAAAAAAGCTCGGATGACTGTAAGATACCTTTTTGCATATTCCTCCTACTCTGCCATACAGCAGGATTTTGAAATTATTCGGCGGTATTTCAAAAGAAATTTCCGCTGCTTCATTGTATACTAAAACAGAACAGGGGTCAATCAATCAGCCTGTGAATCTTTAAGTCTATATAACAGAGGTGGCAGAGATGAAGTGTATTACAGAATTAAAGGATTGGGATTTTAAAATCCCGGAGCTTGGATTTGAAAAAAGAGTGACGCTTCCTTATACATGGAATGTGGAAAATGAGCGGCCGGTACAGCTTTACAGAGGACCGGCAGAATATATAACAGAAATTGAACTGGATGAAATGCCATGGGACAGGGCAGTGCTGTATTTTGGTTGTGTATTTCATACGGCCAGGGTATTTGTAAACGGAATACCGGCAGGAGGCCATACAGGCTCTGGATATACGCCCTTTGAGTTGGATATAACTGATTTGGCAGTACGGGGGAAAAACCAGATCTGTGTAGTCGCAGACAACAGTAAAAAAGAGGATATGCTCCCTCATGGACTGGATTATGACTGGGCGGATGACGGAGGGCTGCTCCGGGATGTATGTCTGATCCGGATGGAAAAGGACGATATTATGGAAATGAAAACAGGGTATGCCATTGAATCCATAAGCGGACAGACCTGCAGCGGTTATCTGGAGTTTTATATAAAAGGAACAGCGAAAGAGGCCCTGGTTCAGGTGTCGGAGTACAAAACCGGACACATAGTGCTGTCTGAAACGATCCATACAGACACGCTGGTCCGTATCCCCTTTGAGGGCCTTAAGCTATGGGCGCCGGAGCATCCCCGGCTTTATGTGGTGCAGGTGCGCACAAAACAGGATATGGCTTCTGAACGGATCGGCCTGCGCACCATAGAAGTAAAGGGAGCGGGCGTATATCTGAACGGAAAGCGAATTTTTATGAAGGGCTGTGAGTGGATGCCGGGTTCTCATCCGGATTATGGCATGGCAGAGCCCTTTGAGCACAGCAGAAAATGCCTGTCTCAGTTAAAACAGGCGGGCTGCGTATTTACCCGTTTCCACTGGCAGCAGGACAGAAAGATCCTGGACTGGTGCGATGAAAACGGACTTATGGTTCAGGAGGAGATTCCTTTCTGGGGACAGCCAAAGAAAGCCGGATCAGAGCAGCTTGCGCTGGCAAAGCAGCAGGCCGGGGAAATGGTGCATTATCACGGCAGCCATCCGTCCATTATCTGCTGGGGCGTTGGAAATGAGCTTGGGGGAGAACTTCCGGAAACCATTGCGTATGTAAAGGAGATGTACCGGTATTTTAAAGAACTGGATGGCAGCAGGCTGGTGAATTATGTTTCCAATACGGTTTCCAGAGATGCAAATGTTGATTTGGATGATGCGGCCATGTATGGCGATATTGCCATGTGGAATGAGTATCTGGGTCTCTGGCAGCCCTGTGAGGATGTAGAAGGGGTGCTCCGAAGGACGTATGAGAAGTTTGGCGGTATGCCGTCCATGGTTACGGAATTTGGATTGTGTGAGCCAGCTTTTGAAGGGGGCGATGAGAGAAGGGCGCAGATTTTAAGAGAGCGGATCCCGGTATATAAAAGCCTCGAAAAAATGGCAGGCTATGTATGGTTTTCCTTAAATGACTATCGAACTCACTATGGGGAATATGGGGAGGGGAAAATGAAGCAGCGGATCCATGGGTCGACGGATCTGTATGGAAATGAAAAGCCTTCCTATGAGGTGTTCTGTGAAATTGAGTAAAATGGCGTTGTTTTAGTCATATTTGAGTAAGTGGCGCTGTATGATCTAATGATACTTCACAAATATTTTAGAAAATATTAGCACTCAACTCTTGACAGTGCTAATAAGCAGTGGTATAACTTACATTGTGAACAAAAGAAGCAGGAAACAGCAAAAGCTGAGAGAAAATAATGAATGATCACAAGGAGGAATCCAGATATGAAGTTAGTACCATTATTTGACAAGGTCGTATTAAAGCAGTTAGTTGCAGAGGAGACTACCAAGTCCGGCATCGTTCTTCCGGGAGCAGCAAAGGAAAAGCCACAGCAGGCAGAGGTAATCGCAGTTGGACCAGGCGGCGTGGTTGACGGCAAGGAAGTGGTTATGCAGGTAAAGGCCGGCGACACTGTAATCTATTCCAAGTATTCAGGAACAGAGGTAGAGCTGGATGACGAGAAGTATGTGATCGTTAAGCAGAGCGACATTCTGGCAGTAGTAGAGTAATCATTAAAAATACGGACTTATTTATAAATTTGGAGGTTGATTGACATGGCAAAGCAGATTAAATATGGCGTAGATGCCCGCAAGGCACTGGAAGCAGGCGTAAATCAGTTAGCAGATACCGTTCGCGTAACCTTAGGCCCTAAGGGACGCAACGTAGTTCTTGACAAGTCCTTTGGCGCACCGCTGATCACAAATGACGGTGTTACTATTGCAAAGGAAATCGAGCTTGCAGATCCATTTGAGAACATGGGCGCACAGCTGATCAAGGAAGTTGCTTCCAAGACAAATGACGTAGCAGGCGACGGTACTACCACAGCAACCGTTCTGGCACAGGCTATGGTAAATGAAGGCATGAAGAACCTGGCAGCAGGCGCTAACCCGATCATCTTAAGAAAGGGTATGAAGAAGGCCACAGACGCAGCTGTTGAGGCGATCAAGGCTATGAGCAAGCCTGTAGGCGGCAAGGCTCAGATCGCAAGAGTAGCAGCTATCTCTGCATCGGATGATGAGGTAGGTACAATGGTAGCTGACGCCATGGAGAAGGTTTCCAAGGACGGTGTTATCACCATCGAGGAATCCAAGACCATGAAGACAGAGCTGGATCTGGTAGAAGGTATGCAGTTTGACAGAGGCTACCTGTCCGCATATATGTGCACCGATATGGATAAGATGGAAGCAAATCTGGATGATCCATACGTTCTGATCACTGATAAGAAGATTTCCAATATCCAGGATCTGCTGCCTCTGTTAGAGCAGATCGTAAAGATGGGCGCAAGACTGCTGATCATCGCTGAGGATGTTGAGGGAGAGGCATTAACAACTCTGATCGTAAATAAGTTAAGAGGTACCTTCAATGTAGTTGCTGTCAAGGCTCCGGGCTACGGCGACAGAAGAAAAGAGATGCTTCAGGATATCGCAATCCTGACCGGCGGTACCGTTATTTCCGAAGAGGTTGGTCTGGATCTGAAGGATGCTACCTTAGATCAGTTAGGCCGTGCAAAATCTGTTAAGGTACAGAAGGAAAACACCATCATCGTTGATGGTGAGGGCGATAAGGAAGCGATTGCAGCAAGAGTGGCTCAGATCCGCAAGCAGATCGGTGAGACTACCTCTGAGTTCGATAAGGAGAAGCTGCAGGAGCGTCTGGCTAAGCTGGCAGGCGGCGTAGCTGTTATCCGTGTAGGCGCTGCTACCGAAACAGAGATGAAGGAAGCCAAGCTGCGTATGGAGGATGCATTAAATGCAACCCGTGCGGCAGTTGAGGAAGGCATCATCGCAGGCGGCGGTTCTGCATACGCACATGCTACCGTAGATGTTCAGAAGGTAGTAGACGGTCTGGAAGGTGATGAGAAGACAGGCGCTAAGATCATCTTAAAGGCTCTGGAGGCTCCTCTGTTCCACATCGTTTCCAACGCAGGTCTGGAAGGCGCTGTTGTTGTAAATAAGGTAAAAGAGTCTGAGGTTGGATGCGGTTTTGACGCATACAATGAGAAATTTGTAGATATGATCGAGGCTGGTATCCTGGATCCTGTAAAGGTTACAAGAAGCGCTCTGCAGAACGCTACCAGCGTTGCATCTACTCTGCTTACAACAGAGTCTGTTGTAGCAGCGATCAAGGAGCCGGCTCCCGCAGCTCCTGCAGCACCTGACATGGGCGGAATGTACTAATTTCCCTGTCAAAACTGGTAAAATATAAAACTACGGATTCCCTCTGGATCTGGGATTTATTCTCAGAACCAGGGGGGATTTTTGCGTAAATGAGGGTTTTTGAGAAAAGAAACGGGTACAGCCTTAATGAAAATGTAATACTTCTGTGCTTTTTTGTAAAAGAAAACTGTGATATACTGGAAAAATACATTGGATAGAAAACGAGGTACTTGATATATGAAACCATACAGATGGAAGCGGGTTCTTGGTATATGTACAGCTGCGGTCTTGGGGCTGTCTTTTCCGGCTTATGCGGTAACGATTACGCCTTTAAATCCGGGAACAGGACAAAGCTCTTCCTCAGAGCCTTCTGGAACGGGAGCACCTGCATCACAGGAAAATACAGAACGTTTAAATATTGCCCAGCCGGTTGTGTCCTCTGAGGGGGCGGTGCTCATGGACGGGGCTTCGGGAAAGGTGCTGTTTTCCAAAAATGGAGACACCCGCTATTATCCGGCCAGTATTACAAAGCTGATGACGGCTCTCTTAGTGGCAGAAAACTGTAGCCTGGATGATACGGTGACATTTTCAGCATCAGCTACTACAAATCTGGAATCAGGAGCTGTTTCCATCGGTATGGTGGAGGGCGATACCATGACGGTTCGCCAGTGTCTGTATGCCCTGCTTTTAAAGTCTGCTAACGAAGTAGGAAATGCGCTGGCAGAACACGTTTCAGGTAGTGTCCAGGCATTTGCAGACAGGATGAACGAGAAGGCGGTTAAACTTGGCTGTACCAACACCCATTTTACGAATCCCCATGGATTAAATGATCCGGAGCATTATACCACGCCAAAGGACATGGCGCTGATCGCCAGAGCTGCTTTTCAGAATGAGGTGGTAAGGACAGTAGCGTCCACCAGGACATACAGTCTTCCGGCTACGAAAAAGAATCCTTCCGGGCTTACGGTCACAATGGGACATAAGATGTTAAATCCCAATGATTCCCGTTATTATGAGGGGATAATCGGGGGGAAGACGGGTTATACCTCCAAGGCAGGAAATACACTGGTAACGGCGGCAGAACGGAATGGAGTCCGCATGATCGCGGTAGTGATGAAGAGCCGTTCCACCCACTATGTGGATACAAAGGCCATGCTGGACTATGGATTTGAGCTGGCAAAGGCAGGAGCGCTTGAAACAAACCAGACTGGGGGACAGAATGCAGGTTCTTCCCAGACAGGAGCGGGAAGCGGCGGTCCCGGAGCTGGTGCCGGCCCATCGGGAGCAGCCGGTGCTCCCGAAAGTACAGGAGCATCAGGAGTAACGGTTGTACCGGGAAATACGGGTGCTCCCCAGAACCCAGGAAGCACGGGTGTTCCGGTCACAGGTACAGAGGGCGGACCTGGTGTTTCTTCTCAGCACGGCTGGGCAAAGACGGAAAAAGGATGGAATTTTGTCAAGGATAACGGAGCAAAAGCCAGTGGGGAATGGGTTTCTGATGCAGAAGGAACCTATTGGATCGATGAAGATACATTTATGGCAAAAGGCTGGCGCCAGATTGATGGAAAGTGGTACTATCTGCGTTCCAACGGTGCTATGGCAAAAAACTACTGGGAAGAAAGCCAGGATGGAGTTTGGTACTATCTGGGAGCAGACGGTGTGATGATGACAAATGCCACAACCCCGGACGGATACCGGGTAGGAGCGGACGGAGCCTGGATCCGGTAGGGGATATTTCCGTATACAGGATGATCAACTGGCAATCGATTATAAAAATGCGGCAGACTGTTTGTGTGGGTCTGCCGCATTCTTCATGCAGTGTGCCTGATGGCATGCTGTTTTATTATTTTACGATAACTGCCTGATCAGTTACTTCTACGGTCTTTCCATCCGCCAGTCCAACGGTCTTTACAGAAGCAAAGCTGCCATTGATCTGATCGGCAGTCAGAACGGTCATGCCGGAAGCTGGCTGGGAATAATTGGTGAAATCAAGGATCAGGTCGCCGCCTGCATTTACAATTCCGCCTACTGCGAGCATATCTTCAGGACCGCTGATCTTTAAGGTTAAATCACCCTCAGCGCCCTGTGTAAAGTCGCCGGAGATATTAAGCGCGCCGTTTACATTTTCTGTAATGGCTGCATGGTTGTCTACAGAGCTGTATCCGAAGGCGTAAGGAGAAGCTGGGGTGAGCGTTCCTCCGTTTACATGGACGCCGCCGGTATAGCTGTTATTTCCCCACAGTTCCAGAGTGCCGGAGCCGTTTTTCGTAAGGCTTCCTTCTCCGGCGATGTCATTTTTCCACTGGTCAAAGGCATCAAAGCCGCCCTTGGAACCGTCCATGGTTACGGTTACGTCTGTATCAAAGGAGCCGTAGCCGTCGCCTGCTTCATAGAGGTTTAAGCGTCCCCAGCCCTCGGCGTCATCCAGAAATACATAGCCGGATGGGAGACCTGTGGAATACAGAACCCATCTGCGCTGGTCTGCATTCAGATAAGGGAATCTTGTTTCCAGAAGAACTTCTGCTCCCTTTGGAACACGCATAGGCTGTGTGGGATCACCGGTCTGAGGCATATTGTAGGTCATGCGTTCATTGTATCGGATGGCGTTTAATTCATCATCATCATAGTAGGTTACTTCCTTGGCAGAAGGATTCTTAAGAAGGATTTCTTCTGCTTCTTTGCGGGCGTCTGCCTTTAACTGGGCATTGTCCGGATCATTTAAGGCTGCGGCAGCCAGGGCCATTGCCATGGTGCGTCCGCCCATTACGTCCATAGGAGAGTGCATACCTGCGATGATGCGGTAATTTCCAATCTCAGATGCATTGGTAAGACATTCTTTAAACTGTTCCGGAACTGCATAGGCCAGAGAAAGGGATGCCAGATAGCCTGCGTTTGTGTGGCCGCTTGGGAAGCCGCCGTCCTCCATGGGCTTTGATGATACGCAGGGCTTTAAGGCCGGTACGATGGATACGTCGCTGCTCCAGCGGAAGGGGCGCATATACTGGAAATAAACCTTGGCAGGATTGCCGCTGGCATGAGGGCCGCGGACTGTATTTACAAGCTCTACCATGCTGCCGAGAGAGGAGGTTTCATCGGCCCAGGATCCATTTTCATTGCCCTTATCACTGTATTTTTTCGTTTCTGCATCAGCAGGGATGGCATCCGGCAGAGAGGTTTTCGCATTTGCCAGGTTTTTAAACGCGGTTTCATAGGAACCCAGTCCGTCCAGTGCGGACCAGTTCTGGTTCTGGCGGTCGGTGAGATAAGCCTGAACTTCCTGCTCCAGCGTGCGGTTCTGGGTCATGGTAATGCAGGTAAAGATATTCTGGTCCAGAAGACGCTTTCCGTCCTCGCCAAGCTTGGTTCCGTTATCCCAGCTGGATCCTGGCTCCCAGATGTTTAAGAAGGGGGAGAGAACCCCTACGACTGCATTAGACTCAGGGGACTGGTTTTCCATGGCATTTGTCTTGTAGGTATCTACAAAGTAGCCATGGGGCCCCGGAACTGGTTCGATGGCAGCTGGATCAGTGGCAGCCATAACTGGTGTGGCAGTCATTGCCAGCGCTGCTCCAAGAGCACCTGCCTGCTTGATGAATTTTGAACGTTTCATAGAAAAAAAATCCTCCTCGCGAATCAATTTTAAATTCATCATAACAAAGAAAAACAGACAAAGACTACTCATATTTTGCGTGTTTTGAGAAGGGGAATATGCATTTTATGCGTTTTGGTAATGCCGGGGTAAAATTACTGTTGTTCATCTGGGGCCGTAGGACGGTAGGAGGAGTGGTGGGAAGTCAGCTTGTAGTCCGAGGGAGACATACCGCAGAACTTTCGGAATACCCGGTTGAACTGTGAAAAACTGGAAAAACCAGTGGATTCTGCTACCTGCGTAATACGCATAGGTGAATTGAGCAGGAGATACTGGGCATTTTTAATCCGTGTCAGCTGGATGTACTGTACCACCGTGTAGCCAGTGACATTTTTAAACTGGTGGGACAGATAGTAGGGACTGATGTAAAATGTCTCTGCCAGAGCGGCCAGAGAAATATCTTCCGTGTAGTGGGTATGGATATAGTTGGTAATAGTATAAATCTTTTCTTTCACACCGTTTTCCACGTTAGGAACGTAATGGTTTAGCCCCTGCATTTCATACAGGAGAAAGAGAAATTCCGTAAATTTGGTGTGTATCAGAAGATTGCGGATATTGACATTGGGCGTATCTTTGGCAATCATTACGATTTCATTGAGCTTCTGGTATAAACGGTTCTGTTCCTCTTTGTGAAAACGAAAAATGGGTACAGAGCTGTTAAAAACGGAAAGGATTTCCTTATAGCCGGAAGCACCGTAATTCATCTGTTTTGGCAGCATAAATCCAATGATGATACGATCGCTGGGCGGGCCGGGCAGATATTCGGACTGATGGAGCACCGATGGAGGGAGCAGCACCAGATCATTGGCAATGATATCATAGCGTTTTCCCTCTACGAAATGGTATGCCTTTGGGCTTAAGAGGATCATCAGTTCATAAAAGCTGTGAAAATGTGGAAAATCCATGTTGATAGCGTGACTTCGTTTATCGTAGTCAAAGTAATAAAAGGTAGAGTTTTCAATGGGTGTGGCTACCTCATTGATAATAATGGAAAAGCCTTCTTCGTAGAGAAGCGGAGAGTTGTGGTAGGTTTTCATAAGTGTGTTCCCCCTGAACATAGTAAACAGTTATATTTCATTCAGTAAAACACAGAAAAACAAAAAATGCAATACCCAAATATCATAAAGACAAAATTGAAATAGTTATTGCTTTAAAAAGCAGGTATACTGTAGTATAATGTTAAAAAATAATAATCATAGGAGACACCATAATGCAGATACCAGGCTATTTTGAGGATATGAATTATTTACATGTAAATACAGAGCCGGATCGGGCGTATTATATTCCAGCTTCTGGCAAAGGCTGTTACTTTCTGGATCGGGAGAAATCAGACAGGTTTCTCCTTTTAAGCGGTTCCTGGCAGTTTCAGTATTTTGAAAGCGTATACGATCTGCCGCAGGAGTTCTGGAAGGAGGGAGCAGGAAAGGGAAAAGAGGTGCAGGTTCCTGCCGTATGGCAGAGTTACGGCGTGGATGGAAACCAGTATATCAACACCCGGTATCCATTTCCCTTTGACCCGCCCTATGTGCCGAGGGAAAATCCCTGCGGGCTGTATGAACGAAGTTTTGAGTACAAATGCTGTCTCGATGCTCCGGAGGCATTTTTGAACTTTGAGGGTGTGGATTCCTGCTTTTATGTGTGGATCAACGGAATCTTTGTGGGATATTCCCAGGTATCCCATTCCACCAGTGAATTTCACATTACCCGGTATCTGAAAGAGGGTGAAAACCGCCTGACCGTACTGGTGTTAAAATGGTGTGACGGAAGTTATCTGGAGGATCAGGATAAATTACGTATGAGCGGCATTTTTCGTGATGTGTATGTGCTGAGACGTCCTAAGGAGGCAGTCCGCGATTACTTTATCCGTCCTTATATCCGGGAAAATGGGGCAGAGGTTTGTATGGAGCTGTCCTTTTATGGCAACAGCCGTCCTGATGGCCGGATCCGTGTGCTTGACCCGGAGGGAAAGGCAGTCTGGGAACAGAGCTGGAACGAAACAGCAGATAGGGATCAAATACGGTTTTATCTGGAAAACTGCCGTCTGTGGACCGCAGAAACGCCCTGGCTTTATACCGTTGAGATCCAGACCGAAAAGGAATGGATCACCGACCGATTTGGCATCCGTGAGATTTCTGTGGAAAACGGTGTTCTGTTTATCAACAAAACACCGGTAAAGTTCCACGGAGTGAACCGCCATGACAGTGACCCTGTTACTGGCTATGCCATAAGCAGACAGCAGATGGAACGGGATCTTAAGCTGATGAAGGAGCACAATGTAAATGCTGTCCGTACCAGCCATTATCCAAACAGTCCCCAGTATTACCACCTGTTTGACGAGATGGGTTTTTATGTAATGGATGAGGCGGACAACGAGAGTCACGGTACGGATAAGGTATTTAAAAAGGTGGATGACTGGGATACCCATGTAAAGAAGTGGAACCGTCCGATTGCAGATAATCCTGCATATACGGAGGCGGTTCTGGACCGTACAAGACGCTGTGTGGAACGGGATAAAAACCATGCCAGCGTACTGATGTGGTCCATGGGAAATGAAAGCGCCTACGGCTGTGCCTTTGAAGCAGCCATGGCCTGGACGAAGGAGAGAGACGATACCAGGCTGTGCCACTATGAGGGCGCCAAATATGTGCCGGATGTAAAGAAATATGATTTTTCCAATATGGATCTGTACAGCCGGATGTACCCGGATCAGGAGGAGATCATACGGTATTTTGAGGAGCAGGAAAGCCGTACGTTTTCTGAAAATCTTCCCTTTATGATGTGCGAATATGCGCACGCTATGGGAAACGGACCGGGAGACCTGGAGGATTATTTTGAATTGATCCACCGATATGATGGAATGTGTGGCGGCTTTATCTGGGAATGGTGCGATCATGCAGTAAAAACCGAATCAGGCTTTCTTTATGGCGGAGATTTTGGGGAAGAGCTTCATGACGGAAATTTCTGTGTGGACGGACTGGTGTCTCCGAACCGGATTCCACATCCGGGCTTAAGGGAATTTAAAAATGTATACCGCCCGGCCAGGATTCAGAGCGCAGATTGGGAAACGGGAGCGATTGTCTTTAAAAACTATATGGATTTTACAGACCTTAAGGACTATGTGTATCTGAAATGGGAAGCGGTTCAGGATGGGATCATCATAGAGGAAAGTATACAGAAGGAGCTGCCGTCCGTACTGCCTCATACGTGCGGTACGGTGTATTATACAGGGAAGCTCCCTGAAAATGGAAGCTGCTTTTTGAGAGTGAGATATCTGTTAAAATCTCCGGTTCCAGGACTTAAGGAAGGCTGGGAGCTTGGCTTTGATGAGATCCGGATGCCGGAGACTGCGGCTGGAAGGCAGGAGAAAGCTTTGGGATGTGAAAGCCGGCCTGCAGCCTGCTCCGGCGCACTCACACTGGAGCAGACAGAGCGTCGGATTACAGTAACCGGGGCGGATTTTACCTATGTGTATGATACCTTCTCAGGAGCTTTCTCCGGGATCAGAAAGGGAGAAAAGGAATACCTCATCCGTCCCATGGAGTACAATATCTGGCGCGCCCCAACGGATAATGACCGAAAGATCCGGCTGGAGTGGGAGAGAGCCGGCTATGACCGCACCAAGGTGCGTACCTATACCACAGAGGCTCGTTTGAGAGAAGACGGCTCTGCAGAGCTTGTGACAGAGCTGTCTCTGTCGGCCGTTCATATCCAGCGTATTTTAAATATAAAAGCCAGCTGGCTGATCCATAGGGATGGCTGTATCCAGGTGAAGCTGGATGTAAAAAAAGATATGGAATTCCCATTCCTGCCAAGATTCGGCCTGCGCCTGTTCCTAGATCAGAGTCTTGACCGGGTACGATACTGCGGAATGGGGCCGGATGAAAGCTATCCGGATAAGCATCAGGCGTCCTGGCACGGTATTTTCGAGGGAGATGTGCGCGCTATGCACAGGCCTTATCTGAAGCCTCAGGAGTATGGTTCCCATTGGGACTGCAGCTGGTGTGAGCTTTCAGGAGAAGAGATGAGCTTTCAGGCTTCATCGAAAGAAGGCTTTATGTTCCAGGCCTGCAAGTATACTCAGGAGGAACTGTCCGAAAAAGCACATGACTTTGAACTTAAGGAGGCAGGATGCACCGTTCTCTGCCTGGATCACAATCAGAGCGGCATCGGATCCGGAAGCTGCGGGCCTCAGCTGCTGGAAAAATATCAGTTCAATGAGCCTGAATTTTCCAGAACCTGGGTTATAACTCCGGGAAAGCGCAAAGAATAAACAGGAGAGAAAACAGAAAATGAAACGAACAAAGTGGATTGCATTTTTATGCTTTGCTTTTTTAATGGCAGGTCTTGGAGCAAATGACGCCCTTCGGGGGATCTTTGCCCCTGTGTTCCAGGAACGGTACGATTTAAACGGGAGCCAGCTTTCGCTGATCGTCACCATCAGTTATGTGGGGAATCTGCTGTTTTTAAGCATCGGAGGGAAGCTTCTGGATCTGTTTCCCAGAAAGAATGTGGCTGTGGCGGTAACGGCTGTCTGGGCGGGAGCAGTTGCCTTAAATCTGGTGTCCGACGGCTATATATGGATTCTGGTATCCATGTTTTTTGCTCTGGGAGCATCCACCCTTTTAAATACCACGGTCAATATATTGACTCCGGCTGTGTTCGCAGGCTATGCGGGCCTTATGGTAAATGTGCTGTTTTTTATCCAGGGGATCGGTACCAGCGGAAGCCAGCTTCTGCTGGGAAGATACGCCTTCCACTATGAGGGATGGAAATGGATCAACGCTGCTCTTTTGGCAGTGGCCTTTCTGGTAATTGTCCTGTTTTTCTTTTTAAAGATCCCAAAACAGGGAGAGGAAAAGGAGCAGGAGAAGGAAATTTTAAAAAAAGAGCCGGATTCAAAGATATTCTGGATTTTTATTGCCATGATGGGCTGTTATTTTATTGGGGAACACGGCATCATGAACTGGCTGATGTCCTACTGTATCTCTGCATTTTCTATGGAAGCCTCCAGCGCTTCTGCAAGCCTGTCCCTGTTCTGGGGCGGCATGACGGCAGGACGTCTGATATTTGCTCCCGTGGTTCAGAAAATGGGCGCGGTAAAGAGCATGAAGCTCTTTGGCGGCATCGGAACGGTGATGTTCTGCGCCGGCTGTATCCTGGGAGAGAGCGGCGTATGGATTCTGGGAGCATCAGGCTTTGCGCTGGCGATTTTGTATCCCACCATGGTGCTTTTGATCCAGCAGATTTATCCGGTTCAGACCGCAGCCACCCGTACAGGCGTTATCATCAGCGCGGCTACGGTAGCAGATATTGTGTTTAATCTGCTCTTTGGCGCAGTTTCCTCCAAATGGGGGTATGGCATCAGCTTTATGATCCTTCCTGTGGCTATGGCTGTTTTTTACGGTTTGTATCTGAGGCTTGCAGGAAGTTTGAAGAAGAACAATTTATAATAAAAATGGATTATGGGGTTACATTTGCAAATATGAGGCTGTTTTATTTTAAAAAGAGCAATAATCATTCAGAAAAAACAAAATATACAATAATATATATCTGATTGAACAAAAAAAGAGTAGAATTTGATAAACTAAAATGATACTATATAACAATTAAAAAGCAGTTAAAAGAAAATACTAACACAATGGGTATTAACGAAGAAGGTTCAGGTTATATCAAAGGTGTTATATCACCAGCGGTTTGGCTGACAGAGGTTGAAAGAATTAAAAACGGAGGTTTACAATGGAACGTTATATAGCGCATCTACTGAAGGGAGCAGAATATAGAACAAAGCAATTTATGGGAAGCCAGGTTAAAAATCAGGATTCCATGCAGTATGGAGGAATCCAAGGCGACATCTGGGAAGCAAAGCCTACGATTTATGCATTGGCCTCTGCCCTTGCTGTATATTTTCATAAGGACAGCTGCTTTTATAAAAATGAAGAACTGTATACAGCAGTAAATTTAGCGCTGGATTTTATAGGGAGAACCCAGAGAGGGGATGGGAGCTTTGATTATCCTTCCTGTAATTTTAAATCAGCATCAGATACCTCATTCTGCTTCAAACGGCTGATTGCTGCATATCGACTTCTTGTAAAGTATGGAGATTCTTCTGATGAGTCTATTATTGTTTTAAAGGAAAAGTATTTAACCATTATGCATAAGGCGCTGGATGCAATCCGTGAGGGAGGCTTCCATACACCGAACCACCGCTGGGGGATCGCAGCGGCCCTTCTTCAGGGATCCAACCTCTTTGCCGCAGAGGAAGAATTTGCCGCAGGGCTTAAAAACCGGGCAGAACAGTATCTGTCAGAGGGCATTGACGGAGACGAGGATGGAGAGTATGCGGAGCGGTCCACGGGAAATTATAATGCAGTGGTAAACAATGCCATGATGGCCATGTATCAGGAAACAGGTAACGAGGCATTTTTAGGCTATGTGGAGCGCAACCTTTCCATGATGCTGACCTACATGGATCCGGACGATACCATTTTTACCCAGAATTCTACCAGACAGGATCAGGGAAAGCTGGAATATGCGGATAAATATTTTTACCAGTATCTCTATATGTGCAGCAGAGAGAGAAATCCTGCCTTTGACGGGGCTGCCCACAAGATTATAAAGGACAATATGGAGCGCGGAGATCTGGCTCCCGACTGTCTGCACATTGTGATGAACCATGATGAAATGATGGGATATCATTTTGAGGAATACGGATTTTTGGAGGAATACCGCAAGTTTTTCCGCCATGCAGGCGTACTCCGGGTAAGAAAGCCCTCTTATACTTATACTGTGTTAAACGGAAAGAGTGCATTTTTGTATTTCAAATCCAAAGGAACCACACTCTGCGTAAAAATTGGAGAGAGCTGCTGTGACATCCGCAATTTCATTCCTCAGACCATAGAGGAGCTGCCCGATGGCTGCCGCCTGGAGGCGGAGGCACAGAGCTGGTATTATCTGCCCTTTAAGGAAAAGCAGGATACCTCTGACTGGTGGAAAATGGATCAGAGCAAGCGGGAAAAGCTTATCAGCAGCCGGTTAAAGACAACTCTTGAGATCCGGGAAAAGGAGCAGGGTCTGGAGCTTAACTTAAAGGCAGAGGGCCTGGATCGTCTTCCCTTACGGCTGGAAATCTGTATTCCGGCAGGCGTTTCCATCGAGCATCCGGCCTTTGCGCTGGAGGCAGGTGCTGGAGAGAGCATGATATTAAAGGATGGGTATCTGGAAATTCATGACGGTTTAACAACCGTGGAGATCGGCCCCGGTTTTGGAGAGCACTCTTTTAAGGGGCATTATTCAGGAGAAGAGATTAACAGCGCCGGTTATACGGTGTATGCAAACGGCTATACCCCTCTTGAAAAGCATTTTTCCCTTATGGTAAAATAAACCAGATCATAATCTATGAATACATAAAGGGGAAACAATATGCTGAGAATCGGAATTGATCTTGGGGGAACAAAAATCGCTGCCGGACTGGTAGATGAAAACAGAGTGCTGGGGCCGTCCATTCAGGAACCCACGGGCCTGCCAAGGCCTGCCGGAGAGCTGGCAGAGGCTATTTACCATCTGGCATACCGGCTTTTAAAGGAACAGGGACTTACCTTTCAGGATGTGGAAAGTGTGGGGATCGGCATTCCGGGAACGGTAAATAAGGAAACGGACTGTATCGAGTATGCCAATAACTTTGGTTTTGAAAACGTTCCTTTTCTTAAAATGTTAAAGGAGCTATTCCCATGCCCGGTTTATGGGGAAAATGACGCCAAGGCAGCCGCCTGGGGCGAATATCTGGCCGGTGCGGGACGGGGAAGCCGTTCCATGACAGCCGTAACCCTGGGAACCGGAGTCGGCGGAGGCATTATTTTAAATGGAAAGATTTTAGAAGGTCACAATGGGGCAGCCGGAGAGCTGGGCCATATGGTGATCCATCAGAACGGACGCCCCTGTACCTGTGGGCGGAGAGGCTGTCTGGAGGCCTATGCTTCTGCTGCCGCTTTGGTGAGCCGTGCAAAGGAGGCTATGGAGCATTGTGAAATATCTATGCTCTGGAATCTTTGCGGAGGAAATCTCTCAGAAGTAAATGGCAGAATCATCTTTGAGGCTTCTAAAAAAGGAGATCCGACGGCCTGTGAGGTATTGGACTGTTTTACAGAGGATCTATCGGACGGAATTGCCAATATTATTAATATCCTTCAGCCGGAGGTGCTTTGCATCGGCGGAGGCTTAAGCGGAGCGGGGGAAGCCCTTCTTGCTCCTGTAAGGGAGAAAACAGCTCCGAAGATTTATTCCAGAGCTTCAGAGAAAAACACCCGTATCCTGATCGCGGATCTTGGAAATGGGGCAGGAATTATTGGAGCTGCCTGCCTGAATGAACAGAACTAAATAATAGCAGTTCCCTGTCTGTGTAAAGTCTTGAAAAAGTTAAAAGCAGACAGGGATTTTTGTGTCAAAAAATAAAAGCAAAAAACAAACATAAAAGCAAGATATGCAATAAAAAATAGCTATTAAAACAAAAATGATGTAGAAATTAGTCCCGTAAGATGATATACTGTTTTCAACAAAACGAGATGAAGGAAAAGTAAAAAAAGTTATTTTGTAAAAAACAGATTGGAGAGAAGAGATGCAGAAATCAGGTACAGTAATTGCTGGTGGGCATAAAAGAAAAGATTACAGGCAAAAATGGGCATTTGCTTTTTGCCTGCCCAATATACTGTTTTTTCTGGTGTTTTTTGCAGCGCCGGCAATTGTAGGTATTTGGTATTCACTTACAAATTTTAATGGTTTAAAAAAGATGGATTTTATTGGCTTGGAGAATTACATTAACTTGTTTAAGGACGTGGAGTTCTATAAAGTATTATGGAATACAATAAAATATACCATCATTTCAGTGCCTCTTAGCTATGTTACAGCTCTTGGATTGGGATTGCTGCTGTCATCTGAAAAAATGAAGGGAATTGGGTTGTTTCGCGTATTGATTTATTGGCCGACTCTGTTATCCACAATTATGGTTGGATTAACATGGAAATGGATATTTGGAGAAAGCTTTGGATTGATTAACTATTTGCTATCAAAAGCTGGTTTGAATCCAATTGGATGGTCTACAAATGCTACAGCAGCTTTTATCACAACAATTGTGGCAGGGGTGTGGGCAGGATGCGGAACAAATATGCTGATTTTTATTGGAGCATTAAAGCAGATTCCAATAGAATTAAAGGAGGCTGCAATGCTGGACGGAGCAAAGCCTCATCAGATTTTTAAACATATCACACTGCCTTTTTTAAAACCAGTTTCATTTATGGTAATTATTCTTGCAGTAATCAGCTCCTTTAAGGTATTTGCTATGGTACAGACTTTAACTGGAGGCGGCCCGGGCACATCTACGACATATATGATTCAGTATATATACAATACAGGTTTTGATAAGATGAAAGTGGGATATTCCAGCGCTGCTTCGATGGTATTGTTTGTTATCCTGATGGTTATGTCATTTGTACAAACAAAGATGAGTGAAAAAAATAATGATTAGGGGAGAGTGTGAAGATGGAACGAATAAAAAAGGGTCTGGCATATATAGCAGCAATCATTTTTGTATCTCTATGGATATTCCCCGTAATTTGGTTGCTGCTGAGTTCTTTCAAGGCGGGAAGTGAGCTGTTCAAATATCCTCTTACATTTTGGCCTGAGACACCAACGCTGGATAATTATAAAGCTGCAATAGAACAGTTTGATTTCTTAAAATATACAGCTAATACAGGATTTATAACAGTTGTAGCTACAGTTTTTACAATTCTTATGAGTTGTATGTGCGGATATGCACTTGCTAAATATAAGTATAAATGGCTGAATATTTTATTTTTGGCATTATTATCAACAACCATGCTTCCTACAGAAGTTATTATGCGTCCAAGCTTTACGATTCTTTATAAACTGGGACTTTATGATTCTCTTTGGGGATGTATTATTCCTACAGTTGGAACTATGACAGGTGTTTTTTTAATGAGACAGTTTTTTGTAGGAGTTCCGGATGAACTGATTGAATCTGCTAGGATTGATGGAGCGAATGAAGGGACAATTTTCGCCAGAATAATGATGCCGGTATGTAAACCTCAGATAGCAATTCTTGCAATATTTAGCTTCAGATGGAGATGGAATGATTATATTTGGCCGCTTTTGTCATTAAGAAGTCCTGATAAATATACTCTTCAGCTGGCGTTAAGGACTTTATCAGGTGCGGAAGCAGTAAATTGGACCGTATTGCTTTCTGCATCGGTACTGACAATGATACCTGTTCTGATTATATTTATTATATTTAACAAACAGATTATGAATTCTAACGTATCTTCAGGTGTAAAAGGATAAAGGAGGAAAAGAAAATGAAAAAAGGAAAAGCAACATTAGTGGCAGGCGTGGCAGCATTGGCAGTAACTGGTATTTTAACAGGATGTTCAAAAGAAAAGACAAACGATGTGACAGAACTGGAAATTCTTCTGTCAGATGATACCCTTGAAGGCGGTGCGATGGCACATATGGTTGAAAAATTTAATGAAGAGTTCAAAACGCAGGGGATTCAGGCAAAAGTGAATGAAGTTGCTTATGCAGACTTAAAAACTCAGATTCAGAACCGTGCAGCTGTAAACGAATTACCGGCACTGGTGAAAATTTCTGAGTTGGCTCAATATGTTGATTATGTACATCCTCTGGATGAGAGTGAATTAAGCAAAGAGGAGTTCCTTTTGAACGGTACAATTAATGGGACATTTTATGCACCTACAGTTAATACGACAGCAGTAGGAATGGTAATCAATAAGACAGCATTTGATGAAGCAGGAGTAGCTTATCCGACTTCAGATGATGAGCGTTGGACTTGGGATGAGTTTGAAACAGCTGTACAGGAGGTAGTAGAAAAAAGCGAAAAAGTTAATACCGGTTTTGTATTAGATCATTCCCAGCAGCGTTTAAATACGATCCTGTACCAGTTTGGAATGCAATACTATGACAAAGAAGATCCAGATAAGTTAATGTTCCGCAGTGACGCAACAAAGAATGGATTGGATTTTATTTTGAATATGTATAAAGATGGAGGGATTTCAAAAGCTTCCGTGGGTGTTGGAACAGAAAATGCTCAGGATGTGTTCAAGACAGGTACTGTAGCAGCCCATATTGGAGGCAGCTGGGTTATGTCTGATTATGAAGATAATATTAAAGATTTTGAATGGTGTCCAGTATTGATGCCATATGCAACAAATAAAGCTACTAGTCTGGGTGGAAATTATTTATATGCAATGGAAGGAACTGGACAGGAAAAAGAAGCTCAGATTTTTCTGGAGTGGTTTTTTGAGGATGAAAATTATACTGAATACTGCAGTTTAGGAAATTATCTTCCGGGAAAGAAGGGAATCAATCCTGAATATAGTATTGAAGGTATGGACGTTTTTAACGAAGAAATTAATGTAAGCAGCGATCAGCCATTTTATGATACCAGTGTTAACAGTCAGTACCATGCAGGAGAATCTTGGGGAAATGCATTAAGAGATGCAATGGATCGGGCAATCGCAGGAGAAATGGATCGGGATGGTATTATTGATCATGTAATTGAGGAGCAGAAAGCTAATTATACAGGAGTACATGAGTAATTTGCTAAATTTTAACGAATAGAATAATGCCACAGGTGTTAATGATTAAAAGCGCATTTATGCCTGTGGTATTTTTGTTTTCAGATTTGTTAGAAAAATGAAAGGATAAGAGAAATATGAACAATAAAAATCAGATAAAGGAACTTCTTTATAGATATGCAAATAGCTTTGAACATGTGCTTTATGAGGTGGATGAGGCATTTATTAAGGGGATGGAACGAAGTAATTTAGCCGGGGATGATATCGAAAAATATAAGTTTTGGGAATGGACTCAGGGCGTTGGATTGTACGGATTTTGGAAGATATATAAAAGTACGGGAGAAGAGAAATACCGCAGGATACTTCTGAATTACTATGACCGCCAGATGAAAATAGGATTTCCGGCTAAGAATGTAAATACGACAGCTCCGCTTCTTGCAATGTCATTTTTTGCAGAACATGAAGGAAGAGATGATTATATGGAAGTATGCAGGGAGTGGGCCCAGTGGATTATGGATTCATTTCCAAGAACCAAGGAAGGCGGATTTCAGCATATTACGTCAGATACATTGAATGAACAGGAACTGTGGGATGACACGTTGTTCATGACTGTGTTGTTTTTAGCAAATATGGGACGGATTTTAAATAAAAAGGATTATGAGGAAGAAGCAGAGTACCAGTTCATGCTGCATATAAAATATCTGACTGATCGAACAAATGGATTGTGGTATCATGGGTGGACGTTTAAAGAGAATAACAATTTTGCTCAGGGATTATGGGGACGGGGAAATTGCTGGATAACAGCAGCAATTCCAGAATTTTTAAGTATCACCGACTGTAAGGGAAGTGTAAGACGTTTTTTAATTGAAACACTTAGACGTCAGGTAGAAACATTGATATATTATCAGGAAGAGAATGGAATGTGGCATACGCTGATTGACGATAAGGATTCATATGTAGAGGCAAGTGCTACCTGTGGTTTTGCATATGGTATATTAAAAGGCGTACATATGGGAATATTGGATCCAGTTTTTGGTGAACATGCAAAGAAAGCGTTTGATCCAATTTTTAAATTTACAGATACTGAAGGGATACTTCATCAGGTTTCTTACGGAACGCCTATGGGAAGAGAAACTAAAGATTTTTATAAAGAAATTGAATTGAAACCCATGCCATATGGACAGGCGCTTGCGATATTGTTTATGATGGAATTGCTGGAGGAAGAAAAATGAATGTAAATGTAATGGAGTTTGGCGCAGCTGGCGATGGAAAAACAAAGGATACTGTATCAATTCAGAAAGCAGTAGATACTTGTTGGGAGCATGGAGGAGGAAGGGTTACATTGGAATCTGGTCATGTGTTTATATGCGGTTCCATTGTACTAAGATCCAACATAGAACTTCATATTGAAAGTGGTGCTGTTTTAAAGGCAAGTAATGATCTGAATGATTTTAAATCATTTACAGAACACATTCAGGAGATAAAGGAAGGGATTCCATCATGGATTAATTGTGAGTATAATGGAAGACCAATGCAATATTTTATTTATGCTGTCAATGAAGAAAATATAAGAATTACTGGATATGGATCAATTGATGGGACAGAGGAAATATTTCATGGAAGAGAAATACAATACCATATAGATGGTAGTTTCTATCCAAGAATTCCAATGATTTTAATGGAAGAAGTAAATCATTTAACGGTTAAAGATGTTACTTTAAAAAATAGTGGATTCTGGACATTACATATGGCAGGTTGTTATGATGTTCAGGTACAGGGCATACGAATTTTGAATAATTTGAAAATGGCTAATTGTGATGGTATTAACCCAGACCATTGTCACAATGTACGGATTACAGACTGTCATGTAGAATGTGCGGATGACTGCATTTGCCTTAAAACTTCAAAAGCCTATGAAGCTTATGGCCCCTGTGAAAATATTATTGTATCAGGTTGTACGTTAGTGTCGACTAGCTCCGCAATAAAGATTGGTACGGAAAGTGAGGGGGATTTTAAGAATGTAGTGATACAGAACTGCAATATCAGTCGGACAAACAGGGGAATTTCCATTCAATTGAGAGATAAGGGAAATGTAGAAAATGTTATTATTTCAGATATTAATGTAGAAACAAGACGGTTTTCTGAGCAGTGGTGGGGACGGGCTGAAGCAATATATATTACGGCAATTGACCGCAAATATGGAGTTAAAGCGGGATATATACAAAATGTAAATATAAAAAATATAAACTGTATAGGTGAAAATGGTATTTTTATTTCAGGTAGTGAAGGTAATTTGATCAGGGGATTATCTTTGGAAAATATTCGAGTTGTTTTAGAAAAGAATTCTAAATGGCCTTGTGACAGTTACGATATACGTCCATGTAGAGAATCAGGAGTAATTCCTTCTAAGATATATGGACTTGTTATGGATTATGCACAAGAGGTACGATTGCGGAATGTAAACATAGCGTGTCGAAATACTATGAAAGATTATTTTGGAGGGAATGAAAAGATTGGAAATAATGTAAAAGATGTACAATTTATATAGATAGGGGAATTATTTTAGGAAGCGAATGGATGAAAAAATAATAAAAACACAAATTTTGTTAATAATCTGTTAGAATCCTGTATTTTGCCTACTGGAACCTTTGACGGTTTTTTCCGGCTGTTATAATAAAAATCCATTATACTGCTAGGAAAGGATTTACTGTCTATGAATGAACTTTTGCTTCTCACAGGAATTGTGATTATGATCTGTATCCTGACGGATCGGTTTACAGACTGTCTTGGCATACCGTCCCTTCTGGCATTCATTGCCCTTGGTATGTGCTTTGGAGTGGACGGTATTTTTAAAATTCCCTTTGATGATTATGAGGCATCAGAGATGATCTGTTCTGTCACCCTGATTTTTATTATGTTTTATGGAGGTTTTGGAACCAACATTAAGGAGGCAAAGCCGGTAATTGCCCGGTCTGTAGTACTGTCCACCGCGGGAGTAATTCTCACCGCAGGGATTAAGGGCCTTTTTATTCATTTTGTTTTGAGGCTTATACCCGTATCGTGTTAGCAGAGCTTGGAAATGGGGCAGGCATCATCGGAGCGGCCTGCTTAAATGAGCAGATGAGCAAAAACTAAGGAAAAATTTTGACATATGATGAAAAGCTGATATAATAGCTTTGACCCGTACACGGCCCTGTTTACATACCGTTTTAAGGTTGTAAACAGGGCTGCTGTTATATATGGCAGTGCCTGAAAAGGCCTGACAGGGAAGCCGGACCTAGAAGAAGCAGAGCCGACAGCTTCTTAAAAAACGGCGCAGCCCCCGCTACTGTACTGAAGGACGAAGTCTTTAGATATGTCACTGGCATAAAAGCTGGGAAGGCAAAGACGGAGGATGAATTTAAGCCAGGAGACCTGCTGCCATGAGAGGATGCATAAAATGCATACGGGATCATATACTTTCGGAGGGAAAGAACATGAAACAGAAAAAACTGGTAAAAACAGTGATCCTTGTCCTGAGTGCTGCCATGATAGGCGGCTGTGGTGCACAGGGAAGCAATCAGGGTGATTCTCAGGCAGTACAGGAAACGAGTGCAGCCGTTTCAGAATCCCAGAGCAGCTCTGACGGAGCTTATGAGCCTGTAACCATTGTAAATGGAGAACGGGAAATCACATTTACAAAGATGCCGCAAAAGGTACTTTGTGCGAATCTTTATGCAGCAGAAAATATGGTTATGCTGGGGTTGGGAGACCGTGTAGTTGGACGTATTGCTCCGGCGAATCCGGCAGAGCGCCCTCTTCCGGAGTTGGAGGACGAATTTGCTGCGATTCCGGAGGTGGAGAAATCCCATGAAAATGCAGTGGCTTTAGGAACGGATCTTGTGATTGGTCAGGTAAGTGCTTTTAAGGAATCTGCCTGGGGAAGCTATGACCAGTTAGAAAGCAAGGGAATCCAGTGTCTTACAATTACAGGTACGATTGTACCGGATGAAACGGTAGAACATATTTATACAGATATAGAAAATCTGGGAAAAATATTTAAGGTAGAGGACCGGGCGGAAGAACTGATAGAGGATATCCGTTCTCAGATTGAAGAGACACAAAAAGCAGTTTCTTCTGTACCGGAGAATGAAAAACCGAAGGTATTTGTTCTTGATACATTTAAGGGAAATGAAATTTACACAACCTCAAAGGGACTGCAGAGCAACCTGATTGAGCTGGCGGGAGGAATCAACTGTACCCGTAATATGGATGAAGCCAGATGGTTCAATACAAGTGTGGAAACGCTGGTGGAAACGAATCCCGACTGGATTATCATCAATGATTATGGCGCTCAGACGGTAGATGAGAAGAAAGAATTTTTAGATACGAATCCGGCTTTATCCGAGATTCCGGCAGTAAAAAATAAAAAGTATCTTGTGATTCCGCTGGTGGAAGTAATGCAGGATGTACGGGCTGCCAAAGCCTGCCGTACATTTGCTGAAACCTTCCATCCGGAATGTTTCCAGTAGGACGGCAGGGAAAGAGGGGGAGACAGCGCCTCCTCTTTCCTGTGCTGACAATGGTTCTTTTAGGATCTGTTCTGTGGACGATTCATATCGGATCTACAGAGATTCCGATAAAGGAAGTTTTTGAGATCTGTATGGATCAGTTTTTTTACGGAGGAGAAGGTTTAAAGGCAGGAAAATGGTCCGTACCTCATTTTCAGATTGTATGGAATATCCGGCTGCCCAGAGTTCTGTTCGGTCTTCTTTGCGGAGCAGGTCTTTCTGTCTGCGGAGCGGCTATGCAGGCTCTGGTGCTGAATCCTGTTGGCGATCCTTATATTCTGGGGATTTCATCAGGAGCATCTGCAGGAGCTGCCTGTGCGCTTTTGCTTCCGATTTCACTACTTTCCGGTCCCTTTCAGACGACTGCGGCAGCTTTTTTGGGCGCGCTTTTATCTGCCGGCACTGTTTATTTTATGGCGAAAACGGCAGGGGGAGGAATGATACGGCCTGTGCCCCTTATTTTGTCGGGAACGGCTGTCAATGCGGTGATGAGCGCAGTAACCAGTTTTGTTATTTTTCTGGCAAAAAGCCCGGAGAGTATTGCTGCTGTATATAACTGGCAGATGGGAAGCATCGCGGCGGCACAGTGGAAAAATCTTGCTCTTCCGGCAGCTGGCGTTTTATCTGGAACAGTGATATTTACTGTTTGCAGCCGTTATTTTGATATGATGATGATGGGAGATGAGGATGCGGCCGCTCTGGGATTATCTGTAAAGCATTTCCGTTCTCTGATGTTTGGGTTCTGCTCGATTGTAGTGGCATCGCTGGTGTCTGTTACGGGAATTATCGGTTTTGTGGGACTCGTGGTACCTCATATGGCCCGTATTCTTTCCGGAACCAGCACGAACCGGGTGATTATACCTTTAAGTGCTCTGGGAGGAGGGATTTATCTGATCTGGGCAGATGCTCTGGCCAGAAGTCTTTTTGGCGCTGCTGAACTGCCCCTTGGTATTGTAACAGCTTTTGCAGGAGCGCCTTTCTTTTTATACCTTATGATACGAAATGGATATGGGGGTGGAAATACATGATACTTCGTTTTGATGGAATCCACGTGCGTATTGGTGGAAAAGAGATTGTAAAAGGGGCAGATCTGTGTACAGAGGAAGGAAGGGTCACAGGAATTATAGGACCCAACGGATGCGGAAAGTCCACCCTGATAAAAACAGCGATGGGACTGATAAAGCCAGCGGAGGGTAAGGTTTTTATCGGAGAATGGGAAGCGGCATCTCTTTCTCACAGGAAACTGGCGTCTCTGATCGGCTATGTAGGTCAGGAAGCAGGCTGCGTATTTGATTTTTCTGTGTGGGATGTGGTATCTATGGCAATGTATGCCAGATCTGAAAACAGAGACAGAAAGCGGCCGGCAGAATCGAAAACTGCACAGACAGTGGTTTCAGAGGCATTAGATGAGCTGGGAATTCTGCATTTAAAGGACAGAAGTATCCTTTCGCTGTCTGGCGGGGAGCGGAAAATGGTATTTATTGCCAGAGCCATTGCACAGGGAGCAGAGACGCTGATCCTGGATGAACCGACCAATCATCTGGATATCTGTCATCAGCTGTTTCTTATGGAATACCTCAGACAGTGCAAAAGGACGGTTCTGATAGTACTTCATGATCTGCGTCTGGCCTCCCATTATTGTCAGAAGGTATGTCTGATGAAGGATGGGAGAATTCTGGAGGCTGGCGATCCTCTGAATGTGCTGAATTCTGCTCGGACCCGTGAGGTCTTTGGAATAGAAGGAGAAGCCCATATGACAGCGAACGGTGAGAGGGATTTCAGGCTGTTTGATGGGAGTGCTCCGTTAATAAGGCGTTAAAATTGCAGTAAGGTTCCTTTTTGACCGCTGGAACATTTGACGGCTTTTTTTCCGGCTGTTATAATAAAACCCATTATACTGCTGGGAAAGGATTCTGATTTCTATGAATGAAGTTTTGCTTCTCACGGGAATTGTGATCATGCTCTGTATCCTGACGGACCGGTTTACGGATCGTCTTGGCATACCGTCCCTTCTGGCATTTATTGCCCTTGGCATGTGCTTTGGAGTGGACGGTATTTTTAAAATTCCTTTTGATGATTATGAGGCATCAGAGATGATCTGTTCCGTCAGCCTGGTGTTCATTATGTTTTACGGAGGCTTTGGAACCAACATTAAGGAGGCAAAGCCGGTGATTGCCCGGTCTGTGGTATTGTCTACCGCAGGCGTAGTTCTTACTGCAGGGCTTACGGGTCTTTTTATTCATTTCGTTTTAGGGCTTTCTCTGCTGGAAAGCCTTTTGACCGCATCTGTCATCGGCTCCACGGATGCAGCCTCGGTGTTCGGCATCCTGCGTTCTAAAAATCTGAACTTAAAGGAGCATACGGCCTCCTTACTGGAAATGGAATCCGGTTCCAATGATCCTATTTCCTATATGCTCACAGTGATCTTGACAGGGCTTCTCACGGGCGCGTCCATCCGTGTTCCGGCTATGCTGTTTCAGCAGCTTTTTTTCGGTCTGATTTTTGGGGTTCTCTTCGGAAAGGGAGCGGTCTGGGCCTTAAACCGCCTGCAGTTTCAGATTGCAGAGGGAAAGACCATTTTTGTATTTGCCGCGGCTGTTCTTGCCTATGCCGTTCCTGTGCTTTTGGGAGGAAACGGGTATTTAAGCGTGTATCTTTGCGGAATCATTATGGGAAATTCTTCCATGCCTCATAAAAGGAATATGGTACAATTTTTTGATGCGCTTACAGGAATTGCACAGATGATGATCTTCTTTTTGCTGGGGCTGTTAGTGACTCCATCCAGACTGGGCGTGGTGTTGCTGCCTTCGGCAGTGATCATGGTATTTCTGACATTAGTCGGACGTCCTCTGGCTGTGACAGCGCTTCTGGGCGGTTTTAAAGCATCCTGGGGTCAGATCGGAATTGTTTCCGGGGCCGGGCTTCGGGGCGTGGCATCCATTGTATTTGCCATTTACGCTGTGCTGCGCGGAGTACCGATGAAATACGACCTGTTTAATCTGGTATTTTGTATTGTTTTGTTATCCATTTCCATTCAGGGAAGCCTGCTGCCATGGGTTTCCAGGCGTCTGAACATGATAGATGAAAAGGCGGATGTGCGCCGCACTTTTACGGATTATCAGGAAGAGGGCAGCATCAGTTTTGTGAAATTCCATCTGGATAAAAGCCACCCCTTTATAGGAAAGACGTTAAAGGAGATCGTTCTTCCTCCGGAACTCTTAGTAGTTTTGATTATCCGCGGGAAAGAACTTCTGGTTCCAAACGGAGGTACTATATTGGAGCAGGGGGATCTTCTGATCGCCGCGGCGGAGGAATTTGAAGACCGGAGAAATATGACCCTTCAGGAAGTAACGGTGGATAAAAATTATAAATGGAACGGAAAATATCTTCACGAAATTACAATTCCTGGGGGGACGCTGATCGTTATGATCCGAAGGGGCACTTCTACCATTATCCCGGCAGGAGATACAAAGGTCTGCGAGGGAGATGTGCTTGTGTTGGCAAAGTTTTGAGGCAGGATATCCTGCCTTTTTGCGTGTTTAGAAATTCTTTCATTTTCATTTAGAAAGAATTGGAAGTTATCAGAGGTAAATATTCGGGAGGCTTTGGTATGATATGAGACAGGAACGGCAGTGAAAAGGACAGGGCTGCCGACAGAGCGGGTGAGGAGGAGTTATGGAACAAAGAGACGAAGAAATGGGGAGACGGGAAGAAAACAGGGGGCCGGAGCGGGCATCTGAAAGTGAGGAAATTGACCGCACACTGGAACAGATAATGGACAATCAGAAACAGGAGAAAAAGAAACGGCCCGGAAAGAAAAAATGGATCCTGGCAGCGGGGATTCTCGGTTTGGGGATTTTAGGTATAAAAATGGTTTCCACGGGAGGCAGCCAGACTTCCGTGGTAGCTGTGATTCCTCTGGAAAAGCAGGATATACAGGAAAAGCTTTCCATCAGCGGGCCTGTATCCGGTACGGACAGCGTGGATGTTGTGTCGAATATCCATGCAGAGATTCTTCAGATGAACGTAAAGGAAGGGGATAAGGTTATAAAGGGGCAGGTTCTGGCCGTGCTTGACCGCACAGAGCTGGAACGGGAGGTAAATATTGCCCGCAATGCCTATGAGCAGGCAGTGGCCAATAAGGAAGCCCAGGATAAGGAAGCGGCGCTTGGATATGAGAAGGCGGTGCAGGATTTTCAAAAAGCAAGTACGGATCATGACAGAAACAGCCAGCTGTTTGCAGCCGGAGACATTTCACAGGCAGATATGGAGCAGAGCGCAAATGCCTTAAATGACGCCAGACGGGCGATGGAGAAGTATACGGTGGAAAACGGCCGGGGCGTTTCGGATCGTTCCTACGGCCTTCAGGTGGAAAATGCGGCTTATGAGCTGGAAAAGAAACAGGAGGAGCTGGAAAAGACAGAAATTAAAAGTGAGATTGACGGTACAGTAGTTCGGGTCAATTCCAAGGTAGGCCAGTTTGCCGACAAGGTAGAGGATGATAAGCCCATATTCAGCATTGAAAATCTGGATCAGCTGGAGCTGGAGGTTAAGATCAGTGAGTTTTCCATCGGAAAGGTAAAGGAAGGCCAGAAGGCGCTGATTGGAGCGGATATATTAAACGGCAAAAAAGAGGAGGGAGAGGTGATAAAAATCTCTCCTACCGGTGAAGAAAAGGGAGGCGGTTCCACAGAACGGGTCATTCCCACGATTATCCGCGTCAATACGCCGGATACAAAGCTGATGGCAGGGATTACGGCCCGTGCAGAGCTGCTTGTCAGGGAATCAAAGGACGCTTTTGCAGTTCCTGTATCAGCGGTATTTGACAGCGGAGAAGCTTCCTATATAGAGATTGTTGAGAATGGAAAGATTTGCTGGATTCCCGTAACCATTGGAGCGGACGGGGAAACAAAGGTGGAGGTGCTCCCGGCAGATGGAACGGTTTTGCAGGAAGGAATGGCTGTGGTAACATCTCCGGATCCCGGCTTGACGGAGGGGATGGAGGTTATGGTTTCCGGGAGTCAGGAGGGCAGATAAGAATGAAATATGAGGAAAGAGAATCTGCACAAAGGCCTCTTATCCAACTGGAAAATCTTGTAAAAGTATACGATACGGGAGCACTTAAGGTTCTGGGATTAAAAAAGATCAACCTGACGATTCACCGGGGAGAATTTGTGGCTGTCATGGGACATTCCGGTTCAGGAAAGTCCACGCTGATGAATATTTTAGGCTGCCTGGACCGGCCTACCCTGGGACATTATTATCTGGATGGAGTGGATACGGCGGACATGACGCCAGATCAGCTCTCTGAAATCCGCAACCGGAAGATCGGCTTTGTGTTTCAGTCCTTTAATCTGATCTCCCGTACGTCGGCTCTTAAAAATGTAGAGCTTCCCATGACCTATGCGCGGATTCCCAGAGCTGCACGAATCAGGCGGGCCAGAGAGCTGTTAGTCCGGGTGGGCTTAGAATGGCGCATGGATCATTTCCCCAATGAGCTTTCCGGAGGACAGCGCCAGAGAGTGGCCATTGCCAGGGCTCTTGCAAATGAACCGCCGCTGATCCTGGCAGATGAGCCCACAGGCAATCTGGATACGGCTTCCTCCATCGAGATTATGGAGCTTTTTACAAAGCTTTATCAGGAGGGAGCTACGGTGGTTTTGGTTACTCACGAGGAGGATATTGCTGCCTTTGCCAGACGGATCATCTGTTTTGGAGACGGGAAAATCTTAAGCGACCGGATCAATCATCCGGTGTGGGAGAAAGGAGACGGCCATGTTAGCGGAAAACATGATGATGGCTTTTAATGCGATCCGGGCCAATAAGCTCCGTTCGGTTCTTACCATGCTGGGGATCATTATCGGCATCGGATCTGTGATTGCCATTGTTTCCATTGGAGATACCATGCGGGGAATGTTTGCTGAGCTCTATAAGGATGTGGGTATTACTCAGGCTTATGTGGGGATCGGATACTGGGTAGAGGATGTAAGGGACAGCGATTATTTCAATCTGGATGAAATGGAGCGGGCAAAGGAGGCATTTTCGGATGAAATTGCCTATATTGACAGCAATGCCTATACGACGGCAGATGCGGAATATAAGCGCACCTCCATCAGCTTTGATTTTCAGGGGATTGATTCCAATTATAAAGAGGTACAGCCGGTGAATATGGTTTACGGACGGTATCTCAATGAGGGAGATGTGCTTGGAAGAAGGAAAAATGTGGTTATGGATACGGACAGCGCCATGCTTTTGTTTGGTACGGAAAATGCAGTGGGAAAGACCTTCAGGACCACCATTTACGGCAATACGGATGAATACACCGTGGTAGGGATCTACCGGAAGGAAGTGAATGCATTTCAGGCTCTGATGATGGGAGGAACGAAAGATACAGGCTCTGCCTTTCTTCCCTATACCCTTCTTACCTGGCCCAATGACCGGTTTTATATGCTCCATGTATTTGCAGAGGAGGATGTGGATCTGAACCGCTTTTTTGAAGAATTTAAGACTTATACCGCAGGGCTTCACGGCAGGGAGCCGGAGGATATGTATATCCAGACAGCCATGGATGAGATGAACAGCGTGGATTCTGTTATGGGAGGGCTGTCTGCAGCAGTAGGCGGGATTGCGGCTATTTCACTGCTGGTAGGCGGCATCGGCATTATGAATATCATGCTGGTGTCGGTGACGGAGCGCACCCGTGAGATCGGCATCCGAAAGGCCCTGGGAGCAAGGACAAGGGATGTGCTGATCCAGTTTCTGACCGAATCGGCCATCCTGTCTGCCTGCGGAGGAATTGCCGGAGTGATCTTGGGAACGGGCGTTGTGGCGTTGGGAGGAGCGGTTCTGGGCTTAAAAACAGTGATAAAGCCTTCCGTGATCCTTATTGCGGTTACATTTTCAGCGGTTGTTGGAATTTTCTTTGGATTGTATCCGGCCTTAAAGGCTGCAAAGGCAGATCCGATTGACGCTCTCAGGTATGAATAACAGAAGGGAGAGAAGGAAGATGAAAACACAGGGGATATGCTGTGGCCGGAGGGGCTGCATGAAGATCATCGGCCTGACATTTCTCTTTGGCTTTGCTGCGGCTCAGACTGTTTTAGCCAGCCCTGAATTTGCCTACCCGCCGGAAAAATGGGCGTCCCTGCGGGATGATGTGCTGGAATATGAGGAACTGGCAGATCTGATCCACGAATACAATGCAGAGGTGATCAACAGCCGTCTGGAATATGATGATTACCGGGGAAAATCCAATGACGATTTCCGCAATACGTATTCTGAAATGGCGGATCGTTTAGAGGACTCCAGTGACCGGATGATGGACGGGATAAATGAAGATGAGCCCGGATATGGAGCCGCAGAGGCATCGGCCATGAGTATACGGCTTCAGGCAGAGCTGGCCAGAGATCAGGCAGATATGGAAAATGAAGACGGCAGGGTAAAAAAACTGGAGTACGACAGGCAGGAGGCTCTTTTAATCCAGAAGGCCCAGGGGCTGATGATTGAATACTGGAAAAAAGAAAAGGAGCGTCCGGTTCTTGAGGGAACCCTGCAGCAGGCGGAAGCAGAAGTTCAGACAGCCAGACGGAAGGCAGCCCTTGGAATGCTTTCACAGCCGGAGCTTTTAGAGGCAGAGGCAGCCGTCTGTACGGCTCAGGCAGCAGAAGCCTCAGGGAAGACTAAGCAGGAGGAGCTGCGCCGCCAGTTGATTGTTATGACCGGATGGCAATATGATGATCTGCCTCGTCTGGGAGAAATTCCCATTCCTGAGGAGGCATTGCTTGAAGAAGACCCTGAGTCAGACCGAACACAGGCATTAGCTGCGAATTTCAGTCTGGCAGCAGACCGCCGCAGACTGGAAAATACAGATTCTGGTACCGCAAAGGATGTGCTTAATCAGAAGGTGGAAGCCGGGCAGCAGAAAATAGAAGCAGATATAGAGGCGAAATATAACAGCCTGATGCAGGCTCAGACGGATTACGGTCAGGCAAAAGAAGAATACCGCCTGGCAGAGGAAAAGCTAGAGGCTGATGAACGAAGATATCAGCTGGGGCTGTTGTCTGCCAATGACCGGATGGCGGCTCAGGCAGAGCTGTCATCTAAAAAGGCAGCCTGGGAGATAAGCGGCCTGTCTTTTCGGCAGGCATACGAGGACTACCAATGGGCAGTCGAAGGGCTGGCAGCGTATGAGGGTTGAGGAAAGCAGGGGATTTGGATGAAAAAAGAAGCGGGAAGGCGGACGGTTATCAGGGTGATGGCTGTGCTTTTTGTGGGAATAATGGCCGGTACAGTGGCAGCTTCCGGCGTGAGCAGAGGGGAAGAAACGGAAATGGCGCTGTGTTATGAGAATCTGGAGAATCTGGTAAAGGAGTCCTGTCCGCAGGTGGAAATGGAGCGAAGGCAGTTTGAAGAGCGTCTGGGCCGTCTGGAAGATGCAAGGGAAGAACTCTTAGAGAGCCGGAGGGCTTTGAGAGAAGAGGCCTCTGATCGGGAAAAGGACGGCGATGCGGCAGGAGCAGAACATTACAGATGGCAGGCGGAGGCTCTTTTGGATGGTGCAGACAGCCTGAAAGAGCAGATCCGTCAGGCGGGAAATGCCGCAGGACGGATGGAACTGCGCAGGATGGAGGATACCATGCTCTGGACGGCTCAGAACCTGATGGGAACGTATCACAGTCTGGAAGCGGAGCAGGCTGCGGCCAGCGCCAGGGCAGAGGCACAAAAGCATTTATCTGAGAAAGTTAAAGATCAGGAAATGCTGGGAAGCAGCACCTCTTACCATTCACAGGAGGCTTATCAGAAATGGCAGTCCGCCCTAAATGAATATGAACGGCTTAAAAAGGAGCAGGAGCGGGTCCGTCAGGAGCTTTTGCTGCTCACAGGCTTTTCACCGGACAGCCCGGTTGTTTTAGAAAAAATGCCCCTGCCCGATGTATCAAGAGCTGCTCTTGTGAATCCACAGGAGGACAGGCAGCAGGCTTTGGGAAATAATTATGAGCTTCGCAGCGGACGCATGGGAAATGCAGGAAGCAATCAGGAGCTTCACAAAAAACAGAGACAGACAGAGCTGGATGAAAACCAGATGTTCGCTTCCCTTGAGACTCTGGGGGATCAGATCCGTTCCTGTCAGGCAGAATGGGAGGCAGCCTGTGCGAAGGAACAGGCGCAAAGGGCAGTGTGGCAGTCTGCGGTCAGAAAAAGGGAACAGGGGACAATGGCTGAGGGAGAATATCTGGAGATTTACAGCCAGTATATGGAAGAAAAAGGAAATCAGGCACAGGCATCCATTCGTTTCCTTCTCGCAATGGAGGAATATGACTGGGCGAAAAAGGGATTGATGGATTAGGACAATCAGGAAAATCGGTTACAAAATTTCTGTAAAAACAGGACAGGAGAGTTGACTTGTCCTGTTTCTTATGCTATTCTGTAAGAACCGATACGGAATTCTCTGTATCATTTATCTAAATTTCATTTTATTGGCTGTTTCAGCCGCATTTCAGAACAAAAACAGAAAAATTGAATCAGAACAGAGTCTGGAAAGACGAGGCGTATTTTGCGCACCCGTAATTGCGGATCGTATATCCGGGGACTGTATGAAAAGGGGGAATGTCCATATATGGCCTGGTAGGATTATTTTATAAAACAAATGTAACTGTTCAGGAGAAACCAAGGGGGACATAACAAGTGAATAAAAGACATTGGAGGCGTTTTTGCGCCCTTTTTCTGGCAGCCGCTATTCTCATTACGGGGATTCCCTTCCAGTCGGCGGCAAAGGAGAACACGGTGGAAATGATCATCCGGGGAGATGCATTTCAGAACCGTCCCATCAATATTTTCGGACACAGCCACCGTTCGATTACATGTTACTATGTAAATCCGGTGGAAGGCCATGTGCCGGCCTTCTGCCTTCAGCCCGGAAAAAAGCTGCCCAATCATACGGTGTCATCCTATACCCGGTATGACGCAGAGCCGGGAGCATCTGTGCCTGTCATCGGAAGCTTTGACCGGTATCTTCCTATGACATTAGCTTATGAGTGGATGGTGTCCGGGAATTATTATGATAAGACCCGATATGCTATGGTGCAGACCTATCTCTGGGGGTGCCTTGCAGGCTATGAGGAGGCCTGGGATGTGCAGGAGGAGATGATGCACAAATTAGAGAGCGTGATCCGGGATGGAAAGGTGCTCCCATTTTTCCATGAGATGCGGGAATATGTGGAAAATGGTCTGGAGGAATACGATAATCAGGGAAATACGGACTTGCCGGAGTGGAACGGACGCCAGCAGAGAATGGAGCTCAAGGATGGGAGATATGAGCTTACTCTGGATATCAGCAGCTGCCCCCAGCTTAAGAATGCAGTGTGGCAGTTTCCGGACGGGAACTGGATCTATGAAATAGGAGCAGACGGAACTTCTGTTACCTTTATCTATCAGGGAGAAACACCTTCCGGACGGATTTCTTCCGGGCCTTTAAGCGGAATTAAAACAAAGTATTACGCTTACATTTTCCAGCCGGAGGAGAAATACCAGATGCAGATGGGATGGCTGGATATGGCGGATACGGATGCAGAGGTCTGGTTTGAAGCAGGCCCGTCTTTGGACTCTCAGGAAGGTCCGGGACTGGAACTTTACAGGCATAAAGAGGTATTTGAGTCCAATTATAAGGTGCAGGTGGAAAAATACTGCGCAGAAACAGGAAAGCCCTTAGAGGAGGCTGAGTTTAACGTATGGGAAACCTTTGATTTCGGTCAGGTCAATGAACACGGCTATGAGGAGGGAAATCCGGACGGAAGCACAGGAGAGGTTTATGTAAACTGCATGTCTCCAAAACCGGAGGAACGTATTCTCTGTGATGTGATTTCCACAGATGAAAACGGAACGGCTTCCCACAGCGATATCCGCAGTTATCATTACAGCAAAACCTACTGTATGGGCCATCCTGCGCCGGAATGGGTTGAATGCGACCATGAGGGAGAGGGGGAAGGAGACGAGGCAGAGGACTGCAGCTGTGAGGAGGAAAATGAAAGACTGCGCAGCCAGTGGCTGGCAGAGCAGGAACTTTGCAGCAGAACCTGTGACTTTCATGTGGGAAATGAGGACGAAGACAACCATAGCCAGAGCACAGAAGCCATGGAAGCAATGCTGGAGGACAGGGATGAGACGTATGAAAATTTTATCCGTCTGGAGTATGGGTACACCGCAGAGGAGAAAAAGGCCAGAAACGGGTATACCATTCACGGAACGCACCGCGATGACCCCATGATTGAAACCGTAGTTCTTATGTCTGCCCAGGCAGAAAGCAATGTACGGCAGGGTGAGATGGAGGTTTCCGGTGAAATGGGGCTTCCAGCTTTAAAAACGTATGGAGAGAGCTTAGAAGCGCTGGGAGAGGAGCGGGGATACCGCTGTCTGCTCCCGGAAGGGGAGAAAATAGATCTGGAAGAGCTTCGGAGCATCCTTGAAATCCGGGAACAGGAACGTACAGAACCGGCAAAGAAGGAAAGTGCCGGGGAAACGACTGGTGTTCAGGAGACCCAGAGTGCGTCAGGTCAGGAGCAGGCCGGCGCACAGGAACCGGATAAGGAGGGACTGGAAAGTTGGCCAGACAGTCAGCAGACTGGTGGAGAAGCCGGGAATAAGGAAGAGGCGGGAGGACAGTCAGGATGGAATGAGACGGAAGGAGAAGGGGCCGAAAATCCGTCGGAAGATGAGAAAATGGAAGGAACAGAGGCCGGAAATCCGTCAGATAAGCAGGAAACCGGCGGAGAAGTAAACGGAAATTCGCCGGAAGGGCAGGAAAGTAGTAGAGAAAGTTCGGGAAATCCGTCAGACAAGCAGGACAATGTCGGAGAAGAAGCTGGAAATCAATCGGGCGGTCAGGAAGTCGGTGGAGAAGTCTCAGAAAATCCGCCAGACAGTCAGAAAACTGGCGGACAAGAAGCCGGGAACCAGCCGGGCAGCCAGGAATCCGGCAGCGTAGCAGAGAAAAGGGATCCGGATATTGCCGAAATTGCCATAAGTCCTCATTTGCGCAGCCGTCTTTTAAGTCCATTTTCCTCTGCTCCGATACACTTTTTGGCTACATCCAATGATGCACAACGGGAGGAAGAGCTGCCAGAGAAGGGGGAACAGGAGGAAGGACTGCTGCCGGAGGAGGAAGATATGCCGGTTACGGAGCAGTTTGAATACATAAAACATCCCGTTGCCCCCTTCCCTCTATCCGAACCGGAATATACCTCTGCTCCCAGAGAAAAAATCAGAGAGGATCAGAAGAAACACCCATTCAGCTTAAAAGCACTTTTTTCATTTCTGTCAGAGGATGAGGAGGAGGGGGACAGTCTTTATGCTGTACTTCCGGATTTCATAGATGATGATCTGGAGCCAATGGATCCTTCCGATTATGGGGATCCTCTTCGCTGTCTTTATCGTTTCAAAATCTGGGATCACCGGACAGAGGGACGGATTCATATCAATAAGCGGGATTTGGAGCTTTATAAAGGAAATCCCGAAGGAAGTTATGGAAAAACTCAGGGAAATGCCACGTTAGAGGGAGCGGTATACGGTCTTTTTGCTGCTCAGGACATTATTCATCCGGATGGGAAAAGCGGTGTCGTATATGGCAGGGATCAGCTGACAGCCATCGCTGCCACAGACAAGGAGGGGAACGCCTCATTTTTAGCATACACTGAATGTCCGGGTACGTTGTGGAATGGCAGCGGTACAGAAGTTTCTGCGTTTACGGGGCCTGAAAATCTGTATCAGGGCAGTCAGATTACCTCATCCGATCATGGCTTTGGAACGAAAATCTATCCGGATTATAAGTCAGAAAACGGCTCGGTCTGGATTGGACGTCCCCTTCTCATGGGCAGCTATTACGTTATGGAATTGAGCCGGTCGGAGGGATATGAGCTTTCTGTGCAGGGCCTTAATAAGGCAGAGACAAACCGGGAGGCAGATGAGAGCGTTACAGTGATTTCTTCCGGTTCAGCCTGGGTGAAAAATGGCCTTTCTGATCACAACAGTATGGAAGCGGACGGCTCCTGGAATGACTTTACCATCGAATCGTATGATGCAGAAAATGGCTATGATATTACAATTACAGGCTATCCGGAGCATACGCGGTTTTACCGTTTGAGTTCGGAGGAGCGCAGGGAAAATGTAAAGCAGATTGTAAATACAGTACCGCAGCAAAAGGTGGATGAACATGGAACGCCTGTTTATAAAAAGGCTGCAGGCGGTGAACTGAAAACAGACGAGCATGGAAATCCTATATTAAAAGAAGATAGTTCAGAAGAGGAAAAGCTTCCTTTAAAAGAGACGCTTCCCTACCGTTTCCGCACAGCTCCCTATCCTTTTGGCACAGCAGAGCCGGAGGATCTCTCCTTATGGGATCAGCCTGTGGAAGAGGATTATTTAAAGGAGCAGGCAGAGGCCATGCTGGCTCAGCTTGGCTATCATCTGACAGCGGAAGAAATGGGTGCTCCCTGGGTCAATATCCCGTTGAAAAAAGAAAATTCTTTTCTGGATAATTCCACAGCGGCCAGTCAGATACTGGACTGGTATACAGAGCATGGGTTTTATGACTGCGCCGGAGTGGGAGCGGTCTATGAAAAAGAGGGAGAGTGGTTTGCCCGTCTGCATTACGATCATTCGGGAAACATTCCTCCTATGAGCGGTATTTATGACCGGGCAGATCAGCGGATGTATGTAAAAAAGGAAGCGGAGCAGGGAATTTACTGGCTGGAATACGAAAAGGGAACCTACAGCCTCAAAAGCCGTACAGTGACGCTGAAAGAAAAGAGAGAGCTTGAAGGCGAGGTACTTTTAGAGGAAAACACCCTGGATCATGCTGCAGTCTGCTGTCAGCCGGTTTATGAGTGTTATAAGGAGGGGGAAATCCTGCTTGACGTTCAGGGAAATCCGATTCCTGAGATGGAGCAGGTGCCTGTTTATGAAGAAAAAGAGGTCGTATACCAGACTCTGGCAAAGGAGCCTGTGGAGGCCGTGTGGGATGCATCCGCAGGCAGCTATACGATCCATTTTATTCCGAAATCGGTCAAAGGACAGAACGTACAGGATGTATTTCGGGCGGTTACGGATAAAAAGACCATCGAGCTTCACGGAACAGCAATCCCGTATAATCAGTATCTGATCCATGAAATGGGAGCGGCTGTGGATGTGGCTTCTTCTATCATAAAACAGGATCCGGGAAGCTATATAAAGCCGGTGCTGCTGTCTTATCCGGGCCAGAATCAGCCGGTACAGGATGGGGAGACGCAAAAAGAACCGGTTCAGGTGTTGGAACGGGCGATTAAACAGTCTGTGAGGGTTTCCAAAGACATTTCACAGGAATCCTATGAAAATGTAAACACATACGGTTCGGTCCACAATGATCCCATGACAGCGCTTTTGGGACTTTTCGGTGGTTCCGGAAGAGGAACAAAGCTTTTGGATCAGTTTAAATTCCGGTTATATTTAAAGAGCGATCTTGTAAATCTCTATGCAGATGAGGCAGGAAATCTTTTGTCAGAGGATGTCAGCAGCAAAGATTTTACAGAGGCAGTTCAGGCTCATTTTCTGCCGCCAAAGGATGGCGGCGGGCAGAAGCTTTTAGAGAAAAAAGCAGACGGAAGCTGGAATTATAAAAAGTTTTTTGATGCATTGTATGCGGCAGACCAAAGGCCGGGAACTGAGGCAGCGGAACAGAAGCTGACAGAATTTGCATTGTCTTATGTGGATGTAAAAGCATATAAGGAGGAGATTTTAAAGCAGCAGCCAGATCTGAACGAAGACAGGGCCTACAGGCAGGCTCTTGCACAGGCCAAAGAGGAGGCCAAAGCTTATACAGAGCGTTTTAAGGGACTGGATGAGAAGCTTTCGATTGCCTGGGATCGGGATCCGTCAGGGGGGGCAGACCGGGATAAAAAGACCCTTCAGTGCAGCACACGGAATGGGAAAGATGATTATTTTGATACCTCCATCATGCTCCCTTACGGGGAATATGTGATGGTTGAGCAGCAGCCTTCTGCCCTTGAAGGGGAGCTGGCAAACCGTCATTATCGGATTGAGGAACCAAAAGAAATTACGCTTCCTTTTGTGCCTGAAATCGTGGAAAATGAGCAGACCGGGGAAGAAAATGTTCTGGATGAAACAGGAAGTTCCTATTTCCGTTATAACAGTACAGATTCTGCCGAGGAACTGGTTCGTAAGTATAAGATCCGTTTTAACGGAGAAAGCCATGTGATCCGGGCGAACGGTCAGGATGGGGAATTTGAGGTATATAAATACGGTCTGGATCTAAACAGCCGTCCCGGTCACAGCCTTACTTCCTCACAACCTTATGAAGAAGAATATATGGATGGAGTCAATCCGGCGGTAAAGGCTTATTACAGTGGCTATACCAGTGAAAGTGAGAATAAGGGAATCATGGATGGGGTTGTCTATGATGGAAATGAAACGGAAAACGGACAGGTGCAGATCCGGGATCAGGTTCCTGTAATGGAAGGGGAAGGCACTGCAATTCACGGTAAATTTGCTCCCATGCTTGTACCCTGGACGGTTCTTGCCCCTGCCACAGACCGGGTCAATCCGGATACGGGAAGCATTGAAACGCTTTATCCGTCAGGAAGCGGAGCCAATTTTAACTATGTTTCCTTTGCTCAGGAGGATGTTGAAAATACCTATTTCAGCTCCAGGTTGCGGATCGAAAAGATGGATGCAGAAACGGGAGAAACTATTTTCCATGACGGGGCTCTTTTTCGTATCTATGCTGCCAAGCGGGATGTAAAAAAGACAGGAACCGGCACAGCAGGAGGAAGCGGACAGATCCTCTTCGGTTCGGCTGTGGATGCAGAGGGAAAGCCGGTGAAAGATGAAAACGGGAAGCAGATTCTTTACCCAAGAGTGGGAGCAGACAATAGTTCTGAAAGTGATGTTCCCATCCGGCTGGATGAGGATGGGATTCCCCTTTATGATGAAAGCCAGAGGATCAGCCAGCTAGATGAAAATGGGATAAAAAAGGGAATTTTCAGATCCTATTCTACCTTAAAGGAGCTGGTGATTGACGGACGACTGTGTGAGGTACCTGTGGGCTATATCGAAACGGCGCGTCCTCTGGGAGCGGGAGCCTATGTGCTGGTAGAGGTTCAGGCCCCGAAGGGATATACAAAGAGCCGGCCCGTAGCCTTTGAGATTTACGGAGACCAGGTCGTTTACTATGAGGAAAACACCTTAAAGGAAGGGAATGGCTGGGAGAGAAAAACGGCCAGACAGTATGAATATGCCATTCCTGTAACCGGGGAGGAAAACCGCAGAGGCACTGAGAAGGTAAGTGAGGTACCTGTACAGGATTACCCATCAGAGCTTTGGATCTACAAGACGGAGGACGGCGATTCTCTGGTTGGAAATGGGAACGGCCTAAAAAAGACAGATGCTCAGGGAAAAGAAGAAGCAAGCGGAGGCTTTACAGGAAATCAGGAGGAAATTTATGTAAATGACAGGGGCGATCTTCTCCTCTATAAAGTAAGCGGGCGAAAGGAAAAGCTGGAGGCCAGAGGGGATGTTAGGGAAATTACCTTTGATCAGGAAAAGCAAATATGGACCGGCTATGTAACAAAGGCCTTTGACTCATATTCCGAACACGTAATAGAGGGAACCGAGCAGGAATTAAAGGCTATGGACCGGGTGAAGCTTCTGTATGAGCTGGATGGTACATTTACGGGAAAAGGCATCCGTTTTGACCGGCCGGTTTCCGGGGCAGAACTGGTGCTTTATGAAGGAAGCTGTCTGGAGCCAAAGAAAAACGGCGGGTATGAGGGTGTTACAGTCCTGAGCCGTGAGGGAAGGACAGAAAAAATAGTAAATACGCATACAGGTACCCACAGGGAGCTGTTAAAAAGCGGTACAGATCTGGGGCCGGGCAAGCTGGATCTCTGGGAGGATCAAAAGCAGCCCAATGAACCCATAGAGCTGTATTTTTACGATTTAGAGAAGGAGAAGAGCCAGGGACGGCTGCGGGAGGATATCCACACAGGAGAACTGCAGGTACTGGATGAGAGAGGAAATGTTATATGCTTTGCAGATAAAGCCTCCGGTATGGCCTATGTCAGGGATGATTATGGAAGGATCATTGCATATCGGGCAGATGAAAAGGGAGAAAAAATCCCGGTGCGTTCGATCTGCGTGGGAGAAAACGGAGGAGCGCCTTCTATTTATAAGGACAAGCAGAGCGCAGATGATGAAAACGGACTTCCGGTATATTATAAAAACGGAGAGCCGGTATGGAAAGAAGAACGCTGGGTTACAGGAGAAAGCACAGGCCCGGATGGAAAGGAAGAAGGGATGGATGAAGCTCATGTGATCGCCAGCCTTCCCTTTGGAGCGTACATTTTACAGGAGGAAGGCGTTCCGTTTGAGCAGGGATATGTCCAGGCTCCGTATCAGGGATTGATCCTTGAGGATAGGAAAGGACCTCAGAAATATTTCCATCAGGATGAATTTACAAAAGCTGCCTTTGCAAAAATTGATATCCGCACACAAAAGGAGATCAAAGGGGCAGAGATGACCCTTTACAGAGCTCTTTTGGATAAAAATGGGAGACCGGAAACAGAAGAAACCGGTATTTACAAAAAGGGGGAGCCCTGGGCCGCCTGGATCAGCGGATATGCGTATGATGATAAAGGCGTGATGAAAAAGGATTCACAGGGAAATCCCATCCCTACGGATGAACCTCACTGGATCGACCACATTCCCGTTGGATTTTATGTGCTGGAGGAAACGCTTTGTCCTTATGACCAGGGCTATGTACAGTCGGAGTCTGTCAATGTGGAAATACAGGAAATAGGCCATGTTCAGAGCTTTGAAATGGAGGATGATTTTACAGCCATTGAGGTTTGGAAACTGGATGGAAAGCGGGACGAGGTGCTCTGCGGTGATACAGAAACAGGACTTACCCTTTACAGAGCCCTTCTGGATGCAGAGGGAAGGCCGGTGATGGAAGAGGGCCATCCGGCCATTCGGGAGGATCTGGCTGTATTTACCTTCCGGGCAGCTACATGGGAGGATGGACAGAAAGTGGCAGCTACCGGACGGGTGGAAACGGATGCAGCAGGACTTCACCCTATTATGAAATATGATTATCAGTATAATGATATCCCTGGAACCTTTCAGGGAAGGTATTATTATACAGAGAATGCATCGGTCCGGATGGAATATCTGCCGGTGGGAAGCTATGTACTGGCGGAGACTCAGACGCCGGAAGGGTATGCCACAGCAGATCCAATCCTGATTGAGATTCCCGATAAGGGTCATATGGTATCCGTAGGACAGTGGTCTATGAAGGATGAGCCATTAAAGCTTTCTGTGTCCAAACGTGTGATTTCCGGCGGGAAAGAGGTGGCCGGAGCGGAGCTTTCCATTTATCCGGTATCAGAAGATGGAAGGATATCCAGTGAAGCGCTGATCCTCCATATCCCGGAAAAGGATGGGAGCTGCCGTGAGGAAGAAGCAAGGTGGATTTCAGGAAATGATGGAAAATATACACAGAAAGAGGCAGAGGCGGGAACCATCCCGGAGGGTTTTGAAGAAGGGGATTTAAAGCCGCATTTGATTGAGTATATTCCGGACGGGGATTATATTCTCAGAGAAGAAATGACGCCTTATGGTTTTTTACAGTCCGTAGATCTGCCGTTTTCCGTTATAGATTCCAGAGTAATTCAGAAACTGGAAATGAAGGATGAAATCCCCGATGGGGTGCTGCAGGTTATCAAGCATGATGGAGACGATCATGAACTTTTACTGGAAGGAGCAGAATTTGAGCTCTTTAACAAAACGCTGGGAATTTCCTGTCAGAAGGCAGTCACCGATTTCAGAGGAAGGGCTGTGTTTGAAAAGCAGCCTGCCGGGTATCTGGCCTCTAACGGAAGCTTTGCCCCCTATACCTATGTGTGCAGAGAAATAAAGGCAGCTCCCGGCCATATGCTTTCAGCTCCGGACTTTGAATTTCAGTTTGAATATAAGGATGAAAGGACGAAGATCCTGAACGTGCAGCATGATCCGGAAAACGACAGTAATCGGGTGAAGGTGGAAAAACAGCTGGGAGATACGGGAGAACGGTTAAAAGGCGCCCTGCTTCGGTTAGAAAGAAAGATATCTGCGGAGGACGGAGGCCATACGGGGAAAATCCGCTGGGAAACAGCGGCAGAGTGGATCAGCGGAGATCAGCCTCATTTAGAAAAGGGGCTTAAAGAAGGAGAATACCGCCTTACAGAGCAGAAAGCGCCGGAGGGCTGCAATGTTTTGGCAGAGCCTGTTTATTTTACCATTGCAGACGGTATGAAAGAGGCTTTGCAGCTGGTGATGAAAAATTATACAGTCATTGTACAGATTGCCAAGACGGACCGTAGTTCCGGAGCTTTTCTGGCAGGAGCCAGGCTGCAGCTGATCCGAACGGATACAGGGGAAGTGATAGAGGAGTGGATCTCTGAAGAGCAGACTCCAAAGACCTTTGCGGGGCTTAAGCCAGGAAGCTACCGGATCCATGAGATTTATGCTCCTGAGGGCTATGAAAGGGCAGAGGATATGGAAATCGAAATAGAGGATCAATCCGCTGAAATTCAGACATTTTCCTTTGCGAATACGAGAATCACTTCTTCCGGCGGTGGAGGCAGCCACAGGCCTCAAAAGGAGTACATTTCCTTTAAAAAGACAGATGTTAATCATTTGCCTGTACCAGGAGCGGAATTTACGTTTTATGACCAGTGGGGAAATGAGATGGATCGGGCAGTAAGTGACGAAAAGGGATATTTTTCCATCCCAAAGCCTTCTGATGGAACCTATACCTTCCGGGAAACAAAAGCGCCTCAGGGCTATGGACTGGATCCGGTACTTCACAGCTTTACAGTCAGCCAGGGGGAGATATACCGGGGGATTATGAGATAACAGACAGGGAAATGAAGGTAATTATAAGAAAACTGGACGGAGATACAAAGGAAGCTCTGGATGGAGCCGCTCTGCAAATCCGAAGCGTGGAAGGGCAGACGGGCGCAGAGCATATCGTACAAGAGGGAATTTCAGGAGAAAATCCAGAAGGAAAGGGTACATTTGTGTTCCATGCGCCCCATCCCGGCACGTACCGTATTTATGAAACAATGGCGCCTGACGGCTATGAGAGAACGGAAAGCTATTGTGAATTTACCATAAAAGAGGACGGAGGTACAGAGGGAAGTCTTACGGTTTATAATTTTAAGAGAAAGAAGACCCTGGGACAGATACGGGCGGTGTATCAGCCGAAAAAACGGTTTGGCAATTTTACGTATGGTTCAGGCAGCGGCTCAGGGAGCATACGCACCGGAGATACCATGGCGTACCGGGAATGGATGGTTCTGTCACTGCTGTTTTTTGCAGGAATGTTCCTTACTCTGCCTGAGCGTGAAGGAAAGAGAAAGGGACGCTTTGGAACAATGAAAATGCTGGCAGTGATTGGCGTTTTGACGGGAGCCTGTCTGCTGTTTTCTGTTTCCGCTCATGCGGAGACGGTCTGTGAGGGAAATACGGAGAATATTTCCCAGACGATTCTGTATGAAGCGGTAGAGAAAAGGGAGATTCTTCCGGAAACGGCCCGTATATCAGTGAAAAATCCTCAGACAGGTAAAACAGAAGAGAGAATTTTTCCGGAGATCCACAGAGAATATGGCAATGAGCGCTGGCAGGAGGATTTTGAACTGGAGCTTTCTGTTTTAGGAGAAAATGTTCAGGGATATGTACTGGAAGAGGAAGTAATCTGGGATGGAGAGCCGGAGGGCTTTCTGTCCCGGGGCGGACAGCTCCTTAAGGCAGCCGGACTTTCAGAGGCAGATTATGAGATTCAGGGGATCCGGAGAGAAGATACGAGCTCAGGGGATGAAAACAGGAAGCTGACTGCTTATGGAAAGAGGAAGGTCTGGGACTGCCGGGTGGAGTACGGCGGTTTGGTACATGCCGGGCAAAATGGAGCGGCTGTTAAAAATCAGGGGCAGAATTTAGCAGAAAACAGTGTGATAACAGAAGGAATCAGAGCAGGAAAGTCCATTTTTTTGATGGATTTGCTGCTTTTGGGAGCGGTTGCCCTTTTTTGGGGGCTTTGTGCGCGGAGATTTTTTCTAAAAAAACAGCCGTGCAGGAGATATTTTGTTCCGATACTGTTTCTGGTTGTTTCCGTCGTATGTTTTTTTCAGTTTCTTTCGGTATCAAAGCTTTATCATCAGGCCAGGAGGGATTATGAGATTCTCCGGAATAACGCATTTGCAGAGAAAGACGGGGATTTAAATATCGTTCTGGCAGATGGAAACGGCATTTCTCAGAAAGGGGAACAGAATGGGGGAGTGCCGGATGAAGAAATGCTGCGGATGATGAATCCAGAGTATTCCTTTTGGCTCCATATTCCGGAAACAGAGATGGATTATCCTGTAGTCAGAGGAAAAGACACTTCCTTTTATCTGAACCACAGCTTTGAGGGGAAGGACAGCGTATCGGGAGTAATTTTTACAGATCCGTTTACGGAACCGTTTGCGTCCGGCCACACGGTTCTCTATGGCCATAATATGAAAGACGGCTCCATGTTTGGAGGCCTTAAGGCCTATATGGATTCGGAGTTTTTTAGAAAATCGCCCTGTATTCGGATTTTCAGGCAGGGAAAATGGATTGTCTGCCCTATTTTTTCCTGCCATGTGGTTCAGGAAAATGATCATTCACCGTATCAGGCAGGGATGACAAAAACAGAGCGGGAAGCCTATTTTACTGCGATGTCCCAACAGTCTCTTTATGATACGGGGATTAAAAAATATGAAAATGAAGATTTTCTGACCCTTTCTACCTGTCACGGTTGGGGAAAGCGCCTGGTTTTGCATGCCATCATTCCCCATGAAGAGTCAGAAAAGGGAAGAGAATCTATAAAAATTGCTGATTTTTCTGTAAAAAAGAGTCAAAAATAGGCAGTTGCAACAGGGATAAATCACTGGACAAATGTCGTATTTTGTGAGAAAATAAACACGAGTATAACGTGATAAAATTAACAAGGAACACGATACTTATTAAACTGTATGGAGCAGGACGGCATCCTTCAGCCGGATGTTCAGTCCGACTGAAGAAATCGGATGTCCATCCGATGTGAAGGCAGGGGAAAAATTGTGCGTACAAGCAAGTTTGACGTCTGTTTTTGTTTCTGCTATCACGCCGTCCTAAACTGTTACATCAAATTTCAATTTGAAAGGAGTTTTAACACATGATTTATTCACATGAAGTAGAAGAAATGTGCACAGTTGCACAGGGCGTTCATCATGGCGCTGCTCCAATTCCAGAAGAAGCAAAATGGGTAAAGTCAAAGCAGATTACAGACATTTCCGGTCTTACACACGGTGTGGGCTGGTGTGCTCCCCAGCAGGGCGCATGTAAGCTGACTCTGAATGTAAAAGAGGGTATCATTCAGGAGGCTCTGGTTGAGACCATCGGATGTTCCGGTATGACACATTCAGCAGCTATGGCATCTGAAATCCTTCCGGGACTGACCCTGCTTGAGGCACTGAACACTGATCTGGTATGTGATGCGATCAATACTGCTATGAGAGAGCTGTTCTTACAGATTGTTTACGGAAGAACACAGAGTGCATTCTCTGAGGATGGACTTCCTGTAGGCGCCGGCCTGGAGGATCTGGGCAAGGGACTGCGTTCTCAGGTTGGTACTATGTATGGAACTCTTAAGAAAGGTCCGCGTTATCTGGAGATGGCTGAGGGTTATGTAACAGGCATCGCTCTGGATGCAGAAGATCAGATTATTGGTTACCAGTTCGTAAACCTTGGAAAGATGACCGACTTCATCAAGAAGGGCGACGATCCTAACACTGCATGGGAGAAAGCAAAGGGACAGTACGGCCGTGTAGATGACGCTGTTAAGATCATTGACCCACGCAAAGAATGATGAGGACCAATTAGGAGGATAAAGAAGATGGCATTATTTGAATCATATGAGAGAAGAATTGATAAGATCAATTCCGTATTAAACAGCTATGGCATTGCTTCTATCGAGGAAGCTGAAAAGATTACAAAAGATGCAGGCCTTGACGTTTATGCTCAGGTTAAGAAGATCCAGCCGATCTGCTTCGAGAATGCATGCTGGGCTTACACTGTAGGCGCAGCCATCGCGATCAAGAAGGGCTGCAGAAGAGCTGCTGACGCTGCTGCTGCCATCGGCGAGGGCCTTCAGGCATTCTGTATTCCCGGTTCTGTAGCTGACCAGCGTAAGGTTGGTTTAGGCCACGGAAATCTGGGCAAGATGCTTCTGGAAGAGGAGACTGACTGCTTCTGCTTCCTGGCAGGCCATGAGTCCTTTGCAGCTGCTGAAGGTGCAATCGGTATCGCAGAGAAGGCAAACAAGGTTCGTCAGAAGCCTCTGCGCGTTATCTTAAACGGTTTAGGAAAGGACGCTGCACAGGTTATCTCCAGAATCAACGGCTTTACATACGTTGAGACAGAGATGGATTACTACACAGGCGAGGTTAAGGAGCTGTGGAGAAAGTCCTACTCTGAGGGCTTAAGAGCAAAGGTTAACTGCTACGGCGCTAACGACGTAACAGAGGGCGTTGCTATCATGTGGAAGGAAGGCGTTGACGTTTCCATCACTGGTAACTCCACCAACCCAACCAGATTCCAGCATCCGGTAGCAGGCACCTACAAGAAGGAGTGCGTAGAGAAGGGCAAGAAGTACTTCTCCGTAGCATCCGGCGGCGGTACAGGCCGTACCCTGCATCCTGACAACATGGCAGCAGGTCCTGCATCCTACGGTATGACCGATACCATGGGACGTATGCACTCTGATGCGCAGTTCGCAGGTTCTTCCTCCGTTCCGGCTCACGTTGAGATGATGGGTCTGATCGGTATGGGTAATAACCCAATGGTTGGCGCTACTGTAGCTGTAGCTGTTTCGATTGAGGAGGCTGCTAAGGAAGGCAAGTTCTAATAAAAAACCTTGGATTTACAGGGAAAAATGAACCTTTAAACAGAGAGGGGAATCGTCTTTTGACGGTTCCTCTTTTGTGGCTTTTGGGATATAGATGCGGTTTTGTCTACCATTTGGACTTCTTACGGGAAGAATTGCCGCCTATTCAAAGAGAAATCCCCCTATACAGATTTCCCACGATTTGTTATAATAAAGAGTAATAAAAATCAAGCTTCAGGAACAGGAGGTAAAGAGGATTGTCTGAGGAAAATCGCGGTACCCATAAATTATATGAAAAAGACAGGATCGGAGAGGTTCAGATCGCAGATGAGGTGGTAGCCATTATTGCAGGGCTGGCAGCTACAGAGGTTGAGGGAGTAGACTCTATGGCAGGCAATATTACCAATGAGCTGGTAGGAAAGCTTGGCATGAAGAATCTTAGCAAGGGAGTAAAGGTGGATGTGACAGAGAACCATGTATCTGTGGATCTTTCCTTAAATATCCGTTATGGCTTCAATATCCCTTCTGTCAGCGAGCAGGTGCAGGAAAAGGTCAGTGCTGCCATCGAAAATATGACGGGGCTTACAGTGCTGGATGTGAATATCCGGATTGCAGGCGTGAATATGGAAGAAAACTGACAGAAAGTTTAATGCGTTTGGGTGCTCAGGTCCGAATAAGGGTCTGCAGCACCTTTTGATATTTTTTATTGTGTTTATCCGGCGCCTTTGGTATAATCACAGTTAGCGGATCAGAATAGAGAAAGGAAAATGTATTCGAGAGCCCAGGCTTTTCGTACAAGCAGAAGATATGACCAGAAGAGAATTAAGAGAACACTGTTTTAAAATGCTGTTCTCCGCGGATTTTTATAAAACCACAGAGGAAGCAAAGGAGCAGATGTGGCAGTATTTCCAGTCTCCTCAGGAATATGAGACAAATGATGAGGGAAGCCTTACGATCCTTCATAAAGTAGAGCTTACAGATAAGGATATGGAATATCTGCAGACAAAAACAGGAAATATAGTAGATAAGATCCAGGAAATCGACAGCCGGATCGATGAGGTGGCTGCAGGCTGGAAGACAAGACGTATGGGAAAGGTGGAGCTTACTATTCTTCGTCTGGCCCTTTACGAGATGGACTATGATGATACGGTTCCTGCAAAGGTAGCGGTGAACGAGGCGGTGGAACTTGCTAAGAAGTTTGGAGGAAGTGACTCTCCGGCTTTTGTAAATGGTGTACTTGCAAAGTTTATCCGCAAAGAAGAGACAACGACAGAGACTGAACCGGCGAATGAGAAGACTGCGCAGGCTCAGGAAACAGAAGCGTAGGAAAGAAAGCAGAGGGAGCAGATGGCAAGTGTATTTACCGTATCCCAGGTGACCTCATATATCAAAAATATGTTTACCCAGGATTTTGCCCTGAACCGGATCTCCATCCGGGGCGAGGTTTCCAACTGTAAATACCATACCTCCGGTCATATATATTTTACGTTAAAGGACGGCGGCGCTCAGATTGCCGCCGTCATGTTTGCAGGCCAGAGAAAGGGACTTTCTTTTACACTGCAGGAGGGCCAGGAGGTAGTGGTAAAGGGAACGGTAGACGTATATGAACGGGACGGCCGCTATCAGCTCTATGCCAGAGAGATTACAAGAGAAGGAATCGGTGATCTTTTTGCCAGATATGAAAAGCTGCGCACGGAATTAGAAGAAATGGGGATGTTTGATTCCTGTTATAAGCGTCCCATTCCCAGATATGCCAGAACGATTGGAATCGTGACAGCCAGAACCGGAGCTGCCATCCGGGATATTATGAATATTGCGGCCAGACGCAATCCCTATGTACAGCTGGTGTTGTATCCTGCTCTGGTGCAGGGAGAGCAGGCCAAATACAGTATTGCAAAGGGAATCGAGACTCTGGACCGGATGGGACTGGATCTTCTGATCGTAGGCCGGGGCGGAGGTTCCATTGAGGATTTATGGGCTTTTAATGAGGAAATCGTAGCAAGAGCCATCTTTAACTGTACGACTCCGGTGATATCGGCTGTGGGCCATGAAACAGATGTTACCATTGCAGACTATGTGGCAGATTTAAGGGCGCCTACGCCTTCTGCGGCAGCAGAGCTGGCGGTTTTTGATCATCGCCAGTTTGAGGAACAGACAGCTCTTTATAAGCGGGTTTTGGAACGTTCCGTTTACCGCAGGATTGAAAAGGCGCGATTCCTTTTAGAGCAGTGCCGGATGCGTCTGCAGTTAAAGGATCCGGTCCGTATGGTAAATGATAAGAGGCAGAGGCTGGCTGATTTGGAGCAGGCGCTGCAGCGTAAGATGAAGGATCTGCTGGAAACGGAAAAAATTCGTTTAAAAGAGGACAGACTTGTTCTGGAACGTTTGACGCAAACCGCTGTTACAAAAGAAAAACACAGGCTGGCTTTGGCATCCAGCCGTTTAGACGGCCTTTCGCCTTTAAAAAAGCTGGGTGGGGGCTATGGCTTTATTCAGGATGAGAGGGGAAAGTGCCTGCGCTCCGCAGGCCAGGTAAAAGAAGGGGAAGAGATACGGATCTATGCCGCAGACGGCAGGATCGACGGGATCGTAAAAAGAGTGGAATATTCATAGCAGGAAAGGAAGGGATGACCGTGCCGCGAAAGAAAGCAGAGCCGCAGGAAGCTGCCAGCATCGAGGAAAATTTCGCCCGGCTGGAGGAAATTATAAAAAGGCTGGAAGCAGGAGAAGAGTCCTTAGAGGAGACCTTTGCGGGCTATGAAGCAGGCATGAAGCTTGTACAGTCCTTAAACGGACAGATTGATAAAGTAGAAAAACAGATTCAGATATTGAGCGAGGGTGAAGATAATGATTGATAATACAGCATTTAAAAAAGAACTGGAAGAGAGAGTAAAAGAGATAAATGCAGGCATTGCAGGGTATCTTCCAGAGGAAAAGGGCTGCCAGAAGACGATTTTTGAGGCCATGAACTACAGCATGAATGCAGGAGGAAAGAGGCTGCGCCCGCTGCTGATGCAGGAAGTGTGCCGTCTTTTTACAGGAGAGGTGTCTGAGATTGTAAAGCCCTTTATGGCTGCCATTGAGATGATCCACACCTCATCTCTGGTTCATGATGACCTGCCCTGTATGGATGATGATATGATCCGCAGAGGCAAAGCCAGTACCTGGGCAGAGTATGGCGAGGACATTGGCGTTCTTGCGGGAGATGCTCTGATGATGTACGCTTTTGAGACGGCATCCAAGGCCTTTGATGCGGCAGAGGATGCAGATGCGCTTTTGAGAGCCGGAAAGGCAATGGGGATCCTGGCAGCAAAGACGGGCGTTTACGGTATGATCGGAGGCCAGACGGTAGATGTAGAGCTGGCAGGAGGTCCCGTTCCCAAGGATAAGCTGGATTTTATCTACCGCTTAAAGACGGGAGCCCTGCTTCAGGCAGCGATGCTCATAGGAGCTGTTCTTGGAGGAGCCGCAGATGAGGACTGTAAGATTGTAGAGGATCTGGCTGGAAAGGTAGGACTTGCTTTCCAGATTCAGGATGACATTCTGGATGTGACCGGAGATGCCTCTGTCACCGGAAAAGCGGCAGGAAGCGACGAGAAGAACCAGAAGACCACTTATGTAACTTTAGAAGGGCTTTCAAAGGCCAGGAAAGAGGTAGAGGCTCTTTCAGCAGCCGCTATTGGGGATCTGGATAAGCTTCCCGGAAATAATGAATTTCTGGAGCAACTGATCCGCCTTCTGGTAAACAGAGAGAGATAATGAAATAAAAATGAAGGAAGTGCGAGCCTATGATATTGGAACAGATAAAGGGGCCGGAGGAATTAAAGCAGCTTTCATCCCGTGAACTGGCCATTCTGGCAGAAGAGATACGCACCTTTCTGATCGAAAAGATCAGCCGTACGGGAGGCCATCTGGCTTCTAATTTAGGCGTGGTGGAGCTTACAATTGCTCTGTTTAAAACATTTGATCTGCCTCAGGATAAGATTATCTGGGATGTGGGCCATCAGTCTTATACCCATAAGATATTAAGCGGACGCATGGCTGAGTTTGATGAGCTGCGCCAGTATGGAGGGATCAGCGGCTTTCCTAAACGAAAGGAAAGCCCCTATGATTCCTTTGACACGGGCCACAGCTCTACCTCTATTTCTGCCGGCCTTGGTATTGCCCAGGGCCGGGATCTGTTGGGAGAGGATTACCGGGTGGTGTCCGTGATCGGAGACGGCGCGCTCACCGGCGGCATGGCTTACGAGGCTTTAAATAATGCTGCCCGTATGAAAAAGAATTTCATTATTATCTTAAATGATAATGAAATGTCTATATCAGAAAATGTAGGCGGTATGTCCAGGTATTTAAGCGGACTCAGAACCGGAACCGGCTACAATGATTTAAAAAAGAATATCGTGGAGGCTTTAGAGCGGGTACCGTTGGTGGGAAATGCGGTGATCGACAAGCTAAAGCGCACCAAGGACAGCATTAAGCAGCTGTTTATTCCTGGAATGCTTTTTGAAAATATGGGGATCACCTACCTGGGTCCTGTGGACGGCCACAATATACCTGCCCTGTGCAAGGTTCTTAAAGAGGCTAAGAAATTAGACCACGCAGTTCTGATCCATGTGATCACAAAAAAGGGAAAGGGATATAAACCTGCGGAGAAGAATCCTTCCATATTTCACGGTGTGGGTCCTTTTGATATTGCAACGGGAAAAGAAAATGGGAAAAAGAAGGAACCCTCCTATACAGAGGTATTTTCCAGAAAGCTGTGCCAGCTTGGGGAAACCCATCCAAAGCTGGTAGCCGTGACAGCGGCTATGCCTGACGGTACGGGACTTGCAGCTTTTGGAAAAAAGTTTCCGGACCGCTTTTTTGATGTGGGAATTGCGGAGGCTCATGCAGTGACAAGCGCTGCGGGCATGGCGGCTGCGGGCCTGCGTCCTGTGGTGGCAATCTATTCCTCCTTTTTGCAGAGAGGATACGATCAGGTGCTTCATGACGTATGTATCCAGAATCTTCCGGTCCTTTTTGCCGTAGACCGGGCAGGACTGGTGGGAAGCGACGGAGAGACCCACCAGGGAATCTTTGATTATTCCTATCTGACCTCCATCCCCAATATGACGGTAATGGCTCCGAAAAATCTCTGGGAGCTGCGCGCTATGATGGAATTTGCCATGGATTACAATGCACCCCTTGCGATCCGTTATCCCAGAGGAACCGCTTACAGGGGGCTTAGGGAATACAGGCAGCCCATTATCTACGGAAAGGGAGAGCTGCTCTGTGAGGAAAGTGATATTGCGCTTCTGGCGGTTGGAAGCATGGTAAGCACGGCAGAGCATATCAGGGAAAAGCTTAAGGAAGAGGGGTATTCCTGCAGCCTGGCAAACGGCCGTTTTGTAAAACCGTTTGATAAAGAATTGACAGAGCGCCTGGCAAAAAACCACCGCCTGCTTGTGACCCTGGAGGAAAATGTGCTTCAGGGAGGATATGGCCTTGCAGTGACTGCCTATATCCACAGCCATTATCCGGAGGTTAAGGTTGTGAATATTGCTCTTCCGGATGCATATGTGGAGCATGGAAATGTATCGCTTCTTCGGAAAGGACTGGGAATTGACAGCGATTCCATTATCCGAAGACTGAAGGAAGAGGGCTGGCTTTCCGGTATCCACAGGGAAGAAAACGGAGAAGAACGGCAGAGACCGTCTGAATGAAAGACAGGAGAAATACAGATGAAAGAACGATTAGACGTACTGCTTGTAAAGCGTAATCTGGCAGAGTCACGGGAAAAGGCAAAGGCCTTGATCATGTCTGGTATTGTGTATGTAAATGGGCAGAAGGAGGATAAATCCGGAACGACTTTTGAGGAAACGGCGCCCATTGAGGTCAGAGGCAGTACTTTAAAATATGTAAGCCGCGGAGGGCTGAAGCTGGAAAAGGCCATGGATCGTTTTGGCGTCCGCCTGGATGGAAAGATCTGCATGGATGTAGGGGCTTCCACCGGCGGCTTTACAGACTGTATGCTGCAGAATGGAGCGGTGAAGGTGTATTCTGTCGATGTGGGCCATGGACAGCTTGCCTGGAAGCTGCGCAATGATGAGCGTGTGGTCTGCATGGAGAAAACCAATATCCGCTATGTGACTCCGGAGGATATTGCAGATCCTATTGGCTTTGCAAGTATTGATGTGTCCTTTATTTCACTTACTAAGGTTTTGGGACCTGTGAAGGCTCTTTTAGAGGACAATGGGCAGATCGTCTGCCTGATTAAACCGCAGTTTGAAGCAGGCAGGGAAAAAGTAGGGAAAAAAGGCGTTGTTCGAGAGCCGGCCGTTCATTTGGAAGTGATCGACATGGTGATCGATTATGCGCTTTCCATCGGATTTGAGGCCCTGAATCTGGAATTTTCTCCGATCAAGGGGCCGGAAGGAAATATTGAGTACCTGCTCTATCTTCAGAAGCATCCAGAGGATCAGGAGGCAGAGTATGCGGTGCGCCGGGAAGCGGCTGCCGATCCGAAGGCAGTGGTAGCTGAGGCACATCAAACTCTGGATCGTTCATAGGAAATGGCGGTAAATGGCAGATGAAACGATTTTTTTTGATTGCCAATCTGGCGAAAGAGTTTGTTCCTGAAACCAGGGCGTATATCCGGGAATGCCTGGAAAAAAGAGGGGCTGAGTGCCGTTTTCTCACCCTGGCTCAGCATAATAAATACGGAAAGCATACGCCTTCTGAGTTGGTTCCGGAGGATACAGAATGTGTGATAACCATTGGCGGAGACGGCACCCTGATCCAGGCGGCCAGAGATCTGGCAGGCAGGAATATCCCTCTTTTGGGAGTAAACCGGGGCCATTTGGGATTTTTAAACCAGATCAGCTCTCAGGATGAGATTGAAGAAGCCATTGCTTCTTTGATCGAGAACCGTTTTGAGCTGGAGCGGAGAATGATGATACGGGGAACAGTGTTTCATCAGGGAAAACCCGTATTTCAAGATATTGCGCTAAATGAAATCGCTGTTACCAGCCGGGTTCCCCTGCGGGTACTCCGGTATCAGGTATCAGTGAATGATGAATACTTAAACCATTACAGCGCAGATGGAGTCCTGGTGGCAACGCCCACCGGTTCCACTGCCTACAACCTGTCCGCCGGTGGGCCAGTGATGGCTCCGGCAGGCCGGATGATGGCCCTGACTCCGGTGTGTCCTCATTCCCTAAATGCGAGAAGCATTGTGCTCGCAGCAGAGGATCGGATCCAGATCGGGGTATTAAGCAGCGGAAGAGTTTCCTTTGACGGAGATTCCTGGGCAGATCTGGAGATGGGGGACTGCCTGATCGCAGAGCGTTCCGCTTTGGAGACAGTGATGATCCGAAGGAAAAAGCAGTCGTTTATGCAGAATTTAAGCGATCATTTAAGCGGAATCTGAGAAACAGCCACAAAAGCTCTGCGCTTTGCAGAGCTTAACAAGGAGGAAAGATAGATGAAGGTAGAACGTCACAGTAAAATTGTGGAACTGATCGGGAAATATGAGATCGAAACGCAGGAGGAACTGGCTGAAAAGCTTAACCAGTCTGGTTTTAATGTGACTCAGGCGACTGTTTCCAGAGATATCCGTGAATTAAAGCTTACAAAGATTCAGGGAGAAAACGGAAGACAACGGTATATGGTTCTTGAAAGTCCAAGAGGAACCTCTGCGATCAAATATATCCGTATTTTAAAGGATGGTTTTATGTCCATGGATATGGCACAGAACATTCTTGTGATCAAGACCGTAGCCGGTATGGCAATGGCAGTGGCGGCCGCCCTGGACGCCATCCATTTTCAGGAGGTAGTAGGCTGTATTGCAGGGGATGACACCATCATGTGTGCGGTACGCAGTGTGGATGACACGATCATCGTGATGGAAAAGATCAAAAAGATGGTGGAGGACTGATCGATATGTTATTAGAGCTGCACGTTAAAAATCTGGCCCTTATTGAAAGAGCAGATGTGGAGTTTGGCGAGGGCCTAAATATTCTTACCGGCGAGACCGGCGCCGGTAAATCCATTATAATCGGCTCCGTGAGTATGGCTCTGGGAGGAAAGGCTTCCAGAGACAGCATACGCCACGGAGCCGATTATGCCTATATAGAGCTCGTTTTTTCAGTCAAGGGAGAAGACAGGCTGCGGGCGCTGCGGGAACTGGATACAGAACCTACCGAGGATGGCCTGGTGATCATCTCAAGGAAAATCACCCCGTCACGCAGTATCAGCCGCATCAATGATGAGACAGTTACGGCAGCAAGGCTGAGACAGATCACAGGCTTGCTTTTAGATATTCACGGTCAGCATGAGCATCAGTCTCTGCTGTATAAATCAAAACATCTTGAAATCCTGGATGCCTATGTCAAGGCTCAAACCCAACCGGCAAAAAAGAAGATGGAAGAGGAATACAAAAATTACTGTATTCTAAAGAAACGGCTATCCTCCTTTGAGATGGATCATGACGCCAGACTCAGAGAAGCGGACTTCCTGCGTTTTGAAATCCAGGAGATTGAAGAGGGCAATATAAAAGAAGGGGAGGAGGAGGAGCTGACCGCTCGTTACCGCCGTTTCTCCCATGCAAGACGCATTGCTGAAAATCTGAATGAAGCCTATGACAGCCTTCAGGCAGATGCAGTTACAAGAGCCCTTCGGTCGGTGGAGCAGGTGACAGAGTATGATGAAGCATTGCAGAGCATAAGAGATCAGCTTTATGATGCAGAGGCCATATTAAGTGATGCCGGAAGGGAAATTTCAGCTTATATAAGCAGTATGGAGTTTGATGAGGAAAGCTGGAGACAGACGGAGGAGCGTCTGGATCAGATCCACAGCCTCCAAAACAAATACGGAGCTTCGGTTTTGGCAATCCAGGCCAGTCTGGAAGAAAAAAGGAAACGCCTGGAAGAACTGGAAAATTATGATGCATTTAGGGAACAGACGGAAAAGAAGCTGAAAATTTCCACGGATCATCTTTGCAGACTCTGTACAGACTTATCAGAAATACGTAAAAAAGCATCGGTGGAGCTTGTAAAACGGATCCGGAGCGGACTTCTTGATTTAAATTTCCTGGATGTGGAATTTGATATGGAATTTGAAACGCTGGATCATTTTACGCCGGATGGCTGGGATGAGGTTCAGTTTCTTATTTCCACCAATCCGGGACAGCCTATGCGTCCTTTAAAGGATGTGGCTTCCGGAGGCGAGCTCTCTCGTATTATGCTGGCGATCAAGACGGTGCTGGCGGATTCAGATGAGATCCCCACGCTTATTTTTGATGAAATTGATACAGGCATCAGCGGACGCACAGCCCAGAAAGTATCAGAAAAGCTTTCTTATATTGCAGGCAGCCACCAGGTGATCTGTATCACCCACCTGCCTCAGATCGCAGCTATGGCGGATATCCATTTTGAAATACTTAAATCGGCCAGTGAGGGTTCCACTGCTACCACCATTGAACGTCTTGGACGGGAGAAAAGCATAAGAGAGCTTGCCAGATTGTTAGGCGGTGCGCAGATCACAGAGGCAGTTCTTAAAAATGCACACGAAATGAAGGATTTGGCAGACCAGACAAAAAAGCCATGGATGGAAAGATAAAACCAGATTGAAATATGCCATGCAGACTCATACTAATGACAGGATCATTAGAAAAGGAGGCAGGGCATATGATGAGGAGAACAGGGGGATTTTACCGGAAGCTGGCCCTGGGGTTCTGGCTGTCAGCCATAGCCGGAGGGGCCTTTGTGTGGCATCTTGCATACCGGGCAGTACCCGATCAGATCAGTATGCTTGAAAACCAGAAAGAGGAATTTTCATTTTCTCTGCCCTGGCGGGCTACGCTTTCCAGCGAAAGCGCAGAGGTATCCCTGGGAAATGAAAGCAATATTCCGGGGGATGAGATCACTGTAAACAGCAGCGAGCCATTTCATGTTTTTGCGGGAAAAAAGGGAAGTTATCAGATGAATCTGAAGCTTCTGGGGCTGATCAAGCTGAAAGAAATACAGGTGGATGTAGTGGATACCAGGTATGCCATACCCTGCGGAAGTCCCATAGGAATCTATCTGAAATCTCAGGGAGTCATGGTGGTAGGAACCGGACGGATTACCAGGGAAGACGGCCGGGAGACCGAGCCGGCTTTCGGCAAATTAAAATCAGGGGATTACATTGAAGCGTTTAACGGAACGCCGCTGTCAACCAAGGAGGATCTGGTCAGGGAAGTGGGGAAGTGGAACGGGGGAGAAGCAAGTCTTACCATACGGCGCAGAGGAGAAAACATGGAGGTAGCCCTGTCTCCGGTAAAGGGAGAGGACGGAAGCTATAAGCTGGGGGCCTGGGTCAGGGATGATACCCAGGGGATCGGTACTATCACTTATGTGGATCCCAACGGACATTTCGGAGCCCTGGGCCATGGGATAAGCGACAGTGATACGGGAGAACTGGTGGAAATAGAGACAGGCGCTCTCTACACAGCTAAGATTATGGGAGTGGAAAAGGGAGAGGCGGGAAAGCCGGGGCTTCTTTCGGGGGTGATCTACTATGGTCCGCAGTCCTGCAGGGGAGAGATTACCGCTAATACGGAGGACGGTATTTTTGGAATGGTCGATCAGCAGCTTAAAAAGCAGATCCAGGGAGAACTGATGGAGGTCGCCAGATGTCAGGAGGTAAAGCCGGGGCCGGCAGTCATCCGAACGGCTGTTTCGGGTGAAGTAAAGGACTATACAGTAGAAATACAGAAGGTGGATCAAAGCCCGTCCAAACGAAATAAGGCAATGGTTCTTAAGGTAACAGATCCAGAGCTTCTTTCGCTTACAGGCGGTATTGTCCAGGGACTTTCCGGTACTCCCATTCTTCAGAATGGAAAACTGGCCGGAGCTGTAACACATGTGTTTGTCCAGGATCCATCAAGAGGCTATGGAATACTGGCAGATGATATGATGAAATATGGGGAAGAATGAAAAGATGGGTTACAAATAGTCGAAAAACACTAAAAATGGTCGAAATTTTGTGTCTAAATTTGCGATTACCATATATTGTCAAATGACAATAAGTAACGGTATAATATAAAATGTTACTTTTAAAGACAAAGGGGCCGTAAATGGGCGGCTCCTTTGTGCTAGTTTGGACAAGGGGGGATAATACTCCCGGTCCTGATGTAATAAGGAGGAAAAATGGAAAAGCAGGAACAATTAAACGTGGTAATTGTGGATGATAATCCCATGGTATTAAGTACTTTGGATGAGATGATCAATGCCGAGGACGGGCTGACGGTCATTGGAAAAGCTGACAATGGAGAGGATGCCATTGATATGATAAAGGACACTACACCAGATATTGTGCTTCTGGATATGGTTATGCCAAAAGTAGACGGGATTACAATTGTTGAGAAATTCAATCACAGAGACACGTTTCGCAAGCATCCTGTTTTTATCATGCTCAGTGCTGCCGGAAGTGAGCTGGTTACGGAGGAAGCGTTTCAGGCCGGAGTAAATTATTATCTGATGAAGCCCTTTGACCGGGATATCCTCATGAGGAAGATCCGTCACGCAGGCCATCTTCCGCGCCGGATCACGGCAGGAAAGATGATGGAAGTGCCAAGGCCGGCTGTGATGGAAGAGCCTGCGGTTACAAAGGAAGAGTATATGGAAGAACATCTGGAAGCAGATATCACAAAGATGCTTCATGAACTGGGAATTCCCGCCCACATCAAGGGCTACCAGTATTTAAGAGATGCGATCATTATGGTTGTAAAGGATCAGGAAATGATGGGTTCTGTTACAAAAATTCTTTATCCAGCGATTGCCAAGAAAAATCAGACTACAGCCAGCCGCGTAGAGCGCGCGATCCGCCATGCGATTGAAGTGGCCTGGGGAAGAGGTAAAATGGAAACGATTGATGAGCTGTTTGGATACACCATCAGTACGGGAAAAGGAAAGCCTACCAATTCTGAATTCATTGCTCTGATTTCTGATAAAATATTCCTGGAATACAAAAAAATTTAAGACAAATCCTAAGAAAACAGCTTCCTAATTTTGAAAAAGTACGCTATACTATATGGTAAGGCAAAACGCCGCCTGGATACGTCAGGAGAGGGAGGTTTGGATGAAGAAGATTTTATTTGCAGCTTCTGAAGCAGTACCATTTATTAAAACTGGGGGACTGGCAGATGTAGTAGGTTCTCTGCCAAAATGTTTTGATAAGGATTATTTTGACGTAAGAGTCATGATTCCCAAATATCTGTGCATCAAGCAGGAGTGGAGAGACAGGATGCAGTATGTGGATCATTTTTACATGGATTATCTGGGACAGAGCCGTTATGTAGGCATTTTACAGTATGTCCATGAGGGGATCACATTTTATTTTATTGATAATGAAAGCTATTTTAACGGAGAAAAGCCATATGGCGATTGGTACTGGGATCTGGAAAAGTTCTGCTTTTTCTGCAGGGCTGCTCTTTCTGCCCTGCCTGTAATCGGCTTCCAGCCGGATGTGGTCCACTGCCATGACTGGCAGACAGGCCTGATTCCTGTACTATTAAAGGATACTTTCCGGGGAGGTGATTTCTTCCGCAATATGAAGTCTGTTATCACCATCCACAACTTAAAGTTCCAGGGGGTGTGGGATGTAAAGACCATCAAGCGTTTTACAGAGCTTCCAGATTACTATTTTGCTCCAGATAAGCTGGAGGCCTATAAGGACGGCAATCTGTTAAAGGGCGGTATTGTATATGCGGATGCCATTACCACGGTAAGCAATACATACGCAGAGGAGATCAAGATGCCGTTTTACGGAGAAGGCCTGGATGGCCTGATGCGGGCCAGGGCCAACAGTCTTCGGGGAATCGTAAACGGAATTGATTATGATGATTTTGATCCGGAGACCGATCCTTTTATCGCCCAGAAATATAATGCAAAGAATTTCCGCAAGGAAAAGGCGAAAAACAAAAAGGCGCTCCAGCAGGAGCTGGGACTTCCTGTGGATGAGAAGAAGTTTATGGTGGGTATTGTATCCCGTCTTACAGACCAGAAGGGCCTGGATCTGATCCAGTGTGTGATGGATGAGCTCTGCAGTGACGACATGCAGCTGGTGGTTCTTGGAACGGGTGATGAACGCTATGAAAATATGTTCCGTCACTATGACTGGAAGTATCACGACAGGGTTTCCGCCCAGATCTATTATTCTGAGGCCATGTCTCACAAGATTTATGCAGCCTGTGACGCATTCCTGATGCCGTCCCTGTTTGAACCCTGCGGTTTAAGCCAGCTTATGGCCCTGCGCTACGGAACGGTACCCATTGTCCGGGAAACCGGCGGTTTGAAGGATACGGTTCAGCCATATAATGAATATGAGAGTACTGGAACGGGATTTTCCTTTGCCAATTACAATGCGCATGAGATGCTAGGCAGCATACGCTATGCCAAGTATGTATATTACAGCAGACGCCGGGAGTGGAACAAGATAATCGACCGTGCCATGGCGGCAGACTTTTCATGGAAGACCTCAGCAGCTAAATATCAGGAGCTTTATGACTGGCTGATCGGCTGAGAGACACTGCATTTAAACAGATAAATACCCGAAGAAAGGGGAAAGAAACTACACTATGAATGTTTGGAACGATATGCTTGGCAATCAGATCCTTGTAAGTGCCGTAGTAGGCTGGACAGTAGCCCAGGTTTTAAAGACGCTCATCGACTGCGCTTTAAACAAAAGCTTTAATGCGGAACGTCTGGTGGGATCGGGCGGTATGCCAAGCTCCCATTCAGCTACGGTCTGTGCATTGACGACGGCTGCGGCGCTGGAATACGGCGCAGGCTCCTTTGAATTTGCCGTATCCTTTGTTCTGGCCATGGTCGTCATGTATGATGCCATCGGAGTGCGCAGAGAGACGGGAAAACAGGCAAAGCTTTTAAATTCCATTTTGATGGAAAATCCTCTGAAGCTCAATGCGGAGGTTCTTCAGGAGAAACTTAAGGAGTATGTGGGCCATACGCCCCTTCAGGTTCTGGCCGGAGCGATTTTGGGAATTGGCCTGTCTCTGCTTCTGGATTCCTATTATTGAGAAATCATCAGCAGCCCCTTACATTCATATGAACCAGCAGATGCGGACCGTGGCTTTTGCCATGGCCCCTTTTGCGTCGTAGGTATTTTCCCACGTACAGGCATATTCCCATATTTACAGATAAGAGCAGGAGAATAGAAATGAAAATGACAGAATATTTTAAGGGTCATCCGGTGGTTTTAGCTTCCGCTTCTCCCAGAAGAAAAGAACTTTTGGAACAGATTGGGATCAAAGCCCGGATCAGGCCCAGCGTGCAGGAGGAAAAGTCCCAGGCTGAGACGCCGGAGGAGCTGGTGATGGAACTGGCCGCTGTAAAGGCGCAGGATATTGCCGCAGGCTGTGAGTCCGGAACCTTAGTCATTGGAGCCGATACAGTGGTTGCCCTGGATGAGAAAATTCTTGGAAAGCCTCAGACCCCGGAGAGGGCTGTCGAAATGATACAGAAGCTTCAGGGCCGGGAACATCAGGTTTATACCGGTGTTACGGTGATCCTGTGTATGGAGAATGGAGAACTGCACGGAACATCCTTTGCGGAGCGCACAAATGTAGAACTCTGGCCCATGACAGAGGATGAAATTTCTACATATGCACAGAGCGGGGAGCCGCTTGATAAGGCAGGCGCATATGGGATACAGGGCAGTTTTGCAGCCTATATAAAGGGGATACAGGGAGATTATACCAATGTGGTAGGACTGCCTTTAGGGCGTCTGGTCCATGAGATGAACACACTTTTGACAGAAAATGGAGGAACACAGGATGATTAAACTTATAGTATCCGATGTAGATGGAACACTGGTAGAGGACGGATCTGCCGATATCAATCCGGAACTGTTTGAGGTGATCCTGAAACTGAGAGAAAAGGGGATTCAGTTTGCCATAGCCAGCGGACGGCCCTGGTCCAGTGTAGAGCATACCTTTGACCCGGTAAAGAAAAAGATTTTTTATATCTCCAATAACGGTTCCTATATTGGCTGCCATGGCCGCAGTCTTTATACCTATACGATTGATAAGAAACTGGCAGAACGGGTGATCCGCTCCGTCCGCCGTCATCCGGAGCTTGAACTTGTTTATGCCTGTGCCGGAGGAGATTATGTGGATTCAAAAAATGAAGACCTTGTGCGCTGGCTTGTTGATGGGTATAAATTTAAGCTGAACCGGGTGGAAGATTTATTAGATCTTGAGGAGCCTCCTGTAAAAATATCTATTTACAAGCCGGACGGCATCGAGGAGGCCACCCGTTTTGTGTTTGATGAATTTGGAACAGAGCTTAAGCTTGCCTGTGCCGGAGATATGTGGATGGACTGCATGGCTTTGGGGGTAAATAAGGGAAATGCTGTAAAAACCATTCAGGAGAGTCTGGATATCCGCCCGGAAGAAACAATGGCGTTTGGCGATCAGCTCAATGATCTTGAGATGCTTGATCAGGCATACTACAGCTTTGCTGTGGCAAATGCCAGAGAGGAAGTGCGCCGGGCTGCCAGATTTCAGGCGGATAGCAATGTAAATGACGGAGTTTTGAAAATTCTTAAATATCTTCTGTAGAATGTACGACTGGAAAGGAGACTTCATTGGACCAGAGAAGGAAGGATAAAAAAAGAAAATGGTTCCGGCCTTTAAAGCAGGGATTTCTGATCGCGTTTTCAGCGGGATGTCTGGCGGCCTGCGGACAGACGGCATCCTATCAGAACGCAAAGGGTTCTGCAGCAGAGTACACGCCGGGGCAGATCATGACTGTTGCGGCGACGGAGCGCAACCGCTATCAGAACATCTACACCGGACAGCTCTGGTCTGTTGCGGCTGATGGATCGGGAACCACCTTTGAATCCCTTTTAAAAGGCCAGATGGAGCAGTTTTTGACAGAACTGGCAGCCATAAATCTTTTGGCAGAAGAAAAAGGGGTTGAGCTTACCAATCAGGAAAAGACGCAGGTGCAGAGCCTGACGGATACCTATTTTTCATCCCTTACACCGGAGGATCTGGATTATATGAAGGTATCCAAGGATGAAATCTACGATTTATACAGCAAATATTATCTGGCGGATAAAACCGTATCTCAGCTGACAGATGAAAAAGCGCTGGAGGTAAGTGACGCAGAGGCAAAAGTGATCCGGATCCTGCAGATTGAAACAGATACAGAAGAAAAGGCGGAGACGCTGTGGAAAAAGGTCAATGAGCCAAAAGCTGATTTTGCTTCTATCGCTGAAAAAGAGTCGGGCGGCAGCCAGGTCGAGTTTCAGCTGGAGTGGAGCGATACATTAAATGCTTTGGAGGAGACGGCTTTTTCTCTGGAACAGGATCAGATCAGCGAAATTATTTCCTGGGAAGGGAAATTTTATATTCAAAAATGCATATCGGCCTATGATGAGGAAGCTACAGCTGCCAGAAAGCTCCGGCTTTTGGAAGAAAAAAAAGCCAGAGCCTTTGACCAGATTTATACGCCGTTTATTCAGAACCATCCGATCCGCCTAAAAAACGGGATTTGGGAGGGCGTGGACTTTTCACAGGGAGAAGAGTGCACCTCCGATGATTTTTTTCAGCTGTATCATGAGATGGGGGAATGAAAGCGAAATTCCTTCTTTTTGTTGATACAGCGAACCTTTGCCCGGGGAACATATTTGCCGCAGTGCTGGCAGTAGGTTTTGTGGCAGGCGTTCCGCCCTTTTTGGCAGAGGCCAAACGCTTCATAATACTTACAGGGGATTTCTCTGTACTTAGCCATTTTTACGCCTCCTCTCCTGCTTTGAAGTTGTATACCGGGCGCAGGATTTTTTCTATGGATACGGCATCAGCCGCCGCCGAACGGATTTCCTCCAGAGACCGGTAGGCAAAGGGGGCTTCATCTAATGTCCTCCTGGAGATGCTGGGGGAATAGATCCCTTTCATTTCTTTTTTGTAATCAGAAAGAGTCCAGTGTTTTCCCACATCTACTCTTTTCATGATCCGCCCTGCGCCGTGAGGGGCGGAACAGTTCCAGTCAGGATTTCCCAGACCTTTTCCGAGAATAACCCCGTCTTTCATATGAATGGGAATAATAACAGGTTCATCTTTTTGGGCCGAAATGGCGCCTTTGCGCAGGATGGGGGGATCTTGGGTCTGATCCACATAGTTATGCTGGCAGGAAATGACCGTATCCGCTTTCCACTTCATTCCGCGGAGAAGTTCATCCAGAATAGCCTTCCGGTTCAGTGCGGCAAACTGCTGTGTCAGTTCAAGATCATTTAAATACTGCTCTTTTAAACCGCCTTCCAGCCATGTGAGCTCATATGGAACGTGAAGGCCCTGTTTTTTTAAGTATTTCTGGCCTTTTTTCATATAATGATCGAAAATATTCTTTCCGAGACAGCGGCTTCCAGAATGAATGATAACGTAAAAACAGCCATTTTCATCCTGATCCAGTTCAATAAAATGGTTTCCTCCGCCCAGACTTCCCAGACTTAAAACGGCTTTTACCTCATTGATGCTGTTTTTGCAGCAGAAGGCTTCCGGATGGAAGTGATCTGCGTATCGGTGGAGTGATCTGCGGATTTGTGAGCCAGAGGGAATCTGTTCCCGGATGAGTGAGTCGAGCTTGGGAAAATGATCCGTTCGGACTTTGCCGGACAGTCTGGCCATGGTAATTCCGCAGCCGATATCAATTCCTACCGTTTGTGGCAAGATCTGTTTTCCGACAGTGGCAGTAAAACCGATGGTGCCTGCCTTTCCGGGATGGACATCCGGCATGATGCGGATCTTGCTGCCTTCAAAGGCTGGATTGTCACAGAGCATCTGGATCTGGGCCAGAGCATATGGCTCAATGGAAGTTTTGGGGTTATTTGTGTGATAAATGATAGCGGATGTATAGATTCCAGTTACTGTTTTCATTGTATTCCTTTCTCTGTAAGGGTGTTTTGCCTGAAAAAGGGCGCAAAAAAACACCTCATAAACGGTTAGGCTCAGAGGCGGGAAACTGGAAATATTTGGAATGGACTTTGCCTGTGAATACAGAAATATCCAATCAGATATGGAGTTTAGAACCTCTGAGAAATTTGACTGCTGTATCGTTGTTTATAGCTGCATTCATAGTAAATCCTCCTTTCGTCCGGGTTGATAGCTGCAAACAGTCGTGCTCCTGTTTTATGGCCTCATTATACGCGGGAAAGATAGGATTTGTCAATATGAGAAAATGGCAAAACAAAAATGCGTTATGATTGAAAGAACTCTTTGGTTTTTGATGAAATGGGTTAAGGTAGCTTAAATGAGTGGATTATGATATACTTAGAAAAGCAAAAATACATAAGAAATGGAAAGGGGAAAACACAATGAAAGCAGTAAACGTGCATAGACTGTGGAAAGGGATTTTTACGGCAGCAGTATTATCCTGTCTTCTTGCTGTTCCGGCATCGGCGAAAGAGGAGAGGACGCCGGTAGGCCGCATTACGCTGAATTTCAGCGCGGATATTCAGGCGGGAGACTCAGAGGCGTACATCGATGTATCGGTAGAAGATGGAAGCTGCTCCGTGGAAAGCGCAGATTTTGTCAATGAGCAGGAATACTGGGCAGGAGGCGTTCGCCCCAAAGTGGAAATATGGCTGGAGGCAGACAGCGACTGTTATTTTAAAAAATCAGGAAAAAGTGCGTTTACCTTTACGGGGGATGATGTAAAGTATGTTTCAAGCTCTACCAAGTATGATAGGGAAATGATGCGTCTGGTGGTAACGCTTGACAAGCTGGATGAAGAGGATGAGGATCTGGAGGTATCAGGACTTATCTGGGATGAGGACAATGCCATTGCTCACTGGGATCAGAATGGGATCGCAAAAAAATATAAGGTGCGTCTGTGCCGGGGCCGGGGAGGAAGCTCCACGGAGGATGGCGTGGGCTCGGTTCATACGGTGACAGAAAACAGCTTTGATTTTGCAGAGCAGATTCCCAAGGCAGGAAATTATTATTTTAAAGTAAGAGCCGTTGATATCAGGGACAATCTGGGCGATTGGGAAGAATCTCCATGGTTTGAGGTGACAGAGGAGGATTTATCTGAGTGGAAGGGAAGCTGGAAGCAGAATGAGCGCGGTTGGTGGTATGAAAACAGGGACGGCTCCTGGCCGAAGGAGTGCTGGCAGATGATCGATTCAGACTGGTACTTTTTTGACAGTGAAGGCTATATGAAAACAGGATGGATTGACTGGAACGGAAAATCCTATTTCTGCAGCGAATCAGGAGCTATGCTGGTATCTTGTACAACGCCGGATGGATATTCGGTAGGAGAAGACGGCGCTAAGATCCTTCCATAGCTTTTTCGGGATATAAGGCGGTCTTTTCGGGTAAAACCGCAAGAAAAGCCTTGAGTTTACAGAAAAAGTATGATATATTAATTTTGTTTGACTATAAGGAAACGGAAAGAGGTACAGGTCATGGCAGTGATTCAGGTTATTTTATCGATCATATATGTACTCCTTGGCATCGCTATTTCAATCGTAATTCTGATGCAGGAGGGTAAGTCCAATGGACTGGGCGGCGCTATCGGCGGCATGGCTGAGAGCTATTGGAGCAAAAATAAAGGCCGTTCCATGGAGGGTGCATTAGAGCACTTTACAAGATACGGCGCTATTGTATTTATGATCATCACACTGATCCTGAATATTATTTTAAAGGTTCAGGGATAATAATACGGACACAAAAACACCCTTTCATGTATCGCATTGAAGGGTGTTTTTTTAAATGAATAGACAGAAAAGAGGATACATGGAAAAAGAACAATTGGAACAGAGAAAGAAAATGCTGACAGAGCTGATGAATGACAAAGCATATGTGCCTATGAAGGCAAAAGAGCTTGCCATGCTGCTTGATATTCCAAAATCCAGAAGAGAGGAGCTTCAGGAGGTCCTTGATAAGCTGGTGGAGGATGGTGTGATCGGAGTCTCAAAAAAGGGGAAATATGCTAGATCAGAGACTTTTTCTGTGAACGGCCTTTTTAGCGGCCATTCCAGAGGATTCGGATTTGTTACAGTTGAGGGAATGGAGAGGGATGTATTTATTCCAGAGGACAAGACCGGGGCTGCCCTGCATGGAGATCGGGTGCAGATCGTGATCACATCCGATGGACAGAAAGGACGCCGTCCGGAAGGGGCGGTGATCCGGGTGCTGGAGCACGCAAACCGTGAGATTGTAGGATATTTTCAGAAAAGTAAAAATTTTGGCTTTGTTGTGCCTGATAATGTGAAGCTTTCCAGGGATATATTTATCCCTCAGGGCTGCAGCCAGGGGGCTGTAACGGGCCATAAGGTAGTGGTGCAGCTTACAGATTTTGGCGGTCCGGGAAGAAAGCCGGAGGGACGGATTACAGAGATCCTGGGACATGTCAATGATCCCGGCACGGATATTTTATCCCTGGTGCGGGCCTATGGGCTTGCAGAATCATTTCCTGAGGATGTGATGGAGGAATTAAAAACGATACCGGATGAGCTGGAGACAGAAGCAGCGCCTGAAGGAAAACGCTTTCGTGAGGATATGCCGTATTATTTGGATGATCTGGTCTCTAATGACGGGTGGAAGGAGCATTGCAGAGGACGGCTGGATCTTCGCGGGCTTCAGACTGTGACCATTGACGGGGAAGACGCCAAGGATCTGGACGATGCTGTGACGCTTGGACGGACACCGGAGGGTAATTATATTTTGGGAGTCCACATTGCGGATGTAAGCCACTATGTAAAGGAGAACAGCGCTCTGGATCGGGAGGCGCTTCGGAGAGGAACCAGCGTGTATCTGGTGGATCGCGTGATCCCTATGCTGCCGCACAAGCTTTCTAATGGAATCTGCTCCTTAAATGAGGGAACGAACCGTCTGGCGTTAAGCTGTATCATGGAGATAGACGGCCAGGGGAATGTGACAGACCACAGAATCTGCGAAACAGTAATCTGCGTAGACAGGCGGATGAGCTATACTGCGGTGAACGGAATTTTGACTGGAGAAATGGAAGGGCTTCAGGAGGAACATGCAGAGCTTGTACCGCTTTTTAAACGGATGGAAGAGCTTTCGGGAATTGTGAGAGAACGGCGCAGGAAAAGAGGGGCTATTGACTTTGATTTCCCTGAGAGTAAAATTTTTCTGGATGAAAAAGGACGCCCTCTGGAGATTCGTCCCTATGAGCGCAATACAGCTACAAAGATCATAGAGGACTTCATGCTGTTGGCAAATGAAACGGTGGCAGAGGATTTTTACTGGCAGTCCGTACCCTTTCTTTATCGGACGCATGATACGCCGGATCCGGAAAAAATGAAGCAGCTGAGTGTTTTTATCAATAATTTCGGCTATTTTATCCGTATGCAGCAGGGAGAAATCCATCCAAAGGAGCTTCAGAAACTTTTGGACAAAATTGAAGGAACACCGGAGGAACCGCTTTTAGCAAGGCTGACGCTGCGTTCCATGAAACAGGCAAAATACACAACGGAATGTTCGGGCCATTTTGGACTGGCGGCCCGCTACTATACCCATTTTACCTCTCCCATCCGCAGGTATCCGGATCTTCAGATCCACCGCATTATAAAGGAAGCGATCCATGGAGAGTTAAAGGAGAAAAGACAGGCGCATTATGAGCAGCTTCTTCCTCAGGTGGCAGTCCAGACATCTGCGTTAGAGCGCCGTGCAGAGGAAGCAGAGCGGGAAACGGAGAAATTAAAGAAATGCGAGTATATGGCAAAGCATATAGGAGAAACCTTTGAGGGGGTGATCTCCGGCGTTTCCAACTGGGGCTTTTATGTGGAGCTTCCGAATACGGTGGAGGGCCTGGTGCATGTGAATGAACTCCATGGTGACTATTATGTATTTAACGAGGAGCGCATGGAGCTTAAGGGCGAAATGAGCGGAAAAACCTACAAGCTTGGACAGAAGATCCAGGTGGTGGTAACCGGAACGGACCGGCTTACCAAGACAATCGATTTTATCCCGGCAAAGAATCTGGAGCTTCCTGAGGAGTAAGATTTTAACCGGGAAAAAGACAGGAGGTTTTATTTTGAAAGAAGCAATCAAACTGGTAGCTAACAACAAGAAGGCTTACCATGACTATTTTATCGATGAGAAATTTGAGTGCGGCATTGAGCTGTTTGGAACGGAAGTCAAATCCATCCGTATGGGAAAATGCAGCGTCAAGGAAGCCTTCGTGCGGATCGACAAGAACGAGGTCTATATCTATGGTATGCACATCAATCCCTACGAGAAGGGCAACATCTTCAACAAAGACCCGCTCCGGGCAAGAAAACTGCTGATGCACCGCAGCGAGATTAACAAGCTGGAGGGCAAGATCCGTGAGAAGGGCCTGACCCTGGTGCCGCTGCAGGTGTACTTTAAGGGCAGCCTGGTGAAGGTGGAGATTGGTCTGGCACGAGGCAAGAAGCTCTACGATAAGCGGGATGATATTGCCAAAAAGGATCAGCGCCGTGAGGTGGAGCGGGATTACAAGCAGAAGCTGAGATAGCCATTGCGGTTATGAAAAAGAGTGACATGATAGATTTAGGTTATACCTGGCATGAAGCA
>OMGF01000006.1_pt1 | contig 212011 bp, 153 predicted proteins | sample 1645861 | NCBI WGS metagenome assembly OMGF01 (sample SAMN05578586, study PRJEB25193) | human gut metagenome | biome: Human Microbiome; feature: human-associated habitat; material: feces | host: Homo sapiens | place: USA:Birmingham
ACTTTTTAACAGTAAGCAGCTCATTCAGGCGATTCCAGGAAATTTGAAGAAAATCCTTCTTCCGTTCCTCCTTTTTCAAGAGGAAAGAACCGCGATTCAGACGACGGCATTCCAGACGGTATTCGTCGTCGCACCGATAAAGGATATGCAACCTGCTACGGGAGCGGTCGGGAAAAATATGACAGCTCTGCTCTGACACGCAGGAACCCGTGTGTCGGATGACCTCGCCACAAAGACCGTCAATACCTTTATGGAAATTACAACCTTGGGGATAAAGGTAATAAGACCAAAAAGGACTGCTGCGGAAAAGGCCAAGACCTAAAGGGAGAAGTAGGTCCTGAGGGGAATGGATACCAAGGCTGGAAGACGAAACTTTATAACGACGGCCGCCATCAAATATGAAAAGAACAGAATCAAAATGGTTAGACTCGGAAAAGAGAGTACGTAGTTTATCACTTTCGCTAGAAAATTCTAATACTGAACACATAATGGATTAAGATTATAATGAAGCCACAAAGGTAGGAAGGAAAAGAGGGGAAAAAAACACGCACGAGGCCGAATGCTTACGTTGCTTCCTGATAAGTTTATCGTTTCACTAAAGTGATGAAACCTTATCACCCTAGTGATGAGCTTGTACCACTTGGGTGATGAAACTTCATCACTTAAGTGAAACACTGTACTTGTCAAGAAGAGAACACGAACTTGTCCTGATGAAAACCCTTTTACATAAGGATGTTTACGCTTAGTCACTTTTCATCCCGAAACGCCGGAAATCCCTTGACAAAGGCTTTTCAATGTGCTATCTTTGTGGAAACAACAACTAAAAAAACAATAAAATCATGATGAAAGAAATGATTCGGAAGGTGATGGAATGGTGCAAGTTATGGAACGGTGAAACTGCAACGGCGAAACAGGCGGACCCTTCTTCGGATAAAAGGGAAAAAGAACAGGCTGCGGATAACCGGGAGGTGCAAGACCGTCTGGAGAACTACTTGTGGAAACACTATGAGTTCCGTTTCAACGTGTTGACGGAACAACCCGAATATTGCGCGAAGGGGCAAGGGACGGACACACCTTATAAGATAGTGACTCAGCGTACCTTGAACACCTTGTGCCTGGAAGCGCACCGTCATCGCATCAATTGCTGGGATAAGGATGTGAGCCGCCTGCTCCATTCGGAACGCTTGGAAGACTATCACCCTTTCCTTACTTATATGGATACACTGCCCCAATGGGACGGGGTGGATCGCGTCACTCCGCTGGCGCAGCGCATCTCGAAAAAAGCCTTCTGGATAAACGGCTTCCACCGCTGGATGCTGGGAATGGCCGCCCAGTGGGCAGGACGCATGGACCGTTGCGCCAATGCAGTGGCCCCTATGTTGGTGAGCCGTATGCAGGGCAAGTGTAAATCTACTTTTTGTCAGTTGTTGATGCCCGACGGGTTGAGAGATTATTACACGGACAGTTTTGAGTTGACGGGGCAGTCGGGCTGCGAACAGAAACTGGCGCAGTTCGGGCTGATTAATCTGGATGAGTACGACCGTCTTTCTCCTCAAAAACTGCCGTTGCTCAAGACACTGATGCAGATGAAGAAGTTGGATTTCCGTAAGTCGCACCGTTCATCCTACAGTCACCTGCCCCGCATGGCTTCGTTTATAGGAACCAGTAATCATAAGGATTTGCTGACCGACCCCACGGGCAGTCGCCGTTATCTTTGTGCCGAGGTGAAAGAGAAAATAGACTGCACGCCACTGGAGCACAAGCAATTGTTTGCCCAATTGAAGGCGGAGCTGGAGGGTGGCGAGCGTTATTGGTTTTCGGCCGAAGAGGAAGCGGAACTGCAATTGCGCAACCGCGAGTTCTATGCCATGCCCGTAGAGCAGGAGGTGTTCTACCGTTGTTTTCGCCTGCCTGAGGCGGGAGAGGAGTTCAAACTCTATTCGGCCTCGGTCATTTTCACCATTTTGCAGAGCCGTTATCCTGCGGCTATGCGCGGCATGACGGTGGTGCGTTTCGGCAAGATGATGAGCGCCATGGGGGCGGAACGGATGCATACGGAGAAAGGAAATCTGTACAAGGTGGTGCTGGCGGCATAATTCCCGTCCATCAGGCCGGCTGAAAGGACTGACAGGAGGCTGAAGGGGCTTCTGTCAGTCTTATTTGTTGTGTGACAGTGTGTTAACCGTGCTGAATGGACTGAAGGCGGGGTGCATGAATGCCAAAAAACATACTATAAGAATCTTTTTAAAGAGCCGTTTTCTCAAGAATTTGTACTAAGTTTGCAACCAAACTACATAATTAAAAAAACTATGATTAACAGATTTGTATTGAACGAAGTATCTTACTTCGGTCCGGGTGCGCGTGAAGTGCTTCCACAAGAGATTAAACGTTTGGGCTTGCATAAGGCGTTTGTTGCTACAGACAAGGACTTGATTAAGTTCGGTGTGGCTGATAAAGTGTTGAAAGTCTTGGAGAATGCAGGTATTCCTTATGAAATATTCAGTGAAATCAAACCGAATCCTACCGTAAGCAATGTAAAGGCGGGAGTTGAAGCTTTTGCAAAATCAGGAGCGGACTTTATTCTGGCTATCGGCGGCGGTTCGTCTATCGATACTTCGAAAGCGATTGGTATCATCACTAATAATCCAGACTTCAGTGATGTGGTGTCACTGGAAGGTGTGGCTCCTACAAGGAAAAAGTCAGTGCCTATCATTGCACTGCCCACTACCGCCGGTACTGCCGCCGAGGTGACTATCAACTATGTCATCACGGATGAGGAAAACCATAAGAAGATGGTTTGTGTAGACCCGAACGATATTCCCGCCATCGCTATTGTGGATGCGGAACTGATGTACACTCTGCCTAAAGGGCTGACTGCTTCTACCGGTTTGGACGCACTGACCCACGCCATCGAAGGGTTGATAACCAAAGGCGCTTGGGAAATGAGCGATATGTTCGAGATCAAGGCGATCGAAATGATTGCCCGTTATCTGGAAACCGCTGTCTTCGAGCCTACCAATGCGGAAGCCCGTAACGGTATGGCCGTGGCACAGTACATTGCAGGTATGGCGTTCTCTAATGTAGGCTTGGGCGTGGTTCACGGTATGGCTCATCCGTTGGGAGCTATCTTCGATATTCCTCACGGTGTGGCTAATGCACTGTTGCTGCCTGTCATCATGGAGTTCAATGCTCCGGCTGCTTTGTCCAAATATGTAGATATCGCCAAGGCAATGAATGTGTACAAGGATGGCATGAGCCGGGAAGAGGCTGCGAAGGCTGCTGTTGAGGCGGTGAAGGCATTGTCTGTCAAGGTGGGTATCCCTCAGCATTTGTCTGAACTGGGTATTAAGGAAGAAGACTTGCCCCGTCTGGCCGCTTCGGCTATTGCCGATGTGTGTACGCCGGGCAATCCTCGTGAAGTGACGGAAGAAATTATTCTGGAACTTTACAAGAAGGCTTTCTAAGCGTAATTCTTTTGTAATAAAAGCATAGGTGGTGTGTGGATGTGCAGGGCATATCCACACACTTTTTTTATCTCCTTTCTGTTTTTTGAATTGTTATGTGAGTTTCATCTTTTTGTATTTGGATTGAAATGTGCAGTTCGTTTCTTTGCGGCAGAAAACAATAAACTTAAAGTTATGAAAAAGAAGTTCATTTTAACCGTTGCTTTTTTGAGTATCAGTTTGTTTGCCCAACAGATGTGGGCTATGCCGTTTTATCCGGTACGTGATAAAAAAGAGAATGTGAAAACGGATGCATCTTCGGCTAAGGTGGAAACATGGGAGTTTTACTCTACTGTTGAAACCCCTTCTTCCGAAGAGCTGGCTGCATTGGTTTCTAATCATAAATTAGGTAAGAAGGTAGCCTTCCTGTATGATTCATTTAAAGATACTTATGTGGTGAAGGAAGAGGTGGTACCCGGAGATCCGACGCGTCGTACGGTGATTCGTAAGCCGGAAATCTACAATGCAGTACGTACCATTGAAAAAGAACTGAACCGTCAGGTAAGGAAAGACCTGCTGCCGCAGGATAAGGCGGAGCAGGAGTTTACAGGGGTGCTGAAAGTGGCGTTGGCCGCTATCGACTCGGATACGGAGTCTTTTGAGACTGCTTTACAAGAGAATAAAAAGGACGTATCTCATTTGTTGGGTGTATTCCGCCGTGTCAGCCTTAAAAGTATCTATTGAATTCTTTCTTTTCAGGATAAACTAACAATTATATATAAATGAAAACTAAACAGTGCTTGGTCATTGTTATGACCTTGCTATGCCTTTGCGTGAAGGCGCAGAATCTCATAGTGACCGGTGTGGTGCGGGATAAGTCGGATGTGATTATCGGTGCCAGCGTAATGGTTAAAAACTCAACAGTGGGTACGGTGACAGATATGGATGGGCGTTATTCAGTGGAAGTGCCCGCCAATGGTGTATTGATTTTTTCTTATATCGGATATACTCCGGTAGAGAAACAAGTAGATGGACAAACGGTGATTAACGTGACGATGAATGACGATGTGCAGGCCATTGACGAAGTAGTGGTAACTGCTATCGGTATCAAGCAGCAGAAAAAGAAGTTGGGATATACTACCCAACAAGTCAATACCGAGGCTTTAGACCAGCCGGGTACGGTGAATGTTGGTAATGCCTTGTCGGGTCAGGTAGCCGGTTTGACGGTAAATAATCCTACCGGTATTTTTCAGGCTCCTTCGTTTTCCTTACGTGGAAAGACTCCGTTGATGGTGATTGACGGTGTGCCTGTGGAGTCGGATCTTTTTGACGTATCTCCCGAAAATATAGAAAGTATTAATGTTTTGAAGGGAACTGCCGCCGCTGCTTTGTATGGTTCGCGGGGTAAAGACGGTGCTATTTTGATCACTACCAAACTGGCGAAAGAGGATGGATTGACTGTTACGGCCGGATTGTCCAGTATGGTTTCTGCCGGATTTACGGTCTTTCCTGAAACTCAGACAGAGTTTGGTTCGGGCTCTAATGGTCAGTATGCCTTTTGGGATGGAGCAGATGGTGGTATCTCGGATGGAGACATGACCTGGGGACCTCGTTTTGCCGGGCAGAAAATAGCACAGTGGAATAGTCCTATCCGTAATAAAGAAACAGGAGAAACGATTCCTTGGTGGGGGGATGTTTCCGGTACGATTTATGATGACCAGTCTAAGTACGAACGGGTGCCCATCGCATGGGAGCCTCATGATAACCTGAGGGACTTTTTACGTACCGGAATTATTACAAAAGCGACTTTTTCAGTGGCAAGCAAAAGTAAAAAAGCTAACTATAATTTTAACGGTGATTTCTCCAATCAGCGCGGACAGGTTCCCAATACTTCGGTTTATACGGGGGGATTGAACTTTAACAGTATGTATAACCTTAGTAACTCGGTTACTTTATCAGCCAATCTTTCTTATAACAAGGTATATTCTCCCAATTATCCACGTTATGGATATGGACCGAAAAATCATATGTATACCATTTTGTTATGGATGGGAAATGATGTAAATGGAAAGGAGTTGGCCGAGCATTATTATCGTCCGGACTCTGAAGGTACACGTCAGGCCAACTACAACTATGCGTGGTATAATAATCCTTACTTTGCTGCCAATGAACTGACGCAAAAGCATGACCGTAATACAATGAATGGACAACTGAAACTGAACTGGGATGTAATACCGGGGCTGAGTTTGCAAGGACGGGCTGCGGGACGTTTGGAAAGCACATTTGAAGATATGTCTGTTCCTAAGTCTTATATGAACTATGGTGATTCGCGGAATGGCGACTACAAAACGTGGAATACTGATCAGCTGGACATCAATGCGGATTTTCTTGCTACTTACACACGTGCTTTCAGCAGGAATTTTACGTTGACTGTCAATGCCGGTACTTCACTGTATTACCGTCAGATTCGGAAGCAAAGCCAGTCTACAGACGGACTGATCGTGGCGAAAGTATACAATTTGGGTAATAGCCTGAATCCTGTAAGCGCTACCAACTCGATGAACGAAAAAGCTATCGAGAGTGTTTATGGTTCTGTGAATGTAGATTTGTTTGAGTCTTTGTTTCTTACATTTACCGGGCGTAATGACTGGTCTTCTACTTTGGCAAAAGGGAATAACTCCTATTTCTATCCTTCTGTGTCATTAAGTACATTGGTTAATGAATATGTGAAACTGCCTTCATGGATGGATTATCTGAAAGTAAATGGTGCATGGGCGCAAGTTTCCAGTGACCTTGATCCTTATTCTTTGTATGCTACTTATTCCAATGGCACACTGTATGGCAGTATTCCGTCCGTGACTTATCCGGGTACGTTACTCAATGCGAATATATTGCCGCAAAAAACGACCTCGTATGAGGTGGGGGTTTCTACTTCGTTTTTGCATAATCGCATTGGAATTGATCTGACCTACTATCATATGCTGGATGAGAACAGTATTATAGAACTGCCCATATCATCTGCCTCGGCATTTACCAAACGTTATGTGAATGGTAACGAATACACAACAAACGGTTTCGAGCTGATTGTTTCCGCCACTCCGGTAAAAAACAAAAACTTTACCTGGAATGTAGCTACCAATTGGAGTAGTAATATTCGTAAGCTGACCGGGATTTATGGAGACCAGGAGAAGTTCGGCGATTTGAAAAAAGGTGACCGGGCTGATGCTATGTATGCTACCGAGTGGGAAAAGACACCGGATGGCCGGTTGATATTGGATGCGAATACGGGTTTGCCCACTCAGAGCGCTTTTAAGACCAAAGTAGGAAACCAGTCTCCTGATGTTCGTTTCGGATTGCAGAATACTTTCAAGATAAAGGATTTTACTGTCAATATAGATATGGACGGAGCTATCGGAGGAACGTTGATATCTACTACCACGCAGAAAATGTGGTGGGGAGGAAAGCATCCCAAATCTACCATGTATCGTCAGGAAGAATATGATAATGGTGGCAAGCCTGTTTATGTGCCCGAAGGTGTCAATATAGTAAGCGGTGAGGTGACTTATGACGTGAATGGGAATATTGTTTCCGATACCCGTGTCTATAAAAAGAATGAAACAGCGGTAAACATACAGACTTGGGCCCAGAATTATCCTTATCGTGCCGTGGTGCGTACAGAAGAAAGCGAGTTGTTTGCTAATACGTTCAGCCGTTCTTTCCTAAAACTGAGACGTGTTGCAGTGACGTATGATTTGACTAAGTTCATTCAGTCACAGTTTATAAAAGGGCTGGATGTCACAGTGTTTGGAAACAATCTGGCCGTGCTGAAAAAGACTCCTTATTTGGATCCGGACTTTGGTGCCAGTGATGGAGATTTGCAGGATCCGTCGGCCCGTTATGTAGGAGTGAGTGCTAACATTAAATTTTAACGTTTATTCAAAATATGATGAAGAAGTATATCAAATACATGGCATCTCTTCTTGCCGTATCCTTTGCAATGAGTGCTTGCATTGATTTGGAAGAGATGAATGTGGATCCTAATAATGCCACTACTACCAATCCTTCCCTGTTGTTGACCGGAGTTGCTTATAGTGCTTTCAATCAAACCAGTTCGGATGCTTGCCATGCAGCCAAGATGCTGATTCTGACTTCGGGAGAAAGCAAGTATCAGGTTTATAAATGGACGCGTGGGGATTTTGATTATTATAGCAATTTGCGTGATGTGACCAAAATGTCAGAAGAGGCCGGAGAAGGAAGTGCTTATCAGGCTTTGGCTCATTTCTTCCGTGCCAATTATTTCTATCAGTTGACTCTGGACTTTGGAAGTATCCCCTATACGGATGCGCTTAAGGCAGAAACAGATGCGAATTACCAGCCGGCATACGATTCGCAGGAAGTTGTGCTGGCCGGCATTTTGAAGGAACTGGAAGAGGCCGATAAAATGCTTGAAGGCAGTGATGAGATTATTTCGGGAGATATTATCTACAATGGCAACTTGGTTAATTGGAGAAAATTGATTAATGCTTACCGCTTACGTATTTTGATGTCTTTGTCGGGAAAAGAGAAGGTAGGTGATATAGATGTTAAATCGGAGTTTTCAAAGATTGTAGCCGACGGACCTTTAATGGAAAGCTTGTCGGATAACGGGCAGTTGATCTATCTTGACCAGCAGGATAACCGTTATCCGTATTTTAATGACAGCGATTTCGGTTCGGGGCGTTTTATGGATTCCACTTATATTGCTGCATTGGCTACACGGCAGGATCCGCGTTTATTTGCTGTTGCCACGCAAACTCCGAATGCTGAAAAAGCCGGAAAAGCGATTAATGATTTCAGCTCTTATGACGGGGGTGACCCGGCTGTTCCTTATAGTTTGGTTAATGATAAGGCGGTGGCTGGAAACTGTTCCAAGCCTGCTCCCCGTTATTACCAGACTCCGACCAATGAGCCTATGGTCTTGTTAGGTTACGTTGAACAGCAGCTTATATTGGCTGAGGCTGTAGTAAGAGGATGGATTCAGGGAGATGACAAGATTTATTATGAATCGGCCGTCAAGGCGTCTTTTGAGTTTTATCAGAAATATGCTGTGTCGGTAGCTGATTATCTCACTCAGGATGCAGCGGCAGAATACCTTCGAAATGACAAGGTGGCTTATTCCTCTTCCCTTTCTACTGATGAGAAGATAGAGCGTATTATTATGCAAAAGTATTTGCCGACATTTTTGCAGGGAAGTATATGGCTACCCTACTATGAGGCGCTTCGTACGGGGTATCCCGATTTCCGCCGTGCCGCAGGAGTTAGTCTGCCTTATCGCTGGATGTATCCGCAGGATGAATATAATAACAATGCCACTCATGTGGAGGCTGCTTTGAATGAGCAGTTTGGTGGAAGTGATAAAACCTCGGATAAGCCTTGGTGGTTGCAGTAATTAGTTTAAATAAATTTTTAGGATGATGAAAAAGATAAAAACATTATGTGGTGTGTTGGCTCTGCTTTGTGTAGGGATGATGCCGGTAAGCGCGCAAAATGTGCTGAAATTCAATGCAGACAAGAAGTTTAAGATTGTTCAGTTCACTGATGTTCATTGGGTACCGGGAGACTCTGCCTCGGAAGAAGCGGCGGAGCGAATGAATGAGGTCTTGGATGTTGAGAAACCGGATTTGGTGATTTATACAGGTGATTTGGTGTTTGGCAAGCCGGCGAGCGAGGCATTGTCTAAAGCTTTGGAACCTGTTGTTTCCCGCCGTTTGCCTTTTGCCGTGACTTGGGGAAACCATGATGATGAGCAAGATATGACCCGTATTGAGTTACTGGAATATATCAAAGATATGCCGGGTAATCTGACCTCTACCACGGCAGGGATTTCGGGAGTTACTAATTATGTACTTCCTTTGAAGTCGGAAGACGGAAAGAAGGATGCAGCTGTGCTTTATGTCTTCGATAGCAATGCGTATTCGTCTTTGAAACAGGTAAAAGGGTATGATTGGATAAGGCCGGATCAGATAAATTGGTATGTTGAGAGCAGTGTGGGATATACGGAACGTAATGGTGGCAAGCCACTGCCCTCGTTAGCTTTCTTTCATATTCCTTTTCCGGAATATAATGAAGCGGCGCAAGATGAAAATGCGTTATTGATAGGAACACGTAAGGAAAAGGCTTGTGCTCCGTTGATTAATACAGGTTTGTATGCTGCTATGCTGAATGCAGGAGACATAATGGCTACATTTGTGGGGCACGACCATGTGAATGATTATGTGGTTGATTGGAAAGGGATTTTGTTGTGCTATGGACGGTTTACCGGAGGGAATACCGTTTATCACGATATTCCGGGAGGAAATGGGGCACGGGTCATTGAACTGACACAAGGAGTGCGCTCTTTCAAGACATGGGAGCGCTTGGAGGGAGGAAAGATTATTAATGAAGTAAATTATCCGTCTGATTTCCAAAGAGAATAATAGTCAGTTGGGCAGGATAGGGGTATTCTCAGTACCTGTCCTTCCGGTGACAAGACTGTTTCGTCATTTGTTATACATAAATTATTGTCACAGCTTCATACATCCCTGTCGGCATTCTATGGATATAGTTAATAATGGCCGGCAGGGTGATAGAATATTATGACCGTTTCAGATATTCGTACCCTATCCGGCAATACAGGCATTTTTTCTTATCGCAATATTCTTTCTTTAATTGTATCAAAGCTTGGCTGTCGGCGGCATTGGAGGCTTTCATTCCGCATTGTTCCCACATGCGGGTGATATAATTGTTCTCCGCTTTCAATTCTTCCAGAAAACTGCCGGCACGTGCACAAAGTACACGATTCCCTTTATGCAGTCCGTAAGCATAGAGAAATGTCACTACCGTGTTGATAATGAGTAAATCCAGTGAGGTGTTACTTAGAGTCTTCGGACGGGAAGGGGAAGAACCGCCAAATGTATAATGAGTGAGCCAGTATTCTGACGTTCCTCCTTTCAGAATATCTCTGACACCTTGTAGTGTCTCCGTTTCCATGATGCGAGAGAGCAGTCCGTAGGCACGATGATAAAGACATGCCAACTGTGCAATCCGTATATGCGGAAAATTAGCAGGACGTAGCCGGAGAAAACGCCATAGGGAAGCATCCATCGGGATAAGTCCGAATTTATGCTGTAGATAGGTGTACTCTTTTTTTAGCCGGAGATAGTATCCGTCTCCATCAGAATCTTCCAGAATGCCGGCTTGTCCAAAGAAGATGGCTTCTATCTGGAAAAGGTCGTTCCGATGCTTGTCTACCGCCCGGAAGGGAAGCCGATGAGCCCAGGTTTCGAAAGCGTCTCCGTTCAGCCCGAAACCGAAATTACGTGCCAGTGTGATAAAAAAAGCATCTTCCCAATTGCCTTGACAACGTTTTAACCGTTCATTCAATAAGGTCGCTTTTTGCTCGAATCTTTCCATCTGTAAGGCAGTCATCCATGAGTGGGCGGTGAAAGGGGGGAGTGAAGGAATGATGCGGTAACAAGGGGGGTAGCTGTCTGTTTCCAACAGTTCCTTGTAGTTGGTGCGGACCGCTTCCGGGCAGATGAGTTGTATTTGGGGGATTCTTTCTCCATTGCTCCTGCTGATTTCCGTATCTATTTCGGAGGCTATATGCAGAATGACAGAGTTGTAACCGGCATCTGCATGATGTCCGTGTTTGAACCAGTCTGAAGATCTTTCATGTATCTCGATATTGCCTATCCAAAGCACACCGTCCAGCTTGAGCTTGGCATTAAAAAAATCGGGACCGGCGTCGGTATTCGCCAGTCCCGTATCTATAACTTCCACTTGTTGGCCGGTTGTTGTTTTCAGTTCTTTGAGAGGAAATATTTTATGTTTCCATACATAGTGTAATAGTTGTTCCATGTTAATGAGGTGTAAATGTTTGGCAAATGTAATGGTTTACAACGAAAAACGCTATCTTTGTGGCTGAAATAACATTCGTAATTATGAAAATAGCATTAATAGGATACGGAAAGATGGGCAAGGAGATTGAAAAGGTTGCAGTTGCCCGCGGACATGAGATTGTGAGTATTATAGATGTTGATAATCAAGATGATTTTAATTCGGAAGCATTTAAATCAGCAGATGTGGCTATTGAGTTTACTAACCCGATGGTGGCATATGACAACTATATGAAAACTTTTGCTGCCGGTGTCAAATTGGTATCGGGCAGTACCGGATGGATGGACAAACATGGTGATGAGGTGAAAGAATTATGCACGAAAGGTGGAAAAACCTTGTTCTGGTCGTCTAACTTCAGTCTGGGTGTCGCTATATTCTCTGCTGTAAATAAATATTTGGCTAAAATAATGAATAACTTTCCCGCTTACGAGGTTTCCATGACCGAAACTCATCATATTCATAAACTGGATGCGCCCAGCGGAACAGCCATCACGCTGGCCGAAGGAATTCTGGAAAATATGAACCGCAAGAGTAAATGGGTGAAAGGGACCATGGTGGCACCGGATGGAACCGTGTCGGGAACATCGGAATGTGCCGAGAATGAGTTTCCTGTAAATTCGATCCGTGAAGGGGAGGTGTTTGGTATTCATACTATCCGCTATGACTCTGAGGCGGACAGCATCTCAATTACCCATGATGCAAAGAATCGGAAGGGGTTTGCCTTGGGAGCTGTTTTGGCGGCGGAATATACATCCAGGCATGAAGGGTTATTAGGAATGAGTGATTTATTTCAGTTTTAAGATATGATAAGAGCAACACGTACACAGTGGATTAAGTTTGCCGTTGTTCTGGCGCTTTACCTGATATTTCTTGTCTGGTTGAGAAGCTGGCTGGGATTGGTGGTTGTACCGTTTATCTTCGATGCGTATATCACAAAGAAGATTCCATGGACTTGGTGGAGAGAGTCCAAGAACCGTCATGTAGTGACTGTCATGGGATGGGTGGATGCTATTGTATTCGCACTGGTGGCGGTATACTTTGTCAACCTCTATTTCTTCCAGAACTATGTGATTCCTTCTTCTTCGCTGGAAAAATCATTGCTGACGGGTGATTATCTGTTTGTGAGTAAAATGAGTTATGGGCCCCGTGTGCCTCAGACTCCGCTGCACATGCCGTTGGCACAACACACACTGCCGTTTTTTAATTGTAAATCATACCTTGAGCATCCACAATGGGATTATAAACGGGTGAAAGGTTTGGGGGATGTACAGTTGAATGATATCGTTGTCTTTAACTTTCCGGCCGGAGATACAGTTGCCACCGGTGTGCCCAATGATGATATTTACCGTCTGAGTTATGGCGCAGGCAAGGAGCTGGCAAAACCGGTGGATTTGGCTTCCATGACTCCGGAGCAGCAACGGGTGGTCTATGATTATTATTATCAGTTGGGACGGGAGTACCTGAAAGAGAATCCACAGAACTTCGGTGAGATAATCAGCCGTCCGGTAGACCGCCGTGAGAACTACGTGAAGCGGTGTGTGGGTTTGCCCGGACAAACGTTGGAGATAAAGGATCGTATTATTTATTTGGATGGTAAAGCTAATAAAGAGCCTGATAATGTGCAGTATCGTTATCTGGTGAAAACCAAGCGCCCTATTCCCGATGACCTGGCTCATGAACTGGGTATCAGCAAGGAGGATATGATGATGTATTATACGGATGCTTCTGTTTATAATATGCCTCTGACGGAAAAAGCGAAAGCTGGTTTGTTGGCGCGTAAGGATATTGTAGTCAGTATTGAGAATACACCGGCTGATGATGCGGGGGGCTTGTACCCGCTGAATATGTATAAGAACTGGACTACGGATAACTACGGACCTGTATGGATTCCCAAAAAGGGAGAGACGGTGAAACTCACGATAGAGAATCTTCCTGTTTATGAGCGTCCTATTCATGTTTACGAGGGTAATGAACTGGCGGTGAAAGATGGAAAGATTTATATTAACGGCAAGGAAACCGATGAGTATACTTTCAAGATGGATTATTACTGGATGATGGGAGATAACCGTCATAATTCGGCTGACTCCCGTTTTTGGGGATTTGTTCCCGAAGATCATGTGGTGGGAAAACCTATCTTTATCTGGTTGTCATTGGATAATGACCGTGGCTGGCTGGATGGAAAAATACGTTGGAACCGATTGTTTACCTTTGTAGATAACATTAAATAAATTGCGCATACCCTGTATTCCTGTATGGATAAAAGCAATGCTTACTGCTGTCATTCTGGTACTGTTGGTAAAGACATTTGCTTTCACCTCCTGCACCATTCCCTCTACCGGTATGGAGAATAGCCTTTATCAAGGGGAAAGGGTTTTGGTGAATAAGTGGAGTTATGGGTTTCGTGTGCCTTTTTCTATCTGGCGGTGGCTGGGAAAAACTGCCGGGAAAGGGGATATTGTGTTGTTCAACAATCCTAATCCACGGTCTCCTCAGACGTCGGTGGGCAATCGGGAAGTGTTTATAAGCCGTGTGGTAGGAGTACCCGGAGATACGTTGATGTTGAATGATGAACTGTGGGTGACCGACGAACAAGTGTTGAGCCCGGATAGTAAATCTTTGTATGTCTATTCTCATACGGAAGAAGAAACGATGCAGGCTGCCATGCAGCAAGTGAACATTCAGGGAAACAGGTTGGTGGGGTATGCCGAGGGGAAGTATATACGTACCTTCAGTCATTATGAATATTACCTGTTAAAACAAAAACTGGCGGGAAAAGTGGATTTGATTCCTCTTTATCATAAGGATATAAGCAAGAGCCATCCCTTTGTGATCCCGGAAAAAGGGAAACCTGTCAAGGTATATCCTTGGAATGTGACCTTGTTGTGCAATACTATTGTCCGCCATGAAGGGAGAGTGGCTTCTGTCAGGGGAGATACCCTGTATGTAGGGGGAAAACCTGTAGAAGCCTATACATTTAATAAAAATTATTACTGGATGGCATCCAATAATCCGGTAAATCTGTGTGATTCGCGTTTATTCGGCCTGGTGCCCGATGACCATTTGATCGGTAAAGCTTGGCGCATTTGGTTTTCATCCAGAAAAGGGCGCATTTTTCAACGAGTGCAATAATGGAGAATACGATATATTTAAGTTCGGCCTATCTGGCCCCGGTGGAATATTATACAAAACTGTTTGCCTGTGAGAAGGCCTATGTGGAACAGTATGACAATTATGTGAAACAGACTTATCGCAACCGTTGTGTCATTGCGGCAGCCGACGGTCCGCTGGCACTGACTATCCCTACGGAAAAAAGCGGTACGCCTAAATGCCTGATGAAGGATGTCCGTATTTCGGATCATGGCAATTGGCGTCATATACATTGGAATGCTTTGGTGGCTGCATATAGAAACAGTCCTTTCTTTGAGTACTATGCTGATGATTTCCGCGTCTTTTATGAAAAGAAATATGCCTTCTTGTGGGATTATAATCAGGAAATTTGTTCTTTAGTATGCGATTTGATCGATATTCATCCCCATATGGAAGGAACAACGGAATATTGCATGGAATTTGTTCCGGGTGAGGTTGATTTTCGTGAGACTATTCATCCGAAGCGTGACTGGCGTGAGGCGGATGCTGACTTTTGCCCTAAACCTTACTATCAAGTTTTTGATGCCAAATACGGTTTTCTGCCGAATTTGAGTATCGCCGATCTTTTGTTTAATATGGGGCCGGAGAGCCTGATTGTTTTGCGAGATAGTGTTAAAGGTATAAACCATAAAGAATAATATCATGAATAATTTGTTTAGTGTAAAAGACCAGGTGGTGGTAATCACCGGTGGAACAGGGGTTTTGGGAAAGGCTATTGCCGCCCATTTGGCAGAAGAAGGTGCCAAGGTTGTTATATTAGGCCGTAAGGCAGAAGTAGGAAATGCCATTGTAAACGAAATCAAGGCCAAAGGCGGGGAAGCCATGTTTCTTGTAACGAATGTGTTGGATGAGGCTATATTGGAGCAGAATCTGAAGGATATTCTCGCAGCATATGGTCGTGTAGATGCATTGCTGAATGCAGCAGGAGGTAATATGCCGGGTGCTACGATTGCTCCTACAGGAAATTTCTTTGATTTGAAGGTCGATGAGTTCCAGAAAGTGCTTAATCTGAATCTTACCGGAACAGTTCTGCCTACACAGGTATTTTTGAAGCCGATGGTGGAACAGAAGAAAGGAGCTATTGTGAACTTCTCTTCTATGGCGGCATTCCGTCCGATGACCCGTGTATGTGGTTATGCGGCTGCAAAGGCGGGAATCTCTAATTTCACTGCGTTCATGGCCAATGAAGTGGCTACGAAATTTGGTGAAGGCATCCGCGTGAATGCCATTGCTCCGGGATTCTTCCTGACCGAACAGAACCGTACTTTGTTGACAAACGAAGATGGTACATATACTCAGCGTGGTAATGATGTGATTCGCCAGACTCCGTTCAAACGTTTCGGTAAAGCAGAGGAACTGTGTGGAACCATCCAGTATCTCATCAGCGATGCCAGCAGCTTTGTAACCGGTACAGTAGCCGTAGTAGATGGTGGTTTCAATGCATTTGCCATGTAACAAGTCTTTAGTTTTTAATTCTCAATTTTTTTATTTGATATGATTTTATGTGAGCAAACATGGCGCTGGTACGGACCGAATGATCCCGTATCATTGTGGGACATCAAACAAGCCGGAGCAACCGGTATTGTCAATGCCTTACATCATATTCCCAACGGTGAAGTATGGACGGTAGAGGAAATAATGAAGCGCAAGAAATTGATTGAAGAAGCAGGATTAACTTGGAGTGTCGTAGAATCCGTGCCCGTACACGAGCATATTAAGACACAGACAGGAGATTATCTGAGATATATCGAGAACTATAAACAGAGTTTGCGTAATCTGGCAGCATGTGGTATCTATATTGTGACTTATAACTTCATGCCTGTACTGGATTGGACCCGTACGGACCTGGCATATACGTTGCCCGATGGTTCCAAGGCATTGCGTTTTGAGCGGGCTGCTTTTGTAGCGTTCGATCTGTTTATCTTGAAACGTCCGGGAGCCGAAAAGGAATACTCGGCCGAAGAGATAGAAAAGGCAAAAGCGCGTCTGGCACAAATGGATGAGGAAGAAATTCATCGTCTGACACGAAATATGATTGCAGGATTGCCCGGTTCGGAGGAAAGTTTTACATTGGAGCAATTCCAAAATGAACTGGACCGTTACAAGGATATTGATGCGGACAAACTCCGCAATAACTTGATTTTCTTCTTGAAAGAAATTTGTCCGGTAGCCGATGAAGTGGGAGTAAAGCTCGTTATTCATCCGGACGATCCGCCTATGTCTATTCTGGGCTTGCCGCGCATTATGAGTACGGAGGCGGATTTCAAGCTGTTGGTGGAAGCTGTACCTAATCCGTCAAACGGACTTTGTCTGTGCTGTGGCTCATTTGGCGTATCTGCACAGAATGATTTGCCGGGTATCATGGAACGTTGGGGAGACCGTATCAATTTTGTTCATTTGCGCAGTACCCAACGTGATGCTGAAGGGAACTTTTATGAGGCGAATCATCTGGAGGGTGATGTGGACATGTATCATGTAGTTAAGAACCTGTTGAAAGTGCAGCAACGTCGTGGAATATCTATTCCTATGCGTCCGGATCATGGTCATCAGATGATAGATGATTTGAACAAGAAAACAAATCCGGGCTATTCTTGTTTGGGACGTATGCGTGGCCTTGCCGAGCTTCGTGGTTTGGAAAAAGGAATAGCGATGAGTATGGTGGCAGAGTAACTTCTTTTTAACATATAAAAATAAGACCTGAATGTCTTCCGGTATCCGGAGATCTTCAGGTCTTATTTTGTTTAAAGGCTGGATAATAGGGGCTTTCTAGACAAATACAGATATTAATTAGACAAATAAAGAGGTGCTGGCGGAATGGGAACGCCTATATTTGCAACAGTTTTTAATCTAATTAATCCTTAAATTCTTTTATTATGAATAAAAAAATGAAACTGCTTTCAGTCCTTGGATTGGTGACAGCTATTCTGTTTTTGTTCTCGCCGATGGTGACAGCTCAATCCTTATCCATCAGTGGTAAGGTAATTGACAAAAACAGTCAGGAGCCTGTAATTGGGGCCAGTGTTTTAATTGAAGGAACCTCAAACGGTACGATAACCGATTTGGATGGTAATTTTATGCTTTCCAATGTTCCATCCAAAGGAAATCTAGTCGTGTCTTATATTGGTTATGCTACGCAAACTCTTCCAATCAATGGAAAAACTAGTTTCAGTATTGTCTTGGCTGAGGATACCGAAACGTTGGATGAAGTTGTTGTGGTAGGTTATGGTGTGCAGAAAAAAGTGAATCTTACCGGATCTGTCGCTTCTGTGAAAGGAGATGCGTTGGAACATCGTCCGGTAGTGGATGCAACACAGAGTTTGCAAGGTTTAGTTCCGGGTTTGTCAGTAAGCAATGGAGGATCGGGACGTCCTGGCGCTACCGGTTCGTTGAGTTTGCGTGGTCAAGGCAACTTGTCTGGAAATTCTGCTCCTTATGTATTGGTAGATGGTGTGGAAATGTCTCTTTCAGATGTAAACCCGAATGACATCGAGAATATTTCTGTATTAAAAGACGCGGCGGCTTGTGCTATTTATGGAGCACGTGCAGCTTACGGTGTGATTCTGGTGACAACTAAACAAGGTGAAGAAGGAAAGATGCGTGCCAGTTATCAAGGTACATTAGGATGGAGTGCTCCAACTGTGCTGCCGGATATGGTGAATTCACTTGACTTTGTGAAGTTTTGGAATGACGGTGTCAGCAATACAGGAGCTGCTAACCGTATGTATAGTGAGCAAAAAATAGCTGATTTGGAACAATATATGAGAGATCCGTCCAGTATTGACCCGTGGGGAGATTTGGCACCGGGTGAATCATTGAATGCCGCATTCGAAAACTCGGAACGCGGATTGGGAAATACGGATTATTTTGATCTGCACTATAAAAATTATAGCTTTAAGCATAACCATAATCTCAGTTTTAGCGGGGGTAGCAAGAAAGCACAATATTATGTTTCCGGAGGCTATTATAATGAGGACGGTATTTTGCGCTATGCTGATATGGACTATACACGCTATACGGTTAATGCCAATATCACTTCAGAATTGACTAAATGGTTGAAACTGAAATTCAACACTAAGTTTATGCATTCGGATAATAGGACTCCTTTTAATAATGAAGATCCGAAAACTGGACTTGACGGTGGTTTGAGTGAAGGATTTTATCATAGTTTGGCACGTTTCCGTCCTACGGTATCGGTTATTGACCCTAATGGACATTTTACGGAATTGTCTATGATTCCTTATTTGCAGAGTGGAACGTATACAGATACGCAACGTGACCGTTTTAATATCACTGCAGGTTTTGAATTGCAACCGCTGAAAGACTGGTTTATTTTCTTTGATTATACTTATAAGCAAATGAACTTGGAGTATGAAGCATTGAATGTGGCTCCCAGTATTTATGAGCAAGATGGGGTGACAATGACCAAAGTGGCGCGTTCTGAATTGGGAGTAGTGGAAGACGGTAAGTTTACACGTACTTATGGACGTACCCGTTATCAGACTATCAATCTTTATACAAACTACCAGTTCACTCTGAATGATCATCATAACTTTACATTAATGGGGGGGTATCAAGAAGAGGATAATGATTATAGCTATATGAAGAACTCTATTACAGGCTTGTATTCTACAAACAACCCTAATTTGGGTATGGGTACAGGTGATAAAGTGGTAGTGGATACTCGTAACGGATGGGCTACACGAGGCTTTTTTGGGCGTATCAATTATGACTACGACGGTCGCTATCTGTTGGAATTGAACGGTCGTTATGATGGGTCTTCTCGCTTTGCTAAAGGAAACCGCTGGGGATTCTTCCCTTCCGCATCTTTGGGATGGAATATTTATCGGGAGAAATTTATGGAACCGGCAGCCGATTTCCTTTCTAATTTGAAATTGCGTGTATCATATGGTTTGTTAGGTAATCAGGCAGATGCCGGTTTATATACTTTTGCTTCCAATATGTCACTGAATGGTGGTTTGGGAGGATATATATTTAGCGACGGTCGTCATATTTATACCAATCCCGCTCCTGTTATTGACCCGAATACTACTTGGGAGAAGGTGGAAAGCAAAAATATCGGATTGGATTTTGGTTTCTTTGGAAACGCTTTGACCGGAACCGTAGATATATTCCAGCGTGATACAAAAGATATGTTGGGACCGGGGCTGGAGTTTCCCGATATGTTTGGTGCGGTAGCTCCACAGGCTAATAACGCCCGTATGCGTAACCGTGGTTGGGAGTTGTCTTTGAATTATCGTGGAAAAATAGGTAACAATATTGATTATAGTGTCGGAGGGTCGGTTTCAGATGCTGTTTCCGAAGTGACGGAATATGCTAATGCTAAAAAGAATGATCCTTACGGAAGCTGGTATACAGGCCGTAAAGTAGGTGAAATATGGGGATATCGGGCCGAAGGTCTGATTCAGACACAAGAAGAAGCTGACGCTTACAATGCGGAGTATGATTTAAGCTATATCAGTGGAAAACTGTGGGAACCGGGAGATGTGAAGTATATAGATCTGGATGGCAATAAAGTCATTGACAGGGGAGACAATAGACTGGTAGATGGTGATATGGGAGACCAGACTATAATTGGTAATACAACCCCACGTTATCAGTACACTTTCAATGGATATATCAGCTGGAAAGGATTAAGTCTGAGTGTTATGTTCCAGGGTGTGGGCAAACGTGACTGGGTTGCCGGTGGCGCATATTTCTGGGGATTTGGCCCTTATGCTCAAGTTACTGTTTTCAAGGAACATATGGATTATTGGAGACCGGACAATCCGGGAGCTTATTATCCGAAACCTTATATTAATTCTGCGGGTGGAGTAGCTCCTTATCAGGATAAAAATATACAGCGTACTGATTTGTATTTGCAGAATGCAGCTTATTGCCGGTTGAAGAATCTGACTTTAAGCTATGACCTGCCTAATTCATGGGTACACAAAGCTGGCTTGCAGAAAGTGCAGGTGTTCTTTTCCGGAGAGAATCTGTTGACATTTACCAAACTGAAAGGTATGTTTGATCCGGAAGCCATTTTTAGTTCCAACTCATATACAAGTGAGGGAGGAAAGAACTATCCGATGAACCGCGTATTGTCCTTAGGCTTTATTGTTAATTTATAATTTTGATATCTTATGAAAAAAAGAAATATATTATTGGGGCTGGCTTTGGCATTCTGTTTTACGGCTTGCTATGATTTGGATAAAATGCCCGAGGGAGTATTGTCTACGGCCGAACCGTTTCGCAGTACAGGCGAAATAAGAAACTATATAGACCGCTATTATGAATTTGGTGTCCGTACGCAAGGGTTCATGGCTGGTGGTGGAGGTGGTATTGCCGGTAATGATGTTAACAGTGATAATTTGGCATCTGCTGCTGTCAATTCGCGCCTGATGGGATTAACTTCGTTGAGCAATGCGGTGGCTTTAGATAATTATACACATATTCGTAACATTAATTTTTTGATAAATAATGCCGGTGACTGTCCGGAAAAAGGCAGTGTAGAGTATAATCATCTGATGGGTGAGGCCTATTATTTCCGTGCTTGGTTTTATTATTCCATGTTTTCAGACTATGGTCGGTTGGCATGGGTAGACACCCCGCTAGAACCAAATCTGGAAGTAATGATGTTGCCTCGCGAGAGCCGTACATTTATTGCCGATAAGATTTTGGCAGATTTGGATATGGCTATTTCACTGATGAAGGAGCAGAATAATTCGTCATCCATGCGTCTGCACAAGGATGTAGCCCGTGCGTTGAAGAGTGAAGTCGCTCTCTTTGAGGCTACATGGGAAAAATGGCATTATGCTAAGGAAAAAAACAAACCCGAAAAGTTTTATGATACGGAACTTGGAGAGGCAGAGTTAATGGCAAAGATAGACAACTATTTGGATCAGTCTATCGCTGCTGCTGAAGAAGTGCGTCAACGGGGAGTATGGAAAATATATAATACCGGAAATGTGGAGAATGATTATAGGAGCATTTTTGAAACTCCTGATCTGACTGCTAATCCTGAAATTCTTTGGTTTAAGATGTATGATGGAGATCAGGTGGGCAATAGTGTCACTCGTTATTTGAATACAGGTGGAGGTAATGTGGGGGTTACAGCATCTTTAGTAGATGATTATTTGACGATAGACGGCCGGCCTTTGGTTGGGAAAGAGCTTCTTGATGCCAAGCGTGTCTATCCTACGGAGTTGCTTCCTACTGTCCGAGACCCCCGTTTGTCGCAGACTGTGGCCTTGCCTGGACAGCGCATGCAACCTGCTGGGGCTGGTAATCCGTACGTTGTCGGTTTCCCCTCGTTGGCTGGCGATGGTTCAGCATTTGGAACGAACATGACCGGTTATGTGATGTTGAAACATGTACAGATAGATTATACTGGAGATTATATCTCGGAATATAAAGGCTCTACTCCTGCCATTCAGTTCCGTTACGCTGATGTTTTGTTGAATTATGCGGAAGCGCTGGCCGAGAAGAACGGGGCGGCTAATGCGGGCAAGATTATAGAGATATTGCATCCTTTGCGCGAGCGTGCCGGTATGCCGGATATTGATTTCGACCGTGAATATAATACTTCTGCGGAGTATCCGTTTAGAAATCTGGATAAATATATCCAAGCTGTACGCCGCGAACGCCGGGTGGAAAAAGCATTGGAAGGTCGTCGGGTATTTGATATCATGCGCTGGGCCGCTGCCGAGGAGTTGATTATAGGTAACCGCGCACATGGTGCTTTGTTTATAGGCAGTAACTTGCCGGAACAATACGGGCCAGAGTTGAAATATGACCAGGCATCTGGAAATAATATGTTTTTGACAGGCAGCCCTGATGATGCTGAACGTTACATATTACCGGTGCCTCCTTCTACAATGCCGAATGGATGGCAGTTTAAACCGAACCGGGATTATTTGTTGCCTATCCAGGAGCGTATGATTAATGTAATGGATGGCATGTGGGAACAGAATCCCGGTTGGTAAGGAAGTGATGAATGAATCCAAAGTTATATAAAAATGAATAGAATAACCAGTAGTGTATTGTATTCTTTGACGGGAGCAGCGATGTTGTCATCGCTGCCTTCCTGCAAGGTAAAGAAAGAGAGCGACGGGAATGAGAAAAAAAGCATGAATATTGTGTATATCATGTGTGATGACCATTCTTTTCAGACTATCAGTGCATATGACCAACGTTATATGCAGACACCCAATATTGACCGGATAGCCAATGAAGGGGTCCGTTTCACAAATAGTTTTGTGGCAAACTCCCTGAGTGGTCCCAGCCGTGCCTGTATGCTGACCGGTAAACATAGTCATGCCAATGGATTTACGGATAATACCACCACATTTGACGGTAACCAGCAGACTTTCCCGAAACTGCTTCAGGCTAATGGCTATCAGACTGCTATGATCGGTAAATGGCATCTGGTATCTGAACCTACCGGATTTAATTATTGGGACATCCTGATAGGACAAGGGGATTATTATAATCCGAAATTTATTAAAAATGGCGAACGGGTACAACGGGAAGGCTATGCTACCAATATTGTGACAGATTTGGCAATAAATTGGATGGACAGCATCCGGGACAAGAGTAAACCATTCTGTCTTTTTATTCATCATAAGGCGCCTCATCGTACCTGGATGCCTGATCTTTGTGACCTTGACTTGTATGATGATGTAACTTATCCGATGCCAGAGAACTTCTATGATAAATATGAAGGCAGAATTCCTGCATCCAAGCAGGAAATGAGCATTATAAAGGATATGGATTTGGTGTATGACCTGAAGATGGCGGACAAGGAGAATGAGATCCATACCACAACGGGACTGGAAGAAGCGGGCAGAAATATGTATAATGCTCTGAATCCGGAACAGAAGGCTGTTTGGGACAAGCATTATGATCCTATCATTGCCAAATTCAAACAGGATAAGTTAACGGGTAAGGCTTTGGCTGAGTGGAAATATCAGCAATATATGCATGATTATATGCGGGTTATCCATTCCATAGACCGTAATGTGGGGCGTGTTTTGAAGTATTTGGAAGAGAACGGATTGATGGAAAATACGATGATTGTCTATACTTCCGACCAGGGATTCTATATGGGAGAACATGGTTGGTTTGACAAGCGTTTCATGTACGAAGAGTCTTTCCGTACCCCCTTGCTGGTCCGTTTGCCGGGAGGAAAGAAAGGTGATGTTGATGAGATGGTGCAAAATATTGATTATGGTCCTACTATATTGGACCTTGCAGGGGTGGAGGTACCGGCAGATATGCATGGAGTTTCTTTCTTGCCTTTGCTGAAGGGGGAGAAAGTGCCTGACTGGCGTAAATCATTGTATTATCATTTTTATGAATACCCGGCTGAACATGCTGTCCGCCGCCATTATGGTGTACGTACAGAACGTTATAAATTGATGCATTTTTATAATGACATAGACTGTTGGGAACTATATGATTTACAGGAAGATCCTATGGAGATGCATAATATCTACGGACAACCTGGAACGGAAGAGTTGGTTAAAGAATTGAAGACGGAATTATTACGTCTCCAAGTTCAGTATGATGACCCTATTCGTAACATTTACAAGGATTGACGACCTAATCTGACCTAAATTTAACATAGCATGAAGTATTCCCGGTCTTTCTGTTTTCAAGAAGGTCGGGAATCTTTTTTTCTATAATCGGACGGACTCATTCCCATTGCATTTTTGAATACAGTGCTGAAATTGCGTGAATGCTTGAATCCTGACTGTTCTGCTACTTCGCTTATGGATAGTGTGGTGGCATCTAGTAATTTACGGGCATATTCCAAACGGCATTTTATGATGTATTCACTGATGCCTATATCCATCATTCCTTTAGTCTTGTTGTAGAGTGACGCACGGCTCATTCCCATTTGCTTTGCTATGAAATTGACATCCATATCCACATTGCTGATATTTTCATTGACAATGCGGCTGAATTGAAGCATCAGCTGCTCATTGATGTGATTCAGATTTTCTTGTTTGGGTATAGGGATATCTATGGTGGCATAGTGCTTTTTCACGATGTTGTGATTATGCATGATATTCTGTATCTGGATAGAAAGTAAATCCATGTCAAACGGTTTGGTTATATAGGCTTCTGCTCCTGTTTTGTATCCTTCTTCTATACTGGCGTCATCGACACAGGAAGTAAGCAGTATCACAGGCATATAGTTTAAGTCTGGTTTTTGTTTGATATAGCGGCATAGTTCAAATCCGTTCATGCGGGGCATTTTGACATCACTTAATACAATTTGGGGGCGTTGTGACGTAAGGATAGGAAGAGCTTCCATGCCATCATGAGCTTCATACACTTCTTCAAACAGAACTTGTAGGTTGCAAATCAGGTAATTACATAAGTCGCGATCATCTTCCACTATTAGAATAGAATGAAATTTCTCTATGTTGTCTTGTTGAGGTTGTTTGTAATCGATGTCGGCTGATAGATGCAATGCATCATTCAAATAGGTTTGAGGTGTAGATTGAATGTCGGCGGCTTCCTGTCTATACGGTAATGTGAAAAAGAAAGTCGCTCCTTTGGTTTCATTATTTTGGGCTCCGATGATGCCTCCGTGCATTTCTACCAGTTGTTTGGCGTATGACAAGCCGATTCCGTTACCTTGAAAGCTATGTTTACCCTGATAGAAGCGAGTGAATAAATTGGCTATATCTTCTTCTTGAAGACCTATTCCCTCATCTTTTATAGTTACCCGTACACGGCTTCCATTACCTTCGAGGTAAGTGGAAACAGTGACAGTAGAATTTTCTTCGCTGAATTTATAGGCATTTGTCAATAGGTTGTTAACGACGATTTCACATTGACTGCAGTCAAAATACATAGTTTCTATGGTAGTGTCAGGAGTAAATGCCAATGAGATATTACGTAACGAAAGTTCATCCTTGAAATCATTTAGGATACTTTGCAACCATTCGTTGAAGGGCGTGGAAGACATGCGCAGGATATTTTTCTCTACTTCCATCTTGCGCATATTCAGAATCATGTCAATGATGTTTTTCATTTGTCGTGCTTGCTTGAACGCACCATATAGTTTGCCACGGAGTTCATAGGGGATTTGTTTGCTGTTTGTAAGTTGTTTCAACGGTGTATAAATCAAGGTTAAAGGGGTACGCAGTTCATGGTTGATATTGATCAAAGCTTTCACTTTTTCCTTGTAGATGGTACGTTCCTGTTCCTTGTATTTCCGTTTCAGTTGACGGTCGTGAGCTTTTATGGTATAGATAATGAAAAGAATGATGATGACCGCACATAATAGGATGAACCAGGATTGTTGCCACCACGGAGGAAGGACAGTGAATTTTAGCAAAGTGAATTCAGGGCTCCAGCTACCATCGTTCTGTGTACATTGAACCGTTATTTTATAGTCGCCCGGAGAAATGGTATGTAAAACAAGATGGGGACGGGATGTTTCTGTGTATTCTGTGTTCAGCCCTTTTATGCGGAACCGGTAGATGCGCTTGTGAAATACATTTCCCCCTTCCAGTTGTGTATGTATTTTTAGGGAGGAGAAATTATAAGGAATTTCCATAGTTGATCGGGGGATGAAGTGAACTGTTGTGCCGTTCAATGCTATTTCTTGCAACTTAAGTGTGATGGGAGGTGGAGCCGAAGCTGGTTTTAAAGCTTTGTTGATTCGTACCAATCCCTCGGAGCCACCCATGTATATGTTGCCGTCACTTGCCACCAATGCAGGTTTGGCTAAAAAGTCGTTAGGTAATATGCCGTCCATCTCATTGTAGATGACAAAATGATTTTTATGTGGATTATAAGCGTATATGATTCCCAATGACCCCATCCATACGATGCCTTCATGGTCAATGACTAAAGAAGTGATTACGTCATTTCCATCGGGTAGCTTTAATGGCTCTTTACGGTTTGAGGGCAGGTGAATTCTGGTGACTCCATTAGGTTCGGCTATCCATAGAGTCCCTAAAGAATCAATGCTTGCAGCTAATATCTGGTTATTTCTCTCATAAGCTATGGTTTCGTATTCGTTTTTCTCTTTGTTGTATTGGAATACATTGTTTCGGTCATGAAAAAATGGATAAGTACGGTATTTTCCAATATAGATCCAGGAATATTGTAATTGTTTGTTCTTGAAGTGGATGGGAATAAGTTGTTGGCTTCCGGGAATATATCGGTAAAAAGCATTACCGTATAGTTCTATTTCGTTCCGATCATTAACTCGTATATTGGTGGGTGCACTGGAGCTTGCCAGCTTTGCTTCTGCATCTTTGTCCGGAAGAGAGAAGTGCTGGTAGTTTCCTGTCTTTTTATTGAAGCGGAAGATTCCTTTTGAAAAACTGGATGCTAGCAGTTCGGTTTCGGATAAAGGGCAAATGGATACTATTTTTTCTCCCAATGTTTGCGGATAGTGGGTAAAACGTTCCGTTTGCGGGTCAAAGCAGTTGATACCGCCTCCGTCCGTACCAATCCAGATCCGTCCGTCTTTATCTTCCCATAGGCATAAGGGGCATTTGTCGGACAAGCCTGAGGCTGGGTTTTGTGCAGCTTTGGTATAGGTAGTGATAAAACCTTTTTCTGCTCCTAGTACGCCTTCCCGCACCATACCTATCCACATGTGGTTGTTGCTGTGACATAGGCATGTGACTGAATTGGCAGGGAATTGCCGGTTTTCTTTGTTTGATAAGATTTGGATATCATGAGTGTCCGGATAGATTATATTCACTCCGCCGCCATCTGTTGCCAGCCAAATGGCTTTATCCCACTCTGTTATATCAAGAACGATATCGTTGCTCAAGTTTGAATTACGGGTATTATAGGAGGTCAGCAGTTGTCCATCCTGATTATAACATTTTACTCCTTGCCCGTAGAAGGAGACCCAGTAACGTCCGGAGGAATCCTTATATAGATCGTATGCATTGGATGATTCACCGAATGGAGAATCAGTTATTTCTCCTGTATGTTTATTTAATAGCTTTATTTCCCATGCATTGTTTATTATCAGGTAATGAGTGGAGTCGAAAGGCTCCATCTTGATAATATGGATTCCTGTTGTTTTTAAAGGGATTGCTTTGGAATGTTTTAATTCTTTTTCATATACAAGCAATGTGTCGGTTACAGGTATCAGCAGCTTGCTTCCTTCAGTTGTTATAATGGAAGCTTTTACCGGCTGATTATGTCGCAGAAAAATTTGCAGGGAATCTTTCTCATATTCATAATAACTGATTCCTTGTGAGGTGATCGCCCATATCCGTTCTTCATTATCTCCGAAAATATCGTTGATGTAATGGCTGTTTTTACGTAATAAATACGGTAGATTATATTTCTTGATTTTTTCTCCATTGAAACGATATATTCCTTGAGTGGTTCCGACCCATAATGAACCGTTTTTGTCATCGTATAGGGATATAATAGAGGTTGGAAGTCCTTCTTTAATAGAAAGTTGTTTAAAATGATAATAAGGACGGTTGATGGAATAAGTCTTTATGATAAAACAACATAGAACCAGGATTACATAGACGGTTTTTCTCATTCAGATAAGGTCTTAAAACAAATATTTGTACAAATATAAGAAATAGGTTTTGAAATTCAAAGCGAAAAGAGGATATTGATAACCGAATGGCTGTGATATTATATATAATTTGTCATTCTGAACAGATGTAAAAGATAACATAGTGTTCAGAATGACAAAATAGATTGAAAAATGAGGGGGATTTGTCTGACTGTTTTTTTGTCCTTATAAGGGGATTTTTTTCAGTTTTTCATTCTCAACCATTACTTTATATGTCTTTCCTTTAGTTGTCTTAAAGGTAAAAGTCAGGTTACCATATCTCAGATTGCAGGGCTCACCGGCTTTGGACAGAATGACGGCTTCTTTTAATTTTCCATCCTGCCAGATAATGTCAATTTCAAAGTTACCTTTGGCACACAGCCCCTTGACAGAACCTTCTTTCCATGCGTCTGGCAAGGCTGGGAGTAATTGGATGAATCCCATGTGACTTTGCAACAACATTTCTGTGATACCGGCAGTTCCGCCAAAGTTACCGTCAATCTGGAAAGGCGGATGGGTATCCCATAAGTTGTCCAAAGTTCCATTTTTTAGTAAGTTGCCAAATAGTTTGTAGGCGTGGTTGCCGTCTTGCAGACGTGCCCATTGATTCAGTTTCCATCCCATGCTCCAGCCGGTAGCTCCGTCACCGCGGTGTTCTAAAACAACTTTGGCGGCATTGGTTAATTCGGGAGTAGTAATTGGTGAAAGGGTGTGGCCCGGATGCAGTCCGAATAAATGGTTGACGTGACGATGCTCGTCTGTGGGATCGTCTATGTCTGTTGACCATTCCATTAACTGACCATAACGTCCTATTTGATAGGGTACAAGATGTTTCAGTACATATTGCCATTGTTTACGGTCTTTGGAATCGACACCCAGTGCTTTGCTGGCATCAATGGCGTTGAGTAATATTTCGCGGATTACAGCATGTACAAAAGTAGCTCCTTGGTCTACAGGTCCATGCTCGGGAGAAGTGGAAGGAGCAGCAGTGTAGGTCCCGTCCGGTTTATGCCATAAATAGTCTACAGCAAAGTTGGCACTGCTCTTGATAAGATCATAGCCTACTTCTTTCAGGAATTTTTTGTCTCGGGTGTAATCATAGTATTCCCAAATGTGAGTTGCCAGCCAGGGACCTGCCATCGGGTTAAAGTTCCAGGACATATTTTCATCGGTCAAAGGGGAGGTAAATCCGAAAATGTTTCCGGATATGGAGGCTGTCCATCCGCGTGCGCCGAAATAGGCTTGGGCTGTTTTTTCTCCCGGCTTTACCAAGGTACGGATGAAGTCTATCAAAGGCCATACACATTCGTTCAGATTGGTGGAGCAAGCAGGCCAGTAGTTCATCTGGATATTGATATTATTATGGTAATCTACATGCCATGGGCCATCTACCCCGTTGGCCCACATTCCTTGCAGGTTGGCCGGGAGATTGCCGGGGCGTGAACTGGCAATTAATAAGTATCGTCCGAACTGATAATAGATTTCTTCCAGCCGGTAGTCCGGATTTCCTTTGCGATAGCGTGCCAGACGTTGATGGGTGGGAAGATCTGTAACGGCAGGATATTGCAAGGTCATAGGAGCATGAGGGTTCAGTTGTAGTTTGACTCTGCCAAACAGTTGGGTATAGTCCGTTTTGTGTCGCTCGCATAATTCGTTGTAATTTTTGGCAGCGGCAGCGTCTAGCATGGCCAGGGTTGTTTGGTCCGGATCAGGACCGACATACGTCTTGGGGTCTTTGAAGTCTGGATTGAAGTTGAGTTTATAATCGGTATCTGCGGTCAGCAGAAAAATGACTTCATCCGCATTGCGGACAATGAATTTGCCATCAGTCGTGTTCAGGCTTCCTCCTTTGTTTATGGCTTGTATGCGGAGAGCAAATTTCATTTGGTTGTTTTTGAGGCGACCGGTATAGAGCAAACGATTGGGACCGTCTGTTTTGATATCACCTATGGCTTCAGGGTTGCTGCCATAGCTGAATATCAGGTTTTGCATGCCGGGACGGTCGGCTGTGAACTTCAGTACCATCACGCTGTCGGGGTAGGAAACGAAGTATTTACGCTCGTAGTTCACTTCATCTTTGCGAAAACTGACTATTGCCATGGCCGAGTCAAGAGACAGGATGCGTTTATAATCGGTCATACCGATTTCACTTAAACCGGTTTCGATGTAAGCTTCTCCCAATGTAGTAAAGGAGCCGAAGCGAAAAGGTGTTTCACGGCTTGGCTCATAATCGGCCAGTCCGTTGAAGTTTTTGCAGGTAAGTTCTTCTGCTTTTTTCTGGTTACCGTCTGTGAATGCTTGGCGGATTTCGGGTAACAGGTGTGCCGACTCTTTATTTACGTTCCAATAATAAGCTGCTCCCTTTTCTGTGTTCGGTCCTCCGCGCCATAGTGTCTTTTCGTTTAAAGTGATTCGTTCTGCTGCTATAGATCCCATAACATTGCCTCCCAAACTGCCGTTTCCTATGGGGAGTGAGTTGTTTTCCCATGCTTTGTCTGTTGCAGGAGAATACCAGGAAGCGCGTCCGTCCAAATTATTAGGGGTATCAAACCAGATGCTCAGTCCTTTGGTGTAATCTGTACTCTGTGCTTGTAAGGAAGCTGCGAATAAGCTTCCTAAAATGCATAGTTGAAGTTTCTTCATAAATTAATGATATTAGTTAAAGGTATTTCTACAAAAATACAATTAGATTTTTATTTGTGAGAAATGTAATGTTTGAAATTTAGGGTGATTTCCTGTTTTTATAGGTATATCAAGGTTGAAAGATAATTTTCATCGAACATTTCATTGGCGATATCCCACAGATGTTCTGCTGTCAGCATTTCTATCCGTTTGAATACTTCTTCCGGACCTTCAAATTTACCATAGTGCAAGAACGTTTTTCCCATATCCAATGCATTGTTCTCAAAATTGTCTCCGGCAACTCCTATTTGTCCGATGATCTGTTTTTTTGCTGCACTCAGTTGTGAGGAACTTAGTTTGCTGTCACGCAGTTTTTTCAATTCTTTATGAACTAGTCCGATGCAACGGTCTGCATCTTCCGGATCAGTTCCGAAATAGATGCAGAACACTCCTGTGTCTGTGTATGAAGTCAGATTGGCTTCTACGTTATAGACCAGCCCCCGGCGTTCGCGCAAGGAAACGTTCAGCCGGCTGTTCATACCGGGTCCTCCCAGCAGATTGTTCAGCAGGTAAAGTCCGGTTCGTTTTTCATTATATGCATTATATCCCCGGCTACCTATCATTACATGGGCTTGATGTGTTTCTTTATTCAGTGTCAATGTCTTAGGAATATAGAGAAAAGGTTCTGTCCGTTGGCGTTCGGTAATGGAAAAAGGGATGTCGGCTGTCACTTTCTCTATGGTGCGTATCACTTTCTTAAAGTCTATATTGCCTTGAATGAAAAAGATCATATTGGTAGCTTTGTAAAAACGGGAAGTAAAATTCAAGGCGTGTTCACTTTTGAAACTACGCAATAAGTCCGGTTTGCCCAAAATATTCCTTCCCAAAGGATGATTGGGAAAAATCAATTCCTCAAAATCATCAAAAATCAGTTCTGACGGACTGTCTTCATAACTTTGTATTTCATCAATAATCACTTCCACTTCTTTGTCAATCTCATGTTGTGGGAAGGTGCTGTGAAATACAATATCTGCCAGCAGTTCTGCTGCCCGTGAGAAGTGTTCTACCAGAAAAGCACTGTATATCACTGTTTCTTCCTTATTCGTATATGCATTTAAATCTCCGCCTACATTTTCCATGCGGTTCAGGATGTGCCATGCATGTCTTTTTTGTGTTCCTTTAAAGATAAGGTGTTCCACGAAATGAGCCATTCCCTGTTCCTGTTCGTTTTCATCACGGGTTCCGGCATCGACGGCAAAGCCGCAATAGGCTACATTAGACTGATTGGGAGCGTGAATAATGCGCAGCCCGTTAGGCAAGGTGAAAGTATTGTATGACATTGTTTTTTTGCTTCAAATAAGTTTCGGTTGGCAAAAATACAACAAAAGTTATTGCCGTTCTTCAAAAAATGCAGATATTTGTATTTACTAACAGAAAACAAGATGATGGATAAAATTGCTATTTTCTGTTCCGCATCCGAGAATATAGAGCCTGTGTTTTTTGAAAAAGCACGTGAGTTGGGCGTTTGGATGGGACAAAACAAGAAGACGTTAGTGTATGGAGGTGCTAATATCGGATTGATGGAATGTATTGCCAAGGCAGCCAAAGACAACGGTTCGATGATAATGGGAGTTATTCCGACCAAGCTGGAAGAACGTGGACGAGCCAGCGATTTGGTGGATGTGACTTTCCGTACGGATAATTTGAGTGACCGTAAAGATGTGATGTTGAATGAATCGGATGTAGTGATAGCTTTGCCGGGAGGAGTGGGTACACTGGATGAGGTTTTTCATGTAATGGCGGCCGCTACGCTGGACTATCATCGTAAAAAAGTAATTTTTTATAATATAAATGGCTTTTGGAATGGCATTATCGACTTTTTGGCCGGATTGGAGAGGCAGCATTTTGCCCATCATCCGTTGAACAGTTATTTTGCTGTTGCCAATGACTTGAGAGAACTAACCGAACTACTTAAATAATATTCATGTAACCTATTATGATGACATCTATACACGAATTGTTGCAGAAAGAGGCTCAGGCTGTTTTGAATATTCCTATAACTGATGCTTATGAGAAAGCAGTGGAATTGATTGTTGAGCAAATACACCGTAAAAAAGGAAAGCTGGTGACTACCGGTATGGGTAAGGCCGGACAGATAGCTATGAATATAGCTACGACTTTTTGCTCTACAGGTATTCCGGCAGTGTTTTTACATCCCAGCGAAGCCCAACATGGGGATTTGGGGATTTTGCAGGAGAATGATTTGCTGCTTCTGATTTCTAATTCAGGAAAAACCCGTGAAATTGTGGAACTGACACAACTTGCACATAATTTGAACCCAAATTTGAAATATATTGTTATTACCGGAAATGCGGATAGTCCATTGGCCCGGGAGTCTGATATTTGTTTATGCACCGGGCATCCTGATGAAGTGTGTGCTTTGGGTATGACCCCCACAACTTCAACTACAGTTATGACCGTGATAGGTGATATTTTGGTAGTGGAAACCATGAAAAAGACTGGTTTTACCATCGAAGAGTATAGCAAACGCCATCATGGAGGGTACTTAGGTGAGCGTTCACGCGAGTTAAGTAAGTAAAATAAAATAGAACCGGAACGCAAAGGACACAAATAATACAAATAGCATTTTATTAAAGGATTTGTGTCATTTGTGTTCCGGTTTTATGTATATAAATCGTAAATATAAAAATGAGAAAAGTAATAGGTATAGGTGAAACCATTCTGGATATTCTTTTTAAAGATAGCCAACCTACGGCAGCTGTTCCCGGTGGCTCGGTTTTCAATGGAATTATTTCATTGGGGCGTTTGGGAGTCAATGTAACTTTTATCAGTGAAACGGGAAATGACAAAGTGGGCGATATCATTCTGAAGTTTATGCGAGAGAATGGAGTAAGCACAGATCATGTGAACGTGTTTCCTGAAGGAAAGTCACCTGTGTCTTTAGCTTTTCTGAATGAACAGAATGATGCTGAATATCTTTTTTATAAAGATTATCCACGGTTGAGGCTGGATGTGACAATGCCTGAAATACATCGGGATGACATTGTGATGATCGGCTCTTATTATGCTGTAACGCCTCAATTGCGTGATAAGGTGAAAGAACTGTTGGATAAAGCTCGTGAAAAAGGGGCTATCATTTATTATGACGTGAATTTCCGCAGTACTCACAAGAACGAGGCGATAAAGCTGCTTCCTGTTATTCTTGAGAATTTTGAATATGCTGATATCATTCGCGGCTCCGTTGAGGATTTTGAGAATATGTTTGGTTTGACAGATGCGGATAAGGTTTATAAAAGTAAGATTGAATTTTATTGTCCGCATTTTATTTGCACGCACGGTGGAAGAGGAATTCGCCTGTATACAAAGAATATAAAAAAGCATTATGAAGTGGATCCTTTGCAGACTGTCAGTACGGTGGGAGCCGGAGATAATTTTAACGCCGGAGTAGTTTTCGGATTGCTAAAATATCGTATCCGCCGGGATGATTTGGATGAACTGTCGGAAGATGACTGGGACCATGTGATTCGTTGTGGAAAGGATTTCAGTGCCGATGTTTGTATGAGTTTGAATAATTCGATTTCAAAAGAGTTTGCTGCCGGTTACAGATAAATCGGATAGCTCTCATTGTTTTAAACTCTTTTATTATGTATGAGAACCTTTAAATTAATAGCAGGTCTTTCCTTTTTGCTGCTGATGGTTGCCTGTCAGGACAAAAAGCGGTCTTCGCAGATTGAGGTAGCGGAGAATGAATCGAAATATGTGGTTTTGGCATATGTCACCTCATGGGGAGAAAGTACGCCTGATCCGGCATGTTTGACTCATATTAATTATGCGTTCGGGCATGTTACAGATAATTTCAAAGGAATACGTATAGATAATGAACCACGTTTGCAAATGGTAGTAGGGCTGCGTGAAAAAAAACCGTCTTTGAAAGTTTTGCTGTCCGTAGGCGGGTGGGGAAGCAGTCGGTTTAGTGAGATGGCACAGACAGATAGTACACGTATGGCGTTTGCCGCAGATTGTAAACGGGTGATAGACCAGTTTGATTTGGACGGAATTGATATAGATTGGGAATATCCCGGTATAGGAACTGCCGGTGTATCTTTTTCGCCGGAAGATACTGATAACTTTTCTTTGTTGATGAAGGATATACGCCATGCTATCGGTAAAGACAAACTGCTGACCATTGCTACACAGGCAGGTGCCAAATATTACAACTTAAAGGCTGTCGAACCTTATGTGGATTATGTCAATATCATGACATACGATATGGAGGAATCTCCTAATCACCATTCGGCCTTGTACCGTTCGGAAATGACTGAGGAATGGTCTTGCGAGGATGCGGTTGCCGCCCATGTTGCCGCAGGTTTTCCTGTCGGACGCTTGGTATTGGGTATTCCGTTCTATGGGCATGGGACTAATGAAGCTCCAGAATTATTGGATTATCGTCATATTATCGTTTTGGATTCTTTACAGAGTTGTTGGGATAGTGCGGCACAAGTTCCTTATATGATAAATTCGCAAGGACATGTGGTCGTTAATTATGAGAATGCCCAGTCCATCGCATTCAAGTGCCAGTTCCTGCATCAGAAAGGGATGCTGGGGGCTATGTACTGGGACTATGATAGCGATGATGAAAAGGGTACATTACGCCATGCTGTCTATCAAGGTGTAATGAATCCTTGATTCTTTCAGTTTATTTTTTCTTATCTGCATATTTTCTGTAAAGAGGATAAGCCGCTTGCAGTATTTTGTTTTTTAATAAAGGCGGATAGTCGGGATAAACCGATAAAAAAGCTTCTACTTCTTTGTAGGCCGCTTCGCTATCGTGATTCCTTAATAAAGCCCCGACCCAATTGCGAGGGAAAAAGATATCTCCGGTGCGTTGAACTTCTGTCAGTTTTTCCAATGCCGGACGGATATATTTCACCGCATAATCTTGTCTTGTAGGATGATTCAGATAGCTTAAGGTTGTAGCTGCCCAAGGCTCAATCCTTCTGTTTTCCGCTTGCAATAAAGATCGGAATAAACTGTCCAATTTTAAAGTATCGGCAGTCATCGCACGTGATATGAAATCGAATTGGCGTAGACGGTCCGGATTGTGGATGCGTTGGCGTTGTGTCTGAAGTATTTCTTTTCCTTGCTCAGGTATGCGCAAGGCCAGTTCGTAGGCCAATGTAGTGTAATCTCTTTCATTTAATTGTTGGACTCTTTCGGTTTCCCATAAGGAATAGAGGCACTGAATCATAGTCGGACTTGCTGCTTCTGTAATCAGAAGGCGTAATAACTGGATGCGACAAGAAGGAATCGGATGAGAATGGCTGAGTTTATAAAGCTCATTTTCTATTTTATCACGTTCTGCCGAAGATATCTCTTGCAGAGGAGAGGACAGGTAATTGGTTAATGTTGAAGCTATCAACGGGTTCTTTTCACAATGTATTCCGTTGAGTAATGCATTCATCCATGCAGTATTCGGAATTCCTTTTGCTTGATAATTTTCATGCATCATCATTAAAACTGCCTGTCGGGTTGTTTCATTGTCTATTTCTTGCCAATGTTCCAGCAGCCAATGGAGACTGTTGTTGTCAGGAACAAACAAACCATATCCTCTCCCGTCCGTATTGGGCAGAATACGGGTGGGGGTAAAGGGTAACGTAATACGGCATAAGCTGTCTGTCAGACTGGCTTCTATCGTTGTGTCCCTTGTTCCGCAAAGGGTGATATTGAATTTTTGAGGCCAGTTTAATCCTCTTTGATATGGATCTTGCTGATGTATGGTCAACTGTTTGTCTGATATTTCGAATTTGATTATCGGCATTCCTTTTTGGTTTACCCATACATCGCTGAAAGCGGCTAGATCTTGCTCTGTTTTACTGTCTAGAATTTGTATCAAGTCATCCCAAGTGGCGTTGGCGTAAGCGTAAGTTTTTAAATATTCTTGAATCCCTTCCCGAAATGCTTCTTTTCCCATTGATTCCACCAGTTTTACCATCATGACAGGAGCTTTGTTATAAATGATCTGTCCATAAATTAATCCTGCATTTTGAAGGTTATCTAGCGGTTGCCGGATAGCAGTGGTTCCGGGTGTACGGTCTTCTGACAAGGATGCGGCTGTATAAGTCTTCATCCAATTCAGCTGGTGATTGACTTGCGGGAATAATGGTTCGGTAATCAGAGCTGCAAAATAATTGGCGAATACCTCTTTAGTCCAGACATCATCAAACCAGTTCATCGTTACTAAATCTCCGAACCACATGTGGGCGGTTTCGTGGGCGATTAATTGGGTTCGGCGAAGTTCTTCATCCGGAGTGGGATTTTCGCTTAGGAACATTTGCGTGTCATTATATAAGGTGGCGCCTGTGTGCTCCATACCTCCATATTGGAATCCCGGCAAGATAATAAAATCGTATTTGGCAAAAGGATAGGGAACATTGGTATATTCTTCCAGCCAGTTCAGCGAAGCGGTCACTTGTTTGAAGATGGTATCTAATTGAGCTACTTTTTTAGAATCTGTTTCGCGGTAATATGCTGAGATTTTCCGGTTACCTTCTATATATTCTTGATGTTCTAATTTACCGGTGACAAAGGAAAAAAGATAAGTGCTTAATGGTTCAGTTGGGGCAAAAGTTACTGTTTTGCAGTTGCCTTTTGTTTCTTCTTTAGTAATATAGGTATTGGAAACAGCTTTCCATTCTGTTGGTATATCCAGTCGTAAGGAAAATGTGGCTTTCAGATTCGGCTGTTCGAAACAAGGGAATAAGGTACGGGCACGGTCTGGCACTAATAGCGTATACAGAAATTCATCATTTCTGTTTAGCGACTGGTTTCCGGCAATAAATTTGATCGTGATATTATTTTTTCCTTCTACTATGTTTTTTTCAGGTAGGATGATGTGCTCGTTATGGAATTCATAACGGGCAGTTTGTCCATTGACGGATACCGATTTTATTTTTTCAGGCTTTTCTCTGAAGTCGAGAATAATTTCTTGCGGTGCATCCAGATTAAATTCAATGGTAATCTCTCCATTTACCGGTACTGATTTCTGTTCAGGAATGGAGAAATATAGCTTATACTTCAACTCCTTAATCTCCTGTTTGCGCAGTGTTGCCAGTTCTTGCGATACGCCCTCGTCGTAGAAACGAGGATTGCTTGTGGTCTGTTGGCAACTGCATAATAATAAGCTGCACATGAAAATAAGATATCCGATATATGTTTTCATCATCTAAAATTTATCTTGGTTATCTGCGGCAATTTTTCGGATGCCGCGCTGTGAAGCTATGAATGCACCTCCCAATACTCGTTTCCCCTCGTAAAAAACGGCTGATTGTCCGGGAGCGATGGCGGATGCTTCGGAAAGGAAACGGACCAATAGTTGTTTTTCATCTAATACGAGCACTTGACACGGAATAGGCTTGCTGCGATAGCGGATACGTACTGACAAGTCCTTGCATTGCAGTAAATCCTGCATTTCTGTGATATGATAGTCTTCTACCAACATATATTCTGCTTTAAGTTCCTCGGCATCTCCTAACATGACTGTATTCTTTTCTGCATTGATGCGTAGTACGTATGCTGGATGCCCCAAAGCGATTTCCAATCCTTTCCGTTGGCCTATTGTATAATAAGGAAAGCCTTTGTGCTGACCTATCTTGACACCTTTGCTATTTACAAACCATCCCGGTCCTACTTGGGTGTCAATATCCGGGCATTGCGAACGCAGAAAGTTTCGGTAATCCCCTTCTATAAAGCAGATTTCCATACTTTCACCTCCACGGGCTTTCGCTTCGAATCCTTTTTGTCGGAGATATTCCCGTACCTCCTGCTTGGTATAAGTTCCCAGTGGAAAGAGAAAACGTTGAAGTATCTCCTGAGGAAGTTTCCATAGAAAATAGGATTGGTCTTTTGTCTGGTCATCTCCCGCTACTATATACAGTTTTCCCTTCCGTTCTTCCAGTCTGCAATAATGCCCGGTAGAGATATGGGCGCAATTCGTTTGGTCTGCCCATTCACAGAGAATTCGCTCTTTGAATAGCGGATTGCAAAGGACACAAGGATTGGGAGTTCTTCCTTGCATATACTCATCTATGAAGTGTTTTACAATAATCTGTTTGAACTCTTTCCTCACATCAGCTACATGGTGTTCTATTCCCAACCGTTCTGCCAAGGCCCTTGCTTCCAGTACATCATCAGGTTCATCTTGACCGGGGGTGGAAAAGCGGGAAGGGACATCCCACGTTCTCATGGTAACTCCTACCACTTCATATCCTTGTTCTTGCAGCATGATGCACGTGGCGGAGCTGTCTATTCCGCCACTCATTCCTACCAGGACTCTTTTATCTCTGTTATTCATTATATAAATAGTTCAGGTTCACGGCGTGCCGCACATTTTTGGTGTAGCATGGGGGTGTAAGGAGTATCAAAAACTCGTGCACCATTAGGGCATTCTTTTACGCAAGCGCAGCACTTGATGCATTTGGTAATCTCTGTTTCTATTTTTCCTTCATCGCTTAAAGCAATGGCATGAGTAGGACATACTTCGATGCATTCGCCACAGGCGAAACATCCTTCAGTGCAGACTGGAGCGGCAGGAGTAGAGGGGCCAACAAAGCGATAAGGTATGTTTCCTTTTAGGTAAAAATCGGATAATGTTTCATCCTTCTCCAGTTTTGTCAGACAGTCTTTTCCAAATTGTTCCGCAATCTGTAAATCGGTAACATCCGGACGGCCTTCTGCAATGGGCATATTAGGACGGCTGTAGCTGTGTTCACCAATAAAGGCACCGGCAGCCAGTGGGGTGAATCCCAATTGAATAGTTTCATCTCTCAATTCGACCAGTGCATCTTCGTAATCGCGGTTACCATATACAGCGACTAAGATAGCCGGAGCATTGTTGCCTTTTAATCTTCGTAGCCGTTGCAATGCTATTGGGGCTACCCTGCCTGCATACACAGGAACTGCAATGATCGTGATAGAATCTTTGATTTCTATCGGGCTACTATTCTCATCCGTAGTGAGATCTATTTCTATTCTTCTGCCCATACCTATACTTTCTCCGATGGCACGGGCTATTTTCGCAGACGTATGTGTAGGCGAAAAAAATACGATGTGATTGCTTGTATATGTTTTCATAAACGCAAATATAGTGACTTTTGTCCAAAGGTAGCCAAATATATAGATAAGATGTGTAAAGGTGATAAAAATTGTCTTTATATGAATGTAAAAAATTATTATTAAATATCTTTTTTTCTATTTTAGTTAATAGAAGTGATACGGTAAGCTATATTAGTTAAAATGTATTTAGGGATGAACAAAAAAATCCCATGTTTAGGGAGTTTGAATAATTCTTAATTAGAAAATGAATGACATATTTATATTGGATTATTTTGTTCTTTTCTGGTTTGTTTTGTTGAATAAAGGGATAATTTACAAGTTCTGGATTCCGCTTTATAGAGACTAAGCTATATTTTGACTGTTATAAGTTTAACTTCTTCGGCGTACTTATGCTATTATATTAAGGTGTATAGTGAAAGTAATGTCTTGTTTTAATAGGTCTATGGGGCTTTCTATGGTTGTTTGTAAGGTAAAGAATATAGAGATATTCCTATTTCTTAAAATATTCCTGTATTTTATAAAGATTTTTAGTGGAAAGTCTTGCAGAATAGAGTAAAATGGGTACTTTTGTCCGATGAAATTATGGCTATTATAGAAACTGACTAAAATATGGATGTTCTATTTCAAACGCAAAGCAATGAGCTTTCTACTACAACGCAGAAAGAAAAGCTGTTTAAAGATGCAGAACGGCAGTGGAATACACTGTCTACCGAGAAAGGAGCGCCCGGAAGAAAAGTTGATTTTGAGATCTATAAAAGCATTTTGTATAACCTAGAAATCAGAAAAGTATATTTGGATTCAAAACTCTCTTTAGAAAAGTTTAGTTCAATAGTCGGCACGAATACGACCTACCTGAGTAATGCGGTGAACAACTACTTCGGATGCAATTTCAAGCAGCTCCTTAACAAGTATCGTGTTGAGTATGCAAAGTCCTTATTACTAGAGGGTACGTATTCAGCCAGTTCTCTTTTTAGGAAGTGTGGTTTTGCATCCCAAAGTGTTTTTTATGCCGCATTTCATAAAATTGTAGGCGCATCTCCCTTGCAGTTCCTATATAAAGCACCATCCGGACACAGAAAAAGATTTAAAGTCCTTTTATAACAATAACATTTTGAGTTTTTAAATTTATAAATTTAAAGTTTTTCTATTATGAACAAAAAATTTTTAAGTGCAATCCTGTTTGGAGCCCTTATGGTCACTTCAACAGGAACATTTGTATCTTGTAAGGATTACGATGACGACATCGACCGCTTGGATCAAGAAATATCCAATGTGAAAGATGCAATCAAGGCCCTTGAAGACAAAGTAGGCTCAGGCAAATATGTCGAAAGCTGTACTCCGTTCACTGATGGTAATGGTGGTTATGAAATCAAATTCAGTGATGGAGAGACCATTAAATTATACAATGGTGCAAAAGGAGAACAAGGTGAACCGGGCAAACCAGGTACTCCGGGTACTCCAGGTACTTCTGCTGATGATTATGTAGTATCAGTAGAAGAAGGTGAATCAGCTTATGAATTAGTTATTACTTATGCTGATGGCACTAAAAAGACTATCAGTATGCCTAAAGCTACTTCTGTAGTTAGCGGAGTTAAGTTTATCCCTACTTTCCTTTCTGAAGGTGAAGCTGCCAGAATCCATTTCCCTACCATCGTTACTGATAGTGTGGCAGGTAAAACAGAGATTACAGGTGCAGATTGGAGTACAAATAACTTTAGCACATTTAAAATCGTTTACTCAGGTAAGGCAGACGTGAAGTATCAGGTAAATCCTAACAGCGTATCATTCAAAGATATGGAAGTGGTAGGATTTGTTCGTGATACTGCTGAAATATGGAACTACAATACGAATAACAGGAATTGGGAATTGTTCAACGCCGGACAAAAACTGTACACTGATGGAAAAATTACCGTTGAATCTTATAAAGAAGGACATGGTATGTTAAACTTCCGTGTAAAGGACTGGGCTTTTGCTGAACAATCTAATCTGGACGAAAGAACAGTATATTCATTGAGAATTAAGAACAATGACCAAATCGTTCATTCTGATTTTGTTCCCGCCAAGCATGAAGTAATTTTGCAGAAAAACGTACATTTGGTTAAAGTAGCTGATGCATTTGACCAAACTAACGCTCCTGCTCAGATTAAAAATGCAATTGCTCCTAACAAGGTAAATTATAGAGAATTCATCAAAGATGAATATTATCTTAACACCTTGAATCCGACCGGTACTGAAGAGGCTAAATTGAAGGCTTATCAAGCAGATAAAGCTAAGTTCGAAGCCAATGCTGAAAACCAGTTATATAAAGGAGATGCTGAATCTAAAGATGATGCAGAACGTATTGTTGTAGAATTGAACTATACAGGTGATGGACATTCAAAAAATTTGAAGGACATCGTAACTTCATTCTTTGACAAACGTATGGGTAGAGCCCAAGACGCTCAGTATCCTTTGATGGAGAATGGTTTTGATGACTATTCATTGGTGTTTGAACCGGTTGACTTCTATTATGATGGCGTTAACCAGACAAAACGTTATTTGGATGTTACCAAAGATGGTGTTGCTACAGTAAAACAAACTCCGGACCCGATTTGGGGCGCAGAAACTGATGCCAGCCACACAGCTGCTATAGACAGAACTCCTATTGTTCGTGTGAAACTGGTAGCACCGGGTGAAGACAATGGTAATGTAGTTAAAACAGCAATCATCAAGATTCACATTGTACGCAAGACAGTTGTTCCTGAAATTAATATTACAGAAACAAAAGATGTTACTCTGAAACATATCAATCAAGTTCTTGACATGGATATGGATAAGATATTCAACCATAAAGATGTACAGTTGAGTAAAGACGAATTCCGTAAGACTTATGATTTCGTTCCTGAATTTGCAACAGCAGATGAGGCTAAACAACACGCTGTATATGCATGGGATGGAAAAGATAATGCAGACTATTCATTAGATCCGAACTTTAAACCTGAAGAATACAATCAGTTGTTCGTTACAGTGAAGAATACAGCATTCTCTCGTCATGACGATCACGACGTTTACACTGTTAAGGGTACATACAAGCCAAATGCTGATCATAAGGGATTATCTGACATCCATGTTACTTATACTATCAATGTGAAGTATCCGGATGTAGTTGCTCCTGAAAAGACTAAGTTGAACTGGGTAGATGATTCTTACTTCATTGCTCACGGTAGATACGATAACTTTGATGATCCTAAAACTTATGAAATGGTTGCAGCATTGAATGACGAATTCGATTTGATCAACTATAATCCTTATAAGGGTCAGACTCATGATAAGGATTGGGCTAGAGCTACCTTGTCATTCGAATTGGTTGACCAGCATAATAACGCATCTAAGATAGGTGACGGTCACAATTCCGGCATCCGTTTGTATCAAGGTAAAGACAACAAGTGGTATATCGCTTTGGAGGCTACAGACGAAGGACGTGCTTGGATCAATGCTGCTGACGCTAAGGATTTGAAGAAGATCAAAATGCGTGCTGTAGTAAGCTTCAATGAAGATGTTGACGGATTGTATGGTACTTGCAACAAGGAAGCCAATGCTCATAACAAGTATGCTAAAGAAGATTACAATAACTTCTCTTGCGATACTATCAATATGGTAAACAATACTCCTTGGGCTAAAGATCATACTACTACTTATACTGGTGCTCCTGCTCCTGAAAATGGACGTTCTACAGTGGTTATCGATGAATTTGAAGTTGCATTTGTAACTCCGATGGTATTCCACGCTTACGAAGCAGGTCCTTTGTATGACAAGTATCAGGAAGCTGAAAATACAGTATCATTGAAGGATGCATTCTTCTTGTCAGATTATCTGTGGTCTGAAGGTGCTCAGGCACAATTCAATAACAACCATGTTATCTATGATCACAAAGATATGGCTAAGAATAATACTTTGGTTCAGACAGGTGATCAAGCTGGTTGGTCAAAGAAACTGGTAGTTGACCATAATGTATTCGATGTTAATACAACTGTTAACTTCAAGGTTTCTAAGGCATACTTTGCTGACGGAAGTGAACTGGATGCTGAAAACATGAAGAAGATCAAACTTGATAATGCTAACCAGACTATCACATGGATCAACAATGGTGAAGATATTGCTCAACCATTTACTATTGATGTAGAAGTTTGTGTAAATCACAAGTGGGGCGGTATCTGCGACCATACTTGGAAGAATGATCGTGGACATTCTGTTGGAACTATCCAAATCCAAGTTAAGAAGCACAATGACAAGTAATTAATACGCTCATTGTTTATAAAAAAAGAGGGGGGCAAAATGTTCCCCTCTTTTAGTTTTTATAATCGTTTATCCAATTATATTGTGTATGAAGTATATATATGCTGTCTGTTTTCTGTTATTAGTATGTGGCTGTCATAAAGAAAATGACACCCCTGTTGTTTTACCTGCACGGACACTATTGGTTTATCTGGGAGGAGATAATAATCTTGATGCCGAAACCTATGACAAACTTGTTCAAATTAAAAATGGATGGGAAGACGGGACAGATGGAAATATAATAGTGTATCAGGATACACCATTTAAGGACTCTCCACGATTGATGGAAATTGATGGAAAAAGTGAGAAAGGCTATATTACCATACATACCTATGACCAAGAAAACTCAGCCTCCCCCCAAGTGCTTAAACGAGTTATAAACGACGTAACTCGGCTTTATCCTGCTAAAAGCTACGGTCTAATCGTGTTTTCCCATGGCAGTGGCTGGCTTCCTCCACATACATTGGTTAATGGCTCGCGGTCTATCATCATCGATAATGACAATGAAATGGAAATAACAGATTTTGCCATGGCCCTCCCGGACCATTTATTTGAATTCATAATCTTTGAAGCATGTAATATGGCAGGTATTGAGGTGGCTTATGAATTAAGAAATAAAGCAGCATATATCATGGCTTCCTCTGCCCCAGTAGTATCTCCGGGATTTACTCCTATCTATGCCGGCAGTATTTCCTGTCTGCTTGAAGAAAATGCTGATTTGCAAAGATTTGCAGAAAATTATTTTCATTATTGGAATTTGATGGAAGGCGATAAACGTTCTGCTACCATTAGCATAATAAAAACTGCCGGATTATCAAATTTAGCGAATTTGATACGACAGATCAATACGGAAATATCCGGCTCTTTTCTCCCGGTCGGTAACCTTCAAAATTATGATGGAGTTTTAAAAGCCCCATTCTATTTTTTTGATTTCGCTCAATATTATCAATCATTATCAGATGAAAATACATACAATGTACTTCAAGAGTGTATCAGCCAATGTGTGGTTTACAAAAGAAATACTCCTTTTTATGCTACGGAAGAAGGAACATTCCCTATCACGGCCTTTTCAGGTATGACCACTTTTATCATGCAGAGAGAACTTAATGACTTGAATGAAGAATATACAAAACTACAATGGTATAAAGATATTAATACACATTAGAGAATATGTATAACACTGACAAACAATGACATAGCAAATTCAGTAGACGAAGTATATCTTATTGCAGAATAGATAGATTCTAAATACTTTTCAAAGTATCCTTTAAAGGATAGAATGCCAATATATATGGACAGAAACAGGTGATTATCCATTAATAGGAAACGGAAAAACTTGTCATAAGCAGAAAAAACAAATCCTTTATTTGCTTTGTTTGTCATTTACTAATATCTTTGTTTTATCATTCATTCTAGAACCGCAACAAAATATGAAATACCCTATTGGAATACAGAGTTTTGACCAAATTCGTGAAGATGGCTATGTATATGTGGATAAGACCGGTTTGATTTACAACTTGGTAACACAAGGCAAGACTTATTTCTTGAGCCGTCCACGCCGTTTTGGCAAAAGCCTGCTGGTAAGTACCCTTGCCTGTTATTTCCAGGGACGCAAAGATTTGTTTGCCGGACTGGAAATCGACGGATTGGAAAAGGACTGGTATGAGTATCCTATCTTCCGTATAGACTTTAATGGAGGACTGTATACACAACCCGGAATTCTGGAGGCTACCATTGAAGGCTATTTAGGGAACTGGGAAGATATTTATGGCAAGAATCCCAATTATACAACCATAGGAACCCGTTTCATTGAAATACTTCGCCGGGCTTATGAACAGACAGGGCGGCGTGCGGTGGTTCTGATTGATGAATATGACAAACCTATTTTGGATGTATTAGATACGGAAGCTTGTTTTTATGATGATTATGGAAAGCAAGTTCTGTTGGAGAACCATAACCGGGAAATATTGAAATCCTTTTATTCTACCTTTAAAGGAGCCGATCAATACTTGAGATTCGTATTGTTGACCGGAGTAACAAAGTTTTCCCAAGTAAGTGTTTTCAGTGGATTTAACCAGCCTAAGGATATCAGTATGGATGAACGGTACGAAGCTTTGTGCGGTATCACCCAGAATGAGCTGGAAGCATTTTTCGAAGAACCCACCATACAGTTGGCTGCTAAATATCAGTACACAGTGAAAGAAATGAAGGAACTTCTCAGACGGCAATATGACGGATATCATTTTGGAGAGAGGATGACCGACATTTACAATCCGTTCAGCATTCTTAATGCTTTTGACAGTATGGCAATTCGTGATTACTGGTTCTCTACAGGTACTCCCACCTATTTGGTTCGTCTGCTGCAACACAGCCGCGAGCAGATAAACGAACTTGCCGGACGTTATTATGTTCCCTCTTTGTTTGTGGATTATAAGGCTGATGTGGAACAGCCTCTACCCATGATTTATCAGAGCGGATATCTCACTATTAAAGAATATAATAGACGTATGGGAACTTATCTGCTTGATTTTCCCAATAATGAGGTGCGTAAAGGGTTCTTGTCCGTATTGGCAGCACATTATTTGAAACCCGGAGGTGGAGAGGTCAACAGCTGGATTATCGATGCTGTTACTTGCCTTGAGCAAGGGAACACCTCCGCTTTTTGTGATTCTCTGACCGCCTTTCTTGCAAGCATCCCGTATGACTCTCACGCTTCCTTGAAGGAATTGGATATGACTGAGAAACATTTCCAATACACTTTTTATCTGATTCTCCGTTTGATAGGAGTTTATTGCCGTGCAATCCATTGTGAGAACCGCCAGAGCTTCGGACGAGTGGACTGCATATTGGAAATGGACGAATATGTTTACATTTTCGAATTCAAGATGGACGGAACAGCAGAGGAGGCTTTACAGCAAATAGCAGAGAAAGGCTATGCCCGATCTTATTTGACCGATAACCGTAAAATAGTCTGTATCGGGGTGAATTTTTCTTCCCTTACACGTACTGTGGAAGAATGGAAGGAAATAATTTACAGGTAAGATTTAGTCATAGTCAGCCTAAAGCGTTAAACAAAAGATTGCCTTCCACTATTTTTTATGGGAATATACCGGTAAGAATGTTTATGCTGTTGCCGGCATAACACATTTAATTTTCATCTTTTTATCATTTTGTTTTTCTTTTTGCTAAGAATGAATTATTTTCGCAGCCGAACACAAGTTTAATTTCTTACCGACAATAAGCAGACATGCTTTAATCCTCGACCAATTCAACTTGTCCTCATTTTAATTTTAACGGATAAGCTGATGTTTTGTCCCTCACTATTATAAAATAAAAGAATGAAAAGATCACTGTATGTATCGCTATTGACGATCATGTACTTCTCTGCCTGCCAAGGTAGTGAGGAACTAGAGCAATCACAAGAAAAAGAGTACACGGTATCCATTATGGCAAGAATCGGGAAAACAGTTTCCGGAGCACGCTACTTGCAAGATCATGAAAATGCCATCGCTAGTTTTAGTAAAACCGATGATATAGGTGTTTTTATGGACAATGACAGTGCCGTCCGCTGGATATTCGATGGAACTTCCTGGACTACAGAAAAGAGTGTCTTTTGGAAAGATAAAAACCAGGAACATACTTTTTACGCATATTATCCCCACTCCGGTTCCAAAGCCGAAAGTAAGGAAAATATAAAAATGCCTTCTCTCGACAGCCAGAACGGGACTTGGGAAAATATTGACCAATATGACTTTCTAGTAGCATCCAGGAAGCTTTCCTACGATACCGACCTTGGCAATGTGGCCTTTTCGGGCGATTATTCATTTAAGCACGTTTTGTCACTATTAAAGATAAACATAAAGGGTGAAGGAGATATGGCACAGGCCGTTATTGACAAAATCAGACTTGAAGGAAATGGGTTGACGACCCAAGGATACTACTCCTTTGAAACGAACAGCATCACCATCAGCGAAACTCCCAAGGAAACCTTCCAGATTACTCCGTCACACACCATGAACAATCAGGATATTTCTTTTTATTTTATCCTGAACGGGGGCGAGAATGACGGAAATATTGATCCGAAAGCCGTGAAAAACCATTCTGTTAATCTCACCATTGAATATACCCGTAACAACAAATATTACATAACACGACGAGACGACCTGTCTCCGGGCTTATTGTCCGGATGTATTCATAAATACAATATTGTAGTAAAAGACGGAAATGTAATTATAACGGGAGGAAGTATTTCGGGTTGGACTCCGGGAAATGAAGAAGAGGATATAGTTATAAATGGAGAAGAAATAAACCCACAAACAAATAATATGTTATGAATTATAGATTAACCGAATTAAAGGTGCTTCTGTTTCTATTGCTACTGTCTGCTGTTTCTTGCCAACGCCCGATGTATGATGAAGAAGACGATGAAGACGGAGTCTCGCAAACAAATCTTCCTTTAAAGATATCTGCCAGGTCTAGCGGAGAATCCCAGATTAATTATCCGGCCTATATCTATGCGTTTGCAGAGGACGGCAGCTGTTCTGCCAGTCTGAAAATGACAGATAACGCCCAGATTGAAATGAAGTTACCTCCTGCCCGATATACTATTGTTGCAATAGCCGGTTTGGGAGAAGAATATATCGTTCCGAAAGATCCTAGCCTTGATGATGTAATTGTTATGAAAGAAAATAACAGAAGCTCACGCGCGCTAATGATGGGCACTTCAACTGTGACAATTGCCAATAAGAAAAATATATCTGTTTCTGTAACCCTCTATTATGCTGTATCTTTAGTCAATATCAGTTTGGAAGATATACCGGCAAACGTTAAAAAGGTGAGTTTGCAGATTTCGCCTTTATATTCTTCCCTGTCGTTTACAAGGGAGTATTCCGGCAAAGACAAGAGTACGGAAATTATTTGTGAGTCTGAGCCGGGTGGAATTTGGAGTGCAAAGCCTTTTTATATTTTTCCGGGGAGCGGCTCTCAGACTGTTTTTTCCATAACCTTGGAAGATAATAGTCAGACAAAGACGTTTGGATACACTTTCAAAGGAAAGCCGGAAGCGAACGTGCCATTGAATATCGGGGGTAGCTATTCGGGTGATGTCACGGTAGGGGGCAGTTTGATATCAGGTGAATGGAAGGCTCCGGTAGACATCAAATTCAATTTTGGCGGTGCTGATGAAGGTAATGGCGGTAGTGAGCCGCCTTCCATTAATCCGGATCTTTCCGGGCTACCCGAAATTGGCGGTATCTGGAACGGCGGTATTGTAGCTGGCATAGAGAATGCAAGTTCCACAGGGGCGGATATTTTGTTGATGAGTCTGGATGAGTGGAGTGGATTCACTTCCGATGTGCGGAATATCATACAGGAGGAGGAAGCAGACGGATGGCATCTTCCGACTGAAGAGGAGGCAAAAATATTGCATAAGACGTTCAGCGGATCATCACTGGATGAACTGAATGAAACCATAGAGGGATTAAGAAACGGAGACCCGTTATTGGATATTGAGAAACGGTATGTATATGATCATAACGGGAGCATATATGCATTCGGATTTAAAACCTCATCCAAATTTTTACAGGCGGGGAGTACGGTGAAATACAAAATACGTTTGGTATGCAGCGCTCATTATGATGCCGGATGACCCATTCATATACTAGAAAAGGGCATTCACACTTCTTGACAATATATGCTTGAGAGTGTGAATGCGTCTAATCGACTTCCATACCGGGAATCCCATTTCCATAGATAAATTCTCAATTAATTGAAAGTTAACATTCTACCACCCGGTATACATTTCCCTTGGTGGTATGTACCCGTTCGCCCAGCTGGGGCAGGATACGGCTCAGGCTGTAGGCGGTCATCCCTCTCATGATCGAAGGATGGGCGGCCTTCATGCGTTCAAACAGTTGGGTGGCGGAGAGGCTAAGCACTTCCTGCGGATTGTCCTCTTCTGTAGCAAAGCGAAAGCAAAGGCGGAACACCTCTTCTTCGGGTACATGCTTGTAGAATAAGGCATTATGTTGCTGTATAGTCTGTTCCTCTTCTTTATTGAACCAGCTTCGTTCACCGGATAGAAGTTCTGTTTTAAGCTGGGCGTACAATTGCTTATGCTCTACGGACGTGGTGCAGTCTATGGCGTGCTTCAGACTGACGCAAAGAAAGCGGCGTGAGCCGGTGCGGTCTACCAGCAAATCCTCCCGGTTGCTGGTGCCGATGAACGAGGCAATACGGGGAAGCGATGAAGCGCTGTGTTTGTAAGCCTTGCGGATATTCAGTGCGGAAGCTTGCATCAGGTTCTTCAGCAAAGGCATTTTGGACGCACCTAGTTTGTCGAATTCATCCAGGTTGATTAATCCGTAGGCAGCCAGCTTGGCTTCGGCGGATGCCGGGGAGCTTAGGTCGTAACTTTCCGTGTAGTAGGATTTCAGCCTATCGGGCATCAGCAGGCGGCAGAACGTACTTTTCCCCAATCCCTGGCGACTGCTCACCAGCAGGGGAGCCACACTGTTGGCGCGGTTGTTATCCGGATTGAGCTGCATCCATTGGGCAGAGAGTCCCAGCATCCAACGGTGGAAACCGTTCACCCATACCGGGTCGTCGGACACCCTGCGTGCCAACGCGGACACCCGGTCCGTGCCGTCCCATTCGGGAAGCTGTTCAAAATAGGCAGTAAAGGGATGGTATTCACTGATGCGGCGTGAGCGCACAAAGCGTTGAATGTCCCTGTCCCAACAGTCTATGCCCGTTTCAATAGCCTCCAGACTTAGTGAGTTCATCCATCGTTCGTCCACTTTGGCGTAACGCAGATGAGTATCGGGAATGTTGTTTTCTACACTTGCCACTTCAGTTTCTTCAGTAAGCACATTGAACCGGAAGCGGTAGCGGGAGGTGAGGAAAGCGGTCACTTCCTGCATCAGGGTATGTGATTTCGCCTTCTTGCCAGTATCTTCTGGGGAGGTTGGTCCCGCTTTTTTCTGAACATCTTTTTTCAAGTGAGCGGAATCCTTCTCTGTCTTTTCAGTTGAGACTGTCGGATGTGTCCGAGAATCGTCCATACTCCCCGGCAGGTTATCCTTACCGTTTTCAGTGAGAAGAACCTGTGAGTCGGCCATCTCTTTTACTCCGTCTTCGTCCGACACGATGTAGTGGTAACTGCCCGTGGGAGCATTCCCGTCGGTGCGCGGAGTCCAGTTCAATGCCAGAACTACTTGGCCCTCGCGGATATCCAGCGCCAGACGCACGCCGGGTATAGTCCGGCAAAGCGGCATCAGCCCGTTGAGAGCGGATACGAGATCACGACGCGGTGTTCCGTCAATAGGAACAGGGCTTGACAGGAATTTGCTTCCGAAGAAGACTGTTTTGAGAGTAGCGAATACATTCATGAGTTACTTTTTTAAGTTTGGCAAACTACAAATATACAACATAAAAAGGCGTTTGTCAAGAGGGGGCGGAAATATGGCAGATCTTGGTGCAGGATTCGATGAAACTTGGTGCAAGATTTAATGGAACTTGGGGCAAAATTCAATGGATACAGGGCGCAATACATACGTATGTGTAGGCCGATGCTTGCGTATGTGTGACCCGATGCTTATGTACGTGTGGGCTTACACGTTACTAACACGCGAGCTGACACGTTACTAATGTTGGGGCTTATACGTTACTAATGTTATTGTTGAATACGCCTTTATGTTTTTAAAATACACCTTGAGCTTTAAAAAATACGTCTTCAACTTTTAAGAAAACATCTTCAGGCTTTTAAAAAACAACTATACGTTTTTAAAACACGCCAGCTTGTTCAGTGCACAGACTTAGCCTGTTCAGCTTACAGACCTAGTCTGTTCCGTGTATTACTCCCCCACTAATCCGATACGCTCCCTTTTCCCCTCATCCTGTCATCTTATGTAATATGCACAGAAAATCAGCCGGTTAAATCTGAAACCATTTCCCCTCACTTCCATTTCAGCCCGTATCGTTTTATTCCTTCACAAAAAATGTGAAAGAGCAGGCTGAAAGGAGGCTGACAGAGCAATGACAGGAGCCCCTTCATAGCCGGAACGCCTATGGGCAGGGAGTTTCAGCGATAGATGAAAGGAGAAAAGGAACAACCGGATTTTATCGCTGAGGCATTTAAAATGAAGATAATCTCAGCATTTCCACCTGCGAATGAACAGATGATCATCCATGTTTTGAGCCTGATTTATGATTGGTATGAAAGATTTATATCTTTCAGGCTATGTAACAATAATCCTCCCGGTATTTCTATACTCAAGATAAATTATATCACAATTCTTGCTGCTCCAAACAGAAGGTATATTTGCAAAATATACAAATGATGCTTCCGGCAACGGAGTAATTCTTTCTTCGCTTTCTTTTTAGGAATTCATCTAACGAACAATTTTATTATATGCAAAACAATTGCGAGGCCTGTTTATGAAACATGTGTTGATATTAAAATAGCAATTACTGTGGAAAATCAACTGTCATCCAACACATTAAAAACACATTAACCAATGCCACTATAATAGCATTACATGATTTCTATTATCTATATGTACTAAAACAATATATTCTGTTAGAAAATCTGACCAGTAAAAAAGAATATTCATCTCCTGAAAGCCGAGTTCTGTTCCAATTATTAAATAAAATATTAAGCTAATTCAATTTAATAAGGACACTTCGTAGAGTGTCCTAAAAAAGCATAGGTTTTCTGTATGTCGCAGAAAATGAGTATCTTTAGAGTGTATCTTTCTCATGGACAGCCCCGTCCCTTTTTACAAGGGAAACTACATGTCCTCCAGGGACAAACACATTTTTGTTATCGCATAATGTGGAAGTACCTTATGTTTAAGGTGTTCCACTTTCTTCTCCAGCAAATCCGGTTTATAGTTCTTTTTCTGGCGTTTGATCTCTACGGCAACCGCCTTATCTTTTTCCAGGCATAGGGCTACAATGTCAATTTCATATGCATCGCCTTTTAACTCCCACCAAGAGCCTATATCTTTATAAAGGAAACTTTCTGCAAACTTCTGCTTAAAATAACGCTCCAACATTTTTCCGGAATAAGTGGGATAGTCAGCCTTGATAATGGAACGTAATGCCATATAATTCTTTATTTCAATGAGAGAGCGGTTTTTATCAAAATAGTTAAACCAGAAACTGATAAAGTTATCCTGTATTTCATATCGGATAGCCAGTGTTCCCTCCTTTGATAGAATAGGGCGTTGGCGTACAATGATATTGTAATCTTCAATCAGTCTTCTCAAATAACCGCCAATGCTTTTATTCCCTAAAGCCGCTTCTATTTCTGCCTGTGTATTTTTGCCATTTGCTATGGCACTTAAAATAGAAAAATAGGTCGCATAATTTTTGCCGAATTCTTCTATTAAAAGATTCTTTCCTTCATCTGTAAACGGGGAGTTATCACGGACCATGAAGTCGATCATTCCATTGATGTTCAATATACGATTGTCACAAAACAATTCAACATATTTGGGTATACCTCCGGTAAATGTATACAATGCCAACAAATCGTCATTCGTATATGTTGGATAATAATCATACATAATTTCTTTAAGTACAGGGAGGCTGAAGGGTGAAAGCTTTATAATATTATCGGCACGCCCAAATAACGGCTCTTTATTATTTTGAAAGATCTTATTCATCAAAGAATAAATGGATCCACAGACAATCAGGTTCATTTTGGTCTCTTTTCTGTAACGATCCCAAATGTTTTGTATATCGCTATAAATGGAATTATTAATATTATAGAACTCTTGAAATTCATCTATAACCAGATTGAATGCCCTTTGTCCCGCTATTTCCATCATATATTGAAATAATGAACTGAAAGACCGTATCTCTGCTGGTACAAAGATATTCAAAGCGCCCGAAATGAGGGGGATAAACTCACTACAGAGAGTAGCTTCATTCTTTCTGCCTACAAATAGGTATACAGTAGGCATTTCGTCCACAGCCTTCATTATAAGGCTGGTTTTCCCTATTCTACGTCTTCCTGTTATAACTGTGAGGCGTGAATTTTCTTCAAAAGACAGGCGTTGTATCCTTTTCAACTCTGCCAGTTCATTTTCTCTATTATAGAATTTCATAAGCTTTAGTAATCTGTGTTACTGTAACCGCGGTTACAAAAATAATAATTTAAATGAAACAAACGAAAGAATGGAAGGTTTATTTAGTAAGTTCTTTAGGTGATATGTAAAGGTATTTATTCAAGATATAAATTCTAGGAGATATTTGAATTTATCTAGAATTGATTCAAATAACAATATGGGATATCTGTTCATGACAATAGAGTAATCATATTGATAATCAGTAAAATAATATCTTTTTGTATCCGGCACGAATACGACCTACCTGAGTAATGCGGTGAACAACTACTTCGGATGCAATTTCAAGCAGCTCCTTAACAAGTATCGTGTTGAGTATGCAAAGTCCTTATTACTAGAGGGTACGTATTCAGCCAGTTCTCTTTTTAGGAAGTGTGGTTTTGCATCCCAAAGTGTTTTTTATGCCGCATTTCATAAAATTGTAGGCGCATCTCCCTTGCAGTTCCTATATAAAGCACCATCCGGACACAGAAAAAGATTTAAAGTCCTTTTATAACAATAACATTTTGAGTTTTTAAATTTATAAATTTAAAGTTTTTTTATTATGAACAAAAAATTTTTAAGTGCAGTCCTGTTCGGAGCCTTAATGGCCTCGTCAACAGGAACGTTCGTGTCTTGTAAAGACTATGATGATGACATCGAGGATTTGCAGGAACAGCTGAATAAGAAAGCCTCACTTGAAGAACTTACCCAAAAGGTGTCTACCATGGAAAGTTCTGTAGCTGACGCTAAAAAAGCAGCAGAAGAAGCAAAAGCGAAAGCTGAAGAAGCTCTGAAAAAAGCTGAAGAAGGTGGTAGTAACAGCGGCGTTACTGAATCAGACCTTGAAAACTTGAAAAAGGAAATTCAGACTCAGATTGACAAATTAGCTTCTTTGGAAAGTGTAGACAAAAAAATATCGGCTTTAAAAGAAGAATTGAAAGCGGATTTCATCACTTCGGAAAGTTTGCAGGCTTTGAATGACAAAGTGGATAAACTGAGCGCTGAGATCATGCAAGTAATAGGTCATCGTCTGACTAGTCTCTCTTTGATTCCTACAGACCATATCAATGGTATAGCTGCTATTACTCTGACTACCTTACAGTACACTCCACAGGTATATAAGCCAATGGCGAAACATGAGGGCGGTCCAGACAAACATACTAACCGTCCCGTATTGGATCACGTTGCAGCTGGAGAAGTTCGTTATATTTCTACAGAAAAGAATGAGGCATATTTCCATGTAAGTCCGAGCATGGGGGTTCGTACTGAAGATATTGAGTTGCCTTCTTTCGATTGTATCACATCGAATAATACAATGACAAGAAGCGCTGAAGTCAAAACAAACAGTCCGATTGTTCCTACCGGTAAAGAAATCAAAGATGGTGTACTGACAGTAACTTACAAGAAGAGTGATGATTTCTTGGGTAAACCCATCACTACTACTACAAACGGTACTACAGAAACATTCTATATGGCATCTTTGAAAGCTCCTGTGACTGAGTCTAATTATACAGAAACAGAAAAAGCGGACAAAGCAGCCGGTAAAATAAATGGCGTATATGTAAACTCTGAATACTCACGCATTGAAGAAATTGTAGCTATTCCTTATTTAGCTAACTCTAAAACTGATTTTACTAAAGCATTGGAAGACAAATTTGCTGATGAAATTCAAAAAAATGCAGAAAATGGTAAAGACATATATGTTCACTATCATGACTCTGTGTGTTTGTATGAATCAGGAAATAATGAACTCGTTGACGTAGAATGGGCATACAACCAACCGCTAGACTTGAATACTTTGGTTACAGTATGTACTACTACAACAAATAATCATGTCAACCATAAAGAATTGAAGAATTATGCTGATTACGGTTTGGAATTCCGTTTCTCTTTAGCTACTGAAAAATATTTGCAAGGAGATCGTGATACAGACGAACAGGAATTTGCTAAGATTTTGAGTGGTAACAGATTGAAATCAGAAGTTTATGATGTAGATTTGGACGACAATCAATACTCTCGTGCTTCTATTGGTCGTGAACCGATTGTGCGTGTTTCATTGATTGATACAAAACACGACAATGCATTGATTGCACAACGTTACATCAAAGTTCGTTGGATCGATAAAGGGGAAGAGCAAGTATTGAGTCCGTTTAATTTTGCAAACGATACCATCAGTTGTCATGATATGTATCAGCAGTTGTTCTCTAAAGATATGAACGAGGCTATCTATCATCAAGTTAAGTTTAATGGTGGTCAGAGCATGAGTAAGACTGAATTCCATAAAGTCTTTACATCGCTGAAGATCAAGAGTTTGAAGAAGGACGGCGTAGAAATTGATTTGACTAAGCTGAACCTATCAGTTAATGCTGATGCAGATTGGAGTGAAGGTGACTCTAAGCAGATCAAAGATGGTAAGGAAGAATTAAAGAATAATGTTGACTTGTTATTTAGCTTCTTGAAAGATGCACAGGATAATACCTCATATAACTTGGTATGGGCTATGAATGAAAAAACTGTTGGAACATTGAAGGATAACAAGGATGGAAACTATGCTTCTAAATTCGAGATTGAAGTTGAATATATAGACGAACTTGGAACAGTAGGTAACATTATCCAGAAATTTAATCAAGAAATTGTTGTTCCGAAACAAGAATTTGCTTACCAAGGAACATATTGGAAGAATGGCATAGGTGAAGGTACATTTAATGTTAATCCTATCGTGTTCAATACTGCTGAAGATAGCTGGGCTAATAACAACGGTCTAACACCTGATCATACCCATGAATATAACGGTACAGACTGTGCTTTGCAAGATTACAGCCATATCTCTGCTGATCTTGTAAATGGTTACATCTATAAACCTGAAAATGCTAAACCGACTAACTTGGCTCAGTTCATTAAGTACATCCGTAATTGTGCAGACGTACGCTTTGTGTTCGATCAAAGCCGCTTCAACAAGTATGACTACTTGGCAGGTTACAATGTAAGTGCAGATGGTATTTCATTATGGAAAGGAGCTGCTCCTACAAGCTGGGAACAATTTGATTATATCCAAACTGATAAGACTTTGGCTGCAACTATCCAAAACGTAATGGGTGCAACAGCTGAAACAAACAAAGATTCCAAGTTCTTGCCATGGAACTTCGATGAAACATTAGGCTCTACAAATGATGAGTGTACAAGTACAATACGTTTGCATGAAATTGACAAACTGAACGGTACTCCGGCTGCCCAAGCATTGGTAGGTAAGTCAGTTCCTGTAAACTTGGTTGTTGAATATAACAGCTATAATGTGATCCCTGTTCAGGAATTTGAAGTATTCTTTATCGATCCGTTATCTATTGACGGTGCTATTAAGGGTAACTTCGTTGATGCTGAAATTGATGGTAGCTTCTTGAATGTAGCTGACGGATTCAACTTCACAGATTGGAATGGTAATAAAGTTGCCGCTCAAGACATCAAGGATGTTAAGAACGGTGAGTATGCTCATGAACTATATGATTACTATGGCGTTCATAATGTTAAATTCTTGACTGACAAGGTAACAACAAGTTTGTCATACGATGCTGCAACTAACACATACAAGCATACAGAAGGTGTGAAAGATGGTAAATTGCCGACCAATGCATCGTTGAAGCAAATGAAGGCTACTGAAGCTAATGGCGTGGTTGATAAAGCTAATGCAGAGAAAGTGGATAAAGATCCTACTCACTTGGCTTACTTCAACAACAATGGTACTCCGGTTAACGTTGATTACAAGATGTATATTTCTGTTGAAGTCGCTCACAAGTGGGGTGTATTAAAGAAAGAAGCTCTTGAAGTGAATGTTGCGAAAGCAGGAGGTACTCCTTCAGGTAAGTAATATTTAAAACTATATAAAAGAAAGGACGTCTTTGAAAAAGGACGTCCTTTTTTTAACACAAAAACATTACAATCTATGAAAATATTTATATATGGGATGATATTCTATTTTCTTTTTGTTTTTTCGTCTTGCGGTAATGTAGATAAACCATCTTCATCTCATGTGTTCAACGGCATATTTAAGACTGAAACAGGAATAAAATTTGAATTGAAGGAAGATTCTACTACTTTCATTCAATTTAATGACTCAATACATTATAAAGGCGTATGGGCTATTCATCGCAATGATGAAAATACTGAATATGTAACAATAGAATTTGCAGGTAACCCTAATTATTACTACTTAAAAGATAGTCAGCTTTATCATAGTGAAAGAGAGATGATAAATAATAATTTTGGGACCAAGATACAATATCTGAATTAAAAATATGTAACAATGGGATTTTATTTGTTTATAACTAAACATCAATGAGATACTGATGTCAAATAAATTTTGAATAAACATAAAAAGGAGCGATCTGAAGACCGCTCCTTTTAATTCTGTTTTTTATTGATTATTTACCCACGGTAATAGTCAAAGGAAGTTCAGCAGTTTTAGTATAACCGTATTTATCAGTTACTTCCACGATAATCTTCGTATTAGTAGTCTGAGAAATATTCTTAGAAGTAATTTCTGCGTGGTAACCAATAACTTTACCTTCAGCATCTTTAATTGCTGTAGCATCTTTAGTTACAGTATAGATTTCTGCATCGGTAGTGAAGAATTCTACCTTGTCGATATAGCTATACTTATAATTGCCAGCAGCTTCCTTGAATAAGCTATACGGCTGATTGTTGTAAGTGTAACCAGTAATCATATCAGCAGTTAACTTAGCTGTTTCACCGGCAGCGGCAGCAGGCAATGTAATAGAAGCACCAGCAGCAGGAACAATCTTACCAGCTTTCAATGCACTTTGAACATTAATCTTAAATGCAGCGGCAGCAATCTCTTCATCAGTGAACTTGTAAGCACCACCCAAATAAGTAGCAGCTACTTTCACATTCAATTCTTGACCGTAAGCCCATCTATCAGCCTCTGTTACGTTACCATCCTGATTAAAGTCGCGGTCAGTAACCAAAGTTATAGTATTATCAGGAGCTATATTAGCCAAATCCTGAACCTTAACATTGTTAATCTTTTGCTCTTTATCCAAAGAGAATGTAATCTCAGTAAGATCAGCATCAGAACCTAATGTCGTGAATCCTTTCTCCATATCATATTTAGAAGCAAAATCCGTTTGATCTTTAATCGGGTCTACGAAATAAGCCATCAATGTATTACCAATCCACAAAGCTTCTCTCTTAGCTATGTAAGAAGACAAGGCAGGCATAACCGGAGTAAACTTAACTTTGATAGTGTTCAGTACATTGCTGTCATGTTTGTAATTGATAGTGATAGTATAACCAGTGCCCGGAGTTAAAGTAGCAGCGGTGCCATCAAGAGCAGAGAATACGGCATCGAACTGAGTTGCAGTTCCGTTAACCTTAGCAAGTTCAGAGCCATCAGCTTTTTTGTAAGTGTATGTAATGTCAGGTCCTTCACTCTTATCTGCATCTTTTACAATTGTAGCATCAGCACCGTTAACACCCAAAGCTGTGTTCTTCCAGATTTCAGCATCGCTACCCAAAGCAGTAAACATTTTATCCAAAGACACATTCAACTTCATAGATTTCTTAATCTGTACATTACCCAAGTCATAAACAACTTCATTACCCAAGGTACGGATTGGCTTAATGATAATTGGTTCTTTGTAAATCTTACCATCAATATGCAGTTTGTATACATTGATTTTAAATGTAGCGTATGTTACTTCATCAGACAATTTAGTTACTTTGAAAGTACCATTACTCTTATCTGCAGAGAAACCAAAGAACTTAGCGATAGTTGGATCTACAGCTTCTACATAGTAGTCATAAACGAACTTCGCGTTTACATCATCAAAAGTAATAACATTGTCTTTGTTTAAGTTTACTTCATAGTATCTCTTACTACTATCTTCACTATCGACTACTATTTCCTTTCCATCCACTGTGGCAACTTTTCCTTCGACAACTATAGCTTCTGATGTAGCAACATCCAAATTGTAATTAGAAATGAAACCACTCTTTTCTACCAAAGCGTATAGTCCATTAGTAAACTGGCCTGTATACTTATTAGCACCAGTGTATACAGCATCTGTATTGTCTAATGCAATAGCATATATGCCATTTGCGCCTCTAGACAATAGACCCTTATATTCAGTAGCAGCACTTAAAGAAACAGGAAGAACTGCGTTTTTAGAATTTTTCAAAGAGAAACTCATATCAGCTGCATCAGCACCTGCATCAATACGAGCCATCAAATATGTGTTATTAGGAGCCAAAGTAGTTAATACCTGTCCTTTAGCTACAGTTTTCTGTGCAGACCAAGTAGTTTCTTTATTATGATCCCAAGTCTGAACAATTTTCTTTACAAAAGCATATTCTATATTAAGTGTAGTTCGAATATCACTTCCTTGAGAAAAACCCTTATCCATTTTATCCAAAGCAGCCCATCCCAATAATTCTACGTCGGTCAATGTAGCACCTGCAGTAGGCAATTTTATAGCCTGCATTTTGCCATCGGCATCGGGTACATTCAATGTGTAAACGCCATCGGCTTCTACTACATAAGTAGCACCAAGCGCTTTGTATTCAGAAACAACTTCATTACCATCCTTGTCGTAGAACACCCACATTCCGGCTTCGTTAACAAAAGGAACTTTTACCTTGCCTAAATCATCTTTCTTAACAGCAACATACTCTGTCTTCTTACCGTCAAGATACCAGTAACCATCTTTTACCTCAACAATAGTACCGTTGCCATCCTTACCTGGAGTACCCGGCTCACCTTGTGCACCATCTTTACCATTAACGATAGTGTAAGTCTTTCCGTTGCTGAAAGTAACCTTGAAACCACCTTCTACGTCAACAAGTTCAGTAACCCAGTTACCGCCATCTACTTCTGTCTGCAAAGCTGCCAGCTGAGACTTGATATCTGTCAACTCCTTGTTGATAGCATCGATGTCATCATCATAGTCTTTACAAGATACAAATGTTCCTGTCGAAGAAACCATCAAGGCTCCGAACAGGATTGCACTTAAAAATTTTTTGTTCATAATAGAAAAACTTTAAATTTATAAATTTAAAAACTCAAAATGTTTATTGTTATAAAAGGACTTAATTGCGTTGAATCATAAAAGGATTCCGACTCTGCGATATATATTGCAGGGGAGTCATGCCAACTACTTTTCTGAACGCCACATAGAACACGCTCTTGGAGGCGAACCCGCAACGGCTGAAAAGCTCATTCACCGGGCAATCTTTACCGTCCAGCAACTCCTTCGCGCGAACCACCCTGTAAGAATTTATTAACCGCTTGAAATTGCATCCGAAGTAGTTGTTCACCGCATTACTCAGGTAGGTCGTATTCGTGCCGGATACTATACAGTAATACTAATTGTTTGAACACCAGTTATATGTGTGACAACTTTAATGATGTAAGGGCCGTTTCAGGTCCTTTTTTATTTATAATTGACAATAATATCCGGTAAACTATCTACTGCTTTTTGTTTGAGTTCATCTATGATATGAACATATTTTTCAGTGTGCCGGGTAGTAGAATGTCCTGCAAGGCTGGCGGCGGTCTTGATATTAGCTCCATTTGCCATAATGTTGGTGATAAATGAGTGCCGGGCACAGTGGAAGGTGATGTGCTTGTGTATATTAGCCCTTTTGACCCATTTGTTTAAAATTCTTAGTGTGTAAGAATAGGAGGGGAGCCCGAATACCAACTCCTCGTTAATGCCTTTATGTCTTTGCAGGAGCTTGATGGCAGTGTGGTTTAAGTTTAGATGCAAGATTGCGTTTTTGGAGTGTGACTGTACTTTCTGTTGTAGAATAGTAAGGCGGTTTGATGAGAAATCTATGTCTTTATATTGCAGTTGGTGCACATCACACCAGCGCAGCCCACAATAGCAAGAGAACAAGAATGCCCTTTTTACTTCGTTGTTGGGGCATGGAGTGATAGCAAGTTTCTGAATCTCTTTTAAGCTGAGGATTGCTTTGGTTACCTCATCAAACTGCATCAGGCGGATACCATCTGTAGGGTTAGAGGTCATTAACTTTTTTTCTATACATTTATTGATGCACATTCTGAATTTCTTGAAATATCCGATGGGAGTGTTACCTCGGAGATGATCCCTGAGATACTCAAGAAAATTTATACAAAAATCTTTTGTGAGAAGGGTTACAGGTAAGCTTTTCTTTCTTGTAAACAGTCGCAGGTGGGTGATACATGCCCTGACCATTTTCTTGTCCTTTTTGTGATAGGTATCCAGGTATTGTCCTATCAGAATATAGAAATCGGGAACATTGCTTTTATCTGTTGGAAGTATATCATCGAATGTATTTTCTATATCGTTCAGATGATATTCAACAGATAAGAATTCTAGTTCCTTCTTTGCTCTTATCTGCCTGGCAATTAGTACCTTGTTTCTGTTTTCCGCTCTTCGCTCTGCACTGGTAGGAGCGTCCAGGATGATGCCCAAATACTCTTTGCGGCGCTTCCCGTTATAACTGTAATTCAAATAAAGCGAAACTCTTCCTTTGTTCAATTGTTTCTTTCCTAATGTAATTCCCATAATGAATAATAATTAATACAATAATAATGTTGAAAAGAAGGACCAGAGAGGAACTGAAAATGAATTCCTCCATCTTTCTTTCTATAATAATAATATCTTTTGTACCTTTGTGTCATAAACAAAAAAATGGAAGAAAATTTTGATATACGCGAGCAACAGCTCACAACTAAGGAACGCGATTTTGAGAATGCCTTACGTCCGCTGAATTTTGAAGATTTCAGCGGGCAGGATAAGGTAGTGGATAATCTGCGCATCTTTGTCAAGGCGGCGCGTCTGCGGGCCGAGGCGTTAGACCATGTTCTTTTGCACGGACCTCCCGGCTTGGGCAAGACGACCTTAAGTAATATCATTGCCAATGAACTGGGAGTAGGTTTTAAAGTGACCTCAGGACCGGTGCTGGATAAACCGGGTGATTTGGCGGGAGTACTGACCAGCCTGGAACCCAATGATGTGCTTTTTATTGATGAAATACATCGGTTGAGCCCTGTGGTAGAAGAATATCTGTATTCTGCCATGGAGGATTATCGTATCGATATAATGATAGACAAGGGACCTTCGGCGCGTAGTATCCAGTTGGAGTTGAGCCCGTTTACTTTGGTTGGAGCCACTACCCGGAGTGGGTTGCTGACTGCGCCTTTGCGTGCCCGTTTTGGAATTAATCTTCATTTGGAGTATTATGACGATGATGTATTAACAAGCATTATCCGTCGTTCTGCTACTATATTGAATGTGCCTTGTGACGTGAAAGCGGCGGGTGAGATTGCTTCGCGCAGCCGTGGAACGCCCCGTATTGCAAATGCGCTGTTGAGGCGCGTCCGTGATTTTGCCCAGGTGAAAGGTTCCGGAAGGATTGATGTGGAAATTGCCCGGTTTGCTTTAGAAGCCTTGAACATTGACAGGTATGGACTGGATGAGATAGATAACAAGATTTTATGTACTATTATAGATAAGTTTAAGGGAGGCCCTGTGGGGCTGACTACTATTGCAACCGCTTTGGGTGAAGACGCCGGAACAATAGAGGAGGTTTATGAACCTTTTTTGATTAAAGAAGGTTTCTTAAAACGTACTCCGCGTGGACGTGAGGTCACGGAACTGGCCTATATGCACCTGGGACGGAGCATTTATAATAGTCAGAAGACATTATTTGATGATTAAAAGATGGCAGGATTAAAAGCATTAGCCAAGGAAACAGCCATATATGGGATGAGTAGTATCATCGGGCGGTTCCTGAATTATTTGTTAGTACCGATATATACCAACGCTTTGCCTGTGGAATCGGGGGGCTATGGTATCATTACCAATATGTATGCTATAACTGCCTTGCTGATGGTGCTTTTAACATATGGTATGGAAACCGGATTTTTCCGGTTTGCCAATAAGGGGGTGGATGATCCGATGCGCGTCTATTCCACTACTTTGCTTTCGGTAGGGGCGACTGCGCTCTTGTTTTTAATCGTTTGTCTTTCTTTTCTGCATCCCATAGCAGGTTTCTTGGGATATGGAGAGCATCCGTGGTATATGGGGATGATGCTGATTGTAGTCGCAATGGACGCTTTCCAAGCTATTCCTTTTGCTTATTTGCGATATAAGAAACGCCCTGTTAAGTTCGCTGCATTGAAATTGTTGTTCATTTTTGCCAGCATTGCCTTGAATATCGCTTATTTTGTAGGTATGAAAGGAGAGAATGTCGGAGTGGCTTTTGCTATAAATCTGGCTTGTACTTCTTTGGTGATGCTGTGTATGTGGAAAGAATTGGTGGGCTTCAGGTATGTGCTGGACAGGGAGTTGTTGCGGCGTATGCTGCATTATTCTTTCCCGATATTGATTCTGGGTATTGCCGGAATCTTAAATCAGGTAGCCGATAAAATTATTTTTCCGTTTGTTTATCCTGATAAGGCGGAGGCGACCATCCAGTTGGGTATTTATGGGGCTGCCAGTAAAATAGCTATGATAATGGCCATGCTGACACAGGCTTTCCGGTTTGCATACGAGCCGTTTGTTTTTAGTAAGAGTAAAGAAAAGGATAGTCGGGAAATGTATGCCAAAGCGATGAAGTTTTTCATTATCTTCACTTTGCTGGCCTTTTTGGCTGTTATGTTTTACCTTGATATATTGCGTTATATTTTAGGACGTGATTATTGGGTAGGGCTTAAAGTTGTACCTATTGTCATGGCTGCCGAAATGTTTATGGGTATTTATTTCAATCTTTCTTTTTGGTATAAGCTGATTGATGAAACAAAATGGGGAGCTTATTTTTCATTGGTGGGATGCAGTATCATTATCCTGATAAATATTTTCCTTATTCCGGTGTTTGGCTATATGGCGTGTGCGTGGGCAGGTTTTGCCGGATATGGAGTAGCTATGCTTCTCTCTTATTTTGTAGGGCAGAAAAAATATCCTATTAATTATGATTTGAAAGCGATAGGTAACTATGTGGCGTTAGCGCTGGTACTTTACATTGTTTCAGTTTATCTTCCTATTCAAAATATATTCTTGTTGTTGGGTGTTCGTACATTACTGTTGTTATTGTTTGTGGCATATATTGTGAAAACGGACTTCCCCTTGCAGCAGATACCTGTTATAAACCGATACATAAAGAAATAGCTATGAGTGACCTGAAGAATGATTTGAAGAATGTGCCTTATATAAAGCAGTTCTTTGGTGAATATCTTGATTTGCGCAAGGATAAGGATAATGAAGCCTTGATTGTAGAAAGTATTCGTAACGGTGTTGAGTTCAAAGGAACTAATTTGTGGATTCTTATATTCGCAATTTTTATTGCTTCATTGGGCTTGAATGTGAATTCTACGGCAGTGATTATCGGTGCTATGTTGATATCTCCGCTGATGGGGCCGATTATGGGAGTGGGGCTGGCTATCGGACAGAATGATTTTGAACTGTTGAAACGTTCTCTGAAAAGTTATTTGGTGGCGACTGTATTTAGTGTGATTACATCCACGATTTATTTTTCGCTGACTCCGTTGGATGAAGTGCAATCGGAGTTGCTGGCACGTACTTCTCCTACTATATATGATGTGCTTATAGCTTTATGCGGTGGCTTGGCCGGTATTATCGCCTTGTCTACAAAGGAGAAGGGGAATGTTATTCCGGGGGTAGCTATTGCTACGGCTTTGATGCCGCCTTTGTGTACTGCCGGATTCGGGCTTGCTACCGGAAATTTACTTTATTTTTTAGGTGCGTTCTATTTGTATTTTATCAATTCAGTATTTATCAGTCTGGCTACTTTTATCGGGGTGCGTGTCATGCATTTCCAACGTAAGGAGTTTGTGGATAAGGAGCGTGAGAAATTGGTAAAGAAATATATTATTTTTATTACTTTGGCTACGATGTGTCCTGCTGTTTATCTGACTTATGGCATTGTAAAAAGTACTATTTATGAAGCTTCTGCCAACAACTTTATCAACGAGGAGCTGAATTTTAATAATACCCAAGTAATAGACCGGAAGATTTCTTTCGAGAAGAAGGAAATACGTGTTGTGCTAATAGGCAATGAGGTTTCGGAAACAGAAATAGCAACCGCAAGGGATAACTTGAAACTTTTTAATCTGGCAGGAACCAAACTGGTTGTTCTTCAAGGAATGAATAATGATGCGATGGATATTGGCAGTATAAAGGCGCAAGTGATGGAGGACTTTTATAAGAATAGTGAGAAACGTTTGCTGGAGCAGCAGGAAAAGATTAAGTCTTTGGAAAACGAACTTAATGTATATGCCGCATACAATACCGTAGATAAAAAGATAATTCCCGAACTTAAAGTACTTTATCCTGCAGCAGAAGCTATAGCCATGGCGAAGACTGTGGAATTGCAGGTAGACTCAACCCAAACGGACACATTGACAATAGTCTTGATGAAATTCAGTAAAAAACCTGTAGGAAAAGAACAGGAAAAGATTTCCGAATGGTTGAAGGCACGTGTCGGGGCGAAAAAACTTAAATTAATTGTAGAATAAAACCATGAAAAAACTACTATTGCTGCTGTCTTTCCTGCCTTTATGTATATGGGGTAATGAGGGAATGTGGCTTCCTTGTTGCCTTAGCAAACAAACTCAACAAGTGATGAAAGAAATGGGATTGGAACTTTCATCTGAACAATTGTATAATCCCGGAGGAAAAGCATTGGCTAATGCTGTTGTTAGTTTTGGAGGTTTTTGCTCGGGGGTTGTTGTATCTCCGGATGGCTTGGTTTTTACTAACCACCATTGTGGGTATGATGCCATTCAGCAGCATAGTTCTGTGGAGCATGATTATTTGCGAGATGGTTTTGTAGCCGACTCCTTAAGTAAGGAGCTTCCTAATCCGGATTTATTTGTCAGTTTCCTGATACGCACAGAGGATGTGACGGAGCGTGTGTTGCAAGCTATTCCAGTCGGGACAAAGGAAAATGACCGTGCGCTGATTGTGGATTCTATTTCCACATTGCTTGCTCAGGAAGCTGTGGCGAATGATACGTTGCTGCGTGCTGAGATAACTCCTTTTTATGGTGGTAATGAGTTTTATCTGTCTGTGTATAAAGATTATTATGATGTTCGTCTGGTGTTTGCTCCTCCCTCTTCTGTAGGCAAGTTTGGCGGGGATACAGATAATTGGGTATGGCCCCGCCATACCGGGGATTTCTCTGTTTTTCGTATTTATGCTGATCAGAATAATCAACCGGCAGCTTATTCTCCGGAGAATGTGCCTTATCATCCGGATTATTTTGCTCCTGTTTCTTTGGGCGGGTATGAACAAGGTTCATTTTGCATGACTATGGGATATCCCGGTTCTACCAGCAGGTATTTGTCTTCATTTGGGATAGACGAAAGGATTAATACGGATAATGCCGCTATGATTAATGTCCGTACCATCAAGCAGGCTATCTGGAAAAATGCAATGGAAAAAAGTGATGATATCCGCATTAAATATGCTTCCAAGTATGCACAAAGCTCTAACTATTGGAAGAATAGTATAGGCATGAATCAAGCGGTAAAAGAGTTGAAAGTGATAGAGAAAAAACAAGCTTTGGAGCGCCAGTTGCAAGAATGGATCCGTCGGGAACCTGATAAGCGAAGCAAATATGCAAGGGTTCTGACTGAACTGGAGCTGAATTATCGTAATCGTAGAAATGCGGCGCGGGCTATGGCATATTTTGGAGAAACATTTGCTAATGGACCGGAGTTGATTACGGCAGCCTTGGCTGTACTGAATTTTGATTTTGAGGCAGAGGAGAGTGATTTGGAGCGTAATATGCGGCAATTGTTGGAGATTTATGCCAATATGGATATAAGTGTGGATAAACAAGTCTTTGTGGCTATGTTGAAAGAATATGCGGCTGAGGTAGGCAAGGAGTTTTTACCTGATGTTTATCCATTGATAGAGAAAGATTTTAAAGGTGATTACCAAGCTTATGTAGATGATTTGTATGCTCGTTCCTCTTTAAAGACACCGCATGGGTTTGAACAGGTGGTGAAGGGAGATACCACTTATGTCTTGTTTGATGACCCTGCGGCTTCTTTTGCTATTGATATGTTGGTGAAATTTTATGAATTCAATCAGTCGGTGGAAGAAGCTAGTATGAATATTGAGAAAAATGAACGTTTGCTGAATGAAGCAATGCGTGAGATGGAGGCAGATAGGGTGTTTTATCCGGATGCTAATTCTACTATGCGTCTGAGTTTTGGCATGGTGGGTGGTTACTCACCGAAAGATGCTATTGAATATTCTTACTTTACGACGACAAAAGGTATTTTTGACAAGATAAGGCAGTATAAGGGAGATAGTGATTTCGATGTGCTTCCTTCTGTAGTCGAATGCTTGAGAAGGAAGGATTTCGGACGTTATGCTACCGGAGATGGTAATATGAATGTTTGCTTTATTTCGGATAATGATATTACGGGAGGGAATTCCGGTAGTGGAATGTTTAATGGAAAAGGGGAATTAATAGGTCTTGCTTTTGACGGGAATTGGGAAGCAATGAGTGGAGATATTGTTTTTGAACCTAATTTGCAGCGTTGTATCGGGGTGGATATCCGCTATGTTCTTTACATGATTGAAAAATATGGGAAAGCTTCCCGTTTGGTCGATGAACTGAAATTGACAGACTAAAAGAAAAATATGAAATGACAGGAAGCTTGGGTATGTCAAAGTTCCGATAGTTTGTCATATAATCTTTCATCCGGAAAGATGGCAAAAAAACTGTTAATATTAATTCGATGTAAACAAGGATATTCGGCAAATCTTTTTTTGAATAATACGATAAATCCAACTGATTCATTATGAGTCAGTTGGATTTATCGTATTATTTGCGGAATGTCCTTGAAATGACAGGTTGTTTCAATTCTGCCTGCTCCGCTATTATTCGAGAGAAGTGGATGTTATTTGCATATTTCTACTATGCTCAATTCTCTTTCATGAAGTTGGCTTCCTCATTTCTTGGATTTCTTTTTCTTATTGTTATCGCTGTTAAAGAATTGTTTCCAGTCGTCTTTCGTTTTGGGACCGCGTTCTTCAATGTAGCCACGTTCCGCACGGCTGGGTCTTCCTTCTTTTGAGGTCGTTTTTTTATTGGACCTGTCACTTTTTTTGCCGAATGAAGCATTCCTTGCTGCACTGCTTCTGCGTTCGCCATTGTCGTTTTTGCCATTATTGTCACCGGCAACTTCTACTACAATTTTCCGGCCGCCATTCAGATTAACCTTGTTCAATGCTTTAATCACGTCCTGTGCCTGATTTTCTGCTACTTCGAAGAAAGAGAAATTCTGCATCAGGTCTATTCGTCCGATGGTAGTACGTTGCTTCTTCATGTTGCGGTTAATCAGTTCTATGATTTGGTTGGCATAGAAACCGTCTGTCTTTCCTACATTCAGGAATAGACGGGTGTATCCTTTTTCTGCTTTACGCTCTGTCTTTTCACGAGCACTGCCATGATCCTTGCGTTCTTTGGAGCCACGTTCGCTGCGACGGTCATTTGTGCTGGGAATTTCTATTTCCGGAGCGTTACTATAGTATTCCAAGAAGCGGTTAAATTCCATTGACACCACGCGCTTTATCAGATCTTCCTTTGAAAGCCATTCCAGTTTACGATAGATTCCGGGTAGGAAGGATTCAATTTCTTCATCGTTTACTTTTACCTTTTCTATGTCATCTATCAATTTAATCAATTGCTGCTCGCAAATTTGTTTACCACTGGGCATCTCACCCATGATAAATTTTTTGTTGATGATTCGTTCTATCTCACGCATCTTGCCTTTTTCGCGCAGGTTGATGATGGCAATAGAAATACCTGTTTTTCCGGCACGTCCTGTACGACCACTACGATGAGTATAGCTTTCTATATCATCGGGCAAGCCATAATTAATGACATGAGTAAGGTCATTTACATCTAGGCCACGGGCTGCTACGTCGGTAGCAACTAAAAGCTGTAAATGGCGTTGGCGGAATTTTTGCATCACTAAGTCGCGCTGGGCTTGTGAGAGCTCACCGTGCAAAGAGTCTGCGTTATAACCGTCTTGTATTAATTTATCTGCAATTTCCTGAGTTTCTTTACGGGTACGACAGAAAATGATGCCATAAATCTGTGGATAATAATCCGCGATACGTTTCAATGCGGCATATTTGTCTTTAGCGTGTACTAAATAGGCTATGTGATTGACGTTTTTACTGCCCTCATTTTTGGTACCGATAGTGATTTCTTTTGCGTCATGCAGATATTTTTTGGCGATGCGTGAGATTTCCGGACTCATGGTAGCCGAGAACATCAAGGTATTCCGATCTTCAGGAACTTTTTCAAGGATAGCATTTATGCTATCAGTAAATCCCATATTCAGCATTTCATCGGCTTCGTCCATTACTACATCTGTAATTGTTTCTAGTTTGGCAACCTTTCTTTCTATTAGATCAATCAGTCGTCCGGGAGTAGCCACAATAATATGTACGCCTGTTTTCAACATGCGTATTTGGCTTTCGATGGATGAACCACCATATACGGGAAGGATTTTCAGCCCGTCAATGTACTTGGAGTAATCGTTCAGATCGCCTGCAATCTGCAAGCACAATTCGCGTGTGGGGCATAAAATTAGTGCTTGAGGTGCACGGTGTTTTACGTCAACTTTTTGGATAAGCGGCAGACCAAATGCGGCTGTTTTTCCAGTCCCTGTTTGTGCTAGGGCTACTACATCGTTGCCGTTTCCCAATAAATACGGTATTACTTCTTCTTGTACCGGCATGGGATTCTCATATCCCATTTCTTTAATCGCTTTTAGTATTTCCGGGGAAACGCCTAACTCTTCAAATGTCTTCATTTATTTTCAAATATCTAATTCGCTGCAAAGATACGGATAATCATGGGATTATATGGTGCTTATGCAATATTTGTTTTTATCAGTAGTGTATTTTTAGGGAATATTGGCTAAAGCGTGTCGGGAAGTGATAAGAAAATTTTAGGTATAAGGTGAAAATACTCTGCCGGTATGGCAATTGAAATGCTTTATCGGTCAGAGTATCCGGATTAAAGATATGAGAATTTTATGGTATCAGAGTGTTTGTATATGTGGCTGTTTATATTATTCACCTTCTTCTCTATATTCTAAAATATCTCCGGGCTGGCAATTTAGTTCCCTGCAAATAGCCTCAAGGGTAGAGAAACGGATGGCTTTCGCTTTCCCGGTTTTCAATATGGAAAGGTTAGCAGGAGTCAGGTCTATCTTCTCGGCTAAATCTCCCAGCGAAATTTTTCGTTTCGCCATCATTACGTCTAAATTTACTATAATTGGCATAGATCAATTCATTTTGGGTTTATTCGGGTTCTCATCTACTGCGCGCCACCAAAGGGTGTGGCGTTGCGTCAGTTTCTTAAAGGCATACAGACAGAAGCAAGTCCATCCAATGTTGATCGATATCCTCACTATTTTGTTGTCCAACAATGGATGTAACACAAGGAAATAGATGAATGAACTTACAAACAGAGTAGCTATCAGGCAAAGTATCAAATAAAAGATGCTTTTTCTTTTTGAGGGGAAAGTATTTTTTTCTTTCATGGCATTTTTCTTAAATGGTTAAATCCTGTTCTTCTTTCATTTTTGCCCCGATAGCAAATATCTCGGCAAAAAGAATGGGAATTATCACAGCTACCCAGTCGGGAGAATAACCGGCGTAGCTGATGATTTTGTAGCCCGGCAGACTGATTTGCTCAACTGCTGCGTTTCCTACAATCCATTCGTCAACAGCTATGAGGATTTCCAAGCTTGCACTGGTGTATGCAAACCAACGGAGGCGCCGTACATTGGCAGATGTAAATACTTCGCGGCGTGAGATGGAAATGAGCAACCGGATCAATGAGCAGAAACCGATGAGAAAAAGGAATATTCCGGGTATGGCAAGTCCCATGACAAGGATGTGCCAGGCCGATGGCTTGGCATACGTTTCTATTTCAGTCACTGTGTAGGGGAGTGTCCAGTCCACGCGGTTGTTGCTCAGTGAATCGACAGTAGTTTCAGGTAACGGCTCTACATTCAGTTTGACTGAGGTTGCATGATGGGGTATAATGTGGCGTCCAGGCTCATATATTTCCATTGCACTGTTATGTCCATCTTCAAATCCTTTCTTGAAATCTCTCCAATTTTCATCCAATCCTCCAAAGAAGTTTGCAATGATGGCTATAATGGCTATGACACCTAATATTCTGAACTTGTTCATAGTCTGCTCTGTTTTTTTAAATGGTTAAATCTTGTTCTTCTTTCATCTTCAGTCCGATGGCAAATACTTCGGCTACCAGCAATGAAATGAATCCCAGAATGAGAGTCGCATCGGAAAAAGCAAAGGTATAGGAGAACTCGCATCCGTTGAGTTGCAACACTTGCGAAGCTTCATAATTTCCAATCACGATGGTAGCCAGCGTGCAGATAAACAAAAGTATCAATGCCCATCCTAACTTGCGCAGAAACTTCACATTCTTCCAGCTGAAGATATCACCGCGATTGATATTTCTGATCAAATAAAAGAACTGCAACAGGCAGAAAATTCCCGCTATCACCGAAATGAATGAGGCAATCCTGTTTAGTGCATGGAAGGTATCATTTTCTTTCGTTGGCGCCTCTACCATGCTTATAATCGGTATGATAGATGCCTGTTCTCCTGTCCTGACATTGGTTACACTTCCTGTCTTTTCAAGTAGATCGGTAGGAAGGGTGCAAATCATCTTATAATCGGAAATGTGGATATCCTTTCCTTTTTCTACACTTTCGTATCCGGCTTTAAAGGCACTTGTGAAAGAATGGAACATGATGCTCACTGTCGTTGAGGTGGAAAGGAGCAAGGCGATAAGTACGCAGACGCAAAAGAGGTTGAGTTTTGTTTTCATTGTTACATTTATGCTTGTGTGTTAGTAATTTCAGAGGGTGTTCCCGGCTGTGGCAAATGTTTGTTCAGATAGAAATACATGCCGACTAGGATGATTATGGCGGCTGCCAAAAGGATGTAAGTAGGTGTGGCGCCAATCATATCAACCGTTTTTTCATTCAACTCTTCTTGGGTTGATGTAGCCATGGCAATGGTAGCCAGGGAGTTATTTAGAAAATGCCCTATCATTCCCGGTATAATGCTTCCTGTGCGGTAATAAAGCCATCCGAATACCAATCCCAGACAGAAGGCGAAAGGTACTTGTGCCGGATTGACATGGATGAGACCGAAAATGAGTGCTGACAGGAGGATTGCCATACCGGGTCTTTTTCCGGTTTGCAGGAAATGCCCTTCAATGGCTCCACGGAACAGCAACTCTTCTACCAGAGGTGCCATGACGGCAATGGCGATGATGCCGAATACATTGCGGCTCATTCCTATGAATGTGTCTTCCACTAGGTTGGGCAGTTCTATGAATTCGCTGGCTACATTGCAGATGAACATGGCTGCTATAATGAAGGGAATACTCAATAAAATGGTTTTTGCAGGTACTTCAGTCCAGCTTGTCTTGTTGAATTGAACGTATTTAAAGTAGATCAGGTGCCAGATCATGGCTATTCCTGCCAGTACCATAACGAGTCCTGTCATAGAGGCTGTATTCTTACCTGCGGCATAAGCCAGATTATCATTTTCTGAAATTTCGTTCATCACTTTAATAATTCCCGCCGGAAGTCCTACCAGGAAGGTGAAAGCTAACTGATAAGCGAAGTAATAAAGTACTAATTTAATTGCGCGTCCCATAATAGAATGTTTATTGGTTTAAAATGGATTTGAATTAAGGGGTAGGACGGACTTCCGCATCCGTCCTGAGGGTATCTGTTTCTTTAAGTAAGCATCCTTGGGTTTCTCCTTGGTGCGATCAAAATCATGGTTGTTTTCATCTGGTTGTCTTTTAAATTTGGTTGATTTGTTTTTAGTTCATCAAGTGAGCAATGGCATGTTTGCATGGAACGTACCAATGGTTCATGAATAGGATAAGAAATGCTAAAATAAGGATAATTGTGCTTTTTTGTTGTGCTCTTTGGGCCAGTGGGGTGTTGACAGGAATCTTGGTCAGGACCAGTCTTCCCAAAGCTATTCCCAAAAGCATACCCAAGCCTAATCCTATTTGCGGATATAAAAATCCGACCATCATTCCTATGTACATTCCTATGGTTTGCCACAGGCTGGTCGCATTCTTATTTTGGGTTTGTGTTTCATTCAAAGTTTCCATTACTTTTTGTTTTGTGTGTCGGCCAACAAGTTTGCGTTGTTGCCTTCACGGTAAATACTTTCTTGTTTGTTATGGTTGAAAGTGCTCTCTTTGGCGTTCCATTCAGCGTAGTTGAGTTTGATTTCATAGACTCCGGGAGTTACGGTAAGCAGATAGGCCGGCTTCCACAGTTCCCGGTAAGCATCCCAGCGATAAGCTTTTTTCTCAATTACCTGACCATTTTCATCGTGTTTGTACTCATACTTCAGTTTGCGTGTCAATGTTTTGCCGTCTTCATTCAGTGTGTACACGGTTGTGTTTGTGTCATTCTGACCGTAGATGTACTTTGTGTTTCCTGTTTGTGCGTTTGCTGTTGTTGTACAACTCATCATTACTACTGCAATTGCTGCTAAAACTGATTTTAATACTGACTTTTTCATTTTTACTTCGTGTTTTAATGTTTGTGTTTATTCTTTCTTGTTTCTCGATATTCATTTATCGTTTATCGATATGCAAATGTATATCTTATTTTGATACTACAAAAGAAAAACGAAAAAAAAATATCGAAAAACGATAAAAATATATCTTTTTTCGTGCTTTGTAGGATGGAAGTGTATGAAGAAACAGATTTTATGCAAGAAGTGACTGGTATCGGTGAATTAATTCTTCCGATAGCGTTTGCGTTCACTGGCAGGGGCGATTTTGTCTGCCCTAATACATGGAATGAACTGTTTTCGAGCAGGCAAAACTGACTGTAAACGAAGATGTGTAGAAAGAGTAGTTTGAAAGGGGGAAGGCTGTACAATGCTCCCTTGTATTTAGAGAAGAATTCTGGCCGTTTTTTCCCGGTCTTTATGCATTTGGGCAATGAGTGCATCTATAGTGTCATATTTTTCTTCAGGGCGAAGATACTTTACGAACTCAATGCGCATTTCTTTGTGGTAGATATTCTCCGAAAAATTGAGGATGTTCACTTCAATACTTAAATTGTTGCCGTTATTGATAGTAGGGCGGTGTCCTATGTTCAACATTCCTGCCCATTTTTTTCCTTCCACATATACATATACTGCATAAACTCCTTCCGAGGGAATTAACTTGTCGCTACAATCCACTTGCAGGTTAGCTGTAGGGAATCCTATTTTTCTGCCTACTTTGTAGCCATCTACCACTGTTCCATCCAGATAGTAGTTATACCCCAGGAATTTGGCAGCCTGACTTACTTCACCTTCTTTTAATAGTTGGCGGATGACTGAAGAGCTGATTTTGCCCTCTTTGTCTGTGTAAGCTCGCGCGCGTACTATATATATGTTCAGTTCCTCACCATAACGGCAATAATCTTCAAAATTTTCACTGCGGTTGTGACCGAAACGATGGTCGTAGCCTATAACTAATGTATGGATATTGAACTTGTTACGTAGCAACTGCATAAACTCTCGAGCCGAAAACAGTGAAAGTTCCTGTGTAAAAGGGAGAAGAAAGCAGTAATCTACTTGCATCGTTTCCAATAATTCGAGTTTCTCTGTTGGTGAAGAAAGTAATTGCGGACGATAAGCGGTTTGTATCACTTGTCTGGGATGTACAGGAAAAGTGATCAATGCAGAATATAACCCATCCTTGGCAGCGACCTCTTTTACTTGATTAATAAGAAAGCGGTGTCCGCGATGCACTCCATCGAAGAAGCCGATAGTGGCAACTGAAGGAGGCAATGTTTGATGGTTTATATCTGATATTATTTTCATTATTCAAAAAGTGAACTTAAATCTTCTCCAATATGGTAATGATAGGACTGTATGCCAAGCGATATTGCTGCCTGGCAATTGATTGCCGAGTCATCTATAAAAAACGTTTCTTCGGGCAAGATGTTTGCTTCTTTCATCATTTGCTCATAAATGTCTTTTTCCGGTTTGGCCTTGTGCATTTCAAAAGACAGAAAAATATCTTCAAAAAAGTCATTTACACGGAATCCCCGATAACAGAACATTTGCTCACAGGCATAATCCCAATGTATCCGGTTGGTATTACTAAGCAGGTAAACCATATAATGTTCGCGTAACTTTAGCAATAAGTCCAGCTTTTCACGAGGAATATCAAGTAGCATCAGGTTCCACATATCATCAATTTCATGGTCGGACAGGGCTTCGCTGACCTCCTTACGAATGGCTTTCCGGAATTCTTCCGGGCTGATTTCACCCAATTCAAATTGGGAAAAGAAACCTTTTCCCCTGAACTGGCATGCCTGTTTCTCTATATCTCGAAATCCTGCTTTACGAAAAGCATTCAGGCAATTGTCAAAATCCAGATTTATTAATACTCCTCCTAAATCAAAAACGACATTTTTAATCTTACTGTCCATAACTCTTTATGTGCTTTATTCTCTTTTTTAGTCTTTTTTCTGTATTCGTTTTATCCAACGGTAGATTTCACCAATCCACAATACGAATGACGTTCCTGCGATAATATAAACCCAAGTCATGAAATTCATAGGTTCGGTACGGAACACTTTACCTCCGAACTCGACAATCAGAATTTGTCCGACTAAAATAATGATAGCCACACTTAGCATACCTAATGCATGACGGGAATCCTTGAATACAGAATGGTTGGTCCCGAAAACACTGGCATTAAATAGATTCCAGAATTGCAGCATCACGAAGATCGTGAAGAATTGCGTCAAAGCTTGTCCTACTAAATCTGCTGGCATCTGTTTGATAATGACAATTAATGTCATCAGTATGGCAAGGAAGCAGAAGCCTACACCTAGTATATTTTTACGCATGGCTTTAGTGATGATGAAATCATCGGTCTTGCGTGGCTTTTCATTCATGACGTCTGCACTGGGGGGAATAGATGCTAAGGCCATGGCGGCAAAAGTGTCCATAATAAGATTTACCCAAAGCATTTGTGTTACGGTCAGTGGTAGTTCTGTACCAAAGAAAGCCCCTAATAAAACACTGGCTAATGCGACTACGTTGATAGTCAGCTGGAATACGATGAAACGCTGAATGTTTTTGTAAAGAGAGCGTCCCCACATTACTGCGGTAGCGATACTGTGGAACGAGTCATCCAATAGGGTTATGTCACTTGCTTCCTTGGCTACTGACGTACCGGTTCCCATAGAAAGACCTACTTGAGCGTGATTCAGTGCAGGAGCATCGTTTGTTCCGTCTCCGGTTACTGCTACTACGGCTCCTTTTTGCTGTAACAGTTGGACCAGACGTTGCTTGTCCATAGGACGCGCACGACTCATTACTTTCAAGTCAAGTACGCGGTCCAGAGCTTCTTCATCGCTTAATGCAGCAAACTCTACCCCTGTTATGCGGTTCCGGTCTGTATCTTCAGGTTTCCATAGCCCTATTTGGCGGGCAATTTCGGTAGCTGTTCCCGGGGTGTCGCCTGTAACAATTTTCACACCGATACCTGCCGACTGACATTTCTGTACGGCTTCCGGTACATCCGGACGAATAGGGTCGCTGATAGCTACGATACCTAGGAAAATCATATTCCCTTCATTGACTAGTTCGGCACAATCGTTACCGGAGTCTTCGGGGATAAATTTATAAGCTAATCCTAAAGTACGCATTGCCTTGTTCTGATAGGCCAGCAGATCGGCATTGTAATGAGCCTGTTCCTCGGAAGAGAGGTTGCATTTTCTCATCACAATTTCGGGAGCTCCTTTTATATAGAGTACCTTTTTCTGCTGGATAGGTGAATCTACTAATGTAGCCATATACTTACGTTCTGTAGAGAAAGTAAGTTGATTGATAACTTTTGCATTTTCACGTAATTCCAAATAGTTCTTGCCCTGTTCATTTAGCCAAAGCAATAAGGCTATTTCAGTAGGATTACCTACTCCGGATGGTTTCTTGTTTTCTCCTGTTTCTTCAAGGAAAGCTGTGGAGTTGGCACTGATCCCTTCAGCTATTAAATCTGCTTTGGTGGCATCAAGTTTCGCTTCATGTACCTGCATCAGGTTTTGTGTCAATGTACCTGTTTTGTCGGTGCAGATCACAGTAATGGCCCCCATTGTTTCACAAGCATGCATTTTACGTACCAGATTATTGGTTTTCAGCATACGGCGCATATTTAGTGCAAGACTTAAGGTGACACTCATCGGTAAGCCTTCAGGAACGGCTACTACAATTAAAGTGACAGCCATCATGAAATATTTCAATACAATGCGGGCTATTGCCATCCACCCATGCCAGTCTGTTATTTCATTTACGCTGAGGTAGGAGTAAAGGTCTTTAGCTGTGAAAACGATAAAGGTAAGCGTGGCAATGGTAAAACCTATTTTTCCGATGAAACCCGCCAATTTTGTCAATTGGATATTCAATGGAGTCTCTTCTTTACTTTGTTCGGTGGCCTGACGTGCTACCTTACCTATTTCGGTGGAATCACCCACACGTTCTACCTTCATTATTCCATGTCCGTCAACTACTGTGGTGCCACGCATCACTTCATTGCTGGGATAAGTGGCTTCTTCATCAAATAGTTCTTCATGGATGGTTTTATTGACCATTAATTCTCCTGTCAAGTTGGATTCATTCACTTGCAGGGAAATAGCTTCCAGCAAGATTCCGTCGGCAGGAATCTCCTCACCGGTATTCAAAACTACGATATCACCTACTACAATCTCCTTACGGGGAATTTCCCGTACTTTCCCATTTCTGATTACTGTAACTGGTGTTTCTTCGCCTACAGCGTTCAGTAAGTCAAACTTCTTATTCGCATCGTATTCAAAGTAGAATCCGATACCGGTTGCCAGAAAAATAGCAAAGAAAATGCCGATTGTTTCCGCATACTCATTTTCAATAATGGCAATCACTAAGGAAAAGAATGCTGCGACTAAAAGAATACGTATAACCGGGTCGCGGAACTTTTCCAGATAAAGTTTCCACATGGAAGGACGTTTGGGAGGTGTCAAGAGGTTATTCCCATACTTCTCTCTACTGATAAGGACTTCTTTGTCCGAAAGCCCTGTTAGGGCTGTTTCCTGTTTTTTTTGTGCCATACGGCTTAGCAAAATTAATTAATGGTGCACAAAAATACAATTTATATCCTTACGAATAAGGGAATTAAATCTTTTTATCAAAATTTGGGCGATAAATCTTGCAAGTTTCAAGGGAATATACTACTTTTGCACCTGCTAACAGGAAATTGTGGCACGGACTTGTAGCTCAGTTGGTTAGAGCAACAGACTCATAATCTGGAGGTCCCTGGTTCAAGCCCAGGCTGGTCCACAAACTAAAAGGCTGATTCCTAACGGAATACAGCCTTTTTTGTTTGCAGACCCTCCAGATATAAATCTGTTGTTCTTGGTTGATTTACTCCTAATATATAGCTGTTGTTTCACTATTGTTTCTCTATCTGATACCATGCCACTTCCATTTTCTCTGTTTTAGAGGTACGCCATTTCATAAAGTCCAAGTCTTCACTTTGCCGAGTTCCCATTTGCAATGACAAGGCAGTGCCACCTACCAAGAGATAGGATTTGATGCAGTCCAACTTAGAAACGGCTTCAAAAACTTGCAGCGTGTGTGGAGCTAAACCTTTCATGCAAACATTTTAGTAAATTTACATAATAAATTCAGTGTTGATCTCAGAACTTACACAGAAATAATTAGCGTGTTGATAATGAGGTAGATTTACATTTGTTACTCTTGTTACAGGAATCATGAACAGAATTTCTTTCTCTTAGTATAAAATCATGAGCACATTATATACTCTAAAACTGAAAATGTGGATATTACCCTTAAAAAGTAGGATGAAAATTTGTACGAAACGGGAAGATGGCTTTATCTTTGAAGAATATTAAAAGATAGCCGGACTTTTTATTTCGGTGGAATATAGAGGTTGTTAGTATAAAAATAAAAAATTAAATTTAGGTTGTATGGTTAAACGTTATGGTTGTGCAGGCATTTTATTGTTTGCAATGGGATTATTTCCTTTATTGGCACAGGACAACGCTGCGGCTAAAGAGATGGCTATAAAGATAGCCGATCGTATTGTTGCTTCTACGGTTTATGAATTCAAGGATGTAAAAACAGGTAAAGTATACACTTCTTTGGATAATGTTTCTTTAAACCCGGATATGCGTGTCAATAGTAAATATTTGAATTGGCATTACACAAACGGAGTAACAAATATGGCTTTGATGGAGTTGGGTGATAAAATACAGAACCGGAAATATGAGGATTATGTGCTGAAGAATATGAAGTTCATTTTTGATAAGACTAACCAGTCCTATTTTCATCGTTTGTATGATAAGACTTTCCGTGAAGGAGGATGGAGAGCGGTTCCCCGTCTTACTTGGCATATGATTTATAGAAACAAGCGTTTGGATGACAACGGTCCTATGGGGGCTAGTTTGATAACTTTGAACCAGCGTCATCCGGATGATGCTTTCCAAAAATATATTGAAACAACCAATCATCATATTATGGTTTCAGAACCTCGTTTGGCCGATGGAACCATAGCCCGTTTATGGCCTCATGAAAATACAATTTGGGCAGATGATGCGTTTATGGCGGTGTCTTTTATTTCCCGCATGGGAGAGGTTACTGGTGAAAAGAAGTATTTTGATGATGCTGCCAATCAGATATTGAATTATACACGATATTTGTGGTGTCCTGAAAAACAGATTTATTATCATTGCTATCATACGGATAATAAGGAACATGGAGTGGCGCATTGGTCCCGGGCCAATGGATGGATTTTTATGGCGACAGCCGATCTGTTGGCAAGAATGCCGGAAAATCATCCTATGCGTGGGGATGTGATAAAGAATTTCCAGATGCAGGCTAGTGGGGTAGCGCGGTATCAAGGGAAAAACGGTTTGTGGCATCAGTTGTTGGATAAAGAAGATTCTTATGAAGAAATTACCGGTAGTTCTATGTTTGTATTTGGCATAGCTAAAGGTGTGAAGGAAGGATGGTTGCATCCGGATTTCATTTATGTAGCATGGCAGGGATTCAAAGGAATGTTGTCAAAAATTTCAGAGAATGGTGATGTGACGGCTATTTGTGTCGGTACAGGTATTATGCCTTCCACCGTATTTTATTATAATCGTCCCACTCAGGAAAATGATCCGATGGGTGAAGGGCCTGTGTTACGCGCTTTGGTGGAAATGATTGATGCGCCTAAATACACGGAGATTAGTGCGAACGATCAGTATGATAAGATAAAATAAAAAAAGAGATTAATTTACCCGTTGGCAAGCTGGGTCTAATTTGTCAACGGGTATATGTTAGAATGTTAAATCAAAACGCCCTTCTGTCACTCTTCCTCCTTCAAAAGTTCCGCTGATTATTCTGTTGTTCAAATCAAAGCGGGTAATATTGACAATGCCGTCTTCCAGTCTTTCTTCTTGCTTGTTTCCATCTTTGAAAACGGCGTCGGTATAGATGGTCTGATCATTATCCATCTTTTCAATATCACTGTAAACGGTGATATTTTTTTCTTTCGGGTCAATGATATTGAAAGAAATAGACGTATTGTCATCTACCCAAACGTATACATGGACTGTTGCTTTTTCATTTTCATTATAAGCAGGATAGTAGGATGCTTTATGGTCCGGCCCATAGCGTTGTCCTGTATATACCCAGCCGTCTATCAGACAGCCAAAGGTATTGGCGCCTGTCTGAGTGGCAGGCGGCATGAGAGTAGGATCTGCTGAAAAGTCTTCTCCATCGCAGGCACAGCATAACGCGACAGTTAATATTATTGTACTAAGATATTTAATCATGGTCTGAATCTTTTAAAAGTGATAGTTAATACCTGCCGAGAAAGATAATTGAGAAATGTCATCCGAACCGTTCATCGGATAATGTGGTTGTACCATCCATTCTTTATGATGATAGCGGACGGAATATTCACCGGAATACGCCAGGATATAGCTTATCCTTGCACTGATCCCCCAATGGGTGAAAAGGTGGTATTCTCCGCCTACTCCAAAGTTTGCCGCCCATTTGTTCATGGATACTTTTCGTGGTTTATCATATACCATACTGTCGTCTTTATATAACTGGTATCCGGTTCCGGTAGTAAAATACCAATCGAATTGTTGTTTCAGCCAATGCAGGGAGAACTGTGGAGCAAAATAGTGTGTTTGAATCTTGTCTGTGGTATTTGTCGTGTTGCCTGTATACCGGCTGCCTTGATAAAGCATTCCGAATCCGGCTCTAATGGCAGGCTTGTTTCCTACCAGGTAAGTATAACTTCCTGACCAACCTATGCCGTTGCGCAAATTCGAGGAATATCCTGCTATTCCTATCAGCTTTCCGGTGTAGAGGGTAGGACCTGTCTGAAAGGACAGAACGGATCGTTTGTCAGTGCCGGATTGTGCATATAGCGATGTTGGACACAGCAGCGTGGCTACTATAATAAAATATAGTTTGTTTTTCATGGTCATTGTGTTTATCTAGGTGGGTACAAAAATAATAAATCATTGGAAATAACAGCATTAATAGTTTTCTTATTTTAAGTAATCCGTGAAAAATGTGATAGATTAACACTTTCCTGCCATCTTTATTCCATTCATTCTGTTTTCTTATGAAGATTATTCACTTTAAAACCTTATAGTTTATGAAACCAGTAGAATCAGACCGGTTGGATGCCGAAGAGCGTAGAGAACTGAGCAGTTCTGATTTCGGAATTCCTGAAGAGCGTGCTTTCCCGATGCCCGATGCGGCACATGTGCGGGCGGCGGAAGCCTATTTCCGTTATGCTAGTGATGATCAGAAGCCTGAGTTGGCGAGGAATATACTGGAAAAAGCGGCTGAATACGGAGTGCGTGTAGAGAGTCCTGTGGTGCTGTCTTGGGCCGGGAAATAGTTGTTGTATAATGATTTGACCTTTTGTGTTGCTGAATATTGTGTAAATGTAGGTGCCGAATCGTGAAGGAAAGTTATTATTTAAATATTTTCCTAAGGAAATTTGTTATATAGGAAAGTATGGAATATATTTGGAAAAAGTTTCCTAAGGAAATAATTAAAGGAGATAACATAACAGAGTCCGGTTTTAATTATGAAGAAGAGTATGAAAAAAGAGTTTATAAAAAGGTATGGATGGACATTGCTTGGTATTGTGGCAGGAATGGTAGGAGGATATTTGTATTGGCGGTATGTAGGTTGCACCACTGGGACTTGCCCTATCACTTCTTCTCCTGTCAACAGTTCCATTTGGGGGGCGGCAATGGGGGGATTGTTGCTCAGTTCATTTATGCCGGAGCATAGAAAGATAAAGAAGGAGGAATAAGTATGAATAAAACGATTTTATTTTTTTTAGCCCTTGTGCTGGCTGCCACAACAGCTTGCGGCAGAGGAAGCAGTAATAATAACCCTGTAAAAGAAGAAACTATGGCAACAGAAGGAAATGGAAAGGTCATACATTTGACTAAAGCTGAATTTTTGGCGAAAGTATATAATTTCGAGAAAAACCCGGAAGAGTGGAAATATGAAGGTGACAAACCGGCTATTGTGGATTTCTATGCTGACTGGTGTGGTCCTTGCAAAATGGTAGCTCCTATTTTGGACGAATTGGCAAAAGAATACGATGGCCAGATTGTGATTTATAAAGTGGACACGGAGAAAGAACAGGAACTGGCAGGCGCGTTTGGTATACGGAGTATTCCGTCCATTCTGTTCATCCCCATGGAAGGAAAGCCGGAGATGGCACAGGGGGCTATGCCCAAAGCGTCATTTAAAAAGGCTATTGATGAGTTTTTATTGAAAAAATAAGTACTTTTGTGCAATAGCATCAAGAAGAAAGAGCAATATGGAAACTTTATGTAAAATAAGAGATCTCTATCGCGCTATTGCAGAATTTGAAACACGGTTTGAAAAGGCGCACCACCTTTGTCTGAACGAAGGAATGTTGCTGTGCTGTCTCTCCAGAAAGAAACGCCTGTCCTCGGGAGAGATAGCAGAGCAATTGGGGCTTTCTAATTCGAATACTTCTAAGGTTATCAGATCTGTAGAGGATAAAGGCTATATAGAGCGTAATTTGGGAGATTGTGACAAACGCCAGATGTATTTCTCGCTTACGGAGGAAGGAAAGAAAATACTGAAGGAGATGGAATGCTGTAATATTGAGATTCCTGAGTTACTGAGGTCTGTATTATAATAGTAAGAAAGATACCGCTGTAGATGAAGTCTGTTTTTATTTTTATATCATTGCTGATAATGCTCTGTCCCGCTTTCTCGCAAAGCAGGATGGAGCATTATCTTGATTCTTTGGGATTGGTGAATGTAGGCCGGATGGACCCGACATTGAAAATAGATTTGATGTATACCCGTGCCGACAATTTTACCGGGAAAGTCCTTTATGAGGATTTGCAGGAGGCCTATCTTCATCCCGAGGCTGCCAAAGCCTTGTTGCAAGCGCAAAAGCGGTTGAAAGAGTTGTATCCCGGTTATTCTCTGATTATTTATGATGCCGTCCGTCCTATGTCCGTGCAGCAGAAAATGTGGAATGTGGTAAAAGGTACTTCCCAAAATATATATGTATCCAATCCGGCCCGGGGAGGAGGGTTGCATAATTATGGTTTGGCGGTGGATGTGAGTATTGCAGATGAAAAAGGAAATCCTTTGCCTATGGGGACCAAGGTGGATCATTTGGGCAAGGAAGCACACATAGATACCGAGGCGGCAATGGTACAGCAGGGAATCATTACAGCGCAGGAACGGAAAAACCGTTTGCTGCTGCGCCGGGTCATGACGGATGCGGGTTATAAACCTTTGCGCAGTGAGTGGTGGCATTTCAACTTCCGCAGTCGTGAAGAGGCAAAACGGAACTATAAAGTAATTAGATAAAGGATGGAAATATCAACAAAAACACTCCATTTCATCGAAGAACACAGAGAGGACGATACGCGTACACTTGCTTTGCAAAGTAAGAAATATCCCGATGTAGACATGGCGGCAGCTGTCACACAAATTGCCGGACGGCAGGTGGCGGCCCGCAAGATACCTTCATGGTATCCGGTTTCTGCATTATGGTATCCCCCTCATTTGTCTATGGAGCAATGTTCTTCCGAAGCAACTGCTTTGTATAAGGCCTCTTTGTTGGAAGGCGATACTTTTGCCGATTTAACCGGAGGTTTCGGTATTGATTGCAGCTTTATCTCCCGGAATTTCAAGCAGGCTGATTATGTGGAAAGGCAGTCAGGACTTTGTGAGCTGGCTTTGCATAATTTCCCTTTGTTGGGGTTGGGGCACATTCGGATACACAACCGGGACGGGGTATCCTATTTGCAGGAAATGCTTCCGGTAGATTGCTTGTTTTTAGACCCTGCCAGAAGAGACGGACACGGTGGAAAGACGGTTGCCATCTCTGATTGCGAGCCGGATGTTACTGTTTTGGAGCCTTTGCTGGTTGATAAGGCAAAGAAAGTGATGGTGAAATTATCGCCTATGCTGGATCTGTCATTGGCATTGAACGAGTTGAAAACAGTTCGTGCGGTACACATTGTCGCTGTGAATAACGAGTGCAAGGAGTTATTGCTGATACTGCAAAAAGAGTCCGTTTCATCGGAGGTAAGCATCCATTGCGAACATATTGCAGGCAACGGGGAGAGCCGGCATTACACCTTTACCTTGAAGCAGGAAAAAACATCGCCCTGTCTTTTGGCCGATGAAGTCGGAACTTATTTGTATGAACCGAATGCCGCTATACTGAAAGCCGGTGCTTTTCGTTCTCTCACACAAACCTATCCTGTGGCGAAACTTCACCTCAACAGCCATTTATATACCTCTGTTTCTTTGGTTCCGGATTTTCCGGGACGTCGTTTCCGGGTTGAGGCCGTATCGGGTTTTGGAAAAAAGGAACTGAAAGCGTTCTTGATGGATATGGACAAGGCGAATATTACGATCCGCAACTTTCCATTATCGGTTGCGGAACTTCGCAAACGTTTGAAACTGAAAGAGGGAGGAGATGATTATATCTTTGCCACTACCTTGTCCGGCGGGCAGAAAGTCTTGATTAGAGGGAAGAAGTGTTAGTTTATAATCAGTTTGTAACCTATTCCCCTTACATTCACAATCCGTATGCTTTGGTCTTTGGACAGTTTATGGCGTAATTTCGTAATAAATACATGCAGGCTGCGTGAATTGAAGAAGCTGTCATCTCCCCATAGCTCCAACAAGATGCTTTGGCTGTTCACCACTTCATTCCGGTTCTCACACAGGCGTTTTAGGATTTCCGATTCCCGGTGGGAGAGTTCTTGTATGTTCCCTGCAAAATCCAGTTGTTGGGTGACGGAGTTGAACTGATATCCTCCGATGGTGTAGGTATTGGTTATTTCTTTTTCCACAAAAGCTTTGTGCATCAAGGCTTTGAGGCGTACAATAAGCTCCTGCATACCGAATGGTTTTTTCAGATAGTCATTAGCTCCCAGTTCAAATCCTTTTACTACATCATTGATGGCAGACCGGGCGGTGAGGAATAATACCGGGGTTGGTTTATCCGATTGGCGGATGCGGCGTACCATTTCAAAGCCATCCATACGGGGCATCATGACATCGGCTACCAATACGTCCGGTTTCTGTTCGAAAAACTTTCTTAAGCCTTCTTCACCATCTCCGGCGGTAGTAATGATAAAATCCTGTTCTTCCAGTGTGTCCTTGATAATCATGGCAAGAGTCTGTTCATCCTCTACTAATAAAACGTGTATCTTTTCCATTTGCTTATTCGGGAATTTTAAGTGTAAAGGTACTGCCTTTTCCTGTGCTGCTTTCCACGGAAACAGTTCCTTTATGCTGTTCTATCATTGTTCTTACATAATAAAGTCCTAATCCATATCCTTTTACATTATGCAGATTACCGGTCGGAACCCGATAAAACTTATCAAACAGATGTTTTTGTCTGTCGGCAGGAATACCTATTCCTTTGTCTTGTATCTTTAGCATTACATAAGCGTTACGGTCACCGTTGCATGGATTGTTGCAGCGTATTGCAGAAATGTAAATATATGCCTTTTCATCGGAATATTTTATAGCATTGTCTATCAGATTGCTGATCATGTTATACAGGTGCAAGCGGTCTGCACGTAGGGTTATGTTTTCTTCCATAATGAGTTTGAACTCAGTCGGCTTATCAGCTTTCAATCTATGTTGGCTGATCAGATTTTCCAACATAGGCCTCAGTTCGACAGGTTCATAGTTCAGACGGAAGTTCTTCCGTTGCTCCATACTCATGGAAAGGATCTGTTCCACCAGTCCGCTGAGCTGTTTCAGCTGGGTTTGGATAATCTGAAGATAGTTCTGTCGTTTCGTCAGGTTTTCTGCTCCGTTGAAGTTCAGTAATGCATCGTTGGCGGCGTAGGCTACGGCTATCGGAGTTTTCAGTTCGTGAGTAATGTTATGCGTGAAGTCCTCTTTCATTTCTTCTACACTTTTCTGCCTTAAGATGATACGGATAAGAAACCAGAATGATACCCCCAATATAATAATGATAAAGAAAGAGGTATAAAGTATCCCCTTCATTTGTTGCAAGACGATGGTATTTGTCGGTTCCACCCATAACCGGTATGCCATTTTGTTGTACAAGTCATAATTGTAATAGTAGCTCACTGCTTCTTTGCCCGGCCTGTATTTTTGAGGTGAGCTGAGTCCTTGTACGACCGTGCTGTCTTGACGTAAATTCACTATTTCGATGCGGTGAGGCAGGTAGATGATTCCGCGCATGGCAAGTGTCCTTGTAAAAAGGCTGTCGAAAGTGTGCAGGTTGATTTCCGTGAAAAGGTCCAGCTGGCTGTGGATACCCCGTTGGAAGTATTTGGTGAGCAGTTCCAGTGTACCGTTTTTGTCGATGGTAGTAGATACCGGTTCATTGATTTCCAGACCAAATCTTTTTTGCTGTTTGAAAGGCTCGGTTTCTATAACTTTGGTAATCAAAGCACTGCTGTCCAGATTGATACTGGATTCGATATAGCCATTTATGGTTTCGTTGCTTCGTTTCACGGAGTCGCACCGTTCCATCATTTCATTGTAGTCACTCACCTGTAATGTTTCTATCAGGCAATTGTCCATATCCTTCTTCATCGAGGTGTATAATCCTGTCAACCAATATGCCTGATAGGCAAAGACGCCTATCAGCGAAAGGATAATCAATGCGGCTATGGCTTTAAACGGTATCTTCATGGTTTGGCAAAAATAGGTACAAAATAAGTATTCTCTTTCTTTTGATAACACTAAATAAGACTTCATAAGCCGGCGGTAACACATACGGCACATTTTTCACCTTTACTTTGCATGGACACTAAAAATAAAACGATGATGAGGACAGTGATTATCTTTTGTTTATGCTTGTCGGCATTTGCGGCACAAGCGCAGAATGATGTGAATTATACCTATATGGACAGCCTTTTCCAACAATTGCCGGAGGTGTTGGTCAAAGGGGAGCGTCCGGTGGTAAAGGCCGAGCGGGGAAAGCTGGTCTATGACTTACCCCGTATGGTAGAGCGGCTTCCGGTGAATAACGCCTACGAGGCGGTAAAGGAACTGCCCGGCATCGTGGAACAAGATGGCAATCTCACTTTGGGGGGGCGCAGTATTACTTTGGTAGTAAATGGAAAAGTAAGTACACTGGACAAGGACGATTTGAAGTCCGTGCTTCAGAATACCCCTGTCAGTCGTCTGGAGAAAGCGGAAATCATGTATGCTGCTCCGGCACGTTACCGCATTCGTGGAGCCATGGTGAATGTTGTTCTAAAATCGAATATCGGGCAGAAGCCTTCTTGGTCCGGTGAAGTGGCGGCTATGTATGAACAGTCCCGCAGGGAAGACATTGCAGGCCGTGGAAATTTGCTCTACACTTCCCGGCGCTTTTCGGCGGATGTGATGTATTCATACGGGTTCAAACATACCACTTTCGGATTGGACAAACAGTCATGGCACACTATGGCGGGGGACGTACACGAGTTGGATTTGAAAACAGAGGCTAAAGGGTATGGCGGCCGGCATAACCTCCGCTTGGGGGCGGATTATGATTTCGGGAAGAAGAACTTGTTGAGTGTGGTTTACAATACACAATACCGCTATGGGCAGGACTGTACAAAAATGCGTGGAACAGCCCACAGTGATAAAACGGATGACGGTGACCGCCAGTTACATAATGTGGCGGCCGATTATCAATCTTCTTTCGGCCTTTCGGCAGGAATGGATTTCCTTTTTTTCTCCAATCCGTCACAGACCTTTCTGGAGAAAGATATGCAGGATGTCAGCCGGACATTGAATTATGACAGCAACCAACGTATCAACCGCTGGTTATTCTATGCCAACCAGCTTCATTCCTTGCAAGGTGGAACCGAGATAAATTATGGTGTAAAGTACACTGCCACACACGATAACAGCTACCAGTTCTATCGGGATGGTGAAACAGGAGCCTTGATTCCCGATAATTCCGAGAAACTGCTTCGAAAAGAATATACTCTGAATATGTACACCGGCGCTTCACATAGTTTTGGGAAGAAGTTCTCTGCCGAAGTTTCCTTGGCCGCAGAGCTTTATCATGCCGGGGAACGCCATAGCTGGATGCTGTATCCCACTGTAAACACAACTTATACTCCGGCAGATGGCCATACCTTGCAAATGTCTTTCACCAGTAATCGTAAATATCCCGCTTACTGGCAGTTGCAACCTATTATACAGTATGTGGACAGCTATACCGAGGCTCATGGAAATCCCGACCTGAAGCCAAGTTCCAATTATTCGCTCGACTTGAATTATCTGTATAAGAATAGATATATGATAGGGGTGAATTACAATTACACACCCGATTACTTTGTGCAGCTCCCTTATCAATTGCCCGACCGTCTGGCGGAGGTGAATCAGTTTGTGAATTATGATTTTCAGAAAAGATGGACCATACAGACTATGGCTTCTTATAAAGTGAGTACATGGTGGAACGGGCGCATTTTTGCTTTCGGCCTGTTCTCTCATGACAAGAACAGCCATTTCCATGATATTGCATTCAACCGGCATAAATTCAGCGTCATTCTGAATACCACAAACACATTCATCTTATCGAAGAAACCGAATATCATAGGTACGTTGGCTGGTTTTTACCAATCACGTGCCATACAAGGGGTGTATAACTTAAGTCCTATTTGTAATGTTTCGACTTCACTTCAGTGGGCTTCTCCGGATGGAAAGACGAAGGTGATATTGAAAGGAAATGATATTCTTAATACATCGAATATGACCACCCGGCTGGCGTGGGGGCAGCAACGGAACCGGACAGAAATGAATTGGGACAATCGTAGCTTTACATTTTCATTCCTCTATAAATTCGGCGGATACAAAGAGAAGAAACGTACCGATGTCGATACCAAGCGGCTGGGACGATGATTTTTTAGTGGTTAGTAATCACTAACCACTAATCACTAGTTCGCCATTTTTGCCTTGAAAGCCAGCGCATACATACGCATCTGTTTTACCATTGCCAGCAAGCCATTGCTGCGGGTGGGCGACAGATGTTCTTTCAAACCTATCTTCTCTATAAAGTATAAATCACTGCTTAATATTTCATCCGGAGTATGTCCGCTGACTACTTTGATAAGCAGGGCAATGATACCTTTTACAATCAAGGCGTCACTTTCCGCCTGGAACACCACTTTGCCGTCTTCCATATCGGCTTGCAGCCATACGCGGCTCTGGCAACCGTCTATCAGGTTTTGTTCTGTTTTATATTCGGGGGCAAGTGGTTCCTGCTCGTTACCCAAATCTATGAGCAATTGATACTTGTCCATCCAGTCATCAAAATCACTGAACTCTTCTATCACTTCGTTCTGAAGTTCGTTTATTGTTTTCATTATTTTATCATTTATTTCTCATTATAAATCACATCCATCACTGTTTGTCCTACCGCTTTCAGCGTGTTACGGTCAATGTTTTCCATCGTATCGTTTACCGTATGCCAGAAAGAGCCGAAAGAACTTTGCGGATTGTCGGCATCATAGTTAATGATGTCCACACACGGGATACGCGCCAACTTGTTGACATAGATATGGTCGTCCACCGTTTCACCGCCGTCTTCTTTTACAAAATATTTGCCATATCCCAGCTCATGTGCCTTTTTCCAGATTTTCTTCATTTCGGAACGGGCGGTGCGGGCCGAGTAACCTTCATAATAGAACGTGGCATCTTTTCCTCCTACCATATCCAGCAAGATTCCATAGCGTGCATTATAGTTCTGAACATGTGGGGTACGTGCCCAGTATTGTGATCCAAGACACCAAGTGTCCTGTTTGTACTTGCCGTCATAAAATTCGGGAATTCCATAATCCTCCGAATCGAAAAATACGATATCTATACCTAGGGCAGGTTGTTCCTTCTGTATCTGACGGGCGATTTCCAGCAGCACCCCCACACCGCTGGCACCATCATTCACTCCCAGTATAGGAGTATGGTGATTCTTCGGGTCGGGATCATTGTCGGCATACGGGCGGCTGTCCCAATGGGCGCAAAGCAGGATACGTTTTTTACTTTCGGGCTTGTAAGCACCGATAATGTTGCGTGATTTCAGTATCGTACCGTCGTATGCTATCAGATCGGCATATTGATTGTATACCTTGGCGCCGAATTTTTCCAATTGTCCTGCCAGATATTCCCCACATTCTTTGTGCGCCTGTGTGTTGGGAACACGGGGACCGAAGTCTGCTTGTACCTGAATGTACTGGTAGGCGCTGTCTGCATTGAATTCGGGAGCCTTGATCACTTCTTTGTCTACGGTTTCTGTCCGGTCGTTTCTGCTTTTACTGTTTCCGCACGAAACGGCTGTCAATACAAGCAGCAAGAACGGGATTACTAAAACATTTCTTATCTTCATACTTATTCTTCTGTTATTTATTTGTGCATTATCCTTTATATAGAAAGGGGCTGCGCCGCAAAGTTACGTTATTTTCTTTGTACTTCTTCCATAACGCGCAGGAAGTTTCCACCCCAAATGAGGCGGATATTTTCTTCACTGTATCTTTCCAACAGCAGCCGGCGTGTAAAGTTTATCAATTCTGATGCCGAAGCGCAGCCTGTGATGCCGCCGTCACCGTCAAAATCGGTTCCTATCCCTACATGTTCTATGCCCATGACATTTACCATGTGGTTCAGATGCTCGATGGCATCCTTGATGGTAGCTTCTCCGTTCTTGCGCAGGAATCCGCCATACATACATACCTGTGCCACCCCCCCCTTGGCTGCCAATGCTTTCAATTGGTCATCCGTCAGATTGCGCGGATGGTCGCAAAGGGCACGGGCCGAAGAATGAGAGGCTACGATCGGTTTGCCGCTGATTGCCAGTGCATCATAGAAACTTTTCTCTCCGGCATGAGAAACATCTACCATCATTCCCACACGGTTCATTTCTTTTATCACCTGTTCACCGAATGTGCTTACGCCCAGTCCTTCCTCATTATAACGGGCAGAGCCGCAGATATCATTATTTCCGTTGTGGCAAAGTGTCATGTACACCACGCCACGATGGCGGAAACGTTCTACATTCGTGATATCCTTGCCAATGGCATATCCGTTTTCAATGCCCAGCATGACAGCCTTTTTCCCTGCTTTTTTCAAACGGCACAGATCAGCGGGAGTATATGCTATATCTACGGCTGTACAGTTCTTGGCAACCATCTCCTCTATTTCGTTCAGGATGCGGTCTGCTTTGGCAGTAGCGGCCGATAAGGCTTCATCGGTACGTTCCAATTGCTTCAGGTAAGCCACCATGATGGTCGCGTCCAGATGTCCTTCCGTTATCTTATGCAGGTCTACCAGGATTTTCTTGTCACGGGTGGCGAAGTTTATTCCTTGATCGAAGAACATGGGAGTGTCGCAATGTGAATCCAGCGTTATCATGCGGTTGTGAAGTTTTTTGGCTTCTCTGAAAGAAGTGGATTCCTGTATAAGCCAGTGGAATACCGGCATCATACAGGTATTGTTTTCCAGAATGAAACATTCCGGATGCCATTGCACTCCCATCATGGACTTGCATTCGGTAGATTCCATCGCTTCAATGACTCCGTCGGATGAGCGGGCAGTTACCCTGAAACCCGGCGCAACCTCCTTTACCGCCTGATGGTGAAACGAATTGACCGGCAATATTTCTGTTTCAAACAATTTATAGAGTAAGGAATCTTTCTCTATCCGGACCGTATGCGAGGCATATCCCCGTCCCAAATCCTGATCGTGTTTGATCCGTTCCCCTTCCATCTGTACGTGGATATCCTGATACAGGCTGCCTCCAAAAGCGGCGTTCATCACCTGTATGCCGCGGCATATTCCCAGAATCGGTATCTGCCGGTCGGCGGCCAGTTTGGCAAGCAATAACTCCTGACGATCCCTCCGGGGATTTATACTGTGTAATTCCTTTATCGGTTCTTCTCCAAGGAACAAGGGATTGATATCCGCACCGCCGGTCAGTAGCAAGCCATCCAATGCATTCAGTGAGTTTATCAAACTGTTAGTTTCGTCAACAGGAGGAATAATGAAAGGAATACCTCCTGCTTTCAGAATGGAAGTGAAATATCCTTCCAGCAAAGTACATGCGCCTTCCTGGAAGTTTCCGGTAAGCCCTATGACTGGAGCATCTTTGTGGCAGGGAAAGGTGCGGTGTATGGCATCGTACTCGGCTGAAATGTCAAATGTTTGAAACGTTTTCATAAGTTAAATTATTCGTAGAAACTAAGCAAAGATAGGGATAAATTCAGATTTATTTTTCATATTTGCTAAAAATCTAATGACCATGGAACCTATACAAGACTTCGCCGGCCTGATATGCCGTTTGCGTTCGTTGAAGGAGCGGAAACGTGTGGTGGTTGTTTGCCCCAATGACCCTCATACCGAATACGTTATAACCCGCAGTTTGCACGAAGGCTTTGCCGATTTCTTATTGGTGGCGGATACGCCCCATTTGCTGAACTCGGAATATATCCGCCTTCAATATCCGGATCATGTGAAAGTATACGAGGCGACAAGTCCCGATAAAGCAGCCCAGGAAGCTGTTTCGCTGATACGTGAGGGACATGCGGACGTGTTGATGAAAGGGATTATCAATACGGATAATTTATTGCGGGCCGTGCTTAATAAGGAACATGGTATCCTGCCGAAAGGGAATGTGCTGAGCCATATCACGGTGGCACAGATCCCGATGTACAAGAAATTGCTGTTCTTCTCGGATGCGGCGGTCATTCCCCGTCCTACCTTGGAACAATTCGAGGCGATGCTGCGGTATGATCTGGAGGTATGCCGCCGCATGGGAATAGAAGCTCCCCGTGTGGCCTTGATTCATTGTACGGAAAAAGTAAACGAGAAATTCCCTCATACACTGGATTATGTGACTTTAAAGGAACGTGCCGCCGCCGGTGCTTACGGAAACATGTACTTGGACGGGCCCATGGATGTGAAGACGGCATGTGATGCGCATAGCGGTGAGGTGAAAGGAATCAGCTCGCCGGTGGTGGGACATGCGGATTTGTTGATCTTTCCCAATATCGAGTCGGGAAATACATTCTATAAAACGGTGTCGTTGTTTGGTGACGCCAACATGGCAGGCATGTTGCGAGGTACTACTTCTCCTGTAGTGGTTCCTTCGCGTGCCGATTCCGGTAATTCGAAATATTATAGTCTGGCATTGGCCTGCGTGGCCGGATAAAACCTTTAAATTATGAAGATATTTGTGATTAATCCGGGCTCTACTTCTACCAAAATAGCCCTTTTCATCGATGAAAAGCCGGTGTGGGCGGCAGGGGCCCATCATACTGCGGATGACTTGTCGGAGTTTCACCACGTCAACGAACAGTATGCGTACCGTAAGGACTTTGTATTGCGATTGCTTGCCGAGGCGGATATTCCGTTGGATTTTGATGCCGTCATTGCCCGTGGCGGTCTGCTGAAGCCTACGCCCGGCGGGGTGTATGCCATTAACGAACAGATGAAACACGATTTGCTCAACGCCCGGATGGAGCACGCCTGTAATTTGGGCGCGCTGATTGCCGATGAAATAGCCCGGGAATGCCATTGTCCCGCCTACATTGCCGATCCCGAAGTGGTAGACGAGCTGCAACCGGCCGCCCGCCTGACGGGAATACCGGAGATAGAGCGCATTTCCATCTTCCATGCCTTGAACAGTAAGGCGGTATCGCGTAAATATGCCGCTTCCATCGGGAAACATTATGAAGAGTTGAATCTGATTGTGGTGCATCTGGGGGGTGGCATATCGGTGGGTGCCCATTGCAAAGGACGGGTGATTGATGTTAACAATGCCTTGAACGGTGAGGGGCCGTTTTCTCCCGAACGTGCGGGAACCATTCCTGCCGACCAGTTGGCGGAATTGTGCTTCAGCGGTAAGTATACGTTAAAGCAGATCAAGAAGATGCTGAATGGCAAAGGGGGGCTGACTGCCCATCTGGGTATGAATGATGTGGTGACTATTGCCCGGAAAGCTTCCGAAGGCGAGGAGCCTTATAAAGGGGTATTGGATGCGATGCTCTATACGGTGGCGAAACAGGCAGGGGCCATGTATGTCACGCTCCGTGGGCAGGTGGATGCCATTATTCTGACGGGAGGCATTGCCCATAGTGATTACTGTGTAGGGATTCTCAAGGAACAGATTGATTATCTGGCGCCGGTTGTGCTGATGCCCGGTGAAGACGAGATGGGCTCGCTGGCTTATAATGCGTTGGGAGCCTTGAAAGGTGAGCTGCCTTTGCAGGTTTACCGGCCGGAATAAGAAGATGGTGGTACATCGGAATTAAAATAAGCGATAAAATTGTTCAAATCCTTCATGGAAGGGTAATGTGTTGATATACAGAAGGCTATTATGAAGGAATCATTATAAATTCCTTCATAATAGCTTCAGGGATGTTTTTACCCGGCCAGTGCTACCAGTTTATACATATTTCCTGTTGTGGTATGCATCCGTTCCGCTCCCAGGGAATTCATGATTCTTCCCATTTTGTTTATCGTGATGCCGCGCATGGCTGCCGGATATCGTTTCAGCAGGATATTGAACAAGCATACTGCCGAGTAAAGTTTGAAGTCTTCCCCTTTCTCCGGCAGTCTGAAACAATGGAGAATCATTTCCGCTTCGGTAGGCAAGGCATAATAGGCCTGGTTGCGCAGTTTCAGCTCGGATTCCTCCGCCGCCGAGAACCAGTAACGCTTTCCCTCGTCCAGTTCTGCTTTCAGCTGGGCGAAAAGCTGTTTGTGCTCCAGTGGCGAGCAGTCTATCTTCTCCTTTACCTCGGCAAAGAAATAACGGCGGCTTCCGCTGGGGTCGGTGAGCAGCGCTTTCCGGTTACTGGTGCCGATGAACGAGGCCATCCGGGGCAGATGGCTGTAGGACGAGCGGTGCGACTTGCGGAAATCCAGTTTTTTCATTTGCATCAGATTTTTCAGCAATGGCAGTTTCTGTGGTGAAAGACGGTCGTACTCATCCAGATTAATCAGTCCGAAGAAAGCCAGCTTCTGCTCGCATCCTGCCTGTCCGGTCAGTTCGAAGCTGTCCGTATAGTAGTCTTTCAACGAATCGGGCATCAGCAATTCGCAGAAAGTGGATTTGCATCTCCCTTGCTCGCTGCTCACCAGCATGGGGGCCACAGCGTTGGCGCACCGGGCCATGCGTCCGCTCCACTGGGCAGTTACGCCCAGCATCCAGCGGTGGAAACTGTTCACCCAGAAATCTTTCGTAGATATGCGTTGTGCCAGCGGAGTCACGCGGTCCTTGCCGTCCCATTCGGGAAGGGTGTTCATATAGGAAAGTAACGGATGATAGTCCGGCATCTGCTCCGAGTTCACGAACCGGCTTACATCCTTGTCCCAGCAGTTGATGTGACGTGCACGTGCTTCCAGGCACAGGCTGTTCAGGGTGCGCTGGCTTATTACCTTATATATAGGTGTGTCAGCGTCTTTTTTGCAACATTCCGTTTGTTCCGTCAGTAGGTTGAAGCGGAAGTGGTAGCAGCTCAGCAAATATTGTTCCAGTTTTTGCTGTACTTGTTCCGTTTCCGGTTTCTTCTGCATTGATAATGAGGTAGATGAACTCTTCACTGTCGGACTTATCACTACATTCGAGGAAGCAAGCTTCTTCATTACTTTGTTCAATAACTTTTTATTCATTATTTGTTGTTTTAGGTTTCCGTTGGAACAAAGATACTGTGTAAAATAGCGTTTTGCAAGTGTTTTTCGTGGGGTTTTAGAGAAAAGTGACTAAGCGTAAACATCCTGAATAACAAGCTGTTTCGTCCGGTTGATTACACGATATCTTCCTTTTGATTCAGTTGTTTCACTTAAGTGATGAAGTTTGAGCACTCTAGTGATGAAAGTTCATCACTAAGGTGATATAATATCATCACTTAAGTGAAACAATTTACTTGAAGGGAAGATACAACGACTTCGACCGGATGATACACCTTATTCGTCCGGTTGTTGTCATTTGATGAAATGTGAGTATTTTGCCGGACAGTCATCACCTTGGAATGCGTTTTTGGAGATGGAACGGGGCTGAAGGAATATGAAGTTATTATGAAGAAATCGTAGAAGGATTCTTCATAATAACTTGCTTATAATCAGAAAGTAATGCACTGATGATGGATTTGAAGGAAATAATTTCGGTATTGTATCCTCTATACCGGGGGCTGTCCTCTTTTATAAAGATGGAAATAGAGTCTACTTGAACGGGCTGGCAGGAAAAAGGTTCCCCATCAGACTGTGGTCGGATAATAGAATGGCTACAGTACCCTCCATGCCGCTTTTCATCTTGAAGTAATCCACAGCGTTGTCCAACTTTAAATCTATCCGGAAGTAGTTTTTCCCCTCTTTTTTCAATACCTCTTTATATACTGTTTTCACTTTTCCGTTCAGATGACTATCCGTTCCGGTAGTGTATCCCTCCATTTCTATACTGGCGGGCATTCCTTCTTTTATCCTCGCTATTTCAGTATATGGGATGAAAGCTGTTATCTCTATTTCAGAATGGCTGTTTATGGCAACTTCCACTTTGCCTTTTACATTTTCAGGAAAAGGAATGAAGCAAGCTGCCACTGCCAGTCCTGTTATCAATAAAGCAATAAGAGTGATTCCACTACGTATAAGCAGAGGTGGTATGCGTCCGATGATGTTTCTCACTTTCTCGCTCCGAAGTTCTATTTGTTCATAATTTTTATCCATAATCGTTAGCTCCCTAGTTCCAATTGATTCTTAACTAAATGGTAATATGCACCTTGGCGGTCAATTAATTCCGTATGGGTTCCTGTTTCTATTATCTTGCCTCTTTCTATCACGATGAGTTGGTCGGCGTTCTTTACCGTACTGAGCCGGTGCGCGACGATAACTACCGTTTTCCCTTTATAAAATTCCATCAGGTTCTCTACAATAGCCCGTTCGTTATTGGCATCCAGTGCATTGGTCGCCTCGTCCAGAAATATATAATCAGGATTCTTGTATACGGCACGCGCTATCAGGATTCTTTGTTTCTGTCCCTGGCTCAGTCCGATACCATCCTGCCCTATCAGTGTGTTATATTTTAATGGCAAAGTCTGGATGTAGTTGTCGATGCAAGCAATGCGTGCGGCTTGAAGCAGACGTTCTTTGTCAATCTCGCCGTCATCTACCGCAATGTTGCGGGCGATGCTTTCCGAGAAGATGACTCCGTCCTGCATGACCACTCCGCAATGTTTGCGCCACCATTTCAGGTTATATTTCTGCAAGTCTGTACTGCCGATGGTTATTTCTCCTGCCAACAGGGGGTAATAGCCTAACAAGAGTTTGATCATTGTTGTCTTTCCGCTTCCGCTGGTCCCCACTATGGCGGTTACCTTTCCTTCGGGGATGGTTATGTTGATTCCGTCCAATGTTTTGTTCGGATTGTGTGGGTCGTATTTAAAATCGGCGTTTTTGAAAGAGAGGCTTTTGTCCCGGTCGTGGAATGCGTTTAGTGCTTCCTTGTTGTTTTCCTCGTTCTCCATTTCGTGAATTTCATTGATGCGTTCCAGACTTATTTTCACATCTTGCAATGAGTAGAGGAAGTTCATCAGTTGCTCCACCGGTGCATTGAGTTGTCCGATGATGTATTGCACTGCCAGCATCATTCCCAAGGTCATTTGTCCGTGAATGACGGCTGTTGCTGCCAGCACGGTGATGATGATGTTTTTTACTTCATTGATGAAGATGCTTCCCGCTTCCTGAGTCTGCTGTAATTTCAATGATTTCATGTTGACCTGGAACAGGTCTGCTTGTACATCCTCCCATTCCCAACGGCGCCGTTGTTCGCAGTTTTGCAGTTTTATTTCTTGCATGGAGGTGATGAACTGATAGGTTTTGTTATTGTTCATAGCCTGTTTCTCGAACAGTTCATAATCCAGTAATTTCCTTTTTTTCAAAAATATAGCGATCCATATACCATACAGTATGCTTCCTGTGAGAAAGATCAGGAATATAAAAATGTTGTAGCCGAGCAATACACAGCCAAACACGATGAAACTGAGCAGGGAAAAGGTGACGTTCAGCATTTGTGTGGTAAGGAATTTCTCTACCCGGTTATGGTCGTTCATTCGTTGCATCAGGTCGCCCATCAGTTTGGTGTCGAAGAAAGACATGGGAAGTTTCAGCAGTTTGATGAAGAAGTCGGATACCAGGGAGATATTGATGCGCATGCTGATATGGAGCAATATCCATCGGCGGATAAAATCCACACTGGTGCGGCTTATGGTCAGTATGAGTTGTCCCAGCAGGATCAGGTAAATGATTCCCAAGTTCTGATGGGTAATACCTATATCTACGATGGCTTGTGTAAGAAAAGGGAAAATAAGTTGTAGCACACAGCCCACTAAAGCTCCTAATATGATTTGTCCGAAATATCGGCGATATTGCTTTATGTAGCCAAACAAGAAGTTGAAGGAGCGCTTTCTGTTCGTTGTTTCTCCCGAAAGTTCATGGAAAGCGGGTGTGGGCTGGATAAACATGGCTATTCCTTTTTCTTCCCCTTTAGACTGTGTGCTGATCCAGTGGTTTTTGAATTCCTTTTCGGTATAGGTCACAAGCCCCTTTCCCGGATCGGCAATATAGAATTTCTTGTTATTCTTTATTTTGTAGAGGATGACAAAATGGTTCTGGCTCCAATGCAGAATGCAGGGCAGGGGGGCTTGGGGCAGTTGCTCCATGGTTACCCGTCCGCAAATGGTATGCAGCCCCAGCTTGTTTGCCGCTTCGCTGATGCCCAGCATGGATACGCCTTCGGTGGTGGCAAAACAGTAACGGGAAAGAGATTCCAAGGAATACTCTTTTCCGTAGTATTTGCATATCATTTGCAGGCAGGTGATGCCGCACTGCATGCTGTCGTGCTGCTTGTAAAAAGGAAACATGATGATTAAGTTATATCTGTTTCTTTATAAATCCGTCGAATATGGTCGCGTATGATATCAGGCTTGTCTTTCTCTTTAATATAGATGCATTTTTCTTCATTTATCATCTTTAGACGTTTTTGGGTACAAATCATGCATATGGGTAAAATATTGCATTCCAAACACGGCTTAAGCGCATACTTAGCTTTCATTCTTTTTTCATATAACGAGTTGTAGGTGATAACCCCATTAGAATTAAGTATGCCTTCTTTCTTTTCCGGTAGAAAATCATTTGCAGTACATTTATAAATGTCACCATTATAGTTGATGACAATGCAATTCTCTTTATCAGCATAGCATTGAAATATTCCCTTATATTCAGTTGGTTTTGTAAGTCCTTTATTTCTGAGGTATAATAACATTTCCTTTTCTTTATTGTCCAGCTCTGATGAATCCTCCTCTTGCCATATTCTTTGTAATGAGAATACTAAATTCTCTTTTGAATCTATATTTGATAAATCATCTATAGCTTTTTTGAAAGATAATATATTCTTGTCTGTATAGTTACATCTAATAGTAAAAGCAAATCCTTTGCTTGCTGCATATTTTACATTTTGTAGAACTGTATCATAAGTTCCGGTTCCATTGGGATGCTTTTTAATTGAATCGTGAAAGTCCCTATCTCCATCAAAAGGCACTTGGAAATGATATTCTAACTTTGTATTAGCTAAGAGTTCGGTTACATTGGGAGTGAGTAATACAGCATTAGTGGTGAAGCTACATTTTAATTTTACTTTATGAGTTATACAAAGTTCTTTTGTGTATAAAATAAGAGGAAGAACTTGTTTCCTAAAATGCATTAAAGGTTCTCCACCGAAGAAAGATAAACTGAGTGATTTTAAACTCTTATCCTCTATTTCCTTTTTTATGAACGTTTTTATGGCTAAGTCTACATCATTGTGAATAGTGCTACCTTCTCTATGTTTTTCATAGCAGTACCAACATCTTAAATTGCAATCCAATGTTGGATTAATAATGATCCGTAACGAATCATTCGAAGTATCAGTCGCTTTTTGATGTTCTATGAATTGTTTTGCTTCATCAGTTTCGTCCGATACAATGAACTTTTGCGCATCCAGATAATTATATAATTCAGAATGTATTTGCTTAAGCCCATCCATATTATTTTTGTACTCGTTTAATAATGAGTTGATGCCTCCTACGCAAGCCATCAACTCATTAGTTAAACTATTATACAATAAATAATCAGAACCATTTCTAATTATAAAATTATATAAGCTCCATTTCATGATAATGTATTGTTTTGTTATTACTTGTACAAGTATTGTAAATTTAGTCTTAATGGAACTAAATTTTCATCACTATGAATTGCATTTACATGAAAATTTGCAATTGACATTAGCATCTCCGTCTTCATCACTACCTGCATCCCCACTGTTTCCATGACAGTTTTTATTAATGTCTCCGCTCATTTGAACAGACGGTTTTGTGGCTACTTTTTTAAATCCTCCTTTTAATTGATCTGCTTCATTCTTTGAGAGTTTAGGTATTTCACTTGATAGGTTTAAAAAATGTTTTTCTTTCATGATAGTAACGTATTAAATGCTTTCTACTCACTTAAAGGCTTTTCGACTACTCCTTATTATTATTTGCGCAAATAACTATCGCTTGTTGTCTGTATGCTTTTCGCACGTTTTACTTTTACTTTCTTGCCAAAGTCAAACTTATATATAAGGTTTAAGCACGCTCCTTGATAAGGGGTTTTATTATTTTCTTCTATTCTGCTTAGATTGTTATTGGTAATTGTGGTCAGATTTCTTCTTTTATTCAAAATAGCGTAAACTGATAAATTTATGCAGAACTTTTGATCCAGGAAATATTTGTAAAGGCCGGCATTCATATTGTATACACTGTGATATATTGTTTCGCTTCTACGTGTTCTTCTTTCTGCCATAAAGTTAAAACTTCCACCGAAAGTATTTGTGAAACGAAGACTGTTGTCACAAAAGAATAAGCAATGGACTATATGGTAGGTCTGTTTGGGCGACACTTCTTTAGTGTAGTCGCCATCAAGGGAGGTATTGGTAGTCCACCAGCTGAACAAGGTCTTAGTGAAACCTATTGAAAAAGCATGTCGATAAGACTTTCCTATATTGGTCGGCATAGTATAGGTGATGATCGGATTGTCTTTATCTTGATAGATCAGGGGAAATAAATCATCTTTGCACTTTGCGTAAACGTAGCTTATACTCCAAGTATTTGACAGATTCAACAATAGCCTGATACGATGTTCGGTAGTAGGTACTAAATTCGGATTCCCTTTAGCATAAGAGTATTCAGAGATATAGACAATAGCCGGATTCATGCTCTTATAAGGGATATCTCCCATTCTTTTTGAATAGGATAAAGAGGCTTGGTTCTTTTCAGAGAAAAGGTAACCCACCTTGATGGAGGGAAACAGATTGCGATATGTGCGTTTGTCACCTGCTATGTTATTGGAAATACATTTCACTTCATCCTCTTGTACCCGTATACCGCCATTTAATGTAAATTTCTTCCATTGCCATACATATTCTGCATAGCCTGCATAACCTATACCTTTATAAGTAAATAGCCCGCTTTTATCTTCTTTCTGCCATCCTTCTCCACTCTGATATGCGTAATACATTTGGTTGTTGGTATGGTTATTATAATAGTCGCCACCCCATTTCAACCTGGAATGTTTGTTGAGCAAGAAGATATAATTTATTTCTGCTTTCCATAAATCAGAAACAGTTCCGGTGTTGCTACATTTATTATCCTCTTCGTTTTTCTCCGGATACTGATAAAGATAATGGTGATTCAGTTCTTTCGTTTCATCACTTCTCAAATAATCAAGAACTGTTTGCAAAGTATTCTTTCCGTTTTTTGATTTCCAATTATAGTTCAAACTAGCCTGATATATTTTGTCATCCCCTTTCCCTTTACTATGGTAGGAAGAGGTATATTCCTTTTCTGTTTCTTGTGTTTCGGAAAAAGAAGAAGATTTTAGTGTGCTTCCAGCTTGTTTTACCATACAGTTAAGTCCGATGCTTTGCAGGGTAGTTATATCATATAACATGCTGAATGTTTCATTGATTCTTCTTATATTTTTACGGTCTATATTTTGATTTACAATATGGATATTCTGGTGGCTGTTATGGGTTATATTTTCCGTGATGTAAGGATCTCCTGCATTAGAAAGAACTAGATTGTTGTAAAAGTTCCATTTCCCAAGCCGAAGGCTTAATGGAAGGCCCAAACGTTCCCAATGACTATTTCTTTTTCTCATCTCTCCTAGCAAAGAGGGTGAACCATTGCCTCCGCCATCTGCATTTTTTTTCAAAAGTATATATATGATTCCTCCTTTTGTTGTGGCATTATGTTGTAAATCGGCTTCCGGCAGAATTTCAACATTTTCTATGTCCGTGGCTTGCAGACTTGACAATTCTGTGCGGTCATGAAGTTCTCTGCCGTTTATGTAGATTTTAGATACGGTTCCCCCATTCAGCCTTAGTTCATCGTTGATGTTTATGACACCGGGCAACATTCCCAATGCCTCGTTTATAGTTCTTCCTTTCACTATGGGATTTCCTTTCATATTTACGATTATCCGGTCATACTCGTGCCTGATGAAATTGCTTTTTACTATTACCTCTTCCATGCTGATAATGGAAGGTTCCAGTATGAATGCCATATTGTTTGTAGATTGACCGGTGGCAATGAAGGTGGTTGTGTATTCTATATGAGATGCGCGGACAATGTAATCCTTTTTTTCTTCACATGAAAGTGTGAATTTCCCTTTTTCGTTTGTGATGGTTCCTGCTATTAAAGAAGAGTCATTTGCCGATAAAAGGGATATGGTTACAAACTCAATGGGGTTGTATTCTTTGTCCGTTACTTCTCCTGAAATCATACGATTTTGTGCTTGAGAGATAATCGGAACTATACCGAATATAAATAATAACCATACTTTCATGATTGTTTCTTGATCTCTGAAGGCAAAAATAAAGAAACCTTTTTGCATCATTGTTAATGATGGTGTAATAAGCAAGTAACTAAATAGAACTATTTTGGTTACATTGGGACAAGCAGCATATATCCGTTTCCTCCAATGGTGGAAATAGATATATCGGGATCGGCAGCCAGTATCTTTCGTAATTTTACGATGTAATTGTAAAGGCTGTGTTCATTCATAATAGCATCTTCCCATAGCTCTTCTATTTTTTCATAACTTACAATTTCACCTTTATGACTATATAAAAGTTTGAGTAAGGAAAATTCCAGTTTGCTTAGTCTTTTAAGTTCTTTTGATGCTTGATAAATGGTTCGTGTTTGAATGTTCAACTCCAAAGAGCCTATCTTTATAATGGCATTGGAAACAGGATGAGCATGTCTGTCTACATAAGCAATCAGTTCTTCTACGCTAAAAGGTTTTTTCAAATAGGCTACGGCACCGGATTTTAGTGCTCTTGCTACTTCGTGGCTTTCTGTATGCGACGATATGTATAAAATGGGAGTACCAGGAGCTGCCATTTTTAATTCGGATGCATTGTCAATACTGTCACCTGTTCCTATTTCAACGTCTAATATCATGATGTCAGGTTTGAATTCATTGAGGATGGTGGTGATGCCGGTTAAAGAACTTTGATAGTGTACTTCATACCCTTCGTCTTTAAGTGCTGTCGTTATAATGCTGCTCAGCATTACATCGTCATCAACCAACAGGACTTTAATTGTATCCATAGCTTATGTTTTAAGGCAATGTGTGAAATGTGTTTTGAACAAAGGAAATCATTTAAGGAGAGAATTGCAAATAAGAAACAATCTTTTTTTGAAATACTTTCTATGGAAATACATCCAACTTGTATTTTTATTAGAAATATTATATCTGTCAGCTCCGTATTCTATTTTTCTAGATACAGGTGTAATCAAATTCTTTTTGAATAGTTACTTGATTGTTACGTGATGATTAATGATTTTCTTATGTAATTTCCCTTAATTTGTTATAATTTAGATAGTAAGGAGGTGTTAACATGGAAATTAAAAAGCTTTCAAATTAAGAGTGATTACTTATAAAGAGAGAAATAGATTTGTATTAAAAGTAAATGGTATTAATAATGATTGTTATGAAGAAAAATAGTCTGAAATTAAATGAATTGGTTAGATCTGAATTAGAGCTGACTGAACAAGCGGTCATTAAAGGTGGTGGAGGTAATGATGGTGACGCTCCTCCTCCTGGTGGTGAAACTTGTTATTGTGTTATCGTAACTACTCCGGAAGGAAGAGGGCGTACAACAAATGAAGCCTATAGTAATAAACATGGCGCTCCAACGGCATAAATATATTTAGTTTACAGGGATATTTTTTAATCTTGCAAATTTGAGATATCCCTGTGGTTGTATTGGAAAATATATATAACTTTACATTAAGTCTAAAATATGAAAAATCACGTAGTGCTCATAATCGTATTATTTCTGTTGGTATTGGTTACTGCCAATTGTACTAGTTCAAATAATTCTGAATTGTTGTATATAGACGAGAAGGGAATCATTCATATTGAAATAGAAAAAATATTAGATAATAATGAACTGAAAAGAAAACAGTTTAATTTGTCAGAAATAGCTGATTCAATAACCTATATAAAGCTTGGGAGTATGAATGCGAGTGGGGAGGAAAAATTTCTGAGAGATATCAGGAATGTCGTTTTCACAGATGATAATATTGTAGTGAATGATTTTAATACGGTGCTTTTGTTTGACAAGAAGGGGAACTTTATACGTCAGATTGGGCGTAGGGGACAAGGTCCTGGCGAATATTTATGGGTACATGGAACTGCTGTGGACGGCAATAATAGAAAAATATATATAGGCAATGAAACTAAAGCAGTGGTATATGATTTTGACAACAATTTTATTAATTCATTTCCTGTAAAAGAAGAGTTTAACCGTATGCAGTTTATAGAAAATGGAAAACTGTTGATAAACCGTACTAATATGTATGGAGTTTTAGAAAACAAACTGTCACTTATAGATAGCATGGGAAATATTCTAAAATCATATCCGAACTATTATAATTTTACCCCACAGGCAAATATGGTGATTATGGTAGGGGAAAGTAATGTAAATAAGAATTTTTATACTACGACGGAAGGCATATTATACAAAGGGGAATACAGTGATAGTATTTATTCCTTTGACGAAGATTATAATTTAAAACCAGCTATTCTTCTTCATCTTGGGAAATATACTGTTCCTCTTCATCTCAGGCCCGAATACTTGGCAGATCCGGATAAAATCCAGACGGAATGTAATGACTGCTATAATACATTCACCACAAAAACAGATAAATATTTTATTGTAGAATGTCGTCCACCCAATTCTAGTAATTCCCAATTAAAATTAGTCATTTGTAATAGGGTCGATCAGAAATGTGTTTATACAGATCAAGCCATTGTCAATGATATAGATAATGGGCCTGACATTATACCATCCGGTATAACTTCTGACGGGAATTATCTTTATACATGGATGAGTTGCTCTGGTTTTATAAAACTCGCAAATAAGAAGAAAAGCAGTTCTCCTTCTTTGAACGCATTTATCAAAGGAGTTGGTGAGGATGATAACCTTGTTATGATTATGATAAAATTAAAATAAAATGGAGTCAAGTGTTTTTTTTAAAAGTCAAATGTCCGAGAAAGACTATTTATATGATTTTAATACTAAGCAATTGACAATAGTGGATCCTATTGTTGAAAGTTTGTTTAATTTAGATCGGCAAGGTAAAGAGCTTTCACTATTTGCAGTTGAACATATATTGTCACAAAAGAAGTCTATTAATGCCAAAGAATTCAATTACAATAAGAAAAAATATCAATACCTTAAAGAATATGGCTTTTTTAATAGCTTATCTGACAAATGCTTATTTCCTACTTTTTCTCCAGAAGTAGTAAAAGATAGAATTTTAGAAACTTTACAAATTATCTTTGAAGTAACAGATTCCTGCAATCTCAATTGCAAATATTGTGGGTATGGAGATATGTATAATAATCATGATAGAAGAAATACAAAAGATATCGATTTGCAATCTGCCATAATATTATTAGACTTTTTTATTAAGGGCTGGAAAGAAAAAGGGATAAATTCTATAAAAAAGAATATATATATAAGTTTTTATGGTGGTGAACCTTTAAGGAATATAACCGCAATTAGAAAATTAATTTCATATATTGAGAGTCATTTTCCCAGTAATGTATCTCCTATATATTCAATAACCACTAATGGATTATTGTTGAAGAAATGTATTGATTATCTGATAGATAAGAGTTTTGATGTTTTAATAAGCTTAGATGGAAATGAATATAACAATAGTTACAGGAATACGACTCATGGGAAAAATTCTTTCAGTTCTGTATATAATACAGTAAAATGGTTACAAACCTGTTATCCTTCTTTTTTCAATAGCAATGTTGAATTTAATGCAGTATTACATAACAGAAATAATTTAAATGAATTATTGGATTTCTTTCAAAAAGAATTTAGTAAAGTGCCTTCAATTGGCACTCTTAATCCTCATGGGGTAGACCCTATAAAGAAAGATGAATTTGAAGGCATGTATAAAGCTCTTTATGATGAATTTAATTCAATAAAAAATAAGCAAGAAACAGAAGAAGCATTTTTTTTAAGGAGTGCTCTGACCGCAATAGCTAAAAAAATTACTGTAAGATTTTTAGATAATTCATTTAATGATTTCACTGAATTAATGCGAAAAGAAAAAGGTGTATACAGATATATAAATAATGGAAGCTGTATACCTTTCTCTAGAAGAATTCTGATGACTGTAAACAACAAGCTTTTCCCTTGTGAACGAATAGGTCATGATTCACCTTTAGGGTATATACAGGACGATAATATCTTTATAGATTCGAAGGCAATAAAGAGATATTCAATGTTATACAATGATGTAAAACACCTGTGTACCCAGTGTTACCAATATAAAAATTGTCCAACATGTATTTATTGTGAAATAAGAAACAATGCTTCATGTCCAAATTTTACAAATTATTCTCAAGTACAAAAAGAACTTACAGAATATATTTCCATTTTTGAAACCCATCGTAGCTTTTATAAAAAAAATGTTGAATCCGTACAAATATTATAAATATGAAAAATAAGCCTGCCTATATCTGCTTTTATCTTGAAACATATACATATATTGCTCTAAAAGGAAATGATCTTTTGGTATATAATACTATTGATGGAAAATATATAAAATGTTTTGTCGATATGAGTTGTATTAAAGTTTTTTCTTATTTTATAAATTCAAAATGTTATAGCCAATGTATCAAAAAGGCAGATATGAGCAAACAATTATGGAAAGTGATTTATAGTATAAGAAATAAATTTATGGGTAATTATTTCTCTATGAATTCCGTATCTGAAGTGTTACCTTTTTCATTTCCTTTTTCGATGGATTTTAACTTGCGAAAGAAGAATAATTCACTTCGCTCAACTTTGCAAACCGAGGTAAATTTAACTGCATATATTAATACTATTCATATCTACCCTTTAAGCTCTAAAAGCAAAAAAGGATATATAAGCATCTATTTTTATGAATATGAAGAAGAAATTATTTTAAAAGAATCAACATTGAATCAACTAGCTAGTCTTATTAAAATACAATCTGTAATACTTCAGCTTCCAGGAATAGATGCTTTGATTTCACAATTGATTACTTTTTATGGAGAGCAAGTTATTAAAAATAGAATTATAATAAATACGGATTATCGGCGTTTGCATAAAATCAATTTTCTTTCAACAGTAGGACTATGGGATTTGAAAAATCTGAATATATTTATTAATCTTACATCTAATTTTGATGAGGTGTATTTTATACAAGAAGTAGCCCAATATGCAAGAGAGGCAAATTTTAATTTTTTGTTAGAGAATGGCAGACAATATGAATTGGCAAAATCTCTCATATGTGATTATAATATAGAGAGGTATCAGTTTACAGTTAATTACAATGAAAAGAATTTATCTTTTTTTGAAAAACATGTATATTCATTTGAAAAGGATATACTAAAATATCCCATTGGTAAGTGGGATATTTTTGCTAATAGTGTCCTTAACAAAATAAATTTTGGACAACTGTTTATATTGCCTAATAATAAAGTATATAGTAATATCAACGAGCGAAGTTTAGGGTCCTTAAGTCAGAATTCGATTCAAGAATTAATTTATAAAGAAATGACCCAAAGGAATAATTGGATGAAAATACGTAATAAAAAACCATGTAGTAATTGTATTTATCAATATTTATGTCCTCCTCCTTCGAAATATGAAAGTATGATTGGAAAAATGAATTTATGCCATATTAAAGAGAGGCCAAATCATGTTAAAAGCTTGTCAAAGAAAATATGCGAAATTTAGACCTGCATTTTTTGTTACATATAAATTTGGTATTTTATTGAAAGTCGTAATATCTGTTAACCTACTTGGGTGATTTATTTTAGCTGCTTCATTTCTACGTGCAGTCGTGATGTCTTTAGAAATAAAATGTTTATTTATACCCTTTACTTTCTGCCCTAAGATGGAAGTGGAAATTTACAAATAAAAATACTACCTTTTCCAGGAATACTTTCTACGGAGATGCTGCCACCATGTGCTTCTATTATATATTTTGTGTAGGCTAGTCCTATGCCATATCCTCTTTGATGTGCCATTTGCTCTCTGGGTACTTGGAAGAATTGAGTAAATATTTTCTTTTGATATTTGGGGGCTATTCCCCAGCCGTTATCTTTTACGGTAAATATTGCTTGGGTTTCTTTTTTTGAAATTCTGATAATGATTTGTACTCCGTCATCAGAATATTTCAGAGCATTTTCCACAAGGTTTCTTATGGCGTTTCTCACATATAAGGGATCTAACATAAGGTTTAACTCATTCAGCTCTGATTCCATTTTTATTTGATGAGGCTGATGGGAATGTTGCATGGAAACTTCTTGAGCAACTTCGGTTACCAAGAGTACTAGGTCTGTTTCTTCTTTTTGAAGATAAACTTTTTGCCGGTCTTTACGGGCTGTGATGAGTAGCGCTTCTATCTCGTTGACAAGTTTTTGTGCTTGCCTTTCGGTGTTTTCCACTAATTGTTGTGTGTGGATATCAGGTACTTTTTTCTTGATAAAACTCATTAATGTGATAATGCTGTTTAAAGGAGACTTTAAATCGTGAATGGTTCCGTTTACACTTGCTTCCCGTCTTTTAAACAGTTTGTCTTTCTTGTGAATGGTTATGACTAAAAAAATAACATATCCTAGAATGATAATTGTGAGTAGAATGGATTCTATTAATATTTGTAACATCTCCTGTATGAAAGAGGAAAATGGAACATTTGCTTTTACTTGAATGAATTGTAAGCCCTTGGTACCAATAGGGTAAAGCTGAGTTTTTTTTATAAATAGGGCGTTGGTTGGTAATGCTCCGATGCTTTGTTTTACAATTGTATCTTTATCGTATAGCAGGATTTGATGGCTAATATTGATATTTGCTGTATTTAATTCTTGTCGGAAAATGCTATCTAATTTTGTTAATTGGATAAATGATTTTTTTTTAATTAATCCGTCTTGTTGTAATTGTAATATGGCTTCAGCCATATTGTTACTTATATTTCTGCTAACCAATGAGTTTAAATTTATAGTATCTCCTTTTAATTGTTTACGTTCTTCTTCTGTAATTTGATTTGCATGCCGATAGATGATTCTAGGATTTTTAGGGTTTTGAGGTAAGGAATAATTGCGTAAGCTTGATTCTTTAGCAATGCTTAATGAAAGCAATTGTTGAATTGTTTGCATGGATTGTTTCATATAGGCATGATGTATTTTGTTTAACCATAATCCTTGTAAACAGAATAAAACGATAGTGATTAATATAGGTGTGTATATCAGTTTTTTCATTGTTAGATGAATTTAGAATAGGAGCAAAGGTAATCAAAAAAAAATAAATTAATTACCAAGTTATTACATAATGATTAATATTTTTCTTATGCTAACTTTTTAATTTTGTGAATTAAAAAAGGAGGTATTGATATGGAAATAGAACAGCTTTCAAATTTGCAGTTATCTTCTATAAAAGGAGGTGAGTGGATTTATATAGCAGGTGAATGGTATTGGATAGATATTGCAGGATATGATCCAGAAGAAGATATGTAAAAATGGTATTTTTCTTGAATATGTTAGTTGCTGGCATATAACTTAATAACTTTTTATTATGAATAAAACATTTGTCTCATTTAAAGAGTCATTACTGCCTATTAATCAAATTAGTTTGTCTGATGATGAGATGCTTTTAGTCCGAGGAGGTAATGATGGTGGTGGAAATGATGCTGGTAGTGGTGCAGGCTGTGGCTGTGACTGTTACTCGGGGTCTGGTTGTGGTTGTCATTGTAGTTCTGGCGCAGGTTGCGGATGTAATTGTAGTTCTGGTGCTGGTTGTGGATGTAGTGGTGGAGGCGGTGGACAAGCAGGAAATGGCTGTGAAGGTCAATAATATCTGTATCATAACTGTTGATTTAATTCTATAATGGCATTAAGTAATTACTAGAGGAGGATATCTATAAGTAAGTTAGTTTATAGATATCTTCTTTTATTTGGGTTATCTTTAAATATATAATCTATGAAAGCAAGTAAATATAACATATATGTAAAAAAGAAACATGGTGTGATTTGTTTTAACACATTTCATGATATCTATTCTTTTATGTCAGCTGAATTGTACGAGTTAATTCAAGCAGAAGAATATGATAAGATTAGTGATAGGCAAAAAAAATATTTGTTTAAGAGTGGTTTTTTGATTGAGCAGGATGATGAACTTGCTTTATTGAAAAATGAACATAGTAAGGCGGTTGGTATAAATGGAACGTATGAATTGACACTATTGCCTTCTTTAGATTGTAATTTACGTTGTTGGTATTGTTTTGAGAAACATATTAAGAATAGTCATTTAAATGTGATAACTCAAAACTTGATATTAAACTATGTAGATAGTATATTGTGCCGTGATGATATTAAATTTCTAAATCTTGAATTGTTTGGTGGTGAGCCATTATTGTATTTTAAGAAAGAATTATATCCATTGCTAAAACAGATAAAATGTAAAGCGGAAGAGCATAATAAAGGAGTACATTTCTTTTTTGTAACTAATGCAACTTGTATTCATTCAGAGCATCTTTCTCTTTTTGAAGATTTACATGCAAGTTTTCAAATCTCAATAGACGGATATAAAGAAAAACATAATTCGATAAAAAGATATTTTAATACGTCAGAAGGTACGTATGATAAAGTTATAGAAGTTATTCATCAGTTAGCCAATAATTATGATACCTATATAAATTTGAGAATCAATTATGATAATGATACATTAAATCATATTGAAGAGGTTATAAAAGATATTATTGATATCGATAGAAGAAAAATAGGTATACACATGGAAAGAGTTTGGCAGACTTCACCGGAAAAAGAAGTATCCTATAAAATAAAAGATGTTTTGAATTTATTCATGGTAAATGGTTTTGCAGTTTCATACATGAACTTGGCTAGAAGAAGTTATTCATGTAAATCTGGTAAAGTTGACCAGGCTATTATCTCATATAATGGAGATGTATATAAATGTAGTGGTAGAGATTTTACCAATGAATTGCGAGAAGGAGTTTTGCAGGATAATGGCTGTATCAAGTGGGATAACCTAAAGTTGGAGAAAAGATTATCGCAAACAACGTATGATAATGAGTACTGTATATCATGTAAATTATTACCTTTGTGTTGGGGACCTTGCAATCAAAAATTGTTAGAAACTCCAGGGAATATTCTAAGGTATTGCCAATTGAGGAATATGGAATTGAGTCTGGATGAATATGTGGAGTATCGATTTAATAACGAACTACTTAAAATGAATATGTATGAAAGCACGCCTTGACAAACTAATCATATTGATAGCAGTCTGTTGTTGCCCGTTGGTTGTTTTCTCCCAATACACCTTGTCAGGGACAGTAAAGAATGATAAATCTTTGGTGATGCCTGAAACGGTTGTGACCTTGCAACAGGCCGATTCATTGGTAGGCATGACACTGGTAGATTCGAAAGGGAGATATAAATTTACTGATTTGCACAAAGGGAAATACACTTTAAGCTTGTCGTGCCCCGAGTATCAGCCGATAGAGGAAACCTTTGATTTGACAGGTGATAAAAGGATAGTCTATGTGATTTATCCGGTGAAAAACATACAGTTGAAAGAAGTTTCTATTGTTGCCGACAAAAGTCATCTGATCTCTCATACGGCAAATAGTGATATCTTTTATTTGTCGGCAGAAGCCAGGAAAAAACAGAATCCTTATGAGGCATTGAGAGAAATTCCCAAATTGGTGGTGAATGAATCGGATCGTTCTATAAAGATGGTGGATGGGGCTACTCCTTTAATCTTGATAAATGGACATAAGGTCAATTCGGGCATTAATAGCATTGATCCGAAAGAGGTGGAGGCGGTGGAGGTGATCAATAACCCTTCTGCACGCTACCTGAAAGACGGGGTACAATGTGTGGTCAATATTAAGATGAAACAGAAAACTGCCGCTTATCAGACATACAATATGAATACACGCCACATGATTCCGGTTTTGTTTGGGTATACGGGAGGTTATTATGAATTAGGCAACAGCAAGGCGTCTTTAAGCCTGAATGCTTCTCATTTCTATTTTCATCATGATGATTCGGAGTGGAATACGATACAACAGAATACGGGGTATGAGAAAACCGCTGTCAGTAAAAAACGTTCTAATATAAGTAATCCTTATGTGGCTTTGAACGGTGACTGGATTTGTTCGCCCAAAGATTATCTGGCTATGAGTGCCATCTATTACCATTATTCTTCTAAAAGTGAAGAGGAGGGTGGGGGAATTCTGACCCAAAATAAAGAGAGAGAAGCATATAAATCTTTTGTGGATAATAAATCAACCAGTTATGTAGGAAGTTTTAACTTGTATCATAAGCATACCTTTCATAAAAGTAAAACATTGGAAACGACTCTGCATCTGAACATGAATGGGAATGATATGAAAGGGATTAGAAAAGAGGAATATCCATCCTTGGAGTATAGAAATCAATATGATTTTGACAACTTTCGCTGGTCCGGAGGATTGGAACTGGATTATTCTTTTGATTGGCTCGGCCAGAATTTTGATTTCGGAAGTTATACTCGTTTTTTGAAAGACCGTATTAAACAGATTAGTGCGGGATATCCTACTTTCTATCATAGGGAATGGAGTGAATATGCTTATGTTTCGATGAATGGAAATATCAAGAGCAGTTTTTTTTATATGCTTTCGTTAGGTACGGATCTTATTTTCAAGAAAGCAGGTGAAGTGAAACACGATTATAGCAAATTGACTGCTGCTGTATCAGGAACTTATAAATTTAATGGCATACACTCTGTACGTTTGAATTATAATCTTTCCAATCTGTCTCCTGAGGTAATGTATCTGAATCCCTACAACACTTCTACCGACAGTTTGGAAGTGACTCGGGGAAATCCTTTTTTAATGCCTGCCCGGAATCATATTTTTAGATTTTGCTATATGTATAATCAGCATGGATTTTATGTGGAACCTTTTGTGAAATACAGGTTGTCGGTAGACCGGATTGTGCCGATAGGGTATACAGAGGACAATATATATACGCAGACATATAAAAACACGGATACTTTCCGGCAACTGGATGCCGGTATCAATATGAACTATAATAATCAAAAATGGGGAGGTGTAGGTGGAAATATAGGGTATGATACTCATTTCTATACTCATCAGCATGGAAAGGGCTCTCTTTATGTTAATCTTAATACGTATGGACATTATAAAAGATTGTCATGGAATCTTTATGGGAATTATCGGCCTTTCAGCTATGGTGTGAATAACAAACGGAAACATTATGGGTCTGAATCGGAACTGACGGTAACTTGGCGTGTGAACAAACATTTGGGAATTACTGGAAATATGAGGTATTTGTTGGGCACTTTGGGGTATGATTCCACTACGCACGAAGGAACTTATTACAATTTCTCATCCGGCAGGATGAAGGACCGAAGTTTCTGCTTTTCATTAGGATTCAATTATTATATGCAAGGAAAGAATTTCAAATATAGGAATAAGAAGAGTTTGCAGAGTACGGAGCAGGGGATAAAGTTGTGAAATAATTTTTGTTTGATATGTTGCAGGCACGGGATGCGTATGATATTAGAATCGCGGAAACGTTTACGAAGAGCGCATGAGGAATGCGCGAAACTTGAGAGTGTCATCTGATGTCATAGTACAGGCTACAGGGCTTCCTGAAGAAGAAATAAAAGCCCTTTAATTGGATTGCAAAGGGTTTGGCCGGAAAGAATAGTTTCTATTCGTATTCGTGTTTCCGTTTCGGATTCATCGGAAACCAGCCTTTCAGCACGCGTTCGCGTTGCTCGAATATCTCCTTGATAGTCCAGAAAGAAGAGAAGGAGAAGACACCCAATAAAGAGGAAATCAGGATGTCACTGATAAGCACAGTCCCTATAATGCCTGCTATGCCCAGTACCAAAAATATCCACCAGCACCGTGTACCCCAATAATATTCGGCCTTGACCACGATGGGGTGGAAAAGACCGATTATTAAAAAGGTACAAATGCCGATGGCAATACCGCCTAAATGGTATTCATTCAGCCATTCCATTCTTTCTTAGCTTTGAATGGGTATTTCTTTTTTGATGCTCTGCTCCAGAGAGATCAGGGTCTCGGTAGCCGTAACGCCGGGAATTTCCTGAATCTTTGAGTTCAGCAAGTCCATCAAATGCTCGTTATCGCGTGAATAAAGTTTGGTCAGCATGGTATAGGGACCTGTAGTGAAGTGGCACTCCACAATTTCGGGAATCTTCTTCAGTTCTGCCACTACGTTTTTGTACATGGAACCTTTTTCCAGCTTGATTCCTACGTATGTACAGGTTCTATACCCTAAACTCTTAGGGTTCACATGATATCCTGAACCGATAATAACTCCCAAATCAATTAATCTTTGCACACGCTGATGAATGGCTGCGCGTGAAACTCCACATTCTGCTGCGACATCTTTAAACGGGATGCGGGCATTTTGGGATATAATTTCTAGAATTTGTCTGTCGAGACTATCAATTTTCTCCATAATATACCGATTTTAATGTTATCAATCTGTAAGCAAATATAGGAATACTTTTTAATTTATCTACTATTTTGCAAGAAAAAACAGGATTTCTTTGAAAAAAAGTGCAATAAGAGGAGCTAATCACCTATTTTCTTCTCTATTTCGCCGATTTTCCCTCTTCTTTCAAATGAGAAGGTATCGCTATGTGTATCTAAATAGTTCAACAGGAATAGCGATTTTCTTAACAAATATTTTTGTTCTTCGGACTCTTTCAACAAAGCATCCTGATAGAGCAGTTCGGATAACATGTCGATGCGCGTGAGCAATTCCTCGCCACCATAGTTCTGTCCCATCTCGTTCAGTATATATTCCGCATCCTGATCATAATAGAAGGTGGAAGGATGATTGAAGTAGGCACGATAAATGCTTTGAAGTTGCAATTGCAGCTCGGGACCGTCCTTTTTATCTCTTTCTTCTACCAACTTTTCCAATGCTTCGAAAAATTGTTGAAGCAACCGCATAATGTAATCTCTTTGCAGCATGTTAATTGTCCTCTTCGTTTTTATGGGTTAGTGTTACTAATACTTTATCTATCCGGGCTCCGTCCATGTCGACTATTTCCAGTGTGAAGTCATTCCATTCCATGGATTCACCGGTCTTGGGAATGTGGCCTAGTTGTTGCAGGATGAGACCGCTCAACGTGTTGTAATTATAATCGGGGTATAAATCCTCCATTTCGAAATGACTCAGAAAGTCATAGAAAGAACATTGGCCGTCTATCAACCAGCTTCCGTCCTTGCGGGGAACGATATCGGGGTCTTCCGAGTCACTGGGCAAGGTGCCTACCAGGGCTTCCAGAATGTCCTTCATGGTGATGATGCCTTGCAGACTGCCGAATTCATCACAGATTAATCCGTATTTGATGTTGTGCTGGCGTATTTGTTCCAATACTTTATATACATCCATGTTTTCGTGGAAGTATTGTGCCGGACGGATCACATCACGCAGATTGAATTCGCAACTGTTCAGCTTCCCGAAGAGGTCTTTCAGGTAAACTACTCCGATGATGTTGTCCAGGGTGTTTCCTTGAGTTACAGGGTAAACTTGGTACAGGTGTTGGCATACGATGTCATACAGCTGCTTGTTGTTCATGTCTATGTCAATGGATACGATGTCGCTGCGATAGGTCATGATGGTGTTGATACTGCGGTCGCCAAGAGAGAAGACGCGGTCCACAATATCCTGTTCCACTTCCTGCACTTCACCGTTCTCGGTTCCTTCGTCTATCATGGATTTGATTTCCTCTTCAGTCACTTTTTCTTCCGCTGTGTTGATATGCAGCAGGTTGAAGATAAGTGAAGTGCTTTTGGCAAGTATCCATACAAAAGGAGAGGCGATGACGGACAGCCAGTACATGGGACGTGCCAATAGCTTGGCAGCACGGGTGGAGGCACTCATGCCAATGCGTTTGGGCACCAGCTCGCCAAAGATAATAGTGAGGTAAGTGACCAGGATGACAATCAGGGTTTGAGCCAATAAATAGGCATATGTGGCGGGTACGCCGGCGTCAGTCAGTATGTTCCCAAAATCGGTGGCCAGCACGTCGCCGGAGTAAATACCGGTCAATATACCAATCAGGGTGATTCCGATTTGGATGGTGGATAAAAACTTGTCCGGGTCATTGGCAAGCTTTAAAGCGATACGCGCTGTAGAGCTTCCATGACGGATATCATTGGACAAACTACTTTTACGCGCTGAGATCAGGGCGATTTCGGACATGGCGAATACCCCGTTTAATAAGATAAGTGCGATAATAATGGCAATTTCCATGTAAGAATTTACGTTTTGTTTTGCTAACAAATGTACTAAGAATTGTGTTTTCTCTTTCTTCTTTTAGATTTAATTAATGAATTATCTGTCATTTGCGCTATCTTTGCGGTGTCTATACTTAGAAAGGAGTAATTATGCATCCGTTGGAACTATTCAAATATTGTCCGAAGTGTGGTTCGCCGCACTTTGAAGTGAACAATGAGAAATCAAAGCGTTGTGCCGATTGTGGCTTTGTGTATTATTTCAATTCCAGTGCCGCTACTGTAGCTTTTATCTTGAATGATAAGAATGAGTTGTTGGTGTGCCGCAGGGGAAAAGAACCGGCAAAGGGAACATTGGACCTGTCCGGCGGGTTTATTGATATGCATGAGACCGGCGAGGAAGGTGTGGCACGCGAGGTGTTGGAAGAAACCGGCTTGCAGGTGGAGGAGGCTGTTTATCAGTTCTCATTGCCCAACACTTATCTTTATTCAGGATTTCTGGTACATACATTGGATCTGTTCTTTCTTTGTAAAGTGAAAGATACCAGCCGGATAAAGGCGATGGATGATGTGGCGGAGTCTTTCTGGCTTCCCTTGAATGAAGTGAATCCCGAAGAATTCGGGCTGGATTCTGTGCGTGAAGGAGTCCGGCGTTTTTTGAAAGAACATAAACTTTAATGATAAGATATGAAAAGAAAAACCTTATTGATGGCCGCATTGATGGGAGGCTGTTCCTTGCAGGGAATGGCGCAGCAGATCACTCCCAAGGATGTGGCAGGTGACAAGGAATATAACCGGGTATGCCGGGAATATGAGTTGAAAGGTGGGGACAGCATGGAGCTGTTACAGGCTTATCTGGACAAATATCCTGATTCCCGCCATAAAAACAGGGTGCTGTCACTGATTGCCTCTGCTTATTTTATGGAGGGAAAATACAAGGAGGCCATTGCCCTGTTCCGGTCGTGTGATCTGGAGGCTTTGCCTGATAAGGAAAGAGATGATTGTGCCATGCGTCTGGCCACCTCTTATCTGAAAGAAGACAATCTGCGTGAAGCGGCTGTATGGTTTACCTTGCTGAAAGAGGTAAGCCCATTGTATCAGGATGACGCTGTCTATAATCTGGCTTATATTGATTATGTGGAGAAACGCTATGACAAGGCGCTGAAAAGTTTCCAGTCTTTGCAGAATGATGCCGTATATGCAGCATTGGTTCCTTATTATATAGGAGAGATTTATTTGGTGAAAGGAAATTATCAGCAGGCCCGTACTGTGGCAAAAGCGTATCTGGAGCAATATCCGGCTAAAAAGGATGTTCCTCAGATGGAACGGATTTGGGGAGAGGCTTGTTTCGGATTGAATGATTACCAAGCGGCGATACCTCCTTTGGAAAGATACCGTGAAAGTGTTTCCCACCCGCAGCGTAAGCCTTTGTATGAACTCGGTATGAGTTATTATTATACTGGTGTTTATTCCAAGGCTGCCGCTACTTTGGGGGAAATGGCTTCGGTACATGATGCCTTGTCACAGAATGCTTATCTACACATGGGGCTGGCTTATTTGAACTTGAAGGAGAGGAACAGGGCACGCATGGCATTCGAGCAGGCTGCCAATTTCAGTTTTGATCCGAAAGTAAAGGAACAGGCTCTTTATAATTATGCTTTGTGTATTCATGAAACCTCTTATTCTCCATTTGCCGAATCGGTTACCGTGTTTGAGCGTTTTCTGAATGAGTTCCCGAATTCACCTTATACGGAGCGTGTCAATGATTATTTGATAGAGGTGTATATGAATACCCGCAGTTATGAAGCTGCTTTAAAATCTATAGCAAAGATTGAGCATCCGGGCACACGCATTATGGAGGCCAAGCAGAAGATTTTGTTCCGGCTGGGCACACAGGCATTTGCGAATGCCCGTTTCCAGGAGGCTCTGGAGTTCTTCAACCAATCGCTTGCTGTGGGGCAATACAATCAGGCGACAAAGGCGGACGCTTATTTCTGGAGGGGGGAATCCAATTATCGTCTGGACCGTTTTCCGCAGGCGGGTAACGATTACCGCTTGTATCTGGAATTTGCCACCAGCAAGAACGGACAGGAATATGGCTTGGCGCTCTATAATTTGGGATATACTTATTTCAAACAGAAAAATTATGGAAATGCGGGCACTTGGTTTACCCGTTTTGTGGACAGGGGAAGTATCAATGAACGCACCATGCAGGCAGATGCCTATAACCGCATAGGTGACTGCAACTTCTATGACCGCCGTTTTGAACAGGCTCGTCAGGATTATGCCCGTGCGGTGGAGATTGATCCGTCACTGGGGGATTACTCTTTGTATCAGGAGGCGTTTGTGCGTGGTTTGCAACGTGATTACAATGGAAAAGTGCAGACGTTGAACCGCTTGATTTCGGATTATCCGGAATCACAATACATGGATGATGCCCTTTACGAGCAGGGACGTGCTTTTGTGCAGATGGAGGATAATGCCAATGCCATTGCCCGTTTCAATATTCTGGTGAAGAAATTTCCGGAGAGCAATGTCGCACGGCGGGCGGCTAACGAGATCGGTTTGCTATACTATCAGGATGACAAGTATCCTGAAGCCATCCAGGCTTATAAGCAGGTCATAGCCGGTTATCCGGGCAGTGAGGAGGCGCGTTTGGCGCAGCGTGACTTGAAATCGATCTATATTGATTTGAATAAGGTGGATGAGTATGCCAATTTTGCTTCAACTATCCCCGGCGGTGCCAACTTTGATGTGAATGAGCGTGACTCATTGACCTATGTGGCTGCCGAAAGGGTATATATGCGGGGTGAGGTCGCCGAGGCCCGCAACAGCTTTACCCGTTATTTACAGACTTTCCCCGAAGGTGCTTTCAGTCTGAATGCCAACTATTATATCGGTTTGATAGACTATAATCAGAAAGCCTATGAAAGTGCAGCCCGGCATTTGGATAAAGTATTGGAATATCCCAACAACAAATATTCTGAAGATGCCATGTTGATGGGGGCCGAAATGGCTTATACGGCGAAGGATTATGAAAAAGCCTTGCATATTTACAAGCAATTGAAAGATAAAGCCGCTTCTATGGAGCGTCGCCGGCTTGCAAAAACCGGAATGTTACGCAGTGCGCATATGCTGGGAAATGAGGAAGAGATTATCTTTGCCGCAACAGATTTGCTGGCCGATACTAAACTTGCGCCGGAATTGTCTAACGAGGCACATTATTACCGTGCAAAAGCTTATTTGGATGCCGGCAAGACGGATGGAGCTATGGAAGATTTGAAGGTCTTGGCGAAAGACACCCGTAATGTATATGGAGCGGAGGCCAAATATAAAGTCGCCCAGATTTACTTTGACGGCGGACAAACGGATAAGGCGGAGCAGGAGGTGCTGAATTACATTGAGGTAAGTACACCGCATACCTATTGGCTGGCACGCAGCTTTGTGTTATTGGCTGATGTGTATATGAAGTTGGGGCGTAACTTGGATGCTAAACAATATTTGCTTTCATTGAAGCAGAACTATCAGGCCGATGATGATATTGCCGGAATGATTGAAAGCAGACTGGAGAAATTGAAAACAGAGAATTAAAAATTAAAAAATAAGTGCTGAATATGATAAGTAAGAAATTGTCAATTGTCCATTGTCAATTGTCCATTATATTGGCTTTTTTGCCTCTGTCTGTTGCATATGCGCAGCAAGATAGTACGTTGAACCGCACTGTGGTGGTAGAGAATGAGTATAATCCCAATATCATGGATGCCTCAAAGATTAATGTCCTGCCTAGGGTGGAGGAGCCGGCTGTAATGAAGAAAGGCATAGAATATGCTACAGCCTTGCGCCCTGTTTCGGCCTGGACGTATGAAAGTATGTCTCCTGTAACCCGTGAATGGGCTATGAACCGCGCGAAACGTGGATATGTTCGTGCCGGATATGGAAATTATGGGAATGTGGATTTTAAGGCTGGGTATCTGTGGGATATCACCGGAAAGGACCGTCTGAAAGTCGGGGTATCTCTGGATGGCATGAACGGAAAGCTGAAGCATTGGAATGCTGAGGATTGGAAATCACGTTTTTATTCTACTGAGTTCCGTTTGGACTATTCTCATGATTTCAGCAAGGTAACTTTGAATTTAGGTGGCGGCCTGCAATCACAAGTGTTTAACTATATGCCTGATTCCGAAATGCATACGGCTTCTGCCAGAGCTACTGATAAACAGCATCATACTTTAGGCGATTTTCACATAGGTGTTTCTTCCAGAGATGAATCGCTTCCTTTGCAATTCACTTTGCAGACCGGATTGAAGTATTTTGGTATCAAATATCCGCTGGATTATTCAGGCAATGCATCTACAGGTAAGGAGAAGATTGTCCACACCGAAGGAGATGTATGGGGCAAGCTGGATAATGAGCAACGGGTAGGCATCCGTTTCGAGATGGATAACCTGTTTTATTCTTCGGACAGTTTAATGGGCAACTATACTTCACTGGGTTTGAATCCTTATTATATGTTGGAAAGTGATGACTGGCGGGTCCGTGTCGGTGCTCATGTGGATTGGCAGTCGGGAGCGGACAGTGGTATTGATGTGTCTCCTGACGTGAAAGCCGAATACTTGTTCTCGGAGAGTTATGTGCTTTATTTACATGCGCTGGGAGGGCGTGAACTGAATGATTATCGCCGGTTGAATGCTTTTTCACCTTATTGGTCTTTAAACGCCCGGATGCCTTCTACCTATGTGCCACTGAATGCTACATTGGGTTTTAAAGCATCTCCGGTAAATGGTTTGTGGTTTAATGTCTTTGGTGGATATCGGATCAGTAAAGATGAGTTGTTTTGCAATCTGGTGGATGCGGACGGGTATTATTTTACTCATTTCTTGCAGGATAAAGCGAAAACCGCGTATGGAGGTGCTGAATTGAAATACGGTTATAAGGACTGGTTTGACGCTTCATTGAAAGGTACATTTTATAGCTGGAAGACAGACAATGAAAATGAAGAGCTGTATTTAGTGACCAAGCCCAAGTTTGAATTGAATTTCTATGCTGAGGCTAAGGTGTTTGAAGGATTGAAGGTTAATTTGGGCTATGAATATGTACAGCGGAAAGAATATGTGATAGAAGAAGGGAATAGCAGCAGGGATTTTGGTTTGGGCAATATCAGCAATTTGAGTGTGGGAGCCAGTTATACTTTCCTGAAAGATCTGTCTGTTTTTGGGCGTGTGAATAATCTGTTGAATAAACAATATTATTATGAGTACGGCTATCCTGCTGAAAAACTGAATGTTCTAGCCGGGCTTTCTTTGGCTTTTTAGTTAAATAGGCACTCGGAAAGGATTTTTTTAAGAAAAAAAAGCAGAAACATACCTTATTATATAGGTGTGCTTCTGCTTTTTTTCTACTTTTGCCCCAAAATAAAATGGAATACATAGTATTATGCAAAAAAATCTAGTAATAGTTGAGTCACCCGCCAAGGCTAAAACCATTGAGAAATTCTTGGGCAATGATTATAAAGTCCTTTCCAGTTACGGGCATATCCGGGATTTGAAAAAGAAGGAGTTTAGTATCGATGTAGAGAATGGGTTTGAGCCGACTTACGAGATACCGGCAGATAAAAAGAAATTGGTAGCCGAATTGAAAGCGGAGGCAAAGAAAGCTGATATGGTATGGCTTGCATCCGATGAGGACCGTGAAGGAGAAGCTATTTCATGGCACTTGTTTGAAGTCTTGGGGCTGGACCCTGAGAAGACCAAGCGCATTGTATTCCACGAGATAACCAAAACAGCGATACTAAAGGCCATCGAAAATCCGCGTGACATTGATGTGAATCTGGTAAATGCCCAGCAGGCACGCCGTATTCTGGATAGAATTGTAGGTTTTGAACTCTCACCGGTATTGTGGAAGAAGGTAAAGCCTGCTCTTTCTGCCGGACGTGTGCAATCTGTTGCCGTTCGTTTGATTGTGGAACGTGAACGTGAGGTGCATGCTTTTGTCAGTGAGCCGTCTTATCGCGTTACAGCAGTGTTTGAAGTACCCGATGTCGATGGAAATGAAGTTGAAGTGAAAGCGGAATTGTCCAACCGTTTCAAAACCAAGGAAGAAGCACAGGCTTTCCTTGAAACTTGTAAGGATGCGCAGTTCTCTATTGAAGATATAACAACCCGCCCTGTGAAGAAATCGCCGGCGGCACCGTTTACTACTTCTACGTTGCAGCAGGAAGCTGCCCGTAAGTTGGGATTTACAGTAGCGCAGACCATGATGGTGGCACAGCGTCTGTATGAAAACGGACAAATTACCTATATGCGTACGGATTCGGTGAACCTTTCGGACCTGGCTTTGAATACCAGCAAGCAGACTATCTTGTCCCTGATGGGAGAAAGATACGTCAAAGTCCGTAAGTTTGCCACCAAGACTAAAGGAGCACAGGAAGCGCATGAGGCTATCCGTCCTACCTATATGGAGAATGAAACGGTGAACGGAACCGGTCAGGAACAGAAATTGTATGAACTGATCTGGAAACGTACCATCGCTTCACAGATGGCAGATGCGGAGCTGGAGAAAACAACGGCTACTATTGTAATCAGCAACAGTAGCGAGAAATTTATCGCTACCGGCGAGGTGATTACTTTTGACGGTTTCCTGCGTGTATACAAGGAATCATACGATGATGACAATGAGCAGGAAGACGAGGGCCGTCTGTTGCCGCCTCTGAGCAAAGGGGAAAAACTGATAAGAAAAGAAATCCTGGCGACTCAGCGCTTTACCCAATGTCCGCCCCGTTATACGGAAGCCAGCCTGGTACGCAAACTGGAAGAGTTGGGCATCGGTCGTCCATCTACATATGCACCTACCATTTCTACTGTGCAGCAACGCGGTTATGTAGAAAAAGGAAACAGTGAAGGTGTGAAACGCCCGTATGATATCTTGAAACTGAAAGGCGGCAAGATTACGGAAACTACCAAGACAGAGATGACGGGAAATGAAAAGGCCAAGTTGTTGCCTACTGATACCGGTATCGTGGTAAACGATTTCCTGATGGAATACTTTCCTGAAATCATGGACTTTAACTTTACAGCGAATGTGGAGAAAGAGTTCGATGAAGTGGCGGAAGGAGAAAAGGAATGGACTGGTATGATGGACAGTTTCTATAAAGGCTTCCATCCGTTGGTAGATAAGACCATTCACTCTAAGACTGAGCATAAGGTGGGTGAAAGGGTATTGGGAACAGATCCTGTAAGCGGTAAGCCGGTATCGGTTAAGATCGGTCGTTTCGGTCCGGTTATTCAGATTGGTACTGCCGATGATGAGGAAAAACCGCGTTTTGCGCAGTTGGCAAAGGGATTGTCGATGGAAACCATTACGTTGGAAGAAGCATTGGATGCGTTCAAGCTTCCCCGTACGTTGGGGGATTATGACGGACATACGGTAACGGTAGGAGTAGGGCGTTTCGGACCATACGTGCGCTATGACAAACTGTTTGTTTCTATTCCTAAAGGAACGGATCCGATGGAGATTTCTTTGGATGAGGCGGTAGAGTTGATCAAGAATAAGATAGAAGCGCAGGAGAAGAAGTTTATTAAAGTATTCGATGCTGACCCTGATATGCAGGTCTTGAACGGACGTTACGGCCCATACATCAGTTATCAGAAAAAGAATTATAAGATTCCTGAGAATGTAGAACCGGCAGATTTAAGTCTGGAGGCTTGTTTTAAGGTGATTGAATTGCAGAAAAGCAAGGCGGAAACGCGTAAAACGAAAGCGGCTTCAAGAAACAGGGGAACCGTGAATATGGAAGAGGAGTCCGAAAAGCCCGAAGAATCCGCAAAAAGTAAGGCGGCTTCCAAGGTAAAGGGCACTGCAAAAGCAAAAAAATGACACGTATATTTTTAATAGGATATATGGGCGCGGGCAAAACGACTCTAGGTAAGGCGTTTGCCCGTGAAATGAGTCTGAATTTCATTGATTTGGACTGGTTTATCGAGGAACGTTTCCATAAAACCGTTCAACAGCTGTTCTTGGAACGCGGAGAAGACGGATTCCGGGAACTGGAACGGAAAATGTTGCACGAAGTGGCCGAGTTTGAAGATGTGGTTGTTTCGACCGGTGGAGGAACACCTTGTTTTTTTGATAACATGGAGTATATGAATGATTGCGGTGATACGGTGTTTCTGGATGTGGAACCTGCCGTATTGTTCCGCCGTCTGAGAGTGGCCAAGCAGCAACGTCCATTGTTAGCAAATAAAAGTGATGAGGAACTGATGGATTTTATCTGTGAGGCGTTACAGAAAAGACATCCGTTTTATTCAAAGGCGAAACATCTGTTTAAGGCTGATGAGCTGGAGGATAAAAGACAAATTCAAGCCTCTGTTGACAGCTTGAGAAAGAAATTGAATAAATAATTATATATAGTAAAATACACACTCTTTGTACAGAAGAAGAAATGAGAAAATGGCGTATTGAAGATTCGGAAGAACTCTACAACATAACAGGGTGGGGAACTTCGTACTTTGGTATCAATGACAAAGGTCATGTAGTGGTAACTCCTCGTAAGGACGGCGTTGAGGTCGATTTGAAAGAATTGGTCGATGAGTTGCAATTGCGGGATGTGGCAGCTCCTATGCTGGTCCGTTTTCCGGATATTCTGGATAATCGTATTGAAAAAATCGCGAACTGCTTTAAGCAGGCATCTGATGAGTATGGGTATAAGGCCCAGAATTTTATCATTTATCCTATCAAGGTAAATCAGATGCGTCCTGTAGTGGAAGAAATCATCAGTCATGGAAAGAAATTCAATTTGGGACTGGAAGCCGGTTCCAAACCTGAACTTCATGCGGTGATAGCTGTGAATACAGATTCGGATTCATTGATTATCTGCAACGGATATAAGGACGAAAGTTATATCGAGCTGGCTCTGCTGGCACAGAAGATGGGGAAACGTATTTTCTTGGTGGTGGAGAAAATGAATGAATTACGCCTGATAGCCAAAATGGCAAAGCAGCTGAATGTGCGTCCTAACATAGGTATCCGCATTAAGCTGGCTTCTTCGGGAAGTGGTAAATGGGAAGATAGCGGAGGAGATGCCAGTAAGTTTGGCTTGACATCCAGTGAATTGCTGGAAGCGCTTGATTTTCTGGAAAAGAAAGACATGAAGGACTGTCTGAAACTGATTCATTTTCATATAGGCAGCCAGGTGACTAAAATACGCCGTATCAAGACAGCTCTGCGTGAGGCATCGCAATTCTATGTGCAGTTGCATGTGATGGGATTTAATGTGGAATTTGTGGATATCGGTGGCGGTTTGGGTGTGGATTACGACGGAACTCGTTCTGCCAATAGTGAAAGCAGTGTGAACTACTCTATTCAGGAGTATGTGAATGACTCTATCTCTACGCTGGTGGATGCCAGTGACAAGAATGGAATTCCTCATCCGAATATTATTACCGAAAGCGGACGTTCACTGACCGCCCATCACTCCGTGCTGATTTTCGAGGTGCTGGAAACGGCGACTCTGCCCGAAATGGATGAGGATTTCGAAGTGGGTGAAAATGATCATGAACTGGTACATGAACTTTATGAGATATGGGATAATCTGAATCAGAGCCGTATGGTGGAGGCTTGGCACGATGCACAGCAGATACGTGAGGAAGCACTTGATTTATTCAGCCACGGTATTGTGGATTTGAAGACCCGTGCCCAGATAGAGCGTCTGTACTGGTCGGTGACCCGTGAGATCAATCAGATTGCTTCGGGGCTGAAACATGCGCCCGATGAGTTCCGCAAACTGGACAAACTGCTGGCTGATAAATATTTTTGTAATTTCTCGTTGTTCCAGTCGTTGCCGGACTCGTGGGCGATAGATCAGATATTCCCTATCATGCCTATCCAGCGTCTGGATGAGAAGCCCGACAGAAATGCTACCTTGCAGGATATCACTTGTGATTCGGATGGAAAGATTGCCAATTTTATCTCTACCCGTTATGTATCGCATGACCTGCCGGTACATTCGTTGAAGGGAAAAGACGCTTATTATATAGGTGTATTTTTGGTTGGTGCTTATCAGGAGATTCTGGGTGATATGCACAATTTGTTTGGAGATACCAATGCGGTGCATGTTACGGTGGATGACAAAGGGTATTCTATTGATCAGGTAATTGATGGTGAAACGGTGGCCGAGGTTTTGGATTATGTACAATATAACCCGAAGAAATTGGTGCGTACACTGGAAACCTGGGTGACCAAATCAGTGAAGGAAGGAAGAATTTCTGTAGAGGAAGGAAAAGAATTCCTCTCTAATTATCGTTCCGGGTTGTACGGATATACTTATTTGGAATAATAGCATGAAAGAGAAACTGACTATCATAAAAGTAGGTGGAAAAATTGTAGAGGAAGAGTCTACACTTAATCAGTTGTTGGCTGATTTCTCTGCTATAGAAGGTTATAAGTTGTTGGTACACGGTGGCGGGCGCTCTGCTACCAGACTGGCGGCACAACTAGGGATTGAAAGCAAGATGGTGAATGGCCGCCGCATTACGGATGCAGAAACGCTGAAAGTGGTAACCATGGTATATGGCGGACTGGTGAACAAGAATATTGTAGCCGGCCTTCAGGCAAAAGGTGTGAATGCCATTGGACTGACCGGAGCCGATATGAATGTGATCCGTTCGGTAAAGCGTCCGGTAAAAGACGTGGACTATGGCTTTGTTGGTGATGTGGAGAAAGTAAATGCCGGTTTCCTGGCGACATTGATCCGTCAGGGCATTGTGCCTGTTATGGCTCCATTGACCCATGACGGTAAAGGAAGCATGCTGAATACCAATGCTGATACCATTGCCGGAGAAACCGCCAAAGCATTAGCGTCCTTGTTTGATGTGACATTGGTTTATTGCTTTGAGAAAAAGGGCGTATTGCGTGACGAAAATGATGATGACAGTGTAATTCCTGTCATTACTCCTGAAGAGTTTAAAGAATTTGTAGCGCAAGGCATTATTCAAGGAGGGATGATTCCCAAGCTGGAAAATTCTTTTTCTGCCATTGATGCAGGAGTCAGTCAGGTGGTAATAACCTTAGCATCAGCCATTAATGAAGGAAGTGGAACCGTAATCAAAAAATAATTCAAAAAAAACAGGCGGGTGAGTGTAACTTTAGTGTAACTCACCCGTCATTATTACAGAGCAATGCGAGAGATCAGTTTCCGAAACGATATTCTGCCCCTGAAAGACAAGCTCTACAGGTTGGCGCTTCGTATTACGCTGAATAGTGCTGAAGCGGAGGATGTGGTGCAGGATACGATGATCAGGGTATGGAACAAGCGGGATGAATGGCCGCAGTTTGAATCCATCGAGGCATATTGCCTGACCATTGCTCGTAACTTGGCAATTGACCGCAGCCAGAAGATGGAAGCGCAGAATTTGCAACTGACCTCTGAAGTGCGGGAGATGCCTGATACATTGACGCCTTATGACCGGTTGGCGCAGAACGAACAAATACAGTTGGTTCACCGTCTGGTCAATGAGCTTCCCGAAAGACAGCGTACAACTATGCAGTTGAGGGATGTGGAAGGAAAGAGTTATAAAGAGATTGCAGATATTCTGCAGATTACGGAAGAACAGGTGAAAGTAACCCTTTTCCGTGCCCGGCAGAAGATAAAACAAAGATACACTGAAATAGAGGATTATGGATTATAAATATATTGAACAGCTTTTGGAACGTTATTGGAATTGCGAAACTTCATTGGAAGAAGAGCAAATACTACGTTCATTCTTTCGTCAGAAGGAAGTGCCTGCTCATTTACTCCGTTACAAGCAGTTGTTTGCTTATCAGGATGTGGAGAAGGAGAAAGGTTTGGGCGATGATTTTGATACCAGAATCCTGACCCGGATAGAAAGACCGGTGGTAAAAGCGCAACGTCTGACTATGCGTACGCGCTTTATGCCTCTGTTTAAAGCGGCTGCAATGATTGCCGTGTTGTTTCTTATGGGTACAGTGATGCAACACGCTATGGAAGGCGGTGATAGTGATACGGTATCGGTACACGATGAGTATCAGGATTCTACTACCGATCCCCAAGTGGCATACGAACCTGTATTGCCTACAGATACGGTGACAAAGATTACCGCTGATGATACCGGTACAGGGACAGGGAAAACAAATTAGAACATTTTCATTTGCTTTTATATAAATATGATAGTTAGTGCTTATTAAAACAACTTTTTAATTCGAGGCTGTGAAGTTTCAATTCTCTCAAATTTTAAATTAACTAACTAAATAATTTTAAAAAGGATTACCGCGTGAGCAGTAATCCTTTTTTGCTTGGTAGATAATTTAATGTAAAGAGAGAGTTATGAAATGAGTTATTTGCTCTTAACGCTTCCGATTCCGGATTTTTTTAGTCCGGTAACCCGAGGGTCACCGTAGTAGTTTACACTTCCTACTCCCTGGGCACTGATATTTATCGTCCCGGATGCATAACAAGAAACACTTCCCACACCGTTTTGTTCAACTACCACATCAGAAACAATCATGTCTTTTGCTTTCAGGCTGCCTACTCCTTCCAAATAATATGTCGCATGACCGGCCTGCCCCTTTAAATTGATACTTCCTACTCCTTCTTGGGATACTTTGATGGAACGTGCCATTAATGCATTTGCTTCAATACTCCCCACACCTTCGGCACTGATAGAAAGATCTGTTACTTTCACGCTGTCTTTCAGATAAATACTTCCTACACCTCTTTGCTTGATATTGCATAAAACCGGACTGGTAATTGAGATATTGATTTTTGAACTTTTGAAGTTTTTGAATTTGTCTTTATCCATACTGATACTCAGTGTACTGTCTTTGACCATGACAATGAGTTGGGGGATGTAATTATCCGGACCGTCGGCTTCTACTTTGGTCGCATTCCCTTGAGTAAAGACAATGTTGGCAGGTGCTTTGTTCTCTATCTTATTGAAAGGAGTTACGCTATATTTTTTGGTCATTTTACTCTTGCTGGGTTTCGGGCCTGATGATATGTGGAAACAGCCTGTCATCATTGTGATTGTCAGAAAAAGACTGAAAAAATAAATAGTTTTTGTTCTCATGGTAATATATATATTTAATTGGTTTCTGTTAATTAGACGGTGAAGATTCCTGGAAAGTTGCAAATCTCTGCCTTTTTTTATTGGAAAGCTGTATCTTTGTATCCGTATGGCAACTAAAAGAGTACTTCCGGATAAAGATTTTGACCGTATTATAGTGCGTACACACAAGCTGGCGCGTAATGTTACTATGCGGGTAAAGCCCGACGGACTGCATGTTACTGTTCCTCCTTATAGTTTAAGCAGCAAAGTGCTGGAGGTGGTGGAGCAATACAGGCAACGTCTGTTGGAGGACTGGAGGAAAGTGAGCAAGAAACCGATTGATCTAAATTTTCGTATTCACACTCCCTGTTTCCGTTTATGGCTGGAGCAAGGTAACTTTACTTGCTTTTCCGTACGTTTTACCGAGGAGGGAGTCAAGATTATCTGTCCGCGGAATGTGGATTTTTCTTTACCTGAAGTACAAAGGCTGGTACGTAATGCCATCATCCGTGCCATGAAGAAAAATGCACAAGAGTATCTGCCACCTCTTTTATCTGCCTTGTCCGAACAGTATCATTTGCCATTTAAACGTGTGAAGATTACCGGCAGCAAGGGAAGATGGGGAAGTTGTTCGGGGACAGGCAGTATCAATCTTTCCTGTTATTTGATGTTGTTGCCTCCCCATTTGATGGACTATGTACTGTTACACGAATTGTCTCATACCAAGGAAATGAATCACGGTCCTTGTTTTTGGGAATTGCTGGATAGTATGACAGGAGGGAGAGCTCGTGCCTTGCGTGCGGAGTTACGCAGATTTAATACTGATTTTTAGAACCATTAAATAGAATTACAATGAAAAACAGATTTTTAAGCATGCTTATTGGGGCTGTCTTGTTCGTTCTTTCAGCAGCGGCCGAAAATTATCCTTATCGGAGTGATGTGCTTTGGGTAACTGTACCCGATCATGCCGACTGGTTGTACAAGACAGGCGAGAAAGCGAAGATTGAGGTTCAGTTCTATAAATATGGTATTCCGCAAGATGGTGTGGAGGTTTTATATGAGCTGGGAGGCGACATGATGCCTTCGGATACCAAGGGAACTGTAAAACTGAAGAATGGAAAAGCGGTTATTTCTATGGGGACAATGAAAGAGCCCGGTTTTCGTGATTGTCGTCTGACGGCTAAACTAGGAGGTAAAACTTATTCCCACCATATCAAAGTCGGCTTCTCTCCTGAGAAGCTTCAACCCTATACCCAGTTGCCTTCTGATTTTAATGAATTCTGGAATAAGACTAAGGCGGAAGCAGCCCAGTTCCCTCTGACTTATACTAAAGAGTACGTAGAGAAATATTCTACGGACAAAATAGACTGTTACTTGATCAGACTTCAGCTGAATAAGCAGAACCAGTGTATTTATGGTTATCTGTTCTATCCTAAGGCGGAAGGAAAGTATCCGGTAGTACTGTGTCCTCCAGGGGCCGGTATCAAGACGATCAAAGGGCCTATGAGGCATAAATATTATGCGGAAGAAGGCTGTATCCGCTTTGAGATAGAAATCCACGGCTTGAATCCGGAGCTGGATGAGGACACTTTCGGCGAAATAAGCCGCGCTTTCAGTAGTCGGGAAAACGGTTATTTGGTAAACGGCTTGGATAGCCGTGAAAATTATTATATGAAACGGGTTTATCTGGCTTGTGTCCGCAGCATTGATTTGCTGACTTCATTACCTGAATGGGATGGTAAAAATGTTATTGTGCAAGGGGGGAGCCAAGGGGGAGCTTTGGCTTTGATTACGGCAGGACTTGACAAGCGTGTTACGGCATGTGTGGCAAACCATCCCGCTTTAAGTGATATGGCAGGTTACAAAGCCGGCCGTGCCGGGGGATATCCTCATCTTTTTAAGAATACGGTAGATATGGATACACCTGCCAAGATGAAGACCCTTGCATATTATGATGTGGTGAATTTTGCCAAACAGATTACTGTTCCTGTTTATATGACATGGGGATTCAATGACAATACTTGTCCTCCTACTACCAGTTACATTGTCTATAATGTACTGAACTGTCCGAAAGAGGCGTTGATTACTCCAGTCAACGAGCACTGGACTTCTGAAGACACAGAATACGGGCATTTGCTTTGGATAAAGAAACACTTGAAATAAATCGATGGAAATAGATGTTTTTAAGATTATAATTGCTATATTTGTTTAGCATAGTGTAGCAACTATCTGTATTTTGATGTTGAACCCTTAAATCGCAAACAGATATGACCGACCTCACCATTCTAATCGCTGTTATTGCATTGGCATTGTGGCCGCTTGCATTTTTAGTTCTTCGCATCCGTCATGAGCGTAAAAAACGTAGAGACCGTTTGGACCGTATGACAAAGGAAGACTTGGAGGATATCGGTACGGAAGAGCTGGTTATAGCTGTGCTCAAAAAGATAGGCTGTCAGCCGGAAACCAATGAGGAAGGACATATTGTCTTTAAATATCAAGGTGATGATTTTTATATTGCGGTAGAGGATGAGGCCCGGTTCATCATGATATGGAATCCGTGGTGGGCGTCTATCAGTATGGATAATCCGGCTTTACCTTACTTAAAAGAGATTGTCAATCTGGTCAATGTGGATTCGTTGGTGACCACTGTCTTTACGGCGGATGAGGATGAGAAAAACGTGGGGCTTCATTCCAAATGTCATACGGTCTTTACTCCCAAAGAAGGCCAATTGGACGAATATCTGAAAGCTATGCTCGATCATTTCTTTGTTACTCACGATGCTATCAAGCAAAATTTGCAGCAACTGGGTAGTGCCGCTTCGGAAAGTGCTAATAAGGAACGGACAAAGGTGAAAGGATTTGCTGCTTATAAAGAGAACAGTACGCCACTGTCTTCTGTCGAAGAAGAGAAAAAATAAGGAATGTTTTCATTCGTTCCGGCTTTTATGAAAGTTGCTTTGATGTATGGTTCAAAGCAACTTTATTTGTGTTTATACTTATGCTAAATCCTTTTTCTCTTAAGGATTTTTTTTCTTATCTTTAAGTCCTTGCTTCTTGAAATCCTGAAGTTCAACAAGAAGGAAGATAAGGTGGAGGGCATGTTTGACAAATGCCTGTTCGTTCTGCGTAATCTATCTTCCCTTCTTGAGCGTCTGTGTGCGTTGCGGAGCCGTGTATTCGATCGTTTTTTCGAGGCTGCCGAGATTGCGAAATTCACCTCTAGGGAGTTTGGTGAACATTGGGAAAATTTGAAGAGCTTCCGTGATTGGTATAGCGTAATGTCTACCCCATTGAAGAAAGGACGTGAGGAGGACCTTAAAGAGGGACTCGAAACAGGTCTTTAGGAAGGATTTGAAACAGGTCGTAAGGAAGAATGCTAAAAATGAAACAGGTCGGTATTGCATTTGATGTAAATTGCCCAGGTTACCGGTTTATCGGCTCAGGAAATAATGTTTCTTTAAGTTCTTTTCTGGAGAAATTGACTTCGTAAAGTGATTAAGTTGGCTTGATGCTTGAAACTTGTTGACCGATTTCCGTTCAAAGAGTTTGTCCAAATTATTTCGGTGAATCTTTTTTAAGGAGAGAATCTCTTTTTTGTGATAGTAATCAATTGATTAACAATTGATTGTTTCCTTCTTTTATATATGCTTATTTGTATATCTCTTACCAAGAGATATACATTTTCTGTGCAAAAATAAGCAAAGTTTTGAGAACTAATACATTTTTGGCAAAAAAAATAGGAATTTATATAAAAAATAAGCTTCCAAGTCCATTTTTATACTCCTTTATCCTATTTGAAATAGGATATAATATGTTGATATATTGTTCATTAGTTACTTTCTATAGATCTCTTGGTAAGAGATCTATAGAAAATGTCGTTTTTAAGTTCCTTTATTATATGATAAAGTATGTCTTTGAAGCGATGAGAATGAATGAAATTAACATAGAGCAGATGGAATATCTATTTCTAAGACGTAAACGAAGTAGCGCCGTTTCCGAGCGGCAGAAGAACTTGCTTTTCAAGGCCGCCCAGCGGCATTGGGAGGAGGAGTTTGTCGGCAAGGAAGCGAATATTCGTAAAGTGGACTGTCGTATATATAAAGCTATATTGTACCAGCTTGAGATACGTCAGATATTCCTTGACACTTCGCTTTCGCTGAAAAAACTGAGCGATTTGCTTGAAACAAACCAGACCTACCTGAGTAATGTAGTAAACAAATACTTTGGCTGTAACTTGAAGGAGCTTGTGAACGGCTATCGTGTGGAATATGCCAAGGAGCTTCTTAGTTTCGGTCGTTGTGCATTGAATGACTTGCCTCGTAGTTGCGGTTTCGCTTCTAAAAGCGCTTTCTATTCAGCTTTCAGTAAGGTTGCGGGTGTGTCACCTTTGTCTTATCAGTCACGGGAAAGGAGGAAACGGGAACTACAGGTAATAAACGAACTAAGATATTAATAATGAGATTAATATGTATAATCAATTTTAGTTTTTTAAATTTATAAATTTAAAGTTTTTCTATTATGAACAAAAAGTTTTTAAGTGCAATCCTGTTCGGAGCCTTGATGGTTTCGTCAACGGGAACATTTGTGTCTTGTAAAGACTATGATGATGACATTGACCAGATTAATCAGAAATTGGACGGTGTTGAAGCAACTGTCGCAGACCTTCAGAAGAAGATTGGTGATGGTGCTTTTGTAAAATCAATAACTCCTACTGCCGATGGTTTTACTGTGACAATGAGTGACGGTTCTTCTACTACTATTACTGGTATCAAAGGTGATAAGGGTGAAGCCGGTAAAGATGGTGCTGAATGGACAATCATTGATGGCTATTGGGCTTGCAACGGTGAAAAAACCACAGTAAAGGCTGAAGCTGTTGACGGTAAAGACGGTCAGAAAGAAGTTGAAAAGAGGGAAGATGGTTGGTATCTGTGGAATGGTACTGCATTTGAAAAAGTAACGGTTGATACTCCTGCTGTTGTAGGTGTACCTTACTATCAAGAAGATGCAACAGATCCTAATTATATTGTTATGCACATTTTCGATGCAAATGGAAAGGATGAACAGACTGTCCGTTTGCCGATGACTGAAGGTTTGGCTCAGATTGCTATGCTAAGTAATAAAGATTTGACTATCTACTATTCTATCGCTACTGCTGATAAAGCTCTTCAGGCATGGGAAGGTCCTAAAGGTGCTCCTGCTAAAGGTGATTATATGATCACTTATTCTGATGACTCTTTGATGGTCCAGGTTGCTCCTAACAACTATGATCTTTCTAAAACTGCATTGAAATTGGTTAATTCTAAGAATGAGGAAGCTCCTGTAACTTTAGGTGCTGCGGTTGCATACGAAGGTTTGTACACTAGAGCTGCTGTTTCAGCAAATGGCTTGTACCAAATTCCTTTCTCTATTGAAACAATTACTGATGAAATCGTAAAAGCATACAGTGAAGTAGATGGAAAACGTCCTGCTTTGGCACTGGTAGCAAGTGATAAAGTACGTTCTACTTATGAAACCTCATTGATTATAGAGAAACCTGAATCTATAGATTCTTGGTCTTTCTATATTAACAAGAAGAATAATACCCCCAATAACCGTATTGAACCAGGTAAGACTGGTACATTGAAAGTTAATGGAGAAAATGCGGATAAACTGTATGATGCTTTCTTGACTATGGATACTAAAACATATGCTAATGCCAAGGCAGACTCTATTAAATATGGTATTAAAACTGATGGTTTGACTATCTCTTGTAGTGCAAATGCTAAGTATTCTCTTCCGTTTGTTGTACATACACTGGATGTGACTGGTAAGATTATGAAAACTGAAGGCGTTTATGTTCAATTTAGTGAAGAAGCTGCTGAATCAACTATTACATTGGCAGAACAAGCTCATATTGCAACAGCTAAGGTTGAAGATCAGAAGTTGGTAGTAGATCTTGCTGCTTATTTCGATAAGATGTCTGAAGCTGACCGTATTCTTTGGAATGCTGATGCTAGAATGCTTCTTAATAATACCAATGTTTCGTTTGTTTATACAGATGAATCTACCGGTAAGGAAGAAACTGTCGATGTTGTATCTGGTTTGATTGCTGGGTTTACAAAACTGAAGAAAGATGGTAAGACGGAAGCTACTAATAATGCAGACATCGCAAAATTAGGAATCAACTTTGTTAATAACTATGGTGAAATTATGTTGGGCAATGGTGTGTATACTGCTAAGATTACCGTAGAGATCAATGGTGAAAATGGAACAAAAGAAACTCAGACTATTGTTATTCCGTTCACTATCGCTAACCCGACTACTGCTGAAATCACTAGTCAGTATACATTCGATCCAGCATTCTATGCAAATGGTGTTTTGACTGTAATTGATGGAACATCAATCGATTTGAGCACTATGATTTCTGTTAAGGACGGTGCTGCTATTGACTATACAGGCTTGAAGGCTGCTAAGGAATTGACTGTTAGCGGAACAGTCTTGACAATGGGTGCTGACGCTAAGGCTAATACAGCTTATGATGTGAAAGGCTTGAAAGTTACTTACTTGGGTGGTCGTTCATATGATATGCCAGCATTCAAGGTTAAGTTTGTGGATTCTAAGACTTATATTGCTGATATGGCAAAGGCAAGTTTCTCACTTGTTTCAGGTAATGCCGAAGATGCTAACAGCGATAAAGTATTCTATGCAGAAAAAGCTGATTCTAAAGCAGGAATTGTCAACTTCTATAAGGTAACTAATGCAGGAGGTAAATTTGTTGCTGATGATAAAGTGGTTGTTGTAGGATTTGATGCATTGGTAGATGGTACTGACAAGACATTTGCTTCTGACTTGATTAAGGTTGAAGTTTCTGAGAAGAATGATATTGTAGTTACAGCTCAGAAGAGAATCACAGTAGATACAAATGTCGTTGTTCCTGTTAAGTTGACTGTAACTAATGCAGATGGCACAAATGCAACTGTATACGCTTCATTCACAGTAACAGTAAAAGCATACCCGGTTCAGTAATCATTCACCTTGATGATTGATATTTGAAAAAGGTGACACTATCTCTTTCAAGCGGGGAAAGCATACGTATCCGGCAACGGGCGTTTCTTTCCCCGCTTTTTTTAAAGGAAATGACTCTGAAGAATAGTTTGTTTCTTTCCCGCTTAGAGTCTGTTCATTGAATTTGTAATCAATAAATTGTATATACCATGAATAAAATAGAAGAGATAAAGAAAAAAATCAGGGATTTGAAGTTAAAGCAGAAGATGACAACTGGGCGTTTGGAATGGAACGATATACAGAGAGAAATAGACATTTTGAATAATGAGTTAAAGCAACTAGAAACAGACAAACCACAATATGGAAAATAGATTATACTTGTACAACTTAGGTATAAAGACATTTGGCGGCTTTGCAACACTGGGTGGGGTTATACAGGCTTTGCAACTATTTACGCAGCCTGATCTTGATATTAAATCAATTTTGCTTTCGTTTCCTGCGTGGGTAGTATATGTATTTGTATGCCTGACTATTATTTTTGCTATGTTGAGGGAACGGTACAAATCGATGAGTCAAAGGGTGGAAGTATTGAATGTTAAATTGAACGAGCAAGATGCAATGATTCGTTCATTGCAGGAAATGATGAAAATTGTGCCATTCAAAGGACGCTTTTTCTTGACCACAGAGTATTTATACAATGAATTGGGGGAATATATACAGAATAACATTGATATTGATTCAATAGAGATAAAGAATACAATAGAAAAAAGAGGTATGGGAAACAAGAGAGATTCCTTTGTCCGATTAAATATAAGAGGTGTTGTTTCGCATAAAATCAGTACATTCCAACTGCTGGTGGCAGGTGATACCATTGTTAACTTTGAAGATATAAACATACAAGCGTTCGAGCGTGTTGGTGGGAAGCAGAAAAAATTATGTGCAAGAATTGCTGATAACGGACAGGATTCTTTGTTGAAGCAGGTTGTTGTTTCTTATGGCAAAGTAAAAAGTCCCGGTAGTATTGTTGATTTGATGATTGAATGGTGCTGGCCTAATATGTTGAATATTACAGATTGCGACTATACTACATTGCCTAATTTTTTGGCAGGTACGGTGAAACATCTGAAAATGTCTTTGGAATGTAAAGAAGATATAGGTTTTAAATCGGCAAGTATATATAAATATAAAGTCGGTATGGATAAGGCCCAGTTGATTTTGGACGTTGATATGTCCGAAATCACAGATACGATATCTTATGAAGAAGATAATCCGTTAATGAATTCTACTTATATATTGTATTACGAAGTTGCCAGATGATTGGAAATCTGAAAAAATATATAGATAAGGCATCTTTTATGGAACATATAGATGCCAAGCTGCGGCAGAATGAACCTATGATTATAGATTCATTCGTCAGTAATAAATGTAATCTGAAATGTAGGCATTGTTATTTTGGAGATGCCCGGCCCATATCAGAGTCGGTTTCTTTGGCAAGATGGAGAAGTTTTCTTGATGAAGCTATTGGAATGGGTATGAAACATTTTCATTTTTCGGGTAAAGAATCTTTTTTGGATAATAGAATCTTTGATATCCTGAATCTTTTAGCGGAATATAAAGAAGATAGGAGAATATTTTATGGAGTTGTTTCAAATGGAATGAGTATGGATATTCAGGGGTATGACGAAGTTCTTGCAACCAACATCTCATACCTTGAAATTAGTCTTGAGGGCTCTGGAAAATACAATGATTTGATAAGGGGTGAGAATGGATACAATACGGTTTATGAGTTGATTGAAAATGTGGAGCATCGAGATAAAATAAACATTACTTCTACTATTTTTGATGATAATGGAGCTGATTTATTATCCATGTTGCTTGCATATTGGAAATTAGGAGTTGATAAATTTAATTTTGCTCCTATCATGTATTATTCACCATTTGAAATGAAACCATTGAAAAGTTTGTCGTGTGAATCCTTGCTTGGTTTTGTTTCGCTCTGTCTTGATTTTATGAATAATGATAACAGTCCGGATGCTATTGATATAAGGATTTGTATGACGAAAGCAATGGCGTATGAACTGTTTCTGAAAGAAAATATATTAACCGGAAAAATAGAGGAATATATATACAGAGGCAATAAAATGAAATATCAGAGGGGGAATAAGGTGTTGGAGTTTAGTTATCCTTTACTCAGCATTCCATTCCTTAATGAATTGGTCGTTACTCATGATGGTTACATTATATCCTGTGCAGATGATATTCATTATAAGTATCTTGATAAGATCGCTTTACCGAACGTGAATATAGTAAAAAACAGTTTTGCAGAAATATTGCAAGCGAGAAACGAATTTATTTTGTGTTATTTAGACAAAGAATTATCTTAATATACTAAATGTTTATAATTATGAAGACACAAGAATTGGTAGATGTTCGGGTGGGTGAAAGCACTCAGCTGGATTACGGTTATGAATTGAGTGATAGGTGTATAATAACGAAAAGTTCAAATGCTGTCGCTAGCGGAGCAGGAAGCAAAGGCTTGTTTTCGTATAAAAGTACTAAACTGAAAAGTGCTGAATGTAAAATCAATCAGAGTTTACGGGATGTTGATAATGGAGCAGGAAGCAAAGGTTTGTTTAGTGTGAATGTTGATTAGTAAGCATGGCTTTGTAGAGAGGTTTGTTTGTTCTTTTTAACTTCTGAACGTGAAGCTAAAATGTTTGACCTCTTTTGCATGTGGCAACAATAAATTGACATAAAGCAAGTAATCATTCCTTTTCTTATAAAAGTGTGCTAAAAACACTTATATCTGAAAACATAACAATTATTTTTGTACGTTTTTTAATTAATGGATTGTTTTTATTCAGGTATGAAGAAGAGTTTGACGGCTTTGGCGTTCGGCACATTGGGATTGGGCATTGCCGAGTTTGTAATGATGGGCATTTTGCCCGATGTAGCGAAGGACTTGCATATAAGTATTCCGCAAGCAGGACATTTTATTTCGGCTTATGCACTAGGTGTGTGCGTAGGAGCACCGGGGATGGTTTTGGTGGCTCGTACCCGTCCGCTGAAACATATTCTGTTAGGTTTGATGGTTATTTATATTTGTGGTAATTTGTGTGCTGCCGCTTCAGTGAATTATTGGATGATGTTGATGATGCGTTTTATTTCCGGATTGCCTCATGGCGCCTTCTTTGGGGTTGGTTCCATTGTGGCGGAAAGAGTGGCTGATAAAGGAAAAAGTTCGCAGGCAGTGGCATTGATGGTGTCGGGTATGACGATTGCCAATCTTTTTGGTGTACCTTTGGGTACGTTCATGAGTAATATAATGTCTTGGCGTATTCCTTTTCTCTTTAATGGAGTATGGGGACTGATTACTTTGTTCTATATTTGGAAATGGGTTCCTTCACTGCCTGCTTTGCCAGATACAGGTTTGAAAGGACAGTTCCGTTTTTTGAAGAATCTGGCTCCATGGTTGTTGATATTTACGACCATGTTCGGAAACGGAGGCATCTTTTGTTGGTATAGTTATGTTACTCCTTTGATGACGCACGTGGCAGGTTTCAGTGAAAACAGCATGACTTTTATTATGGTGTTGGCAGGTCTTAGCATGACTGTAGGAAACTTGATGGGTGGAAAGTTTTCTGATCAGTATGGGGCTGCCCGTGTGGTAAAATATACACAGGTTATTATGGCTTCCGGTTTGCTTGCCATTTTCTTTGCGGCTTCTGTTTCTTGGTTGGCAGTAATATTGATGTGTATATGTACGGCAGGATTATTTGCTGTTTCGGCTCCACAACAATTATTGTTACTCCGGAATTCACGCGGAGGAGAAATGATGGGAGCGGCCTGTGTGCAAGTCGCTTTTAATTTGGGCAATGCCATTGGTGCTTATGCCGGTGGGCTACCCATAGATGCCGGATTGGGTTATCGGTATCCGGCTTTGGGGGGTGTCTTTATCGTATTGATCGGCTTTGTCGCTGTTTCCCTTTATTCCAAAAGGGAATCGGCTTCTCTTTCCAAGATATAAATTACATCTCCACTCTTTTTAACCTCTACCCGGCTACCTTCCGGATTCAGGTTGAAAGGTGTGGTCTTGTCTGTTTTGTTATCTACGACCATCAGTACATTATCTTCGGCAAAGCGTTTTATCTCCACTTTCAGGTTGGCGTCGGGCATGGTTTGGTCCAGTAGCAGACTGTCATTTAGATATACCGCTATACTGTCTCCGGCAAAACTGTTAGTCAGTTCTATGTTGTAGACTCCTTCATAAGTCTGTACTTTGTCAGCCTTGCGTTGGAAACGGAAGGACATATACAAAAAAATGATAATAACGGCAAAGACTCCAAAAGCCAGCATACCGTTACCTATCATGAACTGCTTGTTCGTATTTAAACTGTTTTTATCCATAGTGTTATAAGTTTCTGCAAAACTACAATTTTTTAATAGAATATTTTGTAGCACTGGTAGATAATTTGTATCTTTGCACCGAAACGGATGAATGGTGGGGCTTGATTAAGCCCTTTTTTTGTTCTTAATAGTGAATAAATGATAGATAAAAATGTAGTAACCCGGATTGTTGACGAGTGGCTGGAAGGTAAAGATTACTTTTTGGTAGATGTCACGGTGAGCCCGGATGACAAAATTGTGGTAGAAATTGACCATGCCGAGGGAGTATGGATTGACGATTGTGTAGAACTTAGCCGCTATATTGAGTCTAAACTGGACCGTGAAGAAGAGGATTATGAACTGGAAGTGGGTTCGGCCGGTATAGGACAACCTTTCAAGGTATTGCAACAGTACTTGATACACATTGGTAAGGAGGTGGAAATCCTGACTAAAGAGGGAAAGAAGCTGGAAGGTGTATTGAAGGATGCAAATGAAGAGAACTTTACCGTAACCATTGAAAAGAAAGTGAAACCGGAAGGAGCCAAACGCCCCAAACTGGTAGAGGAGAATATTACTTTTGCATATGATGAGATAAAATACACTAAATACTTAATTAGTTTTAAATAATTATGGCCAAAAAAGAAGAAACAATCAGCTTGATTGATACATTTTCGGAATTTAAGGAATTAAAGAATATTGATAGAACAACTATGGTGAGTGTACTCGAAGAGTCTTTCCGTAGTGTGATCGCGAAAATGTTTGGCACTGATGAAAATTACGACGTTATTGTGAACCCTGACAAGGGAGATTTTGAAATATGGCGTAACCGTGAAGTTGTAGCAGATGAGGATTTGACGAATCCCAATATGCAGATCTCATTGACCGAGGCACAGAAAATTGATGCGTCTTATGAGGTGGGTGAGGAAGTGACCGATGAAGTAATCTTTGCCAAGTTTGGCCGCCGTGCCATTCTGAACTTGCGTCAGACACTGGCATCGAAGATTTTAGAACTGGAGAAAGATAGCTTGTATAATAAATATATTGATAGGGTGGGTACTGTAATCAGTGCGGAAGTCTATCAGATATGGAAGAAAGAAATGTTGTTGCTGGATGATGAAGGCAACGAACTGCTTTTGCCCAAGACTGAACAGATTCCGAGTGATTTCTACCGTAAAGGCGAAACTGCCCGTGCCGTAGTGGCCCGTGTAGATAATAAAAATAATAATCCGAAGATTATTCTGAGCCGTACTTCACCTGTGTTCTTGCAACGCCTGTTTGAAATGGAAGTACCCGAAATCAATGACGGGTTGATCACTATCAAGAAGATTGCGCGCATTCCCGGAGAACGTGCTAAGATAGCAGTTGAGTCGTATGACGACCGTATAGACCCGGTAGGTGCCTGCGTAGGTGTAAAAGGATCACGTATCCACGGTATTGTGCGCGAGTTGCGTAATGAAAATATCGACGTGATCAACTATACTTCTAACATTCAGTTGTTCATTCAGCGTGCGTTGAGTCCGGCTAAGATTTCTTCTATTGTGTTGCACGAAGAGGAGAAAAAAGCAGAAGTATATCTGAAACCGGAAGAAGTGTCTTTGGCAATCGGTAAGGGGGGAATGAATATCAAACTCGCCAGTATGCTTACCGAATATACGATTGATGTGTACCGCGAATTGGATGAGAGCGCGATGGATGAGGATATCTACCTTGATGAATTCAAGGATGAAATTGATGAGTGGGTTATCACAGCCATCAAGAATATTGGATTGGATACAGCCAAGGCTGTATTGAATGCTCCGCGCGAGATGTTGATAGAAAAAGCGGACCTGGAAGAAAACACGGTTGATGACGTGTTGAGAGTTTTAAGAGCTGAATTTGAAGAGTAACTCTTCAGTCCCGGCTCGTAGTTAATAATTAAAAAACGAGTATGACGATTAGACTGAACAAAGTAACAAGAGATTTAAATGTAGGAATAACGACGGTAGTTGAATTCTTGCAGAAGAAGGGCTATACCATTGAGGCTAGTCCTAATGCGAAAATTACCGAAGAACAATATGCTGTACTTGTGAAAGAGTTCAGCACAGATAAAAATTTAAAAATAGAGTCTGAAAAATTTAGTCAGGAAAGACAGAACAAGGACCGCAACAAAGCTTCTATCTCTATCGAAGGTTTTGAATCTAAGAAAGAGAAAGAAGAGGTGGTGAAAACTGTTATTCCTGAAGAGGCACGCCCCAAACTGAAGCAAGTGGGTAAAATAGATCTGGACAATTTGAACAAGAAAACTGCGCCAAAGGTTGTAGAACCAGTTGCGAAAGTTATTGAACAAACTCCGAAAGCAGAACCCGTGGTGGAAAAGGTGGTTGAGAGGAAGGAAACTCCCCAACCCGAGAAGGAAACGCCGAAGCCTGTGGTGGTAGAGGAAAAGAAACCGGAACCTGCTCCTCAACCTGCTCCTGCTCCAGTTCTGGAAGAGAAGAAAGAGCCTAAAATTGAAAAGACGGAAGAAAAGACACCCCAGGTGAAAGAGATGGAAAAAGAAACACCCGAAGCAGCACCCGTTCAGGAAAAAGAAGAAGACGATGTATTTAAAATTCGTCCTACTGAATTTAAATCGAAAATTAATGTAGTAGGTCAGATTGATCTGGCTGCATTGAATCAGTCTACCCGTCCGAAAAAGAAATCGAAGGAAGAAAAACGGAAAGAGAGAGAAGAGAAAGATAAGCAGCGTCAGGAACAGCGTAAACTGATGAAGGATGCTATTATCAAAGAAATCCGTAAGGGAGACGATAAGATTTCTAAAAACTCGGTTAACGATGATGCCGCAAAGAAGAAAAAACGCAATAGAATAAATAAGGAACGTGTGGATATAAATGCTGCCGGTACAACAAATGCTGGAGGAGCATCTAATAATAACCAACGTAACGATAACGCTAACAGACCGAATAGGAACAATAACTCCAAACCTAATGGCAATAACAATCAGGGTGGAGGCAAATTTAATAAAGACCGTTTCAAGAAACCTGTTGTAAAAGCGGAAGTTAGTGATGAAGATGTGGCAAAGCAGGTTAAGGAAACATTGGCACGTCTGACTAACAAGACTAAGAACAAGGCTGCCAAGTATCGTAAGGAGAAACGTGAAAATGTTCAGAACCGCCTGATGGAACAGGAGGAGATGGAACAGGAAGATAGCAAAATATTGAAACTGACCGAGTTCGTTACTGCGAACGAATTGGCAAGTATGATGGATATTCCTGTTACTCAGGTTATCGCTACTTGTATGAGTATCGGTATCATGGTCTCTATCAATCAGCGTCTGGATGCCGAGACAATCAACCTGGTAGCGGAAGAATTCGGATACAAGACAGAATATGTAAGTGCCGAGGTAGCACAGGCTATTACAGAAGAGGAAGATAACGAAGAAGATTTGCAGCCGCGTGCTCCGATTGTGACAGTAATGGGACATGTTGACCATGGTAAGACTTCATTACTGGACTATATTCGTAAAGCAAATGTAATTGCCGGTGAGGCAGGTGGTATCACCCAGCATATCGGTGCTTACAATGTGAAATTGGAAGACGGACGTCATATTACATTCTTGGATACTCCGGGTCACGAGGCATTTACCGCCATGCGTGCCCGTGGTGCGAAAGTGACGGATATTGCTATTATTATTGTAGCTGCCGATGATAATGTGATGCCGCAGACCAAAGAGGCGATTAATCATGCTATGGCTGCCGGTGTGCCTATCGTATTTGCTATTAATAAGGTGGATAAGCCGCACGCCAATCCGGATAAGATTAAGGAAGAACTGGCTGCCATGAACTTCCTGGTGGAAGAGTGGGGTGGTAAGTATCAGTCGCAAGATATTTCGGCAAAGAAAGGTACAGGTGTACACGATTTGTTGGAAAAAGTATTGCTGGAAGCTGAAATGTTGGATTTGAAGGCTAATCCCGACCGCAAGGCAACCGGTTCTATCATTGAATCGTCCTTGGACAAGGGACGCGGTTATGTGGCTACTATGTTGGTGGCAAACGGTACGCTGAAAATGGGCGATATAGTCTTGGCTGGTACTAGTTATGGTAAGGTGAAAGCCATGTTTAATGAACGTAACCAGCGCATCAAGGAGGCCGGTCCTTCCGAACCGGTATTGATTCTGGGACTGAACGGTGCTCCTGCGGCAGGTGATACTTTCCATGTGATTGATACGGAACAAGAGGCTCGTGACATTGCCAACAAGCGTGAACAGTTGCAGCGTGAGCAGGGCTTGCGTACTCAGAAACTGCTGACATTGGATGAAGTGGGCCGTCGTTTGGCTTTGGGTGATTTCCATGAGCTGAATGTGATTGTTAAAGGTGACGTGGACGGTTCTGTCGAAGCGTTGAGCGACTCATTGATAAAACTGTCTACAGAACAGGTACAGGTTAATGTGATCCACAAAGGTGTCGGTCAGATTTCCGAGTCGGATGTGACTTTGGCTGCTGCATCAGATGCGATTATTGTAGGTTTCCAGGTTCGTCCTTCAAGTTCTGCCGGCAAACTGGCTGAGCAGGAGGGGGTGGATATCCGCAAATATTCTGTTATCTATGATGCGATTGAAGAAGTGAAGGCTGCTATGGAAGGTATGCTGGCACCTACTTTGAAGGAACAGATTACTGCAACCATCGAAGTGCGTGAAGTCTTCAATATTACCAAGGTCGGTTTGGTTGCCGGTGCTATGGTGAAGACAGGTAAGGTGAAACGTTCTGATAAGGCACGCTTGATTCGTGATGGTATTGTAGTCTTTACCGGTGCTATCAATGCTTTGAAGCGTTTCAAGGATGATGTGAAAGAAGTAGGTACTAACTTTGAATGTGGTATCAGTCTGACAAACTGTAACGATATCAAGGTCGGTGATATTATTGAAGCTTACGAAGAAGTAGAGGTTAAACAGACTTTGTAATACACTGAAGTCTGAGAATATAGATGGTAATGTCATCCTGAGCATAGCGAAGGATCTGGCACCTCGCCCAGCGCGTGGGCTGGCAGATTCTTCGCTTTGTTCAGAATGGCATTACTGCTTTTTGTAATAACGATAAAGATGGCGACAATAGATATTATTATATTGGCTATGATTGGTGTGGGTGTCATTATGGGATTAATAAAAGGATTTGTGAAGCAGATGGCGTCTATTGTAGGGTTGATAGCCGGATTGCTGATGGCTCGTGCCTTGTTTGGCATTGTTGCCGAAAGGTTGGCGCCGGTTCTAGGTACTTCGACGACTGTAGCACAGGTCTTGGCTTTTATATTGATCTGGATAGCTGTACCTTTAGGTTTTGCGTTCGTCGCCTCTTTGTTGACAAAAGCATTGGATGCTGTGCACCTGGGATGGCTGAACCGTTGGTTAGGCAGCGGATTGGGAGCATTGAAGTATATGATACTGATAGGGTTAGCTATTCATGTGATAGAATATATAGATCCGAACAATGAGATGATCAGTGCAACAAAAAAGAAGGAATCAGTGTTATATTATTCTATGAGGGACTTGTCCGGTATCTTTTTTCCGGTATTTAAGAATGTAACAGAACAATTAATAGAAATATAAGATAGATATGCAAGAAGAACCCAATAAATATGTGAAAGAACTGACGCAGGAGAAGTACAAATATGGCTTCACCACAGAAGTTCACACAGATATTATAGAAAGGGGATTGAATGAGGATGTTATCCGCTTGATTTCTGCAAAGAAGAACGAGCCGGAGTGGTTGCTGGAGTTTCGCCTGAAAGCATACCGCTACTGGTTGACCATGGAGATGCCTGCATGGGCACACCTCACTATCCCTGAAATAGATTATCAGGCTATATCCTATTATGCGGACCCTACAAAGAAAAAAGAAGGACCGAAAAGTATGGATGAGGTAGATCCTGAGTTGATTAAAACTTTCAATAAATTAGGTATTCCTTTGGAGGAGCAAATGGCGTTGAGCGGTATGGCAGTAGATGCTGTCATGGACTCTGTATCCGTCAAGACTACATTTAAAGAAACCTTGTTGGAAAAAGGGATTATTTTTTGTTCGTTCAGTGAAGCGGTGCGTGAGCATCCCGATTTGGTGAAGAAATATCTGGGTTCGGTGGTCGGGCCGCGGGATAATTTCTTTGCAGCCTTGAACTCGGCAGTATTCAGTGACGGATCGTTTGTATATATTCCGAAAGGAGTGCGTTGTCCTATGGAACTCTCCACTTATTTCCGTATCAATGCAGCCAATACCGGTCAGTTTGAGCGTACACTGATTGTTGCGGATGATGATAGTTATGTTTCTTATCTGGAAGGATGTACGGCCCCTATGCGGGATGAGAACCAATTACATGCGGCCATAGTGGAGATTGTGGTGCACGACCGTGCGGAAGTGAAATATTCTACCGTACAGAACTGGTATCCGGGAGATGCCGAAGGCAAAGGAGGAGTATATAACTTTGTGACAAAACGCGGTCATTGCAAAGGAGTGGATAGCAAATTGAGTTGGACACAGGTGGAAACCGGATCGGCCATTACTTGGAAATATCCCAGTTGTATCCTGAGTGGAGATAATTCTACTGCTGAATTCTATTCGGTGGCAGTAACGAATAACTATCAGCAGGCTGATACGGGGACTAAAATGATTCATTTAGGCAGAAATACCCGTAGTACCATTGTTAGTAAAGGAATCAGTGCCGGAAAGAGCCAGAACTCTTATCGTGGTCTGGTACGTGTGGCTCAGAAAGCAGACAATGCCCGTAATTACAGTCAGTGTGACTCTTTGTTGCTGGGGAGCCAGTGTGGTGCTCATACATTCCCATATATGGATATTCATAACGAGACAGCTGTGGTGGAACATGAGGCGACAACCAGCAAGATCAGCGAAGACCAGTTGTTTTATTGCAATCAGCGCGGTATTCCTACGGAAGACGCTATTGGGTTGATTGTCAATGGATATGCAAAAGAAGTACTGAATAAACTTCCAATGGAGTTTGCGGTGGAGGCACAGAAACTGCTGGCTATTTCTCTAGAGGGAAGTGTAGGATAAATGAAGAACTAAGAATTTAATAGAATTATGTTAGAGATAAAAGACTTACATGCCAGTGTCAATGGCAAAGAAATATTGAAAGGTATTAATCTAAGCATAAAGAAAGGTGAAGTTCATGCTATTATGGGACCCAACGGTTCCGGAAAGAGTACCCTTTCGTCTGTGTTGGTAGGCAATCCGGCTTTTGAGGTAACGAAAGGTTCGGTGACTTTTGAAGGAAAAGATTTGTTGGCTTTGAGTCCTGAGGATCGCAGTCATGAAGGTCTGTTTTTGTCTTTCCAATATCCGGTGGAGATTCCCGGAGTCAGTATGGTGAACTTTATGCGTGCGGCGGTAAACGAGCAGCGTAAATATAAAGGCCTCCCTGCATTGACAGCCAGTGAGTTCTTGAAGCTGATGCGCGAGAAGCGGGCTGTGGTGGAATTGGATAATAAATTGGCAAACCGTTCGGTAAACGAGGGATTCAGCGGTGGTGAGAAGAAGCGCAATGAGATCTTCCAGATGGCTATGCTGGAACCTAAGTTGAGCATTCTGGATGAAACGGATTCCGGTCTTGATATTGATGCGTTGCGTATTGTAGCCGAGGGTGTGAACAAACTGAAAACTCCCGAAACAAGTTGTATCGTCATTACGCACTATCAACGGTTGCTGGATTATATCAAACCCGATATTGTACATGTATTGTATAAAGGACGTATTGTGAAGACTGCGGGTCCCGAATTGGCTTTGGAACTGGAAGAGCGTGGTTACGACTGGATAAAAGCCGAGTTGGGAGAATAATAATTTGATGCCTAAAGAAGAAAGTGATTATGAGAGCAGAACAACAATATATTGATCTCTTTTCTCAATGTGAGGCGATGATTTGCCGGCATAGTGCCGAGGTGCTGAACGCTCCCCGTGCGCAAGCTTTCGCAGATTTCGAAAAATTAGGTTTCCCTACCCGCAAACAGGAGAAGTATAAATATACGGATGTGAGCAAGTTGTTCGAGCCGGATTATGGTTTGAATTTGAACAGACTCGACATTCCGGTGAATCCGTATGAAGTGTTCAAGTGCGATGTACCTAATATGAGTACCGCTCTTTATTTTGTAGTAAACGATGCTTTTTATCGTAAGGCTTTGCCGAAGGCACAATTGCCGGAAGGAGTGTTGCTTGGCAGCTTGAAAGAACTGTCTGAACAATATCCGGCTTTGGTCAAGCAGTATTATGGCAAGTTGGCAGATACTTCCAAGGATGGTGTGACCGCCTTCAATACTACTTTTGCCCAGGATGGCTTTATGCTGTATGTGCCGAAAGGCGTGGTGGTGGACAAACCCATTCAACTGGTGAACATATTGCGTGCTGATGTTAATTTTATGGTGAACCGCCGTGTGCTGGTTGTGCTGGAAGAAGGTGCGCAGGCTCGTCTGTTGATTTGTGATCATGCCATGGATAATGTAAATTTCCTTTCTACTCAGGTTATTGAGGTCTTTGCAAAAGAAAATGCTACTTTCGATCTTTATGAACTGGAAGAAACCCATACCAGCACAGTGCGTTTCAGTAACCTCTATGTGAACCAGGAGGCAGACAGTAATGTGCTTTTGAATGGTATGACTTTGCATAACGGTACTACGCGTAATACAACTGAAGTAACTTTGGCCGGACGTGGAGCTGAGATCAATTTGTGTGGTATGGTCATTGCCGATAAGAATGAACAGGTGGACAATCATACTTTCATTGACCACAAGGTTGCTGATTGCACTAGTAATGAGCTGTTTAAATATGTATTGGATGATCAGGCGACAGGTGCGTTTGCCGGAAAAGTATTGGTACGTGAAGGAGCACAACATACTAATTCCCAACAAACCAACCGCAACCTCTGTGCTACTCGTGATGCCCATATGTACACTCAGCCGCAACTGGAAATTTATGCGGATGACGTAAAGTGCTCTCACGGAGCTACTGTCGGTCAGCTGGATGAAAATGCGTTGTTCTATATGCAACAGCGTGGTATCAGTCTGAAGGAAGCACGTTTATTGCTTATGTTTGCTTTTGTCAATGAAGTAATAGATACGATCCGCCTGGATGCATTGAAAGACCGTTTGCATCTGTTGGTGGAAAAACGTTTCCGTGGTGAGTTGAATAAATGTCAGGGATGTGCGATATGTAAATAAGACGCCATGTACGATATACAAAAAATAAGAGAAGATTTTCCGATATTAGATCGGGAGGTGTATGGAAAGCCGCTTATTTATCTGGATAATGGGGCTACCACTCAGAAACCGCGCCAAGTGGTTGAAGCCATAACCGATGAATATTATTCGGTCAATGCCAATGTGCATCGTGGTGTGCATTTCCTGTCTCAGCAGGCTACCGAGTTGCATGAAGCTTCTCGTGAGACTGTACGTCGTTTTATCAATGCACGCAGTAGCAATGAAATCGTGTTTACACGGGGCACGACGGAGAGTATCAACCTGTTGGCTTCTTCTTTTGCCGACAGTCAGATGAAGGAAGGCGATGAAGTGATTGTTTCTGTCATGGAGCATCACAGCAATATTGTACCTTGGCAGTTACAGGCTGCGCGTAAAGGAATCGTGCTGAAAGTGATTCCCATGAATGACAGGGGAGAACTGTTGTTGGATGAATATGAGAAACTCTTTTCGGAACGGACCAAGCTGGTGAGTTTCGCTCATGTAAGTAATGTGTTGGGCACTGTCAATCCGGCGAAAGAGATGATTGCGACTGCCCATGCACACGGTGTTCCCGTTTTGATTGACGGGGCGCAGAGTGTTCCTCACATGAAAGTGGATGTTCAGGATTTGGATGCCGACTTTTTTGCTTTCAGCGGACATAAGATATACGGTCCTACCGGTGTGGGGGTGCTTTATGGAAAGGAAGAGTGGCTGGATAAGCTTCCACCTTACCAGGGGGGAGGCGAGATGATACAAAGTGTCAGCTTCGAGAAAACGACTTTTAATGAATTGCCGTTTAAGTTTGAAGCGGGAACTCCCGATTATATCGGCACTACCGCCTTGGCAAAAGCGTTGGATTATGTATCTGCCATTGGTATGGAGAACATTGCCGCCCATGAGCATGAACTGACCCTATATGCCATGCAGCGTCTGAAAGAAATAAACGGAATGCGTATCTTCGGAGAGGCTGAGCATAAGAGCAGTGTCATTTCTTTCTTGGTAGGAAATATTCATCATTTGGATATGGGTACGTTGCTTGACCGTCTGGGCATTGCCGTACGTACCGGGCATCATTGTGCTCAGCCTTTGATGATTCGTATGGGGATTGAGGGAACTGTACGTGCTTCTTTCGGTTTGTATAATACCAAGGAGGAGATAGATATGCTGGCTGCCGGCATTGAGCGCGTCAGCAGGATGTTTTGATTTCTCCAAACGAAATAAGTCGCCTGCCATTGATAAACATTATATTAATGGCAGGCTTTTTTTGTATAACAAGAATCAGCGGAACTTCCCACAAGATTGGGAGAAACTTCTCACAAGATTTGCCGCATCTTGTAACAAGATATCAGGCATCCCGGTTTCTTGCGTCTTTTTATGTTCTTTTCTGTGGGCATATTCCTCTTCCGGTGGGAAATATGCCCCTCCCGAAGAATTGCCCCAAAAATCCTTCAGAAGTTTCAGCCTCTCCGCAAACTGCCTGTTCATGGGCTTTCCGGCTGAAGGATTGGCTCTTAAAATTCTTCAGCCGGGTATTTATTCTTTCAGCCGGCATATACGTTTTTTCAGCTATGGCTGTGTACTTTCCGGCATCTTCGGAGTTTTCCCCATGTACCTGCGTGCTTTTCACCTTTCGGCCATTGGGTACGCTGAAGAATTTTTTTTCAGTCTGAAAGATTTCGAGGTATCAATTCTTCAGCCGGAATGCCGATGAACAAAGCGTTTGCGGAGAGGCTGAAACTTCTGAAGGAAAAATAAGTGTTTTGCTATGTGTATATAAAGAAACAGGAGAAACAACAGGACGTATTAATAAAAGCTCTTGATGTTTTTTTAATATGTCCTGTTGTTTTTAAAAAAGGGGCAGATGTTTTGAAGTTTCCTTGTGAACACATACGGATGTATAGGCTGAAGGATATATCATGTTGCAGCCGGAAGATATATAATCTTACACCTGTAACATTCTACTCATTCATTGGAGAATTTTTATCACTTCTGAAAAGAGTGTATTGGGGGTAACAGGTAATACGATATAAAAGCAGGGGGCCGCATTCATCACGAGTGCAGCCCTCCTTGGTATTGTATTATTTATATTAAGGTAAAAAGAGAGAGTTTATTTGCCGTAATCATCGTATAACATCAGCAAATGTGACGAACTCCAACTGAAATGGGGAGCTTTTAACAATTCACCGGTGTGTGTGCCATAGTTTTCATGTATCGGTGCGCCTTCTTTCAAGCCTTGCAGACGGTCGAATACCTGGAGGGTGTATTCATCCGCCATCTTGTTATATCCATAATTGCGCAGGCCGCGGATAGCGAAGTAAGTCTGGTCCAACCAGATAGGACCACGCCAGTAGCCGCGCGGATTGTACTTCGGATGGTCTGCTGCCACTGTGGGGAAGGGAATGTATGTAGAAAACTTGGCTGTATCGGTCAGCAGGGGCAGCATGGCTTTTACCTTATCGGCCGTGGCAACTTTTGTCCATAAGGGGGTGTATGCTTCGCATCCCGGTTCCTGTATGAAGCTTCCGTCTTTTAAGCGGCGATCGAAGAAGAAACCTTTTTCTTTGTCGAAGAAATAATCGGCTACCTGGCTGCTGTAATCCGGACCATCGAAAGTTACTCCCAAAATACCGGCGAACTTTTTCAATAACTTGCATTCCAAAGCCAGATAGGCATTCAGGTCAACACTTTCCTGATCCATGCTCCATGCATCCTCCGCACCGTCATTTTTCAGCATCTTGGCATCATCGAAACGGATGGCGTTATCCATGCCGCTTTCCCATGCTGCTGCTTCCAGTGTACCATCAGTGGAACCGTATTCACACATACCGTTGCGGTTATGGTCACGCTTGTTGTACCACCATTTGTAATAGGCCATCAATTGCGGATACATTTCGCTGATGAATGCCGTATCATTGGTATGGGTGAATATTTCGTCTACAGCCCAGGATACGAGAGGAGGTTTGCTGTCGCGTGCATTGTTCTCGGCAGGATCGGTATAGATACAGTCTATAATCATGCCGTCCGGTTGCTGGTAGTCAAACATGGCGCGGATGTTGTCTTTGGCAAGTTCTGGATCGAATTTTGCCAGGGCGGCAGAGAAACGCCAGGTGTCCCAGGCCCAGAATCCTACGAAGTAGTATGCGGCATGACTCGGAACAATTCCTTCGTGGAGCAATCCGCCACGGTGGGTACGCCAGTTGCTGATAAGTGTAACAACTGCTTTCACGGCGATACGGTCATACTCAGGTTTCATATCTTTGCGCAGAATCTTGGTGAGATAACCTTCCCAGCGTTCTTTGTTGGCTTTGAGCCCTTCCTGCGGATTGCTTAGAGCCAATTGCGCTTTCTGTAATCCGGCAGAAAGTTCTTTTTCTCCGGTATAGAAAGAAATGGCTATGTAGGTGTCGTGTTCGCTGCCATTGATTTTTGCCTGGTAATTATTGTCTGTGCCCTTTACGCTAACATCCGGGGTAAAAGTTAATGCTACAATCTCACCGGAGGGATGACGGGCGATGACGGTATTCTGGTCTGTTTGGACTTGTATCTCTTTTCCCCATTGGCTGGCAGTTAAGGAGAGTTCCTTTCCTGCATCGGAGTGAATGCGGAGCAATGCGGTAGAAGCATCTAAAAAAATCAAGCGTTGAATGATTTTACCTTCCTCTGAACTTGCCGAAAGATATAACTCTCCCGGGAAATAACAAGTGGAATCCGAAGTAAATATAACATTCGCCTGATCGGCATATCCTACCGTGACAGCAGATTGCGCCATCCATTGGCGTCGGTTCATATCCAGACTGAACGGACCGCAGAAACCGTTCACCCAGTGATCTTTCTGCGGAAGGGTAAATCCCATCCAGGAACCGGCGTCTGTAAACCATCCCCCGCAACGTGTCAGTGTATCGGGGGTATAGGCTATATCCAGTATGTTATTGAATTCATATCTTTTGCCTGTGGGGATGTTCTCACCGGCAGGTGTGCAGGCCGTTGTGAGACCTGCGACTACTGCTGTGAGAAGAATGATTTTGGTAAATGTATGTTTCATGTCATTTCGTTATTATTTTAGAACCATTTCTTATGCGCTTTTTCAGCGGCATCGTCTTGATTGCTCAAAGGTTGCATGGTAAAGCTGTATTGCCATTCGTGCGGAGTGATGGTATATTCCGGATGTACTTGCGCTCCCCAGGTATTATCTCCACCTACCCCCATGTGACGGTGGTCGATGTTTAACCATACCATGTCTTTCTTCATAATACTTCCACCATGACGGCGTTCGGTATTGAATGCTACATAGTCAATATCCTCCAACGGGAAATTCCATGCGCTGACATTCAGCGGTTCTTCCCCTGTAATCAACAGGCCTTCCCCTGCTTTATTACGCAATGCAACCCATCGTACATCGGTTTTGTTGCCGGTTTCCTGTGCACGGACATACGGATGGAATTGTTCCCATACTGTAGCGGTATAGAGCCCGATAGGATAACCCGTCTTGCGGTCTGCATAGTTTTCTTGTGGTCCGCGGCCCAGCCAGGTCATCACATCGTATTCTGCCGGAAGAATCATACGCATACCCAGACGTGGCATTTCAGGAAGGGATTTGTTGCCGGGTACAAAGTGCATACTTACTTTGACTGCTCCATTGGGTCGTACTTGATAGACGGTCTGCAAAGTTGATTCTTGTGCTTCCAGCTTATAATTTACAGTAACGGTTGCCAGTTGTTTGTTTGAATCTTCTTTCAGGTCGATACTTTGTAACTTGGCGTTCTTGCCTGCAAATTTCCAGATGCCGCAACGTTCCAGGTGGTTGTTGGCAACATCATTGTCGGTTAACGCACGCCAGAAATTGGGTTGCAATCCTTCTTTTATCAGATTCTTCCCGTTATATAAGAGTTCTGTCATTTCACCATCAGCAGTAGAGAATGCGATACGGAAGTTCTCCCCTGTCAAGGTAATGGCATCCGGAGTACGTTCGGTATTTACAGTTTTGTCTACTAGTTCCCGGGCAGTCCATGTAGCATTCAGCAGCCGTTCTCCTTCCGGATTCAGTTGCCATTGCTCCATGGCTACCTGATGTCCCTTCGGAACTAATGGGGCTTCCTTTTTGGTAAATGCTTCCAATTTCAGGAAGTATTCTTTTCCATCGTTAGGAATCAAGTTCATCGGGATAGTGATGAAGGCAGAAGAACGGGCAGCCATAACCGGGAAATCCATTTCACCGCTTTGTACAGCTTTTCCGTCTGTTTCTACAGTCCAGTGTAGTTGGTAATCCTCCAAACCGATAAAATCATGCCAGTTAGTCACTTTAATTTGCTTGGTGGTAAAGGCAACCGGATCAAAATGAATATATTGATATACTTTTTTCACTTCCCAGATGTGCGGATGAAGTGAACGGTCGGCAGCTACCAATCCGTTGGCACAGAAGTTGGAGTCATTAGGAACACCCACGAAGCCCATATCGCCTCCGTAAGCCCAAATCTTGTTTCCGTTCTTGTCTTTGATATCAAAAGTAGCGTCTACCCAGTCCCATATGAAACCACCTTGCAACTGGTCATATTTATAAATCAAATCCCAATAGTCTTGCAGGTTACCTACACTGTTACCCATGGCGTGGGCATATTCACATAGAATCATCGGGCGTGCGTCGCGTTGGTTTACATGGCGGCGGAGCGCCCAGACACGTGCATACATCGGACAATAAATGTCAGATTTGGCATCATAACCACCTCCTTCATATTGTACAGGGCGGGTAGGATCGAACTTCTTGGTCCAGTCATATAACGTTTCAAAGTGTTTTCCGTAGCCGGACTCATTTCCCATTGACCAAGTGACAATGGCAGTGATATTGCGGTCCCTCAGCACCATGCGGCTCATGCGTTGCATAAACGGTACTTCCCAATCGGGATTATTAGCCAGTGTGCCATCTTTATGCGCCTGCATACCATGGCTTTCAATGTTTGCTTCATCTACCAGATACAAACCGTATTCGTTACACAATGCATACCATTCGTAGCGGTTGGGGTAATGGCAAGTGCGTACAGCATTCAGGTTGAATTGTTTCATCAACTGAATGTCTTTTATCATGCTCTCTACGGTGATGGTACGACCATGATGCGGATCGTGTTCATGGCGGTTTACTCCTTTAAACAATACGGCTACCCCATTTATCAGTTGCATGCCGTTACGCATTTCCACAGAACGGAAACCGAAAGGCTGTGTGAATGATTCCAAGGCTTTTCCTTGAGCATCGTAGGTGCTGACTACCAATGTATAAAGATTGGGTGTTTCGGCATTCCAAGGCAATATGGCCGGGAACAAGTGTTTCTGAGCGAATAAAGTATCTGTAGCAGAAGTTATTTCCTTTTTATGCTGGTAAATTACATTGCCTTTGTCCATAACCTTTACTTCCACGGTTCCTCCCGGATGAGGCTTGTGGAGTGTGATATCCAGATTAAAATCTCCGTCTTTATAACCATTTGTCAGACCGGCTACCAGTTTGAAGTCTTGTACACGGCTTTGAGGACGGGCATAGAGATATACATCGCGTTCAATACCGCTATATTTCCAGTAATCCTGATCCTCCAGGTAGGAACCGTCACTATAACGGAAAACTTTAACGGCCAGTTTGTTCTTCCCGGCTTTTAAGAACGGAGTAATATTGAAATGAGCCGGAAGACGGCTGTCTTCACTGTATCCTGCCAATTCACCGTTTACCCAGCAATAAAAAGCGGACTCAACTCCTTCAAAATCAAGGAAGATATCCATTCCTTTCCAATGGGCCGGTACGGTAAATTCACGTATGTATGCTCCTACCGGATTGTAATCGGTTGGAACATGAGGCGGATTGGCAGGGAAGGGGTAAGCTACGTCAGTATAGATGGGGGAGTCAAATCCTTGCAGTTCCCAGCTTCCCGGAACCTGTATGTCTTTCCAGCGTTTGGTGTTATACCCCATTTTATAAAAATCTGTCGGGCATTCCTCATTGTTTTTAGAGAATAAGAACTTCCAGGTTCCGTCTAGTGAAATGCGGCGTTCTGTAGCAGGGTTTACTGCAAAACGCTGGGCGGCAGGTAAAGCCTGTTGTTTCAGTGCATTGGCCTCATTCGTATAAGGAATGAAATGGGCATGGGCAGGTTCACGGTTTATTTCATTTATTTGTGGATTCTGCCAGGGGACATTTTCACCCCAGGCGGAAGCACAAACAAACAACAGTGTAAGAACAGTATGAAGAGAGTGTTTCATGGTTATTGTTATTTTAAATAGAACAGAAAAGAGTCACAAGAAAAGGTACGCTGAAGTCTACTACAAAGCCGTGAAATATAGAAACCACTACGAAGCTTTGACCGGAATAGCGGGTGATGATGGGTAATGTTGTATCCATCGTAGTGGCTCCTCCGGCAGAAATAGGGGCCAGATTGCCAAACCAGCGTACTAGCAACGGGGCAAAAAGCAAAGTGATAATCTCACGTGTGATATTGGATAATAATGCAATGGTTCCCAACTCCGGACCTTTATATTCTGTAATAAAGATACTGGATAGAGAGTAATAGCCGAAACCGGCACCTACTGCCATACAGTCTGTTACTGAGCGGTGCGAGAGAAACAGACTGACCACTGCGCATCCTGCCAGTGTTCCCAATATGGTCATGACCGGTAGAAAGATCAGGCGGGGGTTTAATGAACGGAAATTACGTAAAGTCTGCGGATCATTACCTACACTGACTCCTACACTGAACATTAACGCACACAAGGCGTAGAAACTTAGCTTACTTTGTGTAAAGTCGTATGGAATAAGGTGATATACCCCACAAAGAGCTCCCAGTACAAAGAATCCGACGATAATCAAACTTCCTTTCATACTTGTCCCTCCTTATTTCTTTTGTAAAGTACATACCATAAAGCCCATGCTGCTGTAACACTGCCCAGCACTGCTGCCAAGGTGATGACAATGGCTTCCAACCCTATAGTGTGCAGACCATTGATAATTTTCTGATTGCCGCCTACATCTATACCCAATAAAAAGAGTAGCAACCAAATAAGAACGGTGATGACTTTGTGTATTCCTGAAAGCTTCTGCTTGCGAAGCAGGAAGCCGAGGAGCATCCCCGTGAGCATTAATCCAATAATTGTAAACATATCTATGTCGTTTTATTTATAGGCAAAGATACTTCATTTTTAGATTACAAGGCGGTATCACTGTAGCGAAAACCGCCTTGTTGCCTAATTATATCTAACCAAAAAAGAAAATACTTATTTTAAGGCATCATTAGCATTCAGCTCTGTAAGAGGAGTGGGGTAGAATGAGTTTTTGTCTTCATTGAAGCCTGTTCTTCCGGCAGCTTGCAGGGCTGAGGACAGTTTGCCCCAACGGCGGAGATCATACCAACGATAGTTCTCAAGAGGGAATTCAATCATGCGCTCGTGTTCAATTTGCGCGCGGACTGCTTCTTGAGAAGTACCTGTCATGGGTGGCATATCCCCGTGAACGCTTCTTACTTCATTGATTAAAGGAATAGCTTGTTCGGGATGTCCCTGTTCATTCAATGCTTCGGCTTTCATTAACAGTACGTTGGCATAACGCATCAAAGGAACATTGATTGCAGAATAGTTTTGGTTTAAACCTTCATAGGTCGAGGGCATGAATTTACGGAAGGCTACGCGTTCTTTGTTGTCGAACCAGTCATTATAGTCGTAGCCATAGACACGTCCGTTACCATCGTTATAATAGTCACAATTAAAAAATAATGTTGCATACATACGCGAGTCATAACGTCCTGTAGTAGCCGTTTCCCCTTCTTTTTTGAATTCACTAATCAATGTTTGACTGGGAAGAATCTCATCCCATCCCCCAAGTTCGGAAACACCGATCCATCGATGGAACTGAGTACGATAAGTAGCTCCGTTTGCAGAACTCATAGAGAATTGAATTTCAAAAATCGATTCTTTACTGTTCTTATTATCCCCGCTGAACATAGTGCTGAAATTATTAACCAGTTCATATCCTTTTACTTGGTTGAATGCTTCTATAGCACTGGCCAGATAAGAGTCTTTGTTGGTTGCCTCTTCATAGGCGCGTGTCAGATAGGCGAAACCAAGATATGCATAAGCAGAACCGCTTGTGGCACGGCCTACATTATCAGCGTCACGTGTTGCAGGCAGACTGGTTGCACGTTTCAAGTCTTCAATGATGAAATTCCATGCATCCTCACGGGAAGAAAGGGGCTTGCTTAATTCAGCCGGGTCAGTGATATATTTATCACGAACTATGATTTCTTTCCAGTTCAATAAAAGTTGCATGTGGTAATAAGCGCGGATAAAGTAGCCTTCATTGACCAATTGTTCGCGTGTTGCTGCGTCTATATTCTCATCGGGTATTTCTGCGGTTTTTTCAATTACCTGATTAGCAAAACTGATGCCTTTATAGTAGCATTGCCAGTAATAACTGAACTGAGAGTTACCATTGGTGTAGGTATAGTTGCCTAATTCCACCCAGTTCGGGTAATTCAGAGCATCGCTTCCTAATTGGATAATATCTTCACGATAGGCTTCCACCGGCCATTTGATTTCCGGGAAAGACCACATGTCACCCGAATAAGTCATCAGGTAAAGTTGGGAGTATGCGGCGGCAAGTCCGGCTTCAGCATCAGACTGGTTACGCCAAAAACTGCTTGATGTCAACTGGTCAGGAGATTCTACCGTGAGATAATCGTCACAAGCGCTAAATAAACTTGCAATGCAGATACTTGCTATGTATAATAGTTTCTTCATTTTCTTATTACTTTAAAGGATTAGAATGTAAGTTGAGCTCCAACGGTGAATGAACGGGTAAACGGATAAATCAATTTATCAACACCGGTATTCAACACACTGGCACGAGAGAATTCAGGATCTATACCATCATAGCCTGTGATAGTGAACAAGTTTTCACCACTTACATAGAAACGCAGTTTCTCAATATAGAATTTCTGCATGAGTGATTTGGGTAAAGTATAACCTAACTGTGCCTGACGCAGACGGACAAAATCACCGTTTTCAAGGAATCTGTCTGATTCTTTCATGTTGCCGTTCGGATCTTGATATACTGCGCGGGGAACATCCGTATTTCTATTGTCAGGAGTCCATGCATTCAATGTAGACTTCAGCATATTTGATTTAGAGTTCATACCTTCATAGAAATATTTGTTTCCGTTATACAATTTGAAGTTCCATGCGCTGCCAAGTACGATTGAAAGGTCAAATCCTTTATAGCCGAATGACAGATTTAAGTTCGCTTCCAATGTCGGGATACCTGAGCCACAGTATTCTTTGTCACCGGCGTCTATGCTTCCATTACCATCTAAATCTTTAAAACGGATATCACCCGGTTGGGCATTAGGCTGTAATAATTGTCCATCCTTGTTTACATGGGCATTTACTTCATCCATACTTTGGAAGATACCGTCTGTTCTATAAAGATAGAATGCACCGATAGGTTTGCCCACTCTGGTTTCTGTCGGGAAATGCTCCGTTCCATATTTCAATCCTTCACCCTGAAGAACTTGGTCTGCATCTGACAATTCAACCACTTTATTTTTGGTGGTGCTCATATTGAAACCGATATTGTAATCAAAGTCTTTTATAGCATCTCCCCAGTTTAATTCAAGTTCGAAACCGGTATTGCGTATCTTTCCGACATTCAGGGTGGGGTTAGTCATACCTGCTGAAGGAGGTAGAACTTTTGTTATCAACAGATCTTCTGTTTGGTTATAGTAGTAGTTTAATGTACCGGTTAATTTGCTGTTAAAGAAGCCGAAATCGAAACCAATATTTTTGGTATCCGTTGTTTCCCATTTCAAAGAACGGTTTTCCAATCCGCGAGCGATGCTTCCTGCCCATGCGTTGTCACCGTTGCCTTTCACGTATCCTTGATACATTTCATTGTATGTACTAATCAGCGCAAGGAAGTCATAATATCCCAAAGCATTTTCATTACCCAAACGTCCCCAACTGACACGGAACTTCAAATTATTCAATGCAATGTCTTTCGGGAAGAATTCTTCCTGACTGATTCTCCAGCCTAATGCCACTGATGGGAAGCAACCCCAACGGTTGTCTTTACCAAACTTGGATGAACCGTCATAACGTACAGTTGCCTGTACCAGGTAGCGGTCATTATAATTATAGTTCAGTCGGCCGAAGAAAGAGGCGCGGTTATATTTCCATTTTGTTCCGCTACCATCAAATGTGCCACCTGCTCCTGCACCTACAGTTGAGAAAGATGGATCAAGAAATCCGCCCGGAATTTCACTGGTTACCAATTTTCCGTCTTCTACTTTATAAACAGTGGTTTTACCTTCTACCCCAACAGAATTCCATGTATATTTGCGGGCAGTCATGGAAGTACCTGCCATTGCATTGACGTTGTGTTTTCCAAATGTCTTATTAAAACTTAATACATTTTCCCATACATGTTCCTCCCAGTATCCTGTGGTTTCGCTATGATAAGGATAGTCACGTTTGGCTTTTGGGTCGGCAACATAGGCCGGAGTATGATAAGTCTGACGTTGGTGCTCACCTCTGTATGCATAGCTTGTCTTGAAATTCAGCCATGGGGTGAAGTTCATGGTCAAGGCAACATTGGCTGTGGTATGATATTTTTTGTCGGTAGATTTTTCATAATGCTGGTCAGCCATAACATTACGGTTACTGGGCAGATCGTCAAAGTCACTTAAGCCGAAGCCATACTCTCTTGTATCATCATAGATAGGAACAAGCGGAGAAATCATGTACATTTCTTTAATGGAATATTCGGGTTGTTTGCTATCCGTAAATTTGAAAGCGATGTTAGCATCAATATCAAATATATATTTGCTCATGTGGAGTTTCAAACGTGCATTATCTTGACGGTAATTGTTACCTAAGAAAATACCTTTTTCGTCAGCATGGTTATATGAAAGTGAATATTGAGCATTTTCAGAACCGCCACGGATACTGAACATATAGTTTTGTGAAACACCACCTCTTAGCATGGCATCCTGCCAGTCTGTATCTATTCCTGTGTTTTTATTTACAAATGCGGGCATAGTAACCTCTGTATCATCTGGATACTGGTTCATGTAGTTCTGATACATTTGTTTATGAACACTTTTGTATTCTTCGGCATTTAGCAGTTCCAGCTTTTTGGCTACGCTTGTAAAGCTTACATAAGTGCTGAAATCAATTTTCATGTCACCCTTTTTACCGTTTTTGGTAGTTACGATAATGACACCATTTGCAGCAACCGAACCATAGATGGCAGCGGCTGCACCATCTTTCAGTACTTCCATTGACTGAATATCTTGCGGATTCACATTTTCAATATCACCGGGAAAACCATCAATGATATAAAGAGGTTGGTTGTCACCAAACGTTTTGACACCACGGATTTTAACCTGCACACCTGCACCGGCATTGCCACCAGCCTTCATAATGTTTACACCTGCAATCTTACCTTGCAATGCTTCTGCAGGGTTGGTTGTGGTGCGCTTTACCAAATCGTCTACATCTACTGAGGAAATAGCACCGGTCATATCACTTTTCTTCATGGTTCCATAGCCCACCACTACAACTTCATCCAGCATCTCAGTATCTTCTTTCAAAGTCACCCGGATGTTGGTCTTTCCGTTTACAGGGACTTCTTGTGTTGCATAGCCCACATAAGAAATAATAATAGTGGCTTTGGGGGATACGCTTAATGCAAAGTTACCGTCAAAGTCTGTGATGACCCCGTTGGTTGTACCTTTCTCTACTACACTGGCACCAATAATAGGTTCGTTGGCAGCATCGGTAACCAGACCAGTCAGCTGAATCGTCTGTGCTAATGTACCGAAGGGAGTCATAAAAGCAAAGAGTAGAATCAATAGCATGATTCTTTCCTTGAAATAATTCTTTTTACTCATGTGAATAAATTTTAAGGTTAATAATTGTTTTTCACATCGCTAAGTAATAGGTTGTATGTGCAAATTCCTAATTATTATACCCTACAAATGAACTACAATGAATAAAAAAACTCTTTTTTTTAATCTACAAATATAAATGTAATATATTGATATATAGTGATCTATATAAAGAAATAATATCTACAAAATGCTGTTTGATAAAAACTGTAAAAATATAGGTTCTTTAAATATTTTGTAGATAGTCTGTCAAGTCATCCTCCGAAGATAAGTTTAGAGATTTACGTAAACGATATCGATTCATGTTGATTGTTTTGGGAACATTTCCTGTGAGCATCGAGATTTCTTTGGTAGATAGATTTACCCGTAATAAAGTAGCTAGATATCTTTCTCCTTGTGTTAAATTGGGATGCCGTTCGGATAGCCGTTGAAGGAACTCCTGGTTCTTTTCTTCAACATTCATCAGCAAGGTGCTGTTCGTCTTATCTCCATTCTGATATTGGCTGATGAAGGCATTGACTTTCTTCAGATGAGGAATCAATGCCTGTTGGTCCATCTTATATCCTTGCTTTATCATTTCTCTGATTTTCTCCAGCATTTCATTGCGGCTATGCAGGAATACAGCAAAACTGGTAGCTTCCTGACGACTGTTGTATAATGCGCTTTGTACAGATTTTAATTCGAGTTCTTGCTGTCGTACTTTAAGTTCTGCCAATTCATGTTCCGATTGCTCCAGATTATAGCGGGTAACCATTAACTGCATATTCTTTTTGCGTTTATACCATTGGTATAGAAATATACTGAGTACTATCAATGAGATGAATATGATTACTAGTACAAACAGGTTCCGTTTCAGTAGTTCTATTTCATAAGCTTGCTCTCTTAGTTCTGCTTTCCTTTGTTGGTTTTGATATTGTTTATGGGAAATTTCCTGTTCTACGATGCGTAATTTACTTCCACTTTGCAATTCTTTGCTAAGGGTATATAGTTGTATCAGGCATTTATAAGCGTTTTTATGGTCTCCAAGGGCATCGTATACCCAAGATAAATATTCGTAATTATCACAAATCAGTTCTTTGGCACTGATGGAAGAAGCGACCTCGTATGCTCTTTGTAAAGCCATCAAGGCATTGTTATATTGTTTTGCATAGAAGTATTGTTTTCCCATATTGTTATAGTTTTCCCCTAATGACCATTGAGAATTCAAGTTCTTGTTGATGATAATGGCCTCATTAATTAAACTTAGCTTTTCATTAAAATCACCCTCATATAAACATAGATTATTCAAATTGGCGGATATCCCTCTTAAATTTTTCTGACTGCGGTTTATTATAAGGGCTTGTTTGAGGAATTGTTCAGCTGTGTTGAACTCATTCATGGAATAATGGATGATGCCACGATCATTGTAGCATAGTGCGATAGAAATGGAATCTCCGATGGATTTAAAGATTGAGATGGCTTTCTCATTCATTTCGATCGCTTTGTTATAGTCGGTCAGTTTACAATAGAGTGCTCCTATCAGTGCGTAAATTTGTCCATTCAGCTCTTTATTGGCAGGAGTTGCATACTCCAATGCGTCATATAGATTTTTGATGCTCACATCAAAATTGCCTAATAGCTTTTCTGCCTGACTGTAATAGAACATTGCTTCGGCTTTTTGATCATTTTGCCTTTCTTCAGGAAACAATTCAATTACCTTGGCAGCATAGTAACTGGCCTGCTTCGGATTATTGTATAAGGCTTCAACCGACTTTTTAATCAGTGCCTCGGCTTCTTGTTGTTTATTACGGGCATTAGCCCATGAGAGATTCAGCAGGCAAAGGAGAATATATACAAGTAGGTTGTTTTTCATAATCAAGCGTATTTTTGCAAAAATAGTGATTTTCTTTGTAAAAAGACACTCTTGTTTCTCTTTTAAAAGAATATCTTTGCAAGCAACAATAAAGATGAGCTATGTTATTACCTTATTTGAATAAAGATCTGATAGAGGCCGGTTGTGATGAGGCGGGCAGGGGATGTCTGGCAGGATCTGTATATGCAGCAGCTGTTATTTTACCTGTAGATTTTAAGAATGAATTGCTGAATGATTCCAAGCAACTGACGGAGCATCAGCGTTATGCGCTGCGAGAGATTGTGGAAAGAGAAGCATTGGCATGGGCTGTAGGTGTAGTGACTCCTGAAGAGATAGACGAGATAAATATCCTTAATGCGTCTTTTCTGGCAATGCATCGTGCTGTGGATCAATTGAAAATTCGTCCCCAACATTTGTTGATTGATGGGAATCGTTTTAAAAAGTATCAGGATTTGCCGCATACTACTGTGGTAAAAGGAGATGGAAAATATCTTTCTATTGCCGCTGCATCTATTCTGGCGAAAACCTATCGTGATGATTATATGAATGAACTGCATAAAGAATATCCTTTTTATGATTGGAATAGTAATAAAGGTTATCCTACTAAAAAGCATCGTGCGGCTATCCGTGAACATGGAACAACGCCATATCATCGGATGACTTTTAATTTGTTGGGAACAGATCCCCAATTAGAGATTCCTTTCTAATTTGAAGAATATATAGGAGGATGGGATAACTTCTTTACATTTCATTCTACTTGGTTGAAAATAAAGCGAAGAATCTGTTTGATTCATATGAGTAGTAACAGATTCTTCGTTTCACTTTTTTACAATGGTCTTATTCAGCATATCAATATTTTCCCCGTTGATAAGAGCGATGTCCATAAATAGTGATTACCACAAAACAGATAAATGGCAGGATAAATGAAACATTTACGGCTGGCATATTCCAAATGGTATTCATATCAATAATACTTGCTTGTAAAGGAGGAAGTACGGAACCTCCTAAAATAGCCATAATCAGGCCGGCTGCTCCAAACTTTGCATCATCTCCCAATCCGGTAAGCGCTATGCCATAGATCGTGGGGAACATTAATGACATACAGGCTGAAACAGCTACCAGGCAGTACATACCCCAGATATCCTGGAAGAAGATGACTCCGGCGGTGAAGCAGCAACCCGCAATGGCAAGTATGGCCAATAATTTACCTGGATTGAGGTAGCGCAAGATGAAGGTACAGATAAAACGGCTGATACAGAAAATAACCATCGCAATGATATTATATTCTTGTGATAGTACTTCAGCAGCTTTTTCCTCCATACCTTGTGACATGAACAGGCGTGTGCCGTATTGGATGATGAAGGTCCAACACATAATCTGCGCACCTACATAGAAGAATTGTGCCACCACTCCTTCGCGGTAATGATGGATGGAGAAGATACGCTTCAGTGTGGGACCGAAATTGATACTGTGAGACTGGTCACCATTTTTGGGCATTTGGGTAAAACGTATCACTAGAAGCATAACTAATATGACTATTCCGATAGTGAGATAAGGAGCGATCAGTACGGACAGGTCCGCATCTCTTACCATTGCAAATTCTGCCGGGTTTAGTTGGGCTCGTTCTGCCGTATCCATCGGATTTAGTTTCGCCTGGATAAAGTTCATGGCTACATACATTCCCAGTAAAGAGCCCATAGGGTTAAACGATTGTGCCAGATTGAGACGTCGGGTAGCGGTAGCTTCTGTTCCCATGGACAAGATGTAAGGGTTGGAACTGGTTTCGAGGAAGGAGAGTCCGCAGGTCAGAATAAAATAAGCTAATAAGAACGGATAGTAGCTGCCTGTCATTTTAGCGGGAAAGAATAATAAGGCTCCTACGGCATAAAGTCCCAATCCCAGCAGGATACCGGCTTTATAAGAGTATTTACGGATAAACATAGCTGCCGGAAAAGCCATGGCGAAATATCCGCCATAGAAGGCAACTTGCACCAATGCGCCATCGGTGACACTCATCCGGAAGATTTTAGAGAATGCTTTTACCATCGGATTGGTGATATCATTGGCGAATCCCCAGAGGGCGAAGCAGCAGGTGACTAATATAAACGGTAGTACGTAACTGACTCCATCTTTGTGCAGGATGGGTTGATCTGTATCTTTCATTTCTTAAATTAAAGATTGAGGATTAAAAATTAAGAAATGAGAATTGAAAACAAAAAAAGGATAGGCATATAACCCTTTCTCAATTTTTAATTTTCAATTCTCAATTTATTAACTATTTATAAATAGGTCCGTAAGTTGAGCAAGCTCTGTAGTCGGAACCTTCCTTATCCATACCGAAGGCATTCCATGATGCCGGGCGGAAAATCTTGTCGTCTTCTACATTATGCATACAAACAGGAATACGTAGCATAGATGCCAGAGTTATTAAATCCTGTCCGATGTGTCCATAGCTGATGGCGCCGTGGTTGGCTCCCCAGTTGTTCATTACCGAATAGACATCACGGAATGCAGGTTTGTCGCATAGGCGGGGTACAAACCAAGTAGTAGGCCATGTGGGGTCTGTACGCATGTTCAGTACCTGATGGATTTCCGGATCAATATCTACTGTCCAGCCTTCTGCCAGTTGCAATACTGGACCTAAGCCTTTTACCAGATTAAGACGCATCATGGTGACAGGCATACCGCCTTTAGACAAGAAATTGGAAGAGAAACCGCCTCCACGGAAATAGTCGCGATCTGCCGGATACCAGGTTGTAGCTTTCAGACAAGCTTCGACATCGGCTTCAGTCATTTCCCAGTTGGGCTTCATGCAGGGCTCTCCCGCTTCATTATGGCTCTCACCGGTAGCGTCCAGAGTGGTTGCACCAGAGTTGATAAGATGGATGATACCGTTTTTAGCCATTCCGGTAAGTTCTTTGCCGGTGACACGTTTTACCGCTTCGGGGCTCCAGTAAGTACGGATGTCGGAGAACATCTGTCCACAGCCACTCAGCAGGTGACCGAATAACATGGCAACACCATTGCAAGCATCATTTTCGGTAGCCAGAACGTATGCTTCGCGAATGCCGTTCCAGTCGAAAGTGGTGTTGAGCAGTGCTTCACTGAAGTCACCGTTTGGTTTCCAGTCAGTCCATTGGCGTTGCCCCTGGAAGCCGGCTGCGATGGCATTATGGCCGATAGCTTCTTCTTTGAATCCCATTTCAAGCAATTTCGGGTTGCCGACCATCAAGTCACGCATGATGATAGTCATTTTTACAATAAATTCCCAGTCGGCATCCTTCTCTTCACGGGTTTTGCGCTTTTCGGGACGGTTCTTAAAGTCTTCCCCTTCGTTGGGCTTGCAATATTTTTCAGTCCAGGCCATTGCCTTGGCATATTCTTCATGGTCATAGATTCCTTCTTCCATACGGCGCAGGATCTCAGTTTCGTCCACGCTTTCATTACGTATTCCCAGATATTCCTGGAAAAAGTCAGGATCGACAATAGAGCCGGCGATACCCATGCAGACACTACCGAAAGAAAGATAGCTTTTTCCGCGCATATTGGCTACAGCCATGGCGGCACGGGCGAAACGCAATAGTTTTTCTGCTACATCGGCCGGAATCGTGTTGTCATCCAAATCTTGTACATCGTGTCCGTAAATACCGAATGCAGGCAGCCCTTTCTGTGCGTGTCCGGCTAATACGGCAGCCAGATAAACGGCTCCCGGACGTTCTGTACCGTTGAATCCCCAGACTGCTTTCGGCCAGTGCGGGTGCATATCCATTGTTTCGGAGCCATAGCACCAGCAACTGGTTACGGTAATGGTGGCACCTACTCCTTCGCGTTCGAATTTCTCGGCACAAGCGGCGCTTTCGGCTACACGACCGATGGTGCTGTCTGCTATTACACATTCCACGGGGCTTCCGTCACCGTTTTTCAAGTTGGATGAAATCAGTTCGGCAACAGCTTTTGCCAGGTTCATAGTCTTGTCTTCAAGGCTTTCGCGGACACCACCCTGGCGGCCGTCGATAGTGGGACGAATCCCGATTTTAGGATACTTTTTCATGATATACATAGGTTTTAGTTGTTAAATTGAATTTCTTAAATGGACTTCGGTAGGGAGATAAGTTCTTATTTCCTGTCCGGTTAGTACAAATTCTGCGGCTTTCCGCCCCAGCTCTTCCCAGTTGATACTGAGTACCGTAATCCCTTGGTCTATTACCTCGTAGGCAGGAGTGTCATTGTAGGCTATCAGTCCGAAATCTTCTCCGCATTTCAGCCCGGTTGTCCGGCTTTGCTTGATTATATTGACTACCTCTATCTGACGGATTGCAATGTATACTTCTCCTTTACGGACTTGTATCCGGTCTGTATTTTCCACAATGGCTGAATCAATGTGATAATCCTGACAGAAACAATTGAAATACTGACAACTGCTACGGGGGTGTTTGATGTCTTCGGGAAATAAAAGTACTAGTCTCTGATATTTTCTCAGATGTTCTTTCAATGCGGCCAATGCATGATAAAAGGAATCGTCAAAATCCTGACATACGTATGAATAATCCTTTTTATCGAACTTCCCGAAATCCAACAGCAGCAACTTAGACGAATCTATTTTGTAAAGATGGGGGGATAGTTTCTCATTGTCGAAGTTCATCACAATGTATTTATTGTATCTGCCTATTGATTCACGTAAGATGGTATTGAAAAGTCGTTCATTATATTGATGAAACAATAAATCTACTTTGTAGTTGATGGATAGTTTTTTGATAAAACTATTATATAACGAGTATTTAAAGGGAGAATATTCGTCCAGCAGAAGCAGAATGTTTGTAAGCTTGTTGGTAACGTAGTAACCTTTTCCCGGAGTAGAGTCTATTATTCCCCGGTCTTTTAAATCAATGAATGCTTTGAACACCGTATCCCGCGACACTTGATACTCACGGCTCAGTTTGTTGATGGACGGTAATGTGCAGTCCGATTTATATTTGCCCATGGAAATCTCCTGACTGAGTAAATCAGCCAGTTGTTTCACTTTAGTGGTCTGCTGTCCAAAGGTAACTTTCATGAACTGTTTAAGGTTTTACGCGGACAATGCAAACTGTGCTGAACTGTCCCGATGCAAAGGAATGCAATTTATTCATAAACAGCAAGATGAAAAGGTATGTTTTATAACACAAGAATCGAAGCTTCTATATCGATTTCCGGAAGAATGTGTAGTACGTACTAATCAAATAATATAATTAGAGTATTTGCCGAAGTATATTAACCGCATTACAGAACAAAGGGAGGGAGTCGTGTCTTGCCGGTGCGCCGGATATTGTTTTGCTGGTTTGTGAAATGATTGCCGGGCGTATGAATGCAAAATTGACTCGGGATATGGAATTTAAAGACGGACTGCATTTTATCATCGAACTTCCTCTATAAAAAATAGGTGAAACATTATTCATTGACAGGGCTTTTTTGTACCTTTGCACCCGGAAAAAGCAAGGATAAACTTTAAACAAAATAAGATTATGAGTAAAAAAGCCCTTTTAATGATTCTTGATGGTTGGGGTATCGGCGATCAAGGTAAAGACGATGTAATCTTTAACACTCCCACTCCTTACTGGGATTCTCTGTTGGCAAACTATCCGCACTCTGAATTGCAGGCTAGCGGTGAGAACGTTGGTTTGCCCGACGGACAGATGGGTAACTCCGAAGTAGGACACTTGAATATCGGTGCAGGACGTATCGTTTATCAGGATTTGGTAAAGATTAACCGTGCATGTGCCGACAACAGCATAATGAAGAATCCCGAGATTGTTTCCGCTTTCTCTTACGCAAAGGAAAATGGCAAGAACATCCACTTTATGGGATTGACTTCAAACGGTGGTGTACACAGTTCATTCGATCATTTGTTCAAACTTTGCGATATCTCTAAAGAATATGGCATTGAAAATACATTTATCCACTGCTTTATGGATGGTCGTGACACAGACCCGAAGAGTGGTAAAGGCTTTATCGAACAACTGACTGCGCACTGTGAAAAATCAGCCGGTAAAATCGCTTCTATCGTTGGTCGCTTCTATGCTATGGATCGTGACAAGCGTTGGGAACGTGTGAAAGAAGCATACGACCTGTTGGTTGAAGGTAAAGGAAAGCAAGCCACCGATATGGTTCAGGCTATGCAGGAATCATACGATGAAGGTGTTACAGATGAATTCATCAAACCGATCAATAATTCTACCGTAGACGGTACCATCAAAGAAGGTGATGTGGTTATCTTCTTCAACTACCGTAACGACCGTGCCAAGGAATTGACTGTTGTGCTGACTCAACAGGATATGCCGGAACAAGGTATGCATACTATTCCGGGCTTGCAGTTTTATTGCATGACTCCGTATGATGCGTCTTTCAAGGGTGTTCATATTCTGTTCGACAAGGAAAATGTTCAAAATACGTTGGGTGAATATCTGGCTGCTAACGGTAAGACTCAGTTACACATTGCAGAAACGGAAAAGTATGCTCACGTGACTTTCTTCTTCAATGGTGGTCGTGAAACTCCGTATGATGCCGAAGAGCGTATCTTGGTTCCATCTCCGAAAGTGGCTACTTACGACTTGAAGCCTGAGATGAGTGCTTATGAAGTGAAGGATAAATTGGTAGAAGCCATCAAGACCCAGAAATTCGATTTCATTGTCGTGAATTACGCTAATGGTGATATGGTAGGTCATACTGGTATCTATGACGCTATTGAAAAAGCAGTGAAGGCTATTGACGAGTGCGTGAAAGATACAGTGGAAGCTGCCAAGGCTAATGATTATGAAGTAATCATTATTGCCGACCACGGTAATGCCGACCATGCACTGAATGAAGATGGTACACCTAATACGGCTCACTCTTTGAACCCTGTTCCATTTGTATATGTAACAGAGAACAAGAATGCTAAAGTGGAAAATGGTGTATTGGCAGATGTTGCTCCTTCTATCTTGCACATTTTGGGTATGCCCCAGCCTGCCGACATGACCGGAAGGGATTTGATAAAATAATGTAGAAAGTATATTTATTTGTCATTCTGAACAAGGTGAGGAATCTGTAATGAAGCATGGATTCGTCACTTTGTCCGGAATGACATTTTAATTTAATAAGAGATGATACAGATAGATGATGTTGTAATCTCCCTTGATGTGTTTCGTGAGAAATTTCTTTGTAATCTCGATGCCTGCAAAGGTGAGTGCTGCATAGAGGGAGATGCCGGTGCACCGGTGGAATTGGATGAAGTGGAAAAACTGGAAGAGGTGCTTCCTGTTATTTGGGACGAGCTTTCACCCGAGGCACGGGCGGTGATTGATAAGCAGGGAGTGGTTTATACAGATGAAGAGGGCGATTTGGTAACTTCCATCGTCAATCAGAAAGATTGTGTATTTACCTGTTATGACGAGAAAGGGTATTGTTATTGTGCCATCGAGAAAGCCTTCCGGGCAGGTAAGACCGATTTCTATAAACCAATCTCTTGTCATCTTTATCCCATCCGTATAGGTGATTATGGCCCTTATAAAGCGGTGAATTACCATCGTTGGGATGTATGTAAAGCCGCCGTGTTATTGGGAAAAAAAGAGAACCTTCCTGTATACAAGTTCTTAAAGGAACCGTTGGTGCGGAAATTTGGTGAAGAATGGTATAAAGAGCTGGAGGTTGCGGCAGAAGAATTGAAGAAAAGAGGAATGATTTAAGCATCTTCGGTTTTATTATCCCTGATTTATTACATTAACCGAAATTTAATACTACGAAAATACCCCATGAAAAGACTACTCTTGTCATGCTGTATCTTATTATGCGTCGTATTGACTTTGAAGGCGCAAGAACAGCCGTTAATCAGTCCGGATGATTCTATCCGTAGTTTGGTGGGACGTTTGTTTCCTAATAGCAATCCGAATCTTTCGGCACACATGAACCTGCAATTCTCCACTTCGGGAGTTGCCAACTTTATTGAAGGAGATTTAGAGGATGCCTCTTTTAAACTGAATCGTGTAAAACTGGAGATATTAGGTTCTTTCAGTAAACAATTTTCTTATCATTTCCGTCAGTCGTTTAATAAATACAGCAATCCCCACTCGTTGGATAATTTGTCCTCTTCCATTGAGTATGCTTTGGTGAATTGGAAAATGTCTGATAAATTCACGTTGACTGCCGGAAAACAAGATATCGCTTTGGGTGGCTATGAATATTATGTCAATGCCATCAAAGTCCGCGAGTATAGTGAGTTTAATGATAACATCAGTTGTTATCAGGCAGGAGTGGCGGGAAGATTCAATCTGTCATCCACCAATGAGTTGGTGCTTCAGGTAGTAAATAACCGTAGTGGAGAAAATGATGAAACCTATCTTTACGGTTTGCCGCAAGGAGTGGAAAAAGCTAAAGTTCCTGTTCTGTCAACAGTCAATTGGAACGGGTTCTTCTTTGATAACGCGGTACAATTACGATATGCGGCCTCATATGGGCAGCTGGCGGAAGGTAAGAATCTTTGTTGTTTTACGGCGGGTAATATTTATGAGAAAGGCCCTGTTATTGCTTATATTGATTTAATGTATTCTCGTGAAGGGCTGGATAGCAAAGGCATTATCAGTGATTTGCAAGGTCCTGTTTTAACAGCTCCGTCCACGGCGCAGAATGCGGAATACTTTAGTACCGTGGTAAACTTTGACTATCGCGTTCATCCCAATTGGAATCTTTATTTGAAAGGCGCTTATGAGAGGGCAGGCATTTATAAAGCAAACGGGCATTTTGAGAAAGGGCTTTATCGTACTACATGGAATGCGCAGGCGTGTGTGGAATATTTCCCGATGCGTAATAGTGAACTGCTTATCTTTGCCCATCTTTTATATAAAGGGCATCATTTGACCCGGCGTGCGCAGGCTTTGGGAAGCACGAGTCCGGACACGCAACGTATTTCTGTCGGGTTGGTTTACTCTATTCCCGTTTTTTGATGTTCCTTATCATATCTTCACTCCGTTCCGTTTGATATTTCACATGGGTGAAGCAACTGCTTCACCCATGTGACAACGGCTGTTTACCTAAGTGAAATCGCTTCTTCACCAAGGTGAAGCAATGAACGCAGCCGGACAAAAATACAAGAAAAAAGGCTTACCTTTTTATTTCAATGAGGTTGTTTCCCCTTTTCATTGCAAGACCGGGGAAATACGCTATATTTGTGAAATAATTAATTACTTCAACTAACAACACAGAATATTATAATGAAAAAGACTGTCCTTTTTTTTCTGATGATTATATTGATAGCCTCGTGCCATCAAGAAGAAATTCCTTCTGTTTCCGATAAACCGGAAGGGAATCAGCTGATTTTTGATTTATCAGATGAAGATGCACTTCAGGGTTGTATTTATGTGAAACTGAAAGAAGAACCTACAGAAGAGGTGCAGATAAGGAGTATTGGCAACACGGTAAGGACAGGAATTAAGGTGTTGGACCGGGCTGCCTCTTCTTTGAAAATAGAGAGAATGGAACGTACGTTTCCCTACGCCGGCAAATTTGAAGAACGTACTCGTAAGGAGGGGCTTCATTTATGGTACAATGTTTGGTTCTCCAAAGACACATCAGCGACTCGTGCAGCTGCTGAAGTAGCTTTTCTAGATGGTATTGAAATGGCTGTTCCTGTTCCTAAGATAGTTTCCAGGGCAAGGCCGGAAACAGTATGGGATATGTATGGTATCAGAGTGGGGGAGTGGTTGTTCAATGATCCGGATTTATCCAAACAATGGTATTTTGATAATCCCGGTACAGAATCCTGGCAGAGGGAAGGTGCGGATATCCGTTTAGTTGATGTGTGGAAACAATACAATGGGAATCCGGCTATTATTGTAGCGGTTGTAGATGGCGGCATTAATCAGGAGCATCCTGATTTGCAGGATAATTTATGGACGAATCCGGGTGAGATACCAAAGAATGGTATAGATGATGATGGCAATGGGTATATAGATGATGTACATGGTTATAATTTTGTAGATGATAATGCAATTTTGGTCCCTCATCGTCACGGAACTCATGTGGCGGGTACTATTGGTGCGACAAATAATAATGAAACAGGTATCAGCAGCATTGCAGGAGGGAACGGAACTCCCGGCAGTGGGGTGAAACTCATGAGTTGCCAAATTTTAAAAAGTCTGACTTCCACTGGAGGAGAAGTCGCTTCTGATCCGTTTATTGCTGCCGCTATTAAATATGGTGCTGATAATGGAGCTGTTATCAGTCAGAATAGTTGGGGATACGCTGTCGGAACGGGGAGGAATACCTCTTCATATATTAATCCTGTACATAAGGAAGCCATTGATTACTTTATAAAATATGCCGGATGTGATAACAACGGAGAGCAACTTGACGGAAGTCCAATGAAAGGAGGGATTGTATTGTTTGCATCAGGCAATGCGAATACTTCTGACCCCAGGATAGCGGCGCCGGCTGATTATGACAAGGTAGTTGCGGTTGCAGCCATTGAGGCCGATTATAGAAAGGCTTCTTATTCCAATTATGGTACATATATGGATATTTCTGCTCCCGGAGGAGCATTGAACGGAGATGGGCGGATATGGAGTACGACTACAAAACTGGCCGGTAATTATGAATATCTGGCCGGTACATCTATGGCGTGTCCGCTGGTCAGCGGTGTGGCAGCACTGGTGATAGAGAAGTATGGGGTAGGCAAGAAAGGTTTTACACCGGAAACTCTGAAGGAAATCCTCTATCAAAGCGCATACGATTTGGATGAATATAATCCGAGGTATACCGGCCAGTTGGGGCACGGATGCGTGGATGCCACAGCTGCTTTAAAGATAGATGTTTCTAATCTTCATCCTTTTACATTGAAGTCCAATCAGGTAACTGATAATACTCTGATATTTAGTGTAAGCAGCAGTATGGCTGGTAATGGAGAACTGACTTTGTATAATGGCATTGGCAATAAGGTGCTGAGTCTTCATTTGGAACTTGAAGCCGCCTCCTTGCATTCTGTGGACATAACCAAGCTTTCTGCCGGATATTATACATTGGTGTACCGAGCGAACGGGATGGAGATCAGAGAGAAATTTATCAAGTACTAATCCTGATAAAATGAAATAGGACATGAAACGAATAGGACTATATCTGTTTATAATAGGCATAACTTTTATTAAAGCTTATGGACAAGAGGATTCCGGACCTGTCAATACCGGAGCGGCAAACTATCTGACTATACCGGTTGATGCACGCAGCGCAGCCATGGGAGGTGCCGGTGTGGCGATTTCGAGGGTAAATAATGCCGTTTTCCATAATGGTGCGGCAACTTTATCGGAGGCCATGCACAAAGGTGGGGTTACGTATACTTATTCCCCGTGGATGCGTGACTATGAGTCTGGATACTCTCTTCATAGTTTAGGCGGTTTTTATAAAATTAATAAGCGCAATGCCATTCTGTTAGGTTTCCGTTATTTCGGCTATCCGGAGATGGATGGAATAGGGGAGGATGCTTCGGGAATACATCCCAAAGAAATAGCTGTGGCGGCAGGTTATGCATACGAGGTCATAAAGAATCTTTCGGTTTCCGCTACTTTTAAATATCTGTATTCGGATATGGGTAAGATAGGAAATAGCAACGGTGCGAGTTCTGTGGCTTTTGATTTGGGGATATTATATAAGCGTGAGATAAAGGATTGGGAAGGTGCCGGTTGGTCGGTCGGGATTCATGCGAGTAATCTTGGACCGAAAATAAAATACCTAACCTCTAAAGAGGCTCTTCCTGCAATGGTCAAAGTAGGAGGTGCTGCTGACTTGCCTTTTGCATCAATGCATAGGTTGACTTTGACCGCTGATCTGGGTTACAGGCTTTCCCCCGATGATGTACAGGCGTTAAATGTAAGTGCCGGGGCGGAATATGCATGGATGGAGCATCTCATGTTGCGTGGCGGTTATCATTATGGTGATAAGAATAAAGGAGATGCCAGTTATGCTACGGCCGGGGCAGGAGTGGAATATGCAGGTGTGCATTTGGATTTTGCGTGGATGTTTGCGGGACATGAATGTCTTGCCAGAAATACGTTTTGGATTTCTTTAGGATACTCTTTTTAACTCTTGCACGGTTAGTCCTAGAAGCCTATATACATATATATACATATATTAGGCTTCTAGGTTATCGATTATTAACAGGAAGATTATGAGTTATCTTTACTTTCTTTTTGTAGATGATTGGAATGCATTCATAATGGCTGTGGGTTTTCCGTTTTTGTCAAAGGCTCCCATATCATATCCGTTCCATTCGTAACATTCCGGTTCCCAGTACCATACACCAGCGCAAGATTCCATGTCTCGGGCTTTGTTTATAAAATCGGCAAGGACTTGGGCGGAAGCGGAATCATTTTGTTTTACCCCTATTTCGGTTATCATGACTTTTACTTGGAAAGTCTTTGCTAGTTGGCTGATGTGTTTTAATGCTAACAAGTTCATTTCTTGCCATAATTTTGTGGAATGAGTTTGTGGATAGTGTGACAGGCCAATCATATCCAATTTTCCTCCAGCTTCTTTGAACTGCTTGAACCACCAAGTTAAGTCGTCCCAGGCATTGTCTATGTGAACAATAACGATACTTTGGGGGAAGATTTTTTTTACGGCATCGTAGCCGGTATTGACAAACTCGGCCAGATTTTGTGTGTTTTGTGGATATTTCACTCGCTCATTGGTACTGTTTAAGCCTTTGACATCACATTCTCGGATATCATAGAATGCACCGCTGAGTGCGACATTCTCATCCCACAACATTCCTGGACGGATTTCGTTACCCACTTGTACCCATCGTGGGGATATGTCTTCCGCCTTTAATGCTTGCAAGATGTCGATGGTATGGGCGGCAATGGCCGTCTTTAGTTCCGCTACTGATTTGCCGATCCATGCCTTGGGCTTGAACTGTTGTCCGGGATCAGCCCATGAGTCGCTGTAATGGAAGTCTACCATGACATCCAGACCTTGTTCTTTGGCTCGTCGGGCTTTGTTCACAACGTCTTGTTTACTGTTCCATCTGTCTTTGGGATTTACCCATACGCGCAGGCGGATGGCATTTATGCCCAGCTCTTTCATCAGTTGGAAGCAGTCGGTTTCTATGCCTTCATGATTGTAAAACTTCAACCCTTTTTTTTCCATTTCACTCACCCAACTGATGTCGGCTCCTTGAGTAAAACTGGTTTTGGAAGGTGCTGGTGTATCGGAATTATCTGTTCCGGACTGTTCGTTGCCGTGGCTTCCGCAAGCTGACGAGGATAATACCAGCAAAGCGGTTAGCATATAATTCTTGAGGTTATGATATATTTCTTTCATGTGTTTTCGTATATTAGTTTTTTAGAAGATAGACAACGGAGGCATATCCGTCTAGTTTTAAATAAAAGTTTCCATGGTCTTCCTTCTCCTGTACATTTCCGGATACGGCGATAGCTTTCTCCGTCCTGTCCGTCAAGGGAATCTCTATTTCAGAATTGCCAAAATTATGAATAACCAATAGTTTCTCGCTATCTTTAGTCATGTACCAGGCGGCAATACTTTTGTATTTTTTTTCTCCCTCTCCCGATTCGTTGAACAGAGCATGACGGGTCATGGTTCCTTGGGCCAGCGCTGGATAGGTGTTACGCAATGCGGTAAAGATCAAGTAGGTATTCAATACTGACTGATGGTCTGCCGTCTGTTTGGTTACATCGGGGATGTTTGTGCTTACTGTGGCATCTATTTTGTCGGTATAGTGGGTGGTATAACTGTCTCCCCACAACATAGGTCCGCGTACATATTCATCTCCTTTGTCTTTGGTGCCGTATAATCCTAGTTCTTCACCATAATAAATATAAGGTGAGCCGGGAGTAGTGAGCAGGACAGCGGCTGCTAATTTCTCCTTGGCGGTAGATTTACCTAGCTTGGAGGCTGCACGATCTTCATCATGGTTGCTTAGTTTGGTTGCTGCGATGTACCCGGGACGATAGGCGGCATATTCTTGCCTATAGTTCAGGATGTCTTTGGTGAAATAACATCCGGTGGCATTATTGAGAGCCCATTCCAGACGATACCAGAAAGAGAACTCGAACAAAGCGGGCAGACCGGCATAATAGGGGGCTACTTCGTTGTATTCGGACAGTACTTCACCCACCATGTAGAAATTGTCCGTGTGTCCTTTTTGCTTGTAATAAGTGTTCATGTCTTCGTAGAACATATTCAGGAAACGGGGATTTTCGTTGCTGGTAGCACTGTGGTAGATGTGCTTGACAGCATCCAGCCGCAGTCCGTCCACACCTCGGTCTATCCATCCTTTGGCACTGTTTGCCATGGCTATGTACGCAGGGGAAGAAGTGGCTTGTTCCACCGCACCATAGTTGAGGTCGGCAAAGTAGTCGGTGGCAAACTGGGAATGATAATACCATAAGTTCATGGAATCGAACAGAATATCGGCCGCTGTTTTGTTATCAAGAGTGAATGCAGTTCCCAAAGTGACTTTGTGGGAAGCAGAAGTAGCACCGTATTTAGTTCCTGCAGGCCAAGAAGGATCGTTACTAGTGCGGATTAGAAATCCCCAAGAGGACACGAAGTCTGTGGTCAGTTCATAATGGTTGTTCCCTTTGTCATAGAATTTTTTACATATGCCTTCTCCGAAATAAAGGTATTTGGCTCCGTTTGTGCCGGGGTCAGGGTTGTCCGCATCGGCTTTTTCGGCCCGGGTTACTGTGACGGTGGGTTGCGAGGCTTTGCTCCAGTCGAGGCTGAATGTATAGATGCCTTTTACTTCTGTATCTTCGGAGGAGGTTGCGAACCATTCATTGGCGGCATATTCTTCTTTGGGTATCATGGCTATTTTTCCTTCTGCTATCTCTGTTTGAGGAGATTGGGAGAAGAGATAGTAGCTACGATAAAGATTATCAGTAGATGAGGTGGCTTCCTTGAACCAAGGGTGGGCTTTGCCCGTATGGTTCATTACATAATCCAGGTATATTTTTATGTTGCGCTTGTGGGCTTCGGTGATGAGGCGGTCGAAGTCGGCCTCTGTACCTAGTTTGGGATTGACTTTGGTATGGTCTGTCACATCATAGCCGTGATAGGACATGGCAGGATGGATGGGGGAGAGCCAGAGGGCTGTCACTCCGAGGCTGTTGATGTAATCCAGCTTGTCAATGAGTCCGTTGAGGTCGCCGTATTTGTCACCGTCTTTGTCTGCAAAGGAGTAAACTAATAATTGATAGGAGATGTCGGCACGCTTGGTACCATCCCAATTGTCGGGGGCGGCAGTGATATTTTTCCAAGTGGCGGTAGGAGGATCAGGGTTTTCGGGAGTCGGAGGAACCGGTATTTCCGGCGAATCGTCAGAACAGGCTTGTGACAGAGGTACCAAGCAAAGCAGGAATAGTATACCTACTAGAAAGAGATGGATTCGTTTCATGGTTTCTTTGTTTATAAGGGGTAAAAGAATAAGGCGGAGTACAGTATTACGGAAATTCCGCAAGCCGTAAACCGCCTTTTGTCGGTATAGGTACGGGGAGGATACAAGAAGCGTACCTATACTTGTATTGATTAGTTCTTAGTTAGGGTCAACAGGTTCATGCCGTCGCATTGAGGGATGAACCTGATGGTATAGTTTCCGGCCGTAACAGCGATGTTGCCGGCATTGAAAGTCGGTTCGGCTATCGAACCACCCCAGTTGATGTCCCAGTCATTATTGGCGCGGATTTTGATTTCACCATCCGTTAGGTTGGTGGTCAGATTCCAACTTCCATCTTCTTCGTTGTAAGTCATGTCGGTATCGGCATCCCATCCGGATGGGGTGGCGCTACCTATCACTCCGAGAGTTGAGATGAGGGTATGCTTGTAAGTCATGGCAGTCAAATCCACTTCCATCATGTAGAACCCTGCTTCCGGAGCGTCGATATTTCCTGCACCGTTTTCATCAAGTGTACCTGCCAGAGCATCACCACTTACTTTTTCCCAATCGCCTGTCCAGTTATCTTTTTCTGGGTTCGGCTTGTATTTGAATTCTCCGTTCAAATAGGCGAAACCTCTGTATTTGCCATCAAAGTTTATTCCGGCTAGCGGGCAAGTACCTGACCATGAGGTGTTATTACCTATTTCATAGATGTAAGGAGCGAACCCCAGCTCTTCCAGTGTGTAGGTGTATTCCATCATATCCAATGTCATTCTATACATGCCGGCTTGAGTTATCATGCCGGCTTGTGGATTGTTTGTTGTAAGTGTTCCTTCGGTAGCGGTATCTCCATCGGTTACGGTTCCCAATACACCAGCTCCCCAGAATTCTCCCTCGGTATTGGTCTTCGGAATAATTTTCCAGCATTGATTATCAGCGGTTGTGGTGAATACGATGGAAAATTTGGAATCTTCATAAACGTCTGTTCCCGAATGGCTGAATCCCACCATGCCGTCAGCGCTCCAACCATTTACCGAGGTTTCATCCTTGTCGTTCTTTATTGTGAACATGTCGCCTACAAGATAGTAACCGGTGTCAATAAATGGTGCGGCCGGAGTGAAATTTACGTCAAACGAACCGGCATTTACCAATAAGGCTTGTCCGTCTTTTATGGCATTGGCATATACTTGGGCAATGAAGGGACGCGCTATAGGACGTTTCCCGTAAGTTTCCACTACCAGCTTCTGAATGGTCAGGCTGTCAATCATTCCGTCTGTATTGGATTCCAGTTCTCCTGCCTTACCTTTCTCGGTAGAGAGCTCTACCCGTACATTGCCCAAGGTATATCCTTCGGGAAGTGTGGCATTAGATAGAGTGAACAATTTGATGCTGCTCCCCGGATTGGATAAATTGATGTCATCGACCTTGGATGCCGAGAAATCGGGAAGGGTTATTGCAGCTTCTTGTTCGTTGGCTTGAGGAGTTGCCCAATCAGTGTAATCATCTGTGCATGAAGACATGCACAGAACAGTCAGACCGATTAATGAATGGATTGATATATTTTTCATCTTGATTCAATTAAAAAGATTATTATTTGATTTCGCCTTCGCCGGTAGCGAAGTTCAGGTAGAGCTGCTGTCCCGCTTTGCCTGCTACTCGTGCTTGGTCTCCATCGTTGGCACGATATTCAATTTTGCCGTCGAAGACCATGAACTCGCTCTTCCACCACTCAAAGGTAGGAATTTTTACGTATGCACGCACACCGTCACCATCGCCACCCGGGACACTGGCAGCAAAAGCAGGTGAGACAAAAGAAGCGTTAAAAGTATCGGGAATGGTACATAACCAGCCTTCAGCCTGCTCTTTCCAGTCGCTGTTGCCTACAACAGGTCCCATCAACCATATTTCAGGTTTGTTAAACTGTATATCATAGACGAGGTTGCGTCCCGAAACGGAAGAGGTGATTACCATTAAGTACCATCCCGGAGTATCAGTAGCGATATTGTCTCCGTTGTCTTTGATATTGCCTGCCAAATCGCCGTTTATACTGTTTATACCAGAAAATCCTGTTTCATTTCCATCCCAAGCTTTGCTCTGATTGAATTTGATGCCGGCATCGTCTATCCATACCATAGACCAGAATACATGAGTTGCACCGTTTACGGGAATCATCTTGGTTGCCGAATCCCAGTTCCATTCGTTAAATCCGCCTACGATATATAAGTTTTCGGGGGTATTGACCGGAGGAAGCGAGAAAAGTAAATGTACTTTATTCAATGACACTACATTGGAAAGTATTTCGGTTCCTTCTATTGCTTTGTTATCACTGGTCATCATAACTGCTCTCAAGCGGATATAGACCGCTATATCCATCGGAAAATCAACATCGGTTGCACCTTTGTTTACTTTCATATCTGTAAGTGTACTAGCTAAAAGAGGTGCGTCTATACTGATTTTTGTTCCTGCATTGACATTACCTATTTCTGTAAAATCGGTCATGGATTCATCGAATGCCACTTGCACATAGTATCCAACGTTGGCGGGGAAGCCGTAGTCGGGTTGTGAACAGGATATTTCGATAGAGGAAGAATTGGCCAAATCGATTACTGTACCGCTGATAGCTGGAGTGTTTAGGACAAATTCGGTGGGTGAGATTAGCGTTGGGTTGGAGTCGCGATCATCATCACATGCGGTGAATATACCCAGTCCCAATCCGATAATCAAAAATGATTTAAGTATTTTATTCATTGTATTTTCATTTAATATTTATAAAACAAAAAGTTTTCAGTATCCCGGGTTCTGAGTCAAATTGGAGTTGGCAGTCAACTCATTGGTCGGGATGGCAAAAATATTAAGATGTGCATCAAAACTACGTCCTTCATAAGATCCGCCTTTCCATTGCCAAGTGTAATTGTTGTTGCCTCCATAGCGGTTGAATCTAATTAAGTCCATACGGCGGCGGCCTTCAAAATAGAATTCTCGGCTCCATTCATCGCAAATATCATCCAGGCTATATGCATTTGTACGGGTAGAAGCATGTGCACGACTTCGGATGGAGTTAACTGCTTGTGTACCTTCAGATGTAGTGTTTCCTCCATTCAAGCGAGCATCGGCTTCTGCAAAAGTCAGATAGGCTTCTGCAACACGTAGCAAGAAGTAGTCGGTATCGGCGAAGGTGGCATCATGTCCGGCTGAACCGTCTGTTTTGAAGTTGGTGAATTTTGCAATAGCATAACCGCTTTTAAAGGTAGATACATCTTCATTGTTTAAGGTACGTCCCACACCGTCGAATAAAGCACGGTCGTCTTTGGCTGCTACATACATGTCGTAGCTTGGCAGTTCGGGGGCATCATTCTGAGGGAAGAATTTGCGGATGAGGTCAGGACGTGCGCGGTTACCGCCCCAGTTTTGTGCAGAAACACCGTTGGTGGCTGTCAGGTCATTAGGGTTTGCATGCATCTCACCATCAAAGCAACCAGCTATCAAGAACAGGGAAGTACCCCAACTGGTGGTTGTCAGACCGTCTTGAAGTAAGGGTAGAAGAGCTTCGTAAGCAGCATCAGTTTCCCCGTTGTCACCCATGAATAACATTTGATAGGCAGTCCATCCGCCTTTTCCCACAGTATTGAGCCGGTAGGAGGATTTTATTACTTTGTCGGCATATTCTTTTGCTTTTTGCCATTGGGCCGTTCCTGTATAAATTTCCGAATTCAAGTACAGGCGTGAGAGCAACAGCCAGCAGGCAGCTTTGTCTACACGACCATAACCGGCATCTGTCGATTTTTTTGCTTTTGCTTCGGAAAGGGCCGGTTCTATTCCGATCAGTTCCTGTTCAAGCCATTCATACATTTGAGCTCTGGATCTTTGTTCAGGTTTGGTCATTGGTTCCAATGTAAAGGGTATGTTTCCCCAACCATCCATCAGTAAGAAGTAGTGTAGGGCACGTACAAAGCGGATTTCGGCAGACATGGTGGCATCTGTATCTCCAGCCATAGCCAGATATTGGTTACAATAGGTGATGCCGGTAGTCAGACGGGCATAGAACCCGTTTAACATAGGATGGGAAGCATTGTAAGTATTGTAGCAGAAACTGGCTACACCTTCATCTCCCCAGCCGCAGATAGCTTCATCAGTGGTCAGTTCGTTGGAATTGAACAATTGGCGGATAAAGCCTGTCGTACCACCATCCAAACCGTCAATATCACAGTCACCGTTAGCACCACCGTTTCCGGCTAATGCCATATTGGCGTAGCACTTGTTGAACAATCCGTTTAAATCAACATTGGTTTCGATGTTCGGATCGATAGGATCTACATCTAAGTCTCCGATACATGAGGTTGCCCCCAAAGCCAACATCATGAATGTGGCAGGAACGATATTCTTTATGTATTTTTTCATATACTGCATAATTTTGCGAATTAGAAATTCAGGTTAAGACCAATAATAAATGAGATAGGACGCGGATAGAGATTGTTATCGAATCCGTTATTGATTTCGGGGTCGATGCCATCATAGTTTGAAATGGTGAAAACATTCGATACGGTTCCATATACGCGTCCATTCAAACCGCGATAGCTTCCGTTCTTGAAGAGATTGGAAAAGCTGTATCCTAAAGTGATGTTGTCACACTTCAAGAATGAGGCGTTACGCACCCAGTAGTCCGAAGCTTTGGCGGTAATTTCGTAAGTTTGCCAATTTCTGGCTACAGCGTCTACCGGACGGTTAGACAGGTAATTCAAAGAGTTGGACCATACTTCACCAGGATTCATGTTGCTCCATCCGGCGTTGATTCCATCATAAACATAGTTACCTAGACTGGCACGCAGTGAGAATCCGAAGTCCCAATTTTTGTATTCCAGGCGGGAGGAAAGCCCCATAGTTACGTCGGGAGCAGCATTTTTATAAAGGTATTTGTCATTTTCGGTAATCTTACCGTCACCGTCCCGGTCTACTACTGCATTTTCTATCGGGTTGCCTTGTGGGTCATATACTTGTTGGTATACATAGAATGAATTAGCTGGATACCCTACTTGATTGTATTGCAGATAAAAACCCGAACCTTGACCTACTTTGATATCGGTATTGGCTACAGGAGCACCACTATCGGATACACCACTTAGATCGGTAATCTCATTCTTATTATAAGTAAGGTTATAATTAATAGTCCATATTAAGTCATTGTTTACAATGGGTTTCCAGTCTAAGGCAAATTCGATGCCTTTATTTTCCAACGAACCGATATTTTGCCATGCTTGATTTCTATAGCCAGCCATGGACGCTAATGGTGCATAGTTCAGCAAATCTTCGGTTTTACGGTAATAAGCATCAATACTGGCTGTCAGCCGTTGATCCATAATACCAAAATCAACCCCAATATTATAGGTAGTAGTGGTTTCCCATTTTAAATCAGGAGTATAGTTGTCCGGGCGGTATAGGGTTCCGTTACCTATCAGTGGATAAAAACCGTTAGTACCTGTGCTTACTGAGTATGTGGGAATCCAGTTATAATTGTTAATTTTTTCTCCTGCCTGTTGACCTGTCATGCCCCAGCCTAAGCGAAGTTTCAAGTCAGATATCCAAGATATGTCTTTTAGGAAGTTTTCTTCTTTTGCTTTCCAAGCTAAGGCTACAGACGGGAACCACGCCCAATGGTCTTTGAAGCGTGAAGTTCCATCATCGCGAACGGTAGCTGTAAGATAGTAACGGTTCATAAGTATGTAGTTGGCACGTCCGAAGAAGGAAACCAAATAACTGTCGGTCTTGTATTGATACGGAGTGTGAGGACGCTCTGTGCCGGCTAATGTGGGGTCATCGTTCGTCATCGGATAACGACCTACGTAGTCACTGTTTGTGCTTTTCCAAAAATGTTGCCATTCGTAACCTCCCATAATATCAAAATGGTGGTTATCATTAAAGTCTTTATAATATTGGGCGTATGCATTCAATGAAAGGTTGCGTTTTAGGATACTTTCACCTCCAACAGAACCATAATACATGGCACTAGGGGAAGCAGTAGATTTATTCTGTGCTTGGCGTCCTTTGGAAACATCGGCACCTAGAGATAAATGAAGGCGAAGGTCTTCAAGACCATGTACTTTATAGTCGATATCGGCACTTCCCACAAAGGCGCGGCTGTGGGCAACTTCTGTGTTAAAAGCAAGCATGGCTAATGGGTTGGCACATTCTGCCGTGCTGTTATAGATGAACGGCCATGTGGAGTCGCCTAATGATGCGGCTGATGACCATTGGAAAAATCCCCCATAATTTTGTAATGTCTGATCCAATGCATTGCCTAATTGGGCTTTGTGATATTCGGATGTGAAATTATAAGGATCTTGGGTAGGGTCCATCTTTACAGCAGCACCTACGGCTCCACCGTCGGCATATGCAGAACGTGCGTACATTCCTTTCGCATTGAGGTTCATAGTCAAATGATCGTCAAAAAAAGACGGATTAAGATTCAATGCAGCTGTGACACGTTTGAAATCAGAATTTTTCAAGATACCTTCTTGATTGGTGAAACCTACAGATACACGATAAGGAAGGTCTTTTACTGCACCCGATACGGTTATATTGTGGTCATGACTGAGAGCGGTACGGTAAATAAGATCTTGCCAGTCGGTGTTGGCTGTACCCATGGCACGATAAGCATCGCTGTTTTCTCCGTATAAATCGGTGATAAGTTGACGGTATTGGTTGCTGTCAAGTACATCAACTGTTCCTTTTTTCTGACTCAATGTGACACTACCTGAATAGGAAACTGAAGGCTTTTGCCCTTTGCGTCCCTTTTTAGTAGTGATGATGATAACACCGTTTGAGCCGCGTGAACCGTAGATAGCAGTGGCTGAAGCGTCTTTTAATACGTTGAATGATTCGATATCCTGCGGATTAATCATGGCTAGTTTGTTAGAGAGGCCTTTTACTCCCTCATTGTCCATAGCCATACCATCAATAACAATTAGAGGGTCATTAGATGCGTTCAGTGAAGAACCGCCACGTATACGAATCTGGGCGCCACTGCCTGGGGCACCATCATTACTTGTTACATTGACACCGGCTATTTTCCCAGAAATCATATCCTGTGCGTTTATTACTAAGCCTTTGTTCTTTCCATCCGGTTTCATGGCTGTTACCGAACCGGTCAGGTCATTCTTTTTAGCCACACCATAACCGATAACGACTACTTCTTCCAAAGTTTCCGTATCATCTTTCAGTATCACATTTAGTGAAGTAGCAGCCGGAAGTTCCTGGGTCAGGTATCCGATAAACGAAATAACAATTATATCACCTTTATTGGCGTTTAACAGGAAGTTACCGTCAAAATCAGTGATAGTACCATTGGTTGTTCCTTTTACCACAACATTGGCACCGATAATTGGTTCGCCTGTTGTGTCCTTTACAAGTCCTTTGACAGTCATTTGCTGGGCAAATGCGTCTATGGACAAGAAGCATCCTACTATCAGTGTGAGTAGGATCTTGAACATCAAATTTCTTTTCATGTCTTTAAATTTAAAGTTAAATAATTATTTCAAGTTTATATTCTCAGTTAAAAAATACCTATTGAAAACTGTTTTCCCAAACAACCTGATTTTCTAATCAATCTCTGTTATAATGTATGTTTTTACCTTTTAGAATGATTGGCGGCTGCTTTAGCTAACCATCATCCTCACTTACTTTTTGTTTTGTTTGTTACAAATGTAGCGGTCTTATAAAGCGATTTTTGAGATAAGAATAAAAATATAAATGATTTAGTGCTAGTGCAAATCATATATAATTGATTCATAGTATAATATACTGATTGGCTTATCTTAAAAATATAACTATATGTGAACTGTTCAAGGCTCATTCGGCTACATTTTATGAGGATTAATGTTAACTGTTTGTCAAAAGATCACTTTCTATAATCTCTTAATACCTTTTAATTCTGATTTATCTTTTACCTCTTTAATGCTGATTGCATAACCACCACCGCTTGCTGCGTGTAAGTTCAGTTTGCTTTTGTTGGTCACAATGCCTTTACGGATGGTATATGCCTGCGGATTATCTTTCCAGTCGGCATCTTTTGCGTCTGCATATACAGTTGCGATGTATTTTTTGTCCGGATCAAGGAAATCAAATATCAGTTTTGAAGAATGACCGTTCTCATCTGCCGTACAGCCGATATACCAGTCGTTGGTTCCTTTAGCTTTGCGGGCAATGGTAATATAGTCTCCCGGTTCGGCTTCCAGATATTTGGTTTCATCCCAGTCAATGGCTACATCTTTTATGAATTGGAAGGCATCCATGAAGCGTTCATAGTTTTCAGGTATGTCGGCAGCCATTTGTAATGGGCTGTACATTGTTACATACAGGGCCAGTTGGCGTGCCAAAGTAGAACGTACCTGTGAATTGTTGGTAGGATTCATTTTGTTACAGCGGGTTTCAAAGATACCCGGAGTGTAGTCCATCGGACCACCTATTAATCGTGTGAAAGGCAAGATGGTAGTATGGTTTACGTTGTTACCGCCAAATGATTCATATTCAGTTCCGCGTGCCGATTCGTTACCGATCAGGTTGGGATAGGTGCGGCATATTCCGGTAGGGCGTACAGCTTCGTGGGCGTTTACCATGATTTTGTAGTCCGCTGCTTTTTTCACCGCATACAGATAGTGGTTATCCATCCATTGTCCATAGTGGTGTTCGCCACGTGGAATAATGTTGCCTACATAGCCACTTTTTACAGAATTATATCCGTTGTCTACCATGAATTGGTATGCCTGGTCCATGTGGCGTTCATAGTTACGTACAGAAGCCGAAGTTTCATGATGCATCATCAGTTTTACGCCTTTGCTTGCAGCGTAGCTTTGAAGTTCTTTCACATTGAAATCGGGATAGGGAGTTACAAAATCAAAAACATAATCTTTGCTTTTTCCGAACCAGTCTTCCCAACCTTCATTCCAGCCTTCTACCAATACTTGGTCGAATCCATGCTCTGCTGCAAAATCAATGTAACGTTTTACGTTGGCAGTGTTGGCAGAGTGTTTGCCGTTAGGTTTTGTTTTGTTGTAATCTGTTTCACCCAGTTTTACACTGGATAAGTCGTCCGTGTAAGCCCATGAACCTTTTCCCGTAATCATATCCCACCACACACCGATGTATTTCACAGGCTTGATCCAGGAAGTGTCTGCTATTTTGCAAGGTTCGTTCAGGTTTAACGTAATGCGTGAGGCAAGAATGTTGCGGGCATCATCACTAACGATGACGGTACGCCACGGTGAAGTGCAGGGAGTCTGCATATATCCTTTGTCACCTTGTGCGTCCGGAGTCAGCCATGATTCGAAAATCATGTTCTTGTCATCCAGGTTGAGGTGCATGCAGGCATAGTCTATCAAAGCTGCTTCGTGCAGATTGATGTACAGACCGTCGTCTGTTTTCATCATCAGGGCAGTTTGTACACCGGTGGGGCTGAATGCGGTTTGCGAGGAGTTCTCCGTATAAGCCTTTGAAAACAATCCTCTGATTTCCGACAGGCGGGAAACGGTATAGTCATATTCCTGTGTGTCATAATCTCCCGGAATCCAGTAAGCGGTGTGGTCACCTGCCATGGCAAATTGTGAATGTTCTTCTTTGATCACGAAATAGTTCAAGTTCTTCTGCTGCGGAAATTCATAGCGGAAACCCAGACCGTCGTTGAACAGGCGGAAACGGATGATTATAAATCTGTCATTGGCAGGCTGGTTCAATGTGACCGCCAATTCATTATAATGGTTACGGATTTCCTTTTCTTCTCCCCATACCGGCTGCCATGTTTCATCGTTGGTAGATGTCCGGACATCCTTTATCTCGAAACCGTTATAAAGGTTTGTCTTGATGTCCAGTTTGTCTATGTCTTTTTTATCAGTCCATTCGAAGTCGGTTTTGGCGTTTGCGTCTTCTTTTTTTAATTCCAACCCCAATTTGCTGGGTTTGATAACTTCCTTTTGTTTATAGGTCAGTTCATACGTGGGAGTGCCCTGACCATCTAGAGTAAATGTCATCTCCAGATTACCATCCGGAGAGTTCAGTTTTTGTTGTGCATTTGCAATGAATGAGATACAGAGAAATGCGATAAGTGAAAGATTCTTTTTTAAATTCATAATATGTACTGGTATTAAATTATAAGCTTTTACTGGTTGTTTTAAAATTCTAAAACTAGCATTCCACGCCCCGGAAGTGTTAGGTTTTTACTCAAGTCGATATTTTGATCCGTTAAAACATCATGGGCTGATGTTGTTGGAAGTACTTCTTTGTATGGAGTCAGGTTTATGGTTTGCGTTTTGTCTGTTCCATTCATGAGAACCGTTATCGATTTGTTTCCGTATTTTCGTTCATAAACGTAAATCCCTTTGTTGGGAGCGAAGTGTTTCAATCTGCCTTTGGCTATGACTTCATTCCCTTTTCTCCATTGGAGTAATTTCTGCATATAAGTAAAGGCTTCATTTTGCTGCGGAGTACGGTTAGCCTCATTGAAACAGTTGCGTGGGTCATTTTTCCAACCTCCGGGGAAATCACAACGTAACAGACCGTCGCCATTGGCTTTATCTGCAGCCATCAGAATTTCTGTCCCATAATAAATCTGGGGAATGCCACGTGTGGTCAGCAGGAATACAAGTGCTTGTTTGTAGCGGTCAATATTTTGCGTGGCTTCTTCATTTAAATAAAAGCGTGAAGTATCATGGTTATCAAGGAAAACGAGCAGATTCATCGGATCTGCATATACCAAATCCTGAGTAAGATAATCGTAAAGACGATATAATCCGCCGTTCCAGTCAGTTGTTTCTTCGTCAAAGGCTTTGTTCATTTGTTCCATCAGCGGGAAATCCATCACGGTACGGAGATTGGAGTTTCTGGGAGCAGCCAGTCTGCTGTCTTTCTGCCAGAAAGAAACCAGCACATTACTGTTCAACCAAGTTTCACCTACTATGTTGAAATCAGGGTACTCGTCGGTCACGGCTTTACACCATTCTGACATCATGTCGAAATCTGCGTAAGGATGTGTGTCTTGACGGATGCCGTTAATCCCTGCATATTCTATCCACCAGATACTGCTTTGGATCAAATAGCGGGCTACATGGCGGTTGCGTTGGTTCAAGTCGGGCATTGATTCTGTAAACCATCCGTCTACGGCTATCTTGCGTTCATAATCAGAAGCGTGGATATCCTGTACACTCGCTGTTTTATAAGAAGTTTGTGTGTAGTTTCCTTTAAAATTGAACCAGTCTTTGGAAGGCATATCTTTGAAAAGATAGTTTTCGCTGCCACAATGGTTGAAAATCATGTCCATAACAACTTTCATTCCTTTGCTGTGTGCTTGTTCTACCAGCTTGCAGAATTCTTCATTGCTACCTAATCTGCGGTCTACTTGATAATAATCGGTAATGGCATAGCCATGATAGGATCCTTCTTTCATGTCATTTTCCTGTATGGGGTTCAGCCAGATTGCCGTAACTCCCAAGTTGGAGAGATAATCCAGATTATTTTCAATACCTGCGAGGTCGCCCCCGTGACGGGCGAACGGATCGTTACGGTCTACCTTTGCTTCCAACATTTCCGGTACGACATCGTTCGAGGGATTTCCGTTGGCGAAGCGGTCTGGCATAATCAGATATAATACGTCACCTGAGTTGAAGCCTTCCACGTTGGAAGCATCTGCCTTACGCTGTTTTATTTCATATGGCACAACAGTTTGCTTTTTACCTTGTTTCAGTGTAATATGAAAAGTCTGCGGAGTAGCTTCCGATAAATCCATATATAAGATTAAGTAATTGGGATTTTCTTGTTTCACAACATCTTTCAGAAGAATGTCTTTAGAAGAGATGCTTACATCACTGGAAGAAATATTGTCGCCATACAGTAGGACCTGTAGTTCGGGATTCTTCATATCCGCCCACCAGAAGGCTGGGGCTACTTTTTTAATTATGGCTGCGGACACTGTGTGTTGCAAACCGAATAACGCGAGTAATGCCATAAGTGCGAATGTTCTTTTCATAATATATAGAAATTAGTGTTTATATCTTCATTTCATTTGGATGTTGCAAATGTAGGAGTGGAATAGCTGAGATTTGAGTACTAGAATAAAAATATAAATGTTTTATAGACTCAACTTATTGATAATTAGGCATATTTGTCTTTGCTGTATTGCTGAAAATATAAACGTCAATGAAAATATTTTCGTTGAAAAACTTTATTCTAATTACTTATATTTATATATTTGTGAATCTATAATAAGTATATAAGATGAAGAATGTAACCTATTTCTTTATATTGTTTTTGTTGACTTTGACAACTCCTTTGTTTGCTGATAAAAACAGCAATGAAGAAGTGTTGAAAAGGTTGGATCGGGTCATAGATAATAAGACCGCTTGTCATGTGCAGAAGGAAAAAGAGATTGTGGATTTAAAGCAACGTCTTCACCGTTCTAAAGATAATAGGGAGAAATATGAACTTTGCGGTTCTTTGTTTAACGCTTATCTGCATTATCAAGCTGATTCCGCATTGTATTATATTAATGGAAAAATGAATTTGTTGCCTCTGTTGAATCATCCGGAGTTAAAGAATGAGATTGTCATTAACCGTGCCGAGGTGATGGGGGTGATGGGAATGTATAACGAGGCTTTGGAACAATTGGAGCGGGTAGACCCGTTGGAATTGGAACGGGAGACTTTGGCTTATTATTACCGGACCTATCGGGCTTATTATGGTTGGGTGGCCGATTATACCACCAATGATGCCGAAAAAGTGAAATATTTGAAAAAGACCGATGCTTACAGGGATTCTATTCTTATTGCTACTGATCCTTGTGTAGACAGGAGCATTGTATGGGCCGAGAAAAAGATTATTAATGGCAAGGTGGATTCTGCTTTGGTTATATTGTCGGACCTATTGAAAGAAACGCCGGATGAACGGCAAAAAGGGTATATTTACTATACTTTATCCGAGGCTTACGATATGCGGGGAGATATTCAGAAAGAAATTTATTATCTGGCCTTGACCGCTATTACAGATTTGAAATCGTCTATTCGTGAATATGCATCCTTACAGAAATTGGCTCAACTGATGTATGAGGTAGGTGATTTGGATCGTGCCTATAAGTATTTGAATTGTTCAATGGAGGATGCGGTAGCCTGTAATGCCCGTTTGCGGTTTATTGAGGTAACGCAGTTCTTTCCTATTATTGATAAAGCATATAAATTGAAAGAAGAAAAAGAGAGGCAGATTTCCCGTACTCTTTTAATCAGTGTCAGTTTGCTTTCTTTATTTTTGCTTGCTGCTATTTTTTATCTGTACCGATGGATGAAGAAATTATCAGTGATGCGCCGTAATCTGAGTCTGGCTAATCAACAGATGCAGGAAGTAAATGCTGAGTTGGCACAGACGGGGAAGATCAAGGAAGTATACATTGCCCGTTATTTGGACAGATGTGTGATTTATCTGGACAAGTTGGAGTTTTATCGTCGTTCTTTGGCGAAACTGGCAATGGCCTCCCGTATAGACGATTTGTTTAAAGCGATTAAATCCGAGCAGTTCATACGAGATGAACGGAAGGATTTTTATAATGAGTTTGATAAGTCTTTCCTGGAGTTATTTCCTCATTTCATTACTTCTTTTAATGAGTTATTGGTAGAGGAAGGAAGAATATATCCCAAATCGGGCGAGTTGCTGACTACGGAATTGCGTATATTTGCTTTGATCCGTCTGGGAGTAACTGATAGTAATCGGATTGCCCATTTCTTGGGGTATTCTTTGGCAACGATTTATAATTATCGCAGCAAGATGCGTAATAAGGCGATAGGAAACAAGGAAACTTTTGAACAGGAAGTGATGAACCTTTGAACAAAGATGGATGTTCAAAGACGTTCATCTTTTTTCCGTTAGTTTGTTGAAGTATTTGTCTATCTGATAAGTTGATCTGGTGCTATATCTTGATTTTAGGTTGCTTTCCGCTTTATATAGTATACCGGAAGGCAACAAGTATATCAAGAGCTATACCTGTTGGAATCAACTATTTACAATGATATTTGGTCAGCTCTCTAATCGAGGGGGCTCCGAGATCTGGTTGTAGCCATGGAAGTTCATGTCGGGAAGCTCTACCATCTCGGAATCGGAAAGTCTGTAACGAGAAGCAATCTTAGCAAGGCTAATGAGCAACGTGACTACCACATCTTCGAGGAGTATGCAACATTCATGATTGTGGAAACCTGCAAACGTAGAATCGAAAAAATCTTCGAACTAGACGGTCATTACGCATTTGACTCTACTACGATTGACCTATGTCTGCCGATGTTTGAATGGGTTAAATTTCGCAAGCATAAAGGCGGAATAAAAGTGCATACACTTTATGATGTTGAAGCCGAAGTACCTGCATTTGTGCATATTACATCTGCTAACATTCACGATTCAAAAGTTATGCCTGAGATTCCATACGAACTAGGAGCGCATTATATATTTGACCATGGGTATAACGATTTCAGCAATCTCTATACGATAAATCGTTCGTAGTACGAGCCAAAACAAACGTACGGATTAAGCCTAAAACTTGGAAACGAAGATTGCCCGAAGGTGTAGTTTCTGATGTAATAGGATATTTTACGGTTTATAAAAGTTCTAAGAACTACCTCGAAGAACTTAGAAAACTCATCGTTTAGAATCCGGAAAATGGTACTCGATACATCTTCCTAACAAACAATCTTGACGCATCTGAAGAATTGATATCATTGCTTTATCAAAACAGATGGAGTGTTGAATTGTTCTTCAAGTGGATAAAACAACATCTCAAAATTAAGAAGTTTTGGGGAACATCAGAAAACGCTGTACGCATACAAATCTATTGTGCTATAATTACTTACTGCCTAGTAGCAATAGTGCAACACGATATGAAATTAGAGCGTAGCATTTATGAAGTTCTACAAATTCTAGGAATCTTTATTAATATTAGAGATGATGTTACTTTGAAGGAGAAAGTAAATTGGTTGAAAAATAACAGGTAAATGATTGCTGAAATCAATGCGAGCAAACACCAGCATTGTTATTGATGAGGTGCAAAGATAATGTGGCAAAATGTGATTATTATCCATACATACAGCATTACTTGTCCGATAATCCAATTGATTTTGGAAGGCGAATAAGCTCCACCTTGGATTTATTTTATTATTTCCTTTTACTTTATTTATGTATTTGTTATTTTCTTCATAAGCAGCAATGGCAGCTTCATAGATTTCAAACCATGCCTTTGAGCCTTTGACCATTATTATCCATAAAACGGAGAGTGCTGCACCTATGTAAGAGATAATGATAGCACTTGTATTAGCAACAATCCAATAAGTTTTAGATATATTTGTTGTTGGTGTACGCAGCATTGACAGTGTATCTGCTGCTCAATAGCTATAGGCAGAGAAATACAGTATTATAAATGCGATAAGAAAAACAGAACGTTGTCACAGGGGGGGCAAAATCGTAGCAATGCCAATAGACGTGGTAAATATCTTTGGAAGTCAATTGGATGGACTCTGCAAGTACGGCCTCATCTACTATTTTGATTTTTTTAGGGGTGGCAGTGGCTTTCGTTACGGAATCACTGATGTTATTCAATGCTTGATAAATGTGTTACATGCCACAGTATTAATTGATTTAAAGAAAACGGAGAGAGAATAAAACTTGAACAGTTCAAAAATTCTCTCTCCGTTTGGAAGTAATCCTAAAGTCCTAATAAAGGACTAAAAGTTATGACTCTTAATTTTTAAAGAGCACCCGTTACAGTTACATTGAATGACTTAACAATTGTTTCGGTACCTACAACAAACTGAGCATATACAGTTATTGTAATGTCGTTTGCAATTTTGTCACCGGTAGATTTAATTGTCAAATTCTTGTTGTTATCTGGTGTGATGTTTAAAGCTGTCATAGGTTTAGTACAGTCTGCATCAGCAAAGAACTTCAAAGATGTAATTTGGTTAGCCTCAATCAATACACCGGCAAAGTTAGTCAACTTGTAGTTGTAAGTAAATCCGTCATTCTTAACCAAGTCACCATATTTAACTTTGATTTCATTAGCACCTTCACAAGCTACAGACAATGCTTTCGGGACAACTAGTTCGTAAGTCTTAGAAGAAGCGAACTTAACAGCAAATGAAATATCGAATCGACGACCCAAAACTTCGGTTTGTACACCTGAGATAGTGTATGATTTACCCATGTTCTTAGTATCAAGCAATGTTACATTACCATCGGCATTTACAGAAATACTCTTGTCATCGTATTTCATTTCAGCATCGAATTTCAATGTACCCTTAGTCACGTAGTCTGAAACTTTCACAGTAGTTGCATCCAGAATAGTCAAAGTGTTATCTTTGAAGTAAGCCGGATTGAATGCATAACTAGCAGCGATATCAGCAGCTGTCGGGTTCTTCAAAGTTACAGGAATAGCAATGGTCTGTACAGGAGCATAATTACCATCAGCCTGCTTCATTTGAACAGTAGCATAAACTGTTACTTTACCCTTTTCAAGAGCAATAGTAGAACCATAGTTCTTAGTGAATGCAATATTCAAGTGAGTAACCTTGTCGTTTGTTACGATATTTCCGTTCTTATCAGAGAAGCTGATAGACTTAACCAAATCATAAACAGGACTTGTTACGATATCACCATATTCATTTTCATGTTCCCAAGTAGCTTGAATATTAGAATAGATAGTACCATCAATTTCTACTTGACCATTCTGAACAAGTTGTGCATCAGCATTCCACAAAATACGGCTAGCTTCATCATTTGCATATTTAGCGAAGTATGTAGAGAAATCTACCAACTGAGTCTGTTTGTTTGCATCTGTTACAGTTTGGTGAGTAGTTGCTGCTAAAGCGAAGTCTTCAATTTCAGGAGCTATGTATCCATCATAGAAACGTACCTCTACATTTTCAGCCTTTTTTACTTGGCCCATTGCGTTAACATAATTAACAACAACTGTCAAGTTACAAGCGTTTTGAGCTGTAATCTTAGTACCGTCAACAGAAACACCAGCTTTGATAGAATCAGCCTTGCTTGAAGCTGCCATAGTTACAAATGCATCATAAACATATTGGTCAGCTGAATAAAAGTATGATTGGGCATTATTTTTATATTGAGGAGCTACAATGATTTCATTACCCTCATTCAAATTTTGTCCATAACCGTTTATATGTTCAATATTATTATTGTCAATATATCTATTATCCCAATAAATAGTAGGAACGTTATCTATTTTACTTATCCAAAGATTCGCAGAATAAGTAGAACGTACACTTTCATTAGCAACTAAAGACAAGCCTTTATTTCGAAAGTTATCTTCCCAAGCCTGAATGGTTTCTGCACTAAAATCTTTAGAATCAACAGTTACCTCAAAGATACCGCTTGTAGATACTGCTCTCGGTTGTACGCTCAAATCGCCTACAAAAGGAGCCGGTTTGCCCAATACAACAGGTGCTTCTTCTCCCTTAGTATTAACCAGTTTCAAATCCAAAGTTGACAAGTCGTAGTTAGCAGGAGTCACCTGAATCAAGAAAGACTTGGTAGGCTGAGTAATCAAGTATTCACCTTTTGCAGGCAACGGTTTAGCACCATTCCATTTGTCTGTACCATTGTAACGATGATAGTTGATATGCATAGAACGAGTATTGTCCAAAATCATTATTTCAGCCAAACCTTCATTCAATGGAAGACGAATTTCTTTCTTGTTCTGTCCGTTTTCATCGAATACCACCAATACAGCATAGTTTTGATCGTTCGGATCTGTATAGTAGAAAGGAACATTACCAGTTGTAGCTTCACCACCCTTGAATTCAACAAATTCAGTACCGTTCCACAAGTACCACTTACCGTTTTCGAACTTCACTTCCTGCTGGCCGGCTTCGCCTGTTTCACCTTTGTCACCGTCTTTACCTACAGCTTTCACATCGGTCTTTTCACCGTTGCATACCCAAAAGCCATCTTCAGAGATAGTCCATTCTGTACCGTTGGTTCCATTAGTACCGTTTTTACCATTGGTGATGTTGAAAGTTTGACCGTCAGACATGGTGATAGTCAAACCATCAGCAGAAGAAGTAACACTGGTAATCCACTTACCTTCGTTAATCTTGCTTTCTAAAGCTGCGATCTGTGACTTCACACCGTCAATCTGACCTTGCAGATTGTCAATGTCATCATCGTAGTCTTTACAAGACACAAATGTTCCTGTTGACGAAACCATCAAGGCTCCGAACAGGATTGCACTTAAAAACTTTTTGTTCATAATAGAAAAACTTTAAATTTATAAATTTAAAAAACTAAAATTGGTTATACATACCATTTATTATAAAAGGACTTAATTGTTTTCCTCCTGTTTCAGCGGATTCCTCTCGTGTGCCACATACTGCCGGGGCGTCATGCCCGTCACTTTTCCGAACGCCACATAGAAAGGGCTTTTCGAACCGAAGCCGCTGCGTACGGGAACTTCCTCTATGGGGCATCGTCCGCTGCGGAGCAGCTCTTTGGCGTATTCCACTCGGTAAGTGTTTACTAGTTCTTTCAGGTTACAGCCGAAATAGCGGTTTACCACATTACTTAAATAAGTCTGGTTTGTTTCCAGCATCGCACTCAGTGTTTTCAGCGAAAGAGAGGAATCGAGGAATACTTGACGCACTTCCATCAGGTATAATATACCTTTATATATAAGAGCGTCTATCCGGCGGACGTCCGTCCGCAACGCAAACTCCTTCTCCCATCGGCGAGAGGCGGCACGATAGAGCAAAGTCTTTTGGCGCACCGAAGTGTAGCGGGTCTTTTTACGTCGCAGAAACAGGTATTCCATTCAATTCTTTTTTCGTTTTTTATTTGCTTATTTTGTCGATCTCTTAGTAAGAGATCGACAAAATAGATGTAATATGCATAAAATCAAATAATTAAATCAGTGAGAAGTGGCCTGTTGAGAGAAAGATTAAATAAGAAAAAAGGCTTTTTTTTGCTTTAGATCGTATTTTTTTAATGAAAAGTGTATTAGTTATCAAAACTTTCCTTATTTTTGCACGAGAATTATATATCTCTTACTAAGAGATATATAAAAACCTATCTTGTATTTTGTAGTCTAAACAGATAAAAATCAATTATTTATCTCTTCGTTTTATTATATACTTGGGCGCAGAATGTAACTCATGTGTCAGAAATGAGTACCGCTTTGTACTTTATTATATGGCGTCTGATTTTTTCTATCGGCATCCAGAATTCATGGAGAAGTTGGAATAATGCTGGACGGAATGAAGATGAATGTGTCAAAACCAAAATGACAGCTTTGAAAAGTTGCAGATAGTAATTATAACGCGTAAAAGGGTCGTATCAAACTCTGTATTGAGTAATGATACGATCCTTTCTTTAGTCTTTTAGGATGCTCAAATTTCAGATTATAAGTTCATGTTTTCAAAAACAAAGTTTTGACACCGCGGAGTGAATTTCAGTTTCGGGAAACAGAACATTGAACGGTGGTGATGGAATGAGCATATATTACTTTCGGGAAACGCTTTACCTCTCTTTGATAATACTTACACAGCCGGCACCGATAATCAGGAACACTCCAGCCAATATCAGCATGTTTACTTCCGGAGCGACACTACCCGGACTGGTAAACATCTTCAGTACGATACCTCCTAAAGAAGCTGCGACAATCTGTGGAACACAAATAGTTCCATTGAATAATCCCAGATAGGTTCCCATATGTCCTCCTGTTAATGCATTGGTCAGAATGGTAAAGGGAAGGGCCAGCATGGCTGCCCATGCACAACCTATCAGGATGAAGGATGCAAATAAAGCATATTGATTATGGATAAAGAAAATGGAGATGAATCCAATGCCTCCCAATACCAGACTGAGTACGTAGGCAAGTTTGCGGTTCTGAATCATCGGGATGATCGTTGCCCAAATAACGGAACCAATGGCTTGGACAGCAAATAAGATCCCGACCCAATCTCCCGCTGTCTGGTATTGTGCGGATTGTGTATCCAGTACCACTCTGGAAACACCGTTTGTCATGGTTGTTATGACCGGTGTGTCGAACACATTCAAAGCAACTGTTCCATTGGTGTAAGTCCACATGAACATGAAGGCTGCCCAGCAGAAAAATTGTACCACTCCTACTGTCCAAAAGGCTTTGGGAGCCTTGACCAGCAATTTGAACATATTTGTCTTTTCTTTTTTGCTTTCATGGGTGATGCCATGATATGCTGCATATTCTTCGGGAGGAAATTCCTTTACTTTGGCCGAAGTATAGATCACGCATAGAATCAGTATCAATGCGCCGATGTAGAAAGAATAGATGACAGAGTCGGGAATAACACCTTTGGGAGCAATATTACTGATGCCGATGGCGGCAAAAATAAACGGGAAAAGATATCCTGCCAGACTGCCGGCATTACAGAGAAAACTCTGAATGGAGTAAGCCAGTCCTTTTTGTTTTTCATTCACCATATCGCCCACCATCATCTTGAAGGGCTGCATGGCCATATTGATAGAGGTATCAAGGAACATCAGTGATATCAGACCGAATACCATAGCTGCACTGACTGTCATTCCGAAACTACCTGCATTGGGGAGCAGGCACATGACGCAGACAGCAACCAGAGCTCCTGCAAACAGATAGGGGATACGCCGTCCGAAACGCGTCCAAGTGCGGTCACTCAGTGCGCCTATGATGGGTTGGACGATGATTCCTGCCAGCGGAGGTAATATCCAAAAATAGCTTAAACTGTGTGGGTCTGCTCCCAAAGTGGAAAAGATACGGCTGATATTCGCGCTTTGCAAAGCGTAGGCTATCTGCACGCCAAAGAATCCGAAACTAATATTCCATAGTTTCCAGAAACCTAAATCGGGAATTTTTTTCATGGTATGTGTGTTATTGATTATCGTTGGGGTAGGGAGTCACCACAGACAGCCTGGGGCTGTCTGTGGTGGATGGTTAGAATCTGCCGGTGGTGTCAATCATCTCTACCAGCTTTTCATTGAACTTCTTGTTCTTTATCAGTTCTTCTAAAGTGAGATGCATACGATATTTCCAGTAATGTCTTGGATTGGCAGGTACGTTGATACGTTCCGTGTTCACATCGGGATAGCGGATTTCTTCGTCTATTGACAGCCAGTCCTGAAAGGACAGGATGCACAGCAATGACGGACATTCCAGATGGTGGCGTACTATTTCCTCGCAAACCCATCCCGGGGCTGAAACCGGAACTTCTCCCCAGTGTCCCATTACATGGTTGTAGTAGCGGCAGGTCTGTTCATAATCTTCTTCCCACCATCCCCGCAGAGTAGACATGTCATGAGTGGAAATAGTACAGACCGAGCGGTACGGATATTCCCACACGTGACCGAACTCGTGTTTGGGATTCTTGGGCATACGTTGGATTTCCAGGCTGAGTATTTGCAACTGGTCCATTACCCAAGGCACACAGTCGGGAACCATTCCTAAATCCTCTCCGCACACCAGCATAGAAGTGGCTTGTGTCAGGATAGGCAGCTTTTTCATCGCTTCCTGATACCAGAACTGGTTATGGCGTTGGTAATAATAATGATTATACAGACGGTTGAAAGCATCTTTCTCCTTCCAGTCGAGGCGCCCGAAGATGAAATCATTCTGAACGGCAATTCTTGGATGGTACATGGAGGGGTGCTTGCGGTCGGGAACAAATAATACATTGCTTATCAAGGCATATACTCCCTCGCGTATATGGATACTTTCTTCATCTTTCTTATCGGAGAAATAAGCCTCCACTTTGCGTTGGGTATCATATTCCGGGCGCATTTCATAAATGTCATCGTGAGCATGTTGTACGAATGTTTCTTTTACAAAGGCAGCTTTGTCACCAAACATCTTGTTTAGCATCTCTTCGTTGATGAACGGTTTGGTCATGAAGTCCTTTTGGAACGGCAGCCCGTAACTTTGAATTTCGTCTACACTCATAGGCAATGCCGGTACAAACTGTCCCAGCAAACCATGTACCGAATGAGATGGGATTTCCCAGATACGGAAGAAACCAAGAATATGGTCTATGCGGTAAGCTGTGAAATACTCTGCCATTTTGCGGAAACGCTTCTGCCACCATTGGTAGTTGTCTTGTTCCATTACCTCCCAATTATAGGTGGGAAAGCCCCAGTTCTGTCCGTTCACGGAGAATGCGTCGGGTGGTGCGCCTGCCTGACCGTTCATGTTGAAATAATACGGCTCAATCCATGCCTCCACACTGTTGCGGCTGATGCCGATAGGGATATCACCTTTAAAGATAATACCTTTTTCGCGGGCATAGTTTCCTGCATCAAGTAATTGGATATGTAAATGGTACTGTGTGTAGTAGTAAAAGGCGATTTCTTCATAACAAGAGCTGTCCGGTGCGCATAAGGCTGCTATTTCTTCTGCCTTGTACTCTGTATGCTCAGGCCATTGGCTGAAATCCGGAGTGCCATACAGATCTCTTAGATAGCTGAATGCGGCGTATGGCAGCAGCCAATGTTCATTTTCTTCAAAGAATTTTTTGAATTCGGCCGAAGCCAGCACTTTCCTTCCGGTTTGTTGGAACATCACTTTCAAATAGGCACGTTTGGCATTGTTCACCGCTTCATAATCTATTTGGGGAAGAGCGTTCAATTCTTGCCGGCGGGCTTCAAAAACAGCCAGCGCTTCCTTATCCTTCATCTTACCCAGCTGGTTCAGGTCAATATACATCGGGTGGAATGCATAAATGGAAATGCTGTTGTAGGGATAAGAATCCATCCAGGTATGGGTAATGGTCGTATCGTTGATAGGGAGGATTTGTACAGCTTGCTGGTGGGTCTTTGCCGCCCAGTCTATCAGTTTCTTCAAATCTCCGAAATCTCCTACTCCAAAACTTTTCTCACTGCGGAGAGAAAATACAGGGATAGCTGTTCCCGCCACCTTACGGGCCGATGAAGTGAAATGAACTTCAGTTTCCGGTGTCAGGTAAATTTCTCCTTTTTTTAATTCCGGATTATTAAGCATCCGGTTGTCGTGGTTCTCCCATTCCTCTACCTGCTTGCTGTCGGCGTTGCAGGCTACGAACTTATAACTTAGCGGAAACTCCAAAGTAGAAACATTCAGTGTGATGGTCCACTCGTTCGGTTGTATTTCTTCCATCAGGACCGTCTTTTGAATATCCCAATTGCCTAAAGCCGGGCAATCTCCGCTGATAGCCAGCACTTGACGCTTATGATGCAGACAAGGGCATAAGGCCCGGAAAGTAATGCTTCCATCGGCGCTTGCTGTGACTTTTATAGTTGTCTCAGACTGATAATCACCCCTGAAGGCGGAACTGTATAAGTAAGATTCAGCCGGAAGGTCTTTCCAGAAATCATTTAATATGTAGTGGCAGTTTTTCTTTTTTCCGGGGCAAAACAAATGAGCCATGGTTCCGCTTTCACGGCGGATGCACTGTCCGTCACGATATACTCCATAGCGGTAGGAAACAGGCACGCATGCAGGGAGGTCCGGCATTTCAGCTTCACCTTCCCAATGTTCCCCGTTTGGAGTGCGAAGGATGATAGGTTCACTATTGTTTCCGTCCAGTATCACCCCCAGTTCTTCTCCCCAGGCTGTACGGTATTCAATTCGAAATGTGAGTTTCATGTTATTATTCGAGTTAAATGGTTTAATGTCCCAAAATTAAGACTTTCTGGCAGAATATCGTCTTTCATCCAATTAATTTATAAGAAAAATGAATGAGGTTATGTTTGTTACCGGCGGTGAACTATTACAATTTCTGCCCATTTCATCGAAAAAAAGAGTCGGTATGAGTATCTGTTTCTTCGGGCATTTAAAGGAGGAAAAATATAAATGGGGTCAGGTTGGTTTTCATTGATAAAAAAGCCCCGATCCAGAGAAAAGCAGGATCGGGGCTACCTCAAATTGTAAGATGTGAGGATGGATTTTGATTAAAAAATAATGAATGAAAAATTACGCGTCTATATTCGCATATGTCGCGTTTTTCTCTATGAACTCGCGGCGTGGAGCTACATCGTCTCCCATCAGCATGGAGAAGATATAGTCTACGTTGGCGGCATTGTCAATTGTTACCTGTTTCAGAATACGCGTTTCAGGGTTCATTGTTGTTTCCCACAGTTGTTCGGGATTCATCTCACCTAGACCTTTGTATCGCTGTGTATGGATTCCGTTTTCTTGTCCGTCACCATATTTTTGAATGAATGCCTGGCGTGCTTCTTCGGTGTAACAGTATTCACTGATTTTTCCTTTGCTGCATTTATACAATGGCGGATTGGCAATGTACAAATGTCCGTTTTCTATAATTTCCGGCATATAGCGGTAGAACAATGTCATGATAAGGGTGTCGATGTGAGAACCATCGACATCGGCATCGGTCATGATCACCACTTTGTGATAACGCAGCTTGTCGATGTTCGCTTTTTTGCTGTCATCATTTCCGTCCACACCGAAACGGACACCCAGGGCGGTGATGATATTATTGACCTCATCGCTTTCAAAAGCCTTGTGCCACATCGCTTTTTCCACATTCAGGATTTTACCCCTCAAAGGTAGAATTGCCTGGAAGGCACGGCTACGTCCTTGCTTGGCAGAACCACCTGCCGAGTCACCCTCGACCAGGAATAGTTCACATTCCTCCGGATTACGGCTCGAGCAGTCGGCCAGTTTGCCCGGCAGTCCGCCACCGCCCATCGGACTCTTTCTTTGAACAGATTCACGTGCCTTGCGTGCGGCGATACGCGCTGTTGCAGCCAGGATCACTTTGTCAACAATCTGTTTTGCTTCTTTCGGATGTTCTTCCAGATAATATGTAAGCGCTTCGCCTACAGCTTGGTTCACGGCACCACTCACTTCGCTGTTGCCCAGCTTGGTCTTGGTCTGTCCTTCGAACTGCGGCTCGGCTACTTTCACTGAAATGACGGCAATCAAGCCTTCGCGGAAGTCCTCTCCCGAAATCTCGACTTTTGCTTTTTCCAGTGCTTTGGTATCTTCCGCATATTTCTTCAGTACACGGGTTAATGCGCTGCGGAAACCGGCCTCGTGTGTGCCGCCTTCTATTGTATTGATATTGTTTACATACGAATGCAGGCTTTCACGATAGCCTGTATTGTACATGATGGCACATTCAATGGGGGTATTGTTTTTTTCGGTATTCAGATAAATGACATCATTAATCAGCGCTTCGTTGTTACGGTTCAGGAAACGTACAAACTCTTTCACTCCTTCGTCCGAATGGAATATTTCTTTCTTGAAGCTGCCATCTTCTTCTTTGATCCGGCGGTCGGTCAGTGAAATGGTGATACCTTTGTTCAAGTAGGCCAATTCACGCATACGTGCCTGTAGAATGTCAAACTTATATTCGGTAACAGTGAAGATGGTATCATCCGGCCAGAAAGTCTGTTTTGTTCCGGTAATATCAGCTGTTCCTACTTCTTTTACAGAATACAAAGGATGTCCGCAGCTGTATTCCTGCTGGTAGATCTTGCCACCGCGGAATACCTGTGTGGTCATGTGAGTAGACAAGGCGTTCACACAAGAAACACCTACACCGTGCAGACCGCCTGAAACCTTGTAAGAACCTTTGTCGAACTTACCTCCCGCGTGCAGCACGGTCATTACCACTTCCAATGCAGATTTCTTTTCTTTTTCGTGAAAGTCTACCGGGATACCACGGCCATTATCCTGTACGGTAATGGAGTTGTCTTCATTGATGGTGACTTCTATATGATCACAGTAGCCGGCCAATGCCTCGTCGATAGAGTTGTCCACAACCTCGTAAACCAAGTGGTGCAATCCCTTTTCGCTGATGTCTCCGATATACATGGCGGGACGTTTACGTACAGCCTCCAAACCTTCCAATACCTGGATGTTACTGGCCGAGTAATTGTTTTCGCCGTTTATCTTTTCTTCTTCACTCATGTTTGATTCAATTATCTTAAATATTAGCTTTCAAAGATACGAAAAATTGCTGAGACAGGCAGCTTTTATGGACTAAAAAACGTAAAAAAGAGGGGATTGGACAGGTTTGGAATGAGGTCTGTCCGTGAACGCCGGGAAAAGTAGGGGAGTGATGTATTTATTTCGAGGGTAAGTCTTCTGAAGATTAATGGGGCTTCTTTTTCCTTCAAATCCTTCATTGACGCTTAACAGGCTTTTTATCAGCATCTTATCATGTATGATTCTCTTCTAAATCCTTCATGAATGCTTCAGATTCTTCAGGGCTGTTTTCCGCGGAGCGAGGACTTGCGTATTTTTTCGATGTTACGTTTGCAATATGTATTGCTTGTGTTTTATGAAACACATAAAAAGACAAAAGGCCGGATTGAAAAATCCTGCCTATTTTATCTTTTAGTTTAAGACTTTGCTTAAGCGAGTTTGCTAATGTAAGCAGCCAATTTTGACTTCAAGTTAGCGGCTTTGTTCTTGTGTATGATATTGGTCTTAGCAAGCTTGTCCAACATCTTCTGAACGCCCGGATACATTGCAACAGCTTCTGCCTTGTCAGTAGTTGCACGAAGTTTTTTAACAGTGTTACGCATTGTTTTTGCATAATATCTGTTATGAAGTCTTCTCTTCTCTTCCTGTCTGATTCTCTTTAATGATGATTTGTGATTTGCCATTTCGACTAATCTTTAATTTTGTTCTTTTATTATTTTTATTTGTAGCCCGTGGGGGAATCGAACCCCCCTTTCAAGAATGAAAATCTTGCGTCCTAACCGATAGACGAACGGGCCGAGCCTTGATTCTGCCGAGCCTTAGCTTGGCTTGCTTTCGGAGAGTGTTTTTCTCTTTTGCGGTTGCAAAGGTAGGAACTCTTTTTGAATTGACAAAATATTCGGCATATTTTTTTTGTAAATACGTGCATTTTCATCTAAAAACCCTATTTTTGTATGTTCCAACGATGCGTATATTTGTGTGGAAAAGCAAAAAACGTATTGCGGACAACGATTACCTAGTATATAAAAGAGAGAAAGAGTATGCTTCAAAAGACGGTGGGAATTGTACTTCATACCTTAAAATACAATGATACTTCGAATATCGTTGATATTTATACGCGCGAGAATGGCCGTGCTTCTTTTCTTGTGTCTGTTCCCCGTTCACGGAAATCGGCGGTGAAGACGGTATTGTTCCAGCCGCTTTCCATGATAGAGTTTGAAGCGGATTATCGTCCGATGTCCAATTTGTATCGTATAAAAGAAGCGAAGTCGTGGTATCCTTTCCGCACGTTGCCATACGATCCTTATAAATCTTCCATTGCCATGTTCTTGGCGGAATTTCTGTATCGTGCTTTGCGTGAAGAAGCGGAGAACGGGCCGTTGTTTGCTTATTTGGAGCATTCTATCCGGTGGCTGGACGAATGCGACAGAAGTTTCTCCAATTTTCATTTGGTTTTTCTGATGCGTTTTTCACGTTTCCTCGGTCTGTATCCTAATACGGAGGATTATAGGGAAGGATGCTTTTTTGATATGCTGAATGCCTGCTTCGTGTCTGTCCGGCCATTACATGGCGCTTTTTTGAAACCGGAGGAGGCTTCACGTATCAACCTTTTAATGCGTATGAATTATGAAACAATGCATCTTTTTACTATGAGCCGTCTGGAGCGTAACCGCTGTCTGGTTATTATGAATGATTACTATCGTTTGCATCTGCCGGATTTTCCGGTGCTGAAATCGCTGGATGTGCTGAAAGAGTTGTTCTCGTGAAATCCTTTCTATCTGGATGTGTTCATGTTCACGCCTTTTTTTATTTATCGTTTCACTTTAGTGAGGAAGCTTTAGCACTCTAGTGATGAAGTTTCATCATCCTAGTGAAACAACTTCATCACTAAGGTGAAACGATGAATTAGTCCAGGAAGCAAGTAAGCATTCGGCCTCGTGCGTGTTTCTCTCCAAGTTATAATAAAGTCAAAAGCCAGACGAAGCATGTCTGGCTTTTGACTTTATTATAGCTTTCCTGTTTATCCTTTCCAATTAAATGGCAGTAAATCGGTGTAATCGTTTTTCTCTTCTCTTTCTTTCTCCTGTACCCTAATCAGCACGTCCTGCATCCATAGTTTTGGGTTCACCTTATTTTCCCTACAGCATCCCATCAGTGAAAAGAAAATTGCCGCTGCATGTGCTGCCTCATGTGATCCGGAGAAGAGCGTATTTTTTCTGTTTAAAGTCAACGGCCTTATAGAACGCTCCACCGGATTATTGTCAATGCAGAACTGTGCGTCATTGACATATCCGGACAGTTGTTCAAAGCGTGTGTACATATAGAACATGGCCTTGGCAATAGGCGATTTATCGACCGTATGTCCATATTCCTCCTTGCACCATTTTTCCAGTTCTTTGATAATAGGGTACGATTTTTCCCGGCGAAGCTTTACCACCGCCTCCCCTTCCAGATGTTCCATTCTGATTTTCTCCTCCACGGCATACAGTCCGCCTATTTGTCCAAGTGCATGCCTTGCTCTGGGAGGGTCATTTCCTTCCGCTTCCACAAAGTTGCGCCTGACGTGCGCCCAGCAGCACAGATGCAACTTTCCGGGTAGCGTGTCGAACTTGTCATATACTGCAAAGCCGTCACTCTGTACCACCCGGACCTGTCCTGCCAGCAGTGTGTCTATTCCGCTGCTGCCACGGCCCTTGTGATATTCAAAGAAGGGGGTATGGAACCGGGGCAGATAGAAGTTCCACATATACCCGCGGTGAAGAGCACCGGGCCGGTCGCTTTCAAGTACGGGATGGGGTGTCTCATCGGCCATGACGTAATAGCTGTCCTTGACCAGTTCACGAAGTTCATTATAGATTGGTTCCAGACGCTGTGCGGCAGCCATCATCCAGTTACTTACGGTGGAAGGACTCAGATGGATTCCTTCACGCTCAAAGATATCCAGCTGTCTGTGCAGAGGCAGGTGGTCGTAATATTTGGCGGTAGCAATGTGGGCCAGTACACTTTCCGAGGCATTGCTGTGGGGATGTGCCATTACGGGCATGGGAGCGGTTATGATACGACCGTCGGCGAGCCGGTATTTAGGACGGATGATGCGTTTCACATAGAATCGGGCGGGGCTGACAGCATACTGTTCGCTCACTTCCTCTCCCAGCTTCGTCGCTCCCTCCAACGAAAGGCCTTCCGGCATGGGAATGATAATCTCCTCACGGGGAAGGGACGGGTCGATGGGCTTACGGGCGTGGGGAGTGATCTTTTTCGTGAAGCTTTTACGGAAACGATTGTAGCCATTCTCCGATGTGACGGATTTCCCAGCGGTTTTCTGTTCTTCCGCTACCGGGTCATTGACATCGGACGGAGACTCGAAACAGATGCTCAGCTGGCCGGCATCTTCGGGAAGATGACGTTTTTCACTGGATTTACCCCATAAACGGCGTGTC